>JADHED010000002.1_pt1 | contig 486318 bp, 348 predicted proteins | sample 8952041 | NCBI WGS metagenome assembly JADHED01 (sample SAMN16124423, study PRJNA663239) | bioreactor sludge metagenome | isolation source: sludge (control) | place: India:Bengaluru | collected 2018-09-08
CCCACCCCCCCACCCGGGGTTTTTTGTGCCCCCCCCGGGGGCACCTGCCCCCCCCCCCCCTCCCCCGGGGGGGGGGGGCGCCGGGGCCCCCCCCCGGGGGGGGGGGGGCCCCCCACGACGAATGCCCATTCCCGGCCTCCCGACTACTCCGTGGCTGACTCGCCCTCGGGGGCCGCTGGTTGAGCTGCCGCCCTCGGCAGCCAGAACGACTTCAGATCAAGCTCGACGGCTTCGAAAGGCTCGGCGCGTACTTTTTCATCCTCTCCCCACGCTCCGAGCTGGACCCAACGAGCCTGTTCATCTAACTTGTAGGTTTCGAGGGTGCGTGCTTCCGGATCGACGAACCATAGGTAGGCGACTCCCTCATACGCGTAAACGCGGGACTTCTTGATTCTGTCGAAGCTCGCCGTTGAGGGGGAAAGAATCTCACAGACCCAGTCGGGGGCCAGGGTGAGGTATGGGTCCGGGGGGATCACGGGCAGGCGCGACTTCCGCCATCCGCCGAGGTCGGGAATGAGGACCTGCTTCCCGAAGTGGAGTTCGGGCTCATCGAGAATCCACCATCCTCCGGGGCCGCCTCGCCCCCGGTCGAAGGACACTATGAGGTCGCCTCCCATTGATGAGGCCGTGTAGCCATGGGGCATGGCGGGCCGGGGCGATGCGAAGAGTTCGCCGTCGATGATCTGACCATTCCAGCCACGCGGAAGGGCGAGGATGTCGTCGTAGGTCGCTTCTTTCTTTTGGACCGGGCAGCGTGCTGGCAGCATGGCGTCGAGTTTACGGCTTGCAGGCTCCGGTCGTCCAAGGGCGACGCATGGGGCGCTCCGGACTTCAGAAAAAAGGTAAAAATGTCTGTCCCTGTTTCTCTTTTGCTCTCCTCCTCTCCTGCCGTTGCGTTTTACCTGGTTCTGAGATCTGCTCAGGACCAGGAGGGAACCCGTGACGACAATTCCCGTTCGAAGGCCCCTTTCCCAAAGAGACCGCTCGAGGGCCGAGCGGAAGGAAGGCCGGTTCCCTCATCCCCTGAAGTCCCGCCGCGGACTGGTCTGCGCCGGCGGAGGCGTCATGGGGGCCTACTACGAAATGGGAGCCCTGGCAGCCATCGAAGAACGCATCGCGAACGGCTCCCTGTGTGATTTCGACGTGTTTGTGGGTGTTTCAGCCGGCTCTTATGTGGGCTGCCTGGTGGCCAGCGGGGTTTCTCCCACAAGAATCCGGGACCTTGCAACCGCCGAGGCCCCAACTCCCGGGACAGGCATCGACGACCTCGACCTTTTCCGTCTCAACTGCAGAGAAGCCGCCGAACGGGCTCTGAAGGCTCCCTTCGTTCTCCTCAACACCATCTGGGACTGCTACACGAGCCGCAGCGAGATCAGCATGACCGATCTCGTGCACTCTCTCGGCGAAATCCTGCCCTCTGGCGTTTTCACGACCGAGGGGCTGGGCCAATGGGTCGAGGAATGGCTGTCAAAGGAAGGACGCAGTAACGACTTCCGCAAGCTCGAGAAAAAACTCCGGGTCGTGGCCGTCGAACTGGATACCGGGGAGACGCGCAGTTTTGGCTCGGAAGGAAGCGACCACGTCCCGATCTCGCGGGCCGTGCAGGCCTCATGCGCGCTGCCGGGCCTCTACTCCCCCGTCCGCATCGACGGAGCCGACTACGTCGACGGCGGTGTCACGAAGACGGCACACATCTCCCTGGCAATTGAGGACCGCTGTGGATTGATCATCTGTGTGAACCCGATCGTCCCTACCCGCCACACTCCCACAAGCAAGGTCATCCGCCTGGGATACGGCTTCAACGGCGCCATGGCGAGCGCCGGCCTCCCCGCCATCCTGGATCAGGTGTTCCGGGTCATCCTCCACTCGAGGATGCGATACGGAATGGACCGGTACCGCCGGGAGGCGCCCGATTCCGACATCCTCGTTTTCGAACCCCGCCCTGAGGACCTGCCGAGATACATGTACAACATCATGCGGACATCCAGCCGGGCCCGCATCGCCGATTTCGCCTACCGGTCCACCATGCAGAGCATCGATGCGGATTTCGAGCGAGTCGCCAGACTGTTCTACCGGCATGGTCTGGAGTTGACGCCGCCCAAAAAGAAACCCGGGGCCTACGCCCTCGAGGCCCGGGACGTCGAGCCCCCGAAGGAAACGACCCCAGCCAAACTCGCGGCGTCTCTCGAAATTCTCGAGAAGCGCCTGGAGGAAACGGGCCAGATCCTTCGATTCAAGGCGCGGACCACATAGGAACAGTTGCCAAACAAAAAGGCCGGAGAGCAATTCCCCGGCCTTTCCAGTGGCCCTGGATGCAGAATCCCCTGGCTTTACGCCGTCGCCGGTGCCCCGAGCCCAGCAGCAAGGGCCAGCGCCTCGGCCAGATCAGTCTTCTCCCAGGTGAACTCTGGCAGATTCCGCCCGAAGTGCCCGTAGGCCGCTGTTTTCTTGTAGATTGGCCGGCGCAGATTCAACGACTCGATAATGCCGAGCGGCGTCAGCTTGAAATGCTCGCGCACGAGCTTCGGCAAGAGCGCCGGGTCTACCTTGCAGGTACCAAACGTGTCGACGTGCACGGACACAGGATCAGCCACGCCAATGGCGTAGGCCAGCTGAACCTCGACGCGGTCCGCGATTCCGGCCGCCACAATGTTTTTCGCGATGTGCCGCGCCATGTAGGAAGCCGAGCGATCCACCTTCGTGGGGTCTTTTCCAGAGAAGGCTCCGCCACCGTGGCGGCCCATTCCCCCATACGTATCGACGATGATCTTGCGGCCCGTGAGCCCGGTGTCACCCTGCGGCCCACCAATGACGAAACGCCCCGTCGGGTTGATGTGGAACTTCGTGGCGTCATCAATCAGACTCGCGGGAATCACCCGGCGGATGATCTCTTCCTCCACGGCCTCGCGCAGCTCGGGGGTCGGGATGGATTCGGCATGCTGCGTGGAAACGACCACGGCATCCACCCGCACCGGGCGCGCTCCCTCATACTGCACGGTTACCTGGCTCTTGCCGTCTGGCCGCAACCACTCGAGTTCGCGTGATTTCCTGGCTTCGGCCAGCCGCAGTGTCAGCTTGTGAGCCAGGCTGATGGGCAGCGGCATGAGTTCGTCGGTTTCCCTGACGGCAAATCCGAACATGAGCCCCTGATCACCGGCACCGCCGTGATCAACCCCCATGGCAATGTCGGAGGACTGCTTGTCGATCGACGAAATCACGGCACAGGTCTGGTCATCAAACCCATACTTGGCTCGCGTGTAGCCAACCTCTCGGATCGTCTGCCGGACGATGTCGGGAAAATCCACGTACGTGCTCGTCGTGATCTCGCCGGCGATGAAAGCCATGCCTGTCGTTACCATCGTCTCGCAGGCAACCCGGCCGCGCGGATCCTCAGCGAGGATGGCATCCAGGATCGCATCCGAAATCTGGTCGGCGATCTTGTCTGGGTGGCCTTCGGTTACTGATTCAGATGTGAAAAGGGTCGTCGGTTCCGCCATTGCATCCTCGTGTTCAGGTCTTGGAAAGACCGGTCAGTGTAGCAAAAAAGGCGAGAGATTCTGTCTTTCCTCTCCCGGCCGTTCGAAAAAGAAGATTTGGGTCGATCCATAGGTTCGTGCCTTGACAGGGCCAAGAGAGGAGAGACCTTCTCCGGCATCCTTCCTTCTCTCCACGACGAGCGTCCCCGAAGGCCTCAACAAAGAACGAAGCCCAAAAACCACGGGGTCAGCATCCGCGTCGTAGGGCGGGTCGAAATATACCAAGTCAAAGCCTTTAAGCGAGCCTCGTGCCAGACAGGCCTCGACCGTTCCCTCCAGTACGGTGCACTGAGCCAGAACGCCGAGCGCCTGGGCATTCTGCCTGATGACCCTTGATGAGCGAGGAGCCGCCTCCACGAACGTCACCGAGCCGGCCCCCCGTGAGAGAGCTTCCAGACCAACGGCACCCGATCCTGCAGCCGCGTCGAGAAAGTCCGAACCTCTGACGGCTTCACCCAGAATGTCAAAAACGGCCTTCCTCACGATCTCGGCAGTGGGCCTCAACCCCTCCGGAACCTTCAACTGACGCCCGCGAAACTGTCCGCTGGTGATCCGGATCACTCACTATCCTCCGGCGCAGCCTCTTCCTCCATCTCGGGGCGTTCGAAAACCACCGGGAGTTCGTTTCGCTTCATCATGAGTTTTTCAAGGTGCCGTTCCACATCCTCGAGTTCCAGAAGCGTTCCGAAGGTATCACCCTGACTCACGCGGAAAACGGCCCCATCAGAACGCCTTTTGAGAAGCATCCCAGCTTTCACTCCCCTTGGCTGCCAGGACCGCTCCCGCTCTTTTCGTTCCTTCTCCAGGATTTGGCCTCTCAGGTCCTCAAGGGCCCCCCTGGCCCGCGCCACCGAAAGCGGTACAGCCTTCGTATCCTCGAATTGCACCACGATCTGATCTCCGTCGTTCCCGGCCACCTCTATCCGGATCGTTCGCGCTTCCCGGGCATTCAGGGAAGCCCCAATGGGCATGCTGTCAGACTTGAGGTCCCTCAGGTCGCGAACAACACGCCAAAAGAGGTCCCGCTCTTCTTTCGAAAGGCGAAGCCTCTTCTCCACCGTCATTCCCCCACTGCTGCTCTTGTAATCGATGACGCCGTTCTCGAAGAGAGCAAGCCTCTCCATGTCGTCTTTACGCGTCACGGAATAGGAGACCAGAAAGGCCGGAACCGGTTCAGGCGGTGGAGTTGGCGTGGGCGTGGGCGCCACGGGAGTGGCTCCGGGCACGACAAATTCCGGCGGGGGAACATAAATAGTCTTCTTCTTCGACGACGGGCTGCCCTGCGCTCCGATGACAGAGCAGACGGCCAGCGCCCCTGCACAGAAAACGGCTCTGGCGAAGAGTCCGGCCCTCTTCTGCAGCCTCGTCGAAAGTGAAAAACGCCCTGCCAGTGCGCGGGCGTGCGAAGGTGTAAGCTGCCTCAGAAGCCAACTCCACCGCTCCGTCACTGGTTCCGTCGAGACTGGCGGCGCAGAATCTCTGAAGCTCACGGGCAAGCCCAGAACCTCATCGAGAACCCCATAACGCCGAATCCACGTCAGACAAGAAAGCCACTCGGATTCGGAAAGCAGGCAAGAAAAGGCCTCGCGAAGCCGGTGCCCCGAAATACGCGTCCAGGCTCCACTTTCACGCGCTTTTTGCAGAGCGGCCGTGAATCCGGGATCCGCAATCTCGAAACCGAGCCGCCCCGCGTACTGGGCCGCGCGTATGGCGCGTGTGGGGTCATCAGCCAGCGACTTGTCATGCAAGAGGGCGATGCGCCTGGCTCTCAAGTCCTCGATGCCGCCCGTGGGATCCAGGATGGAAGAGGCAACCCCATCCGGCGAGACGGTCACGGCGAGGGCATTGATCGTGAAATCCCGCCGAAAAAGATCCTCTTCCAGACGCGCTCCAAGGTGAACAACAGGCAAAGAGCCTGGCTCCGGATAGGTCTCTGTTCTGGCAATGGCCAGATCAACCTCGAAAATTCCTGTTGTCTTCAGAGAGGCCGTTCCAAAGCGGTCATGACGCCGGAGCAGCCGCCAGCCGGCCTGCTCCGCCAGGTCATCAATGAAAGTCGCCGGCGGGGTTCCTTCCAGAACGCAGTCGAGATCCTGGGTTTGCGCTCCCGTGAGGGCATCCCGGATGGCGCCTCCCACGAGCCCGACCCGGCAATTCCCTCTGCGCGCCCTTTCAGCCACAACCGCAACGGTTCGAAGAGCCCTCTCAACAAACTCCGTGTCCGGGAGGCGCGTTTCTGTGTTCACGAGAATGATGGGATCAAAAGGACATTTTTCGGCCCCAGCAGCCGTTTCAATTCCAGTGTGAGCACGGTATTCGGACGGACGGAGAAGCGCCGGGAGAGCTGGATCTGGGCATTAAACTGGCCGGGACGCCGCACCTCGATGATGACGGGGACGTTTCCTGGATGCTCCTCGAGGACTCCCCGCAGCTCTCCAAAAACATCATCAAAGAGTTCCGCCAGGGAGACCTTGAGCAAGACCTGAGCGGCCATCGACTCTCTCAGGCCCTTGAGCGGCTGGATCTCGCGGGCGATCAGCTCGATCGGTACCGCGGCGGTGCTTTCGGGTTCACCCTCCCCCGCTGCTGGATTGGTTGCCCGGACGGTTCCGTTCACGAGAACAGTCTCCCCCGTCGTCAGCCAGGATCCGGTCTTCTCGAAAAGCCCGGCAAAAACGGTCACCGCCACCGACCCGGAGAGGTCGTCCAGAACGAGTTTGGCCATCGTCTTTCCCTCGTTCTGCCCCTTCTTGATCTGGTTCCGCTTCAGCGAGCTGATGATGCCGGCGATGCGCACGTTCTGGTCGAGCCGTTCCCGCGCGCCCTCGATGGTGCAGTCCCCCAGGAACGCGATGTCGTCCTCGAACTCCGCCAGCGGGTGGTGCGTCAAGAAAAATCCGAGGGCTTCCTTCTCGAGGTTGGCCTTCCTTTCGTCCGGCCACTCGGGAACGTCCGGAAAATCATCCTTGAGGTCACCTATGGTCTCGAGGTCAAAAAGGAGATTCTGCTCAGAGTTCTTCCTGTCCCTTTCTGACGCGCCAGCACCCATGGCCCTTTCCAGCCCCTCGGAGAGAGTGGCCCGGTTCTTCCCAAAAAGATCGAAGGACCCAGAGTGAATCAGGGCTTCCAGAACTTTCCGGTTATTGAGGCGCAGGTCCACACGGCTGCAGAACTCCGTCAGGGACGTGAAGAGCCCCCCTTCCGCCCTGGCGGCCAGAACAGAGCGCACAGCGTTCTCTCCAACTCCCTTTACGGCGCCAAGCCCGAAACGTATGGCGTCCCCCTCGGGAGAGAAATAGAGACCCGACCGGTTCACGTCCGGCTGCAGAATCGAAATCCTCATCTCCTTGCACGAAGCCACGTACTTGGCAACGTCGTCCGACTTTGAGGAGCTGGCCGTAAGGGTGGCCGCCATGAACTCCACCGGATAGTGGGTTTTCATCCAGGCCGTCCGGTACGCAAGCAGCGCATAAACGACCGAGTGTGATTTGTTAAAGCCGTAGCGGCCGAAAGGCAGGATCAGCGACCAGAGTTCTTCAGCCTTTGCTTTGGGTGTACCGGCTTTGATGGCCTTCTCGAGGAACTTCTCTCCTTCGGATTTCAGGAGGGCATCGTCCTTCTTCCCGATCGCCTTACGAAGTTTATCCGCCTCTCCTGGTGAGTACGCCGCCACCGCCCGCGCGGCGAGCATGACTTGCTCTTGATACACCAGGACACCGTAAGTGTCTTTCAAGATCGGTTCGAGTTGCGGCAGCGGGTATTCAAACTTCTTCCCGCGCCGGCGCTCGATGTAGACGTCCACGGTTCCGGCATCGAGGGCACCGGGGCGGTAAAGCGCATTGAGAGCCGCCAGATCATCAAAAACCGAGGGTTGCACGCGCCGCAGCAGGTCTTTCATGCCGGAAGACTCGAACTGGAAGACGCCATCGGTGCGGCCTTCCGAAAACAGCCTGAAGACATCCGGATCATCGAGCGGGATGTGCGCGAGATTCGGCTTCTTTCCGGTCCGGCGTTCCACCATCTTCACGGCGTCATCGAGAATGGTCAGTGTGATGAGGCCGAGGAAGTCCATCTTCAAAAGGCCCATCTTGTCGACCGACTTCATCTCGTACTGGGTCGTGATTTCGTCGTTATTGTTGCGGTAAAGAGGCAGGAACTCGACGAGCGGCGCGGGCGCGATGAGGACACCCGCTGCATGGACCCCGGCGTGCCGGGAGAGCCCCTCCAGCCGGCCGGCCAGATCGAAGAGCCTCTCGAAATCCTTACTCGAATGGACCTTTTCGGAAAGTTCCTTCACATCCCGCATCGAGTCGACGAGCGTCGCGGGCTTCCCCGGGTTATTGGGGATGAGCGAGCAGAGTTTGTTGACGTGCTCGAGCGGAATGTCGAGCGCCCGGCCCACGTCGCGCACGGCCGCCCGTGCCTTGAGCGAATTGAACGTGATGATCTGTCCAACGTTCTCTCGCCCGTACTTTTCCCTCACGTACTCGATCACTTCTCCCCGGCGCCGTTCGCACAAATCCACGTCGATATCGGGCATCGAAATGCGGTCCGGGTTCAAAAACCGCTCGAAGAGAAGGTCATACCGAAGCGGGTCGACTTCGGTGATGCCGAGCGTCCAGGCAACGAGTGACCCGGCGGCGCTGCCGCGCCCCGGTCCCACCGGGATGTCGCTTTCCTTGGCGTGGCGGATGAAGTCCCACACGATGAGGAAGTAGCTCGAGAGCCCCATCTTCCTGATGACGCCCAGTTCCCACTGAAGCCTGTCGGCGTATTCCTGGCGCGTGTGGTTCTTGCCAGCAGCTTCCGGGAATTCGGCGGCTTCGGCCAGGTGTTTTTCGAGCCCTTCCTGAGCCAGGGCCTCGAGGTACTCGCTGGCGTTTTCGTACGGGGCCTTCACCGGGAATGTCGGAATCTTGAGACCAGTGTCGGTGATGACTTTCGGTGTGACCTTCTCGGCCACCGCTACCGAGTTCGTGACGGCGTCAAGCGAGACATGGCGAAACGATTCCTTCATTTCATCGGGGTTCTTCACATAGAACTCCGAGTTGTAGAACTTCATTCGCTTGGCGTCGGTGTACTTCTTCCCCATCCCGATGCAGAGGAGCACGTCCTGAGCTTCGGCGTCGGAACGCGTCAAGTAGTGGGAATCGTTCGTTGCGACAACCGGGATGCCCGTCTCCTTCGAAAGCGTGAGCAGGTCTGGCAAGATCTTCCGCTGCTCGGGCAGACCGTGATCCATCAACTCGATGAAGTAGCGGTCCTTTCCGAAAAGAGCCAGGTACTTGAGGGCCGTCTTCTTGGCACCCTCGTAATCCGAGGCAAGGAGTTTCCGGCAGACCTCCGAATTCAAGCAGCCCGAGAGCGCGATCAGCCCCTCGTGGTGCTTTTCCAGAAGCTCGAAATCCATTCGCGGCTTGTAGTAGAAGCCCGTGAGGAAAGCCTCCGAGACCAGCCGGCACAAATTCTTGTACCCTTTCGGGTTTTCGACGAGAAGGGTCAGGTGGTAGTTGTTCGCCTCCCCGTCGCCACCCGGCCGGATGCTGTCCCGATCGAACCGTGACTTGGGCGCGACATAAGCTTCGACACCAATGATGGGCTTCACCCCATGTTCGAGCGCCATCGTCTGGAAGTCGTAGGCCCCAAACATGTTGCCGTGATCGGTAACAGCTACTGCCGGCATTCCAGACTTACTGACGTACTTGATCAGGTCTTTCAACCTGTTGGCCCCATCGAGGAGCGAATACTCGGTGTGCAGGTGGAGATGAACGAAGTCGCCCGCCATCTGTCTTCCTTATCTCAACTTGTGGGTGGGGGGCAAGGCTTCATTCCCACTCGATGGTGCCTGGGGGTTTCGATGTGATGTCGTAGACGACACGGTTCACCCCTCTCACCTCGCCCACGATCCGGCGGGCGGTGTGATCGAGAAGATCGTGCGGCAGGCGCGCCCAGTCCGCCGTCATGAAGTCCTGTGTGGTGACGGCCCGCAACGCGACGGCATTTTCATAGGTCCGGTGATCCCCCATGACCCCGACGCTTCTTACGGGGAGAAGAACGGCAAAGGCCTGCGAGGTCCTTTCGTAGTACCCAGAAGCTCGAAGTTCTTCCATGAAGATGGCGTCGACCTCGCGCAGGATGGCGGCCTTTTCACGTGTCACCTCGCCGGGGATCCGAACGGCGAGTCCGGGGCCTGGAAACGGATGCCGGTAGAGCATCTCGTGCGGAATCCCCAACTCTTCGCCCAGGCGCCGCACCTCATCCTTGAAGAGTTCACGCAGCGGCTCGATGAGTTCGAAGCCGAGCCGTTCTGGAAGTCCGCCCACGTTGTGGTGAGTCTTAATGACGGCGGAAGGTCCCTTGACGGAGACCGACTCGATGACATCCGGGTAAAGTGTTCCCTGCGCAAGCCAGTGCGCTCCCTTGACCGAAGCGGCGTAGGCCGAGAACTCGCCGATGAAAAGCCTCCCAATGACCTTGCGCTTCTCTTCTGGTGGTTCGACGCCAGCGAGCTGCGCGAAAAACCTCTCGGACGCATCGATACAGGTCACAGGGATCCTCAGGTGCCGAAAGCCCTCCAAAACGAGGGTGGCCTCGTCTTTTCTCAAGAGGCCCGTGTCGACAAAAACTCCGAAAAACTGCTCGCCGAGGGCCCGGCTCAAGAGCACGGCCACCACGGTCGAGTCCACACCCCCTGACAGGGCTCCAAGGACAGCTCCCTCCGTCACCCGGCTCCGGATCTGCTCCACCGTGCGCGTCAAGAAGTTCGCCATTGTCCACGAGGGGGCAGCCCCACAGATGTCGTAGAGAAAGTTCTCGAGAATGGGCGCGCCGTGTTCGGTGTGGAGGACTTCCGGGTGGAACTGGAGCCCGAAAAGCGGGGCGCCGGTGCTTTCAAATGCCGCAATGGGGGCATTTCGTGTCGATGCCGTGGCGATGAACCCCTCGGGGAGGGCTTCCACGTGGTCGCCGTGGCTCATCCAGACGGTCTGGGTGGCCGGGAGGCCTCGCAGAAGCCTCGAGGCAGGATTCGCTTCGATGGCGGCTCGCCCATACTCCCGCCCTTCGGCGCGGCCGACGCGCCCGCCCAGGTGACGAGCCATCCACTGCATCCCATAGCAGAGCCCCAGAACCGGGATACCGAGCCCGAGAATGGCAGGATCAGCATGAGGGCTGTCCTCGTCGTAGACGCTTGCTGGGCCGCCCGAGAGGATGAGTGCTCGGGGCTGCAAACCTCGAATCTCATCGAGACTTGCGGAGAACGGCAGAATGATCGATCTGACACGCGCCTCACGAATTCTTCTCGCGATGAGCTGCGTGTATTGAGATCCGAAATCCAGTACGGCGACCGGTTTCTCTACGGAGGAGGTTTCCATCACTGAGTTCCTGAAGAAGGCGTGGCGTGTGTGGCGGGCGTCTCTTTCTTGATCCTGGGAGAACCGCCGGCCCACCGGTAAACGGATCTCGGAATACCCACCAGAAATGCAGCCACGAGTGCGACGGCTGTCGTTAAGAACGGGTAAGCGGCGACAAAGAGCGGGGCGATGTTGACCCCTCCTGGCAACTCCCCCCTCCTGGCGAACCGGACCAGGACGTAACCGCACGTGAGTGGCAGCAAGACGGCCAGGACGGCGAAGGTCCAGCGCGCCTCGGGAACGATTCTTCGAGCCGCTGGCCGCGCGGCAGGTGCGACCGTCTCACCCCTCCAGAGACGGCTGGCATAGGTCACTCCAGCGTCCGCGAAAAACAGGAGAACACCCGTGGTCACGTAAGGGAGCAGGAAAAAGAAGCCGGAGGTGATCGCAAAACGAGAGAGCGGACTCTGTGCCAGGCCCTTCCCGAACGCCGAAGTCAAAAAGGGATACGGGCTGAAATCCGCCGCAAGCCCAGAGTAGAAAACCAGAATAGAAACAAGGGCCGCCACGAACGCAGGCGGTGCCGCGAGCAAGAAACCGCGTGCCGTCCGAAACATCCGGGGAAGTATAGCGAGATCCCCCTAACGGCCGCTGGAAAAGGGTTCGGCGGGGAACGGCGCTGCTCGGCCGAGCAGCTTCTCGCTCACATCCGCCGCTCGCCTGGCCGGTGTCTCCTCGGAAAGCATGCCGCTCCAGAATCGCATCACCTTCTTTACGTACTCCTGTGTCTCGCGATAGGGCGGAATCCCGCCGTATTCCTCCACCGCCGCCTCTCCGGCGTTGTAAGCAGCCAGCACCAGTTCCGCTTCCGTTTCACCAAAACGTTCCGCCAGGAAGGAGAGGTAGGCGGTCCCGCCATGAATGTTCTCGTGAGGGTCAAACGGTTGCCTCACGCCCAGCCGGCGTGCCGTGGCGGGCATCAGTTGCATCAACCCGCGCGCGCCCTTTCGGGACACCGCCCGGGGAGAGAACCCGGATTCAGCACGGATCACGGCGGCAATGAGAGCCGGATCGATCTGGTGCCTGACGGCCGCTGCCATGATCTGTTCCCCGTAGGGCACGCGAGAGGGGAGACTGCCAGAAGAGATTCTCCTCACGCTCGGGGCCTTCAGAGGCTCTGGCTTGGGTTCCCTTGGCGAGAGTTCTGGGATGATCTCGTCTTCGACGATTCTCTCGATCCGGTCAAGATCAACCGTCAGGAACCCGCCACCACGCAGGGAAATGGAGACCCTCTCGTCGCGAATCTCGAAACTCTCGGCTTTCAGGCTGCGGCCATCATCAAAAACCACAATGAGAGCCAAAGCGGGGGCCGGCAGCGCCGCAATAAGCGCAACTAAAGCACAAAAGAGCAATTTCTGGCCCCAAAGTGCGTCAAGCTCTCGGATGCGTCCTGTCATAGACCTTTCTGACCCGGCTCCTGGAAACGTGGGTATAGATTTCTGTCGTTGAGATACTGGCGTGCCCCAGCATCATTTGTACGGCCCGAAGATCTGCTTCGTTGTCCACGAGGTGAGTCGCGAAGCTGTGGCGCAGCACGTGTGGAGAAACGGCCTCGCGGTCGACTCGCGCGGCGAGAGCCGTATATTTCATGATGTTGAAAACGGTCTGACGTGTGAGGGGATTTCCCGACGGGCCGAGAAAAACATGCCGGGAGAGCGGGGCCCCCCCGATTTCCGCACGGGAGAGTTCGATGTACTTCTTGATCCAGCCCGCTGATGAGGGCGCGATCGGGACGATTCTCTCTTTGCTCCCCTTGCCTTTCACAATGACAAAGCCGTCATCAAGCCGGAGCTGTTCGACGGCCATTCCGGTCAACTCGGAAACTCGCAGCCCCGAGGAGTAGAGAAGTTCGATGATGGCGCGGTCCCGCAACCCCTTTGACGTCGAGACGTCGGGCGCTTCCAGCAAGCGCTGAATTTCGACCACGGAGAGCAGTTTGGGAAGTGTTGACCACTTCTTGGGGTTCTCGAGGTCATCCGTCGGGTCCCGTGGCAGGGTTTTTTCGGCAGCGAGGAACTTGAAGAGTCCGCGGATGGCTGACGTTGCCCGCGCGACGGAGCGGGGGCTTGCGCCCGCCGTCCGGCGTGACATGAGGTAGTCAATGAGTTCCTCCCGGGTGACATCTTTCGTGTCGAGGCTCGACTCCAAAAGAAACCGGCCAAACGACTCGAGGTCCCTCTTGTAAGCGTCGAGCGAGTTTTTCGAGAGTCCCTTCTCGACGGAAAGGTAATCGAGAAACGAGGGTACGTGTTTCAGGAAGAACTCGAGTTTAGTTTTTGGCTTCGGCTCCTCGCCGGGGGGTGCGGTCTTGGCCACAGGTCTATTTTACGTGCTGGGCGAGTCTCCCGGGCACTCTTCCCAGGCCATTCCTGTCATTGGACAGAGGTGTTAACGCGCTTCGGGCAACTTCAGCAGAGTTTGAATTACACTGCGGCGCATGAGTCAAACCCTCGGCATCATCGGCTACGACTCCTTCCATTTCATCGTCTCCGATCTCGAAAGAAGCCGCCGCTTCTACACACAGGCACTTGGTTTTAGCGAGATCGCGAGAGCCTCGAGCGAAAAGACGAACCGCGGCGGAGAGATTGCCGCCGTGTTTGGCGCTGGGCGGATTCGTGTTCTCGTTTCGAGTCCCGTGAACGCGTCTTCCCGGGCGGCCCGCTACCTTCGCATCCACCCGGACGGCATTTCGTCCCTGGCGTTTCGCGTGCGTGACATCGAAAGGGCGTGGAATTTCCTACAAGCCCGTGGAGGGACCTTCCTTTCGAGTGTCGAGACCCGCGAGGCCGGTTCCGGCCGGTTCCACACGTTCAGCATCGCGACCCCTCTCGACGACGTCACGTTCCGCTTCATTCAGCGCGAGGGCGATTACCCTCACTTCGCGCCTGATTTCGAGAACATCGGAAACGGGGAACCGGGGGAGAACCCCTACGGTTTTGCCACCATCGATCACGTCACGTCCAACGCCTACACGATGCTCCCCGTGGTCAACTGGTACCGCGACGTCCTCGGATTCGAACGGTTCTGGGATGTCGAGTTCCACACGGCCGATGTGGACGGCGGGAGGAAGCTGACGGGCTCCGGTCTCAAGTCAATTGTCATGGCTGACCCCGAGAGTGGAATCAAGTTCGCTACCAACGAACCGATGCGGCCATTCTTCAGGGACAGCCAGATCAACCGCTTCTGCGAGGATCACCACGGCGCGGGTGTGCAGCACGTGGCCTTTCACGTCAAGGAGATCATCCCGGCCGTGGTGAGCCTGCGGGAGAAGGGCATCGTCTTCCTGGAGGCCCCGGGGGCCTACTACGACCGGCTCCCGGCGCGTCTTCTGGAGAACAACATCTCGCGCATTAACGAACCGGTCGCGGACCTCAGGAAGAACCACATCCTCGTCGATGGGCGCGACGAGAAGTACATGCTCCAGATCTTCATGCTGCATGCCGGGGCTCTCTACGGCGATGAGAAAGCCGGCCCGTTTTTTTATGAACTCATTCAGCGCGAGGGGGACAGGGGTTTCGGATACGGGAATTTCAGAGCCCTCTTCGAATCGATCGAAAAGACACAGTTCCAGGAATCGCGTTCGATGGAGGTCGTCGGCTGATGATTGACTGGATGCGCGCGGGAGAGATCCCAGAAAAACCACACACCGTGTTTCGCCCTTTTGGGGGCCAGCTAGCCCATGAAGAGTGCCTGACCCGCAGGGGGTTCGATGGCGAGTTCTCGATTCTCTACCACTTGAACCCTCCCGCGGCGGACGTGGATCTCTCCCCTGCCGAACCCGGTCCGCTCGAGCGCAAGATCCCCGTTTTGGAAGACGGCATCTCCCTGAAACGCCGGCTGTTTCTTGGCGACAAGGCTCCTTCGGGCTACACACCGGTTCTTTTCAATTCCGACGTTACCGTCTCGTTCTTTCGAATCCCGCCCTTGCCAGCGGCGCGCGGGTTCGCCAACGGCGACGGTGACGATCTTTTCTTCGTCTTTTCAGGCTCTGGCCGGGTCGAGACCCCGTTCGGAGATCTCCCGCTGCGCCCGCTGGATTACCTCCTCATCCCCCGGGGTATCGTTCATCGCTTCGTGAGCGAGGAAGAACTGGAAGGAATCGTTTTCGAGATGAGGGGAGGATTCCATCTACCCTCCCAGTTCAGAAACCCCGCTGGCCAGCTCCGCATGGATGCTCCGTTCACCCATCGTGATTTCATCCGGCCCGAGTTTCGGGGCCCCCGGGAAGGGCCGTCTGAGATCCTGATCAAGAAAGACGACCACTTTGTCCTCCGCCGCCCGGCCCACTCACCTTTTGACATCGTGGGCTGGGATGGCGCGCTGTGGCCGTTCGTTTTCCCGATACTAAAATATCAGCCCAAAACGGGCCTCGTCCACTTGCCGCCAACCATCCACTCCACCTTTGCGGGGCGGGGCGTACTCGTTTGTTCGTTTGTCCCCCGATTGACCGACACCCACCCGGCCGCCATTCCGTGTCCGTACCCTCATTCCTCTGTCGACTGCGATGAAGTCATTTATTACGTTCGGGGGAATTTCACGAGCCGCCGTGGAGTTGGGGCGCGAGCGGCGTCCCTGCACCCGGCTGGAATCCCACATGGACCGCACCCTGGCGCCTACGAAGCCTCTATCGGCACGGCGTCAACCGAAGAACTTGCGGTCATGATTGACACGTTCCAGCCACTGCGGATTTCCCGGCAAGGGCTCTTGCTCGAGAGCACCGGCTACCACGAAAGCTGGAGAGCCTGAGGGCCGATACAGATCAGCCGGGCGTCCTGGCGCTGCCAACTCAGTTCTTCGAAGGACGTCCCGGCCGTTTCCCAATCCTCGATTTCATGTCGCCCAATTCGCGCTGTAACCAAACAGCCTGATACATCCCCGGGAAGAGCCTGAGAGCCTCCGCTGCGAGTTGCTCACCCTCGGAAATGGAGCGAAGGGCCGCTGCCGGGTCTCTGTTTTCCTCGAACAGGGCCTTCGCGAGAAGAGCTTCTCCCATGGCAAGGGGCAAGCGCACGGCAACCGAATTCCGGCGGCGGCCTTCTTCATAGTAATCCCTGGCGCACACAACAATGGGGGCGGGATCTGTGTGGGAGGCGGCCATGCTCATGGCCATGCCTGCGGCAGCCTCCAGAGCCGCGAGTGGCGGAAAGTAGCTCTCGGTGTTGAGTCCCCATGCCTTGAGGGCCAGTTCAAGGGCCCGTTCGTGGTCTCCGTGGGCATCGACATTCCGGGACATGAGGACCTCTCCCCGCCGCATGTGGACAAGAGAGAGATTGATGAGCGCGACGAACGGCCGCGGGCTTCTCGAAAGGCGATTCTCAAAACATTGCCGCGCCACCTCCAGCGAATCAAGGGGATCGAGATCCTGGTTCATCTCGTTGCCCGCCTGGTCGAGCATGACGAGTCCAACTATGTTCTCTGCCTGGTCAGCCACGGCTGGGTTAACAGCCATTGCCTGCCGCGCATCAGCAGCAGCCCGCCGGAAGACCTCCCGGGCGTCGCCGCGAGATTGAGTCAGGTATCTCCCCTCTGTCCACCGGAGTCCAGCGAGAACTAAATAGGACTCTGCGTCTGAGGGGTCGAGCGTGACGACCTTTTCGGCAGCCTGTTTGGCAACGGAAAGAGACCCCGTGGGATCCAGCCCTCTCTGAAACTCGTCTTCCGCGATTTGAGCGTGGAGGCTCGAGAAGACAGTCAGGGCTGGCAAGTGATTCGGCTGCACGGAAAGGGCTTCTCCGGCGGCCCGGATGCCCTCCGCCGCGAGCTTACGAAAGGGCTCCCCTCCACCCGCATTCCCCTCCACATAGGCCAGGAACCTCAAGCACCTCGCCTTGCCGGTGTACGCCCGGACATCGCTCCGGCCAACCTCGATGGCGGCATCAAAAGCCCGGACCCCTTCCTGCCCCAGCTTTCGGGCAGCAGCCGTTTGGCCCGCGGCTGCCTCCTCCTGCGCCTCGGCCAGGAAGGCGTTGCCTCTTAGCCTCAGGGCGTTGAGATCCCATGGTGTTCTCTGAGTGATCTGTTCTGCCTTCGCGCGCACCCCGGAGTATTTCTTTTCGTGGAGGGCAATGAGCGCCTCGATATATTCGAGATTTGCCAGCCATGCGCCCCTGCTCTCCCGGAGCCTCTTCAAGATCTCGGCTCTGTAGAGACGATCGAGTTGCGTCCGGCGTGCCGCTCGCGCGGTGTCGTTTCTGATTCCCGCGAGGCCATCCAGCTTTCTGCCATAAACCTCGCTCGCGGCGACGGCGATTCCGTAAGAGAGTTCCGGGGTCCTCAGCCCCTCGCGGTGTGCGCTGCGAAAACGCGCCAGGGCCTGGTCCGCGTCCCCCATGGCCAAGAGAGCGCGCCCGAGGGCAAAATAACCTGTCCCTCGCTCTCCCGGCGACAGAGCCAGCATACGCACCTCCATGTCCCTCATTCGCCGTGTCAGCTCGGCGGTCTCGAGGCTCACGTCGTGCCGGGGCGCCATGGAAACCGCCTGCATGAACCACTCGATGTCCTTGACATCCGAAGCAAAACGGCGAGCCAGTTCCAGGCGCTGGACAGCCTTGTACTGGGACCAGAAGAAGAGTCCCAGAACGGCCAGGAGCGCTATCAGCGCGAAACCGGAGACTGCCGTGATGGCCCGGTTCTTTCGGGCCCACCGGAGGAAGCGCTCCGCCGGCCCATGTGGCTTGGCCAACACCGGCTCGCCATCCAGGTAACGCTGAAGGTCGTCGGCGAGGGCCTTGGCGGAGTCGTAACGCATCGCCGGGTCTTTCTCCAGACACTTCATCACGACGGCGCTCAGGTCCGGGGGAACCTGGGCATCCAGCGACGCAAGAGGAACCGGCTCTTCGTTGATGACTTTCATCATCGTATCGATGGCTGATTCACCCCGGAACACGGGCCTCCCGGCCAGAACTTCGTAGAGAGTCGCCCCCAGACCGTACACATCCGTTCGCCGGTCCATGCGCGCGGTCTCTCCACGCGCCTGCTCGGGGGCCATGTAATTGGGCGTTCCGGCGGCAAACCCCGTCATCGTGAGGCTGGACCCTTCCGTGTCGCGCGCAAGTCCGAAATCCAGTATGTAGGGTCTCAGGTCTCCCTCGTTGACCTCGACGAGAATGTTGGAGGGTTTCACATCACGGTGGATCAACCCCAGGCGGTGGGCGGCGTGGAGGCCCTCCGCCACGAGTTTCACCACGAGAACGCGCTGTTCGAGGGGCAAGAATGGGGCGGCATCGAAGAGCGTCTCGCCTTCGATCAACTGCATCGCGATGAAAGACCGGTCTCCCAGAAATCCCGCGTCGTAGACCTTGCAGACATTCGGATGGTCGACGCGCGCCTGAGCGCGCGCTTCACGCAGAAACCTCTCGTTGAGTTCCCCTCTGACGGTATGAAGCAGCTTCAGAGCGACGTCACGATGGAGGACAGAGTCGTACGCGCGGTAGACGACCCCCATGCCCCCTTCCCCGAGGCGGGCGCGAACCTGGAACCGCTCTGACAGGATGGGCAAGGGACGCGCATCCGGAGATCCACCCAATGCCAGGGTCTTTGCGCTTGCTTGCTCCGTCACGCCAAACAGAGTACCCCCAGGAACGAAAACCGCGAAGAGGGCGGTTCGAAGCGCCCTCTTCTAAATTCTGAGTTTCCCTTTCAGAGGGGTCTTCCGCCGGTCTCTACTCAGAACCCCACACGCAACGTGGCCAGGAATTCATCCGGGTGGAGCACATCCGCTGGCCGGATCATGTCGTGGCGGGCGTATTCGGCCGTGAAATCGACCCCGCGAACGATCCCGAGCCGGATTCCGAAATCGTACTTGCCCCAATCCCAGACCCAGGACTTGGCAACGAACCCCGGCGGATTGGGAAAATCGCTATCGATGCGCGACACCCGGACCACGGGCTGAATCCAGTTGATCACGGGTGAGTCCCCGGAAGCGAAAACCCCGGGCAGTGGAATTCTGTAGGCCACCTCGATTTCGTAGCCCTTTCTCACATTCCCCGCGATGTCCTGGTGAATGTACTGGCCGAAGAGTTGCAGTCCCTTCCAGCGTGCCTCGAGATTTGCCCCGTATTCGGTCTTGTCGCGTCCGTCAAGCGGCAATCCCACTCCCTGAACCCCTTTCAGAAGCTCGATATCTCCCTGGTAAAACGAGCCGCGGAAAGGGACCCGGTCCCGCAGCTGGCGGGTAACATACCAACCCAGCGCATCCACGCCCCAACCGCTTCCGGCAAAACGCGCGCCCGCGCCCACTCCCGTCTGAAACTGCCCCGAGAAATTCACATCGGTGGCCTTACCGTCGTAAAGAATCGGGAATCCCGTGCCGTAGACCGGAGGGTCGATACTCCCCGGAGCACGGTCCGGGGTTCCGTGATCGCCCGCCAGGGCGTTCGTATCGCGCATGAAAAGCGGGTTGCCATTCACGACGTGTGCTCGTACGTAAAAGTTCTTCCCGATCGAGCCGCCGGCCTCGAGGCCCACTTCCTCGAGCCGTCCAACCGCCGTTCCCCAGAGCCCATAACTCTCGAGCCTCCGTGTCAGCTGTTTGGTGAACCGAGGAAACTTCCCGGCTTGCACATAAATGCTCGAACCTGGCGGCAGTTTCAGAGGCTCGTACTTTTTCCCGAATCGAAGCCAGGCCTCCCGCAAGGAGATCCGGTCGTCACTCGATGTTGGGTTGCGGTTGTAGAGATCGATGAAGTGGACGACCGCTCTGGCAAGGATGTCTGGCGTGACATCCGCCTCGAGCGTCACCGCCACATTCGAGACCTCGAGCGACCCGTTCGGCGAGACCGTCTGCATCGGGACACCGCTCCCGTCTGGAAGGGCGATCCTGAGGGAGAGGTCCCGCGAATCGCGAGCATGCGCCTTGATCTCTCCCTTTATGCGAAAAGCCCCGGAACCGAGACCGCTCTCGGAAACAACAGACGCTCCATCCTGTGCCCTTCCTTGAAACGAAAGCCCCGCCCCCAGCACCAGAAGCACAGCTCGAAAGAAACTCCATCCACGGATACGCATTGATACCCCTCCCTGCCCGGTTTTTGAGGCCAGACTCTAACAAGCCTCGTCCCAGAGGAGAAGGTCCTTTAGCTGACGGGTCTAGATTTCGCCTGATTCGGCGTACTCCTCTCGAGGCGGACACCGATTCCAGGTAGGCCGAAAGAACTTGCTTCTAAACTCAATTTCGCTTCCCCAAGAACCCCTCTCCAGGCCTCATGGCCATCCTCTCCCCGTTCACCGGGGAGAGGGGAAAGAGAAGGAGAAGGACGAATTATTTCCCATGGTCTACTTGGGAATCAGCCTGTGCCGGTCTTGGCGCGAGGCGCGAAAACAGGAGGCCCAAGACACCCACCGCCAAACACCCCGCCACGTTGAACCAGAGGAAAGAGATCTTGGTAAAGAGAAAGAGGCAAACCACGAGGCCCTCTGCCACGAGAGCAGCCCAGAAGACGGCCGATCCCCCTACCTTCGGCAGGTAGAACGCAACCAAGAAAATGCCCAGAATCGTCCCGTAGAAAAGCGAGCCCAGAATATTGACGGCCTCGATGAGCGTGCCGAGGCGGCTGGCGTACTGCGAAAAAGCAATCGCCACGAGCCCCCAGAGGACCGTCATGAACTTCGAGACGCCGACGTAGTGAGCCTCGTTGGCCTTTGGTCTGATGAGCCGCACATACACGTCGACCACGGATGTTGCCGCAAGGGCATTCAGCTCAGCCGAAGTAGAGGACATGGACGCCGCGAAAACCGCTGCCAGCACGAGCCCGATCAGACCTGCTGGCAAGTAGTCGAGGACGAATCTCAGAAACACGTAGTTCGTGTCTCTCCCATCCGATTTCGGATTGTTCTTCTTGATGAGGGCGGAGACTTCCTTGCGCACCTCCTCGTACCGGCCTTCGGCGGCACGCAGTTCGCCTCGGGCCTCCCTTTCACGCTCGGAGTCGAGGGAGCGCCGGGCGGCGATGAACCCGTCCACCGCCGTGCGCCGCTCTTCGAAAGCCGCCCTGTGCCTCTCTTCTAGCTGGGAGAACTCCGGTTTCAGAGGGCCATTCTTTACTGACCCAACTTCCACGGGGTTGAAGAACACGGGCGGCATGACGAACTGGTAGAACGCGAACACCATGGCCCCGACAAAAAGAATGACGAATTGCATCGGGACCTTCGCCAGCCCGTTAAAAAGAAGACCCAGCCGGCTCTGCGCCACGGAGCGGCCGGTCAAATAACGCCCCACCTGAGATTGGTCCGTCCCGAAGTAGGAAAGAGCCAGGAAGAACCCGCCAATCAGCCCGGACCAGAAGTTGTAGCGGTTATTCCAGTCGAAGGAGAAGTCAATCACATTGAGGCGCCCCAGCGCCCCCGCAACCGCGACGCTCTCGACGAAACTGACTTCTCTGGGCAACAGCCGCAGGATGACCGCCAGCGCCATCCCCATTCCCGCGAGGATCACGATCATTTGCTGAAGTTGTGTCTCGTTGACGGCTTTCGCCCCGCCACTCGCGGTGTAAATCACGACCAGCGCGCCCGTCAGGAAAGTCGTCACAGAGATGCTCCAGCCGAGGAGGACCGAGAGCACTACCGCCGGGGCGTAAATAGTCAGCCCGGCCGCAAGGCCTCGCTGGATAAGAAAGAGAAACGCCGCAAGAGCACGAGTCTTCAGATCAAACCGCTTCTCCAGGTACTCGTAGGCGGTAAAAACCTTCAGTTTGTGGAAGATCGGGACAGCGGTGACCGAGAGCACGACCATCGCGACCGGCAGGCCAAAGTAGAACTGGACAAAACGCATGCCGTCGGAGAAGGCCTGGCCGGGAGTCGACAGGAAGGTGATGGCGCTTGCTTGAGTCGCCATGATGGAGAGGGCGACGGCCCACCACGGCATGTCGCGGCTGGCGAGCAGATACCCTTCCATCCCCTTTTGGTGGCGAGAGCGAAAGACGCCGTAACAGACGATAAAGAGAAGCGAGCCGGCGAGAACGAGCCAGTCGAGAAGTCTCAAGAGAACGCCCTTGTCAGCAAATAAAACAGGATGACCTCTACAACGAGGCACGCGAGGACGGCCCCATAGAGCCGGGGCCACGTTCCCAGAATGGGAGGGGCCTCCTCGTTCGATACGGGCTGCGGCCCTTCGCGCCGAGTCACTGGTTCCCTCTTGCCGAAACGAGGTTTGCAAAGACACGGTAGGCCCCCGGCACTCCAGCAGGCAGTTGGCGGAACCAGGCGTAGCCCGTGTAAATGAACACTCCCTTGCCGTAACGCGCCAAGATCAATCCGCCTGGCCGGGCATCTTCCCCGGGGTCGGCACAGGAGAAGACTGTCTCGTACTGTGAGTCCCAGCTTCCAGGAAAGTAGAGCCCCCGTTCCTGAACCCACCCGTCAAAATCGGCCGGCGTGAGGATGTTGGGTTTCTGGACGAGAGGGTGATCCGGGTTGACGAACCGGACGGGCGCGTCCTCGTGTGTCACACGATCCCGCGAGAGTTTGAAGGGGTAGGGCCCGAGCGCATCCGTGACGAGTTCGTGAGATGTGTTGTACTGCACGACGAGAGTCCCGCCATTCTCGACGTACTCCATCAACCGTTTCTGAAGTCCTCTCAGGCGTGGCCGCGTGTTGTACGCCCGCACTCCCGTGACGATGACATCGAAGGGAGAGAGGTCACCCGCCAAGTCCTCGTCCGAAAGAAGCGACACACGGAACCCGAGCTGGCGGAGAGCTTCTGGGATCTCATCTCCCGAGCCCATTATGTATCCGGCGCTTTTCCCGTTCACCTGAACACCTATTCGGACGGCAGCGGCCTCAGCGGGGGGCGTCAGGGTCTGGACAGGAATGTGTGGGTAGTCGATCTGGATGAAGTCGTGGGAAAACATTCGGCCATCAACTTCCGCCTCGGCCCGGATCGTCCCTGCTGACGCAAGGTCCGAGGGCGTGACTTCAAACGAGAGGCGCTTCTCTTCTCCCTCTGTCGCAAGAGAAAACGCCACGGGTCCCGTTGTCTTGAACCCGGATGGAACCCGCAAATGAACAAGCCCCTTGACCTCGTCCTTCCCGGCGCGAACCGAGACGTGCACTGTCCTGGATTTCGGTTCGGGAAAGAGGATAACGCGGTCCTCAACATGCAAGGTGGCCTTGGGCAGAATCTCAAACGGCCGGGAGCGGTCTCCGTGGACAGGATCGGTCCAGCGGTATTCCACCGGGACCTCAAAGGTGACCGGGTCGGACCCCGCGCGAAGGGTGAATTTCGCGGTGAACACGGGTTTGTTGTCCGCGCGAAGAGGATCCTTGCCCGGCGGAATGGCAAACCGCCCCCGTTCGCTCCGCTTCCCGAGCCAGTACGGGTGCGTGATCTCCGCATTCTCGGGGATCTTCATCACAGCCTCGAATCGCAAGGGCTGGTTGGGAGAAAGCGCGGAAGGAAACTTTCCAGAAGCGGGAGAAGGCCTCTGACCATCGACCTCGACAGCTTCAACAGTCCAGGGGAACGGCGCACGCCCAATCACGGTTGCCGTGACGGGCGCGCTTCCTCCCGGGAAACTGGAAGGGCGCGTGGCCAGGGCCTCCACCCAGAGACCAGAGGCAGAACGAATCATGTCTAGAACCTCCGTCCTTTTCTGTTCCACCCACGGATCCGCCGGCAATTTCTTCATCTCGGCGTGCAGACGGATTAACAAGGGAACGATCGCCTGAGGTGTCTCTGGCCGGTACAGCTCGGCCGCGCGGTCAATCATCCGTTGCACACTCTCGCCGCCCTTGATTCGCTTCCAGGAGAGGTCGATCCGTTCCAGAAAGTCCTTCTCCACAGGGTCTCCCTTGATGGGGGCGAGGTAGTTCACGAGTGTGCCCCGCCGTTCTGGCGATCCAAACCCCTGACTCTTGTGCTGGGTGCGGCTTTCGCCGGCAAGCTCCGTGTAAGAACGGCCGAGCAGCGCGTTGTAGGCCCCGAGATCGACGGTCAAGAGCTTTGGCAGCTTCGGGTCCCGTTCTTCCGGCCTTATGCGAAACGCATTCCAGTAGAGCCTCCTCGGCTGCCAGACGCTGAGCCCTCCGGGGCCCAGCTGCTCTGGGAAGCGGGATGGATCGCCCGCTGCGTCGAAGGCCAGCCCGGCCAGGAGGGCGGATGCCGTGTGGTGCCCGTGACCGCCCTCACCCGTCGTTGGAAAGCGCGTAATGATCACCTCGGGCCGAAACGCCCGAATGACACGCACCACATCACCCAGGATTTCTTCCTGACCCCAGATGGAAAGTGTCTCTTCTGGAGACTTGGAGTAGCCGAAGTCGACAGCCCGCGTAAAGAACTGCTCGGCGCCGTCTATCCTTCGCGCAGCCAGGAGTTCCTGCGTCCGGATGACGCCCGTCAACTCTCCCTGTTCACGCCCGATCAAATTCTGGCCGCCGTCTCCACGTGTCAGGGAAAGGTACCCCGTTCTGACCAGCCTCTCGTTCGTGAGGTAAGCGAGCATGGCCGTGTTCTCGTCGTCGGGGTGGGCAGCGATATAGAGAACGTTGCCCACGACCGAAAGCCGTCTGAGCGCCAGGGGAATCTCGGCAGCCGGGAGGGTGCGAGAGCTAGCGAGGGCGGAGGGGGGAACAGCGAGAAGAAGGCTGAAGGCGGCCAGTAAAAACCGGCCGCCCAGGAACGGGCGGCGCTTCATCACTTCTTTTTACGGCGAAAGCGCCGCGAAAGATACACCCGGACGGGTACGCCGGTAGAATCGCCTGCTCATCCTAGACGGCGAGCCGAGGGGGTTATGCTCGCGGCCAGCAGAACAGAGCAGAACAGCAGAGCAGGGACAGACAAATTCCTAAGCCTTGTGGTAAATTCTGCCCATGCGAACGGCGCGAGCGTTTCCCGTGGAAGGCTCCCAGGCCGGGTTCTTTCACTGCATCTCCCGGGTGGTCGACCGCAGATTCATCATGGGTGACCCGGAGAAGGAGACCTTTCGCAAGATCCTTCGGCAATGTGAAGCCTTCTATGGCCTGAGAGTCTTCACCTACTGCATCATGTCCAACCACTTCCACATCTTGGTGGAGGTTCCCGAACCTCGGGAGTTGACCGAGGAGGAGGTTCTCTCCCGCGTCGCCGCTCTCTACCCGGCGAAGTTCGTCATCGGGCTGAACCGCGAACTCGAGGCGTTCCGGGATGCTGGTCTCCTCGATCTCGTCCGTTCCCGGCTCGCCTCCTTCACACGCCGAATGTTTAGCCTCTCGAACTTCATGAAGTCGCTCAAACAGCGTTTCAGCAGCTTCTACAACAGGAATCACCAGCGAAAAGGCACCCTGTGGGAAGAACGTTTCAAAAGCGTCATCGTCGAAGGTGAGGAAACCACACTCATGACCATGGCGCTCTACATCGACTTGAACCCGATTCGGGCAGGCATCGCAACCGACCCGGCTGACTACGGGTTCTGCGGGTACGCGGAAGCGGTGAGCGGGACAGAACGCGCCCGGGAAGGGATTCGATCCTTGATGCCTCGCAAACCCGAATCATGGCGCATCGTCCAGGCCGAGTACCGGCGTCTTCTCTACGCGGTGGGCGAGGAATCCTCTGTTCGTCAGGGTGTTACGAGGGATGAAGTGTCTGATGTGGAAGCCAAGGGCGGCGAGCTTCCCACCGGGAAAGCTCTAAGGAAGCGAGTCCGGTACCTCTCCGACGGAGTCATTGTAGGAAGCCGACCCTTTATCGACGGGTGGCTTGCGGGAAACCGCTGGCGGTTCGGCGAACGGTCCCTGGCCATGGGCACGGAGAGACGGTTACCCGATATCGCAGGTTTGGGCTTCCGATCAGCTCGCTCCTGAGGTCCAACGGGGAGCGGACACCAAGGAACAAGGGCGACTGCGGCGCGTGGGCCAAGCAAGCGCCCTCGATGACCGGGAAAGCCCCCCGGGGCGTATTTCCGGATCCCCCCAGCGAGGCAAGGTTAACGCTTGGCCGCGGCGATGATGCTCTTGGCCCGGCTCGCTTCGGGAGCATCGGGCGCGAGTTTCACGAAACGATCCATGTCGAGAACGAGCTGGTCTTTCTTCCCGGCCTTTTCCTGGGCGAGGCCCCGGTAGTAGTAAGCGTAAGCGTAAGACGCATCCTTCTCGATCGCCTTCGTGAACCAGTCAACGGCTTCCTTCCACTTCTGCTGGAAACTCGCGTTTAGCCCCTGGCGGTAGAGACCCCGGATGTCACCCGGATTCCCTTCCAGAAACTTGTCGAGGTTTTTCTTGGCTTCCTCGAAGTTCTTCGTGCGCTGCTGCGCGATGGCAAGCCCCAAGATCGCCTCGGTGTTCTTGGCATCGGCCTCGATGGCTGCCTTTGCAGCCTCTTCCGCCCGCTTGAAAACCTCCTCGGCTTCCTTGGTCTTGTTTGCCCGCAGGTACATCTCGCCCAGCGCGTTTTGGGTATCGGCGCTTGAGGGAACCATCTCCGCCGCCTTCTGCGCCGCCGCGAGGGCTTCATCCGGCTTCTTCTCCAGTTCGAGAAGACGGCTCATCGTCAACAGGTACGAGGCGTCGCCTTTCCCCTGTTCAGCGACTGGCTCCAGCGCCTTCCGCGCTTCCTTCACCTGGAAGGCATCGAGGCGCCGGGCCGCCTCTGTGACGGCCTCGGCAACTGCGTCCTTCTTCTCTTCCGTTTTCTTCTCCTCGGCTGCGGCAACGGGCCCCATGGCAAGCGTTAGCGAGAGCGCGAAACCCAAAAAGTTCGTTTTCATCAGTTTACTCCTCGATCTCTTTTCAACTGGAAGCTTCACGGTCCCTCCCGGGTCCGCACCTTCCGGGGTGTTTCACGGCCCTTGAGCTGGCCGCAAGCAGCGTCTGCCCCGAGCCCCTTCGACCACCGGACCGTGACATCCACACCTTGCTTCGCAAGAACCCTGCCAAACTCATCGACCACATTTTCGGAAGGCCGTGTCATCCCGGGGAGCCACTCTCGTGATTCATTCAGGGGAATGAGATTGACCTTCGAGGGAAGCGGTCTGAGGAGACGGGCGAGTCGCCGCGCCATCTCCGGAGTGTCGTTCACCGCTGAAATCAGAACGTACTCGAACGTTATCCGGCGTCCCTTTTCGAGAGGCCACTTCCGGAGGGCAGTAAACAGGTCCGAAATCGGGTATGTCCGGTTGATGGGCATGAGGCGTGAGCGAGTTTCATCGTCTGGCGCCGACAGCGAAATCGCCAAGTTCGGCCGCTGTTCCCGGCCCGCCAACGCTGCGATGCCCGGGACAATTCCCGCTGTCGAGACGGTGACACGTTTCGGGGAAACCTGAGTAAAAAGAAGGTCGAGCGCCCGGTTGAGGTTCGGTACATTCAGGAGCGGCTCCCCCATCCCCATGAAGACAACATTGGCCCGCTCGAACTGCCGTTCACGCGCAATGGAGAGGTACTGCCCAACGATCTCGCCCGCCGTCAGATTCCGGCCGGACCCCATCCGGCCCGTCACACAGAACTTGCAGTCGAGCGCACATCCAGCCTGAGAAGAGACGCAGACCGTCGTACGGTCTCCAGCTTTTATGTAGACGGCCTCCACGCGGGTACCGTCCGCCAGGCAAAACAAGAACTTTTCCGACATGTCAGCGCCCGCAGTCCGGCTGACCACTTCAGGCAGTCCAACGGTGCAGAATTCGCTCAGCCGCGCCCGGAAGCTGCCCGGAAGATCGGACATCTCGTCAAAACTCGCCGCGCGGCGTTCCATGATCCACTGAAAAATCTGGCGGCCCCGGAAGGCCTGAACTCCCATCGAGGCAGCTAGCTCAACGAGTTCTCCCCCGGTCTTTCCGAGAAGCTCCTGTTTTGCTGAGGACATGACCCGGGCTTCTATTCCTTGGGAGCGATCGTTGACCTGAGCGCGTACGCCGGGGACTTGCGTTTACGCGTCTTGACGGGCCGGGTGGGGTCGATGCCAACCGATTTCAAGAATTTCAAGTCCTTGACGTTGATCTTGAACACAGCCTTCCCGGGGCCGGAATCATCACCAGGGGGCCGGCCACGCCTGATGGACGGCAAGGCGGCTGCTTCCCTGGGATCTGGATTTCCCTGAAAAGCAACGGTTGCATCCAGGACCAGATATGGGTCGAAACCCATGGCTCGAATTTCGGCCAGAATCTCGTGAACGGCGTCTGACGAGGAAATCGCGCCGTTGATCGCCGATCCCAGTTTCTTCAGCTCTTTTCGCAGTCTCTCGTCGAGGGGCATAAGCGGCTGAATCTAAAGCTACGAAGAACTTTCGTCAATGCGAGAAATGAGCCCGGCGTCACGAATGAAGCGCCGGTCAAAGACCCTTTTCACGACAGCCAGGACCTTCTGCCCCCGGCTCAACGAGACGCGTCCCAGCAACGACTCGAGAGGGAAGCGGTAAACCCGCGCGGCCACTTCCGCGTAGATTCCGCCCATCATCGTGACAGCGAACTGGCAAGGCGGATCCACGAGGGTCTTCACCGGCTCAGCGCTTCTGAAGTACCGGAGCGCGCGCATGGTTTCGAACTGGATCAGCGCCACGAACTCGCGGCTTGGGCGCCGCGAGATGAGGTCGAGTTCCGAAACATGGAACCTCTCGAGGTCTTCCGCCGGCAGATAGATCCTGTCGCGATCCAGATCATCCCCAACGTCCCTCACGACGTTCGTCAACTGGAGCGCCGTGGCCAGATCCCGCCCTCTCGCCACCGCTTCCGGCGACTTCAAACCGCCAAAAATGGCCAGGGAGATCGTGGAAATCGTGGAGGCCACGAGATCACAGTAGCCGAGAAGTTCTTCAAACGTCTCGTACCTGTCTTTCACGAGGTCCTGCCGGCAGCCGGCGATCAGCCCCTCAAACGCCGATTTCGGAATCGGGAACTGGGAAAGTGCCGAGGCGAGCGCCACGCCGGTCGGAGTCGACGGCTGCCCTTGATAAATGGCATCCAGTTCCCCCGCCCAGTGTTCGAGCCGCGCGGGCGCCGTTTTGGGATCTCCCTCATCCACGGCATCGTCGGCCATCCGGCACAGCGAATACGCAGCGTAGACCGCCTGACGGCGCTCCTTTGGCAGAAAGCGGAAACCAACCGAGAAGTTCGCGCCCGCCTGATGTGTCAGTTGCCGGCTTTCTCTCTGGGCCGCCGCGAGACCGGGCGTTTCGTTCACGTGATCCTCCCCAGTTCCGGAGCCCGGATTTCCTTCTCGCGGGTCCGGCACCAGTGGTCCTCGAGCCGGTGGGCACACCGGCCCCGGTTTTTCCAGACGGCCATCACCGCCGGAGCCAGGGCCAGCCGCCACCAGGAAGGCCGGTACCAGGCCCCGAGGAACTTCTGGAAGTCCTTTCTGACGGCCATTTTCATGAAGAGCGAAAGACCAAGATTTCCGCCCGTCTCATACAGGAAGCGGTTCACCACGGAGGACCGCTGACGGGCCCTGAAACGTTCACGTTGGAGCCTCTGGTAGTCCTCCCCAGACAGGATGGCCTGCGCGAAGAGAGCCCCCGACTGGATGGCGAACCGCATTCCCAAACCAAACAGGTAGTCCTGAAACGCCCCGGACTCTCCAACGGCATCTCGCCCGTCGCGCCGTGCCGTCTCTTTCACGGCGAAGTTCATGAACGAATAGGCGTCGCACCGGTTCTCCATGGGAATGGTCTCGATTTCCTTCATCCGGCAAAGAGCTGATTCGAAGTAGCTGTCGATGCGGGGAAAGTCCTGAACAATCGCGCACCCGAACGTTCCCTTTCCGGCAAGGGTGAAGAGATACGCGTAGCCGCCCGGTGCGTAGCGGTGATCGAACAGGACCCAAATACGTTCCTTTTGATCGGTCTCAAAAACGGTTTCCCGGGCCAGTCCGTCGGGGGTTTGTGGTCCCGCCGCCACGAGATCCGCTTCCCGAGGGTCGAGCCGGGAGCGGAACTTGATCTCGGCACCACTGGAAACCGCATGCTCCTCGAGGATCGAATCCAGCGTCCCCGCTCCCGGCCCCCGGGTCACAAACCACCCGTATGGTTTTTCGGATTGAATGCGAACCCGCTGAAGCCTCGCGTTGAAGAACTCGGCGGAACGCACGCCCGTCCAGCCGGGCCGCGGCAACCCCATGCGCTCGAACATCCCTGGGACGCTCTCGTTCGGATCTGAAGCATCCTCGATGATCTGGAAGTCTCCAATGAAACGTCCGCCCACGACAGGGTTCTTCTCGTGGACGGTCACCTGCCGCCCGCCACGGGCCAGAAGGGCCGCGGCAACGAGCCCGGACGGGCCTGCGCCGCAAATCGTAAGTGGTCTTGACGGGTTATTAGTCATGCCACATCCAATTATGACGCCACCTCTCGGACAGCAACTCACCGAGCCGCCGTGTCACAAAAACCACGATGACAATCGCCAGGGCCGGAGGCACCATGCACCACCAGGCCTCCGGCAACACAGAACGCGCATCTGCCATCGCCCGGCCCCATGACGGAGCGGGTGGCGGTGTCCCAAGCCCGAGAAACGAAAGAGACGCCTCGGTGACAATTCCGCCCGCCAGGATGTACGGCGCTGCCGCCACGGCGGGTGCCAGAGCATGCGGGAAGACGTGCGTGACGAGGATCCTGACGGGGGAAGCACCCGTTGCGCGCGCCGCCTCCACAAAACCGGATTTCAGAACATCACGGGCCGTACTCCTCACCGAGCGGGCCACTTCCGGCCAGCTCGTCGCCGCTATCAACAAGGCCGCCGTCAAGAACGAAGGAGGGAAGAACGAGCTTGCAGCAGCGACGAGCACGAGAGCCGGGGTGGCCTGGAAGACATCGGCCGTGAATACGACAGACTGATCGGCGGCGCGCCCGTGGTAGGCAGCCAGGGTTCCGGCGGTAATTCCAGCGGCCAGTGCCACCAGAACCGCAATGACTCCAGCCGCGACCGAAACCCGGCTTCCACCGATCAGACGCGAGAGGACATCCCGGCCCAGGTCGTCCGTGCCGAGCCAGCGGACCCCCGATGGAGGAGTGAGGCGAAGCGCCAGATCGATGGCATTCGGATCCGCGGGTTCCAGTACAGGCGCCAGCACCGCCACGAAAGGAAAGAGCGACAACAGGAACGAGTAGAGAACGATCGCTCGCAGGCCTTTTTTCATTCGTTGACTCCCCGGGAATGCGCCTCACGGAGCCGCGGATCCAAAACGGCGGCGGAAATGTCTCCCAGCAGGCTCACGCACGAAACGGACGCGGCCGAGAGAAACGTCAACCCGAGAACGAGCGGGTAATCTCGCGAAAGAACAGCCTCCGTCAGAAGTTCTCCCGCGCCTCCAACCGAGAAGAGCCGCTCGACCAGGACGGAACCCGCGACGAGCGAGGGGACAAGCGACGTCACGAGCGCAGCGAGCGGCCCGCCCGAGCGCCGCAGACTCCTCACAAGAATCCCGAGCGTCCCCTCACCCCGGGCTCTCGCGGCCATTGCCGCCACCGAGTGGAACGCATCCCCGAGAACGGCCCGGAAATAGGCGAAAAGCGGGGCGACAGCGACCAGCCCTAGCGTTAACGCGGGGAGCAGGACCCGCTCAGTTCCCTCACCACCCAATACGGGGATCGCCCCCAGCCTCACGGCAAAGACGAGAAGCAACAGAAGTCCGAGGACGAAGGGAGGTGTCGCAAAGAGGACGTCGAAAAACGCCGTGAGAGAGCGCTCGAGCCACCCCCCGGGCAGCGTCAGCGAAGCGAGCGTCGAAACGAGAGCAAGGAAGGTGGCGAAGATCACGGCCATGACATTCATGGCCACGGTCACGGGCGCCGTGTTTCCTATCCGCGTCCGCACCGGTTCTCCGTTTTGAAAAGAGCGGCCAAAGTCCAGAGTGATGGCGTCTCTCACCCACGACACGAACCGCAAGGGGGCCGGCCGGTCCAGTCCGAATCGCATCCGCACGGCCACGACGTCCCTCTCCGAGAGAGCCACGCCTCGTGAACCGGGGGTGCCCCTCAGGGCCAGTGAGGCCGGATCCCCGGGCGCCATGTTCATCAAGATGAAAACCAGAGCCAGAACAGCCACGAGCGTCGCGGCTGCCTGCAGGGAACGCACGATCACGAACCGGGCCAGAACTCCCTCCGGGCTGTCAGACCGGTTTCGAAACCCGCACGGGCCGCCAGGATGCGGCTCCCGGCCAGAAGAGAGACAGACCGAGTGGCGAGGCTTCCACTCCCTCCACTCGCTTCGAAATTCCCCACTTCACCGACACGTTGTGAAGGAAGGTGGCCGGCTGATCGTTATTCATGATCTGGACGAGGCGGGAATAGAGTTCTCTGGCCTTTGGCCGGTCGAACGTGACCTTGATCTGATCGATCAGCTGGTCTGCCTCTCTGTTCTTATAAAAGCAGAAGTTCCAGCCCTTTGGCGGTACCTGCGAAGAGTGCCAACTGATGAAGAGATCGGGGTTGGGGTCGAGACTCATGGCCAGAAGACACGCTTCGAATTCGCCAGCATCCACCCGGGCGGTGAAAGCCGACCATTCCATGGGACGCAGCGTCATCTCGATCCCCGCGCGCCGGTAGGCGTCCTGAACCGTCTCCGCTATCTGTCTCTGGATGTCGCTCCCAGACCCTAGGGTGAGTTCGAAGGAGAAACGCTGTCCCGCGCGAATCCGGATCCCGTCCTTCCCCTTCTTGAACCCCGCGGCATCCAGGGCTGCTTCCGCGCCCGCGGCATCCAGGGGAAGCGGCGGAATTGAGGGATCGTACGGCCAGAGGCCCGGCGGGAGAGGACCATTTGCAGGCCTGGCCGTGCCTCCGTACAGGTTCCTGGCAATCCCCTCGCGATCGATCAGTTGAGTGAGGGCCCTGCGAATCGCAGCCTCACGAAAAAGCTCGAGCCGGTTGTTCCAGCCGATATAGGTGTAGGCGAGTTCGGGATAAAGCAGCACTCTGGCCGGGGCTTCAGGCCCCTTCCCAAACCGGTCCAATTCCTCTTTCTGAGGAAATGTCAGCCGGGTGTCATGCAGCTCGCCCTTGAGAAGCGCCTGAAAGGCAGCCGCCGAGTCGGGCACGATTCGGAACACGAGCCGCTCAGCCGGCGCAGGCTCTCCCGCAAAGTGAGCGTTACGTACTAGCTCGATACTCCTTCCCGGCTCCCACTTCAGGATTCGGTACGGCCCGTTGGAAAACGGTTTCCGGTTGTGGGGGCTGACGAGCACGTCCTGCCCCGCATAGAGCGCTTTCGGCAAGAGCGGGACGTTGAACGCATCCCGCCGCGAAACACTGGCCGTCTTGAAAGTCACCCGGGATGTCAGCCCGTCAACCGCCTCGGCCTTCACGAAGCCATCAAAGAACCCCTTTCTATTTGGTGAGGGGGTCTTCGGATCGTTCAGGATCGTCAGGGTCGCGACAACATCATCCGATGTCACCTCAGATCCATCCTCCCACTCTTGGTTTGGACGGAGCTTGATGGTGTAAACGAGGTGATCCGCATCCGGCTCCACGGACTGGGCAAGCCCCGAGACGAGATTCAGGTTCTTGTCGTAATCGAGCAGGTTTCTCGATACGAGGGATACGGCAGCCAGCTCCGCCTCGGTCGTGGCCAGGATGGGATTCAGGGTCTTTGGTTCCCCTTCCAGCCGGCGGTAGACAACGGAAGGAGTTTCCTTTGTTCCTCCGCCGCACGACGCGGAGGTGAAAAGGAGACCAAGCACGGCGAATAGCCAGCGGCCCGTACCCCTCCTGGTTTTCACCGGAACTCCCTCGGAAACTCGCTGGCGATGGACGAGACATTTCCGAAAACGTCCACGACGCGGATGGACAAGAACGCTGGCCCCGCCGGAACGGGAACGTCCAAAACGAACTGCTCCGTCTCTGAATCCGTGACGCCGTCTGCCGCGGGGAGAGGCCGCCAGCGATCGCCATTCACGGTGCCTTCCGCCTTGAGAAGCGGAGAAAGAGCGTCCGCGGCAGAAATCCTGAAGATGGCCCTCTCCCCTTTCTTCGCCGCTCCCACGACTTTGAGCACGGGCGGTGTGTTGTCCACGGTGAAGACGCCGCTTTCTTCAGAGTCTGTCAACTCTTCGCCCTCGGACTGGTTCACCTTATCCGAGGCGGTCACGCGCAGCCGGTAGCGGCCATCCGGCAGGGCCGCCGTATCGAACGAGAGGTACTGATCCTCGACATCCCGGCGCACAAAAAACCGGGGTCCACCGGCCGCGGCCTGGATCTCGACGTCATACCGCAAGGAGTCTCCGTTTGGGTCGACTCCTTTCCAGCTCGCCGTCCGGAATCCCTTTCTGAAGAGCTTCTTGGCGAGCGGATCACCCGCGGAATCTCTCGGCGGTTCGACTCCCTGGAAAATCCCCTGTTCATCTGGGTTGGTGATGGAGAGCACTGCCGGCCCAGAGGCCGCGCCCCCGCGAGGGAAAACGGCATTGGGATCGAGAATGGTGAGATTCTCCAGAACCGGCCTGGCGTTGACTTCCGCGTAAACGGCTTCCACTCTCTCTATCGAGGGAGTCTCCTTTGGCGTGGGACGAAAAACTGCCTTCCATTGAAAAAAGCGGGCAGCAGGAAGCGCGCCTTTCGCGAACTCCCCCGCGGGACTCGCTGGCACCCAGCCGGACCAAGTCTTGTCTGGCTTGCTCGCGTTTCCCGAGCGAGCGAAAAAGGCCACCGAAGTCCCTGCTGGAATGCGCCCATCACTGCGGATACGGCTCACGGTCGACATCCGGCCGAGGTCCTTTGGCGCACAAATGAAAGACGCCTCCGTGGCACCCGCTCTCCCGCTCTGTGTGACTCCCGCGGCCGACATAGTCACGATCGAGTAACCGGCTCCAACGGGAAACGCCGCGAGGACCTGGCGCTCTTCCGTCTGCGTGATGAGCCTCAGCTGCCTGTCCTCGAGCGCGTAAAGGCGTCCCTTCTGGCCAGTGGAAACCAGAAGCGAAGACGAGGTGCCGTCAAAACCGAGCCCGAAGACGGCCTCTTCTGGAAATCCCCAGACGGGTTCGACGTAGCCGTTTGGGTGGATGAGAACGATTTCGGAATTTGCTTCTTTTGAAGGCGTCGCGCCTCCACCCGGTGAGAGCCGCGTGCTGGTCGAAACAGACACCGTTCCCCTGGGAGCTTCTTGCGGGGCGGGCGTGGGAGTGGGCGTCGGGGAGAGGATCTTCCCTGCCGGAGCCGCGCGTGACGCAAGCGACGGGATTTCCAGAGCCGAGGCAGCTGCATATACAAAACCGTCGGGCCTGATGGCGATTGCGGTCACTTCTGGCTTACCAAAATCGTGGAGGGTTCTCGCCACCCCCGCCGGAGTGATGGCGACGACCACCCCGCGATCAGAGGTCCCGGCATAGACGGTGCCATCCTTGCCGGCGGCCAGCGAGCGGATGTGTGTATCCTCGATTTCGGCGAGGAGATCCAGTTTCCCGCTCGTATCGCGCTTGTAGACACGGCCTTTGTTTCCCGTGCCCATGAAGAGGGTGTCATCTTTCCCGAAAGCGAGGCTCCAGATGGCGTTCTCGTTTGGGTTCGCCCAGACCTGCCCCGCCTCCGCGGGTTTCTTCGAAGAGACATCAACTCTGTAGACCGGGCCGTTTGGAGAGGCCGCGCAGACGACGGTTCCCTTCGTGCTGACCGCGACGGCGGTCAAGTTGGGCTCAGTAGCCTCGAAGAGAAGTCTGACCTGACCCGAGGGGTCGGCAACGAAGAGGCGGCCGGTTCCGCCCCCAGTGGCCAGATACACGCGGCCGTTGCCATCCGCCGCGGCGGAAAAGATCACGGCATCCGGCGCGTCCGCTGGCCACGTCCGAACTCCCTGACCCGGACCCGGGACGAGCCTCCCGCCGGCGGTAATGGAGACACCGGCAGCATCTCCAGCCAGGAAATCCCGGGCAGATGACCAGACCTGAACTTTTGGAGGCCCCGCGTGAAGGGCCGCGGGAGGGGAACAGAGAAAGAGAGACGAAACCCCGAGGAGAAACCCTGGTAAGCCCGGAAAAGCGGTTGTCTTCTGAGAAATCAAGGCGGAAAGCTCCTTAGTTGAGTGGCCGTTCAACTTCGAAATCGAGACGGATGTTTCCGGTAACCGGATAACTGAGGGACTCCGCGGCCTCGGCGACGATCCGGCCTTCGACTTCGCCCGAACCCGAGTCCCCGAGGTTGCGGGACACCGCAAGCAGGTAGGCGGCGGAAGGCGGGAGAGCCGTGAAAGCCGCCGCGCCGGTTGCGGCACCGCGAGACGGGACCACCGCGACGGCTGAGATCTTGTTCGACGAACTGAGGGAATCGAGCAGCCGTTTCAAGTCTTGAAGACCGCGTGGCTCGGCAGGATTCAGCGAAAGGCGTAGCCCTGAAGCCGTCGAGCCATCGGCCAGGAAGACCGAAAGACGGCCCTCTGGCGTTTCTTTGGGGATGCGGATCTTGAGCGTCCGAGAAAACTCGGAGCCCCTCCTCTCGAGCAAGCGCACACTCAGGGCCACTTCATCCCCGGGTCTGACTTTTCGGGCACTCGCCGCGGCATCCAGAATGCGAAAACGCTTCTCGCCCGCGGAACTCTCGAGGCGAATGTGGATTCTCGAAACGGTGCGCTCGGCAAAGTCGCTGTCCGAAACGACAGCCGTCAGAAGCCCGGCCGTCAGCGCCACGGTCTCCCGGGCTCGCATTCCAGAAGTCACATCCGAAAACCGCACGTCACCCGCGGGCGTCGTCAGCGTGATGCTGTACGAAAGCGTCCGCTCCCGCGGCGTGGGGTCGAAATTGTTGATGCTTGCATCGGTCGAAAGAGCGATGAGCGAAGGCAGGAGTTTTGGATGGGAAGCCAGAGAGAGCCGCAGCGTGCGTTTGGTGCCCCCTGACTCAAACTCGAGCGTTGCGGGAACGCTGGGCCCCGCGGAGTCCGAGCTACCCGAGATTCCAGAATCCCGGTCCCGGCGAAGCCGGTACGCCGGTTCGCCCGGCGACGCCAGTTTGAATGACTGGAACAGATTGGGAAGAATGGTCACGACAGGCGCCGGAGCCACGGGGAGTTCGAGTTCGCCCATTCCGAGAAACGGATGCCCAAAGGCCAGGAAGCGGCCGTCGGGGTAGACGTAGGTCACGGTTCCGGTGGCGCCCAATTGCAGATCTCCTCCCACGAGGAGTGCGGCAATTGACGAGCCTTCTTTCAGGGGTCCGGGAGCGGTGCTCGAGGAGGAAGCGGGAGCAGTCGACAACGGGCCCGGCACCACGTTCGGCAGAGAGAGAGCCGTCAAGGCTGTTTTGAAGGTCTCGAGCGTCGCGGCCGGGAAACCAGCGGCAATCTGTCCGGCGGCCCCGGTGCGAAGAACCGGGAGCGGAGGTAAACGAGCCTCGAACTCTGATTTCAAAGCGAAAAAGGCCCCTTCCGTGCCGGAAGCCGCTTGCGAGAGCACCTGGATGAGGTGCGATGCCGGCACACGGCGTCCAAGAGCCGAACCCGCCGGGGCCTTTTCGGCTCCGCCAGCTTCTAATTCGATGCGCAACATGTCCTCTATGGGCGTCACCCCCGCCAGCGGTACTTTTGCAAAACCCCATCCGCTTGCCACCGCGCCCGCGAGGCGCCCTTCAAGATAGACAGGGCTTCCGCTCATGCCGGCGACGACGCCGGCCTCCTCGAGTCCCTTTCCCGCGATTCTCACCACGATCATGGAGCGCCCGGGCGTGTTGTTGGCCAGAACCCCCACCACTTCGACATCAAAGCGTTCGGGGGCCGTGCCGGAGAAGACCGAGAGTCCGTACCCCTTCATCCCCGCGCGAATCTCGGTCAGGGGGATCAGGGGCGGATCAGCTCCAAGCAAGGGAGAAGCAAGGAAGGCGCAAAAGGTCAGGAGTGCGGGGAGGCTCCACTTTGACCCTCGGAGATTCTCCGTGGTAGGGTCTTTTTCCCGTTTTGATGTTCGAGATTCGAAGACAGGCACAATGACCGAGTATTCAGGGACAAACATCGTTCAGCTCTTCATGACCGCGGGCCCTACGGCGAAGATCGTCTTGGGCCTCTTGGCATTCTTCTCTCTTGCGTCCTGGACAATCATTCTCACGAAGCTCTGGAGTTTCTCACGAGCGGGTGTGGACTCGCGCTCTTTCCTCACGCACTTCCGCAAAAGCCGGAAGTTCGCGGACGTCTTGGGCATCTGCGACCGGCACCCGGCCAGCCCGCTCGTGGGGATTTTCCGCGCTGGATACGCGGAACTCGACCAGCAGGTCAAGGCAGGAAGAGAGGTGGCTCCGGCCGATACGGGGCGGCTCTTCGTCAAGAGCCTTGCGGGTATCGAACGCGCGCTCGAACGGGCGGCTGGTGTGGAGACCACACGCCTGACACGGTTTCTCCCTTTTCTGGCCACAACGGCGTCGGCAACTCCGTTCGTGGGCCTCTTTGGCACGGTGTGGGGAATCATGAATTCCTTCCGTCAGATCGGGCTAACCGGATCCACATCCATCGTGACGGTTGCGCCAGGCATCTCGGAGGCCCTCGTCAACACGGCGGCGGGGCTCGTGGCGGCCGTACCAGCGCTGATTGCCTACAACTACTTCAACGGGCGTCTCAAGGTTCAGCGGGCGGAGATGCGCGATTTCGCGCTCGAGTTCCTCAACTTGGCGGAACGCCACTTCACGTGAGGTCAAGAGAGCACCCGGCCACTTCTTGACACGGCTGCCAGAACTCGAGGAGACACGATGGCGTTCAAGCTGGATGACGATTTAGAAGCGTACTCTGACATCAACGTCACCCCTCTGGTGGACGTCATGCTGGTGCTCCTCATTATTTTTATGGTGACGGCGCCCATGTTGCACCAGGGTATCGAGGTAAATCTGCCCAAGTCTGTCGCTCAGAACCTGCCGAAGACTCCGGAAGATCCCCTGATCTTGTCAATTACCAAAAACTCGACTTTTTACCTCAATGATGAGCCGGTCACGAAGGCCGAACTCAAGGACCGTCTGTCTCGAGTGATGAAATCGCGCAGGGACAAAGCCGTTTACTTGAAAGCGGACAGGAATCTCCCCTACGGTGTGGTGGTGGAAACGATGGACACGCTCAACCGGCTCGGAGTAGAGAGTCTGGGGATGGTGACGGAACTGCGCGGAGAGGCATCGCGCAAGGAATGACGGCGATGAGCGCCACGGTTTCCGAGATTCTCGACGCGCGTAAAGCGGCGGGCGAGGTATCGCTCTACGTCATGGCCGGGCTTTCGATGCTGGCGCACCTGGCTTTTCTCGGCGTGCTCGTCTACATGACCCGGCCCAAGCCGCTTCCGATGCTGCCCCCCTCGATCCGGGTCGGCGTCATCTCGGGATCGGCTCTGTCGAAGAAAGCGGCTGGCCTCAGCCGGGCGCCGGCTTCGCGGCCCGCGTCCCCCATTGTCAAACCCGAACCGGTGCCAGTTCCCAAGGTCGCTGTGGAAGCCCCCAAGAAACCGGTTATCGAGAAGCTCTCGGAGCCGCCGAAACCGTCTGAGAAGGCCATGCCCCTTCCGGGACCAAACAAGCCTCCGGCCCGGGTTGCCGACACGGGCGCCAGGGGTTCCGTTCGGGCGCCCAACACACCAGAACCGCCCTCACAGAAAGGCGGAACGGCGGCCATTCCGGGACCTAGCATCGATCTACCCGCAGGCTCGGAGAACGGCAATGGACTCGGAATGGGGACGTCGGTTGCGTCCTTCGATTCGGAGTTCCCTTTCGCGTATTACATCGAGCAGCTTCAAGGGTTGATTAGCGCGAACTGGATCAAGCCCGACGTCCCGGACGGGACGTTCTGCGTCGTCAATTTTCGAATTCAGAAAACCGGGCAGGTCACGGACGTGCGTGTTGTCACGCAGTCTGGGCTCGCGCATTACGACCGGTCAGCGTCCAGAGCCATTTTTTCCGCCAATCCACTCCCCCCGCTTCCACCGGAGTTTAAGGGTGACAGTCTGGGTGTGCACATTCGTTTCCAGTGACAGGGCGGGTTCTCAACTGAAATCAGAGGTACTCGAGTGAAATTTCCTCTTCCGCGGCCCGTCTGGGCACTCCGCATCCTCCTGGCCGCAGCCGGTCTGGGCGTGGTCACCGGCGCTTACGCCATAAGGGGCCAAAACCAGGGGCAGACGGACGACCGTGTTGCGCCCCCGCCGCCGACTGAAGTCACGATCGTCGTTACCCAAGAAGGGGGCCGCAAGATCCCCATGGCGATTCCCGTTCCCATCGCACCGCTCGATGCGGCTGTCCAGAACCAGATAGCAGTTCCCTTCCACAAGACGCTTTCGGCGGATCTTTCGACTCATCAGGCCTTTCTTCTCGCCGACCCGCTGCTCTTCCCCAAGGCTGCGCGGCCTCCGGCCAACAGGGAGCAAGGGGACCTCTGGGTTGCCGCGGGGGCGCAGTATCTTCTGGACACACAAGTCCAGGTTTACGGTGACCAGGTCACCGTGATCGCCCAGGTATACGATGTGCGTACGTTGACCACGGTTTTGTCGCGCCGCTACGAGGCCTCGACGAAGGCGCTCCGGTCGATGGCTCACCGTGTCGCCAACGACGTCGTCAAGCAGTTCACCGGAAAACCGGGACCGTTCACGACCAAGATTGTTTTCACGTCCGACCGTGACTCCAGCAAGGGCCGCGAGGTCTACATCATGGATTTCGACGGCGAGAACCAGACGCGTCTCACTTACCATAAATCGCTGTCCAATGCTCCCGACATGACGGCGGACGGGAAACGAGTGGTTTATCAGTCTTATTACACGAAGCCTTCGGGCGCCATCACAAATGGGCTCTTTTTCATCTCTCAAGAAGGCGGCGCTCCCAAACAGATCCCGCTGCCAACGGGACTCAATGCCTCCCCCTCGATCTCGCCCGATGGCAAGACGATCGCCTTTTGCGGGAGTGTTCAAGGTAACCCCGAGATCTTCACGGTCGAGTTCGATGGTTCTGGCCTGAAGCGCTTGACCGATGCCACTTCCATAGATTCCACGCCTCGCTGGACACCGAACGGACGTGAAATCGCGTTTACATCCAACCGCCAGGGTTCGCCTCAGATCTACCTGATGGACACCGATGGCGCCAACATCCGGCGCGTCACCATGGCTGGGAAGTGGAGTGACGAAGCCAACTTTTCTCCCCGAGGCGACCTGATGGCTTATTCCTGCCGGAATGAAGGGGAGTTTCAGATCTGCGTAAACGACTTGGCCTCTGGCCGGACGTTCCAGATAACGGATCTTCCAGGGTCTCACGAGAACCCGGCGTGGTCGCCCGACGGCACGCGCATCGCATGGCAGCGCAGATTCAACGGTTCTACTCAGATAGTTACGGCGAATCCTGACGGATCAAGCTTGAAAATTCTCACCACGATCGGCAACAATTACGGGCCGGTGTGGTCAAAGAGCCTGGAATGAGGCATGATCGGCAGAGTGAGTTTGGTCCTCGCCCAGAGTAAGGGGCGTGGGCTCACGAACCAGAAACAACCCAGTGAATCTGAATTTTCAGGTTCTGGAGGCAAAGGAAGGATATGAAAACGAGAGTCTTGGCTGGAATCGCAGTCACTGGAGCGGTGGCAATTCTGGGAGTCGGCTGCTGTGCTCCCCCGAAACCAAAGGCAGCTCCGGCAGCTCCGACGGCGGCGCCCACTCCGGCGCCGGTTGCAACCCCAGCCCCTGTCGCCACTCCAGTCCCGACGCCCGTTCCCACGGTTGCATTCTGTGACCGCTCGATCGACGTCCTCAAAAACGAGCTAAAAACGGTCTACTTCGACTTTGACAAGGATGACATCCGCAAGGATGCCGCGGAAACGCTTCGCGCGAACCACGAATTCCTCAAGAACTGCTCGAAGATCAAGATTCAGATTCAGGGCAATTGTGACGAGCGCGGAACTGAGCAGTACAACATGGCTCTGGGCGAGCGCCGTGCTTCTCAGATCAAGAGTTTCTTGATGTCGCTTGGGGTCGACAAGGACCGCATCGAGACTATCTCCTTCGGCAAGAGCAAGCCCGTCATTCCGGACGCCAAGAACGACGACGAGCATCAGAAGAACCGCCGCGGCGACTTCGTCATCCTGGTGAAGTGACGCGCTTCGGTATCTGGCTCTCATTCATCAAAAAGAGCGCCCCCGTCTTGGGGGCGCTTTCTCTGCTTGGTTGCGTGACGGGCGACGACATTCAGAATCTTCACTCGCATCTCAACGAGGTTGATTCAAAGGTCGAGAAGCTCGCCAAGAGTTCCAGTTCCAAGGAAGAGGTCGCGCAACTTAACGAATCGCTCTCGCAGAACGTCTCGGCCCTGTTGAAGTCCAATGCCGAGATTGGGCGGCGCTTCTCCGAACTCACCTCCGAGTTGCAGGCTCTGGCCGCAAAACTCGAGGACGCCAACCGCCGGCTGGCGGCTCTCTCCCAACAACTGGCCGATACGCAGGCACGCATGGAGGCTGGAGGGCCGGCGGCGCAGGGTGTTCCGGCGTCAGGACCTCCAGATGCAGTGAGTGGAGCGGCTCCGCAACCGGCCGTCGTGGCGGCAGTCCCGCAGCCGGGGCGCCCCGCGCCGAAAACGCCAGCTCCCTCCGACATCTACCGGGCAGCCCTGGCCGACTACCAGCGTGGTCAGTTTGCTCTGGCCCGGGATGGTTTTCAGGAGTACCTGGGAAAGTATCCGAAAACGGACGTTAGTGACGATGCGGCCTATTGGATCGGCGAGTGTTATCTGGCCGAGAAAAACCCGAAGTCCGCGGTGACAGCTTTCGATGCTCTGATCAAGGACTACCCCCAGAGCGATAAACTGGCGGCCGCTTATCTCAAGAAGGGCCTCACCCACCTCGAACTTGGGGAAAAGGCCCAAGGCATCACGTTGTTGCAGCAAGTCGTGCACAAGTTCCCTGGTACAGACGAAGCCAAAATCGCGCGCCAGCGTTTGAAAGCTCTCGGGAGCGATTCCCGCTGATCCGCAATCCATTAAGAACACAGGAGAAACCAAAGTCATGGCGAATACCAAACAGGCCAAAAAGCGCGCCGGTCAAAACGACAAGAGGCGCGCGCGCAACCGGGCGGTCCGTTCCGAGACTCGCACCATGGTCAAGAGCCTCAGAAATGCGTCCGTAAGCGAGCCGGAAAAGGCCAAGGGGCTTCTGAGCGAGACTATCTCGGGGCTCGATGTCGCCGTCCGCAAGGGCGTGCTGCACAAGAAAACCGCGTCCCGGCTGAAGTCGCGCGTCGCCCTCCTGATCAACAAAGTCACGGCGGCGGCCCCCCCGGCGACCAGCTAGAGCGTTTCAAAAACGCTCTCCGGGCGTAGACGAGGGCGAGGGATTCCATATACTCGCCCCCGTGAACCGGATCTCATTCCGCAACAGCGCCTTTCTGCGTGAAGCCCTGATCATCGGGGCTTTCGTGTTTTTGACCGTACTCATGACTTGGCCGTGGGCCCCTCGCCTGAGCGACGCCGTCCCCGATTCAGGCGACCCCTACCTCGTTTCCTGGATCCTCTGGCAAAGCTTCCACAAGGTCTTCACGGACCCCCTCAACCTCTTCCACGGCAACATCTTCTTCCCCTACAAATACACGCTCGCCTTCAGCGAGAACATGTTTGGCCTGGCCGTGCCGATGTTCCCCCTTTTCGCCATCGGGGTGAGGCCGCTGACGATTCAGAACATCGTGGCTCTTTTGGGGTTCACGTTCTCGGGATACGGTGCCTTCCGGCTTGCACGCACCCTCACGGGATCCACCCCAGCGGCATGGCTTTCAGGAATCGCGTTCGCATTCATCCCATACCGGTACCAGCACATCTCACACACGGTGTATCTCTTTTCTGGCTGGATTCCACTCGTTTGCGAGGCGGTCGTTCTCTATTGCCGGGAGCGATCGTGGAAACGGGCCCTCTGGCTGGGCACGGCCTTCTTGATGAACGGTCTCTCGTGCATCCACTGGCTGGTCTTGACGGCCCTTCCCCTTGCAGCCACCGGCGGGTACTTGGCCTTCCGGTATCGTCTCCTGCGCGACCGGCGATTTTATCTCAGAGGAATCTCGGCCCTTGGCGCGGCCTCCGTTCTTCTCTTGCCCTTTCTGATTCCCTACCAGAAGGTCGCCAAGATGTACGGCCTCGTCAGGGGTCCGGAGGAGGCTTACCACTACTCGGCAAGACTCATCCACTGGTTCACGGCCCATCCCGGGCACCGGCTGTGGGTTGGGCTGGGCCTCGAGCCGCCGCCCGGGGAACTCTCGCTTTTCCCGGGTTTGCTGCTTCCACTCCTGGCGCTGGCAGCCATCCTGCTCATTCTTCCGGAGGCGAAATCTCGAGAAGAAGATGAGCCGAGTTCGTCAAGAACACCCGGGTGGCTGCTCGTCTCACTCGACACTGTGGCCATTCTGGCGGGAATCGTGGCCGCGTTTTCTCGGATCCCTCCCGGCATTCTCATCGAATTTCACGGACGCACCCTATTCAAGGCTTCGGACCCCACGAGGGCTCTCGCAGTTCTTTTCGCCGCTCTCCTGATCCGCTGGTGGTTCGCTTACCCGAAAACGCTGACGCTCTTTCGCCACGCTAGCTTGAGAGAGAGCCTTCTTTCGAGCCAGCGGCCCGAGTCCCTCGTTGTTGCCCTCATCTGGGCTGTAATGGGCTTTTTGGGGTCATTCGGCATGAACGCGCCCTTCCACCGCATTCTTTTCGAGGTCATTCCGATTTTCCGAAGCATCCGGGCGCCGGTGCGCTGGACGATGATCGCCGATCTGGGACTCGCCCTCCTGGCCGCGATGGGGGCCGTCGCGCTGTCGAGCGCTCTTTTCAAGCGCTGGAAGCCACGGGCAGTCGTGGCGCAAGCCCCGGTGTATGTTCTCGCTCTCGCCATTCTGCTCGAGAACAGGGTGGCTCCGCTTGACCTCATGAAGGGCCGTGTGAATGCGGATCCGGTCTCTCTCCATCTGGAGAAGACGCCAATGAGAGGGGGAATTGCCGTTCTGCCCGTGATTCAGGTGGATCCAGAGAGCCCCTACCTCTCCGTCTTGCGGGCAGCGGATCACAAAAAGCCCCTGATTACCGGAGTCTCTGGCTTCACCCTTCCGATTCCAAACAAACTCGAGGCGCTCGCCTCACAGCGCCCTATCCCAGATGACCTCCTCGACCACCTCGAGTCGATTCCAGCCTCTTTTGTCATCGTGCGAGAGTGGAAGCTCGGCCCCGTGGAGCAGATTGTTCACCACAGGTTTCTGGCCCGCGCCCTCAAGTCGGGACGTCTGAAGTTCGTCAAGCGCTTCGGGACCGAAGAAGCGGAAGACCTTTATGTCGTTTCAAAAACAGAGCCCCAGGTCAAGTCAGAAGAGCCCCTGCGGTGGAGCACACAAGGGGTGATCGCAAGCGACGGGCGAGACATGCGGGAGGACAACAACTTGACATGCTCGGTCGAGGTGCCCGCAGAAAGTGAAACGGTGAAAGGGGAGCTGCTGGTCCGAGGCTGGGGCCGCATCTCCGGTGAGGATCTCGAGGTTCAGGTCTTCATAGATGGTGAACGGCGGGAACCTTCCGCTCAGAAGAGGACTCCTCGTCCCGACGTGGCCCAGGTGATTCCGCGCCTGGGGGACTGTAGCTCCGCCGGTTACGAGTTCCGTTACACCCCGCGGCTGGAGGACTCTGGACCACACACCCTCAAGGTGATCCTCACGGCGCGCGACGGGCGTTACCGGGTTTATCCGGAAGTGAAGTTCAACTGGGAGTACGTACCGCAGCCGGTCCCATGAACCGTGTCACACTCCGCGCGTGAAGGATCGTATCGCCGGGATTCTCCTTTTTCTTCCGGTGCCACTGGTTCTCTGGCTTTTCACCCAGGCTCCGTTGGGAGTTCTTTCATCTCTCGGGACAGGAATCTTCATCATGGTGACCCACAGACTCTACGCCCGGCGGTTTGCGCTCCGCCGTGCCGGTCACCGATGCCTGTGGTGCGGGAGGGCTGTCACGCAAGGGCCCGCCGTGACGGTTATCGAGCCTCTGGGGGAAACGGTCTGGACCGCCTGTGGTGAGAATCACGCTTCCCGTCAGAAGAGGGTCTTCGCTGTTGCCCATTCCTGGCGGTGGATTCTGCGGGGAGGGATACTCGGAGCGTTGGTGTTGTTTTTGGGGCTTGCCTTCTCGGCCGCGACTCTCCACGCGCCCCCTTTCTCATTTGCCGATGCAAGGGCGTTCTTCCGGCTCACCGTGGCGCTCACCGTCGTGCCGTTTGCGTGCCGGGTGGCCGTGAGCACCGCACACGAAGAAAGCCTGGCACGGAGTCCATTCCCGGTTCACATCCAGGCCCTGATTGGCACGCGGGCAGTTCTGTGGCTCTTACGGCTCGTCGGGCTGGTCTGGGGGGGATTGGGAATCCACTACTTTCTGTGGCAAGGGTGATCTGTCCCTCTTTCCTCTCTCCAAAATGAGAGTCATGAGCGAATGGCTTGGGTGCCCAGCCATGAGACATCAGGTAACCGCCTCTCCGAGCCCCCAGCCAGGGACCGTTCGCCAAACCGCCAGCGGTTTCCCGCAAGCCACCCGTCGATGAAGGACCGGCTCCCCACAATGACTCCCTCGGAAAGGTACCGGATCCGCTTCCGAAGGTCCGCCTCTGTGGGCATCTCACCTCCCTTGGCTTCCACATCAGACACCTCAGCCATCGTGAAGCCCTGGCGAACTGAGGTTTCCTCGCCCGTCGCGTAAAGTAGCCGGCGGTACTCCGCCTGCACGATCCGCCATGACGCAGGTCTTCTCGGCATCAAGGATCGAATCCCTTCCCGGGCCCGTTCTCCGCCACCCACAGCTTCTGCATATCCGCAGAACCGGTAATCAGCCGGATCACTCGTTATGCCTGCTCGAATCGGGTTTAGGTCGATGTAGAGCGCCATGGTCATGAGGGTTGTTTCCTCTCCCTCGACGATGACGCTCCTGAAGCGTTCTTCCCATAGGGTGCCCGATCGCTGATGAGTCCGGTTGTAAAAGCTGCTGAAGCGCTGTTTGAGCGACTTCATGAAGTTCGAGAGGTTGAACATGCGCCGCGTAAAGGAGGCGAGCCGGGAACGGACCAGATCGAGAAGACCAGCCTCACGGAAGGCATCGAGTTCTCTGCGCAGCCCGATGACGAACTTCGCCGGGTAGAGCGCGGCGACGCGGGAGAGCACCTCTTCCTCAGTCAAATCCCGAGGTTTGGGAACCTCCGCCAAGATGTGGAAATGGTTCGACATGATGCAGTAGGTGAAGACTTTCAGGCCATAAAAGATCTCGCACTGCCGGAGGATCCTGCGGAAGGTCTCCTTCTCTGGTTCACCCATGATGAACCTTCGGTCGACGACCCTTGAAATGCAGTGAAAGAACCCGGTTTGGGACCCCTCCACCGGAAACGCTCGCGGTGTTCGCATGCCTGGAGCTTACCATAAATATTGTCTGTCCCTGTATTCTATGTTCATCTTCACGTTTCTTCTGGCTGCATCCGTATCAGGATGGCCGGAGGAATTCGCTCACCGCGGCGAAATAGGTATCCTCATTGGTCCGTAGGATGGTGTTGTGGTCTCCGCGCTCAAAAATGATGAGTACTTTCGGTTCGTTGGCCCACTCAATGAGCCGTTGGGCGTGGGAGACCGGGACCAAATCGTCGTTGCGGGCATGCATGACGAGGGTGCGCCCTCGGAACGAGGCGAGTTTGGGGCGAGGGTCCAGGTCCCGCTCAACGGCCTCCCTCAGACCTGCATAGTCCGTATCGACCTGCCACGGTTCGACCCGCAGCAGAATCCGCTCCAGAGGGTCTGCGATGCCGCTCTCGAGAATCAGTCCGGCGGCCCGCGGAAATACTCCGGCTGCATGCACGGCATAGAGTGAGCCCAGCGATCGCCCAAAGAAAATAATCCGCTCAGGGTCTACACCCGAAGCCTTGACGATTAGCTCCACGTCCGGGAGCATCGCTGCCAATGCTGGTTCGCCGGTCGACATGCCATATCCGCGGTAATCGGCCAGCAGCAGGTTGACCCCCATGCCCGTGATCCGCTGCTCGAAATCGCCAACGAAATCTGAAACGGTCTCGCCATTGCCGTGGAAGTGAATGATCGTGGGCGCGTCGACGTCAACCCGCCGGTAGCGGCAGCCGAGACGGAAACCGTCCCCTTCGATGAAAAACGGATCCTCGAAACGGTTCGGCCACGGGTAGAAATAGCGTTGGGTCAGGAACGGATGGTCCAGGGGTGTTCTTTCCGATGGCGTCATGTCGTCATTTCTCCAGGCGGGCTCACAGCTTGAGGATATCCGACTCTACTCACTCTCGGGAAAACGTCGATGCGTCAAGCTCTTCCCATGAGTTCACGCATCACGGCCCTCGCCCGCTCGAGTTCGATCTCGATCTGATCCAGCGCCGCCGCCGCTCCCTCCAGGACCCCTTCCTTGGCCTTGCTCTCGGCCTCCCTCGCCAGGCGTGTCACACCCATCACGCCAAACGTCGCACTACTCGACTTCAGAGTGTGCGCAACCCGCCTCAAGTTGGCCGCGTTCTGGCCGTTCAGCGCTTTCCGTCCGTCCGAGATCAGCTTTGCACTATCAGAGAAAAAACTCGCAGCCAGGAGCGGCAGCTTCGCATCCGCTTGTTTTCCGAGAAGGGCTCGAAGCCGTTCCAGGGCACTTCGGTCGATGACACCGGTCTCAGACGGGTCCCCATGAGACGGTGACCCATCGGGGGGCCGTGCCTCTTCTCTTTCTGGCGGCACTCCCCTGGCCTCAGACGCATCACCTGCCCCCTGCGCCGTGCCGCCAGCTGACACCGGTTCTGATGCCGCGGATTCGGGTTTCGAAGGACACGCCAGAAGCGCCGCCGTCAATTCCTTTACGTCGATGGGCTTGCTCACAAAAGCGTTCATACCGGCGGCGAGACAGGCCTCACGGTCCCCCCGCAAGACATTGGCGGTCATCGCGATGATGTAAGGCTGTGAGGAGAGCGTGGCGTCCTTGCGGATACAGCGCGTCGCTTCCAGACCATCCATTTCCGGCATCTGCATATCCATCAACACCACGTCGTAGGGCTGGCGCCTGACGGCCTCGATGGCTTCGAGTCCGTTGGCCGCGACATCAGCGCGGTACCCCATCCTCTCGAGCGTCAGAAGCGCCACCTGCTGGTTGACGGCGTTGTCCTCGGTCAGAAGAATCCGCAACGGGAGCCGCGAGGCCATCGTGGCATCGAAAATGGCGGGCAACGGGCCCGAACTTCCCGCTGGTCTCACGCGCCGTGTGGTGGCCAAAACGTCGAGGAGAGCATCGTAAAGCTGGGATGCCTTGACAGGCTTGGTAAGAAATGCGGCGAACACATCCATTCGCGGGTCCCGTTCACGCTGTCCGAGTGACGAGAGCATGACGAGGGGAAGACTTCGGGAATCACGGCGGCGGCGGACCTCTTCTGCAAGTGTCAACCCGTCCATCTCCGGCATGTGCATATCCAGAATGGCGATATCTAACGGTTCGCCGGAAGTAATCAGTTCGAGAGCCTCGCGCCCCGAGGCGCTCTCTATGGGGATCATTCCCCACGCTTCAGTCTGCCGGACCAGAATTTCACGATTCGTCGGGCTGTCATCCACCACCAACACGCGCCGTCCGGTCAAGTAGGGTTGCTCATGACTCAGGTAGACAGGCCGTTCTCCCGCGGCCGGTTGAACCCGAATAGAGAACCTGAACGTCGACCCTCGTCCCGGGATCCCTTCGCTCGTCACCGACATGGTTCCGCCCATCAGTTCCGCAAGGCGTTTGCTGATGACAAGTCCTAGCCCGGTGCCGCCGTACTTTCTCGTCGTCGAGGCATCCACCTGGCTAAAAGACTGAAACAGCCGGTCCAGGCGGTCTTTTTGAATGCCAATGCCCGTGTCTCGCACACAGAATTGCAGTTCGATGCTGGAAGAAGCCGGCTCGCCGTGCGGGACGCATCCCACACTCAACACGACCTCTCCCGTATCCGTGAATTTCACGGCATTCCCGATCAAGTTCACCAGAATTTGACGCAATCGTGTCACGTCTCCGACAACGGCCTCCGGAGTGCGTGACTCGATCGTCGAGATCAATTCGAGCCCCTTTTCCGCTGCTTTCATGGCAAGAAGGTCGAGCGCTGATTCGACGCAGGCTCTCAAATCGAAAGGCTGGAGTTCCAGATCGAGCTTGCCCGATTCGATTTTCGAGAAGTCCAGAATGTCGTTGATGATGGTCAGAAGCGATTCACCGCTGCTTCGAATCGTTTCGGCAAACCGGCGCTGGCGAGTATCCAGAGGCGTGTCGAGGAGGAGGCCCGTCATTCCGATCACCCCATTCATCGGCGTCCGGATCTCATGACTCATCGTGGCCAAAAATGCGCTCTTGGCTCGGGTTGCCTGTTCCGCCGTCTCCCTGGCCGCTCGCGCTTCCCTGTAGAGACGGGCGTTCTCGAGAGCCAAAGCCGCATGCAGCGCGATTGCCTGCAGAAGGTCGACATGCTCTTGCGTGTAAAGGTTCGCATCCGTCTCGTGTTGAACAGAGAGCACTCCGAACACACGGTCTCCCACGAGGAGGGGCACGCCCACCCAGTTCACCGCGGGAGCACCCACGAGTTCGATTCCAAGGTCCGACATCTGGGTATCGACATCACCGGAAAGGAAGAGCGGCTTCCCGGTACGCATGACAAACTCCGTGAGCCCCTGGCCCATCTTGCGCCGGCGCCCGGTTCTGGGTTGGTCCGGACGAAGGTCCAAAGCGAACTCGATTTCTCCTGTCGCCGGATGGCCGACCGCGATGTAGAGGTTCTCGGTGTTCATGACCTTCGCCGTCTCCCGGGCGATGATCTCGAACAACTCCCGTTCCTCGAGCGTCGAGGAGAGAAGACGGCCAATACTCGCGAGCAGGCGGTACCGGGCCTCGCTCTTGCGCAAGCCGTCCTCGGCGCTTTTCTGTTCCGAGTTGTCCCGAATGGCCTCAATCGCCCCAATCACGCTCCCCTTGCCGTCGCAGAGCCGCGTCGCCGATGCCAGCACGTGGCGCCTGCTCCCCCTGAGCAAAGGAACGTATTGCTCCCGGGTCAGCGCATCCCCTTCGAAGCGCACATCCTTCTGCACGCTTTCGATCTCTTCGCGGGGCAAGTGAACGAGATCGATTAGAAGAGGCGTGCGCTCCCCAAAGAAGGGGATCGCATATTCGTAATTTCCCCTCCCCAACATCTGTTGCGCAGGAACTCCCGTCATCTGCTCGATTGCGCGGTTCCAGGCAACCACACGCCCATCGAGATCAATGACGAAAACGGCGTCGGGCAGAAAGTCGATGATGGACCCGAGCCGCTTCTGGGCCTCCTGACGGTTGGCATCCTCGAGCAGCCGGTGGTTCTCCAGGGCCACGGCGATCGTCCGCCCGAGCGTCATCAAAAAATCTTCGTCCTCCGCACCAAGAACGGGAAGAGGAGCCTCGCCGTTGTCGAGCAACAAAACACCCAGGGCCTTTTCCCCCGCGAGAAGTGGAACAGCCAGGTACGCGCTCGATGCGAGGGACTGCATGATCGACACGGCTTCCTCACTCCTTGTCTCCTCCCGTGTCACTCTCAGCGGCTTCTTCTGGTGAAGAGCGGCCACCGTCATCCAGGATTCAGGATCGGCGACGGGAATGGAGATGTTCCGCACAATCTCTCCCATGCCATGGCTGCCGCCCGCCCACTTCACGCCCACGAGCCGCTCACGCGTTTGGTCCAGCAGAAGCATCGCTGCGCGGCGGTACTTGAGATGGGCCGTAACAGCTTCCAGGGATCGATCGAGCATGCCGTCGACATCACGCGCATTCCCGATGGCCTGGCTGATCTCTTGAAGTGACGCCAAACTCGCGATCTTTGTTTCGAGCGACACGTTGGAGAGTTGGAGATCCGTGTTCGCCTGCAGAAGATTGTCGTACTGCTCTTCTGACTTCTCCTGCTGTTCGAGAAGCAACCCCTTCTCGTGATCAAGGCTTGCGCGCAGCCGGCGGAGACGGCCGAGCATCGAGGCGCCCACGACTGGCAGGACACCCGCCCCAAGAACCGCCAACCCCTGCCAGCCCGGGAGCCGAAGGAGGCAATAACTGGTAAGAAGAGCAGAAACAGCCAGCCCAAGCCACACTTCTCCCTCAATGGCGGTCTTTTGTTGTTGCCAGCGGAACTGCCACTCGCAGAAGCGGTCTCCCAGGAGCACACAGCTGACCTCGTGGACAGAGGCTTCCGGCAGCCCGGAGTGCAAGACGGGGATGGCCGAGAGCACCCCCTGATACGCGGGGCACGCCATTGCCACATAGTTACGGTGGATTCCCTTCGGCAAGCGGGCGAGTTGCCGCTCCGGGTGCCACTGGATCTCGGCGAACCCGGTGGAGACAGAGGCGACCCTCAGATCCGCATCCGAGACCTTGGTCGCCAGGCGCGGCATCATCCGGAAGGCCTGCTCGAGGGCGAAAGGACGCGCGAGCCTTACGATAGAGGCCGGCACACTCCGCTGGCCGCGGTGGAAAAAGAAGAGCGGGTCGCCGCAGATATCCCGGGCGGCCTCGTTGAGAAAGAGATTGAATTCGTGGGTATAGGCATTACCAGGGTTAATGAGGTAGGCGAGGTTGACGTGATACCTCGGGTCCGGAATCGCCGCATTCACTCGCCTGACGATCTCGGCCAGGGCGTGCTCTTTAGCCGTCCTCAAACGCTCTTCGCGATACCCGAGATCCAATTCCGGCAAGAGAGCTTCGTCTGTGCGGCGCGCGACGGCAGCCTGCATCTCTTCAAGACACGCAACGATGGACGAACCGCGCGCTTGTTTGATGGGCTGTCCGTTTTCGTCGATTCCGAACGGATTTGTTTCCATGTGCGGCGGGAGTGCCGGAACAGCCTTCGTCTGTTCGCGAGAGGGCCGGTCCGAAGGGGACGGTTCAACACCAGATTCCAGCCCGCCCAGCTGACCACGCTTGCCGCCGGGACGAATCATCTCCGTGCCCTCCCATCACCACGGAGCCGGTCCCACGTGTTTCGGCTCCCTTTCGACGAAACTCGTGTTTATGTTAGCTCTCCCTGGGCGAAAACGTGCGGCGTCACCCGAAAACACCCGGCCAGCATCTCATCCGCTGCAAACCAGCCGCCACGCGAGCAACTGTCCGCCTCGAAAAGGGGTTCGAATCAGACTTCCGTCTGTTTCAAGTAGGCGATTGAATCCGCCAGGTTCTTCAAGCCTCCAATCTGGATCCACTCGAGCATCAGCTTCATTCCCTTATTAGCCACCCTGTTCCGCCAATTGCGGCGCAGTTGTTGAGGGGATTTGAGCCGTTCCCGCTCCTCCTGAAGCTGTTCGGCCATCGAGTCGCACCAGCGGCTGGCGGCATTCAAGTCGACGGCGTTGTACAGCGATGTGTGGGGCTCCAGAGCCAGTTCGATATAGGTGTCGAACTTCTGAAATGCTTGCAGCATCGCGGTTTCGATGCTTGTGTTGAGCGACAGAGCATGAAGAGCGAGGAGCATTCCCCGTAGCCCGGCAGCGATGTTGGCCTGCCCGCGAGCCCACTCGAGCAGGTGTTCGATCTCCTCGTCGGTCCGTGGGGCCATCCGGTACCGTGCTCCCCTTTCTTGGAGGACTTCAAGATGCTGGCTGAACTGCGTCTCATAGGGATCAGCTTCTCTCATCGCTTCCTCCATCTCGCTCGTGGAAGCGAGATGGCCGATGCACCAGAGGAACGCGAGAACACGTCCATGAAACTGCAGGAACTCGTACGCCACGGCCCGGTCGCCGGAGCCAACGACTGATTTGTGCATCGTCACGCAGCGGTCCAGGCAAGAGGCAGACTCGATCTGAAAATCGGCGAAGCCAATCGCAATTCTGGGTTTCAGCCCCTGGATGAAGGGGACGTCCGTGAGGCTTGGCGGAGGACCGCTTGTGTCGGCGGTCAGGAGCACGGCGATGCCCGAGAGAACCCCTCGAATCTGTTGCGCGACGAGGTGCTCGCTGTCCAGCCATGCCAGAGCATCCGCCAGTTCCTGCGCTCTCCTCAGCGGAACCGCCCGCGCAGCGACTTGTGCCTCCTGAAGTTCGGCGGGCGTCAGGGCGCGAAACTGCCCGGTTCGATGCCGCGTTCTTACCATTTTGCCTCCATGGTCTATTTCGGGTTCTCACCCGGGCCTGGTTCAGTCCGAGTCCTGATAAAGATTCTCTCTCAACTACGGCGAAAAGCGGTCACGGGGCTGCGTGACTTGCCATTCAGACCTCGCATCGAGAAAACGCGCGTCCGTCCACGAGCCAAGCCACTGCCCGTATCAAGGGCAGAGACCAGGGGTAGGGGTTTATCCCTCCTGCTGCCCCGTTGGGTCCGTTCTCCGGGCATACAACAGAAGACAAAACGCGATGATTGTGGAGACGGCCGTGATGATGAACCCCGCGCGAACATATCCGTTGACGTGCTGAAGAGTCACTCGGTGTTTCCCAGGGGGGACGACGAGCGCGGTCAGGGCCACATCACACCGAAGGAGCCGCTCGAGGCTCCCGTTGACTCTCGCTTGCCATCCGGGATGCCACGTCTGGTTGATCACTAGAATGCCCGGAGACGAACCCAGCGTTTCAACATCCAACTCCAGGAAGTCGTTCTTGCGTATCAGAATCCTGACCGTTCCTCCCGCCAGGGGCTGTTCTGGCAGGTCAGCGCCTTCGAGATCTGCCTTCGAGAAAAAGACGGACTCGGGGTATTTCGTTCCGAGTTCTTTCACGAAGGCTTCCCAGGCTTCACCACGATCTACCCGGACGAGCCTTGCATGCGAAACGAATGGCCGCGGATCGCGCGTAAACACGGCCTCCGGCTGGGCCGCGTTCGCGGAACGGAAGAGCAGGACGGATCCTGCTCCGCGCCGCTCCAGAATTGGGGCGAGAGAATCTGGGCTTTCTCTGATGAGAAGCCAGATTCGCTCGGTTGCTTCCACACTCCATGTGAGTTCGGTACGGTCGAAATCAGATTCCAGGGTGAGGGGAATTCCCCACTGAACCGGAATAGGGGGACTTGCCATCGCCACGTGGTCCAGTCTCTTTTTGTCGAAAACCGCTGCCAGGTGAAACATGGGTCCCTGGGGCCTGCGTTCCAGGATTGGCCACACGAACCTTGGGGGCGTCGAGATGAACTCGGAGGGCCGCATTCGGACAACGGCTTGTCCCCGAAGGGTCAGCTCTGAACCAGCCCAGATGACCAGGAGGAGTGCGACGAACCGCCGATACCGCCAGAAAAATGACAGGGCCATCGCGGGAACGAGAGCAAACAGGGCTGTCTGCGTAAGATCCCGCGGCAACGACGGGACGAGGAACTTCTTCAGGCCGGGCCACCGGACCGAAACACTCGAGACTCCTTCGGGCGCTGCCAAATACAGCCCGGCGAAGAGAAGTGCTCCTCCGGCAAGGCCCCAGAGAAGCACGGTCACCGCTCCGCGGGTTCGTCTGAGCCTGAGGGCGGCATCGAAACCATGGGCACCGAGAATCACCAGGGCAAAACAACTGATTGATATGAACTTCTCTGGGTACCTGATTCCTGAAAAGAACGGCAGCGTTCGGAGGAGGGGCCAGAAAACGAGCAGAGGCCCCACGGCGATCAAGACGCCAGCCAGCGCCGCCAGCCACCAGGGAAACAGCCGGCGAAAGCGAAGCCTTCCCAACCCGAGAGCGAGGATGGGCAGCAACGCACCGGAATAGACCGAGTAGAAGAAGGGTCGCCCCCAGTGCCAGACCTCATCGCGGCGCTCCAGACGTCCGGCAATCCACGGTACGAAAACCTCGAGCAGCCGGATGGGAGGGAAAGCCCAACTGTCGGCGATGCTTGCGGGCAGGCCTGCGCTCCGCACGGTCGACTTCACGAGATCCAGACCCGGCAGCAGGAGCCCGCAACCAATCCCGAGACCCAGTAAAAGGACCGAGGTGATGGGGATGACAGGCACGTGGCGGGTCTTTACCACGCGGGAAACGAGCAGTGCTACGGCGCAAACGGCGCCGCAGAGAATCGTTACAGGCTCGCCTGCCAGAAACATCAGCCCGAGGAATATCCCCCCGGCTGCCACGTTCCCGAGAACTGGCTTCCGATCTATGTGCGCGAGACATCCCAGGAACGCGGGCAACACCGCAAGGACCAGGAGGCATGGCGTGAGATTGGTCGAGGAGAGCCCAATTCCTCCAAAAGCCCAGCAGAGTGCGCCGTAGCTGGATGCCATACGGCTCCGCCGGAGCCGCCGCAGCAAGAAGGCCATTGATAGGTACGAAACGAGGACCGGTATCAAAACCTGACAGTTAAAAGCCAGTTCAAAAGGTAGAACCAGGAAGAGAAGAGTCGCCGGATGCAGGATCTCGTGTTCTGGGTTTGCGGCAAAAGGCTGCCCCGTGGCAAAGTAGGGATTCCACACGGGCGGGAAGCTCGTGGACGCGGCGACAAGAGGCTTGATGAGAGATTTCGCGGGCCAGTAGTAGCCCGACAGGTCCCGGTCTACGAACGTCTCGCCACGAAAAAGCGCTCCGAAGAAGATGAGCACGAAGAAAAGAACGGGCAGCAAGATGTAGGGAGCCGCTGACCGGCCTCCTCGGATCGAAAAGCGCGAATTCAAGATCATCTGGTCAAGCTCTCGTGCTCGGAAGCGAGCCTTTTCTGCTCCCTTGGGGAGGAAAACTCTAGCATGAGAGGCGCCCCCCCGTGGTTCTGGCCGCCGGCGGCGAACTCGAGACAAGCGATCAGGGCTCGAATTTGCATCGTTGAGAAAGTCAACCCCAAAAGGCGTTTACGGTCCACCATGATACGGGTCATGTACCAAAAGACGCCGAGGCCGTATCCTTTCATCGGAAGCCCGCACCTGTCATGTCAAAGAGGGACCTAGCCCCCGCCTGGATGAAACCGCAGCGTGAACGCGTGCGAGGGTGGCGGTCCCTCACGAAGAAAACAGGCGGCAGAGACCGGTACTTTCGAATCTTGTTTCTTCTGGTCATCGTCCTCGGGGTCCTCATCGCGGGTACGGCGCCGCCCTTTCAGGGGTGCGACACCCAAGCCACCACTTGCAGTTGCTGTGGGGAGTCTTGCACCTGCGGCCCCGATGCCTCATGCGGATGCCGGCCTCGCGTGGAATCGAGCGGGAACTCTCTCTGGATCCCGCTCGCGCTCGTACCACCCACGGCCGTTCACTTGCCCCTCCTCCCAGTCCCCGCCTTTGCTGGCCCGGCTCTCTGGGCTGGCACTCGCCAGGCTCGATTTGAGAAGCCAGGGCCTGAAGTTCCGCCTCCCGAACCGGTCATTCTCGCCGTTTGAAGTTCGATACTGCTCCTTGACGGTCTGATCGATCGTACCTGTGCTTGGTTCCTCTGAATCCATGGGAGAACTTTGAATGAAGATGACCTCGACCCGAAGACCACGGGCAAGCACCGTTTTCTTTGGTTGTGCTGCCCTGTGGCTGTTCTCAACGGCGGGACTGCACCCTGCCCTATCTGAAACGACCGCAACGCTGACCGGATCGGTTCTCTCCCAGAAGGGATCCGGACTCCCTGGCGCGGTTCTCACTCTCACTCCATCCCGCTCACAAAAGAGCATTCGCATTGTCTCTGCCGACAAGGGTGTTTTTCGCGCCACTGGGCTGGCTCCAGACACATATTCCCTCGTCGCCGAGGCGCCCGGATTCGCCCTCGTCTCGGTTCAAGGCCTCGGCTTGGCGCCCGGGCAATCCCGGGAACTCACCGTGACCCTCCCCATTTCGGGTATCGAAGAAAGGGTGACCGTTACTGGAAGCAGTCCGCGCGACAGCGTGGAGGCGGCGACAATCCGGGAGAGCCCAGCCCGCGATCCGGCCGAGGCCCTCTCCGTCACGCCCGGGGTCTGGAAGCTCCGTAAGGGCGGCATCGCCAACGACACCGTCGTGCGGGGATTCCAGACAAAGGACCTGAACGTCTTGATTGACGGCCAGCGAATCTATGGCGCCTGTCCGTCCCACATGGACCCGCCATCTTTTCATGCTGATTTCGCGGAAGTGGACCGGATCGAAGTTGGCAAGGGTCCATTCGACGTGAAAAACCAGGGAAGTCTCGGCGGCATCGTGAACATCGTCACGAAAACCCCCGAGCCCGGCTGGCACGCGGCCGCCAATCTGGCCGCGGGCTCGTCCGCCTACTTGAACCCCTCGGCCACCGTTTCGTTCGCAAACAACTCATTCTCGGCGCTGGGAGGTTTCTCCTGGCGCGCCGGCGAGGCCTACACCGACGGCTCCGGCAAGCGTTTCACCGAACTTGCCAACTACAAGACGGCCGCGATCGAGGAGCGCGCCTTCGAGGCCAGCACCGTCTGGGGAAAAGCCGGGTTTCGCCCGGCAAGGGACCAAGCGGCGGAACTCTCTTACACACATCAAGAAGCTGACCAGGTCTTCTACCCCGCTCTCTTGATGGATGGAACCTGGGACCGGTCGGACCGGCTAAACCTCGGTTATGACCTCGGACTCCCGGGCAAAACTCTCAACTCCCTCAGAGTCCAGGGTTATTACGCGCGCGTCAACCACTGGATGACAGACGAGTTCCGGATATCCTCTGGCACGCTCGCGAAGGGCTACAGCATGGCAACCATGGCCAAGACCAGGACAGCCGGCGGGAAGCTCGAAGCAAAGGTCCTGGGCGAAGTGACCGCGGGAGTCGAGATCTTCGAGCGCTTCTGGGAAACCATTAACGAGATGGCGATGAACGCCTACGTGCCTTCCTACGCCCTGCCCGGTGCCACGACGAGTTTCGCCGGTCTCTATGCGGAGTGGAATCACAGTTTGACTTCAGAGTGGAGCGTTGGGGCGGGGGCCAGGTTAGACCGGTCCCGTAGCGAAGCTGATCCCGAGAAGGCCAACACGAACCTCTACTTTGCCTACAACGGCACACGGTCGACATCGAGAACAGACACCTTCCCCTCCGGAAACATCCGCGTCCTCTACAGGCCATCGAGCGGAATCGAGTTCTCGGCGGGACTTGGAAGTAACGTCCGCGTTCCGGAACCAAACGAACGTTATTACGCACTGAAGAGAATGGGTACGGACTGGGTGGGGAACCCGGAACTCGACCCGAGCCGCAATACGGGAATCGATCTCGCCGTCTCTTATAGAAAATCGGGGATTTTTGCCAGCGTGAACCTGTTCGCGAGCCAGATCAGCGACTACATCACGGTGCACGAGCAGAAACGCATTAACGCGGCTCCCGGTGTCATGAATAGCGCCGCAAGATCCTACGCCAACGTCGATGCCGAGATGATTGGGGGCGAGATCAGTCTGGCGGCCTCGATAACGCAGAAACTCTTCTTCTCGGGCGATCTCTCTTACGTCAGGGGCACTCAGGACGCCGACCCGTCAATACAGGTCTACTCGACGAACATGTCTGAAATCCCGCCTCTTCGCGGGCGCACGTCTCTGCGGTTTGACACGGGCCGGCTGTGGATGGAGGCGGAGGGCGTCTTTTCGGCAGCACAGGAGAAGGTCGCCCAGGAGCTGAAGGAATCGCCCACCCCTGGCTGGGGAATTGCCAATCTCAAGATCGGCGGCAACTTCGGCCCCATTTCTCTGACCGCTGGAATCGGGAACCTCTTTGACCGTCTCTACTATGAGACTCTCTCCTACCAGCGTGACCCATACCGCACGGGCGTCAAGGTGCCAGAACCGGGCCGGAATATCTTCGCGAACCTGGCGTGGAGGTACTGAACGCACATCCTGACGAGGTAACAGGAGAACAGACCGCGGGGCCTATGCGACAGGCCCCGCGGTCATGCAATTTGAGGCTGACGGCCAAATCGCAAAAGCGTGGTCATCCCCTGATCACGGACCTCTCATTCCAGCTTTCACGGTGAATTGAGGCTGCAAGGCGACTGGCGAAGTTCAAAGAGATCTTGTCTCAGCCATCTCGCAAAAACCCCTCGGCCAGCGGCAATCATGAACATTGTCACGCAATCGAATGGCCAACATGACAGCGGTCATGTCCGCCGTCCCTTGGTTTTCCTATCTTCCCAAGCAGCGGAGGACACAATATGTCAATCGCGGCCAGAGTGCCCACGCTTGCGGACTGGAAGGCCCAGGTCAAATGTCAGGCCGGGTGTCCCGTATCCACGGATGCAGGCCGGTATGTACAGCTCATCGCCGAGGGTCGAGACGAGGACGCCTATCTCGTCGCTCGTTCCCCGAACCCGTTTGCGTCCGTCTGCGGAAGGGTCTGCGCTGCTCCTTGCGAGGACGCGTGCCGTCGCGGAACCATCGACGCGCCCGTCTCAATCCGGGCGCTGAAACGGTTCGTCACCGAGCGGTATGGCGCGGAGTCCGTGCGTCCCCAGACTCAAGACCGCCTCAGGCAGGAATTGGTCTCGGAAGGGAACCGCTACCCAGGGCATTTGCCCGTCTTTACCGGTTCTCCGGCGGCCAGCGGATTCACCGGGCAGCGCGTCGCCGTCATCGGGGCGGGTCCCGCCGGTATCGCGGCCGCTCATGACTTGGCGCTCCTCGGGTACGACGTGACAATCTTCGAGGCGGCGGGCGAGCCTGGCGGGATGATGCGATTCGGGATTCCGGAATACCGGCTTCCGCGCACGCTCATCAAGGCCGAGATCGACAAGGTCCTGGCTCTTGGTGTGACCTTGCGCCTCGGAACGCCCCTGACGCCCACGTTCGGCTTGACCGAGTTGAGGAAAGCTGGCTTCAAGGCCGTCTTTCTTTCCGTCGGCGTCTCCAAGGGGCGTGACCTCGATATTCCTGGTGTTGAACTTGACGGCGTTGTCAAGGCTGTTGATTACCTCCTGAACGTCAACCGGGGCTTCCGAATGAACCTCGGCCAGAAAGTCGTCGTCATCGGCGGCGGGTTCGTCGCGTTCGACGCAGCGCGCACCGCGATCCGGGTGAGCCGCGTGGAAGAGGTCGAGGAACTGGCCGGAGCCGCCGGAGAGGCTGACGCCCGCGCCAAGGAGGCCTTCGACTCTGCCCGCGCCGCCATTCGCGGCGGGGCAACAGAGGTCACCATCGTTTCCCTCGAGAACTTCGACGAGATGCCCGTCCTCCGCTCCACGCAGGGGCACGAGGAATTCGAGGAGGCCCAAAAAGAAGGGGTTTCCTTCCTTCCCCGCCGGGGCCCCAGACGTTTTCTTGGCGCGGGAAAGCTCGAGAAAGTCGAACTTCGAAAGGTCACTTCTGTTTTTGATGAGAACGGCCGGTTCTCTCCCAAGTACGACGACGCCGACCTCGTTACCCTCGAGGCAGATGCGTGTGTCCTGGCGATTGGACAAAAGCCAGACCTTTCCTTCCTCAAGCCTGGCGATGGAGTCGACCTCACTGCAGGCGGGACGATCAAAGTCGATAACGCATCTCTCGCCACCTCCGCGTGGGGAGTCTTTGCAGGCGGCGATGTTGCCTTCGGCCCGCGAAACCTGATCGAGGCCGTGGCGAACGGGAAAAAGGCCGCGCGATCCATCAACGAATTGCTGTCCGAGAAAGGGGGCGCCGCCGTCGAGTCGATTCTCGAAGTCGAGAAGCTCTCAACCCCCCATTACCGGATGATCGCTGGCTTCGAGATGGAGAACCGTGAGGCCCCTCCAACGATTTCCCTCGATCGCAGAACCGGAATTTCCGAAGTCGAAACGGGGTATGACGAGGCCAGCGCCCGGGCGCAAGCCGCCAGGTGCCTCGTGTGCCACGTGCAGACCATCTACGACCCCGAGTTGTGCGTGCTCTGCAGCCGTTGTGTGGACGTTTGCCCCGAGTACTGTCTGGCCATCGTCCCCTTCGAAAATCTCGACTTACCTGACGGCCAGCGGCAAGCGCTGACCGAGAGAGCGGCGGGGAACGGGCTCCCCCTCTCGGCCATGATCAAGGATGACGATCGCTGCATCCGTTGCGGCCTGTGCGCCATCCGCTGTCCGACCGATGCCATGACCATGGAGAAATTCACGATCACCGAGCGGTTCACAGCCCCGGCGATTGGAGGGAGCCGATGAAGAGCGATCTCGAGAAAACCCCCGAGGCGGCGCCGGCCACGGAGCAGAAGGGGGAACCCAACAACCGGCGCGATTTCTTGATGAAACTTGGTATTGGAGCTGGGATAACGGCCCTGGTGGGGCAGGCCGGAGCCTCACTCCGCTCGCTCGTGCCGAACGTGTCTTACGACGCCCCAACTACAGTAAAGATCGGGCTTCCAGCCGATTTCCCGGATGGGCTGAAATTCCTGCCCGATCAGCGCCTGTTCGTCTTTCGCGAGGGAAAGACGTTCCATTCCATCTCGGCCGTCTGCACCCACCTCGGGTGCACGGTGCGGGCCGAGGCCCTCTCGAAAGTGGAAACTGAAGATGTTCAGGGCAAACCCCTGCGTTTGACGCACCGTTATCTCTGCCCCTGCCACGGATCCGAATACAAGGGTGACGGGGTGAACGTGTCAGGACCGGCCCCCAAACCCCTGGACTGGTACGAGTTGAGTCTCGCACCTGATGACGGGCAACTCGTGGTCGACCTCGCAAAACCTGTCGGTCACGACTTCCGGCTGACGCTTGCGTGAGGAGTGGACTGTGAGCGCGCTTCCTGAAAGAAAAAGAGAAGCTCCCGGGGTGCATTTCAAGCCCTTCTGGAGTCTCCAACCAAAGTCCGACCGTGAGGCCGGCGACGCCGTCGTCTCCAACTTCATCCTGCACTGGTTTCCTGCCAAGGTTTATAAGCCATCCCTCGACTGGAACTACTCTCTCTGGCTCGGGACGGCGTCGGCGGCCCTTTTCTTCCTTCTCGTCCTTTCCGGTCTTCCGCTGTTGCTCCTGTACGTTCCCTCTGTTGAGCGGGCCTACGGTTCGGTGAAGGACATCGAATTCGTGGTGACTTTCGGCTGGTGGATCCGTGCCGTGCACCGCATCGCCGCCCACCTGATGGTCGCCGTCGTCTTCCTTCACCTCGTCCGAGTCTTCTTGACGGGTGCCTACAAAAACGGGACGGGCCGCGGTCAGCACCGTGAGTGGAACTGGGTGCTCGGGGTCATCATGATCCTTCTGACCCTTTTTCTCTCTTTTACCGGCTACCTCCTGCCATGGGACCAGCTGGCCTACTGGGCCGTGACTGTTGGCACCAATATCGCCAGCTCCATTCCGTTCGTGGGCCCTGATGTGAGGGAACTGATGCTGGGCGGCCGGACGATCGACCAGGCCACCCTCATCCGGTTCTATGTCCTTCACGTCATCTTCCTGCCAGGCGGGCTCGGAGCGCTCCTGGCCTACCACATGTGGAGAATCCGCAAGGACGGCGGCCTCGCCCGGGCAGACCGCGAAGCCCTCGAGCCGGAAACGAAGACCACGGAGCCAGTCAAGACCAAGACGTACACACTTCTTGGCGTGGCCCGTGGAACCTCACCAACAATCCGGGCCGCGACCCTGGAGAGGCCAAACCTCACTGTCAACTCCGTCAGTGACCTCGTGCGGCGCATTTACATCGTGGTGCTCGGAACCTTCGCCATCGTGAGCATCCTGGCCTGCTTCATTCCCTCACCGCTCGAGGAACCCGCCAACCCGATGATCACCCCGAACCCCGCCAAGGCTCCCTGGTACTTCCTGTGGCTACAGGAAATCGTGACTGACACGACCGTGAAGATCGGTTCGTTCACGATCAATGGAGCCTTCCTAGGCGGCGTCATCCTGCCAGGGTTGCTGCTCACCGCTCTGACCGTCTGGCCGTGGCTCGACAAGAGCCCCATGGCAGCCGCCGGGGTCTGGTTCCACGCCGATCGCAAGAGACAGAACATGCTGTTTCTCCTCTTAGTCGCTGTCGTGCTCGTGTTCACGATCATTGGTACCTTCATGCGCGGACCTTACTGGCACTTCTTCTGGCCGTGGCAAGCCTGGCCAGAACTCCCAACGAGGATTTGACGATGGAAAAGAGAACAGATTCACCGTACCCGCGAAGGGACCTTCCCGTTCTCACCGCCATTGGCATCTTGCTCGTTATCTCGACAATCGTTTTTGCTGTCTCGGACCATCGAAAAGATTGGCGTTATTACCAGGCCGAGTTTAAGCGAATGGTCACGGAGAAGTATGGCGCCGAGAAGGCAACACTCGTCCCCTCCGGGATGAAACAGATCTGGGTAGCGGACATGCGTCGCGCCGACCGCTGTATCACATGCCATCAGGGCGTCTTGTGGAAGGGGTTCGAAACCGCCGATCACCCGTACAAGACTCATCCGGTGGACCCCATCAGAACCCACCCCATCGAGAAATTCGGGTGTACGGCCTGTCACGGCGGACAGGGTTACGCTGTCCAGTCGGAGGAGGCACACGGCCCCGTCAGATTCTGGGAAGAACCGGTACTTGGTAAATCGATGGGTGAATCCTACTCCCTGGCATCCGACGACAAGGGTGCACTTCTGCAGATGAACTGCAACGTTTGTCACCGGTTCGACCGTGAGACCAAGGGCGCCGATCTCATCAATCACGCCAAGAAACTCGTGAGGGACAAGGGGTGCCGGGCCTGCCACGTGGTCAACAGCCGCGGAGGCACGATTGGACCTGACCTCACATTCGTTGGCGACAAAGCCGCCGAACAATACGACATGAGCCGCCTCGGCGGACAGAAGACGGCCTTCGCCTGGCACGTCACGCACTTCAAGAACCCGAAAGAGGTCGTTCCTGACACCGTCATGCCAAATTTCGGCTTCGGGACAAAGGACGCCCAGGCGCTGGCAGCCCTGATGCTCTCCTGGCGCCGGGCTCCGGTTCCCGTCGACTACCGTCCCGGCGTTGCCCGGACTGACCCGCAAACCCCCGAGGAAGTTGCCGAAGAGCAAAAGATGAAGACGGGCCCCGGTGCCTGGTTCGTCAAAACTGGCTGCTTCATCTGCCACTCGGTTTCCGCCCTGGGGGTCAAGAGCGCGGCCCAGATCGGACCGGACCTCTCCACCGCCGTTGAGGACACGCAGAGCCGGTTCGGCAAGACCGTTGATGACTTCATCAAGAACCCCACGGGAACCATGTCTGTCGTGTTGGCACGCCAGATCGTTCTCACCGATCAGGAGAAGGACGTCGCCATACAGAAGTTGCGCGAGGCCTACGCCGAGCACCAGAAGCAAAAAGCTAGCAACACGGCCGTTGCATCCAGTCACTGAGCCAAGAACATGCGCCGGGACTCGGCGCATTTCATTCATCAAGGAAGGGGAGGATTGATGAGCCAGAAGAAGAAAAGCATCCTGACCTGGGGCGCCCTGGGCGCCATTCTAATTGCGGGCATCCTGACAGGGCGCTGTGCGCCCACCGCTCCGAAGAGTGCCAAAAAGAGCCCTGCCGGGGCTTCGGACATGGCGGTTGCCGCCATGAAAACATACGTCGCACCCGGAGACCTCGACGAGTACTACTTCTTTGCCTCGGGTGGCCACTCAGGCCAGATTTATGTTTACGGCGTCCCGTCCATGCGCCACATTTCCACGATTCCCGTCTTCACTCCTTACCCGGCGACCGGTTATGGGTTCGATGACGAGTCAAGGGCGATGCTCGGTAACTTGAGCTGGGGTGACGCACACCATCCGGCCCTGTCCGAAACAGGCGGAGAGTACGACGGCCGCTGGCTGTTCATCAACGACATGAACGCACGAGTCGCCAGAATCGACCTGCGGGACTTCAAGACGAAGCAAATTCTCGGGCCCATTCCCAATGTCTCTGGAAACCACGGTTCGGCATTCGTGACACCGAATACCGAGTATTCGATGATGGCCACCCGTTTCTCGATCCCGATTCCGAAGGGAACGGCTGTTCCGGTCGACAAGTACGCCACCGAGTACAAGGGGATTCTCTGCGCGGTCAAGATTGATCCGAAGACGGGCGAAATGTCGCCTGCCTGGCAGATCCAGACTCCGCCTTTTGACTGGGACCTCGGCGACGCTGGAAAGAAGGCGTCGGAAGGCTGGATGTTCTGGACGTGCTACAACTCCGAGCGTGCCACGGGCAAGCTCGAAGTGACGGCCTCGCAGAGAGACCGCGACTACATCGCCGCTGTAGACTGGAAAGCGGCCGAGAAGGCCGTGGCAGAGGGCAAGGGTGATCTCATTAACGGGATCAAGGTCCTTGACCCCACGAAGGTTCCTGGAATTCTCTATCTGATGCCCTGCGGCAAGTCGCCTCACGGCGTCGATGTATCCCCTGACGGCAAGTACATCATTGGCTCCGGGAAGCTCCAGGGCGTCACGACGGCCTTCAATTTCGAGAAGATCATGACGGCCATCAAGAACAAGGACTTCACGGGCGATGAGGACGGAATCCCCGTTCTGAAGTACGAGTCGATCAAGGACGCTGAAGTCCCGGTTGGCCTCGGCCCGCTCCACACACAGTTCGGGCCAAATGGCGAAGCCTACACGTCGCTCTTCGTTGACAGTGCTATCGCCAAGTGGAAACTTGGAACGTGGGAAGTCATCGACAAGATTCCGGTTTCCTACTCTGTCGGCCACCTCACCGCCGCCGAGGGCGACTCGGTCAGCCCGGATGGCAAGTACCTCATCAGCCTCAACAAACTGTCTCACGGCCGCCACTTGAACGTCGGACCTTCCCAGCCAGAGTCTTCTCAGCTCATTGATATCAGCGAAGAGAAGATGAAGCTCCTCTACGATGCGTTTACCGAGCCCGAACCACACTATGCCCAGCTGATTCATCGCGACAAGATCAAGCCGATCGAGGTCTACCCGAAGGAAGAGAACAAGCACCCGCTCGCCATCTGGGACGTCAAGGACGCGGGCGTCACGCGTAAGGGGAACGAGGTTCTGGCGAAGGTCGTTCTGGTTCGTTCGACGATCACGCCAGAATTCATCGAAGTCCAAGAGGGGGACACGGTCAAGGTGGCCATGACAAACATCGAACAGACGACGGACGAACTTCACGGATGGGGACTGCTCGACTACAACATCAACATCGTCGTCGACCCGGGCGAGACGAAAGTCGTCACGTTCAAAGCCGGCAAACCCGGCGTCTATCCTTACTACTGCACGAACTTCTGTTCGGCTCTCCACCAGGAAATGCAGGGGTACCTCATCGTCAAGCCCAAGGCCTGACGGGGCTAACGTTCCTCCCTTTTTCGCCGGGCGGCGAAGACAACGCCGCCCGGCTCTTTTTCCCGCCGCGCGCCTCATGGGAGTAGGGGCCGGCGGTCCCCTGGACTCCCGATCGAGGGTCAACGCAATGAAAACCTTCCTCGAAAATGAAGCTCGCCTCTTGGATCAGCCCCTGGATATCGGGCCTCGCGGTCTCCTCGTCCTGGCAACCGTCTGCCTCATCGGAGCCTACTTCTTTCCGCTTTGGAACATGACGATGTTCGCCCCTCAATATCAAGACGGGCTCCGGATGGACATCTACAGCTACAAGCTGGAAGGCGGGAACAAGGGGCAAGACATCAAGGAGATTAATGTCCTCAACCACTACATCGGCATGAAAGACATCGAAACGTCGGATTTCACTGAGTTCAAGTGGATTCCGTTTGTTGTCGGAATCATGGGACTCCTCTTCCTGCGGGCGGCCGTGCTCGGAAAGATGGCCCACGCCGTGGATGTGTTCGTCCTCTACACCTACTTTGGCCTCTTTTCTCTGTGGTCGTTCGGCTACAAGATGTACAGTTACGGCCACAACCTGGCGCCAACGGCTTCCGTGAAGATCGACCCCTTCATGCCCCCCATGTTCGGTTACAAGAAACTCGCCAACTTCGAGGTCTATGCCTACCCTCAGGCAGGGTCTTATGCCCTCACGGCTGCCGCTCTGTTTCTGTTCCTCGCTTGCTGGCTCGGTTGGCGGGAGTCGAGGAAGACGGTCTAGGATTGGGTCAACTCATGGCGCGGTACCGGCTCTCCGCTCCCCTGGCCGCCATTTTGATCTCTCTTGTTATTCCTTCCGCAGTTTTTGCCGTTCCAATGGACGGTATCGCGCCTGGCGCACTTGAAGGGCGGCCAGCGGCAAAAGAGCTTTCACCGCTTCAGACACTCATTGACAAGTCGGCTCCCGGCTCCACGATCCTCGTCCCCCCTGGCACCTACACAGGGGACATCCACCTCGACCGGCGCGTCCGTCTCCTCGGGCAGAACCGGCCTCTCCTCGTCGCTTCCGGAGCCGGGAGCCTTATTCGCGTCCGCGCGGACGGCGCCGTCATCGAGGGATTCGACATCGATGGGCGTGAAGGCGGAGACCTTGGCCGCGATTCCGCGGGAATCCATGTCGCGTCGAAAAACGTCGTGATCCGCAACTGCCGGATCCGCCGCTCCATCTTCGGCATCTACCTGCGGGAAGCTCACGGCATCACCGTCGAGAACTGCGACATCACGGGCATTCCGGGCAAGGATCCTGGAGAGAAGGGTTCTGGAATCCACATCTGGAACACCGAGGGCTTCGCCTTCCGGGGGAATGCCATCCGCGATGTGCGGGATGGCATCTACATCCAGAACGCTTACCACGGAATCGTTGAAAAGAACCGGGCCAGTGACGTGCGTTATGGGCTGCATTACATGTTCTCCGACGACAACACCTTTCGAGACAACGTGTTCGAGAACGGCGACGCGGGCACGGCCATCATGTACTCGCGAAGGTTGCGATTCGAGCGGAACCAGTTCTTGCACAACCGCGGTTTTGCCTCGGTCGGTCTCCTCTTTCAGACGTGCGACGACGTCATCGCCCAAGACAACCTTCTGGCTGATAACGCCCGTGGAATCTTCCTCGAGGACGCCCACCGGAACGTCTTTCGGAGGAACGTCATTGCCGAATCGGACACGGCTCTCATGATCTACGGGAGTAGCAGCAATAACCGTTTCGAGGAGAACTCCTTCCTCTCCAACTTCACGCCGCTGACACTCGTGGGCAAGCGGACCGACACGCTCTTTGACGGCAACTACTGGTCCGAAAACGGCGAACCCGATCTGGATGGAGACGGCCGGACGGACCGTCCTTACCGGCTCTCGAACGTCTTTGATCACATGCGGGGAAACCTCCTGGCGGCGGATCTTTTCGCCCAGAGTTTCGCCGCTTCCGCGATCGGGGTGGCCGAGCGAACATTCCCCGTGCTCGAGGCGGTGGCGGCCGTGGACAACTCTCCCTTGGCCCGCCCGCCCGATCTCTCTCTCGTCCCCATTCCCAGAAGGGATAAGGAAGGCGTACATCTTCCGGGCATGGCGATTTCTCTTGGCGCGCTCGCGTTTGGCGGCGCCGTGCTTTATCACGGGAGGCGGCGATGATCCGGTTTGAATCGTTCGGAAAGCTCTATGGCGAACATACCGCCGTTTCGAATGTCAGTTTCACCGTCGAGGAGGGCGAGACGGTCGCGCTGATCGGCCCGAACGGTTCCGGCAAGACCACCTGCCTCAAAGCGGCCGCCGGGTTGATCCTGCCCACTTCCGGCCAGGTCTTTGTTAACGGACTGGATGCCTCGCGCCCCGAAGCGCGGCAGTCCCTTTCGTTCTTGCCCCAGAAAGTCTCGTTTCCCGACGCGTTAACAGGCCAGGAAGTCGTCGATTTCTATAGAAGGCTCCGAAAAGCCCGGGAAGAACGCACCGCTGAAGTCCTGAAGTTCGCCTCGCTCAACGGGGCTGGGGCTCGTGCGGCCGGCACCTATTCAGGGGGAATGGTCCAGAGACTTGGACTTGCGGTGGCGGCACTTCCCGATGGCCCGCTACTACTCCTGGACGAACCCACCGCCGCACTCGATCCCGAAGGACTTCGCGCATTTTACGCACTGGTCGAGAGCCGCCGCAAGGAGGGAAAGACCGTATTCTTCACCTCCCATTACATGGGCGATGCCGAGCGGCTTGCCAACCGGTTCGTGGTTCTCGTGGAAGGCCGGCTGGCCTCGGTCTTGACGGCCGCGGAGGTCTCGAGGCGGCTCGCCGAACGAAGCGTGCTAAGGCTCCGTCTCGAAACGTGTCCCACCGGTCTCTTCGACACGCTGAGAACATTGTCTCCTGGCGCCAGTTGGGATGGCACGGACGTTGTTCTCCCTGGCCCCCCGGCACAACGCGCCGCCTACATCGACGCCGTGCGAAACGCCGGCTGTGTTATCCAGAGCCTGACCGCCGATGAGGCGCGTCTCGATGCCCTCTACTCCGAACTCGTTGGAGGAAAGAAGTGAAACGGTTTTTCATCGCCCCGGCCATCCTCGCCATTCTCACTCTCACAGCTTGCTCCGGCGCCCCTTCTGGCCCGGCCGAGTTGGACACCAAGAACGAACAGTGCGCGGGCTGCCGCATGGGTGTCGTTGACCGGCGATTCGCGGCTCAGGTCACGGCCCCCGGGCACGAACCCCGCTTTTTTGATGACATTGGCTGCATGCGCACGTGGCTCAAGCTGGGAAAGGAAGCCGCTCCCTGGACGGCGTGGGTTTCCGACCACCGTACCAAGACATTCATCCCGGCCCTCACGGCCGTCTACACGAAGAGCACGACGGTCCAGACACCGATGAACTCCGGAATTTTGGCTCATGCCGATGCGGCCTCCCGCGACCAGGACCCGGCTGCCCAGGGAGGCACGCCCATCCCCACTTCCGAGGTCCTTGGTCCCCTCGCGGCGGGGAAGCCGTGAATTCTCCCTTTCTTCTTTGTGCCCGCCAGGAATTGACCCTGGCCGTGCGTTCACGCTGGACCCAGGTCTTTGCAGCCGTCTTCGCCGGCCTCTCTCTGGGCGTCGCTATCTCGGGCTACACGCTTTCAGGGGGACGGGGAGTGCAGGACTTTTCCAGGACGACCGCTTCCATCGTCCAGCTCGTTCTCCTCCTCGTTCCCCTTTCTTCTCTCTTGATCGGCGTCCTTTCGCTCTCCCCCGAGCGGGGGGCCGCCGAGCTTCTTTTCTCCCAGCCCGTGTCACGCCGCTCGGTTCTTCTGGGACAGGCGACCGGACTCTGGGCCGCGCTCACGGCGGCGCAGGCCATCGGATTCGGATCTGCCGGAGCCGTCGTTTTCTCGCACTCTGGACACGAGGGGATCGGGGGCTTCGTGCTCCTTTTTGCCGGAGCTTCCGTTCTGACCGCTTCGTTCCTCGGCATAGCAGCACTCCTCTCTGCCGGGGTCGTGGGACGCAAGCGAACGAGGGCGCTGGCCCTCGCCCTCGTCATCTGGTTCATCGCAACCGTTCTCTTTGACATCGCGGCCCTGGGCCTGGCGTCTCTTCTCCGCTCGGGAACCGCGTCCCGAGTTCTCATCGTGAGTGTTCTGATCAATCCCGTGGGTGCCCTGAGAACCGGAGCCCTCCTGGCTCTTCAGGGCACGACGGCGTTTGGAACGGCATCACTCGCCTTCCTGCGCTTCACCAAGGGGCCGGGCAACGCCGCCGTCTTCTTGTCCTGCTCCCTCTTACTGTGGACCGTCATCCCCTTCTTCTTCGCGGTCAGGAGGCTCGAGAAGGCGGACATTTGACCTCCAACAATTTCCGGGCATGGCGCCATCCCTTCTTCGTTCTTCTCCGGCGAAAAGTCCCCCAAACCAGTTATTCTCCAAAAGGGAGGGGAAGGGGGAGGGTTCATGCCGCACGGTCTCGGTCTCATCACGACACTCGCCGCCGGGTTTGGGCTGGCCCTTGTTTTCGGATTGATTGCATCCCGGCTGAAGGTCCCGTCCCTCGTTGGCTATCTGATTGCCGGGATGCTGATCGGGCCCGCAACGCCAGGATTTGTCGCCGACGTCAGTCTTGCCTCGCAACTCGCCGAGATCGGGGTCATGCTTCTCATGTTTGGCGTCGGCCTCCATCTCTCATTGGAAGAGCTGCTAGCCGTCCGGCACATCGCCGTGCCCGGAGCGGTGGTTCAGATCGCCGTTGCCACGCTCATGGGCACCGCGGCCGCCCTTTTGTGGAGTTGGGGGCTGGCAGCTGCCCTCGTTCTCGGGATCTCTCTTTCCTGTGCGAGTACGGTCGTCCTTCTTCGCGCTCTTGAAACCCGGGGAATTCTCGAATCATCCGATGGGCGCATTGCGGTGGGGTGGCTCGTCGTCGAGGACCTCGTGATGGTCTTGGTCCTCGTGTTGATGCCCCCTCTTGCCACCCTTGCAAGTACACCGAGTGGCAGCACGGCCGGACCCGGAATCTGGATCGCACTCGGGATCACACTCGCCAAGGTTGGCGCGTTCGTCGTTCTGATGCTCGTCGTCGGGCGCCGCGTCTTTCCCCGGCTTCTGTTTTGGGTGGCCGGCACGGGTTCACGGGAACTGTTCACGCTGTGCGTTGTCGCGACCGCGATCTGTGTAGCCTACGGCTCCGCGAAACTCTTCGATGTCTCCTTCGCGCTCGGGGCCTTTTTCGCCGGCACGATGATGCGCGAATCAGAGTACAGCCACCGGGCCGCCGACGAGTCGCTGCCCCTCCGGGATGCTTTTTCCGTTCTCTTTTTCGTCTCGGTTGGCATGCTCTTCGACCCGCGCGTCCTCATCACGCAGCCCCTCAAGGTGCTTTCCGTGGTGGCCATCATCATGCTCGGCAAGACCATCGCCGCGATCGTTCTCGTACTGGTCTTTCGTTATCCCCTCCTCACCGCCCTGACCATCGGCGCGAGTCTCGCCCAGATAGGGGAGTTCTCGTTCATTCTCGCCGGACTCGGTGTTGCTCTCGGAGTTCTTCCCGTCGAGGGACAGAACGTGATCTTGGTCGGGGCGATACTCTCGATTGCGCTCAACCCGGTCGTCTTCACAACGATCGAACCGGTTCGCCAGTGGCTCAAGGAGCACTCGGCGTTCCTGCGCCGGCTCGACGTCCGGGACGTTCCGACGGCCACGTTGCCGCCAACGGTCGACGAATCGCGTCTGAAGGGTCAAGTTGTGCTCATCGGCTACGGGCGCGTAGGCAGCCGGATCGCCTCTGCCCTCGCGGAACGCGGGATCCCGTTCATCGTGGCCGAACAAAACCGGGAGATTGTGGAAGAGTTGCGAGAGTCCGATGTACCGGCGGTCTCGGGAGACGCATCCGACCCCGCGGTTCTGGTGCAGACACACATCATGCAGGCGGCGATGCTCGTGATCGCCACTCCAGATCCCGTCAAGACGCGGAAGATCGCGAGCCTCGCCCGGCAGCTCAATCCACACGTCGAGATTGTCCTCAGAACCCACACAGAGGAAGAGGCCGACTTCCTGCGGCAGCAACATGCGGGAACCGTCTTCATGGGAGAGCACGAACTCGCCATTGCCATGGCCGGACACGTCCTGGCACGCATGGAACACCCCGTGGCCCTCCACTGATGGCACCAGCGGCTGCGTCCACGACAGGCGTCGCGAAAAGCGAGGCGGACGAATACACGGCGCTCTCAACCTGATTACTTCGGGCACCACCCGGCCAACAGGCCGGAGTTCAGCAGGGGACGCGACCTTGCGAGGCCGGAGCCACGAAATGGAGACTCGGAATTCCGAGCAACAACCAGCCCGTGACCTGCCCCGCGGGAATCACGCCGGCGGGAGACCCCGAGATCAAGAAAAGCATGACGAAGGAAGAACTGGAGGCCAAGAAGCAGCAGATCTTGAACGAGCGGGCCGCAAAGAGCAATTGAGAGAGCCCCGGAACGAGCCGTTGCCGCTCGAGACGAGGCTCTCATTTCTGCGAAGAGACTGCCCCGCGACTTCTCAGATCTGAGAGTCCCCTACCCCAAAACCGTTGCCATCTCACCAGCCACGGAATGCCCTCTCAACAACCAGCCACAGAAAAAACCAGAATTTCCCCAGAATCTCCCCAGGACTTCTCGCCGGGTCCGGCCTACCTTTCTCCCAACACTCCAGATTCTCGGGTTATTCGCGGGCTCGCGGGGCAGAGCCGAGGGAGGTTTCTGATGTCCAGGTTTGGTGCCGGTATCGCACACACTCCGACAAACGGGGTTCTCTGTCCAGCTGGCCCCGTGAGCCCGGCTCCGCGGAGACTCCCCGCTAATACATGGGCCGCCGTCTCCAGGCTCAGTTCCAAATGCCCGCGCATTACCCCTTTCCAGACCGAGTGCCGCGGCTCCGGCGGCTCCCGCGTGAATTCCAGCCTTCCAGACGCGAAGGGCCGGCCCAGCGGAACCTCTTTGCCCCTGTGGCGCGGACGTTGCAAAGCGGTAGCGACTTGCCGAAAACCGATCCGCGCCAGAAGGGTCTTGAATTGACCGCCTTCTGGGGCCGCAGCCCACTCGCCCCCCGAGGCCGGAAGAGTGGGCTGCGCCCCCAGAGTGACGACCGCCTTGACTTCGTGCACCAGGAATCCGCGCTTTCCGCTCCTCCCTCCCATGAACCGGTACCAGCCACCGCCAATTCGAAACTTGATAACCGCTTTTGTGCCATCGGCTGACACGCAACTCGAGATCGTGTGTAACGAGGGCCCCGAAGGCCCCACAACCAATCACTTGCGACTGGTGATCATTCAGGAGGACTCGTGGCCACTCACATTCAGCATGAACCGGCTTCCTCTCAGGCGTGCCGCACTGCCGTGCCGTTGCAGAAGTGTCTCCTCACCCTGATTGCCACACTCCTTTTCTTCCCGGCGCACGTGAGCCTGGCCGCGACGAAAACGTGGTCCGGGAACTACAACAACCTCTGGTCCGACTCTCAAAACTGGGATGGCGGAGCGCCTGTGGCCGGGGACGATCTCGTCTTCCCCTCCGCCGTGGCAAATCTGACGAACACGAATGATCTGCCGGCGGGGACAGTCTTTGGCTCGATCACCTTCACCGGGCCGGGGTACACCCTCGAGGGAAACGAGATAGGCCTGACTGGCGGCATCACCAATTCCGGGGGCCCCGCCGTCACGGTGAATCTCCCCATCACCCTCGCTGCCCCTCAGACCTTCTCAGCCCCATGGTGGACTGGCAGCCAGATAACCTTCGGCGGTGACATTCACCTCCAGAGCCACACGCTCACCGTCACGAACGCGACCATCACGGGTCTCATCAGTGGCACGGGAGGAATCACCGTGACGGGCGCATCGACAACCCTCACAAACTACAACAGCTACACAGGAGACACACTCATCCAGGCTGGCGGCATCCTTACGATTCGGGGCGACCAGCCTCTGAGCAATGTCGTCAACTCTGGGACCCTCTACTCCGACGGCATAATCGGGAGCCTGACGAGTTCAGGGTATGTGTCCCCTTACATCGGCGGATACGGTCTCTTGACGGTTCAGGGCAACCTGACGCTGACCGGCGGCACGGTCTCGCTCATCGTTGGGGGAACGACTCCGGGGGTCGACCAAGACCAAATCAAGGTGACCGGCACCGCCGACCTCGGCACCTCGACATCCCTCTCGGTCCCGTTTCAGTCTTTCAAGCCCTGTTCAGGTTCTTTCACCCTTCTCGACACCTCGGGGTCCGCGGCTTCCGGTCACTTTTCAGGTATCCCCGAAGGGGCGATCGTCAATGGAACGGACTTCAAATACCAGGTCAGCTACACCGCAAATGTCAAGGGGACGATCGTCCAGACTGACAAGTTCTTCACGAATGGCGGCGGAACGGGACTGTGGTCAAACGATGCCAACTGGGACTGCGGCCACCCCGTAACCGGAGACAGCGTTATCTTCACGAGCGGGCCATTCGCCACAACGAACGACCTCCCCACAAGCACGGTGTACAAAGGTGTTGTCACCCGTGGTGGATGGGCCACTACGATCTACGGGAATCGAATCACACTCGATTCCGGTTTCGTCGGCGCACTGACGATCAACACGGATGTCACTCTCGCTGGTTCGCAGGAATGGGCCGGGGCGGTCGTTAACGGAAACGTTGACCTGGGTGCCAGCACATTGACCTTGAATTCCAGCGCGACCGTCAACGGAGCCATCTCTGGAGCAGGCGGCCTTGCAATCATCAGCGCGTACCTCAACGGCACGAACACTTATGCAGGCCCCACGGTTCTCAGTGGTGGCTGGCTCGCCCTGACAGGTTCGATCGCTTCGAGTGCCCTGTCGGGAACCGGGAGCATCATTGGTAACGGAACCACCGGTCCAATTAACTTCGGCGGGTACATCAGTCCGCAAGATCCACTCACAGGCATCCCATCCACCTTACATACCGGCAACTTGACGACGGGGGCACTGCAAATCCTCGTGAATGGGCCAACCGCGGGCGGAGGAGCTTCCGGGTACTCACAAATAGATGTGACGGGAACTGTCACGCTCGATCCTTCCCCCACCCTTCAATTCACGCTCGGCGGGACATACAAACCAAGCGTGGGAACCACGTTCACGATCATCAATAACGACGGAGCTGACTCCGTCACCGGAACTTTCAGCGGGCTAGCGGAGGGGGCAACCCTCACGCTGGGAACGATCGAATTCGCCATCACTTACGCCGGAGGCGACGGGAACGACGTCGTCTTGACATGCACTCGTGTTCCCTATGTCTGGACTGGACTCGGCTTCGACTCTCTCTTCTCCAATGCGGCTAACTGGGATGCCGGCGTCCCCACGGCTGGGGCGGATCTGGTGTTTCCCGCCGGGCCAACAAGTTTGTCGCCCGTAAACGATCTCACCGCTGGAACCGTTTTTCATTCGCTCGCCCTGACAGGGGGCGGCTACTCGTTATCGGGGAACACCATTGGTCTAAATGCAGGGATCACTGGCTTCGGGACAATCAACAACGATCTCGTAATAACCCAACCTCAGACCTTCACTCCTTCGAGCACGCTCCTTATCACGGGCAACATCACTCTTGGCGCCTCGACGCTCACATTGTCAACCGGTTCAGGGGGGGTGGTCCAAATCTCGGGCCAGATCACTGGCACGGGCGGTATCTCCTCCAGCGGAGCCATTATTGTCGTTCTTTCCGGCGCGAACACCTACACTGGGCCAACTCAGGTCGCGTCGTGGTACACGGAAGTCAATGGGCTGCAACCATCTAGTCCCGTCACCTTGACCTCTGGTCACCTGCAGGGAACGGGCCGGACCGGCTCCGTCAACGCGAGCGGCGGTTTTGTTGCCGGCGCCCAGGGGTTGTCAACCACACCGGCGACCCTTCACACGGGCGACCTGGCTCTTGGGCAGTACGCCACACTTCAGGCCTACTTGAATGGCCCAGGAGCTGGAACGGGCTACAGCCAGATCGACGTGAATGGCTCTGTCCTCCTCGTCGATAATCCAGTTCTCTCAGCATCTCTATTGTCGAGCTTCAACGTCCATACAGGAGACCAGTTCGTTCTGATCTCCAATGACAGTACGGACCCAGTTACGGGGATCTTTCGGGAATCCTCCTCCACCATTCTCTCCGAAGGGGCCACCATCACCCTCACAGGGGCGGCCGGCGGCTACGACTTCACCATCAGTTACATCGGCGGCGATGGGAATGACATCGTCCTGACGTGTGTCCGCGCACCACGCATTTGGACGGGCGCCGTGAACGGGAACTGGTCCGTGGCTGGGAACTGGGACGGTGGCGTTCCGGCAACAGGCGACGAACTCGTCTTCCCTTCATCTGCCTCCACTTATGTCATGAATAATGATCTACCTCTTGGGACCATTCCGAAGTCACTCCGGTTTGACGGCGGGACCTACGAACTCTCAGGGAATGAACTGCAGGTTTCGGACAAGATCTTCAGCGCTGGTGTTCCTTCGGTGACGCTCAACTGCAACTACAAGTTCACGGCCATTCCAAGTGGCACCTACTGTGGCTGGGGCAACAGCTCTATCACATTCAACGGAACCGTTGACTTCAGCAGCCACGACTACGATCTCAGTAGCGGCTTTTGCTCCGCGTACTACAACGGCAACATCACGGGCACTACGGGCGCGCTCTCGGACAGCGGAATCGTCTACATCAACGGACCAGTGAGCTGGACGGGTCAGATTCTTAATTCCCACACCCTCGTGATGAATTCGTCGAACCCGCATGTCGACGTTTCCGGAGGAACCGTCGCGGGTACCGGCGTCGCCGGGAATGTCGCATCCCGACTCGCCCCTGGCCCTCCGGGCCCCCCTCAGACTCCCGGTGTCCTGTCGACAAAGAACTTGATTCTCGATCCGACCTTTACCACCGTCATGAATGGACCCGCTCCCGGTGCTGGCGGCTACAGCCAGGCCGCCGTCACGGGAACCGTTCGCATTGGTTACTATTCGATTGGCTACCTTTCCATTAGCTTCGGCTATTCCCCCTCGGCAGGTGATCGCTACGTCATCATCAACAACGACGGGACCGACGCCGTCGTGGGTGAGTTCAGCGGCCTTCCAGAGGGCACTATCTTCCCCGTCTACGGAGTTCCCGGAGGCGATCGCTCCCTCCAGATCACGTACGCAGGTGATGCCACGACCCCTGGGGCATTCGGCAACGACGTCGTCTTGACCGTTCTCCCCCGGACGCTGATCTGGCAGGGCGGGGATGGCTCCGCGTGGAGTGGTACCTACTACTGGACGCCATACGGCTATCCTGCCGGTGGAGACACCCTCGTCTTCCCGGCCGAGAACTTCCTGACATCGACGGCAAACAATGACATGCCGGCCTTCTTGCCCCTCGAGACCATAACGTTCACAGGCTACAACTACGATCTGGCCGGAAACGGAATCGGCCTGAAGAGCGGGATTCTCGCCTGCAACACGTCCGGATCCAACTCGATCTCGGCCGACCTTAGACTCTTCAACGCCGCACAGGCATTCACAGTCGACAACGCCCTGACATCCCTCGACATCACGGGGGGCATCGACACGAACGGGTTCAGTCTCACCATCGCCGGGGTTGGCAATCTCAGTTCCTCCGGCAGCATGACCGGTGCGGGTTCGCTGACGAAAACCGGGTCCGGAATCCTGAACCTCTCCGGCTCCAATACCTACACGGGTGTCACGGCCATCACGGGCGGCTCGCTCGTCGTGAAGAACAACAATGCGCTGGGGCTTTCCACTTCCGGGACAGTGGTGAACCAGGGGGGCGAAATGATCCTCGATGACGGCATCACCGTCGCCGTCGAGCCGCTCACGCTCAACGGCACCGGTGTGAGCGGGTCTGGCGCTCTGCGCAGCATCACGGGAACAACGGCCTGGAATGGTCCGGTTACGCTCGGACCCGCCGGCGCGACCATCGCGGTCGACACCGGACTCATGACTCTGGGCGGGAGTTTCGTTGGATCAGGCAATCTGACGAAGTCCGGGAACGGCACCCTCATCATCTCGGGGACGAGCACGACCTTCACCGGCACCATCTCGGCGACCGCCGGACACGTGGTCATGCAGGGATCGGCCAGTTCCAGCACCATCATCATCGGGAATGGCGCGACTCTGGTGGGAGCTGGCGTCGCGGGATCCACGACTGTTCAGTCTGGCGGAACGGTCTCCCCGGGGTCGAGTCCCGCCATTCTGACAACCGGAAGCCTTAGTATGGCCGCAGGATCCACGCTCGTCATCGAACTGGACGGTGGCACTCCTGGATCTGGCTACGATCAATTGAAAGTCAACGGCAGCGTTGCACTGGGTAATGCCACACTGAGCCTGACACTTGGCTACACGCCATCGGACACGCAGACTTTCGTCATCATCGACAACGATTTGACGGATCCCGTGACCGGTGCTTTTGACGGACTGCCCGAGGGAACGTTCCTGACACTCAATGGAAACACCTACCTGATCACCTACCAGGGAGGTAACGGAAATGACGTCGTCCTCTGCCCGGTCATGATTGGCACGCCCTCCGTCTCCACTCTGAGCGGCGGTTCGTGCGGCTTCCGGGTGAGTTGGACCGCCAGCGTTTGCACGCGGCCCCTTACCTACAGTATTTACCGGTCCACGACATCCGGCTTCACCCCTTCCGCCTCCAATCTCATTGCAAAGTGCGTTTCGGGCGGCTCTTACGAAGACTCGACGGACCTTGCGGACGGAACCACGTACTACTACGCCGTGCGCGCCGAGGATGCCAGCTCTGGCCAGGGAGGCGCGTGTAATGGGGGCCAAGAGAGCCAAAACACAGCGTCCAGCGCCAGTGCTCAACTGACCTGCGTTGGAGGCGGCGGCACCCCGCAACCGGTTCAGTTCTTCAGTGTCACCTCGCGTGACAGCTCCAACATCTTGCAGTGGGTGAACCCCGCAAGCGTACCCGTGAGCCCCTTCAACGTGAGAATGCGGTCCCGGACCGATGGATCGTGGCCCGGGGGGCCCGCCGACGGTACCAACGAGGGAACAGTCACTGGCCAGATGGCTGGAACGAAGGCCTCCCAGACCCTGACTGCCACCAACGGCACGGAGTATCGTTATGGTGTCTTCACCGATAACAACGCCGGAAGTGTCTTCTCCGCTGGACGGTATTCGAAGGGGACGCCGTTCTCACTGAGCGGGACGGCCGAGACGTGGCGTTACTCCACGGGCGCGTCGGCACTGACGCCTCCGGGGATCAACTCCTGGGCATCCGGGAACTCGGCCCTGGCTGTCTCGAACGACCGCATCTTGCATGCCATGAACGGAGTAGCCGTCACGGGTGCGGGAGCGGGCGAGTGGCCTCCCTCGTTCACGCCCGCCGTGATGAATGCGCCCAGCCAGAGCCGGCCGATTGTTGTGCCCATGATGAATTCTCTGACACCGGGACATGACCGCGTCATCTTCCTGGGTGCACAAGATGGAAGGGTCTACGCATTCGACCCAACAACAGGCGCAAGTATCTGGGATACGGGAGCCACGCCGCTGGCCGAATCCATTCAGGGGGGAATCGTTGGAACGTTCACCGCATTTGGCGAAAGTGAAAACCTGTTGTTCGTGGGAACCCGCAACGTTACCTCCGACAACAAGTTCTATGCGTTAGATCCGAGGACGGGTGCAGGCACCCGCGTTGTCTGGAGCTTCGACAACGGCGGTGGAACGAACGGGTTCGGAATTGTCAGCGGCTCGGCTTCCGCGGATTCCTCCTCCGGCAAGGTCTACTTCCTGACTCGAGCCAAGCCTTCTGGCAGCAGCGCCACAGTCTGGTGCGTCAGTATCTCGGACGGCAAGGTCTGCAGCGGGTTTACTCCGAGGGCGCTTGGTGATTTCGATTCGTCACCAATCTTGTGGTCCGGAAAACTATTCGTAGGGAACAACGAGGGGCGCGTCTACCGGCTCGACCCGGCTACGGGAGCATCCGACACGGCGTGGCCGGTCAATCCGTACGTCACAAGCGACGGGCCCGTCAAGGGTTTCGTCTGGCCAGATCCCGCGAACAACCGGATCTTCTTCTCGACGGCCAACAAAGTCTGGGCACTCAAATTCACCAACGGTGACCTGATCTGGCAGAAAGACTTGACGGGGAAGGCTCCGTCGGGGGTTCTTTACCTGAACGGAAGACTGTATGTGGGCCTGAATGATGGAAACCTCATGGAAATCGATGCGGCAACCCCAGCGTCCATCAAACAGGTCTTGCTGGAGCCCTCCACGGGCATCGGAGCACCGGGCTTCGACTACTTCAACAATCTCATCTACGTTGGAACAGAGTCCGGCACCGTCCACGCTGTTTCCGTGCCGCTTCCATGAGGAGAAAGACACCATGAGGAAACACTTGATCTTGACACTGTTGGCCCTGACCCCGGCCGTCGCGCTGACGCAAGAAGAGCCTCAAAGTCTGACGGCCACGGCGGCACAATGTTCAGGGATCAGCGTGAGCGCGGTTCCTCCATCAACCAGCGCCGGAACCCCGGCGTTCTCTGCTCGCAAGATACTGGACATCGCCTTCACGGTCCGGTTCCCGGCTGATGCGGCCGAGAGCCTGAGAGGGCTCATTCACCTCAGTGTTTACACACCCAAGGAGCACCTGTACCAGTCGTTCGTGGTGCCCGTTCGGGGTGGCGGAAGCGGCGTATCGGGAGGGGTCACGCCCGTACCCGGCTATCCGTATCCGTTGAAGGTGGCTCAGCCATCGGTCTCGGTTGTCGACGGAGAGAAGCAGACAGTCGTTAAGGCGGCTTCCCTGCAGGTCGCAGGAACGTCCATCGTCGCAAGCAGCCTTTATGGAGTGTGGCATGTCGAGGCACGAATGGAGGGATCCCCACAATCGTGCCGCGCACAGTTTCGAGTGACGCAGTGACGGCCACCATGAAAACCGTACAAGAAGAGACGCACGATCGGGGAGGCATGAGACGAGGATGAACGAAGAAGACAGGGACGACACGAACCCGCAAAGAGAGCCCTACGAGAAACCGGGTGTTTCGTGGCAAGAGGAGGGGTTCATCACCGCGAACCTGCTGGGCGTCTGCGGGAAGGCCTCGCCCTCGCAGACCTCCTGCAACGCATCTCCTTCAGCGAGCTGACTCCCATGCTGAGAATCAACAGACAGAGGGTGGCCTGGTCTTCCTTCGAAAAGGAAGTCATGGTCGTGGATCTCAAGAATGGATGTGTCACGGGGCTGAACACCACGGGATCGTTCATCTGGCCTCTTCTGGAAGGCCTTTCTCCTGAAGAAATCGCCAAGACGGTCGCGGCCAGATTCGAGGTCTCGGAGACGGCGGCTCTTCTGGATGTTCACGCGTTCATACGCGAGCTGGGCCGGCTGGGCTTCGTGGAGGCACTAACGTGAGCGGGTTTCTGGCCGCGAAGACGAAAGCCATCGCCCGCGCCCGGCCTCTCAATGTACAGCTGGAGCTGACATATGTCTGTCCCCTGCGATGTGCCTTCTGTTACAACCCTCGCCATCACGACCTTCGGCGGCTCACGGCTCGTGAGTGGACCACCGTTCTGGATGGTCTTCGTGATCTTGGAACCATGAGCGTCGCGCTGACGGGAGGCGAGCCCCTGACGCATCCAGAGTTCTTCCAGATTGCACAGGCCGTTCGCGGGCATGAGATGGGGCTCAAGATCTTTACCGGAGCGACGCTGGTGGGGCGTGAAGAGGCCCGGCGGATCAAAGAGTTCGAGCCCCTTTCCGTGGAAGTCAGTTTGCACGGGGCAAACGCCGCGACGCACGACGCCGTCACCGGGAAGTACGGCTCATTCGTAGCGATGATGGAGGGTCTCGAGGCTCTCCTGGCTGAAGGGGTGCGCCTGCTGCTCAAGACCCCCGTGTGCCGTTTGAATGAGAACGAGATCGACGAAATGATCGCGCTCTCGGAGCTGCTGAAGCTCCCGTACGTTCTCGACGTCAATCTCACGCCACGTGACGACGGGGATTCCGCTCCGCTCAGTTACCGGGCGACTCCGGAGGGGGTGAGACGAGTGCAGGCACGCCTCGCGGAGAAGGGCCTTTTGCAAAACGGGGTCCGGCAGCGCGGGTACACCAACTGCGGCCTCGGTACGGTCACGATGGCCATCAGTCCGGAAGGGGATGTTTTTCCCTGCATTCAGTGGCGCGTTTCCGCGCTTGGAAATGTCCGAAAGTCTCCGATCACCGAAATCTGGCGCGGAAGTTCAGAGAGGGTGACGGTGGCGGCCATTGCGCGCGAAGCAAACGACAGGGTCATTGACGTTGCTGGAGAGGCGTCCTCCGTTCAGTTCTGTCCAGCACTTGCCCAGCAGCTCACGGGGGATCCGCTGAACGTGAAGACGTTTCTCCCAGATGGCGTGGAGGGATTGCCATGGGCCGCGGCCAGCTGATTCTCGGGGGGATTACATTCGAGATCGCGGGTTCGACTTTCCCGGACACATGGGAGAGCACTTACCTGGCTCAGGTGAATTCCGTGCCAGAGCTGCCGGGCGCGGAGCCCTGGATTCTGGGTGAACGGGTTGTGGATGTGCATCTTGTCGATCAGGCTTTATGGCGCGATGGGGAGGGCCCTGTCAGTTCTCCAGAGACCGGCGCCGGAGTCACGACGCGGGGAGATGAGGTCCTGGTTGGAGGCAACGGCTTTCAAGCGGTCATTCCCCTCCACCCGCAACCTGTTTTGGTGTGGCGGCGCAAGGGCAGTCACGGAGCCCTGGCTCTGGCTCTTCGCGTCGCGCTCTGTTGCCGGCTCCCCCACTTCGGGGGCCTGCCGCTGCACTCGGCCGGGGTCTATTTTCCGGAGGGAAGTGCCGCGTTTTTTGGCCCCTCGGGAGCCGGAAAGACGACGCTCTCCCTGCTGTCTTCCTATCCTGTTCTCTCTGATGAACTGGTTATTGTGAAGCCATCACGGGGGAATCGCGGGTTCACACTTTCCGCGAGTGGCCATTTCGGGGCAATGGAGGGCCGGGGATTTCAATCCGGAGACGCTCCTCTTTCGAGCCTCGTTTCGCTTCGCAAGGAACAGCGGTTTCGATGGACTCGCCTCTCGGCGAGAGAAGCGCTGACGTCGATGCTGGGTGTGGTCATGCTCCCCGGCTGCGAGGTCCTCTGGCGTGCTGCCGTGGGTGCCGTGGGCGAAGTCTTGACGGCCGTTCCTGTTCGCGCACTGGGCTGGAGGGCTCCAAACGCCCCGTTCGACGAGATCCGGGCCGCGCTTTCGGGTCTCGTCCCCCTCGCTTCCTCGCCTCACCTACTTCGTCGAACGTTGAGCCCTGGCCAGAAGTCCTCCTACAACGGCAGCCGTCGCGAGACCAGCATTCCATGGAGAGGGTGACGGGCCCAGGACGTCCGCGAGCCACCTCATCCCTCCAAAGAGCCAGGCACCTGCCGAAAGGGCCCAGACCGCAAACGTGAGAAGCAGGTTGTAGTGCCCCGCGATCGCCAGGTCTCGGCCGAGATAGAGCCCCGCAACCATCCACGCGACCACCAGGGGACGAAAAGACCCGCAGACGAGCCAGCCGGTCTGAGTCAGAAGCCCGAGAACAGGCAAGTGGACGAGGAGCCCGGGAAAGCGGTAGGGAGAAAACCCGGCAGAACCCGGGAACGGAGTCGAGAAATACTGCGCCCACAGGCCCGCCGGTGAAACGAACCAGCTGTCGTCGCCCGCCACGGCCAGGAAGCGTCCATCCGAGGAGAGAGCCGTTGTAACTCCGAGTCCCATTTGAAACGGTATCTCGAAAACGGCGTTTCCAGTCTCGAGTTCGAGGACCCGCGGCCTCTTCCAGTAGGCCGAGACGGCGAGCCGGGAACCGTCCGCGACAAACGCGGCCATCGAGCAGCTTCCCCCTCCCGGCACCGGGTAGGATCGAACCACCTCTCGCTTCTCGTTCAGCATCTCGGCCTTCCCCTCTCTTCCAACGAGAAGAGACCTGCCGTCCGGATGAAACGCGAGTGCCTGGACACCGTCCAATTCCTCGACGGTCTCCCCCCGCAACGAGACGAGGCGGGCCGAGCCCGAGGAGAAGAGAGCCAGCGTGCGTCCATCGGGAGAGAAGCCGGCGCCCCTTCCCATCTTGCAGGGGAACGTCGCTTCTCTCTCTCCATCCGTGGTCCGAAAGACGTCTGTTGCAACGTCGCGAACCTGGATGGCGAGCAGCGACCCATCGGGTGAGAACGCAAGACCCGTGACGATCTCGGAGGCAGGGAGGAAGCAGCGGGCCTGCCCCAACTCCAGGTCCCAGATCGTTATCTTCTGTCCTGGCGAATCAGGCCCCACGACCGGGAAGGCGAGCAACCGGCCGCCGGCGGAGAAGGCCACGGGCCCCGAGGAATCCGCCTTCAACTCGCACACGACGCTCCCCCCACTCACCACATCGAGCACCCGGATCACTCCTCCATCACGGAACGCCAGTCGCGAGCCGTCCCCGGTTATCGACAGCTCGATTTGGCCCTGGGCCTCGATCTGAAAGCAGATTTTGCCGCTCAGGATCTCGTAAACAGCCAGCATGCAAGAAGAATCGCGATCCATGTCATGGCGAAAGCCGCCAGGTTTATGCGGTTAACCACTCCGTGCGGAATTGCCAGGCATGGAAAGCGGTTCATTCATTGCCTCGTTCCATCAATGATAAGAGACCTGCACGTCCATCGTGAACCGGAGTCTCCTATCGTGACGCGCGACCCGGTTTTCAATCCCGCGTAAACCGAATCGGATTAACCCGCGTCAATCACCATGACGGAAGGGGCTGACGCTCCCGCCGTGGAGGAGAGGATGCCCCGCTCAACACCAGCCGCAAAAAAGCTCATCCCAGCCTTTGCACTCGCGGCCCTTCTCGGCCTCTCGGGGTTTGCTCGGGCCGACGACGAGGCGGCCGAGCCGCCCGCAGAGAGCGCGCAGCCTCGCTGGTCGGTCTCGATACGCGAGGTTCTCTCCCGGCCCGCCGGGCAGAACGTCCTCAAGCTGTTCAGCACCGCCGTGGATGCCGAACATGGCCGGGTTTACGCAGCCGGAATCTTGACCCCCGGCATCGGAATCCTCGACACGAAGACGAACACATGGATCGGAACGGTCGATTCGGGCATCGACGGATACGGCCTCAAGTATCTGGAGGTCGATCCGGCCGCCGGGCGGCTGTACGTTTTGAACGCCACCCGAAAGGACCTTCGCGCAATCTCCGTGGGCACTGGCTCTCTTGCGAAGGCTCCGGCCGTAACGGGACCCGTGCCGCTTCCCTCCGTTTTCGGAGTGTCTTGTGCCGACGCGCGCCGCGGGCTGCTCTACGTTCCCACGGCGGAGGCTCCGTCGTTCCGAGCCTACGACGGAGCAACCCTGGAGCTAGCATGGAGCATCGATGCAGGTCCGGGCATCAGCCAAGTTGTGACCAGTACTACTGGGACATCGGATGATGTCTACGTCTTGGACGGCGCCCAGACAGGTCCCCGTGGCCGGATCTTTCGGATCGACCCGTCGCGGAAGGCGATCGTGGAGACGATCCCCTACAGCCTTCCTCCGGGTCAGCGCGCCTCGCGAATGGCCTGGGACCCGTCTGGTCAGCGATTCGCCGTGGCTGTGCCGGGCCAGCACGTGTCCATCCTCTCGAGGCCGGGACGCGAACAGCGCCGGCTCGCGCTTCCCCGCAATCTCGATTTCCAGGACTTGGCATTCGACCCCGCAAACGGGCAGGTCATTGTTCTCGCGGTCGAGCGGGCACGGGACGGGGAAGTAGCGGGAACGGGAGGGCGTGTTCTCGTCTGGGACGCCATGACGGGGCGCATGCTGGCGGACCTGGCTTGCGGCCTGAAGCCTCACTCGCTCCGTGTTGATTCCGTAACTGGAACCGCCTATGTCGCGAACGGCGACGCATCCGTCCTGTGGACGATCGCAAAAGAACGTACGGAGGCGTCTCCCCTGCGTCTTGGCGACAGTCTGGAGCAGATCGTTCCCGCTCTCTCCGGCCACTCACTTTTCCTCACGAGCCGCCTGGGCGGGAGTTACTTGGTCGCCGTGGACGCTGACACCGGGGTTTTCGAGACGTTCACGGCGGGCACATGGCCTATTCCCCTGCGGACGGACGCGACGGGGCAGACGCTTTATGTCCTCAACGCCTGGGACGGCACGGTCTCGGTCTTCGAGCTGACGCCTGAACGGCACCTCGTCGCCACCATTCCCACCGGCCTCCCCCGAGGGACCACGGACCGGCTGCCCGATCTCGCCGTGGATGGAGTTCGCAAACGCGCTTACGCGGCTTATCCCGAGCATGGGAAGGTCGCGGTTGTAGATCTCTCGGCCCGGGCTCCTCTGGCCCCGGTCGTGGTGAGCGGCGTCAAGCCCGGCGACACGGGGGGAGGCCCAGGTCAGCTTCAGGTACTCGTGAACGAGACCGCGGGCCGGCTGTTTATCCTCGACATGCCTGGCAAGAGACTGCTCGTATACGACCTCGCCGGCACCATCTCTGGAGCGCCGGCTCTCATGGGAACCGTCACACTCCCGAAGAGCCTCGCGATGTCCGGGAGCAGCTTCAACCTGCTGTTCCTGGATCCGGAGAGGTCCCGGCTCTTCATCGGGCCCCTGGAAGCGGACGCCGTGACGGGTACCCTCACCGGCCGCTCCCTTGCCCGTGGCCAGCGTGTCTTCGGGCTCGATGTGTCCCGTGGTGAAATCTGGGCAAGTGCATCGGAGGCGAGAAGCTCCGGCGGAGCTGACAGTTCGGGGCAGGAAGTGGTGGCGGTTCTGGACGCGGAGTCGCTCGCGTTGCGCGCCGTCAAGGCGGTCGGCTCGACGGGCGCGATCGTGCCCGAATTTGCCTACGACGGCCTTCGTGGCAGGGTCTATGCAGGTTTCATGGCCGAGGTGCTCTTGAACGTCTACGAGACCCACCACTGGCGGCCCTGACCGGTCCGTATCGCCTGTTCCCGCGAAAGGGTACGGGCTGCAGGATCCCCACGTACACGATCGAGGAACTCACCTCGCTGCGTTTTCAGCAGTTAACGGCGAGCGGTCAGAGCGGCGCGATGTCTCTTTCGTAGACGAGAACCTTGTATTCGGTCTTTCCGGACGGGTAGTAACCAGGGGGACGGCTGGCCATCAGCCGGAGGCTTCTCTCCCGGACGACCCATAGAAATGTCTCCTCGACCGTGCCGGCGGATTTCGGAAAGAGATGAGGAGACGTGTTCCACTTGTGAATGATGGGTTCAGGCAGATTTCCTGGGCCGCCATACCCCACGCATTGCACGCGAGAAATGTGACCGCTGATCCCGCACTTCTCGATCCGCAGTACGAGGAGCGTACCTCTTGCCTGAACGAGGTCTCTCTGAATGAGGGGCTTCAGCCGGGAGATCTCCCGTTGAATGGCCGCTGTGATCGCGGCCGCCTGAAAAGCACCCGCGAGTTGTTCCGTTGCATCGGAGGCCCCGCCGAGGCTATGACCGCTGATCTTTGCCATTCTCACACCTGCTGGTCTCAGTTCTCACCAGAAGACGGAATGCAAACTTGGGGCCCTTGAGGAGTAAGGACTCTGTGGAGGCAGGAAAGCGCAGGATCCTTCCCTGTCGGACGAGATCCTCTCTCACGCATGAGAATTCGGTGGGTGGAGATTCTCGGCTTTGAGCGCCGCGTCGAACTTCGATTGAAAGGTCGGTTGCTCCTTCCTTGTGTCACACGGCGAATGCCGGGCCAGTCGGCCCTGAGCACCACCGATCGCATCCCGGCCTATGTGAGAAGGCCTTTTCGCTGGAGAGGACTGCGGAGCTGGGGACCGGCAGGGTCGGCGCCTCCACGGTGAGCAGCCCGAACGGGTCCGCTACCGGGTTGCAGAGCGGCGTGCGATTGGCGGGAAGCTTGCTTCTTCTTCCTGTCATCATCATCCTTGCGGTTTCACGAGAAGGAGATTTCGTCGATGAGGCTTTTCGGTAAGACAGGCATAGCTGCCCTCGTTTCGGGTGTCCTCGCGACCTCAGCATGGGCGGCGCCACCGCTCACGGTGGAGAACGTCAACGTTGCCCGATCCGATATCAGGATCTGGAACGTGAAGAGCACCAGCGCCATCCGGGAGGGCAGTACTACATCCACGGAACAGGGGAGACTAGACATCAAGTACAAGGACGGCACGACGTCGTCTCACGATGCGAAATTGAAGGTCGAGAGCGGCACGCTCTTTCAGGATGGCGAGGTTTGCCACAATTACGGCCCCAAGTGCTACTGCGGCACGACGACCTTCCGGTTCGAATCGGGAGCCAAGAAGTGGAAATTCGGAACCCCCAGTAATAACCAGCCCGTGACCTGCCCCGCCGGCATCAAACCCACCGGTGACGCCGAAATCAAGAAGAGCATGACGAAAGAAGAGCTGGAGGCGAAAAAGCAACAGATCCTGCGAGAGCGGGCGGCGAAGGCACAGTAAGACAGTCCCTCGCACCGAGGCGACGGCCGGAACCTCTGGGGTGGCGAATTCGACTTCTCCGAACGCCTGCCCGGGTTCGGCGGGGGACCCGCGATCGAGCCCTCACTCGATGCCGTGCGCCACGCCCGGCGGTGGCAAGAGCAGCCGGGGCGGAAGGGGCCCGATGGGGGACGACCGTGAGAACGAGGCCTAGAGGCTGAGGAGCTTCAGCACCTTGCTCGCATTGGGAATGATGTATTGAATGCCGCCGCCGGAAACCAGTTCCTTGACACCTGCGGTGGTCCAGGTATCCACCATGCCCGAGGCAAAAGACTCCAGCACCGGTGCCTCCGATTCGACGACGTACCGAAAGAACTGACGCCCCTTCGTGGAAACCGCGAGCCGGTCCATTCCCGTTCCCACCTTCGTGAAAAAGAGCGTGTAGGGATTGCTGGGATCCTTGTAGCCGATGAGTTCCGTCCCTTTCGTCAGGTTCGTCATCCGAACGTTTTTCGAGAAGTCGATCCCTCTCAGGAATCCCCTGATCTTCTCCAAGTCCTTCAGGGCGGGCAGGTATTCCTGGAAGAACTTCAGCGCCGTCTCGAGTCGTCCCCTGACGAGAGCCGGAGCCCCCGGTTTTCCAAGAACCTGTAGCCACTGCTCGACGGTCCGGCCGCCATAGCGGGCGATCTTCGGGACGGCCCGCCCCGCGGCCTTGAAGATGACGGCGATGAACACGGCCACGCCAATCAGGGCCACGCATTCAGCCAGGTACCGGGAGGCCTTTTCTAGGTCGTGTTCGTCCTGAGCGTCCGCCGCGGTGATGACGTAGTCCCTGAGAAGCGCCGCCGCCTGAAAAGCCATAGTCCCCATCGCGAGGACTCCCATGAACAGGAGCCCCGCGTCCGCCACGAAACCCACCCCGTACGCGTGTGAAGCTGCCCATGCTGCCAGGACGCCGGTCAGAATGGCGAGGTTCGCGGGCGTGAAGAGTTGGGCGAAGGAATCCTGCATATCGGCTGGAAGCTTGTAGGTGGCGCGCTGGGCCGCGTCGAGGAGCTTCTCGGAAATCTCCATGCTCGCAACCGGGCTCGCGCTCGAGTAGAAGGCCGGGACATTCCCCAGCACGAGCTTGCCCTTGAAGATTCCTCCCATCGTCCCATGGGGTGTCTGCCACTGGCCCTGGATTTTGCTGTGGCCGATCCAGAAAGCCATGAGGCCCGAGTTCGGGGAGGTCTTGCTCTTCCACCTAGCCTTCACGACGCCACCTGGGCTGTGTCTAGCCTCGATGATGTCTCCCCGGTTTCCGTCGTCGATCCAGTACGTGCCCCAGAAGGGGTTGCCCTCCAGTTTCAGCCAGAGGTATCCAAAGGAGCCATAGGGTTCGCATAACCACTTTGCTTCGGCCATTTCGGGTTCCTCCCCTTTGTCCATCCAGCAAGGAGCATGCCTTTCCCGGCCAGTGAGGCCCGGAGCGGCGGTTCGCCGCGTGGTCCTGCAAGGCGGGTGGGTGAACGAAATCTCATGGCTGCCGGAATCTCTCCCGACGGCCGCTACCGGACCACTAATCTTGGAGATCGCGGATTTTGCTTGGCGCAAAGTCCCGAGTCGATCAATATCGTGTTTACGCGTTCTCGCGGTTGCATGCCTTCAGCGCGCCCGGACTTCACCATCGTCATTTCCCTCGTCGGGGTTCTCCTCGCGATAGGAGTCCCGTGCATTCGCCGGGGACAACTCTTGACGGGTTGGGGCTGCGTAGGACTCGCGCTCGCCCTCGCCTTGTGGACTGGCTTCGGCCTGAGGCGGAAACGGTGACGAAGCCTGACCTGAAACTGGAGGCGCTCCCGATCGTGACGTGTGACCCGCTATCCAGAGAATACGGGGTGGCGGTGTTGTGGTGGGAACACCTGTCTCCGTGAAGTTGACCGTGGCTGTTCCGGCCGTGCCCGCGAACTCGATTCGTGGCGAAGGTCTCATGGCTGAGAGTCCGAACGCGCCCGGATTCTCGATTTTGAGAGACTACGGCACGGCTCGTGCTGGTTCCTCCAGGGTCCTTCCGGGAGCCCGCACCGGCGCGTCCAGAAGCGGGGAACACGTCTCCGCTCGGAGCTTGGTTCCCCGGGGGCGCCTGATTGAAGGAGAGAAAAGGCTCCCGCCAGGGCCCCACGGGGGATAAGGTCGACCAACTTCCATGGCTGAACAGGGTTCTCCGCTCGGGAGAGGCGGCTTCCCTCAGGGTTCTCGCCGAGGGCCGCCACTGGAAGAAGGACGGAACACGTTTCTTCGTCGGAAAGACAGCGAGGCTGAGGGCCGCGATCCAGACGCGCCGGCCGCTCACACCTCGATGGACTCGTTGAGGCTCGTCAGGAAGGCCTTCGAGAGTTCGTCGACTTCCGGCCCGGTCAAGGGCGTGAACAGGTCACTTCCGCAAAAGGAGCAGGTCTCGTCCCTCGGGCGCGCCTTCGCCCCGCAACTCTGACAGGCAGGCATGAGGTTCGCGATTATAGCGTTGTCTTGCCCTGGCCGCCGGGGGAGCAGCCCTGGGAGCACGGGCATCTGATCCGTGCTCCCAGGGGAGAAAGACTCCCGGACAACTCCTCAGGCCCTGGAACCCTGGAACCATGGCCTGCGGAAGCCGCCCGTCGTACCCCTGCCTTCTCAGCGGCACTCCGGATCGGCCTCGGGCCGGAACAGGACCTGTTGACGCCCTTCCGTCGAGGATGGGGTGGACGACGTCGCACTCCCCTTCCAATACTGCCCCGGTTCGACCAGAGGGCCGGCTCCGAGAGAGATCAGTTTGAATGCGCTGTCAGGTGATTCGGGAAGGCTGAAGCTACCGTTGAAATAGATCTTGCAGTCGTTCGTCATGTTCCCGAAGCCAGCCGCGAAGTAAGCCCGCTCGGAGCCCCCCTCGCTCGTGTAGCCGTCCCAGTAGATATTGGCGTAGCCGACCTTCTGACCAGATGAGTCGACGAGATTGAACTGTGTGTACCCGTTCAGTGGAACAGCAGCCTGCTTCGGAGTCCATCTCCAAGCGAAGATGTTTCGTTTGGCGGTCGGAGTCGAGGCTTCGGCGCCGGAGCGCCCCGTTGCGGAAGTTGTGGATGTGCTGTAAATTGGGGCCGGCTGCAAGGTTCTCGCACCTCCGGAGTTCGTGCCCAACGTCTGCTGAAGAGACTGGACGATCATCATGTCGCGCTGATTCCGCCGCTCACTGTCTGCTACGTCTCTCTCCTCCTTCCACCGAGCGCTCTCCGAGCGCGACTCGGCGGGCGGCGTGCGGAAGTCGGTCTTCCTGATGCTCGTGATCTCCGAGGCTGAGAGAGTGCTTCGCGTGCCGCTGCTGCGTAGGAGGTCAGCAAGAGAACTGTGCCCATAGATAGAAGCGTAATCGAGGGCAGTTACCCTCCGTTTGTTCCACTCAATGGTCCAGTTCAGCCTTGCTCCGGCATCAATGAGAAGTTTGAGGGCGTCTACACCGAACCGCCTGTCTTCACCTCCGTAAACATATGCCGTCACTGCAGTTCGCACGGCGATCCATGCGGGAAGCGCCCCCTCATCTTCCGCCGAGCGAGACTCCTGGCCCCGCTGCCAGCGCCACGAGGCCGAGTACGGTGTGCAGCGGCCGTTAGGGTCGGCACCCTGCTGGAGCAGTTGTCCGATGGCGGCAAGTGAGTTCTTCTGCCATAGTATGGCCGTGCACAGGGTGTCCTGGCGATACCGTCCACCATCCTTATTTGCATAGGAAAGGAGCTTCCCTTTTTTCCCGGCTATCGCCGCCGACGCGATCGATTCCTCAGTGCTCTGGGAAGTGGAACACGAAGCACTGACGAGCAGGAAGCCTGCGAGAGTGAACAACACCGAAGAATTTCGTCTCATTCCGGATCCTTTCTTTGGAGGCATAACTTCAACTTCCGAGGAAGCAGGCCTTGTTGTCTGACTGACATGTGCATTCGGCCATCTCCGGGAACGCCTATGGAAAGAACTTCTCCGTCCTCCCATCCGGGAAACGGACGGTTACCGATCCGTCTGCATCGAAAGTGAAGTAACCAATCTCCTTCCCGCCCTCATCAAAAAGGGCGCCTGTTCCCGTCCACTGCGGAAGGTCGATGTTGAAAGTTCCGTGGCTCCCGTCTTCGAGGGTGAGGGTGATTCGGGCGAAGCCCTTGTAGCCCGTAACGTCGCGCGTCCCTCCGGTCGAGATCTGCTCCTGAACGAGTACCCTGTCCGAAGAGTCTCTGATCACGACGTCCCAGCTCGACTCGTCCACGGTCTTGCCGCCACTGGGCGGATGCAATAGAGCCCGGCCTGTCCACCGACCCTTCATGTCGCCCGGCATCGTCATGAAGAAGGCGAACGTGCAGTCCTTCGCGAGACCCTCGGAATAGCACTCCCTGTCGATCCTGAGCTGCGTGGGCTGACTGCCCGTCAGGGTCATTGGGCCTTCGACATGCCACGTCTCCCGAAGTCCAATGCCTTCAATGTAGGTGCATGTGGTCGAAAACAACCCTGGCATGAGTTCGATTGTCGTGCATGGGTCCGCACCTACCGCCGGAGAAGCAGCGGACGGGGCAGGCCGGAGCGAGACGGCGCCAACTCCGGTGAACGCAAAGATCGACTTGGCGTTCATGACCTCGCTGGCGGCGCGGCGCTCGGGAGGAAGTGCGGGCAGCGTCGAGGGGTTCATCAGTTTCGTGTTGTCCGCTCCGCCATCGGTCGAGCCAGCGGACTTGAGGAATGTGACGGATTGTCCTGTCTGAAGGTGCCGGAACGTGACCCTGTACTCCAGATCCGTCAAGCCGCTCCAGAAAAGGAGAAATGGCTTGTCTGCGCCAAAGTTGAGAACCTTGACGAAGACCTCGGGGTTGTCCGCCTCGCTGAAGTAGAAGAACCCAAATTCGTCCTTCTGGGGTATGGCTGTTCCCTTTCCCGACGCCCCGGAATACTGGCTTCTCCACTCGATGGAAACTCCGACCTTCCCCTTGGAGAGTACGAGTTCGGGGCTGGCCGCGGGCACCCAGCCAGAATCGAAAGCTGGGGGGGTCTGAGACTCGGCCGCGGGCTGACCGGAGACCTGCAGCCATCCGGCAGGGGTCATCTCCCGCGGGCCAGAGTTGGCACTAGGTTGCGGGCCTGGAGCGCTAGCAAATTTGAGCGACGTTCCGTCGGCGAGACCCTTGAAGCTTCCCGAAGGCTTCTCGAACACGAGAGTGGCCCCTGTCCGTTCCGTCCTGAATGTCACTTTGTAGTAGTAGTCACTCAGCCCGCCAACGAAGCAGAGGACGTTCCCGGACCCGTAGTCCAGAACCTTGACGAAGACCTCCGGGTTGTTCGGGTTGGAAAAATAGAAGTACCCGAACTCGTCCTTCTGCGGGATGGCGAAGCCTTGACCGCTTTCACCGGTGTATTGCGAGCGCCACTCGACGCGAGCCGTGACACGCTGATTCGAAAGCCAGAGCGCGGTCGCTGTCGCAACCTTGACAGTCTGTGAGGTGCTGTTCGTCCCGCCGTCGTTCGTGACGGTGAGACTGACCTGGTAGGTCCCCGCTGCGTCGTAGCTGTGGGTCGGGTGCTGCCCAGACGATGCCGTGCCATCACCGAAATCCCAAAGCCACGTCTTCGGGCCGCCCGTGGATGTGTCATGGAAGGCGACGGCCTGCCCAACCGAGGGAGCCGAGGGAGAGAAGGAGAAGCTCGCGACGGGAGGATTCACCGAATTCGCTACAGTGATAGTCCTCGAGGTCGAGTTCTTGCCGCCATCGCCCGTGACTTCGAGCGTGACCGTAAACGTTCCGGCCTGATTGTAGACGTGGCCGGGGTTTTTCTGGGCCGAGGTGCCCGAGTCGCCGAAGTTCCACGACCAGTTCTTTGGGTTGCCGGAAGATTGATCCTGAAAAGCAACGCTCTGGCCGGTTTTGGGTGCGGCCGGCGAGAAACCAAAAGCGGCAACGGGGGCCGGGACGGCAGTTCCCTTCCGGATCGTGGAGTTACCGGCGTCAGAAATGAAGAGATTCCAATTGCTGTCGAATGCGATGTGGATCGGTTGACTGAACTGGGCGGCGGCGCCAGTTCCATCTGCCGGTCCGAAGACGCCGGCGGTTCCGGCGATCGTCGTGACCTTCCCCGCGGGCACGCCCGCAGCGGCATCGGCCACGGTTGTGATGCGCCGGATGGTGCTGTTGTAGCGGTCGGCGACGTAAAGGTGCCCATCAGGACCGATCGCGAGCCCTGCCGGCAGGTAGAACCTCGCCGCGCTCCCCGTCCCGTCTTGACTGCCAGGCTGCCCGGCCAGTCCAGCAAAGGTCGTCACGAGGCCCCCGGCGGTGATCCTCCGGATCGTGTGGCTCCAGCCGTCGGACACGTAGACGTTGCCTGCTGCATCGAGCGCGATCCCGGCGGGGTCGACGAAGCGAGCAGCGCTTCCCTGTCCGTCTGTCGATGCCGACTGTCCGGTAGAACCTGCAAGCGTCGAGACGACTCCTTGAGAAGTGACTTTCCGGATCGTGAGGTTCCCATCCGCGACGTAGAGGGTGCCGTCTTGATCGATGGCAAGCCCCCGGGGAAGGCGGAAACGTGCGGCGGCCCCGGCTCCCTCTTGGCTCCCCGGCTCGCCGGGCTTACCCGCGAACGTGCTCACGACACCACCCGTGGTCACCTTCCTGATCGTGTGGTTGTAGGTATCCGCGACATACAGATCGCCGCTTTTGCCCAGGATGATTCCATCGGGTTGATTGAACCGGGCCCAGTTCACGATTCCGTCATCGGTTCCAGACACGGTCGCGAGCCCGGCCAGCGTGCTCACGGTTCCGGGAGTGATGATTCGAACTGTGTGGTTTCCCCGGTCGCACACGTACATCGTCCCGTCGGGGGCGACAGCGATACCGAGAGGATCGAAGAACTGTGCCGAACTGGCGGAGCCGTCACGGGAACCCTTGACACCCGGAGTACCTGCCACGGTCGAGATAGAGAGGACGGAAAGGGAAGGAACGCCGCCCTGCAGGACCGTCATGGTCGCAGTCGTGCTGTCGGCCTGGCCGCAAGAGTTCTGGACCCTGACCCAGAACATCGACGTTGCCGACAAGGCTGGTGTCGTGTATGTGCTGCCCGTTACCCCGGATATGGGACTCGATGTGTCACCGCTGCTTCCCCTGTACCACTGATAGGTGAATGGAGCGGTCCCCGAGACGGTGACCGCCAGCGTCGCGCTCGTTCCGTTCCCGATCGTCTGACTTGCGGGAGCCGAGAGGAACGAAGGTGGGGTGCAGTTCGAACACGCACTCATGAGTGTTGTTCCCCAATCCCCCACGACAACCAGCCGCGAACCTACTGCCGCGATGCCGCGAAGGCCGTTGCCCGTGCCGGAAAACCTGAGCGACCACTGCAGACCGTCGGAACTGGTCAGAATCGTCCCGCCTTCGCCAACGGCAATGTAATGCGACCCGGAGTAAGTCATTCCGAATATCTCCCTGCGCAGGCTGGGCACCCTTTCGGTCCAGGTGACTCCGTCAGGGCTCGTCACCGTGTATCCCCCGGCTCGAAAACCCACGAATCCGGCGGCGCCGAAGGCAACGGTCCGGACTGACTTCAAGTCCGATCGTTGAGTCCATGTCACCCCGTCAGGACTCGTGGATAGACCTTGCCCGTGGCCAACGATGAACAGCGAGCCGCCGTACGTGATGAACTCCGGCCTGGAGAAGCCCGCTGAGACTTTGGCCCATCTCGCGCCATCCGCGCTCGTACACGTGTTTCCCATTGCATCCAGGGCCACGAACGCCGAGGTGCCAAAGGCGACCCCGATAAACTGTTGCGATGTGCAAGACGTTTGCGGCGTCCAGGTCTTGCCGGTTGAACTGGTGAAGATAGCGCCTTCTTGGCCTGCCGCCACGAAGACAGATCTTCCGTACGCAAGGGATGTGATGTACCGGTCACTCCCAAGAAAGCTCGTGCTCCACGATGTGTTGTACTCATCGCTGCTGAAGATCCTTCCATTACCGGGTGCCCCACGCGCCCAGTACGGCGAAACGGAGGCCACACAAGTCGAGTCGTTGCAAGCAACTGTGCCCATTGGCTGGCCTGACCCCGAACCCATGTTGGTTAGCACCAAGCCCTTGTCTATGCGGAGGATGAGGCCGGCCTCACCAACCGCAATGGTCTCGGGAAAGCCGCAGGCCACGCCCATGAGGCCGAGGGAGTCCCCAAAACTCATTGCAGCCCACTTCAGGCCATCGCTGCTGACGAGGGTTGCAGCTCTGGCCTCCTTCAGCCAGTCCGCCCCCACGGCCACGAACCCATCGACTCCGAAGGAAATCCCGTACAGGGTGGCGCTCGAGCCGGTATGGCTCCAAGTCCAGCTCTCACCGTTCGTGCTCGTTATTGACCAGCCGTCATCCCCGACAGCGACAAACCTGGACTTCCCGAATCCTATGGCGTGCAGACCTGTCAATCTGCCGGTGTTCATGGGCGCCCAGTCCACCCCGCCCGAACTCCGCAAGATAGTTCCCTTGGTTCCAACGGCGACGAACTGCGACAGCCCAAATGTCACGGCTTCGAGCGTCTCGGAAGGCCCCGTGTTGCGACCCTCCCACCAGATAATCCCGTCCACGCTCGACAAGACGGTCCCGCCTTCGCCAACAGCGACGTATCGCCCGTTCCCGAAAGTGACCCCGTGGAGCGCGTTTGTCGTACCTGAAGAACGGAGTTTCCAGTACCAGCCGTCGGAGCTTGTCAGGATTGTGCCTTCCGTCCCGACCGCGACGAATTGCGAGCCGCCGTAGACCACCCCGAGCAGATTGCTCCGAGTCCCTGAATCCGATGGAAACCCCTGGCCGTGATCGGATTCCTGCCAATACGAGCCGTTATTGCTGTGAAGTAAAGTCCCACCGGAGCCAACGGCCACGAACAACCCGGCTCCTTGGGCGACAGAGAAGAGGTGGTCCCCCTGGGGAAGGCGGTTCCGCCAGGTCCATGCTTGGCCGCAGTCGTCCGCTCCGTTGATGGGAGCAACTGTCCTGGAGCTTTCAGGCCACGCTCGGCCAGAGGCCGCCGGAGTCTCCACCCGGCCCAGCGCCGCGGCGGGTTCGGGGGGTACCGGACGAGAACGCCCTTCGCCGCCCCCATCGGTCGCCCCGAGCCGCGAGGAGGCCAATAACAGCCCCAGCGCGGCTCCCAGAACGAGCCTGTGGCTCCACCGGCCCGCTCGTACCGGGCCCATCCCCTGTTGCACGCCTCCTGCCGGGGCGAGTGTGATCTCGGCGTGAGACACGGACATGAGAAACCTCCTGGGCTCCATCTATCGGGGCCACAAATCACCCTGGAAACCGAATTGCTTGCGGAAAGGTAGGGCGCGCCATGCGGAAAGTCCTGAGGAATTCCTGGGGAAATCCTGTCTTTCCCGCCCCCGCGACGTAAAATCGTGGCATTCGATATCCCCGATGAGGTTCAGTGACGCGCGATGAGGTTGAGATTCGCCGAGTTCACGTTCGACGAAGGGCGACGGCTCCTCTTTCGGGGACCGGAGCCGGTCGATCTCTCTCCGAGGGCGTTCCAGCTCCTCGGTCTTCTCCTGAAACGGCGGCCGGAAGCCGTTCCGAAAGCCGAGCTGCTCTCCGCCCTCTGGCCGGACACCTTTGTGACGGAGGGGAATCTCGCCTCGTTAGTGAAGGAGATCCGGCACGCCCTCGGCGAGACCGGCCGGGAATCGCCCACGATTCGGACGGCGCACGGCTTCGGATATGCCTTCGAGGCCGAGGTGATCCAGCCAGCGGACGAACCCGTGGCAACCCACGGTCACCGGCTGCTCTGGGGCCGCCAGGAGATCCACCTCCTGGAAGGCAGAAACCTGGTGGGCCGGAAACCCGAGGCGACTGTTTGGATCGGGCACGCCTCGGTCTCGCGAGAGCACGCCTGCATCCGGATCACGGGGGCGACCGCCCACATCGAGGACCTCGACAGCAAGAACGGCACCTTTCGAAACGGTCAGAGGATCGTGTCAGCAGAGAGACTCAGCGACAGGGATCAGATTCGTATCGGCCGGATCCGGCTCACCTACCGGTGCGGACCCGATGATTTCACGGCCGAGACGGAAACCGACGCCTCGACATCGCCGCGAGCCTGATACCAACCACCCGAATAGCGCCAGCGACCGCCAACTTCTCGGCAGCCAGGAAGACCGGCGAATGACCATGGGTCGTTGATCCTGGCCGATCTCATCTTCTTCGCGATGCCCTTTCCCTTTGCTCCACGACGCGCACGACGGGAACGAACCATGTGACCAGGACACTCCCGGCGTTCGAGCACCTGCACTGAAAATACAACAGGGCCCGGCGAGCTTCTCAGGAATTTCCCAGGAATTCCGCAAGACTTCATCCGGCCGCGGCCGTACCTTTCGCATCACAGACATCACCGCATTGTTCAAGGAGGTAAAGAGTTTGAAGAACTCCGTTCGTCTTCTGCTACCGATCATGGCGAGCTGTTTCCTGAGTTTCCTCCCGGCTCGGGCCGGCACACCTGTGCCGTCCCCGGACAGGGCCAGGGATGAAATCCGGACGATCGACTACATGATCCCCCACATCTCCACCGTACCCGCCACACTGGGTAAACGAGTGCATCTCTTTCTGAGAGAGAAGGCACAGGTCCGCGCCCTGGAAGCACAGCGCGGAAGGCGAAAAGCCCCCGCCGTTCTCATGATCCACGGCGCAACCATTTCCGTCGGACCGGCCTTCGATCTTCCTTTTGAAGACTACAGCTGGATGGAGTACCTGGCGTCGGAGGGTTTCGACGTCTTCGCCCTGGATCACACCGGATACGGATTGAGCCCCCGTCCGATGATGGACGACCCCTGCAACGCTTCTCCATCGCAACAGCAGTACCTCGCTCCGTTTCCGGTTCCTGTCTCGCAGCAGCCCTGCTCCGCTTCCTATCCATTTGCCTTGACGACGATCCAGTCGGATTGGGACGAAATCGACACTGCGGTCGACTACATCCTCAGGCTGAGAAATATCGATCGAGTGAACATCATCGGGTATTCCCGGGGCGGTCCGCGTGCCGGCGGTTACGCGGCTTTGAACCCGGCAAAAGTAGACCGGATGGTTCTATTCGCCCCCGTCTATCCTCCGACCACCCAGAACAATCCGCCTGCCGTGCTGCCCGCCGCCGGATACCCTCTTACCGTGACGGCCACCGAGAACTTGTATACCGGCTGGGATACGCAGGCGGGACCGGTCAATACATTTTCACCAAAAATCCGCCAGGTGATTACCTCGACGATGTATGACTACGAGTACCTGGGCAGCACGTGGGGCACGGCCGGAGTCCGGAGAGCCCCAGTGTGGAACCCGATGTGGGGCTGGACCAAGGATCTCGCCAGCCGCATCGAAGCGCCGACACTCGTCATCCGCGGCGATCTGGATACGCAGGTGCCGGTCGCCCAGGTCAAGGCTCTCTACGAAGATCTCTGGAGACAGAAGGCCTATGTGACCGTGACCAACGGCACGCACTTCCTGCAGTGGGAATATCAGCACAAGAGCCTCCTGGAGGCCTCGAGCGAATGGCTGCGTCACGGCACCTATGACGGCCACGCGACCGGCACGTTCGTGGTCGATGCGAATGGCAAGATCCACAAGGATCCTCCGTCCGCCACCGGACTCAAGCTCAATACCGCCGCCGTGAAGACGGGCGGCTCCTATACCGCGACGATAGAGGGTAGCAATCTAGCGAACACGACCTATTTCGACGTTCGCTACCGGGCGCCCGGCGGCACCGTCGACCTCGACGCGTTCAACTGGCAGCAAGGAGCCACTGGAATCCACCTGGTCCCTGTTGGCTGTCCGCAGGGCCTGTGGACCATTACTGGAGTTCGAGCCCACGAGAACGCCAGCGACCATTCTGGCGCCTATTTCCCCACATCCGTGCAGCTTACAGTCGCGCCCTGAGCTTCCGAGTCATCCCCCTTCACGGTTTGGGAGAAGTCAATCCGGTCCATTTCGAGCACTTCGAATTTCGTGAACTTACTGTTGTCGTTGAACGCACAGACACCTTCAAGGAGGTAAAAACTTGAGAAACTCCGTTCGTCTTCTGCTACCGGTCATGGCCGCCTGTCTCCTGAATTTCTTCCCGGCACGGGCCGAAACACCCGTGCCGTCCCCTGAGAGAGCCAGGGATGAAATCCGGACGATCGACTACATGGTCCCTCACGTCTCCACCGTGCCCGCCACATCGGGCAAACGCGTGCGTCTCTTTCTCAGAGAAAAAGTCCAGGCCCGTACGCTGGAAGCACAACGGGGAAGGAGGAAAGCACCCGTCGTACTCATGATCCACGGCGCGACCATTTCCGCCGGCCCGGCATTCGATCTTCCTTTCGAGGACTACAGCTGGATGGAATACCTGGCGTCGGAGGGCTTCGACGTCTTCGCCCTGGACCAAACCGGATACGGATTGAGCCCCCGGCCGATGATGGACAACCCCTGCAACGCCCCTCCAGCGCAGCAACAGTACCTGGCTCCGTTCCCGATTCCCGTCTCGCAACAACCCTGTTCCGCCTCATATCCCTTCGCTCTGACGACGATTCAGTCCGATTGGGACGAAATCGACACGGCGGTGGATTACATCCTCAGGATGAGAGATGTCGAACGGGTCAGCATCATCGGGTGGTCCCTGGGTGGGTCGCGTGCCGGCGGTTACGCGGCGTTGAACCCGGAGAAAGTCGACAAGATGGTCTTGTTCGCGCCTTACTATGCTTCGACCATCCCGAACGACCCGCCCGCCGTGCTGCCAGCCGCCGGATACCCTCTGAACGTTCAGGCGACGGCCGACTTGTATACCGGCTGGGATACGCAGGCCGGATCGGTCAATACATTCTCGCCGAAGATCCGGCCCGTGATCACATCGGCGATTTATGAGTTCGACTTCCTGGGTAGCACATGGGGCGCGGCCGGAGTCCGGCGGGCCCCCGCGCGGAACCCGATGTGGGGCTGGACCAAGAACCTCGCCAGCCGTATCGAGGCACCGACGCTCTTGATCCGTGGCGACCTGGATACGCAGATCCCCGTCGCTCAGGTCAAGTCTCTATATGAAGACCTCTGGAGACAGAAAGCGTATGTGACCGTGACCAACGGCACGCACTTCTTGCAGTGGGAGTATCAGCACAAGAGCCTGCTGGAAGCCTCCAGCGAATGGCTGCGATACGGTACCTATGACGGCCACGCGACGGGTACGTTCGTGGTCGATGCGAATGGGAGGATCCGGAAGGAGGAGTGAGCGATCTGCTCCGTCGAAGTGCAAACCTGAGACTGGAGATGAGAATCCCGCCCGAACAAAGCACGAACTCCTGTGGCAAGGGGGGCGCCGTCAGTCCGTCAGTCTATGATCCTGTCGGCGAGTACGGCGAGTTCGGCGGGAATCTCGAGCCCCAGTGCCTTCGCCTTTCTTCTGTTGATGACGAGTTCGAGTTTCATCGGCTGCTCAACCGGGAGTTCCCCGGGGTTTGCGCCATTCATGATCTTGTGGACATAAACGGCCGCCCGCCTGAAGTTCTCCCAAAGGTTCTGTCCGTAGCTCAGCAGACCGCCTGCCTCGGGGAAGAGCGCGCCGGCAGCCATTCCCGGAATGCGGTGCCTCCCCTCGAGTTCAGCGATGCTGGCTCGAAAGCCTGCCAGCACGGAATCGGGTAGATAGATGAAGGCATTCGCCTTCTGACGCTGCATGGTCTCGAAGACTTGCTCGAGGTCCTTGCGATCTCTGACTTCCACGGGAAGGACCTCGAGTTTCAGTTCTCTGGCGGCCTTCTTCACGGCCTCGAGCCCAATGCCCGAGTACGGGTTCTCTGGATTCAGGATCACGGCCACCCGGGAGAGGCGCGGCACCATCGCGCGCAACATCTCCAGCTGCTTCGAGCTGCTGCTGTTCGAGAGGAGTGCGACGCCCGTCGTGTTACCGCCGGGTCGAGCGAGGCTGGCTACGAGTCCATTCCCGACCGGATCGCCGGCGCCTCCAAAGACGATCGGGATGGACTTCGTCGCCTTCTGAGCTGCCAGGGTGGAGGGAGTGCCGTCTGTCACGAGAATGTCGACCGGTATCGAGAGTAGCTCCTTGAGAAGCTCGGGGTACCTTTCCGTTTTCCCGTCCGCGAAACGCCAGTCGATTGTCAGATGCTTCCCTTCGACGTAGCCAAGTTCACGCAGCCCGCGGGCGAGGCCATCGTGATAGTCCCTGGAGGGATCCGCCGGCTTCGCTCTCGTCGAGAGGAACCCGATTCTCCAGGGGCGCCCCGGTTCTCTAGCTGCCACATGGTCCGGTCGAGCCAGGAACAGAGCCGCAATCCAGGCCATAGCCAGGGTCGCCCGTTTCATGAAGTCACCTGTTCATCTGCCGCGCCGTCGCGTGGCCGCGACACTGTTATCGTCGAACGGTCCAGGGCAGGGGAATCCTCGTCGCTCGATCGGGCGTGCCAGCCGGAGGCCCATCCCGCGTCAGGCCGTTCGGGAAGCGTGTCCAGGGCGTCCGCGACCGTCGCCGCCCAGATCTCCAGCGGAATGGATCGCCGTCCCGGATCCTTTTCGAACGCCTGCGCAAACGCCTTGTCCACGGCCGAAGGCACCCCCGGCACGAGACCCGACACGGACTCGGGTAACGATCCCAGGACCTCGAGCATCACGTTCGCGAACCCCTCGTGTCTCACGGCCCGCTGACCCGTGAGAGCCTCGTAGCAGACGGCGGCGAAGGAGTAGAGATCCGAACGGGCGTCGGCCTCCTGACCCTGTATCTGTTCCGGCGGCATGTAGTGTGGCGTGCCGACCAGGGCACCACTGTTCGTGATGCCCTGCTCTCCCGCCATCCGCTTGGCGATTCCGAAGTCCAGGATCTTCACCCGGAAACCCTCCGGCGCCTCTCCGAGGAAGACGTTCTCTGGCTTGATGTCGCGATGAACGACGCCCGCCCTGTGTGCCGCGCCGAGTGCGGCGGCGCCCTGCCGGACGAGTGCGGAGACCTGCCTCGGTGTCCCGGGTCCCGAGCGGCGAAGAAGTGCTCGCAGGCTGTGACCGCCGAGCTTCTCCATGACGAGAAAGGCCGTGCCATCCTCGAGTTCGCCCGAATCGAAGAGGTTCACGACACCCGGGTGCTGGATCCGGGCGACCAGTCTGGCCTCGCGCTCGAATCGCTCCTTCATCTCGCGGTTGCCGAAGTGATCCGGACGGATCAACTTGATGGCGACTGGCCGGTCCAGCTTTTCGTCATGCGCGGAGAAAACGATCCCCATCCCGCCCTTCCCCAGGATCCGCTCGAGCTGGTAGCGGCCGAGAAGCACGAATGGCAGCACCCCGAGTGCCTCCAGCCTGGCCCCATCGGCGCTGCACTTCTGAACCTGGTGGTCGAAGCAGAGACCGCAGAGCGGACAGATCTGAACCGTTGCGATTCCCTTGTCATGGAGTTCGCGCCGGGACGCGGACTTTCTCTCCTCCGCGGCGGCTAGCCTGCGACGCATCTTGCTCATCTCGAAGGCCCCTCCCAGCTGGTGCGAAAAGCTGTTGACGAGTTGCCTCTCGAGGTCGCCCCAGTCACTGACGCGTTCGTTGACGAGGATGACTCCGCAGAGATCCTTGCTGGGACCCAGGACGGGAACGGCCATTCCGCCACCTCCGTCGCTGAAGTATCGTGCCCTTGCCTGGACCGCCGCTCGCACCAGGTCCAGGGCCGGAGGATCGAGCCGGGTCTCCCAGAGAGGGGTCAGTTTCTCGTCCTCGATCTCCCAGATCGCGATCTCTGCCGCTCCCAGGTCACGCGCTAGACGGTCGCAGACGTTGCGAGACCAGCTCGACACACTGTCGGAGGCCCCAGGAGCCGAGCCCAGAAGCTGGACGATCCTCTGCTGCGCGGCCCTGAGCTGTTCATTGACCTTCTGCATCTCGGAGTTCTTCTCCGCCAGTTCCCTCTGAAATCGGGATACCTTCAGCTGGTTCTCGACACGGGCGATGACCTCTTCCGCATGAAAAGGCTTGGTGACGTAGTCGACTCCACCGGTCTTGAAGGCTTTCACCTTGTCGAGGGGATCGTCGAGCGCACTGATGAAGATCACGGGTACTTGCCGCGTCGCTCCCTCGGCCTTGAGGGCCTGGCAGACCTCGTACCCGTCCATCTCGGGCATGGTAATGTCGAGCATCACCAGATCGGGGAGCTGGGCCTGCATCATGGAAAGCGCGCGTTTTCCCGCGTTCGCCGCTCTGACCCGGTATCCGGCCGCCCGAAGAATCCCGGCGAGCAGCGTCAAGTTGTTCGGGTTGTCATCGACCAGAAAGACGTCGCCTGTCATGCTTCCTTCCCTTCCAGTTCCTCGAGGAGACCGAGGAGGTCATCGACCTGGAACCGCGAGATGGTCTCGGCCAAAATCTCGCCCAGGCCGGGGTCAACAGAGCGGATTCCGGCAACTAGCGCCATCGCCGCCGCGTCATCGCCAATCCGGAGGGCCTCGTGAAGAGGTCTACGAACGGCCGGGTCGAGCGAAAAGAGCCGGCCGGCAGACAGTGGTTCGACTACAGCAGGCCCGGACTCGCCCGGCGCCCCGCTCTCGTACTCGAAGCGAGCCCCCAGGTGCTCCGCCAGTTTCTCGAAGATGGCAGACTCCCGGTAGGGCTTGGCGAGGAAGTCATCGCAACCCAGGCTCTTCACCGCGGCACGCTCATGGTCGAGAGCGCTGGCGGACAGGGCTACGATCTTGACCCTCGCTTCAGAGCGGTCCTCGGCCTCCCGGATGAGGCGCGTCGCGGTCAACCCGTCCATCACGGGCATCCGCATGTCCATCCAGATCAGATGAGGCCGGTAGGTTCGCCACAGATCAACCGCCTGTTGACCGTTTGCCGCCTGCCGCACCTCGAAGCCGACCGATTCCAGGAGCTTCCCAAGAAGGAGCCGGTTCTCGAGGATGTCGTCGACGACGAGAATTCTCAGATCTTGACCCGAGGCGAGGCGAACCACCTTGCGCGCGCGCTCCCCCGCGTGTCCAGGGGCACCGCCTGCAGCGAGCGGAAGGTCCACGGTTACGACGAAGGTCGTTCCCGTCCCTGGCGCGCTCTCAACGGAAATATCCCCTCCCATGAGCCGCGCGAAGCGGCGGCTGATGGCCAGGCCGAGGCCCGTGCCCTCCCTCGCCTTCTCGCCCGTCTCGGTCTGCACGAAAGGCTGAAAGAGCTGCTCTCTTTCTGCGGGGGTCATTCCGGGCCCCGTGTCCTCCACTTCGAAGACAGCTCTCTCTTCCCGCCAGGAGGCACGGAGGGCAACGTGCCCCTTCTTCGTGAACTTGATGGCGTTCCCGACAAGGTTGATCAGCAGCTGGCGCAGCTTGCTGTCGTCTCCGAGGACGGCGCCGCGCGGGAGGTCCTTCGCCTTGAAAAGGAGATCGAGGCCCTTCGCCTCGGCCCTGGCCTGCATCATCTCCGACAGTCCATTCAGGAAGGGTTGCAACTCGAAGGCTCCTTGGGTGAGCGTCACGCGTCCGGCTTCTATCTTCGAGAGGGACAACACGTCGTTGATCAGGCCGAGCAGATGCTCGCCACTGCGCAGGATGATCCCGAGATGTTCGCGGTTCTCCTTCGCGAGGGAGCGATCGCGATCCATGAGCTGCGCGAAACCGATGACGGCATTCAGCGGGGTCCGGAGTTCGTGGCTCATGTTGGCGAGAAAGACGCTTTTGGCCTGATTGGCGGCCTCCGCGCGCTTTCTCTCGGCCTCGGCCTCGGCGCTGTGCTCGTCCGCGGCCTTGCGGGCGACTTCCGCCTCGTTCAGGGCGGCTGAAAGGTCCTGAGACCTTTGATCCAGAGCCGCCGCGGTGGCGGTCTGCTTCCCGAGCGCATCCGAGAGTTCCCGGGTCCGCTCCTCGACTTTTCTCTCGAGGACGGAATAGGACTCCTTCAGTCGCCCCGCCATGCTGTTGAACTGCTCCGCGAGCGCCTCGAGTTCGTCCCCGGTCTTCACTTCGATGCTCTGGTCGAGGGTTCCGGCGCCGATGCGCGCGGCACCCGCCTGGACGGCACGAATCGGCTCGACCATGCGCCGGGCCAGGAAGACACCAGCCACTAGCGAGAAGGCAAGGCCGCCCAGAAGGAGGATCCCCGTGCGCTTCAGCGCTCCATTCAGTGGGGCGAAAGCCTCTTCGATCGGCTGCTCGACGAAGACGTGCCAGCCCAGCCCTTCGATCGAGGAGAACGCCGTCAGGACCTCGGCCCCATCGGCGTTCCGGGCAACCGCAACGCTTTCTGCCTGCGCCTGGCTCCTCGGACCCAGCGCGGCCTTGACCTGCACGAGAGAAGAGAGGTCACGCTTCTTCAGCACCTGGCTGATGTCGGGGTGCGCGATGAGGCGGCCCTGCGAATCCACGACATAGGCGAGCCCTTTCTCGCCAATCTTGATCCGCGTGATGACGTCGAGAATGAACTTGAGGTTCACCTCGGCCACAACGATCCCGGTGGACTCCGTGAGACCCGCCATCGAGATGGTGATGTAGGGCTCGGTCTCCTTCCTGAAATAGACGGGGCTGAAGTAGATCTTGCCGGACTTCGGCACCGTGAAGCGTGGGTCTTTCGAGAAGTCCTCCCGGCTTCCGGACACGTTCATGGAGAGCCGGGAGACCCTGAGAACCTCGAGTCCCTCGCGATCGATCTGCGCCAGATCGGTCACGGAGGGGACCAGCCGCAAGAGCTTCAGGCATTCGAATCGTCTCTCTTCCGGGGTGGAGACTCCCGGCTGCGGAAGGCCCAGCCACCCGATCTGATGTTCGATTTCCTGCGCGAAAGCCTGAATTCGCGAGGCCGCCGCGGAGGCCTTCTCCCGCTGCAGGTCCAAGAGGGCCGACTTGTTGTCCCTGAAGGTGACGTACATGCCGATGACGCCGCTGACGAGAAGCGCGAGCGTGACGAGCCCAGCGAAGTACGCCGTGTACTTGCGGAAGAGCGAGCCGCGTCTCACCGAAGGTGATGCCTCACTCGATCACCCGGTCGGCCAGGAGGAGCAGTTCCGGGGGAATGGTCAGCCCCAGTTCCTTCGCGGTCTTCTTGTTGATGACGAGTTCGAGTTTGGTGGGTTGCTCGACCGGCATCTCGGCGGGGCTCGCGCCTTTCAAGATCCGATCGACGTACCCGGCGGCCCGGCGATAGTTCTCCTTGTGGCTCGGACCGTAGCCCAGGAGCCCACCGAGCAGCGGCAGAGAGGAGCCTGGACTCATGCCAGGAATTCGGTAGGCCGCCGCGAGCCGGGCCATCTCGACCCTCCGTTCGTAGATGAAGGAGTCCGAGATGTAGAAGAAGGCACCCGCGCGCTCCTTCTTCATTGCCGCGAAGGCCGCCTCCAAGTCTCCGTCCTTGGCAACCTGCAACGGAACCACCTGGACTCCAGCCACCGCCGCGTTCTTGCGCACGGACTCCAGAGCGCTCTTGGAATAGGGGTTGCCCGGGTTGTACACGACGGCCACCCGGGCCAGTCCAGGAATGAACGTCCGGAGCATCTCGAGCATCTTCCCCGCGAAGTCCAGGGCAAGGAGAGAGAGGCCCGTGACATTCCCGCCAGGACGGGCGAGGCTCTGAACCAGTCCATTGCCCACCGGGTCTCCGGCGCTTCCGAAGACGATCGGAACCGTCCTGGTGAGCTTCATGGCCGCCTGGGTGGTTGGAGTTCCATCCGTGACGAGGACATCGACAGGGATCTTCAGCAGCTCCGAAAGGAGTTCAGGGAACCGCTCGTACTTGCCATCCGCGTAGCGCCACTCGATGACGAGGTTCTTCCCCTCGACGTATCCCAGCTCCTTCATCCCATTCGGGAAGCCGATGTGGTAGTCGAGTTCTCGATTTTCCGGGCGGGCCCGGGACGAGAGGAACCCGACCTTCCAGACCCGCTCCTTCTGTTGGGCCAGGAGCGATGGCGAGAGAAGGACCGCCAGAACGTACACGGGGATGAAAGTGGAACGCTTCATCATTCGATCACCTTGTCCGCCAGGACCAAAAGCTCCGGCGGGATCGTTAGCCCGAGGCCTGAGGCGGTTTTCTTGTTGATGATGAGTTCGAGCTTGGTAGGCTGCTCGACCGGAATCTCCGCGGGGGTTGCTCCGTTCAGGAGCTTGTGTACGTAGTACGCGGCGCGGCAATAGTTCTCTTCCATGTTCTGCCCATAGCTCATCAGTGCCCCCGCCTGGGGAAAGGTTCCCGCCGGGCCCATGCTGGGGATCCGGTGACGCAACGCGAGCTGAGCCATCAGGGCGCGTTGCTGAAAGAAGAACGAATCAGGTAGATAAAGGAATGCCCCGTCCTTTTCTTTGATCATGGCGGGAATGGCCCGTTCAATGTCTTCCCGCGACCGGATTTCGAACGGGATGATCTCCACTTGCATGGACGCGGCGGCCCGCTGAATCCGGTCGAGTCCGACCCTGGCAAAGGGATTGCCTGGGTTCAGGAGCACGGCCACACGTGAGAGTCTGGGAATCATCGCGCCCAGCATCTCGAGCTGCTTTGAGCTGGTATCACCAGAGAGAAGGGCAACCCCGGTGACGTTCGCCCCTGGCCTCGCGAGTGATTCGACGAGGCCGTTTGCCACCGGATCGCCAGCACTCCCAAACACTATCGGGACTGTCTTCGTCGCTTTCTTCGCAGCGAGCGTCGAGGGCGTACCGTCGGTCACCAGGACATCGACGGGAATGGCGAGAAGGTCTCGAGCCAGTTCGGGAAACCGCTCGTACTTCCCCTCCGCGTAGCGCCACTCGATCACGAGGTTCTTTCCCTCGATGTAGCCCAGCTCCTTCAAGCCTCTCGGAAGGCCAATGTGGTAATCGAGTTCTGGATTCTCCGGGCGGGCCCGAGATGAGAGAAACCCAACCCTCCAGACCCGGTCCTTCTGTTGCGCCTCGATCACCGGGGAAAGGGAGATCAGTACGAGGAGAGCGGAAACGGAAGTGAGTCGTCCCTTCATTCGATCACCCTGTCGGCCAGGAGGAGCAAATCCGCGGGCACGGTGAGCCCCAGCTGTTTCGCGGCCTTCTTGTTGAGCACCAGCTCGAGGTTGATCGACTGCTCAACCGGCAGGTCGGAGGGACTCGCCCCCTTCAGGATCTGGTCCACGTAGCCCGCGGCGCGACGGTAGTTCTTCACGCGGTTCTGTCCGTAACTGATGACACCACCCGCCTCGGGGAACTCGCTCGCCGACGCCATCGAGGCGAGGCCGTTCTGGGCCGCGAGATCGACGATCCGTCGCCGTTCCTGGATGTAGAAGGGGTCCATGACGACGATGACGGCCCCGGCCTTTTCCACCTTTGCCCGACTAAGGGAGGTCTCGATCCCTTCACGCGTCCGCGCCTCCATCGCGACGACCTCCAGGTTCATCGCCTGGCCTGCTTTCCGAAGGCTCTCGAGGATGGGTGTCGCGAGGGGATTCCCCAAGTTGCACAGAGCCGCAACCTTGCGGATTCCCGGGACCAGGCTCACCAGGATCTCCAGCTGCTTCTTGCTCGTGTCTTCTCCAAGCAGAGAGAGCCCCGTGGCGTTGCCACCTGGCCTGGCGAGGTTCTGGACGATTCCGCTCCCGAGTGGATCTCCGACCCCTCCGAAGACGATGGGGATCGTCTTCGTGGCCCGCCGGGCCGCCAGGGTACTCGGGGTGCCGTCGGTGACGATGACCTCGACGCCCGCCCGCACGAGTTCGAGCGCGAGGGCGTCGAGCCTCTCGTACTTTCCATCCGCGAAGCGCCATTCGATGACGAGGTTCTTCCCCTCGACGCGGCCGAGTTCCGCCAGTCCTCTCGGAATCTCACCTAGGTAGTCCGCGGCCATCGAAGCCGGCTTTTCGCGCGAGGCGAGCACGCCGATCTTGCGCGGCTTCTGGCCCAGCGCGACGGCCGGTGGCATCACGAGCAAGATCAGCGGAAGGCTCAAAAACTGGCGGCGGCTATTCATCAGGAAACTCCAGATGTGCCGTCCAGAAGCAGGAGGCGTCCGCTTTGCCCAACGAGCCGGAGGCTCCTGAACGACGCCCCGGCGGCCGAGCGGTATCTCGCCTTCCGGGCGCGAAAGTTCTCGGCCGCGCGGACAACGCGAGAAACAGGCAGGCCCGACCGGGCCCGGCCTCGATTCGATGGCATTTGAATTCATTCATATCACCGCCCGAGAAAGCAGAGAAGACGAATCGAGACCGGATACATGACCGGGGTCATCCCGAAAGCGGGATTCTCAGGGCGCATCCGGTCTCACTAACATCGAACCCAGGCAATCCCCGGAACTTGCCTGGTACTGCACCACTCGCTCGTTGAAATGTGGGGCTCGCCGTATCTGCCATTGTCATAGCCCGACGGCTTCGGCTCCACCCCGGGCGGATCGATCTCTACATTCTGAGAGTCGATCAGTACGACAGCCTGGCAATGGTGAATGAGTTGTATTCCTGCGAACTGTAGATCGATCGAACGCTCGCTCCCGCCTGGTAGACCCCTACATAAATGACCTCGCCCTGATTCAACCACAGCAACTGACTCACTACAGCCGTTGAAACGTCCTGGCTGTAAGGAGTAGTTCGTGTTTTCGCAAGAATGCCCCGGGAGACAGAGCGAATGGCGACGTCGAAGTAGCCTCCGGTGGATCCGTTCCCATTCGACAACGAGGCGGACGCCGTGACGAGGTAGTATCCTGCGCTCTGAACAGTGTACCGGAACGATGGAGTCCCGAGCCCCGCGATGTACGTCTGCGGAGTGCAGCTGTCGTAGGGCATGGAGTTCCAGTTGTTGTTCTGAATGTCTATGGGAAAACCTGGGTTGATCAGGTTGCAGATTGTTACATACGAAAGTGGAGGCGAACCTGCCGCTCCCTGCGGGCCCTGTGGACCCTGTGGCCCTTGTGGACCCTGCGGGCCCTGAGGTCCAGTATCGCCCTTTGGGCCCTGCGAGCCCTGATTTCCTTGCGGACCCTGGTTGCCTTGCAACCCCTGAGCGCCTGGGGCTCCTTGCGGACCGGTATCCCCCTTCGGTCCTTGCGTGAGGGGCGCCGAGAGGTACAACGTGTTCCCGGAAGGCTGGATCGTGATGTTCGATCCGGCCGCCAATGTCACTGGTCCCGTGAGGCCGTTGACACTCGCAACCCCGGGCGTAGAACCACCTCCACCGGCAGCCGAGATAAGGATGTTCTTGCCCGACGTCTGGATCGAGACATTCGACCCTGCAACGAGACTTACATCTCCAAACACACCATTGAGTGTGTTCACGCCGGTAGCCAGAATACCCGGTCCGCGAACGTTACACCACGCGAGCGCCTTGTTGTCGAACCCGCCCTCCGCTGCCCCGGCAGGCTTCGTTCGGACCCACTTCTGCCCGTTGCAGACGTTCTCGAACGTCACCGTGTACTCGAAGTCCGTCAGGCCCGCGTAGAAAAGGAGAAATGGGCTCGGGTTTCCAAAGTCGAGCACCTTGACGAAGACCTCCGGGTTGTTCGCATCGGAGAAGTAGAAGAACGCGAACTCGTCCTTCTCGGGAAGCGCGTATGCCCGGCCCGTTAGGCCGCTGTACTGGTTCCGCCAGTCGACGGTGATCCGAACCCGCTCCCGCGACAGGACCGTGTACTGGTCAGCATTCCCGATAGGCGAAGTCGCCGTAGCCGTAGCCGCCCTTGCCCGGATCCTCTCGAAGGCGAGTTCCGCCTCGTCGACGAGGCCCTGAACCGTGCCGGCTGGAAGATCGCCCGGAATCTCAGCCGCGGGCACGTGGATCTTTGTCCCGGAGGCCGTGGCGGCCTGTGTGAGAAAGAGGCTGGCAAGAACGGCCAGCCAGGAGACCGAGAATGTGTTTCGCATTTCCAATCCTTTCAGTTACCGGCCGCTGGCCGGGTCGTCTCTCACGACATGCTTTGTTACCGAAAAGGTAAGGCAGCGAAAGCGATTTTTTCCTGAGGAAATTCTGGGAGATTTCTGAAAACAAGGGTGTCAGGCCGCCGCACGCGGTGCCCGGGAATTGCGGAACGCCGCCATGGACGACGGGAACAATTCCGTCAGAATCCCGGGCCGGCGGGTCTTCTTGTTCGGCCTCCTCCATGCAACGCAGGCGGCTCTTCCGAGCCCCAGCGGCCTCACAGGTTCAACCGCAGCCCCAGCCGGAAAAGGCGAGGCGCCTGGATTTCGAGGATGGCGTTTGTGCCGCTCGGGCCCGTGAGACCCATCTGGTTCTGCCGCTGCAAGACCGTATTGTGATTCAAGACGTTGAAACAGTCGGCCATCAGGCGGGCATCCAGCCCCCCCAGTCTCAGAGTTTTCGCGACCCCAAAATCGAGGCTCGAGACGGAGGGATACCGGTACCGGTCGTACGGGGCCACAAGAATGCTCTTCGTCCTTTCGTACCCCGCCGAAACGCTGGAGTTCGCCAGGACGTTCTGGAAATACGCCATGGGATAACCCTGCCGGATATAGAAGCTGCCGGAAACACTGATTCCGTGAGGAAAGCCGTACGAGGCGGATGCGGTCGCCTGCCACTTCGCGTTCACATACACACGAGACTTGTCGCCCGAACCAAGAGACTGCGCGACGGTCAGGCCCTGGTCATACATCGCGACGTTCGTCGGGTCGACGAATCCATTGTCGCCGTAGCTCTGGGTCCAGTCATTGTATGAGAAGCCCATGCGCGCCATCCAATTGTCGGAATAGCGTTTGACGGCCTGGATCTCGAACCCGGCATAACTTTGGTGGTAGTCCGGGTTATTCCTCGTATACGTGCCCGGGGAAACGTAAGTTCCAGGGCTCACTCTGTAGACGGGCACATTGTAGTGGGAACCATCCGGCAGGGTTCCGCACGCATGACCCGTGTCGGGACAGAAAGCGTTCGTGCTGAGTCCATTCTCGCGGTACGTCGTCGTGGAGAGAATGTAGTCCGCCCGGGTCAAGTCGAAACCGGAGGAGAGGTCGAAGTCCGTCAGGCTCCGGTACGTGCCCATGACAGAGACAGCCAGTCCGGGCATGACCTCGTGTTCGAGCCCCAGGGTGATTTCACTCGTCCTGACGGATCCGAACCCGGGGTCGACTGCATTCACTGGCTTGTCGCTGGCGGGATCGGCGGGATTGAATCCGTAGGATCTCAGGATGCGCGAAGTGTCGAGTTCGCCCGCGTCGACGATGTTGTTCCCGTTCACGTCCTTCCACGCATAGACAACTCCCGCGGACCCGCTCGTGCTTCCCGGGGAAAGACTGAACGGAACCACGAAACCGCCATAAAGCTGATTCGTGAAACGGGCAAAAGTCGCGCGGAGAATCGTCTTCTCCCTCGCGCCCAGCGTGTAGGCAATGCCTATTCGGGGCTGCCAATCCCTGAAGCGGTAGGCGAGCACGGTTCCCGGCACGTTCAAGGAAGGTGGCACCACGGCTCCGGAAGGCACCAGACTCGCTCCCCGTGATTCGGGAACCACGCGGGCTGCGTCTTCCGCATATTGATAATCATAACGAAGCCCGAGACTCACGGTGGTCCGGGGAAACGTCACGGTGTCTGACAGGTATCCCGAGTAGTTGTAAATATAGTAGTTTGTGATGCTGTCACGGTTCAGAGTGGCGGAAGGCACGTTCTGAGAGCCACAGAAGTTGGCCCCGGGATTGCAGGCGATCGTATTGCCCTCCCAGGTGATGGCGTCCTCGATTTTATTGAAGAGGTAGAGCCCGCCCAACTTCAACTCGTGGCTCAGAGAGCCCGTATGGAAGTAGTGGGAAAGACTCCCGCTGGCCTGAGTGTTGGGGCGATAGAAGAAACGGCTGTCGAAGGTGTTGTGATAGATCTGCGCCGAGTCTTGCCGCATCTGGCCAGAGCCTTTCGGCACGAGTTGCCATCTGAAGTCGACATACCCGAAGTTCAGCGTGGCGAAGAACCTCTCGTTGAAAGTGTGAGAGTCTTCCAGCTTGATCATGTTGACGGGCCCCGCCTGGTCCCAGGATGTCTCCTGTGGCCGTGTCAGCCCGGCATCGCGGCCGAGCTTCACCTTGTCCGCCCGGTAGTAGTAGGCTGTAAAGGCATTGTTGGCGAAAGGCTGTGCGTTCAGTTTCACGTTGAAGTTTTCGAGAGTCGTGTTGTCCGTGAGTCCACCGGAGGTGATCTGGTCGATCTGATTACGCGAGTACGTTCCCCACAGCCACAGGCCGTCCTTCACGACCGGTCCTCCAATATCCGCACCGTAGTCCAGCATCCCGTCCACCGTGTTGCCGGTTCCAGGAGAGCCGCCGGCGGCAAGTTGATTCCCGAGTTCTTTCGGAGTATTGGTGGCCACCCAGCGGCCATCGCTGACGAGAAAACGAGCACTGCCGTGAAAGTCGTTGGTGCCTCGCTTCGTGACGAGGTTCACCTGAACACCGGGTGTCTGTGTCGAGGGATCCGTGCCCCCGGTCGTGACCTGAATCTCCTCGAACGAGTCGAAGTCATAGTAGAGCATCGAATACCCAGCGGCCGTGGCGCCCGCCAGCTGAGTCATGATGACGCCGTCGAGTATCCAGTTGTTCTGTTGATTCGGCGTCCCTTTCCCGGCGATGTAACTCTGCTGGCCGCTTTCGGAACCCCCGGTGTTGACGCGGTCGATCTGCGCGGCCGGAACGGACTGGACGACCACCCAGGGGTCGCGTGCGGTTGGAATCGTGTCGAGTTCCAGACGGGAAACGCTGGCTCCGGCGTTCTGCCGCCTCGTGTCGAGAAGCGGGACCTGCGCCGTCACATCGACCCACTCGGCCCGCGTCGCCACTTTCAGAACGATCCGCACGTCGATATTGTTCTTGGATGTCACCGCAAGACCCGAAATCTGAGTGTCCGTAAAACCTCGAAGCCGGGCCGTGACCGCGTAGTCTCCGGTATCGAGGCTCAGGAATCGAAACTCGCCCTTTGCATTGGTGGTCGCCTGTCTCGGGGAACCCATGCCGGTCAGAGTCACTGAGACTCCGGAGACGGGAATTCCCTGTTCATCCACGGCTTGTCCGTAGATATTTCCATGGACATTCTGCGTACCGCTCACCGTGCTTGCGGCCAGCGTCATCAGAACGGCAGCAATGACACTTCGAAGCGGCAACCCGCGGCAGGGTTTCGACTCCAGGCACATGACCGGTTTCCCCTTTTCCAGGAAGAGTGCCTCATGTTGGCACGAGGTCCGGTAGAGGGGCAACCCATTCGCCGTGCCCCTTATGATCGATGTCATGTGGAGAGTGAGAATGGCGTCCGCTTCGAGGAGAATCCCGTCATTCTCAATTGGGGTGCCATCCGTGACTAGGAGCCTCATCTCGGCGGACTGGAAGTAGCCAAGAGCCGTGCTCAGCCTGAGAGTCGCGTCGAGGTATCCGCTGCACTCCCTCTTCATGAGCGGCCCTCTCCAGCCCTTCGTGCGGAACGTAATGGAACGGGATGTCGAGGCGGGAGGCGAGTGAACCGCTACCGCCTCCACCTCCGCGCTGAGCTTCTCAGGCTCGTGCCAGACTCTCGATGTCGTAGACGAGTTCGCTGTAGACGACTGCTTCGAGATCGCCGAGCGTCACGCCCGGTGGCAACTCGACCTTGTCGATCTCTTGCGGCTCCCGTTCCGCTCCCGCCATGAGCGGTATCCCCGGGGACAGCGAGAGTCTCGCTTCACCCCCTCCGGGCAGGGGCTTCACGAGTTCGAGAAGGCATCCCGACTCACCGTATCCCCGGCGCCAACCGCGGGTCTCGAGCCCGAGGACGCTTCCTGGCTGAACCTCGCGGGCGGAAAAAGCGAATTCCCTTTTTGCCCCTTGTCTGGGAGAAGGACGGAACACGGGACGCCCGAGCTGCGGAAACGGCTGAAGAATCTCGTAATCGGAAAAAAGCTTGCTCCACGATTTCAATAGTTCCGGGGACATCTCGAGCGGGTGGGGAATGCCCACCGAAGTGTTCGAGTCCAGTTCGAAGGGTTCGTCCATCGATGTGGAGAACGATCTGTCCTCGGCGACACGGAACGTCGCGATCAAGGTCCCATCCTGGCCATACGTGCCAAGAACGAGGCGGCGGGTCAGATGGAAGACGAGGGGATGCTCCACCAGGAACATCCTGAAGCCCGGGGCAGCCATGCGGCGCCGGGTCGAGAGAAACCTCTCGAGCCTCGCGATCTGAATGCTCGCCAGGGCCTTCGCATCTTTCTTCAGAGCCTTCCACGTCTCGACGGCCTCCGCCGCCCGGGCCGGAACGTCGCTCTTGACCGGTTTAGGAAGATCGCTCAGGCGATGACCGGCCGTGTCACGCACGTACGGCATCAGAACTTCATCGAAACCGACCCGAAACTGCCTCGGACCGAAGTCGAGAAGCCGTGAGCCATCCGGATCGAGACCAAGGTCTGGAACGAGACGGTCCGAGAGTTCCTCGGCAGTCAGTCCGCGGATCCTGGCAATCCGCTCGACCTTTTCCTTGGCCTTGTCTTGCAGAGCCTTGAATTTCAGCTTCTCGGCCATCCCGTTGAGCAGCATCAGGGCCAAGTCCGTACCGATCAAGCCGAGCACGTCGAGCCCCAGAACGGCGCGGGCGTGAGCGGCCTCTCCGGGCCAGGCTCGAATCATCGGAGTGAGTTCCCGCGCAGTTTCATCTCCTCCCAGAAGGCCCAGCGCGACGAAGGTCCAATCTTCTTTCGCGGGGGCTCCCGCCGAAAGCCAGCTCTGAAAGAGCGCCCACGCGAACTTCTCGAGAGAGGCTTTGTCGCAGGCTGCGCGCACGGCACCCAGATCGGGATGGGGAGATGACGGGGTGGATGCTTGCAAAAACCCGAGCAGCGTTCGCACGGCGCCTGGCGGCAACACCTTCCCCGACGGAAGCTTCACTTCTGGGAGTTTGTTCACAACGGCAAAAGGCGGGAGCGGCTCGGGCGCCTTCTCGGGGGCTCGAGTCTCGAGCAAGAGATCGAGAGCGGCCGAAACCTCGGGCCCGAACTGTCCCGCAGCGGCCCGGAGCGATGCCGCTTGCCCGTTTTGATTGAGAAATCGTAACCCGGTCCGGCAGGCGTCGCGAGAAGGAGACGCGGGTCCCAGGGCAGGGGGAATCAGGCCGAGCGCCGCCACGTCCGGATGAGCCAGGAACCAGCCCTCAGCCATCACGCGTCCCTTCTTGAGCCTCACGAAGGAATCGGCCATCAACGGGGCAACGGCGGGCGTGACGATGCGAGAGAGGGTATCGAGAGTCCGAAAGGGCTCTCGCTTTGCCATCTGCAGGAGCCCGGGCAAGGCCCGGAGGCCAAAACGCTTCAGAAGCGGCAGGAACCCGTAATCCGCCAGAGACCAGATACCTGCTGGCCGTGAATTCCATTCGGCGAGGGCTGCGGCATCCGACAGCGACTCGAGCCCCCAGATCTGGACCGTGCCATTCTCCTCGAGGTTCTCTTCGATGCGTTTCAGGTACTTTTCGTCGTTCTTCGCGGTTTGGGGAGCCTTGGTGTAGTAGTAGGGCATGACATCCGTGTCTTCCGGCTTGAAGAGGGCCCTGGCGGGTTCGGCGGGGATGGTCAGTTCGATCTCCGGAATGACCACATCGGGGAGCTTGCGTTCCCAGGGGGGCGTGGCGAGGCACTCCGGCAACATCTCGTTGTCCGCGAGCTGAAGCGACGCAGTTTGGGCCGCTTTTTCCTGAACCGAGGCAGAGAGTGTCTCGAGGTACCGGCGAACCGGCTCTTCGACCCTCGGAAGTGCTGCCGTAAGAGCGACTGGATTCTCCTGGGCGAGCCGGCGGATCAGCCCCGTCACCTCGTCTTCTTTCTTGATCGACCGCGTGACCGGCGCGAGATGAGAGAAGGCGAAGTGAGGAAGCCTGTCGAAGTAGGCAATGACATGCTTGCGGGCCGCCTTGTCGCGTGCGAATGAGGCCATGATCGACGCTGCCTCTTCCGTTTCGACGAGCCCGATCACCTCCGCCATGTCGCGCTTCTGTGCCGCGGACAACTTCGGATTGATGAATCTCCGAAGAAACTCGAGGGCCCGGGACCCGAAGGACTCGAGAAGTACACGGTCATAACCCCATACGTACATGCTCTCGTCCATGCCCCATTGGCCCTTCTGAAACGAACGGTCCACGATCTGAGCGGCGAGGTCAAAGTCATCGAGTGAGGCCAGTAGCTTCCAGCCGAAAGTTGGATAGGTTTGAGAGGCCAGGCATTCCTGCGCGTCTTCGGCAGCCCAGGCGGGTTCCTCGGGAAAGACGTACGAGAAGAGGCATTTGAGTTCGAGCGAGGCCCCTTTCCGCGCCTCGCGCGCGAGTTTCAGCGCACGAGAGAACTCGTCTTCGGAAGCCTCGACGGCTGCTTTTCGCAGGGCCTCGTCAGGCCGGTCCCCGAGGCCAAGCTTGAGGGGGCGCCTTTCAATCCAGAATTCCTTCTTGAAGTCCTTGTCAGACTTGCCATCCAGGGACCAGGAGCGGATGCACGCATCGAGTGCTGTCGCAAAGCCTGCTTGCTGGCTTGCGAACAGGATGGTGCTCTCGTTCCGCCCCAGGATGGCAAGAAGAACGGCCAGGGATTCTTCAGTGAGAGGAAGTGGAAGCCTCATACCAGCCGGGTCCGTCAAGCCCTCGAAGACGGCCCTCTGGAGGGGCGCAATTTCGGGGCTGGCCTTCTTGATTCCTCGCTCCAGCATCGCAAGGATGTTCTCGCTGACGCTCGAGGCGTGAGACTGAAAGCCGGACTTTGCATCCGTATTTTTCTGGGGAAGAAAGAGACCGCCTCGCCGCGGCAGGAGCTGCTGGCGGGCGGCCTTTGTCCAGCGCACTGGACTCTCTTCGCGGCTTCTCTCTCGAACGGGGGCAGATGTCCCGGGCGAGATCTCTTTACGCCTCATCTTTTCCTCGCTTTTCGAAGCGAGATTCTAGCGAAGAGGCGTGTGGACCTCTCTACTTCGATTCCTGGGAGGACATGGGGGTGCGGGTTGAGCTGATCGCCAAACGTCTGGACCATGGCGCCCATTCCAGGACGAAAGCCTTCTTCTTTGAAATGAAGGGGGCCCGGAGCATTCGGTCTCGCTCCGAGACGCCTGGACCTTTAGCCAGCTGGAGAACTGCGCTTGGACGCTCTGTAGACCAGTACGCGCGCTACTTCGTGTGCATTTCCTCGATATCCGTCCACCCTTCGGGGATCCCGGTCTTTTCGAACTGGATGGACCGTTCGAGGTACATCTTCGCCGCCCTGTCGTTTCCATCACGCTCGATGACCGATCGAAAGAGCGAGGTGGCATCGCTCGCCCGCCCCCGGACCCGCACTCTTCCAACGAATCGATGCGCGAGCCGTTGTGGACTGGCAAGTTTGGTCCGAGTGTCTCCGCTCATGACGATCGAGACGCCGAAGTGCTTCGTCAGTCCCTCCATGCGGGCAGCCGTGTTGACGGTGTCGGAGATGACGCCGGTGTCCGTCCGGTGCTGGTCGCCGATGATGCCGAGGATCAGCCTGCCGGTGTGGAGCCCGATCCCGGTCCGGATGGGGACTCTCCCCGCTCGTTCCCGCTCGCGGTTGTAGGCCGCCACGGCCTTTTGCATTTGCACGGCCGCTCCCGCCGCTTCCTCGCCCCGGTGTGAAAAGAGCGCCATGATCCCGTCTCCGTAGTACTGGTTGACGAAGCCCCCGTGCTCCTCGATCACGGGCCCGACACGCCGGAGATAGGCATTGATGAAGGCGAAGTTGTCGCGGGGCGTCATCTTCTCGGCAAGCGTGGTGTACGACCTGATGTCCGAGAACAGAACCGTCATCTCGGCCTCGCGCTGGTCGCCGAGCGACACGTCGAGGACCGAATCACGACCGAGCCTCTGGAGAAACGCGTGAGGCACGAACCGCCACATCGCGGAGTTGATTCGCAGGAGCTTCAGGTGGGTCTCGACGCGGGACAGGAGTTCATCCCTTGCGAAGGGCTTCGTGACGTAGTCGCTGGCTCCCGACTCGAACCCAGCAACAAGATCGGAGACCTGGTTTTTCGCCGTGAGGAGAACCACGGGAAGCCTGTTCGGCGGGTGCGTCTCGCGAATCCTCTTGCAGACCTCGAGCCCCGACATCCTCGGCATCATCACGTCAAGGATCACGAGGTCGAACTGTCGGCCCGAATCGAGGATCGCGAGCGCCTCGGCTCCGTTTCTTGCCGTCGCCACCGAATAACGCTCGAGTTCGAGGTAGTTGGTGAGGACCATCAGATTCACGGGCTCGTCGTCGACCGCGAGGATCCGGGCCCCGCCCGAATCGCCCTCGTGCCTTGTCGGGCGAATCGCTGGTTCTTCCGGGGCGAGACGAGTCGAGAGGTCCGCCGCGTAGGAGCGCCCGGAAAGGGAATGGGGGCTCAGTCCCGAGGCGAGCGGAAGAGTCACGACGAAACGGGACCCCTTTCCTACCTCTGACTCGACTTGGATTCGCCCGCCGTGGAGTTCGACGAGCTGACGCGTGCTCGACAGGCCGAGCCCGGTTCCGCCGTACTCCCTCTCGATCGACCCGTCCGCCTGCTCGAAGGGGCGGAAGATCCGTTCCCGGGCCGCCTCCGGAATACCGATTCCGGTGTCGTTCACCGAGATCTCGAGGAAGCCGTCGGCTGTCTGGGCGCCGAGTTCGACAGTTCCCTCTTGAGTGAACTTGATGGCGTTGCCAACCAGGTTGTGGAGAATCTGCTGGAGCCGGCTCGCAATCGGGGCCGGGTCGATGGTGGTTCATTTCGAGAGGCGCGGAGGAACCGGCCGTGAGCGAAGTGACAGATCATCGGGCACCGGGCCGCCCTCCGCAAGGCACTTGTCTCCGCAGATGACGTGACTTATACCAATTCGCTTTCAAGGTGAGACTGACGCACACGAAACTGGAGACCCCTCTCCAGATTAGTCTCATCTTGAAAGCGAACTAGACTTATACGAAACCAGATCAAACGCCACAGACAGCTCATGGAGCTGATCCAAGTCATACCTGGCTGCTCGGACAAGGACTACCCTTGGATTGATTTTCATTGATTGGGCGCAAACGCGCGCAGGAGGGACGGCATGATGGAGATCACGCCAGGAACGACCGTGGGAGAGGTTGCGGCCACGCTTCCAGCAACAGCTCGGGTTTTCGACGAATATGGAATCGACTTCTGCTGCGGAGGCGGAAAGGCACTTTCGGCCGTCTGCCAGGAAACGGGGCGAGCGTTTTACCAGTTGAAAGAGGCTCTTCTTTCGGCCGCTGAACAGGACAGAGGCAAGACACCCTCGTTTCTGGAATCCACGATGTCAGAGGTCATCCTCCACATCTTGACTCGCTACCATAGACGCCTCTGGCAAGACCTTCCTCGCCTGTCGGGGTGGGCGGATAAAGTCCTGAATGCTCACGGCGCTCGCCACCCCGAATTCGTTCCGAAGATGCACGACATCGTCCAGGAACTCAGGGCACACCTGGAACCGCACCTCACCCTCGAGGAAGATGTTCTCTTCCCCGCGCTGCAGCAGCGAGAACGTGCAGCCGCCGCTGGCAGGATCCCCCTATCGAGCCCGAACCCGGGCTTGGCTCTCGATCAACTCTCGAGTGAGCACGAGGTTTTGGGGGCGCTCCTCAAGGACCTGCGCGACACCACGAACGGGTTCACTCCCCCGGACGACGCCTGTAATACGTTCCGTGCCCTCTACTCTGGTCTTTCCGAACTCGAGAAAGAGGTCCACGAACACGTGCATCTTGAGAACAACGTGCTCTTCCCGAAGGCCAGGCGCATCCAGGCCTGAGTAAGGGCGGGCGCGGCCTCCATTCAACTTCACGAGCCCGCGCTCCGGGCACTGAGCCGGAAGCCCGACTTCACGAAAAATGAAAAATGTCTGTCCCTCTCCTTTCGAATGCCTGGCGCGGAACGCCCCTCGGCTCAAGCGCATCCTTATCTGATAAACTTTAGGGTTTCAAACCCTTCGAAGGGACCTTCAAGGTGGCGATGAGAACTGGAATCCTCCGCGTTTCCGTGTTGACTTCATTTTTCTTGACCTCGTTCTTCCAGACGGCGGCGGCGCAGAGGCTCGCGTACGAGACGGGGAATCCGGTCCTCGTGGATACCTTCGTCGATCCCGTGACAGGCCGCGACGAGAACGACGGCCGCTCCCGGGAGACCGCGCTCCGGACGCTGCGGGAAGCCTGGATGCGCTTGCCCGCCGTTCCGGCGGAGACGGGACATCGGATCAGGCTCCTGCCGGGCGTCCACGACGGTGCTTACCTCGATGAGAGACGCGGAACGTTTGAGTTCCCGGTTGTCATCACCGCGGCCGATGCTCCGGGCACGGCAGTTGTTGGTTCGACTGGCGGTGTCGGGGGCCTCACACTCTTCGACACGGCCTACGTGTATCTCGAGGATTTTCACATCGCGGTGCGCGGTGGCGACTCGTTTCACTGCGAGCGGTGTGACCACGTCCTTCTCAGACGGATGAGGATCTCGAGTCAGTGGTCGGACGGTCAGGACGAGTCTATCAAGGTCAATCAGTCGCGGCACATCTACATCGAGGATAGCGAGATCCACGGTGCGGGTGACAACGCTATCGACATGGTGGCCGTGCAGTACGGACACATCGTTCGGAACAGGATTCACTCCGCGAGGGACTGGTGTCTTTATCTCAAGGGAGGTTCAGCCTATTTCCGCGTCGAGGCAAACGAGGTGTACGACTGTGGAACCGGGGGGATGACGGCGGGACAAGGAACGGGGTTTCAGTTCATGACGCCTCCCTGGCTTCATTACGAGACCTACGACACGAAATTCGTCAACAACCTCATTCACGACACGGAAGGCGCGGGATTGGGCGTCAACGGCGGGTACAACATCCTGATGGCCCACAACACGATGGTCCGGACGGGGCGTTTCAGCCACGGGCTGGAATTCGTTTTCGGGCTCCGCAGCTGCGACGGAGAGCAGGGGGCTCCAGGGCGGGAGGCCTGCCAAGACTTCCTGACGCTCGGGGGCTGGGGAACCGTCGCCGTGGACGACGGAACCAACTTCACGAGAATCCCGAATCGAAACGTCATTTTCTTCAACAATGTCCTGGCAAACCCGCCGGATGGCCAGAGCCGCTACCAGCACATGACTGTGTTTGGCCCGTATACGGGATCCAGCCAGGACGCGTCGAACGTGCCCGTTCCCGCTCGGGCCGATGAGAATCTCCGCTTGATGGGGAACGTCTTGTGGAACGGGGGCGGCAACCTCCCTCTCGGAATCGAGAATGATCTCAGCGGCTGTCCTGATTCCAACGCCGCGTGCAACGAGCAGCAACTCCTCCGCGACAACGCCTTCAATTCGCTCGAACCGCAATTCCAGGACGCCGGCGCCTCGGACTTCCGGCCCCTTCCTGGCGGCAATCTCGACACCGCCAGGGCTGTCTCGCTCTCGCCCTTCCCGGGAGGGGACAGGCCTGAGCGCCCCGAGACTCCCGAAGGAGTTCTGTCGAACCAGGTGGCAACCGACTTCACCGGAACCGCGCGGGGAGACACCACGCCGCCCGGAGCCTTCGTACCGAGCATTGCTGTTTTCGAGGAGACGTTCTTCGTACCTGTGGTCCTTTCGGTCAACGGAGCGAATGGGTCCTTCTACACGTCAGAACTGGCTCTCACCAATCGGGGCACCACCCCCGCTCGCGTGAGGCTGTCCTACGTTTCGTCGATGGGGGACGGCAACGGAACCGCCGAAGACGTGCTCTCTCCGGGCCGGCAGAAAGTCGTGCCAGACGCTATTGAGTACCTCCGGACTCTGGGAATAACCATCCCGGCTTCCGGAAACCGCCTGGGAACGCTGCGTGTGACATTCTCGAATCTATCTTCCAGGGGAACCGGCGCGGTGACGGCGAGGGCGACGACCCCTGTGACGAATGGAAGGGCGGGTCTGTCCTATTCCGGTGTGGCGGTGACTGCACTCTTGAAATCCACTGCGTATCTCTGTGGGCTCCGCCAGAACACGACCGACAGGTCGAACGTCGCCCTTCAAAACGCGGGAGAAGAGTCTCAGGGCGACATCACCTTGAGAGTAACCGTTTACTCCGGAGACCCCTCCCGGCCGGCGGAATTCGATGCCGGCGAAGTGGTCTTGCCTCCAGGCGGCTTTCACCAGCTTTCGGAAATCCTAAAAGGGACAGGCTTTTCTACAGGGTTCGTTCGCATCGACCGGGTTTCTGGGACGGCGCCGTTCTACGCTTACGCCGCCATCAACGACCAGCCGACCTCGGATGGGTCTTTTGTCGAGCCCGTTCCGGCGATTCTCCACGCCGGGCGGACCGGGCAATCCCTGCCCGTCATGGTAGAAACTGGTCCTTACACTTCCGAACTCGTGCTGACAAATACGCTGAGACGCTCCCGGAGGATCACGCTGCGTTACCAGTCAAGCGTTATCAGCACACCGGACGCATCCACCTCGGTTGATGTGGAACTGGGACCCCTCGAGCAGAGGTTCGTTCCGGAGTTCGTCCAATTCCTCCGGTCGGAAAATGCGGCGGGTGTCGGCCCCAGGGGGCCAGACTTTGTCGGCGCCCTTCGCGTCACGGCCACGGACGGTGACCTCGAGGGCCTCGTGACGGGCGCGCGAACAACAAACCCCGGAGGAGGGGGAACGTTCGGACTTTTCTACGGGGCCACCGGCCGGTTCGGAGGGGCAGTCGCCGCGGCATACGTGTACGGACTCCGGCAAGACGCGGAAAACCGGACGAACCTCGCGCTCGTGAATACGGGAGAGAAAGACGGTTCCGACTCCGTTTACCGCATCGAGATCTTTGACGGCGATACGGGCATGCTCGCCGCGACAGTCGAGGGTGACGACACGGCTGTCCCGGCCGGAGGGTTCCGCCAACTCAACGCCATCATGGCGGCTCACGCGCCAGGAAAGGTGAACGGTTACGCACGCATCACGCGCCGCAGGGGAACCAATCCCTTTCTCGTTTATGCGGTCGTGAATGACGGCGCCGTTCCGGGAGAACGGTCCGGGGACGGGGCCTTCGTCAAGATGACGGGAGGAGAAGAATAGGCCACCAACAAGAGCCTGAGCCCCTCCTCTGGAAAGGCCCGCGCCCTTCGAATCTTCTTCGAGCACGGCCACATCGACGGCGGCTTGCAGCGTTAGTGAGTACGATCACCCGGGAGTGCTTTCTACGTGGATGCAACGATTCTCGACCCTTGACAACGGCACATTCCGAACCGACATTTACTTGCACTGAAGGGTCATGGTCTATCGTGTTTTGTCGTGTTTCTCGTAGAAGCTGTGCGGGGTAACGGGAGCCTCCCAGGGAGCGGGCGGGACAGCGGCGTTCCCCTGGGCTTTTGCAAGACGTCAGAGCATGACAACCTTAAATCAAATAGGAGAGTGACAGTATGGACACACTTCCGTCTTTGTTGAAGGACTGGCGATTCTGGCTCGTGGCCGGACTTCTGGGAGGGCTTGCCGCCGCCGGGTACCACCGGTATCCGAAGTGGCGTGCCGGCCAGTATCTCAGGGCGGCGCAAGACAGCTCCAGTGAACGGACCGCATTCGAATACATCCGGCGATCAGGCCAAGTGCTCTTCACTGTTCACGATGCCAGGGGCGCGCAAATCGACATGTCTGAGCCAGGGTGGCGATCGAGAGTGCATTCCGTGCACTTCCTCAACTATGGCAGCACTCCTGTCCAGCACGTCTTGATCGATCAGGACAATCTCATCATCTTACTCGGCGAATAGCCTCCGCTCACATTGAGTCTCATTGAGGAGTAGAACATGGCGCTCTTGCCCAATCGGGCCATCGTTGCGAAACAGGGAATAAACGTTTCCACTCCCCTATCTCTGCTGGGAGGAGAGGCCTACCGCTTGACACTGTGTCCCGAACTTGGAAACAACTCCAGAAGTGTTTTGATCGTCCAGATGACGGTTCAATTCCAGTTCAGCGATTCCAACCAGAAATGGACGAGCGGAGGAAAGGCAAACTTCGCGGCGGGTTTCGTGAGCGCAGTGAAATCCGCATGGGACGACAAGTTCCGGATCACGACATCAAGCACTGTTCCGGCAGAACCGTACCGTAACGTGGGCGTTCTCTTCGATCTAAAAACGTATATCGATGGCATTCACATCGATGAGGACTTCGAACTGAGCGTCACGAAGATCCCGAGTGGCAGCTTCTCGAGTAGCTGTGTGATGTATACGATGGGTAACGCGAATCTAGACAGCGAGGACCTGGTTCCGATTTCAAAGGGAGCTGGAACGCAGCGTGGCGCAGTTCACGAATTCGGACACATGCTCGGATTGAACGACGAGTACCCGGCGGCAAAGGGAAACATGAACTGGACGGCGGACACAGAAAGCATCATGCACTCTGGAGAGAAAGTCCGGCCGCGCCACTACGTTCCGTTCGCCACATGGCTGACATCCAAGTTCGCGGTTGCCAGCCGTCTGCTGCACAAGCCCACCGTTTACAAAGTCGATGGGACATGGGATAGCAGCAACTCGTTGCTCTGAGCCCGCCAGAACCGAACGACGAAAACTGGCAGGAGAAAGAGGGGGAAGCTCCCATTCCGGGCAGCCTCCCCTCGTATCCCGTCTCTCATTTCGCGCCCGGAACGTAGGAGAGCGTCCGGTCACGGCGCCTTCCGAGTTCACTCGCGTAGCGAACCCCCAACATGTCTTTGTGTTCTCTTGCCCAGAGCGAGAGCTTCGTCTGCCCGGCCGGAGGCGAGGACACGTAAAGGAGGCCCGCCATCAAACCTTCGATCTCGGGCCTGGTAATCACGACATCGCCAACGATCTTTCCGACCACCCATCCGGCGGCGTATCCGATCGCGGGGGGCATCGACATGATGGGACGCTTCTTGCCGATAGCCTCCCCGATCGTCTGAACCAGTTCGCGATAGGTGAATGTCTCGGGACCGATGGCATCGATCGTGACGTCCATACGGTCCTGTCCCCGCGCCACGGCCAGCGCCGCCAGGTCGTCCACGTGGATCGGCTGGAGACGGTACTGGCCGTCGCCGAACACTCCGAAGACCCCAAACCGGCGCAGCATCCAGGCTATGTTGTTGACCAGGATGTCTTCTTCCCCGAAAAGCACGGCCGGCCGCAAGATCGCATGAGAGAGTCCCGACTCTTTCAACTCGTTCTCGAGAACCGCCTTCCCATGGAAGTACTCGAGGGGAGAGTCCAACGAAGGATTCGTGATACTGACGTGGACAACGCGTGAGACTCCCGCCTCCCTGGCGGCCCGAAAAAGGGTCCGGGTGTTCTCGACCGCCTCGGAGTGAGTGAAATCCCGGGCGTTGAAGCGTACCCAGTAAGTGTTGTAGAGAACCGAGACTCCCCGCAGGGACTCGACGAGAAGCGCCGGGTCCTCGAAGCTGAGCGGAGAGACGTCCACCATCCCCGAAAGAGGGCTCTTGCGGCCCGGCGAGTTCGTCAGAGTCCGAACCCGGATTCCCTGTTCCAGCAGACGTTTGGCAATGTACCGTCCCGAATACCCAAATGCGCCCGTGACGGCGTGGAGTTCCTTTTTCGTCATCGTCCCCTCCTGGGATCCCGTGGATTCCTCTTCCCATTTACCGGTCTCATCGAATTCGCGCCAGGATGCCACGGCAGCGGATCGTTTCCCGCAGACGGATCTTGAAGACTGCCCGCTCACCGCAACAATCCGTGATTCTCCGGGCTGGCCGTCGTGGCGGCGACGCGGTCGCAGAAATTGCCTGTCCCTTTATTCATCGGCCCTGGAAATGCCCCAAGGACATCCCGGCCGTTCACTTCCCGGGGCCCCGGGGAGCCCGATACGCCCAGACGCCGGAACGCCCCTCCTTCATCTCCGCCACTGTCGACACGAAGACAAGGTCGTCCCACGCTACGGGAAGGGACATCTCCGTGGACTTCAGCTTCTCCGACCGCCCGATTTCCTGGTTCGTCTCTGTATCGCGTAACGTCAGGAAGGCGGACGTGAGGTTCATCGACGTGAACCAGCCTGGCCGCATCCTGGAGCCGCGCCGGTCTCCCGTGTACTCGTTCCCCCAATCGATCTGGGTGTCGTTCCTCTCCTTCCACACCATCGTCTTCTGAAAGAGCCCGTCGATACTCCAGTCCTTGCGCCAGCGTTCCGCGCCACTGACAGGATCCAGCCCGGCGTTGAAGTGGGCCTGTTTAGCCGCAAAGTCGAGAGTTTGGCCATTCAGCCACAGGTCGGCCCCCTTCTTGCCCAAAATCCGCCCACCGGGGGCTTTCTTGTAGCGCGGTCTTCCAGTTGTAAGGTCCAGCGCCGTCAGGGTGTCCATGGCAAACCACGTCGATCCCTTCTCGCTGGTGGCGACCGTTGTCTCGGAAAGAGTGAGGAACACGAGACCATCGAGAACCGAAAGTGCCTGAAACGAAGAGTAGGCGGCAAGTGCGCCCATGGCGGGGGTAACGTTCCCAATCGTCTCTGGTTCGTAGTGCCAGAGAACCCTCCCGGTTTCGGGATCGAGCGCCGTCAGAAGAGTGCGAAACTCCGACTGGTTCTTGTTGAGCCGCTTCCTGTAAGGCGAGACGGCGAGGAGCGTCTTCTCCCTCATGAAGAGGTCGTGCTTCCCATACTCTCGTGTCTCGTCTCCCTGAAGAAACGGCACGGACCAGAGCACCGAGCCATTGGCGGGGTCGAGGTGCACGAGTTTCCCCTCCTTGTTCACGCCAAATCCCGCGCGCCCCTCGACCAGAAACCGCTGAAGGAATCGTGCCTTCCCCGCCTCTCCGAGCGACAGGGGTTTTCCGGTGGCCGCGTCGAAGCCACGCACGGAGTTTCTTTTCGAGAGCAGAAGAACCTGTCCCTCGCTGCCAAGCGAGAGAAACTCGTGGTGGCCCCGCGTCAAGACGGATGGCTCGCACTCCGCGGGAACTGACCACAGTTCCTTTCCCGTCCTGGCATCCAACGCGTAAACGCGGTAAGGATCACCCGGTTTGCCGGCCGGGAATCCCCAGACGAAGACTCTCCCCCCAGCCACGAGAGGCGGGCCCGCCGTGGCGAGCGGAGCCACCCAGACGGGTTCGAGGATCTTGCCTGAAGCGAACCGGCAAGCGAGGAGAAACGACAGAAGGAGTACTGCGCCAATGAGAAGAAGCGCCGTCTTCATCAACTCTGCCTTCGCTCCTCGAGCCCACCGGATTCCGCGACGGCTCTCCCGCGTCGCACGGTTGCCCCGATGACGGCCCCCGCGCTGATGCGCAAGAGTAAGGCCCCATTTCGAGCCATCCAGTTCGTCACGGGTACATCTACCCGCTCGAAAGGCGACTGCAGCCGGTCCATGAACAACCTCCGTACCACAAGTTTACACAGAGTCGAGCCAGGGTGCGTAAAGACGCGCCGGAGGGCCCCGTCCCTGCCGCGAAGTGCTCGCGAGGGCTGATGCTGCTCGCCGTTCAAACCCGCGGACGCACGTCCACGCCCTTGAGGCCCAGGCGTTCGAGCTTTCGGTAGAGCGTGGCCGGCGAGATGCCCAGGGACTCCGCGGCCTTCTCCCGGTTACCTTCCGAAAGACGAAGGGCGGTGAGGATATAGCCCCGCTCAAACCGGTCGGTGGCGCGATCGAGATCAAGATCGGGTCCCCCGGCGCTCCTCACGTCCGCGGGAATCTGTTCCAAGTCGATCCGGCCCTCGTCCGCGAGGATCAGAGCCCGGTCAAGCACATTGGCAAGTTCCCGGACATTCCCTTTCCACGGAAACTGGCAGAGGGCCCTCATCGCGGCCGCGGTTACGGAGGGGACAGCGAGGGCACTCCGCTGGGCCTGGCGGGACAGCAAACGCTGCACGAGAGCCGGGATGTCCTCGGTACGTTCGCGCAGCGGCGGGATGTAAAGCTGGATAACTGCGAGCCGGTAGAAGAGGTCTTCCCGGAAAGAACCCGAAGCGACGCGATCTGGAAGATGGCGGTGCGTGGCGGCGATGATGCGCGCCTCGAACGGAACGGTCCGGTCACTCCCGAGTGGCTGGAATTCTCGGGCCTCGATCGCCCGCAAGAGTTTCGCCTGGGCGGGCGCGGACAACTCCGCGATCTCGTCCAGAAATATGGTCCCGCGCCCGGCAGCCCGCAGAAGCCCTTCCCGCCGCCGCTCGGCTCCCGTGAAAGCTCCCTTCCCATGGCCGAAGAGTTCGCTTTCGACCAGAGCTTCAGGAATTGCCGCCACGCTGATTCCGAGGAACGGTTCGGTGCTGGCGGGTCCGAGCTGATGAATGGCCCGCGCAACAACCTCCTTGCCCGTCCCTGTCTCCCCGTTGATGAGCACCGTGGCTCTGGAGACCGCCGCACGCCTCACCCACCCAAGAACGTCCTGCATAACCTTCGAGACGGCCACGATTTCTGGGCCCGGATCTCTATCGTTGAGCAGTCTGCGTAAACGCGCGTTTTCGAGGACCAACTCGCGGTGCGCGAGCAGATTCCTGACTTTGCGTCCCACATCCTCCAAGACGAGCGGCTTCAGAAGGTAATCAGACGCCCCGAGCCTCAGCGCCTCGACCGCCGAATCGACCGACGCGAATGCGGTCATCAATAGAACACCAGTCTCTTCATCTCTCTCCATCGCCCGGCGCATGAGCCGGAGTCCATCCATCCCGGGCAACCGTAAGTCCGAGATCAGGATGTTGAACGTCTCCTTCGCCATCAGCGCGAAAGCCTCTTCCCCGGTAGCGACACCAGTCACCGAATGCCCGTGGCGGGAGAGGTAGTGAACAAGGGCATCCCGTTGGGCACGTTCGTCCTCAACAATCAACAAGCGGCCGATGGGCTCAGTCATGACGGCATACTCCGTTCCTCGAACCAGCTGGAATCGACCCGGGCGGCGGGAAGGCACACCTTCGCAGTGGTACCGCTTCCCGGGGAGCTTTCAAGCTCGAGCTGTCCGCCGTTCTCCCGGATGATATCCCTGGAAATGGTCAGTCCCAGACCAGTACCATTCCCTGCTGGTTTCGTCGTGAATAGGGGCTCGAAGCAGCGCTCGAGAATTGAGTGGTCGATGCCGCATCCCGTGTCTCGGATCTTCAGAACCACGCCGGGAGGACCCGGACCTAGTTCAATTTCGATGGTTCCTTTGTCTGGCATCGCATCGAGGGCGTTGAGCAGGAGGTTCAGGACAACCTGCATCAAGTGATCCTCGATCATCATGACGGATGGCGTCTCGCGGTCGAACCTCGTCTTGATGGACACACACCGCGATCGAGGCTCGTACCTGAGGATCCTGAGTGCATCCTCAACAACAGCCTGGACCGAAATGAGGGCGGCTTCATCCCGGCGCCTCCTGGCGAAGCCGGTTAGTTCGTGGAGCATTCTGCCGAGCCGCCGCACTGCCAGGCGAACCTCGCTCACGCTCTGGCTAGCGGCACAATCGTTCCCTTCCGCTTCCAGGAGTTGCAGCTGGGCATCGATCGACGCAATCGGATTCCCGAGGTCGTGAGCCACTCCCGCGGCCATGAGCCCAAGAGCCGCCATCCTCTCCTGGTGCAGCAGCCGGGCCTGCAGCTTCTTCTGCTCCGTGATGACCCGCTCGACCAGTAGAACGTACCGCTCCCCGTTCGGCAGGCTCAGCGGATGCGTTTCGATGGCGAGAACTTCTCCCGTCCGGCTATCCGTGTGCACGGGCAGGTCCGTTCGCGCCCGCCCCGTGGCCTGTGTCGCCGCGGCTGGGCAGTGCTCGCAGAAGGTGGAACACGCGGTGACCGCCTCCCAGCAAGCCTCTCCCGAGAGTTCCCTTCCGTGAACGTTTCTCGCCGCCTGGTTCGCCATGACGACCCGGTACTCCGGGTCGAGAACGATGAGCCCCGCTGGAGTCGCCTCCACGATCAGGTGGAGCAGGGCCCGTGCGTCCTGGGCTTCCCGGGCAGCCCGGAGCGCCTCCTCCCTCAAGGTCCGAGTCCGCCGCCGGTGCTGGGTGTAACCAAGCAGCCCCACGGCCGTCGCCGCCGCCAGGCTCGTGGAGATCCCTCTCACGGAGTGGAGCAGGTTTCGATCGGACTCGGTTTTCACATAGACCCGCTCGACCATACCGAATGAGAAAAAGGACAACAGAACGGTCAGCGCCACTGCGCCCGCCAGAGCGCAGAGATCGACTCTCCACGAGAGACCTTCCCTCATCGTGGGGTTCTCCACGCCGCGGGTGGAATCCGGACCACGAAGATGACGCAACTGCCAGGTTGATCATCTTGGACAAAGGACGGGACCGCCATGATGCCGGTCAGCTGGGAGCGCAATCCATCAGCAAGAAGATCACCCCGGGCCTGATGCTGCTCATATGCATGCGCCTTTCTGTTTGATATCACTCCCCCGCCGCGTCCTTCAGCCGCGGTTCAAGGAGGCAGGAACCATGTCAGTCCGGCTCACCATTCCTTCCCTTTTGGTTCTTCTGATCGTCCCCGGGACAAGAATCGCATCGGCCCACTGCGACAGCGTTGATGGTCCCGTGGTCATTGAGGCCCGTGCGGCACTCACCAAGGGTGATCCCACACCGGTATTCAAATGGGTCACGCCGGCAAACGAGACGGCTGTCAGGGACGCATTCGAGAGGGCCCTCAGGGTGGGAAAGCTCTCGCCCGAGGCCAAGGAGATGGCGGAGAACTACTTTCTGGAAACCCTGGTCAGACTCCACAGGGAAGGAGAGGGGTTTGGATACACGGGCCTCAAGCCGGCCGGGCAGCAGGATCCCGCCGTGGTCATGGCTGACAAGGCGATCGAGAGCGGCAGCATCGATAGCCTGCTCGATGCCTTCTCCAAACACATGGGCAAGGAGGCCCGCCAGCGCTTCGCCAGGGTGCTCGAAACGCGGAAACACGCTGGCGAGAACACCTCGAGGGGACGCGAATATGTCGAGGCCTATGTGCTTTTCGTCCATTACATCGAGAACCTGCACAACGCCCTTGCCAAGGGGCCAGTTGGCCACGGTTCGGCCACGGGCGGCCCTCACGCGCACTGAACGCCGCCCGTGCGTTAACGCCGGCAGCGGTGTAGGATGACGCGCCTTGAGGTTCCGAGGGAGAAGAAGCAGGATTATTTTCACGTGCGCGGGGCTCCTCTTTACGGGTCTCGGATTCCTCGGTGTTTTCTTGCCCGTTTTGCCGGCCACGCCGTTCTTCCTGCTGGCAGCCACATCTTTTGCACGCGGGAACAGCCGGCTCCACAAATGGCTGCTCGGATTGCCTCGCGTGGGACCTGCCATCCGTGATTACGAAGACGGTCTTGGGATCCCCCGGCGCACGAAGATCCTGGCGACAGCGCTGGTCGCGGTTACCGTGGGGTTGACCGCCACGCTCGGGCTAGATCACTGGGGGCTTCAGCTCGCAACCGTGGCCCTTGGAACTTACGGAGGCATTTTCCTCTGGAAGCGAGTTCCGACGCGGGAGGACGTTCTGGAAGCCAGAGAGCCCGCCCTTCCGCGCGGGTGGGCAGAACCCATGTGACACGTCACGCGGGGCCCGGGCCTGCGCGCTTCCGCGGCTGAGAAGGTATGGCGTGTGTGACAGGAATCGTACTCGGTGGTGCTATCTCTCCGCGATCTGACTCAAGGCCTTGAGCGAAGGAACCCGGAATCCCTCCTCAGTCGATAGCACAAAGCCCGACTTCCCCCACCGGCTCATGATCCGAATCACGGTCTCTGGCGTCGTGCCCGCAAGATCAGCGATGTCTTGCCTCGTCAAGGGCAACGGGATCTCACCCGCACCGTCCCCCTCGAAACCGCACTGGCGGGCGAGATCGACGAGAACTCGAGCCAGGCGCGTTTCCACGACGCCTGTCATCTCTGTCAGCCGGCATCCCAGTTCCACCTGCCGGCACATGATGCATCTCAGAAGCTGCCGAATGATCTCGGGATGCCGGCCCAAGAGGGCCAGAAAATCGCGTTCTGGGATCTGAACGATCGTGGCGGGCGTCAACGCGATCGCCCCCGCGGGGTACGGCCTGGATTCCAGAGCTGCCACGATCCCGACAGGCTCACCCCCTCCGACAATGCGAACGATGACTCGCCTCGACGCTGACGCCTTGACGATCTTGACGAGCCCAATTGCGATGAAGGCAACATCTTTCGATGTGTCCCCTTCTTGAAAGATGACTTGTCCCGGCTTGAAAACGCGCACAAGGCTGAATTGCTGCAAGAGCTGACGCTCCGCCACATTGAGCCCGCTGAAAACTGGTATCGCGCTCAAAAGCACATGTGCCTGAGAGTCGCCAGAGCGCGCCATCAGGTCCCCCCCAACACGTCAAACTTTCAAGTCGATCATCTCATCCTGTCACTGGAATTCAAATGACCGGCGTCATACCCCTCTCAGGGACCCGGCAGCCATCCCTGATTTCTGCCGGAGCCAGTTTCTGAACCGAAACTCGATGTCATACGCCTCGTCCTCGAGCCGGTTCGACTGCATGACGTCGAGCGCATCCCCTCGCCGAAGCCTTCTCAAAACCTCGAGAGCACTTTCGGTGAAGTAGGTCACCAGAAACGGCGTGATTCCCAGGTTTCCATATTGCCCAACGTGGACGACTTCATGAATGTAGGTTGATAGCGTGAGAGGGGTTCTTGAAAACACCTGACGGTCGAGGGTGATGGCCTCCGCCCCCCTCACGACCGAGAGAATCCACCCTCCGGTGTAACAGACCGGGTCGCGTTCCTGGCCAGCTAATAGGACGCGCCCGTCGCGAGGGTTGTCTCGAGCGTAGACCGTCAAGGCCCGGGCAAACGAGGCTGGCGGATCCGAGCGGCGAGAGCTGACAACGTTTGAGTCGATGAGGGCTTCGAAGAGGAACGCCCCCATCTCGGTGGCCTTGCCCAGGTTGTCACGAACGGTACCTGTCATGGACAATTCCGACAAGAAATTGTCCCTGTCTGTCCCTTTTCGTTCTGTCCCTTTCTGTTTTCCACAAAGCGGCTCAGGCGTGACCAGGGCTCAAGCGTGAGCAGGGCGGAGACCCAGCCCTGCGATATCGGGCAAACGCCTCTGCGAGCCAGCAGACAGGGTCCGTTCGCCAAATCGCCAGCGGTTTCCCGTGAGCCAGGAGTCAATGAAGTTCCGGCTCCCCACGATGACGCCCTCGGAAAGATACCGGATCCTGCGCCGGAGCGCGGTTGCTGTGGGAATCTCACCTCGCTTGGCCTCCACTCCAGACACCTCCTCTCTCGTGAAACCCTGGCGAACCGACGTTTCCTCGCCCGTCGCGTAGAGAAGGCGCCGGTACTCCGCATGCACGATCCGCCATGACTCGGGTCTTTTCGGCATCAAGGATCCAATCCCTTCCCGGGCACGTTCTCCCCCTGCCACCGCTTCCGCGTACCCGCAGAACCCGTAGCCGGCTGGGTCGTTTACAATGCCAGCCCGAACTGGGTTCAAGTCAATGTAGAGCGCCATGGTCATGAGGGTCGTTTCTTCTCCCTCTACGATGACGCTCCGAAAACGCTCTTCCCAGAGGGTACCCGCTCGGTGGTGATTCCTGTTGTAGCAGCTGCTGAAGCGCTGTTTGAGCGACTTCATGAAATTCGAGAGGCTAAACATGCGGCGCGTGAACGAGGCGAGCCGGGTCCGGACGAGATCCAGAAGACCTGCATCACGGAAGGCGTCGAGTTCACGGCGCAGACCAATAACGAACTTCGCCGGGTAGAGAGCGGCGACGCGGGCGAGGACCTCTTCCTCGGTCAACTCCCGAGGTTCAGGAACCTCCACCAAGACGTGGAAGTGGTTCGACATGATGCAGTACGTGAAGACCTTGAGACCATAGAAGGTTTCGCATTGGCGGAGGATCTTGCGGAAGGTCTCCTTCTCTGGTTCGCCCATGATGAACCTGCGATCCACCACCCTTGAAATGCAGTGGAAAAACCCGGTCTGGGAACCTTCCACCGGGAACGCTCGCGCCCTTCTCATGGCTTGAGTTTACCGCAGTCTCTGAAAAATTGCCTGTCCCTTTTTGAGGGGTACTTTTTAAGGGGTAGCCAAGCAGGCTGCCGCGCTACCGGTTGCGCACGTTCCGTCGAGCCAGTTCCATCGCGAGCGGGAGCATTACACGATTCCCGGCGCGCCTCATCGTGCCCACCGGCGCCCCCGGTCGTAAGCAATCGCTCCCGGGACAAGTAGTGCCAGGAGGAGCACGGCGTTCCACGGGGCCACACGCCCACCCGAGAGGAGCGACCACAGAACGGCGAAGCGCTGACCAATAGACAGGGGACGAAACGGCACCTCGCGCGCGAGCTGCTCATTGCTCGCCCCATAGATGAAGCGCTTGCCGTAATAGTCGCGTAGCTTCGCGACCTCGAGGTGATCCACCCCCATCGCTGGCGCAAACGTGACGCAGCCAGGACCGAGAACACTCACAACCTGCTGTACGAAGATCGTATCTCCCCCCCTCGAGCGCTCGGGAAACGGACCGAATCGTTCCAGCGTCCTTCGTCTCACCGCCATGTTGTTTGTGTAGCCGTAGATCTGGTCCGCGCGCCCATTTCGCAAAATCCACTGGATCTTCTCGTCCTCGTAAGCAGCCAGCAGGGACAGCGCGTGCGAGGGGCCGTAGAACCGCCGCCCGAGAACGATCTCCTTCGACCCATCGGCTAGGCCATGACCGGCGGCCTCGAGCCAACCCGGTCTCGGCAGGCAGTCGGGATCGAGAAAGACCACGACCTCACTATCCGTCTCCCGAATCGCCCGGTTTCGAGCCGCGTACGACCCCTGGGTGGGCTCGTGGAGGATGCGCACCCACGGATACTCACGCGCAATCGCCGCCGTTGCATCGGTGGAGTTGTTGTCGACGAGAACCACCTCGATGCCGGAATTTTCGACGCGCTGCGACTGGAGAGCGTAAAGAACCGCGCGCAAGTGTGCCGCCACGTTAAAAGCCGGGATGATGACGGTGATCTTGGACATTTCTTCTTTGCACTGGTTTTGCCGGCCGGCCCTTGTCAGGGGGCCAGCCGGATGGCTGTGCTCTCGAGAATTCGCCCGGGCAGGGTCTTTACTGGAAAGCCCTCAGCTTTCCCGGTAGGCGGCAAACCGGGCCAGGGCGGCCAGCAGGGGCGTTTTGCGACTCACGCACTCGGCCGCCGACACGGCCTGTTCCAGAGTGCACCCGAGTTCCTTTCTTGACCGTTCCATTCCAAAAACGGCGGGATACGTCAGCTTGTCTTGAGCCGAGTCCTTCCCGGGCGTCTTTCCGAGCGATTCGGGGCTCGCGGTGACATCGAGGATGTCATCCGCAATCTGGAAAAGAAGCCCGAGAGAGCGCCCATAGTTGACGACCGCCCGCCGGACTTCTGGTAAGGCGCCCGCGTAGATCGCTCCCAGTTCGGCCGCGGCGCACAGCAAACGCCCCGTCTTCAGAGAATGAAGCAGCAGAAGCCGGTCCTCTGGATTCTGGCCTTCGTGTCCGTGGCCGGTCTCCATGAGATCGAGCGCCTGCCCGCCCGCCATACCGTGGAACCCGATGGCCGTGGCGACGGCGGCCACCGCCTCGACGCGGCGCCTCTCCCAGGCCTCCCCCTCGGGCCGTTTCGCAAGAAGCTCGAACCCGAGACTCTGCAACGTGTCGCCAGCCAGGAGCGCCATGGCTTCCCCATGCACCACGTGGCACGTGGGTTTTCCGCGTCGCAGGTTGTCGTTGTCCATGGCCGGGAGGTCGTCATGAATCAGGGAATAGGTGTGGATCAGTTCCAGGGCGGAAGCCGCCTCCAGAACACGCTCCCTTTCTGCCGCATCCTCGGACCCAAGACGGCAGGTCTCGTAAAGAACGAGGCAGAGAATAGGGCGAAGCCGCTTTCCACCCGCCATCACGCTGTACCGCATGGCGCGGGCCAGCGGAACGGGAACCGAGTCCTCCCCTGGCAGAACGCGCAAGAGAGCCTCCTCGACTTCCGTTTTTCTCGCCGTCAAATAGGAGTTCAAGTCAAAGCCGCCATCCCCAGTCATCACGGTTTTCCTTCCTCGGCGTCGAGCGGCTCCGTCTCGAAACCGTCTGCAGTCTCCTTGAGAACGACTTCCACACGGCGCTCGATTTCCTCGATCCGGGCTCTACAGAACCGGCTCAGGGCCACCCCCTCCTCAAAAAGTTCCAGCGACTCCTCGAGTCCTCTTTCTGGCTTCTCGAGAGCGGCCACGATCTCGGAAAGGCGGGCCATTCCTTTTTCAAACGTCAGGTTTTTCGGGAGCTTCACTCTTGTTGACATCCTCTTCGACCTTCCTTGCCGACACGGTGGCCGCGAGTTCCCCCCGGGCCAGAACAATCCTCACCCTTTCGCCTGGTTGCACTTCCGCGGCATCCCGAATCGGAATCCTCTCTCCTTCCGGATAAACCACCGAGTATCCGCGCGCCAGTATTCGCAGCGGGTCAAGCGCCGAAAGCTGCCCGGCCAGGCCGGCCAGGACATCGCCCGAGCGCGTGAGCTTTCGAGACATTCCGCCATTGAGTCTCTCGAGGTCCCGTTCCACCCACTGGCGCCGCAAGGGAAATGCCGCCCGGGCCACCCAGTTCTCCAGAACCGCCCTGCTCCTTGCAAGCTGCTCGCTCAACACCGCCGGGATTCCGCGAACCGCCCCGAGCACGGCGCGCGCGTTGATTTCGAGGGCTTGCCGGGCGGCGGCCGCGCGCCCGGGAAATCCTGAAAACGCAGGCTCCGCGGAAACGGCCAGCAACTGCGTTCTTGCCTCCGAGAGTTTCGAAGCAAGGGAACCCGCCAGGTCTTTCTGAAAACGGTCGACGGTCTTGACGAGTTCATCTCGCCGCGAAAGTACGAGTTCCGCGGCCTGGGAGGGCGTGGCGGCCCGGACATCAGCAGCCAGATCGGTCAGAGTGATGTCGATTTCGTGCCCGACCGCCGAAATCGTTGGCACCCGGCAGTTCGCCACCGCGCGGACGACTCCCTCATCGTTGAACGCCGCGAGATCCTCCTTCGAACCGCCACCGCGCGCAATCAGCACGACGTCAGCCCGCCCGCTTCTCGAAAAGGCCGTCACGGCTCTCGTGATTTCCTCTGGAGCCTGGGCACCCTGAACCAGGACCGGGTAAAGGATGACGTGCACACCACCGAACCTGGTGCCGAGGACTTTCAGGATGTCACGCAGGGCCGCGCCGCTTCTCGAGGTGACAACGCCGATCGTCCGGGGTAAGAGGGGAAGCGTGCGCTTCTTTGAGGCATCGAAAAGCCCCTCCTTGGCCAGCCTGGCTTTCAACTGCTCAAAAGCCAGGAGAAGGGCGCCAATGCCAGCCGGCTCGAGCGCAGAGACCACGAAAGAGAACTTCCCCGACTGCGCGTAAATGCTGGACTTGCCAAGTGCCAGCACTTCCATCCCCGGTTCCACCCGGAAGCGCAACCGCCTGACATCGTCCGCCCACATCATCCCGTTCAGCGTGGCGGAATGGTCTTTCAAGGTGAAATAGGCGTGCCCGGAGGATCCCCAAACTTTCCAATCCCCGATTTCCCCCCGCACCCAGGTCTCCGGCAGTGCGGTCTTGAGAACACCGTTCACCCGGGCGACATAAAGGGAAACAGTGAGAGCCCCTGTCCGTGATGGACTCTCGAAAAGACCCCTCTGCGGATCAGCAGACCCCGTCCTGTACGGCCCGCGAGAAGACATCAACCCGCCTCCGCGCTCATCGGGACCGGTTGTTCCTCCCCTTCGAGGGCGGAAAATGTCATGAGCAACAAGATGACGCGCAGAACCTCCACATCACCAAAGTTGTATTCGAAAAGGCCGGCTACAAAAAGGGCTGCCATGCCCGCCATGGATGCCCGGACGAGCCCCCGCGCCTGGCTCTCGAGCCGCCGCCAGGCGTCCTTGTAAAACGCTCCCAGAAGCCAAAGATAGGCGAGAGCCGAGAGAGTCCCTGTCTCGGCGGCAATCATGATGATGTTGTTGTGAAGGTGCCCGACCCGAGGCTCGACGTGGCCTGGCTGGCGGTACTGGGAATACAGCTCCCCCACCCGCCCGGGCCCGACACCGAGGAGAGGGTGGTCCTTGATCATCAGTTGCCCGGCCTTCCACATGGCCATCCGGTCACGCGCGGAGTCGTCCGCGGGATCAAAGAGCGAAAATGCCCGGCTCCTGACCTCGCCGGGCGAGACCACGAACATCAGGAGTAACAAGAATGGCAGGCCCCACGCCAGCCGCGGCCGGTGGAGCAAGAGCAACAAAACAAGTCCGGTAGCCAGCCCGAGGTACGCGCTCCTCGTCAGGCTGAGAAACACGAAGAAGACCCCGGCCGAGGCCAGGCATGCACTGAGGCCCCGGGCAAAGGCGCCTCTGGTTTTCTCGAGAGCCTCCTCGAAGAACAAGAGGGTGAACGGGAGCAAGAGCCCGGCAAATGTCATGTGGTTCGAGAGCCCGCCCGTGAGCCTCGTGTTCAAGTCCCCGTGCCCTGCATGGAGTTCGAGAGCCGCTCTCAAGAGAATCAAGGCCATGGTCAGCTTGAGGAGACGAGCGAGAAGTTCCGCATCGTCCTTCCGTCGAATCAGCGAGATTCCGATGGGGAGAATGAGAAACGTGAGAAGCCCCTTGATTTCGCCCATCGAGCGCGAAGGCAGGGTTGAAAAGACCGAGGACAAAACGGAGAGAAAAAGAAAAGCGCAAAGAGGCGGGAACACCGTGGAGGGACGTCGAAAAGCGGCAAGGAAAGGCTCTTTCCGTCTCGCCGCAAGAAGGCGCCAGACAAGAGTGAAGACGATGGCCCCGGCAAGGGCGATGTTCGCGGGTGCCATGAGGGGTGTGAGCGCACCCGTCAGGAGCAAAAAAGAGAACGCGGCGCCCTCGGGGACGGAGCGCCTAAAGAGAGGACTCAGAAGATGGGGACGTCCCCTCAAGCCGCGCGAGCGTCAGTGGGGAGAGCCTCGTCGATGAGCATGACCGGGATGTCGGAGACAATTGCGTAGACTCTTCCGCACTTCTGGCAGAAAAGCCCCTCTTTCACCACTGGTTCCTCATCTCGGAACTTGTCGCGGTACTTCTCCACGAGGGCCGAGGCCGCGGACTCGGTCAACGGGCAGAGTTCCACGGGCGGCCGGTCATCACAAGCGGGACAGGCCAAAATCGCGAGCAGTTCGGGGTCAACAGGCATGATGCGAATCCTAGCAGGGAATTTCGTGTGTTACCCGTCCAGGCGCTCTTGAACGGGGCAAATGGAACGGGCTCTACCGGTCGTTTCATCCACGTCGACGACGGCTCCACAGAGTCTCACGTCGCGCGAAGCCGTTTCCATGGGGCGGGGCACCTGTAGCAGGAAGCGCTGCAAGATGTTCTCGGGATCGAACCCGATGATCCCCTCGTAGGCTCCGGTCATTCCGGCGTCGCCCTGGTAAGCGGTCCCCTTGGGCAGAATGCGCGCGTCAGCGGTCGGGACATGCGTGTGGGTTCCAATGACGAGAGACGCCCGGCCGTCGAACCACCAGCCAATGGCCTGCTTTTCCGACGTGGCCTCCGCGTGAATATCCACTACGACGACCTTGAGATCCTGCCGGGCCGCCTTCATGGCGCGGAAGGCATCGTCCCCGCCGCGAAAGGGGGAGTCGATGTTGGTCATAAAAACCTGTCCCTGCAAGTTCAGCACGCCGACAGGGACACCACTTCTCGACTCCCGGATGGCCCAACCATGCCCCGGATTCCCCGGGGGGTAGTTGTGAGGCCGAAGCACGTTTTCAATATCGTTGAGGAGGGGCACGAATTCCTTCTTGTCCCAGATGTGATTTCCGGAGGTGAAGACGTCGATGGGCAGCCGCGACACCTCGGAGAAGATGTCGGGGGTCAGCCCAAAACCACCAGCTGCGTTTTCGATGTTGACGATCGTGAACTGGATGTCTTCGCGATCAATGAGATTGGGGATGAGCCGCAGGGCCTTTCGCCCCGGCTTTCCGACGACGTCACCGACAAAAAGAAGTTTCAAGGGAACCTACTTTGCGTAATCAACCGCGCGGGTTTCGCGCAACACCGTGACCTTGATCTGTCCCGGATATTGAAGTTCTGCCTGAATTCGGCGGGCGATGTCCTTTGAGAGCCAGAAGCACTCGTCATCGCCAATCTGCTTGGGATCGACGATCACGCGCAGTTCGCGGCCAGCCTGGATGGCGAATGTCCTCTCAACCCCCTTGACTCCTTCGGTCATCTTCTCGAGTTTCTCCAGCCGCTTGACATACGTCTCGAGGATCTCGCGGCGCGCGCCGGGACGCGCGGCCGAGATGGCATCCGCCGCGTTCACCAGGACGGCTTCCACCGTCCGCGGCTCGTAATCACCGTGGTGGCATTCCATGCCGTGAACGACGGCATCGGACTCACCGAACTTCTTCAAGAGCTGGCGGCCCAGTTCGAGGTGGGTGCCTTCTTGTTCGCGATCGATCGCCTTGCCGATGTCGTGAAGGAGTCCCGCGCGCTTGGCGATGTTGACATCGGCGCGCAGCTCGCTGGCCATGTGACAGGCCGCCCAGGCAACCTCGAGAGAGTGTTGCAGGACGTTCTGGCCGTAACTCGTGCGGTACTTCAGACGGCCCAAAAGCTTGACGAGTTCCGGGTGAAGATCTGGAATTCCCATCTCGTACGCCGCCGCCTCTCCAGCGAGGCGAATACGCTCCCAGAGTTCGGACCGGACCTTTTCGACGATCTCCTCGATGCGCGCTGGATGAATGCGGCCGTCTTGAATGAGACGTTCGAGCGCCATGCGAGCCACTTCCCGGCGGATCGGGTCAAACGATGACAGGAGAATAGCTTCGGGGGTGTCGTCGATGATGATGTCGACGCCGGTCGCGGATTCAATGGCCCGGATGTTTCGCCCCTCGCGCCCGATGATGCGCCCCTTCATGTCATCCGAGGGGAGATCGACGACGGAGACGGTGTTTTCCACCACGTGCTCGGAAGCCATCCGCTGCAGTGTCATCGAGAGGACACGCTTGGCCTTCTGGTTGGCGTTCTCGACGGCATCTTCCTCGATCCTGCGAACGAGGCTCGTGGCCTCGAGGCGGGCGTCGTTCTCGAGTTCACGAATCAAGTCCTTGCGAGCCTGCTCCGCAGTCAGCCCGGCAATTTTCTCCAGTTTGACACGCTGCTCGCCAACCAAGGCTTCGGCCTTCGCAAGAGCCTCGGTTTCGATTTCCCCGATCTTCTTTTCGCGGCGGTTCAGGTTCTGCACGCGGTTTTCGTTGTCTTGCTCGCGGCGCTCGGCGGCTGTGATCTTCTTGTCGAGGCTCTCTTCCTTTGCGAGAAGCCGCTTTTCGATTTCGGTCAGTTCTGACCGGCGCCGGGCATGGTCAGCCTCGATGGCCTCTCGTGCCTTGAGCAGCTTCTCTTTGGCGTCGAGGTCGGAGCGCTGGGCTTCTGCTTCCGCCCGCCGGACCTCGGCCTCGGCCTTGAGACGGGCTTCCTCGAGAATCCGCTTCGCCTCGATTTCCGAAAGAGCCTTCGCCTCGGCTGCCGCGGCGCGCGCGCGCAGCCCCGTGATGAAGAATGAAACGCCCGCCACGACCATGACGGCCGCTAACAGGACGAGGAGAATAGTAGAGTTCAACGGTCGGACCCCCTCGATCAATCATGTCTCGAGGGTTTTCCTTTGCCGCGACACTGCGAGAAAAAGAACCTTGCCCGCCTCAGGCAGGCACTTCTCCCCAAAGAAACCGCCACCTTGGGATCTTAGAAACAGGCCCCCGCGACGGCCGTGCGAGCTAAGTCGAGTGAACCCGTCTCGAAAACAGGCTGGATTCCCCAGGGCAGTCCATTAGTTCCTCTTTACGAGGCGTCACAGGGCGGCCACGAACAAGGAGAACCCATTTAATCTCTATCGGTTCAAGGACGTTAGACTCGATCACGTACCGCGCAGGGTCCCAGACGACTCCTTCCCAAGCTTGACGAAGGCCCCTCCCCCCGGAGAGGACTTCAAAATCTCATCCAGTTTCGCGACAAGCCGTTCTGCCCGGTTTGCATAACGGCCTGGATCACCCTCACTGACCTTGGACCGGAAGCGGTAAAACTCGTCCGAGATATTCAACGCCGTCAGAATCGCGATTTTCGCCAAATCGACGGTCGGAACCTGCTCCGCAACCTCCCGCATTCGCTTGTCAACAAATGCGGCGACATCGCGCACGAGCTGAGGATCTTCAGCCGACTTGATCACATATGTCTGGCCGAATATCTCAACCTGCTGAGTCACGACCTCGCGTTCCATCTCGGAAGTGCCCCCCCCCCGGGCTCAAAGACACGGGAAGGATAGCACGGCACCCCGCTTCAGCGAGCGGAAGAAACACAGTATCAAAAGTCCGGACGACACAGGCCGGACAGGTACCACGTTACTCGGAGGCCGGAGGCGCTGGTTCCTCGAGGCTCTGAACCAGCCTCTCGATACGCTCGCGCAATTTGCCGCGGTCGGCCTCGAACCGCGCGAGTTTCTCAGAGAGTTCGGAAGCCGTTTTCCCGGCTGCGTCCTTCGCCTCGGCGAGTTCCGCCTTCACCGTATCGCGCTCCTTCTCCGTCTCGGCAAGCGTTTGCTTTAACCGGGCGTTTTCGCCCGTCATCTCTTTCACCCGGGCGGAGAGCTTCTCGATCTTCTCCTCGAGGACGCCAAAAATGGCTTCGATTCCGCCGTTTTCCGCCTGCGTCTCTTCAGTGCTCATCCCGAAAACCTCACTCTTCGAATCCGTCCACACGCGTCTCGCCGAGCGCAAGGAGTCTTCTTGCGGCGGCGTCCCGCCACCCGTTGATCTCTTCACGAGAAAGCGATCGCACGGGAGACACGAAGCTTAACGTCAAAGTCGTCTTGATGAAGCCGAAAGGCACGCCCGCCCCCGCAAATTGTCCCTTGACAGCAAGGGCACACAGTTCTTTCGGGGCCTCCCGCAGGGCTGCGTCCTCGACAACTTGCCACTGGACGCTTTTTCTGTGCGTCACCGTCAAGTCGACATCGCTTCCGGGGAAGCGGGACGGAGTCTCGAGAGAGGCCGGGTGCGGCGGAATCTCGAGGGCCGAAAGGTCGACTTCACCAGCGATTGGATCCGCAAGATCCCACGACTCGGCAAGTTTGTGCTCGAGCGCCCCCACCCAGCCTATGGCCTTGCCAAGAGAAACGGCCGTGGCGCTGCGTCCCGGAGCCAGAAACGGGTATTGCCTGGCCTCGAATCGGGCAAGTGGGGCTCCGAGCCCGGCCACGAGCGAGGCGACGACGCCGGACCCGTCGTAGAAATCGTAACGGCGCCCCTCGGCCGAGAAGTGACGGCCGGAAGTGCCACAAAGCAAGAAGGTGGCACAGCGCCTTTCCGCCGGCTTACCATCTTGCAGACCGAAAGACCGGTTCACCTCGAAAAGGGAAAGATCCAAAATCCCGCGCCGCGCGTTCTGCTGAGCGCTTTTCAGAAGCCCTGTCAAGGGGGTGGAGCGCATGATGGAAAACGGCTCGCCCAGCGGGTTTTCGATCTCGGGAGGTTCTCCCGGGGCCAAGCACTGGAAGGGCTCATTTTCGGCGCGAGACACGAAGGAATACGTTTGCGTTTCCTTGAGTCCCATTCCAGCCAGGAGGTTCCGGGCTTCCTCCTCGAGACCGAGAATGGGCAGTGTTTCGACCGGGTTAAATGCTGGCGGCAGCGTTTCTGGCAGGCTCGCGTATCCAACGTGCCGAATGACTTCCTCGATGAGATCTGCCTCGAGTTCGAGATCGATGCGCGCGGGAGGAACGGTGATTGAGAGGACATCTCCCGCTTCTTCCGTCCATGTGAACCCGAGGGCCGCAAAAATTCCGAGCATCGTGTCACGGCTGATTTCCATCCCCAAAAACTCGGGGACCCGCTTCAGACGCAGGCGGATCGTGCGGGGCGAAATCTTGCGGGCAACGGCATCGATGACACCGCGCGCCAGGACGCCGCCATTACTTTCGAGAATGAGGTGAGCGGCCCGGTTGAGCCCATCCACCGTGGCCGCGGGATCGGTCCCTCTTTCAAAGCGGTGGGAAGCGTCCGTGTGCATCCCGAGCGACTTGGCGGTCAGACGGACCGCGGGCGCATGAAAGTGCGCGGACTCGAGCAAGATGCGTTTCGTCTCGGGCGAAATCGCCGTGCCAAGTCCCCCCATCACCCCCGCGAGGGCGACAGGCTTCTCTGCATCCGCGATGACCAGGTGCCCGGAGTTGAGGACCCGCTCGACGCCGTCGAGCGTGACCAGTTTCTCCCCGTCACGGGCGCGTCTGACAACGATGGCCGGTTTTCCATCGGCTCCCCTGGCGAGGAGGTCAAGGTCAAATGCGTGCAGGGGCTGACCGATATCCCACAAGACAAAATTCGTCGCGTCCACCGGGCCACTGATGAGATTGGACCCGATGGCCTCGAGGCGCGCGGCCACGAACGTGGAGGCCTCGCCAGGCCGGACTCCCTCGATCACGCGAGCCGAGTACCGCGAGCAGAGAGAGGGTTCTTCGATTGTGACGGTGGCAAGGTCCGTGACGCTGGGCCCCGTGTCAACGGGCGGCACGGAAAAGCGGCTGTCGTGAAACTCTTGGCCCAGGGAAAGTGCAGCCTCGCGGGCGAGTCCACGGTGGTTCATGGCGTCTGGCCGGTTGGCGGTCAATTCGACGTCGAAGATGACGTCTGTGCCGTTTTCCTCAACGCCCTCGACGATGAACCCGGCAGACGTCAACCGGTCTCTTAGCACCCGGGGTTCGGGGACATCTCCGGAAATGTAATCACGGAGCCAATCGAGCTGGAATTTCATGTTGTCCCTAGTTCCAGACGCGGTCGAGAAATCTGACGTCGTTCTCGAACAGAAGCCTCAAGTCTGGAATTCCGTAAAGGAGCATCGTGATGCGGTCAATTCCCATGCCGAAAGCGAATCCCGTAAAACGCTCCGGGTCAATGCCGCCAGCCTCGAGAACTCTCGGGTGCACCATGCCGGCTCCCATGATCTCGATCCAGCCAGACCCAGAACAGATACGGCACCCCTTGCGCTCGCAGAAAACGCAACTGACGGCGACATCCACACCAGGTTCAACGAACGGGAAGAAGGTTGGCGCGAGCCGGACTTCAGCACGCTCGGAAAAGAAGCTACGGGCAAAGGCCGCCAGGGTCCCGCGCAAGTGGGCAAAGGTGATCCCCTCGTCGATCGTCAGCCCCTCGACTTGGTGGAAGACGGGAGAGTGCCGGGGGTCGATGTCATCTTTGCGGAAGACACGGCCAGGGCTCAGGATGCGAATGGGAGGACGCTTTCGCTCCATGACGCGCATCTGCACGGGAGACGTATGGGTCCTCAGGAGAAGACGGTCTTTACCGGGGCCGCCTCCCTTCACGAAGAAGGTATCCACGGCATCTCGCGCCGGGTGGTTTTGCGGGAAGTTGAGAGATTCGAAGTTGTACCAATCCGTCTCGATCTCTGGCCCGTCGGCAACCTCGTAACCGAGGTTCTTGAAGGCCGCCTCGATGCGCCTTCTGACAACGGTGAGGGGGTGCAGGCGGCCCACGGGACGCAGGCGGGCAGGCAACGTCACATCGACGGCGCGGGCCTCCTCGGCCTGGCGGGCGGCCCGGCGCTCTGCTTCTGTCCCGAGGGCCTCGAGCCGTGCCTCGATTTCCCGCTTGAGCGAATTGACACTTCCCCCGAACCGCGCTTTTTCCTCTTTGGGGACATCCTTCAGACGCGCAAGGAGTCCCGTGACGATCCCCTGTTTCTTCCCCAGCCAGCGGACTTGCAGGTTGGAGATATCTACTGGGAGCAATCCCCCCCGGTTCTGGGCCGCTGATTCGGTTTCGGCCAGATCCTTGAGAAATTGCTCTCGGGCGTCTTCGGGAGAAGGTAATTCGCTCACGGCCAACTCAGGCCCTTGCGAGGGCGCTCTTGGCGGAGGCGACAATGCCGGCAAAACCAGCCGGATCAGTAACGGCGATTTCGGCCAGCATCTTGCGGTTGATTTCCGCTCCGGCCTTCTTGAGACCTGACATGAGCTTCGAGTAGCTGATGTCGTTCATGCGAGCTGCCGCGTTGATTCTCACGATCCAGAGCCCGCGGAACTCACGCTTCTTGGCCTTGCGATCGCGCGTCGCGTAGCCGAGAGATTTCTCGACCTGCAGTTCCGCAATGCGGAAACAGTTGTGTTTCGTTCCGTAATAGCCCTTTGCGAGTGCCAGAATCCTCTTCCGGCGGTCTTTCCTCTTGGTTCCACGTTTAACGCGCGGCATGGATGGCTCCTTTGTTTAATCGGGTGAGGAGGAGGGGAAGCCCTCAGGCGTACGGCAGCATTTCGCGCACGACGGCTTCGTCGGCTTTCGAAACGTAGGCCGGCTGGCTCAGGCTGCGAAGGCGGCCAGCGTTCTTGTGAGTCAAGATGTGGCGCTTCATCGCCGAACTTCTCTTGAACTTGCCAGATGCGGTTTTCTTGAACCGTTTGGCGGCTCCCCGGTGGGTCTTCCGTTTGTAATTGGCCATGGTGGCAACTCCTGAGCGGAATCAGAAGCGACAAAGACCTTTACCCCGGAATGGGGTCGCGGCCCGCGCTCTTTCCCGCTGCGTAAAACTCTAGTGTTTCTTGAGCGGCGCGAAGACTTGGTGCATGCGGTTTCCCATCATTTCAGGAGCTGCTTCCACATGCGCCTTCCCGTCCAAGTCCTTGACCAGCCTCTCGAGCACTTTCCTTCCGTTATCGAGCCTCGACATCTCCCGGCCTCGGAACTGGATGGTCGCCTTGACCTTGTCTCCTTCGTCGAGGAATCCGAGGATGTTCTTCAGCTTGAAATCGTAGTCGTGCTCGTCGATGTTCGGCCTGAACTTGACTTCCTTGACTTGGGTCACCTTCTGCTTCTTCTTGGACTCGTGCTCTTTCTTCTTCTTTTCGAACGTGAACTTGCCGAAATCCATGACCTTGCAAACCGGAGGGTCGGCCTGCTCGGCGATCACCACGACATCGAGCCCTTCTTCCTGACCCCTGAGCAGAGCCGTCCGCGGGTCGACGATGCCAACTTGCTCGCCGGCTGAACCAATCAGACGCACCTGGGGGAATCTCAAGATGTACTCGTTGATGGGAGAAGATTTCTGGGGTGGGATTCTCGGTCCGCCTCGAATGAAAATGGTCAATCCTCCTTTATTCCTGCAGGGCTCACCGGACCATCCTTGCCAAAGCAAGACGTTCCGGTGACGCAACTCTCAAAAACGATACAGGAGAAGGACTCGAGCTTCAAGAAGGCATGGTAGGCGCTAGCAGACTCGAACTGCTGACCCCTTCCGTGTGAAGGAAGTGCTCTACCGGCTGAGCTAAGCGCCTTTGTCAGCTCTCACCAAAACCTCGTCCACGCCGGAACGGAGGCTCGGAAACAGTTTTGGTAGGCGCGAGCAGGATTGAACTGCTGACCCCTACCGTGTCAAGGTAGTGCTCTCCCACTGAGCTACGCGCCTCCGATCCAACTGTTTCCCAGGCTACCGGCAGGAGAAGAACCCATGAGGGTCCTCGATCTTGAACCCCGCCCTCGACCTGATGTTTTCTTCAAAAGAACCACCCGGTCTTAGCCGGGAGCGCGAACGCTATCCGAATAGCGGAAAAACGTCAAGTGCGCAACGAGTACACCGGATGGCTGCCAGGGCACTTCCCGCCGGGCCGGCAGGTACAATCGGCTCGTGGCTGACCGGGCTTCCGTCTCTTCGCTGCTCGACGAAATCGCGTCTCTTCTGGCACTGAAAGGGGAAAACCCTTTCAAGATAAGAGCTTTCGAAAACGCGGCCCGCGCTATTGGAACGCTTGAGGATTTCGACGAACGAGCCCTCAAGAAGGACTTTGGGAGCGTGAAGGGGATCGGGAAGGCGATCGCCTTCGTGATCACGGAGTATCTTGAAACCGGCCGTTCCTCTGGAATCGAGTCTCTTTACGCCGAGATCCCCGAGGGCGTGCGCCAATTCACCCTCATCGCGGGCCTCGGACCCAAGAAAGCCAGCGCCCTGTGGAAAGAGCTTGGCGTCACAACCCTCGGCGAGCTGGAGTACGCCATTCGCGAAAACCGGCTCGTCTCGCTGCCTGGATTCGGCGCAAAAACCCAGATGCGCATCGCGGACGGCCTGCGTTTCCTCACCCAGCAGGCCGGGCATTTCCGCCTCCCCGAGGCTTTTTTCGCGGCCAGTACCCTGAGGGCTTTTCTCGAGGGCCCAGCTGGACGAGAAGCCGGCGTCACCGCGGTCGAATTCGGCGGTGACTTGCGGCGCGGCTTCGAGACGGTCTCTTGCCTTCATGCAGTGGTTGCCTGTCAGGCCCCGGACGCTCTCCCTGCTATCGGCGAGAAGTGGGAAGGGCTCTCGCTCACTGTCACCGCGTGTGATCCGGCGCACCTGGCGCCCGTGCTCTTCGAAAGCACGGGCCCCGGGGAGCACGTCCGGGAGGTTTGGGCCCTTATTCCCGCAAACAAGGGCGACCGGTTTGCGAGCGAGGCCGAAATCTACGCTGCTTGCGGCCTGCCCTTCATCCCCCCGGAACTGAGAGACTGGCCAGGCGTCATCGGCGCGGCCCGCTCGGGCAGCCTCCCCGAACTCGTCACCCTGTCTGACATCAAGGGGCTTTTCCACCTTCACACGACCTATTCCGATGGCAGGGCAACGCTTCTCGAGACTGTTCAGCGCGCGCGTGAACTCGGATTCACTTACATCGGGATCTCCGATCACTCTCCGGCCGCGGCCTATGCCGGCGGTCTCGCGCCAGAGCGCGTTCGGGAACAGTGGGAAGAAATCCTCAAACTCAACGAACGCTTCCCTGGCTTTTCGATCTTTCGCGGAACCGAGGCAGACATCCTGCCGGATGGGTCCATCGATTTCGGCGACGAGTTTCTGAGAGGGTTCGACTTCGTCGTGGCCTCGGTCCACTCGTCCTTCCGGCTGCCCCGCGAGCAGCAGACGGCGCGCCTCATTCGTGCCGTGACAAATCCGCGTGTCACCATGCTCGGCCACCCGACAGGACGCATTCTCCTCGCTCGCGACGGGATCGATGCAGACTGGAATGCCGTCTTTTCAGCTGCGGCCAAGAGCGGGTGTGGAGTTGAAATCAATGCCTCCGCGTACCGGCTCGACCTCGACTGGAGGATGGGCCGGGAATTCTCTCAAAAGGGTCTCTTCACATCCATCAACCCCGACGCCCACGAACTTGCCGGACTCGAAGAAGCCGCCTTTGGCGTTCGAATCGCGAGAAAGGCCGGCTTTTGCGCATCATCCGTTCTCAACACCCTGGACGCTTCCTCCGTTAACGCCAAACTCGAGGAGCTTCGCGGCAGGACAGGATGACCCGGCGCGCTCTGATCTGCATCGTCATTCTCCTCACGGCGTCTTGTTCTCCCCCGCGTCCGAAATCACAGGGCCAGGGCGGAGTCAGGAACCCGAACGCGGTGTCCGTCTGCCTCCTCATGTGTGACGGCGTTTCCTCGGAGGCTCTCGAACGAGTCATGGCTCGCGGCCTCATGCCCAACATCAGGCGAGCCATCTACGACCGGGCCTTCCGAGTGGATAACGCCATCGCGTCGATGCCGAGCGAGACCTACCCGAACGTCACCACGATGATGACGGGGCTCTTGCCGGGGCACAATGGAATCGCAGCCAACATCTGGGTCGACCGGAGTCTGAGAAGAAGCGAGCGGCACACGAACATCTTCCGTGTCTATTTCACTTCCGACTACTTCACCGAGGACGCCAAGACACTCTTCGAACGAATTCCCGGGCCAACCGTCGCCGTCACCACACCCATCTTCAAGGGCGCTGATATCGTCAAAAAGAACTTCACGGCTGTCATCGCCTCCTACTTCCGCAACGATTGGGCCTTTTGCGACCGCAAGACCCTGGAGGATGCTGGCGACGGGTATCGCAGTTCTCTGGAGAATGGTGAACTCCCCCCACTCGTCTGGGCACACCTGCTCGGCCCGGACGAGGTCGCTCACTACGAGTCGCCAGAATCCGAGGATTTCGCCCAGCACCTTGCGACACTCGACAAAGCCTTCGGACGCCTCCTCAGACGTCTCAAGCGCTGGGGCGTGCTCGACCGCATTGCCTTTGTGCTGGTAGGAGACCACGGGAATCAGAGCTATACGCAGACTGCCGATGCCACTGAACTCGTGCACCGGGTTCTCGTGTCTTATCCCATGTGGGCCGACTGCCACGAGGGCGGGTGTTTTCTCGTCCCTTATTCGAAGTCGGCCAAGAGGCCCTTTGATATCGGAGACACAAAGGTCTCGGTGGGTGCTTATCGCGGGGTGATGATCTGGCTTCCGGGGCTCCGGCCGCAAGACCCTCTTCCGGCCGCATTCAAGAAGGCGAGAACGAAGAAAAGCCAGGGCGCCCCGGTGCCGATTCCGTTGCCCCCCCGCTCGGGCTTCGCTCACGCACTGGCGATGCTTCCAGAAATCCAGCTCGTCGTCTCTCGGGGAGTGTCTCCAGGTTCCGCGGAGATCTACAGTGAAACTGGCCGCGCGGAGGTCCTGCGTGACGACTCCTCGGACGTGACGCTCTACTCTTACCGGGTTCTGGAGGGCCAGGATCCACTGGGCTACACCAATCGGGACGAGTGCCGAGGGCTCGTGGGGGGCGCCCACCCCGCTTCACGGTGGCTGGAAGCGACCCAGCACGCCGAGTACCCCGATCTGGCCGTCCAAATCGCCGAGTACTTCGACTCTTCCCGTGCGCCGGACGTCTACCTCACGCCGAAGGCCGGGTATGGGTTTCGCACCGCTCGAAAAGCGGGACACGGGGCGCTCTTGAGAAACGAAATGGTCGTCCCCCTGCTTTTCTCGGGTCCCGGCATTCAGCCGCGCCGTATCCCGACAGCAAGAACAGTGGATGTTGCGCCCACGATCCTGAGTTACCTGGGTATCCCGTTTGATGCGAATGAGATGGACGGCGAGGATCTCCGCATCAGGACAGCTTCGGGCACAGGAACACCTGTACTTGCCCCCCTCGGAGCATCGTTGTCATTTGAGGGGGAAGAGGACCCATAGCGTGGGGTGCGGTCCCGGGCTACTTGTCGGGTATCACCAGCACCTGTCCGGGGAAGATCACATTAGGATCCTTGATCTTGTCTTTGTTCGTCTCGAATATGAGGGTCCACTTCGAGGCATCACCATAAACCTGTTTCGCTATTTTTGAGAGGGTATCCCCTGCCTTGACGCTATAGGTACGAGACGGCCCCGCCGTCTGATTACCTGGCAGCGAGGGACAGTGCAGGAACACGGCGGGAACTTCGTCGGAAGTGTCGCGAGAGCTGACACTGGACCCGATGTACCATCCCGCCAGAGTTCGCCAGTCAACGTTCCCCAGATTGATCGGTGCCGGGTCGTAGACCAGCACCTTTTCTGGCTTGATCCCTGCAATGACAACAATGTGTGTTTTCCCGTTCGTCCAGAGTGGACCGTAGTTCATCAGCCAGTTCTCGAGCGCAGCGGGCGTGGGGCTCATCGGGGGCACCGGCACGAGGCCCAGGCGTTTTGCGAAGGCGATGATCTGCGGATTACCTATTCCTCCGTCACCGTCCCGCATGATGGCACTGGCCATGTCCTCAGACGGATCCATGATTGCGGTTTCCGTCATCTGGAGTCGCTCCCTGCGCCAATGAATAAGCATCTGCGCACTGGCGTACCAGCACGACATTTTCATGGTCTGTGGAATGAGCTTCATACCTGGCACGACATAGCTCATGTTCAAGCCCCCTATCTCTCTGTTTTCAGAGAAGTCTATTCCTCTTTCCTCGAAACGTTTTTCTCAAAATGGGCAAATTTGGGGGGATCCGGGAAATATGGGGACAGGCAATTGTATGGTAGAATGGGAGGGATGAGAAGGGCACGGGCATTTCCAGAAGAAGGATCGCATCGGGGGTTCTTTCATTGCCTCTCCAGGGTCGTAGATCGCAGGTTCATCATGGGTGACCCAGAGAAGGAGGTCTTCCGCAAGATCCTGCGTCAGTGCGAGATCTTTTATGGCCTCAGGCTCCTGACCTACTGCATCATGTCCAACCATTTCCATATCCTCGTCGAAGTACCTGAGCCAAAAGAGCTTACGGAGGACGACGTGTTCTTGCGGGTGGATGCCCTTTACCCGGCGAAGTTCACCGCCGGCCTTCGCCGTGAACTCGCCGCCTTGCGCCAGGCCGGCCTGGGTGAACGGGTCGAGGCCCGCCTGGACTCGTTCAGGCGCCGGATGTGGAACCTCTCCAACTTCATGAAGTCCCTCAAACAGCGCTTCAGCACGTTCTACAACCGGAACAACATCCGCTGCGGGACCCTTTGGGAGGAGCGCTTCCGAAGCGTCATCGTGGAGGGGGAGGAGACCACCCTCCTCACCATGTCTCTCTACATCGACCTGAACCCCATTCGCGCCGGCATCGCCTCTGACCCGGCCGGCTACCGTTTCTGCGGTTACGCCGAAGCCGTGGGTGGCGGGGAATCAGCCCGCACGGGACTCACCAGCCTGGTTTCCAGGAAGTCAGAATCCTGGAAGGCCGTGCAGGCGGAATACCGGAGGCTCCTCTTCTGGAATGGAGAAGAAACCTCGGTCCGGAAGGGTTTCACGACAGGAGACATCGCGGCAGTGGAATCAATGGAGGGCCATCTCCCAGCGGGAGCAGCCCTCCAGCACCGAATTCACTATCTTTCCCAGGGCGTAATCCTGGGAAGCCGCGGATTCATTGACAATTGGTTTTCGCGCAACCACTGGCGCTTTGGGAAGAGAACTGTTGGGCAAGTTTCTGTACGTCTCCCATCTCTCTCGGACCTCCGCATCAAGACAGTTCCAGACACAGAGGCACCCGCCCCCTACTTCGGGACTGCGCGATAAGCCTCTTCCCTCTTCCCTCTTACCTCTTGCCGCCTCGTTTCGTGTTGGTGACGGGGGGACCGAGAACATATGTATCCATTCGTTTAGAGGCTGCGTCACTGGAGATCCGGGTCACGAGTCCGATCGCCCGGCCCTTCCCTTCAACCGCTTGAACAACTATTTCGATGTCCTTGTACTCAGCATCGCCCGCCGGAATCTTCGTGACCGTCGAGATGATCCTATCGATCTGCTTTCGCTCGTAGGGCCCCAGATCCACGAAAAGGGGCTCCCCGAGGGCGGCGCCGCCCGTCTTGCGCAGAATGATCCGTGCTCGCGCAATCTCACCGGCCAACTCCGCCAACGTGAGGTTCGTCTTGAACTGAGCCCCCTCTTCGATGGCGGGGAGCGAAACCTCTGGCTTTGCCGTATCGGATTCTGACTGTTTGACGCCAAAGACCTCCTGAGAAGATACAGAGAAGATCCCTGCGAACGTCGCCTCTGTCCCCGGAGCCGGATTCAATGACGACAGGGAATACCCGAGATCAGGATTCTTGGGGTCGAGGGGTGTTGTCGTGTCTGATGAAAAGACAAGACCCGTGATGTCGCCTTCAATTTTCAACATTCCTCTCGCATTTGCTTCGATCCCGAGAAGATCCTTCAGTACGTTGTTGTACGACACGCCGGGAGGGCCATCAGCATCTCGCCGCGGGATCACAATCTCCCTCGGCTCAGAAGCCTCTCCAAACCCAGGTTCCGGGACGAAGACCGCCAATAGGCGAGCCTCTCTTTCCGCTCCATTCGTGATGGAGACCCGCGTCGAGTAGGCGCTATCTACCGTCTTCTCGCTGGTGACCGTCGGCAAGAACGCAGTGTTCACAACCCTCGGGGCCTTCGCTCCTGGCCTCACCTTGGACTGTACAGTACCGAGCCGCACCGCGTAGCTCCGCGACCGGTTGTCCAGGACCGTCGCGAAGGCTGAAACCGTTCCCGCGCCAGAAACAGGTTCGATCTCCACCGTGCCCTCGTCATACGGTACCGGGAAAAGCTCCGGGTCAATACTATTGATTTGGGTTTTTGAGTAGGGATTCACACTGAACACCTTCTCTCCCAGTCTCTTTCCCGAAGTGTCGTAGAGCCTCGCGCGGACGCTAATCGCCTTGCCAACCGTCTCGGCACAGATGATGTTGCTTCGATAGCCAGCCAGGGGTCCGCGCAAGCCCGCCAAAAGCGTCAACTCACCCACGGTTCCCGCCTCCGGGACCGAGATTCCCTCACCGTTGATGAAGACCGGGATCTCCCCGCCATACTGAACGGGGACTCCGTCTCTGGAAACAATGGTATCGACAGTCGAACGAACAGAGACCTGGGGCAGCTGGGGTGAACGGATTTCCACGTGCCCGCTCCCCGTGGCGCCGAAGAGACCCGAGACGAAGTCTGACAGCCGGTAGGCCGAGTACGCATTCAGAACAATGGTGTTCTTCTTTACGCTCGGATCGGTGATCCCCTGTGCGCCAGCCGGTGTGAAATAGAGGTCCAGGGTAATCGCGTCCGAACCTCTATTCCGGAGCCAGCCATCGGAAAGAAAACCTGTACCATCGAGTGACAAGAGGCTTCTCCGCGAGCCCTCGCCCGTCGTGCTGCTCACCGAGGACGGGAAGATGAAGGAGTACTCGGAGGCCGGAACCTCTACCCGATTTGTCCCCTCGACAGGAGGAGGCGGTTCTTCGTCGAACACATTGAAGATCGCTGCATCCTCGGGGTTCCCATCGATATTGTCGATCCGGACAGTGGTACTCAGCGGTGGCTCTCCGTCCGCCGTCACCCGGCGGCTTCGATCCACGGACAAATCGAAGGTGCGCTCAGTTCCCGGGGCGAGGGCCGAGATGAAATCCCCCTGGATGCTCAACCACGATCCCCCAGGACCAATGACCGGAGCCAATCTGACGGGGAGCGTTCCGCTATTTCGAACGGAAATCGACTGCGAATCAGGTTGACTCCCCGCTGACGCCCGGAAGTAGACGAGATTCGACCCGACCGGCACGAGTTTCATCCCGCCAGTTGGCTGGCTCGCCCCCTCGAGCACCGAAAGCGTAACCGTCGCGGCCACTGAACGGTTCCCTCCCCCGTCGGCCCAGGACCCCGTCAGTTCGCCGGTCTTGACACCAGATGTGGACGTGCTGCCGGCATCGAATTCGATACTCGCCGTGAAATCCGCACCCGCGGCAACGACAAACAACGCAACGGGCGTCGAGAAGAAGCCGCCGAGAGTGCTCAAGGTGAGCGTCCCGGGGGCCCGCCCGACATTCCTGAAGATGACGGTCGAATTCGCGGGCGGAGCGCCGTTCAGGTTCACCCTGGCCGCGGGAGACTGGCCCCGAATGACAACGAACGAGGCCTGGAGCGGCCGTGCCTGAACCGTCACCGGTGCCGACAATTGAGAGACGTATTCCGGTGCGCAACTCGACCCCGATATCGCCCGAACCTGGATACACCGAACCGATTCGATGTCAGGCGGCGTCTCCACCGTGACGGCGAGTCCCGCCGTGACAACGGACAGGGGGGATGTGCACTGTGCATTATTTGAGACGTTGACTTGATAGTAACCGCCAGCGGGCAGATCGCTCACAGGGGCCCACGCCACCGCGAAGGAGTTCCCGGCAACAAGCGGAGCCGCTGGGTAACTTGTGATCTGAGGCGTGGAGGGAACGACGCACGCCGCTTCTTGCTCGATCGTGAAAGTCTTCCCGGCGGCCGTGATTGTTCCGGCTCGCGCTGCCCCCGTATTAGCAGCAACGCTGTACGTCACGATTCCGTTTCCAGAGCCCGACGCACCAGAAACGGTAGTGACCCAGGCCACGTTCGAGATGGCTGTCCAGAAGCAGCCTGGCCCCGTCTGTACGTTGAAGAACCTGTCGACAGAAGCCGTTGCCGGGACCTTCGCGCTCGCGGGACTGAGGACCGTGTTCGCGGCGCACCCGTCAGCCTGCCGGATGGTGAAGACCCTCCCCCCGGCAAGAATCGTCCCGATCCGGGCGGCCCCCACATTGGGCAGGACGCTATAAGTCACTGTCGCGTTACCAGATCCGAAACCCGGCGTCACCGTGATCCACGGATCAACGGCGGCAACGGTCCATGCACACGTACCCGGGGCCTGAAGCTCGAACTTGAGATTTGTTGCCCCAGCCGCGGGAATCTCGGCGCTTGCAGGGATGAGAATCGTCCCCGCTTCACAGCCTGTGCACGTGCCGTAAAGGAAACAGGCCGCACCTGCGTCGTCGGTGCCGAGACCGTTGGGAGACCGCTCCGCCGAGTAGTTGGAGACCATGACGGAAAGCAGATCGTCACCGGGGAAGAAATCGTTTGGACTTCGCGACTTGTCCGCGTGGCTCAGGCCCAGGGTGTGTCCCAGTTCGTGTGTGACAGCATCCTGAAAGAGGCTCTCTGTAAACGATCCTTCCAAACAGTCGAATGCACGAATCCAGGCGAGCCCGGCCCGAATCGTCTTGTAATTCGAGCCCTTCCATGCGTGGACCGTGTTGTCTGTGACGGGTGCCCCCATGCCAATGACTCCACCCTCCTCAAAGGGGCAGCGAACCGGGGAACCGAACATGAAGAGACCGTTGAGGATGATACGGACTTCTCCGGCCGGCGGTATTGCACTCGGATCACACGCGCCGGGCCGTGCCACCGGGAATCCGTAAGTGATCGCGGAGCTTGCTCCATTCCAGAGGCTCACCGCCGTCTGAATCTGAGAGATGCCCCCTCCCGCCACAGCACTCTGCCCTGACAATAAGGGGTCTTCGCTACAGTAGGAGACCGAAGCCGCTGCTCCATTGTTCCAGCGGAACCGGACCGTATCCCCGGGCGAGCAGCCCAGCGCCGGGTCATAAGTGTAGCCCGCACACCAGTTGTCGTCCCATTGGGGTTCCATCCGCTGCCTGACCGGAAGAACCTCTCCCTTGGCTGTTCCCAGGTAGCCGGGAACCGTGCGAAGCCCCGCCGGCTGGTCATAAAACCGCTCTCTCAGGGCCGACAAAAAGCGTCCAAGTTCACGAACCGGTTCCTTCTCTAGCCTTTCACGTCCGGAATCGCTGACCCGGAAACTCATCGCATCCGCGTTGCGAAAAGCCAGGCGAGTCGCAAAGAGACGGCCACTGGCATCCTCGACAACGTCAAAGGAGCCAATCGAGAGTTCCGTGACCGCGTAAACACCATCAGGGCGCTTCACGAGCGAGAGAACATACTGCTGCCCTGGAGTAAACCGGGGCACCCCCAAGATAGGCAGGCTGATGCCATCGCGCACATTCCCGCCCGCAACACCAACTTCGATCTCGGAGGGGAGCTGACCCTTCAGGCTTTCGATAACAGCAAAACGCGTTCGTGTCTCCGGAAGCCCCCCCGGCAGCACGGTCACGCGTGACCCGAGACTCGTCACAAAAGCAGCCGCGGAGCCGCGCTTGAAGACCACCGCATCCTGCATGGGGAGGTAAACCGCTGCATCAGCGAGTGAAGCGGCCATCAAGAAAAGAAAAAGTCCACAGCCAGCAACGTTTCTAGCGTTTCCAGGGCCTGTCCCGCGCATATTCACCTCACTTGATCCGGATCTCCCTGCTTCCTTGAGGACCATACCACCATCCGGCGCCCCTCCTCTGGCACCTCCGGGATCACCTTCTCAGGAACGGCCATCAGGCCTTTCTCAATCTCTCGAGGTCTTTCTGGGCTCGCTGGTGTCCGGGGTCGAGTTTCAGGGCCTGCTGGAGCGCCTTGACCGCATTGTCTTTCTGGCCGAGCTTCTCGTACACGAGCCCCAGCCGCCACTGCGCATCAGCCCATGTCGGCGTGTCTTTCTTGGGCTCCACCGTGAGATACGCAGTGAGATGCTCAACAGCCTGAGGCAAATTCGTCCCCGAAATGAGAGCAACTCTTGCCAGCTGGTACCGGGCCACCATATCGGCCGGATTCCCCTTATAACGCTCTTCCCACGGTTCCGCGGCCTCCTTGTACCTCTTCTGACCCGCCAGAAAACCCGAGAGCACATAGAGAAAACGGTCCTCTCCCGGCCCAGCCTTCACGGCCGCCCGATACTCGGTCTCCGCCAGGTCGAGCTTCTTCTCGTTCTGAAACACCCTTCCGCGCGCCATATGCCCCCAGGGGGGATTTCGCTTCAGAAGCTCATCGGCCTGCCTGGCGGCTTCTGCCTTGTCTCCTCCGGCTACCCCGGGAGCCTGCAAGTGGTACCCCATCAACTCGAGCCGGGCCTCCACCGAATTGGGGTCGAGTTCCACGGCCTTTTCAAAACTCTTCTTGCACTTTTTCGCCCAGCTCAGTTTCGTGAAAACCGAGGCGGAGAGCGCCTTCATCCCGTAAGAGCGGCCCAGCCAGAGAACGAGATCCGAGTTGTTCGGATCCTTCTCCACGGCCGCTTCCGCCACCTCGATGGCCTTGTCAGGATTGTCCTTGCCGAGTGAGGCCTGAATTGCCTCGATCGCCGGATTCGCTTTTCCGGGAAGAGGGACCGATGCCGCTGCCGCTGCCATGACGAATGAGGCAGAAAGAAAAGAAAGTGCAAAGAAGACGAAAGGAATCAGTGTTTTGCCAAAACGCAACATCGCAGGGAAAGGTACGCTCCTTAACACGAAATGTTTGAGAACCGGCGCTCTTCACTCAGGGGGAACTCACCAGACCCTGCCCGGCAATCCTCTTCACCACATCATCCACGATCGCATTCGGGATGGGGATGGAGAGGTTGTACTGGGCGATCTTCCACTCCCCGCCTTTTCTAACGAGCACTCCACTTCCCCGGCACGGCCCCATGTTCTGGGTCTTCAGCTCTTCATCGAACCAGGCCGTCTTCTGGTCCTCCGAAAACGACACGAACCGCCGGACGGACGTGAAAGTCCAGGCCCGGCCGCGGGCGAAATAGGGTTTGGCCCAGGCTCGGAACTCGTCTCGCGTCCACCGCTCCGTCCCATCCGTTCCGAGGAAAACCCCATCCTTTGCGAAATGACTGAAGTAGAGGTCTTCCTTGGCCTCTGCCGCGGCCTGGTGCCACGAGTCGATCACGGCAGCAACTGCTCCCGCCTGCCCCGCGGCTTTTTGGCCCGGCGGCTTCTCGGAAGCTGACGCCGCCTGTGCGCACATCTTCAGAGAAGGCATGAGAAGGATGGTGACCAGAAGAGCGTAACCCCAGTGCCTCTTCATCAGCCGAAATCCGCCAGTTCGAGCCGCAGATTCCCCGGATTCGTGGCGTACATGAGGCCAGTTTCCAGGCTGACCACACGGGACCGTATAAGTTGCTCGAGCACCTGATCGAACGTCTGCATGCCCTCGTTGCCCCCGTCACGCATGGCATCGACGAGGGATTTACCTTCCTCGGACCCCCCGCCCTTTTCGATGTAGTCACGCGTTCGCGCGTTCGATCTCAGGATCTCGATGGCAGCCGTACGGCCTTTCCCATCGGCGCGGGGCACGAGCCGTTGCGAAACAATGAAGCGAAACGAGCTGGCGAGCCGCGTCCGGATCACTTGCTCTTCCGACTTCGGGAAGACACCGATGATGCGGTCGACAGTCTTGGCTGCGTCCGTGGTGTGAAGCGTTGACAACACAAGGTGACCGGTTTCCGAGGCTTCGAGGGCAATCTCGATGGTCTCCACATCGCGCATCTCACCGACGAGGATGACCTTGGGTGCCTGGCGAAGCGCCGACCGGAGCGCTCGCGAGAACGACGGGCAGTCTTGATGCAGCTCTCGCTGGTGAATCGTGGACCTCTTGTGCGCGTGGATGAACTCGATCGGGTCCTCGATCGTGACGATGTGGAAGGAGTGCAGTTCGTTGATGAGGTTGATGACGGCCGCCAGAGTCGAGGATTTCCCTGAACCCGTCGGCCCGGTCACCAGCACGATTCCGTTCTTGAGAGTCCCGATCTCCTTCAAGACTTCCGGAAGCCGCAAGTCGTCAAAAGTCGGCACCTTGACCGGGATGACCCGCATCACGATGGCGTGCGTTCCGCGCTGCATGAAAATGTTCACGCGGAACCGCGAGAGGTTGGGAATCGCGTAGGCCAGGTCGGCGGCCCCATCCTCTTTCATGGAGGCCCGGGCCTTCTGGTTGTCACCCATGAGGTGATTGGCAATGGCGGACGTGTGCTCTGGCGTCAGCACCTCCCAGCCAGGCGCGGGAACCGGCTCGAGCTTGCCAAGCAGTTCCACCTGGGGGGCCCTGCCGGGGGAGAAAATCAGGTCCGAGACCTTGTCCGACTTCCGGACCATCATTGCCACAAGATTGGGAAACGGAACCGTCATGGGCGATGCCGAGGCCATTCTCACCTCCTGGTTTCCCACAGTTTAGAACGAGGAGTGTCTCAGAGTCTTTCCCCGATTTCCTCCCCACACCGGATTCGTTCTCCGAGAGCCACGCCATCCCGGAACGAGCCCGTCACGACCAGGGACTCCTGGCCTCCCGTCCCGTTGAGCGCCTCCAGATCCTTCTCTAGAAGGGACTTGGTTACGTGGTGCCCGAGCGGAATCCGCGGGATGGCAGCGGGCCAGCGCAAGAACCAGTGACGCTCTTTCTTCCCCAGGCGTGGGTAGAGCCTTCGAGATTCCTCCTCCGCCGTCGCCACGAGCTGCTCCTCGGGCGCGGCAGCCATCTCGGGCTCGACAGATCCGCCCAAAAACGCCGTGGTCAACACCTGGCCGTTGGGTGTCCGGCCAGTAAACAACGAGGACGGAAAGAGAATACCGAGTGACCTGAAGCCTTCTCCCCGCGGGATGAGCGCCCCGAATCCGTTCGGCTCCGCACCCGGCGGCGTACCGGAGAAGGCCGTCACGACAACCGCAAGCGGAGACGCCTTCATTGCGGCAAGCCCCGCCGAGGATCGCAAAAGCCTCTCCCCGAAGAGACGCGCCACGCTCGGGGCATCAATAGTGCTCACGAGCGTGTCCGCTTCGAAGGACGCACCATCCGCGGTCCTGACCTTCCATCGCGAGCCCGAGGGGAGCGGCCCCTCGACCGAAAGTACCGTTCTTCCCGTCAAGACTCTGCCCCCGCGCTCCTCGACGCGCGCCCGCAGCGTTTCCGCGAGCTGGACGAGCCCGTGGCGGAAATTGAGAGTGCGCGTGCGCGGGGGCTTCGGGTTTTGCCTGGGCTTCTTGAAGAACCCGGCAATGACGCTTCCTCCTCGCTCCTCGGCTTCCCAGAGCGCGGGGAATGCGCTTCGCGTCGAGAGCGTTTTCGGGTCGTCGGCGTAGACGCCCGAAACGATGGGGCCGGCCGCATAACGCGCAAGAGACGGCCCGAAACGCCGGGTGAAGAAGTCGTGAACGGATTCGTCCTCGAGTGAAGCCGGCCGCTTGGGAACGAAGGGTTCCTGAAGAATCCGAAGCTTGGCGCCGAAAGTGATGGCGTTCGTGATGAGGCCCTTGGGCCCCGGGATAATGGACCGCGCCTTGCCCCCGCGAACGATATACCGAGGAGCCATCCAGTAAGCCGTCACTGTATCCCTGTCGAGTTCGAGATCTGTCAAGAACCGGTCAACGATGGCATTCGTCCGAAGCGTGTTGGGGCCAAGCTCGATGATGTAGCCATCTTCTCTCACGGTTTGAACGGATCCCGCGATGCGATTCGAAGCCTCGAGCAGAAGCGTCTCGCCCGGGCTCTTTCTCCTGAAAGCGGCTGTGAGGCCAGTGATACCCGCCCCGAGAATGATGACGCGGCTCATCTCCCGCCTCCGAGGAGCGCTTTTCTCGAAATGCTGGCCAGCGACTGGATGAAGAGCGGATGGTCATTGAGGCCCTCCGCCGCCACCCAGTGCGTAATGCCTGCCTTCTCGGCTTCTTCCTTGAAGAGCATCCGGATCTCGTAGAGCGTTTCCACGTGGTCCGAAACAAACGCAATCGGCGCCGCCACCACTTGTTGCACGCCCTCCGAACCGAGTTTCTGGATCATCGTGACCGTCGACGGCTCCAGCCACGGCATTGGCCCGAGTTTCGACTGGTAGCCCAGGCATGAGCGGAACCGGTGCCCGAGGTGCTCATCGATCGCGGCCACCGTCGCCTCGATGTGCTTCGGATACGGATCCTTTTTCTTCTCCACCGTCGCAACGGGCAACGAGTGCGCGGAGTAGAGGATGACGGTTTTCGCTGGATCCTGATCGGGCAGCGTGCGAACGGCCTTTTCAATGAGATCCGCGTGCGCGGCCACGAAGTTCGGCTCGTCAAACCAGGCCTGGGGTGCATCGACGCGTTGAGGAGTAAAAAGAAGCTCTTTCAAAGCGCGCGTCACCCGCGCATGAGATCCCTTCGTCGTGGTCACGGAGTACTGCGGGTAGAGCGGAAGAACGAGAAGCCGCGTCACCGAGGCTTTCTTGAACTCCTCGAGCGGTTCTTCCACGAATGGCCGCGAGCACGTCATTCCCGCCCGCACGAGGGGAGCGGGCCCGGGCCAGTCCTTCTTGAGGTCCGCCTCGAGCAACATCGCCTGCTTCTCCGTCCAGCACCGGATGGGAGACCACCCGATCTTCTCGTACGTTTCCGCTGATTTTGGGGCCCGTGTCTTGGCAATGAACCAGGCGACGGCTTTCCGCAGGGGCGCGATGGGAATACTGATGATCTCCGGGTCTGAGAAGAGTTCGTAGAGGAAGGGCTCGAGGTCCTCGCGCTTCTGCGGGCCCCCTAGCTGAACGAGCAATACTCCTGTCTTTTCCATGGGCTTCTAGAGTGTCCGGGAGAAGATTTGCGGGGCGTGGGGCGACCGCTTGGAAAGGTATTCGTCGAAAACCATGGCGACATTACGAATAAAGATGCGGCCGAGTGCCGTGACGCGGATCTCCTCTGTAAGCTCCGCGCTCACGAGCCCGTCCTCGACAAGAGGCGGCAGCCTCTCGAGTTCCCTGGCAAACTTCTCATCAAAAGACGTCAACCTGAATTCCTCCTCGATCTCGCGTTTCTTGATCACGCAGTGACAGAGCAGTTTGGTGATCACGGCCCGGCGCAAGTGGTCCTCCCCGCTCATGCGGTGCCCGCGAATCGTCGACGGGACCCCCTGCAGGGCAGCTTCGTGATAGGAGCCGTAGTCCTTGGTGTTCTGAACGTAAGTGTCGTCAATTTGCGAGATGGCCGAGATCCCGAGTCCATAAAGATCGCATCCCGCGTGAGTCGTGTAGCCCTGGAAGTTCCGGTAGAGAGTCCTGTCATTTTGGGCAAGGACAATTTCGTCGTGCGGCAAGGCGAAGTGATCCATGCCGATATAGATGTACCCGGCCTGAGAGAATTTCTCGATACCCGAGACGAAGATGGCGAACTTCTCTGTTCCTTCCGGCAAATGTGCGGCCAGAACCCGTTGCGGCCGCTTCAGCCACGGAACATGGGCGTAAGAGTACATGGCGATCCGGTCTGGCCGCAGAGTCAAGACTTGGTCAACACTCTCAGAGAAGCACCGGAGTTTCTGGCCGGGCAATCCATAAATGAGATCGAGGTTGACAGAGCTGTAGCCCAGTTCGCGCGCGGCCTGACAAAGGTCACGCGTCATCTCGAACGGCTGGACGCGGTTCACCAGTTCCTGAACCTCGGGATCAAAATCCTGCACACCCATGGAAACGCGATTGAAGCCGCATTTCTTTAGGACTTCGAGGTGTTCAGGAGACGTCACGCGCGGATCCGTTTCCACCGAAACCTCGGCATTCTCCGCGGGCGGAAAAACCTCGAAGAGGTGAGAGGCAAGCTGGCCAGCCTGGCCCGGTGTGAGGTAAGTCGGCGTGCCCCCGCCCCAGTGAACCTGAACAACCGGCCTCGAGCGGTCAACTTCTCTTCCCAGGCGGTCGATCTCCGCGTGGAGGTCACGGAGGTATCCCTCGATCTCCCCGCGCGTCTCCCCCTGGCGGTCCGGCTTCGGAACCACCTTCATGAAGCAGCCGCAGAACCAGCACTGCTCATCGCAAAACGGCAGGTGCAGATAAAGGGAAACAGGCCTTCCGGTCTCGTTGGCGCGGTTGCAGGCGGCGATGTGATCCTCAGGGCCAACCTTCTCGGACCACTCAGGCGCGGTCGGATAGGAGGTGTAGCGCGGCCCCTGGACGTTGTACTTCTCGAGCAGTTCCGTCGTGACGGGGAGCGTCTCCCCGCGAAGCCTGATGGGAATGGGAGGCATTGAGAGTTCTCCTCGAACCGGCCGTTACACGAGCGGCAGGCGCGCCGCTTCCACGAATGCCGCGACGCTTTCGATGGGGGTTGGCGGCAAGATGCCGTGCCCCAAGTTGACAATATGCCCAATGGGGCCCGCTTCCTTTCTCGTTTTCAAGACGGCCTCGCGAACGGATTCGGGCGGGCCGAAAAGAACACCAGGATCCACATTGCCTTGCAGGCTCTTCCCCGGTGCGCGGCGGCGCGCCTCACAAAGAGGCAATTTCCAGTCAACTGAAATGACGTCGGCGGGAAGCGCGGCGAACGACTCGATGAGATGGGCGGATCCTGAAGCGAAGTGGATGACGGGCACTTCTCCTCGCCGGGGAAGGCAAGACAGCAGCCTCTCCGTCGCCGGCCTTGCAAACCGGTCGTAACTTTCCTTCGAGAGTTCCGAAGCCCACGAATCGAAGATCTGAACCACATCGGCCCCGGCTTCGATCTGGGCGGCCAGATACTGACCGCAGGCGGTGGCAAACTTCGTCAAGAGGAGGTCGAAAGTCGCTGGCTCGCGATACATCATCGACTTGACGTTTGTGAACGACTTGGAAGTGCCGCCTTCGACGGCGTAGGTAGCGAGGGTAAAGGGAGCGCCGCAGAACCCGATGACCGCTGCACGGCCGTCGACCTCTCTCTTGAGCGAACGCAAGATCGCTGGCACGAAACCCGTTTTTTCATTCGGGTCGAACACGTGCAATTTCTCGACGTCCTCGCGCGAACGGACAGGGTGCGGCAGTTTCGGCCCTCCTTCGTCGAGCTGCACTTCGAGGCCCATGGGTGGAAGCGGAATCAGAATGTCGGAGAAGAGGATCACGCCGTCCATTCCAAATCGCCTGAAAGGTTGCATCGAGACCTCGGTGGCAGCAGGAACGTCCGCGCACAGCTCCAAGAATTTCAGTTTCTTGCGAATTTCACGGTACTCGGGAAGGTAGCGGCCAGCCTGACGCATCAGCCAGACTGGCGGAACATCTACTGGCTGCCCGAAGGCAGCGGCGAGAAAGCGGTTTTTTGATGAGGAAGAGGCACAGGCCGAGAGCACCATCCGGGGAAGGTTAGCATCCGCGGGACACGGCGCCCAAAAGGGATGCGTTAATCTAGACGGCCACAATGAAGCCGAGCAGGGAACAGACGAGGATGCTCGCCAGGGAAGAATCCGCTTCCCTTGATGAGAGTTCCGTGAGTACCGGAGCGGGCGGAGATTCGGAACCCGCCCTTTACCGCATCTTGCAGAATCCTGAACGGGCACTGTTCGGAAAGTACCGGATCGAGCGGCTGATCGGTTCGGGCGGAATGGGCTACGTCTTCCTGGCATGGGACGATCTCCTCAAGCGCAAAGTGGCCCTCAAGCTCATCAAAGAGTGCGATCCTCTGGCCGTCGAACGGCTACTGGTGGAGGCGCGGTCCCAGGCTCGCTTGCGGCACGAGAACGTTTGCCAGGTGTACGAAGCCGGGACCGAGCAGGGCATCCCCTTTGTCGCCATGCAATTTGTCGACGGTAAGGCCCTCGATGCTGCCTGTGAGGAGATGGCCGTGGAGCAGAAGGTTTGGCTCGTGGCACGAGTTGCCGAGGCACTGCACGCGGCCCACCGGGAAGGGGTCGTTCACCGCGACGTCAAACCCGGGAACGTCATAGTGGAGGAGACCCCCGGGGGACAGCTGCACCCCTACCTCGTCGACTTCGGCTTGGCCCGTGAAGTCTCAGGATCCCGGCTCACGGTATCGGGCCTCGTTGTGGGGACACCCAGCTACATGTCTCCGGAACAGGCACGCGGGGAGAAAAACGTCGATCGCCGGGCGGATGTTTACGGGCTGGGCGCCACGCTTTACGAACTCCTCGCCGGCCTGACGCTTCGCTTCTCGACCGAGCTTCCCGCGAATTGGCGGAGGCCTCTCGGGCCGCGCCCAGCGATTCTGGCAACTGGGAACTGAAAGCGCACATGGCGCGGATGGAAGCAACCTGGCGGCTCATGAGGAATCAAGCGCCCATCAACATCATCACCGAAGGTCTGGCTGAAACCGAAAAAGCTCTCGCGCGCAACCCGAAGTCTGACGCCCGGCTCGAGAAGGCAGCTCTCGAGATTCTGAAGTCTTTCTGTGAGCCTTCAGGATCCTCGCAAACCAGCGCAACCGCGCGGGAAACGAATTTGGCCGTCCTGAGAGGAGGATTGGGAACACGCGCGGTTCTGCGTCTCGAGTGGCCCCGCTTCATCGAGTGGGCCGAGCGCCTGCGCCGTTATCGATGAAAGTTCTGCCGCTCGTTTGCAGAGGTACCATCCAGACTGGGAGGTGCGGATTGACACTCGAAGAACACGATTCCCTGGATGCCGACAGCCGTTTTCCACGGCGGCAAGACTTCGTTCGCTCTTACATCGATCTGGAGAGAGCTTACGAATCGACTCTCGAGGGCTGGATTCGCGCCCTCGATTTGAGGGATCGTGAAACCGAGGGACATAGCCGCAGAGTCTGCGAGCTGACGGTGGCCCTGGCAGGCCTCTTCGGAATCAAGGGGGACCAGCTCGTTCACGTACGCCGGGGCGCGCTCTTACATGACATAGGCAAGATGGCCCTCCCAGACCGCATCCTCCTGAAACCTGGCCCTCTCGACGAGGCCGAAACAATGGAGATGCAGCGGCACCCGCAGCACGCGCACGACATGCTCTCTCCAATCGAATTCCTTAGCGGCTCCCTCGACATCCCCTTCTGCCATCACGAGCACTGGGATGGCACCGGCTACCCGAGGGGCCTCAAGAAGGAGGACATTCCCTTCCCCGCCCGCCTTTTCTCGGTCATCGACGTCTGGGACGCCCTCCGTTACGACAGGCCGTACCGGAAGGGCTGGCCCGTGGACCGTGTCATCGAGCACATCCGGTCGCTGTCGGGCATCCAGTTCGAGCCCGTGGTCGTGGACGCCTTCGAAAAGCTCCTTCTTAACCGCGGAGATCTCTGAACGCCGGCCTTGACACTCTGACCACCGGCTAGAATAGACCTTGGAGAGAGTATGAGCGCTGGCGAAACCCCCGTCCTTCACATCGATGCAATCGGAGGCGAATTCCGGTCGGGCGTGAAGTCGTACACCAAACCCGGCCCCATCGAAGGAGTTTCGGTTCTCAAATTGCAGCGTTTCGTGGACGACCGCGGGTTCTTCCAGGAAATCTATCGAGCCAAGGCGGACCACCCGGCATCCGAACCCCTGGCCGCGTTTTTCAAGGACGTCCCCGTTCAGCAGATGAACTTCACGATCGTGGATGTGGAAAACCACATCAAGGGGCTCCATTACCATTTGAAGCAGCAAGACATCTGGTATTGCCCGCACCCCTACAAAGCCAAGTTCGTCCTTCTCGATGTCAGAAAGGACTCTCCCACCTACCAGAGGACTCAGGTCTTTGTGGCGGGTGACGGTTCAGACATTCTCGTCCGCATTCCGGAAGGCGTTGCACACGGCTACCGCCCGCTCACAAACCCGTGCGCGCTCTTCTATATCGTCACGCGGACCTTCAACCCCGCCGATCCAGATGAGTGGCGCATCGCGTGGGACCACCCGCTCGTCAAGGACCTGTGGGAGATCCCAAACGGCTAATTCACCGTTTCTCGCGAACCGTCAGAACCGGAATCGGAGAAAGCCTGACGACCCGCTCGGCCGTCGACCCCAGGAGGAGCTTTTCCAGGGCTGAACGTCCGTGAGTCCCGAGGACGATCAAGGAGACCTTCTTCTTGATCGCCGTCTGGATGATCACGTCCGAAGGACGGCCCCATTGCAACTCGAAGCTGGCTTCGAGGCCCCTCTTCTTGATCGCTTTCACTTCCTTTTCAAGGTGAGCGACCGCCGCGTTCTCCCAGTCCTTCCGCGCGGAGGAATCGGGGTAAGGGAGGGCCGCGGCAATATCGAAACTCTGAACGGGTTCCATCAAGACGTGCAGGAGATGAAGACTGGCACTGTGCGGCTTTGCGAGCGTGACGGCAAAGGCCAATGCCCGGGCCGAGCAAACCGAGAAATCAGTGCCAACGAGGACCGAGTTGAGCGACGTGCCTGCTGCTTTCATGAAGCCTCCTCAACGAGCTGCCGCTTTCTCTCCTCGAGCACGCGGACAGCGTTCTCGATCTGGGACGTAGAGGGAGAGATCCGTGAGACCGGGAGTTTCTCCCGATGATATCGAAGCTCCCCTTCAACATAAGTTGCCACGACGTGGCTTCGATCAAAGCTGTAAACGATGGGACCAAACGGATCGGGGCGCCAGGACTTTGGATGAGAAAACGGCTGCAGGTGATCGAGGATCGCGAAGTCGGCCTTCTTACCCTTCTCAATCGTGCCGCACTCGCTCTCGAGCCCGAGGCTGCGCGCGCCCTCGACCGTCGCCATACGAACGACATCGTACGCACCAAGCGCTCCCGGGCCGAGCCTCACTTTCGGAAGAAGGGCCGCAAGCCTCATTTCGGTAAAAATGTCGAGGCGGTCGTTGCACGGAGCCCCATCCGCGCCGAGGGACACCCGGATCCCGAGTTTCCGGTACTCCGGAACGGGGCAAACCCCTGAAGCCAGTTTCAAATTCGAAGAAGGGCAATGAGCAACCCCGGTTCCATTCCAGGCCAGCAGCGTGCGCTCTTTCTCATCCGTGTGAATGACGTGGGCCAAAACTGCACGGGGCCCGGAGATCCCAACATCGTGGAGGTACTCCACGTTTGCCTTACCCGACCGGGCGTGAACGAGTTCGATCTCGGACCGGTTTTCAGAGGCGTGCGTGTGGATGAGCCAGCCGTGGGACCTTGCCCTGGCAGCAAGTTCCCGAAGCAGACCATCCGTGCAAGAGAGGGCAAACCGGGGACAGAAGGCCACTCGCAGGCGCCCCGAGGCACCACCGTGCCAGCGGGCGCCTAGCTGTTCCGCCTCTTCGAGAGCCTTCTGGGTCGAGGTCAGAAGGTAAGGCGGATTGACCTCCGGGTCATCCATCAGGGCGTTGCCACTCGTCAGCCTAATCCCCATTTCCTCGGCGGCCATGAAGACAGAGCCGGTGTGGTGGATGGTCCCCATATCGAGGATGCACGTCGTTCCGCCCGCCAGAAGCTCGGCGATTCCGAGGCGGGCCGAAGTGAGAAGCGTCTCTTCCGTGTGGGCCGCTTCCCCCGGCCAGACGTGGCTTCGAAGCCAGGGCAGAAGCTCGAGATCGTCAGGACCATTCCTCAAGAGCGTCTGACAAAGGTGGATATGCGTCTGAACGAACCCGGGCATGAGCCAGGCGCCGTGTCCGTTCACGTGCTCGATGGGTTCGCCCGATTTCTTATAGCAAAGAGCTGCGTGCCGGGCTTCGGAATGCAACAGAGAGATGCGGCCATTCTCCACGAGGACCGCACCGTTGGGGACCACATCCTCTGCAGATGTCATCCCGATGACAAGGAAGTTCTCGAATAAGAGTCGATTCACCAGACCTTAATTATGCGCCCTGCCAGAGGTCCTGGCACCTCCGGCAGAGCCCAGATTCAGAACTTCACTCCAGACGCGTTGGCGTAACCCGAAAGATCTCCGGGGGCCTTTGTGAAGACAGAGGTTTGGCCCTGACTATTCTTGAAGGTCACCGTGTATTCGAAGTCCGTCAATCCGCCAACGAAGAGCAGCGATTCCGGATTCCCGAAGTCCAGGACCTTCACAAAAACCTCGGGGTTGTTCGGATTGCTGAAATAGAAGAAGCAGAACTCGTCTTTCTGCGGGATGGCATACCCGCGCCCCGTCTCGCCGCTGTACTGATTCCGATAGTCAACCGTCACCAAAATCCTGCCCCTGGAAAGGGCGATTTCCTGGGGATCCGAAGCCAGAGCGGCCTCACCCGCCTTTGCTGCGATGGCATCAGGAACCCTTACCGTCCCCACGGGCACCGCCGCGGCAAACTTCAGAGAGCTACCATCCGCGAACCCGTTGAGAGCCCCTGCGAGTTTTTCGAAGATCAGGGACTGGCCCGTGGCGACGGTGGTGAACGTCACCCGGTAATAGAAGTTTGTCAGCCCTCCAACGAACGCCAGCGCGGTTCCCGCCCCGAAATCCAGAACCTTCACGAACACTTCTGGATTGTTGGCGTCCGAAAAATAGAAATACCCGAATTCGTCTTTCTGAGGAATCGGGTAAGCGACACCAGATTCCCCTGAGTACTGGTTCGTCCAGTCCACACTCACACGCACCCGTCCCTGAGAAAGAAGGAGCGCCCTGACAGGATCAAACTTGTTGAACGCCGCCGTTACTGTCTGGTTCGACTCTAACGTGACCTCGCAAACCCCGGTTCCACTGCAGGCTCCGCCCCACCCCGCGAAGTTGGAAGTGGCGTCCGAAGCGGGGGTCAACTTGACTTTCGTCCCAGCCGGGAACGAGGCCGAACAACTCGCTCCACAGTCGATGCCGGCCGGCGAACTCGTGACCCTTCCGCCGCCCGATCCGATCTTGGTCACCGAGAGGACGGGATCAGCCGCCGCGGTAGTCGGGACTTCCCACATGCCTCGCCCGAACGTTGCAATCCTGACCTTCGAGCCATCTGGCAGGGGCGCGATCGCCGTCACGATGACGTTCGGAAGCCCCTGGCCGTAGCGGGCCCAGTTCGCTCCGCCATCCGTGGTCCGGTAGAGCCCGACATAGGTTCCCGCGTACCACGTATCCACGTCCAGAGCGTCCTGTTCGATCGCGAGCACCGGCATATCGGGCAGGCCATTGGCTTGTCCAGATCTGGAGATGGGAAGCCAGTTCACCCCGCCATCCCTCGAAATCCACACCCGCTCCCGGCCCGAATCCGGCCGTGCGCTCGCCGCAAGGACCGTCTTGGTGTCGCGGCGGTCGTACCGGACCGCCACGAGAGTGTCGATGGGAACACTGGTGGACTTCTGGAACGTCACGCCACCGTCCGTTGACCGGAGAATGATTCCGGAATTCCCCCCGACAACGATGTAATTCCCATCCGTGGGGTGCAGGGAAAAGTCGCGGATGTTGTTGAGCGCCAAGTCTTCCGCGTTCTTCTTCACCCAGCTCTGGGCGTTGTTTGTCGATTCCCAGAGTCTCCTGAGAGAAGACGTGTAAATCGTGTCCGGCTGTGTGGGGTGCCGCCTGAGAATGGTGGCGAATACCGCGTTGGTGCCGATGTCGCCGGAAACGGCGTCCGTGAGTCCAGTCGTTGCCAGGCGGAATGCCGTCTTGCCGCCGTCCGTGGACCTGACAATGTTCTGTCCGTAGTAGCTCGCGTGAAGGATGAGCGGGTTGTTTGGATGCACGAGGCAGCCAAATCCATCTCCTCCATAGATCTCATTCCAGCGCGTTTCTTCCGCCCGCAGCGAGCTGCCGTTATCCTGCGCTCCGCCCATGACGATCAGTTCGTTCGTGGGCGACTGGCAGATCGAATAGAACTGCATGGTAATGAGACCCCGGTTGAGGCTCGAGAAACTCGCGCCGCCATCCGTGGTGCGAGCCAGACCGCCGTCCGTGGCGAAGTAGACCGATTTGTCCGGGCTGATAACAATGTGATGGTGATCGGCGTGAAGGTAGGGGACGCTGCTATTCACGCTGTGCCAGACCGAGAGTTGATTCCACGAGGCCCCTGCATCCGTCGTCTTCCAGGCATCGAGCCCGGCGGCATAGGCGATCGCCGGATTCTCCGGATCGACGGCGAGAGCCGTCATGGTGTCGCCCTGACTGCTCAGGATGTCGACGCCCTTGGTCATGATGTCGAGCTGCGTCCAGTTATCGCCCCCGTTGTCGGTACGGGCCATGTCGAGCGTCGTGCCGCCGGTTCCCTTGGCAAAGAGCGCGAAGACCCGGTCGGGCGAGGAGGGGGCCACGGCGACTTCTGGCCGGCCGCGAGTTGCGGCGTCTCCGGGGAGCCCGTTTAGCTTCTGGACAAAGGTCCGGCCGCCATCAGTCGACTTCCAGACCATGCCAAATTTCCAGTCCGTGCGCGAGAGAGCGGCGGTTCCCTCGAACCAGGTCCCCGCGAAAACGACATCAGGTGTGGATTCCGATCGTGCGATCGAGACCGTCTGGGTGGACAGCACAGCCACCCATGAATTTCCGCCGTCCTCCGTGCGGTAGAGACCCTTGTCGCTTGCGGTGAGCACGATTTCGGCATTTCGCGGATCGACATCAATATCGAAGAACTTGTTTCCCGCCTGTGTTCCGCTCGGGGAAACGCGCCACGAAGCGCCCGCGTCATCCGAGACGAGAATTCCAATTCCCGGGGCATTCTGGGTTGGGGAAGAGGAGGTGTCCGCGTTGCCGGTGGCCGCGTAAATGCGGTTTGGATTCGATTTGGCGATGGCCACGGCTCCGATGGGGAGCTGCCCGACGGCATCCATGGTGGGGTTCCAGGACTGCCCGGTATCGGTGGATTTCCAGACTCCGCCGCCGGACGTTGCGAGGTAGATGATGTTGGGGCTTGTGGGGTGGATGGCGACTTGAGACGCAAGACCCGAATCATCACCGGCATTTGCCACGGTGCCGTTGCGCTTGGGGCGATACACCGGGCCGATCGATTTCCACTCGGGCCCGGCGGCCCGCAGCGAACGCCCTTCCTTTTTGAGAGTTTGGATGAACTGCCGCTCCCTGACGATTTCCCGGCCGCCGATTTCGGCCGCGCGCCGGCGGATCGGCCCCAGTTCCCTGGTTCCCAGGAGTTCGTGTAAGCCACGTTCGCCAGACCGGATATCGAGGTCTCTTGGTTTGGTCTGGGCCGCTACAAGCGGCGCAAACGCGAGCAGTGAGATCACGAGAGAGAGAGAATTCCTGAGGGTACACGCCTTGGGTCTCATCGGGCCTCCTGTGGTTGCAAGTGAGCCTTGGGCCCGGAGTCCGAGCCAGTATCAACGTCATGAGGAAGTGACAGGAGTGTCACGAACCTCTCCATCTGCTGCATTTTCCCTCAATCGAAGCGAACACTGACTATCTTTGAGACTCCTGGCTCTTCCTGGGTCACGCCGTAGAGCGCCTGTGCGGTCTCCATTGTCCGTTTCGAGTGGGTAATCAACACAAACTGTGTCTCTTCAGCCATTTCCGACAGAAGCGCCGTGAAGCGGTCGATGTTCGCCTCGTCAAGCGGGGCATCCACCTCGTCCATGATGCAGAACGGCGACGGCTTGTACATGAAGATCCCGACGAGGAGCGCGATGGCCGTGAGAGCCTTTTCGCCGCCCGAGAGAAGGCTGATGGACTGATTTCTCTTACCGGGGGGCTGCGCGATGATCTCGATACCAGATTCGAGAGGGTCGTTCTCATCGATGAGCTGCATGGCGGCCGTGCCGCCCCGGAAGAGGCGCTGGAAGACCCTTGCGAAGTTCCCGTTGATGGCGGCGAAGGCCTCCTGGAATCTTCCTGTCGAGGTTTCGTTGATGGTACGGATCGTCTCCTGAATTTGGGCGACAGATTCCTCGAGGTCCATCTTCTGGGTGGTCATTTCGTGGAGGCGCTTGGATTCCTCGTCGTATTCCTCCAGCGCCGCGTGGTTCACGGCTCCGAGTTTCTCGAGGGCCGCCGTGCGGGAAGCCACTTCCTCGGCCAGGGCCTGTTCAGCGGGGATTTCGCCCTCCATGTCCGAGACGCCTGGCAGTTCCGACGGGAGACAGGAGAAATCGGTCTGACAGGTTTCGACGACGTGGTCGCGATCAGCGCGGCGTCTCTCGAGCACCAACTCTGCCTCGAAACGCGTCTTGCGCAGGGCGTCGAGCCGCTGGCGTGAGGAGTGAAGCTGTCCATCCGCCGTTTCCAGCTGCTGTTCGAGTTCTTCCGCGCGGGCCTCCGTCTCTTCCTTGGCCCGCTCGGCGAGACTGACGGCGGCTCGTGCCTCCTCCAGCTGTTCGCGGCACGTCTCGCCCTCTCGGAGCGCTGTTTCCCGCAACTCTTCCAGCCTGTCTCTGGCGGAAGCCGAATCCGCGAACCTCCTGGCGGCCGAATCGGCGCGTGCTCTTTGGCTAGTGAGCGCTTCTGCGAGATTACGCCGCCGCTCGCGAGCCAGGTCACGTTTTGAACGGGCTGCCGCATCAGCCTCCGCGGCAGTCAGCCGCCTGGCGCGTATGGCTTCGACCTGGCCCTCCAGCTCCATGATCAGGCGCTCGATATCAGCCATCTGGGAGCCTCTTTCCGCGGCCAGCTGAGCTGCTTCGAGTTTCTTTTCCGTTGCGGCCTTGAGGTCGGCGAGGTGAATCTCCTCCTCGTCGTCGAGCACGGTGCACTCGTGGTGAGCGCGCTGACGCTCTGCCGCAGCGGCTTTTTTGCGCGCTTCGGACTCCGAGTGCTCTCGTTCAGTCCGGCGAGTGACGCTCAATTGCCGGTCTAGATCTGCCGTCAACTCACTTTGCACCTGGGTTGTGGCCTCGATCTCTTCCTGAAGCGTCATCTGGCGGGCCACGAGCGTTTCCCGTTCCTTGACGAGGTCTTTCAGGTCGCGCCGGACGGTGAAGAGTCCCTCATCCGGCAGCTCGGACCCCGCGGCCTCCACGGCCGCCCCTTTCACGACGATGCCATCTCGCGTCACGATGGTGCGCAGAGGGTACGTTTTCGCAAGGTGGAGAGCGTCATCCAGCGTCTGGGCAACGACGGCATCCGGGATGGAATGGGCGTACTTCTCTGATCCGGGCCGAGGTTTGAGCAGTTGATACGAGACTCCAGCCACGCGACCATCAGAGAGCGTTCCAGTTTCGCCTCTCTCGGACAGCGGGTAGATGAACCGCGCCGTGCCGAGCTTCCCGGAGCGTATGGCCGCAAGAGTTGCCTCCAGGGCGGAGCGGTCTTCCAGTACGGGAGACTCGAGAGTTGTACCAAGGGCAGCGTCCAGTGCTTTCTCGAATCCTTCCGCCACTTCGTAGTGGTCCGCCAGGACTCCCGCGGGGCGCACTCCGGCCGCCTTGAGCGCTTTCTGAGCGCCTCGTCCTCCCGATTCCCGCTCACGCAAAGTGGTTTCGAGGCTGGCGATGCGCCGGTCCAGGCCATGAAAGCGCTGCTGCACCGTTTCCTTCTCGGCCTTCAGACTCCTGATCCGGTCGTCGATGCCCTTCTTCTCGACGGTCATTTCCTCGAGCGTGGAACGGGCTTCCTCCATCCGGGCCCTTGCCAGTTCCTCTGTCTCGGTGGCTTCGGCGAGGGTGGCCTCTCTTTGTTCGAGGGCCTCCGCGGCCCGAGCCTTCCGTTCGGTGAATTTGGCGAGTCCGAAAGTGAGGCGGTCCGCCAGGATCGCGGCCTGCCGTTCCCGGTTTGCGGCTTCCGCGGACCGGGAACCCGCGGCCAGGAGATCGCGGCGGGCATTTTCGCGGCGGTCCGCGATTTCCTTTTCGCGTCTCGTCTCTTCGGTCAAGGTAACGAAAGTCTGTTGAACAGCCGTTTCCGTCTGTTTCAACTCCTCTTCGACCGTGGCCAGAAGTTGCGTCGTCTCCGCGACTTCCTCGAGCGCCCTGGACCGGTCGAACTCGGCTTGCTGACGCTGGGAATCAATGAGCTGCCCCCTGGCCAGAGCTTCCTCGGCCTGGCGGGCGGCGCGGCCGAGGGCCGCTTCGATCGAGATCATTGTTTCGCGGGCCCGGGCGAGGGAGGCTGCTGCCTCACGGCGGGCACGTTCCGCTTCGGCCGCCTGATGCCTGAGCGCCTCGAAAGCCTCATCGAGCTTTTCGCAGACCGCCCCCAGTTCCGCTTCTTCTCCGCCCAGTGTCTCGAGGTGCTGCGCGGCCTGACGCGTGGCCTCCTCTAACCGGTCAAACCGCAGCCTCAGGAGTTTTCTCTTAGCTTTCGCGAGCGCATCCGCCAGTTCTTTCCAGCGGCCGGCCCGCGCCGCCTGTCTTTTGAGCGAGTTACACGACCTCTCGATTTCGTTAACGATGTCGGTGATACGCAAGAGGTTGGCGCGCGTCTCCTCGAGTTTGACCTCCGCCTGGTGTTTGCGAACCTTGTACTTGGAGATTCCGGAGGCTTCCTCTATCAGCCGTCTCCGATCCTGGGGCTTGGTTGACAAAATGAGATCGATCTTCTGCTGCTCGATGATCGAGTAGGCTCGTACACCCAGTCCCGTGCCAAGGAGTAAGTCTTGGATATCCTTGAGCCTGGAACGTTTTCCGTTCAGGAAGTAGTCGCTCGTACCGTCCCTGACGACACGCCGCGTGAGCACGACCTCGCCACCAGTTTCCGTCCAGCGGTTCTCTTCGCGCGACCCCAGAGTCAAGCTCACTTCGGCCATGCCCAGGGGTTTTCTTCTCGCGGACCCGTTGAAGATGACGTCCTCCATGGTGGCCCCGCGCAGAACGCGGGCGGATTGCTCGCCGAGCACCCACTGGACGGCATCGCAGATGTTTGACTTACCAGACCCGTTCGGACCAACGATGGCGGTGATTCGGGAGGGAAGAGTGAGAGAGGTTTTCTCTACGAAGGACTTGAATCCTTGAATTTCCAGCTTCTTGAGTCGAAACATAAGAACCGTTCGGCAAAGAACCTAACACGGATCCAGATAGAGGTCTAAGGCCAATCCCGGAAACGGTGCAACCAGGTGGAACTGCAGGATTTGCAGGGGAGGGTATCCGTGAAACCGGCTTCAGGGATTTCTCGAACCAGGTTCCAGGCTAGAGAGGACGCGCAGGGACCGGATGAGACCGCCGCGGGAGGAAACCGAGAGTTTTCCGAACACGTGCTTCAAGTGGTCCTTCACCGTGTACTCGCAGATGAAGAGTTCGCGGGCGATCTCGGCATTTTTCAGTCCGCGCAAAACCCCGTCGACGACTTGGGCTTCGCGGCCCGTGATCCCTCTTGACGATAGATAGACCTTGAGATCCTCTGGCGACAGCGAGTCTCGCTCGGTCAGGGCAACGACGTGAGCAAAGGGTGGCTGGTCTTTTGTGCCCGTTTTCCTGAGATTCGCGGCTCGAACCTCGAAGGCCGTCCCGTCGGTCAAGACGAGGGGGGTCTTCGCGGAGGGAGACTCGGACGGGGCGAGTCCGAGCAGCACTGAAAGCAAAGGTGCGGGCCGGCCATCTTCTCCCAACACCGAGAGGCCCTCTTCTGTCTGCCGGGAGAGCAGTGTATCCGCGAGGGCATTTGCAAAAAGAATCGATCCCGAGGAGTCAAGAATGAGAACGGCAGCCGGAGACTGTTCCAGGGCAGCACCGAGCACGCTTCGTGCGCGAATCTCGACTTCGAGCCGGGCGCACAGAACGAGAACCAACTGTATGAAAGGTGTCAGGAGCCGAAAGCGCACTCTTTCCGGATCGGTCCAGGGGCGTCCCCGTTTTCGGGACAGGCTGAAGTGTCCATCCAGAAGGTCCGGGTATCCGAATGGGACCGTCAAGACAAAATCGGAGGGCACGAGAGCCGGGGGCTGACGAACGGGGTGTGCCATCTCGAGGCGATCCTGCGTGCAGCGGCATCGATAGTGGATTTGCTCGGGGACGAAGAAGAATTGCAGGTCCACACCGTCGGGCGCCAGAGCTTCAGAAATGGCCTGCAAGAGGGGGGGCATCTGACTCTCGGATGCCAAGCGAAACGGGGCCGACTCGAGAAACGTACCCGGCACGTCTTGATTCTACCCTCTTCATCGCCGTTCAAATCTTGTTGCTTTCTTCGATACACCAGCCAGTCAGTCGTGGTATAAAGGTGTTCCGGAGTAGGTCGCATTCCTACAACTGGTTTCGAGAAAAGGAGTTCAGGATGCTCAGTTTCGAGGTGCGCAAACCTGGGGGAGATTCCGAAATCCGGAAAGTCCACCGGGATGTCATCCACATTGGCGCTTCCTCGGGAAATGATCTTGTCGTGCGCGCTCGCGGTGTTCTCGGCAGACACGCTCGTATTTCCGTTGCTGGGGAGGAGTTGCGGCTCGAGGTACTCGGGTCGGCTCCCGGATCCACGGTGACGGTGAACGGGGCTCCCGTGAAGTCTGCTTCGTTGGCGTCAGGCGACCGAATCATGATCGGGGAAGCAACAATCACGTTGCTCAACGGCCCTCCACCCAACCCGAATCGGATCTCCGCGCCACCACCAAGACGTTCAGACCCATTTCCTCAGGCCCCGCCAGCTCCTCCGCCGCCCGCTCCCGCGCCACGTTACGCTGAGCCAGCGCGCGGGCGGGTCTACGAACCGGCTGTCGAACCGGTGAGACGGGAAGAGGAGAAGAGACCCCCCCAGCCGCCGCCAATTCGGAGTTCCGAGTTATGGGGCGAGATCTTCACTCGCCTGCGCGGAACGTCTTCTCTCGATGAACGGCTCCAAGACATCGCCTCGTATCTTGCCGCGTCAACCCCCATTCACAGCATCTGCTTCCTAGCAACAGGAGAATCGAACCTCGGGGAGCCGGTGGCGGCAATCTGGAAAGGCTCGCTGCCCAAACCCTCGCGGCGCTTCTTCACCGACCTTCTGGAATCGGGCGGGCCTGTTGACTCTTATGAGAGCGGAACACGGATTCGCGGGTACCTGATTGCACGTCCGGGGGCGGAAGGGGTTGGAGCCCTGATGACCTCACAAGAGGTCGCGGCGGATCCGTGGGCTCACGAGTTCATCACACAACTGGCGGCCGTTATTGGGTTCGCGCACGCGGAACGGGCGGAAGCTCCACTGGGAGAGCGCGCTCAAGCGGCCCCCGCATCGACTCCCCTGCCGGTCGTCGATGATCCTCTTTCCCTCCTCGTTGGCTCCTCGCTACCGGTCGAGAACCTGAAATCTTCGCTTCAGAGGATCTCCGCGGCGCGAGCGCCCATTCTCCTCGTCGGAGATGTCGGAACGGGCAAGACCCTGGTCGCCGAAGTTCTGCACGCACTCTCCCCAAGACGTAACCGCACTCTTGTTCGCGTCGCGGCCACGGCTTCCACGGCTTCCGCGCTCGAGGAAGACCTCCTCACCGGGGCTTCTGGCGCGGACCGCCGAAAGAAGCCAGGAAGGCTCTTCGAGGCAGACGGCGGCACTCTTCTCATCGAGGAGGTGGGCGATTTGCCCCCCGCCACCCAGGCGGTTCTTTACCGTCTTCTCGAGGCCCGCGAAGTCATCGCCAGCGGCGGGCGCCCCGTGCCGCTCGATGTGCGCGTCATTGGAACCTCGTCGCATCCCCTGACACGGGCCGTCGAGGAAGGCACGCTGCGTGACGACCTCTACTATCGTCTCTCCGCGTTAACAATCAAGCTTCCCGCGCTGAAGGATCACCGGGAGGACATCCCGGCGCTCATCGACGCATTCGCTCAGCGCCACGGCGGTCCGGCCGCCGAACGCTTTGACGTCGAAGCGATGAACGCAATTCTCAACTATGCGTATCCCGGGAACGTCCGGGAACTCGAGAACGAGATCAGGCGGCTGGCGGCCCTCTCCGGAGCCGGAGCCGTGCGGCTAAAGGACCTCGACACCAAGTTCAGCGACGAGCGGGTCGAACTGGCGCTTTCAGAGAGCGACAACCTGAAAGAAATCGTGGAGAAGGTCGAGCGGCAAGTCATCGAACGCGTGATGCGGAAAGTGCGGGGCAATCAGTCCCTTGGCGCCCGGCTTCTGAACATCTCACGAGGAAGCTTGATCGCGAAGATGAAAGAGTTCGACATCAAGGATTATCGCTATCTCAAACGGCAGGATAGCTAGCCCCGATGTAGCCGCGGCCGGCACGGGATCCTTCCATCCCGGCCGGCCGTATTATTTGGCACGGTGAACGACCCTCTCGGCCGGGCATTTTCCCGGACTCTCACGATCACGCTCATCTTGTTCACGCTCCTGACTGTCGGGGCGGTGCTTTTGTTTGGTCATCTGCTTTTCCGGACGCTTTCCAAGGATGTCATGGATGACGCCATTATTGCGTCCCGGCACGACGCAGAACGCATCGCTCGCGGCGTGATGGAAAAGACCCAGGGAGATCTCTACACACTCAGAACTCGCGAAACGGAAATCGACCTCTTCGTCGGAAGCACGATTTCGGAGAAGAAGGTCCTGAATGAAGTGCGCGTTCTCGACAAAGAGGGCCGTGTGGTCTACGAATTCAAGAGTTCCCTGAAGCGGCCAGGACAGACAAGCCCTTCGAACGTAGAGGGGAACCCCGTCATTCCGCAGCCCGGCGGCGCCGCATTCGAAACCGCGCCGCGGAGTTTCGAGACGGAAGTGCCGCTGGCGGATCCTTTCCAGATAGAAATCCCGATTTCCAATTTCGGCACCCTTTCGGTGGGGATGTCACGCCGGGAACTGGAGGGCCGGGTCGAAGGGCTGAGGAAGAAGCTCTACCTGCGGACATTCGCGGCAGCCTTGCTCTCGCTTCTGGGAATCGCCGCGGCGTCGGCCGCGGTGTTGCTTCTCTACCGCCGTAATCAGCGAATCGAGGAGGCGCGCATCGAGGCGGAACGCCGCGCCGAGCTGGGCGAGGTCGCAGCTGGACTGGCTCACGAGATTCGAAACCCTCTCAACGCGATGAGCCTGAACTTGGAGCTTCTGGAAGAGCAGTTACAACTGTCGTCCACGGCACCCTCCCCAGCGGTCGTAACGGACCTGGCGCAGGCCGCGCGGCAGGAGACGCAGCGGCTCTCGCGTCTGCTCACCGACTTTCTGGCTTACGCACGCCCCTCTCCCCTCGAACTCGTTCCCTACGATCTGAACGAACCCGCCTCGGAAGCCGTCGCGTTCTTGAAACCCGAGGCAGAACGCCGCGCCATAGAGCTGGCATTCACTCCAGCACCCGTTCCGGCCATGGCACGGCTCGACCCGCAACGCGTCAAGCAGGTTGTCATGAACCTCGTCGCCAATGCCCTGGATGCCGTCGAAGCTGAGGGGGCCAGGGCTCGCGAAGTGGATGTTTGCATCGAGGACGCTCGAGATCTCTGGAAACTGACGGTCGTGGACAGCGGACCAGGAGTCCCCTCGGGGAAACTTCTCGATATCTTCAAGGTCTTCGTCTCAACGAAGCCCGCGGGAACCGGACTTGGCCTTCCCATCGCGCAACGCATCGTGAAAGCTCACGGAGGAAGCCTGACCCTCTCGTCGCCCGCCGGAGGCCCAACGTGTGCGGTGGCAACTTTTCCAAAAGCGAAGGGCTGAGTAGATCATGGAGAACAATTCGTCCTTCTCCTTCTCTTTCCCCTCTCCCCGGTGAACGGGGAGAGGGTGGCCGTGAGGCCGGGAGAGGGGTTCTTGGGGAAGCGAAATTCCTCTCCCGAAAGCTCCCGCAACCCGTCCTGAAACTCGTGGATGCGCTCGACAAGAAGCCGTACCGGTTGTGGAAACACGAGCATGAGTTCGCCACGCGGGTTCAGGAGCACCTGCTCGGTGACACCGGTCGCCAGAAGCTCTCGCACAGGCAACCTTCGAACCTCGTAGTCGAGAACCAATTTCGCCACTTCGAGCTTCCGGAGCCGGGTTGAAACCTCGAGAACGTCATCGAGCCGCGCGGGGCGCTTCAAGTGAACCTCGAACCTCACAATCGGGACGGTGTAACCCAGATCGAGAGCGCGCTTTGGCGTAAATCCCCCTGCCGCGCAGAGGGCATCGCGCGCGACCTCGAGATACTGAAGGTAGTGGCCATGCCACACCACGCGGTAGGAATCCACTTCTTGAAATCGCACGGGAATGACGGTGGTGAAGGCCCGGCTGCATTCGTGCTTTTCCGTTCGCATTTCCCTTGCTTTCAATGCCGCCATCAGACGTCCTTCAGTTCATCTGGAGTCTCGAGAATGATTCGGAGAGCCTCAAACCGGTGGGTGGCTTGAAGTCGCGATACTGCAAAATCTGCCAGATGCGGCTTCCCAGGAGCAGGGCTGGCCCCTGCTTTGGCAAGAGGTCCACCGCGCCGCTCTGCAACGCGAATGCGAGCGCACCCCGGTCGGGCTTGTCCGAAAAGAGGGCGACGGGAATACCTGACAAATCTGGATGACCCTTCAGGATCCGTGCAACGTCAAAACCGTCGAGTTCGGGCAGTTTTGCGGCCATCAAGATGAGGTCCACCCGCTCCACGAGTAGAGTCTCCAGTGCTTCCTTTCCACTCCTGACCTCGAGGCTTCGACACCCGTACTGACAGACATCGGTCGCCAGCCGCAAAAGGTCGTAGACATCGTTCTCGACGATCATGACGACTGGAACGGCCTGGCCTGGTTCATGCGGCTGGCGGGAAGGTCTCACGGAGAGGGTTGCTGGCGGCTTGAGAAGGGGCTCCCCTCGCGGCGGGGAGGGAGTGCCATCCGGCATGAGCAAGCAGTTGATGGCGATCTCCAGTTCAGTGGCCAGTTTGTCCGGATCAGCCCAGGGGCTGGCCGCCTCGTCATCTCCGCGTTCCTGGCTCGGCATGGAGGGGTGGTCGAGCATCGCCAGTTCTGTTTCAAGGTCCTCCACGGTGGCAAACCGGTTCTCGCGGTCCTTCTCCAGGGTCTTTTCGACGATGTGCCGCAACGAATCCGAGATGCCAGGCCTTTCCCTCAGGGTTGGAGGCAGTTTCTCCGTGACGTGTTTCATCGCCACCGTGACTGGGGAATCACCCAGGAACGGGACTTCTCCCGTCAGCATCTCGAAGGCAATGACACCAATCGAATAGATGTCGCTGCGAGCATCCAGGACTTTCCCCTGGGCCTGCTCAGGCGACATGTAGTGGGGGGTGCCGAGCATCACCGCGGAGAGGGTGAGGTGCTCATCCACATTTCCGCGAGCCAGCCCGAAATCCAGGATGACGACGGCTCCGTCATCTTCCACCAGAATGTTCTGGGACTTGAGGTCTCTGTGGATGATCCCGAGCGCATGGATGGCCGCGGTTCCGCGGGCAATCTGCCTCAGGATGGGAACCGCCTTTTCCGGTAGAAAGGCGCCTTTTTCACGAACGATGGTCCAGAGATCGCGACCTGGAATGTACTCCATGGTGATAAACGGATAGTCTCCGCTGACACCGTAATCGAACATTCGCGCGACATTGGGATGTTTGATGCGCCGGTTGAGCTGGATCTCTCGCTTGAACCGCGCCAGGAGGGCGTTCTCATCCCGGTCGAAACTTGGAGCCAGAACCTTGATGGCAACAACCGCCTCGAGAACCTCGTCGAAGGCCTTGAAGACAACACCTGCCCCGCCCCGTCCCAGCGTACCGAGCCAGCGGTAACGCGGGGTTGCCTCAAAAAAGCGTTTCTTGAAGTCCTCGAATTTCAACGATCGGCTATTCCTTATAGTCGCGGAGCCAAATTGCGCCCGCGGTCTCTGCTCTCTCGAAGACAATCTGGTTGCCGAGAGGCGACCAGGCCGGATATCTCAAATACGCATCGAGCCTCGGCCCAAAGTTCGTGAGAGCCTGCTTCTTTCGGGTTGCACGCTCGACCCAATGGACGTTCCACGCGTCCCCGGCGAAGCTTGCGTACGAGATCTTGCTGCCATCAGGGGAAAAGTTGAAGGGCCAATGCAGGCCTCTCGCGCTCGTCAGGAGAACAGGATCTCCTCCCTCCGGGGACATGGTCGCTACATTTACATCTTCCCCTTGCCGTACCTGCACGAGAAGCGTCTTGCCGTCCGGGGACCACGACGGGAAGCCGATGAACTCCCTATCGAAAGTGAGCTGGGTATCCGTCTCCTTGACGAGGTCACGGATCCAGATGTTCATGGTGAACCCGCCGCGACGGGAGTGATAGGCCATTCTCTTTCCGTCTGGCGAGAGCTGCGGGTTCTCGGCCTCGGCAACGTTGAAGGGCTGCATCACTTCTTCTTTCGTCACGGAGTCCACGGACCAGAAGGCGTACGGTTTCGTCCTGAACGAAACGAAGAGAACCCGGCGATTGTCTGGAAGCCAGCTCACAAGGTACTCGACGGCCGGATTGGATGTGAGCGGTTCCGCTCCCGACCCATTCAAATTCATAACCCAGATGTCGGCATTCTGGCCAGGGAGCGTTCTGGAGAACGCAAGTCTTTTCCCGTCGCGGGAGAAAACAGGCCATGTCGAACGTCCGGACCCCGCCGTCAAGGGAACCAGGGGTCCGTTCGGAAGACTCGTGGCGGGGTCAAGCGGCAGGGACCAGAGGTTTCCGGAGGTCACGAGCGAACTCCAGAGGAGGCGGCCAGAACGGGCCAGGGCCGGATGCCGGGCCACTTCGAGGCCAGGCTTCGTCACAATCTCGGGAGAGGACGCCACGGGGATCTTCCGAAGAGGGATCCGCATGATGGCGTACCGGTTCGAGGCGGTGTAACCACCGAAATAGATCCAGTCTCCGTCGGGCGAGACCGCCGGATCAAAAATCCGGGCAGCAGCGAACACCTTCTCCAGTTGGGCCCCGTCTGGCGTCACGCGCCAGAGTTCCGAGGAAATGGCGCGCGGGTCGCTCGCGATGAAGTAGATCCACTTGCCGCCGGGGTCCCAGACTGGCGCCCCGTGTCCTCCAGGCGGTTCTCCTTCCTTTGTGATCGCCCTCGGTGCTCCCCCGTTGGCCCTCACAATCCAGAGGGTCGAAGGCGGAGCCGCCGGGGCGCTCGTCGCCAGGACATCCGCCGCTGGAAGCGACTGGAAGATAATTTCCTTCCCTTTTGGCGACCACGCGGGACTCGAACCAAAATCCGCGAGCATCCGGGGCTCGGCTCCGTCCAGCCCCGTCTTCCAAATCCCTCCCAGTCTTCGGGAATGGAACGCGATTTCGTCTCCGTCCGGCGAGAACGAGGGTTGGATGTTCTGGCTGCCATTCTTGGTGATCTGCACCGTCTGATCCGGGGTGGCGAGGTTCCTCACAAAAATCTCGAGACTGCCCCGAAGAGTGGACGAAAACGCGTAATGCGTCCCATCTGGCGCGAATTCCGGGAACACCTCGAGCACCCCAGGTTTGCTCTGCAAAACATCCACGGGGAGCCCGGCCGGTTTCCTACGTCCGCAACCGAGGAGCGCTGCCACGGCCAGAACGGCCACCAGTACTCTTTTGACCCCAAGCAATCTGACCAGCGCTCGCCGCGCCTTGGGACCTCTCACGGCTCTGTAGTCTAGCGCGTCGAACTCGATCTAGACACGGAACTTCGAACCATTGTGAATCCTCCATTCGAACCGCGCTCAGGCTGCCCCCCCACACGCATCCCGAGTCCAGAGCGACGATGCCCGGGCGGATCACGCGTCCCATGGCAGACCAATGGCCAAACACAATCGTGGCCTCGTGGCTCCTGCGGCCCGGAATCTCGAACCAGGGCAAACACGGAAAGGGGGCTTCTCTGGGATGCCCGCTGAAGGACAGGCAGAGTTCGCCGCGCAGGGTGCACGTCCGGATTCTCGAAAGAACCCGCGCGGCTTCCGCCAGCACACCCATGCGTCCCGTCCCAGGCCTCTGTGCCCCTTCCTTGGACGAGAGCAGCTGGAGCAGCTCCTGTCGCTCCGGTCCCTTGAGAGTCTCGCTGACCCTCATGGCCAGTTCCTCCGAGAATTCAACCGTCCACTCCGGGAGCACTCCCGCGTGGACCAAGACAAAGCCATCGCGCCGGTAGAGAAGCGGCTGCCGGGAAAGCCACGAGATGAGATCGTCGCGATCCGGGGCATCGAGCACGGCATCCAGCGTGTCGAGCGGTTTTCGAGGCGCCACTCCCGCTGCCCTGGCGAGAAGATGTAGATCGTGGTTCCCCAGAACCGTCACGATGGAGTCGCCGAGTGACCGGACTCTGCGCAGAACTTCCAGGGACGACGGTCCGCGGTTGACGAGATCGCCGACGAGCCAGAGTTCGTCTTTTTCTCGATTGAACTCTATGAGGTCGAGAAGTGCCGCAAAAGTGGCGTCACACCCCTGAATGTCACCTATGGCGTAAGTTGACATCGCAATCGCGGGCCGCGCTTCAACCGGTCCCGTTCTAGACTACACGGTCAAAGCTGGTTTGGGCGGGCGAGATTCTCTTTTTGGGCCCGGATCGCCACCCAGTAGATCCAGCATCGGGAGGTTAGGAGATGGCTTCACTGGGAGAGCAACCCGCGGTAACGCGTTCAGCCTTTCTTGAGCACGAGGTTTACTCGATTCTCAATGGCGCTGGAATCTCGTCTCCCCGGCACCTGTTCCTGCGCGCCGCCGATCTGGCCTCGGCATCGTTCGGCCTTCTCGCCTTTCTCGAGTCCATGCCCTCATCAGAGGTTGTGGTGAAGATTGTCTCTTCCGATATTGCTCACAAGTCAGAGGCCGGCGGGGTCCGCATCTGCCGCCGCGATCCCCACGTCGTGGCGGACGTCGCGGCCGAGGTGTGGCGCCTCGTCGGAGAACGGGCCCCGGCAGCGCGGCGCGAAGGCGTTCTGATCGCTGAAAAGCTCCCGGTTCTCGAGGATCGCCTCGGCCAAGAGTTCCTCCTTTCCTACAAGCAAGATCCCGCCTTCGGTCCCGTGATCGTGTTCGGACTCGGGGGCTTGCTGACCGAGTGGTACGGAGAGTTCTCGAAGGGAGACTCGACTGCCGTTCTCGAGCCTCTGAGAATAGCCAGCGGATTGCGGCGCGCTTCGGCATCCCGCCCGGCGTTCTCCCTTCTCTTCAACGGGTCACGAGCACACCCGCGCCCCATCCTCGACCTCGAGACAACCGCGGCCAGGCTGGAGAGGTTCGCGAGCGCCGTCACGGGCTGGCGATCGGAGTCCGGAAGCGAAATCGCCGAACTCGAGGTGAATCCGGTCCTCGCCCGCGGCGATGACTGGATCGCCCTGGATGGCAAGGGCAAAAACCAGCCCCCAAGGCCCGGACCCCGGCCGTCCCGCCCACTGGAGAAGATCGGGAACCTCCTCCGCCCCAAAAGCGCCGCCGTGGCCGGCGCGTCGGCCTCCAGCATGAACCCTGGACGAATCATCCTCAGAAACCTCAAGACTTCCGAGGGAGTGACCTACGGGCACCTTTACGCCATACATCCCTCCGAACAGACCATCGACGGAATCCCGTGCTTCCGGTCGCCGGCCGGCCTGCCGGAAAAGGTCGACATGGCGGTGATCTCCATCCCAGCGGAGGGCGCGGTGCAGGCCATTCGCGGCTTCTGCGAGTCCGGGAAAGCCGAGTCGATGATCTTGATTCCCGGAGGCTTCGCCGAGACAGGCAGGCGGGACCTCGAGGAACAAATCCGGACCGCCCTGGATGAATCCAGGCTTTCGGAAGACGGAGGGCCCGTCCTTCTTGGCGGGAACTGCCTCGGCGTCGTCTCCAAGCGTCAGTACAACACGTTCTTCCTTCCCCAGTACAAGCTTCCATTCCACGACGCTCCCGGCGAGACCTTTGCCGCCATCAGCCAGAGCGGCGCCTATCTCGTTTCCTTGACATCCAACCTGGATGGCATCATCTATCCCCGGGCATCGATCTCCTACGGGAACCAGGTGGACCTCACCGTTTCGGATCTGTTAACGCACTTCCTGAAGGAAGAAGGCATTCGCGTCGTGGCTTGTTACATCGAGGGCTTCGCACCCCTCGACGGGGCCCGGTTCGCCAGCGTCGTTCGGCAGTTCCGCCAAATGGGCCGGCGCGTCATCGTGTTCAAGGCTGGAAAAACGCAACTCGGCGCAAAGGCCACCCAGAGCCACACCGCTTCCCTGGCCGGCGATTATGCGGTGGCACGCGCCCTTCTCGAAGACGCCGGGGCCATCGTGACCGAGACCCTCGATATGTTCGAGGACTATTCCAAGGCCCTCACGATGCTCGGAGGCCGTCCCGCCGCCGGAAACCGGGTCGCCATCATCTCTAATGCGGGCTTCGAGTGTTCCTCGGTTCTCGATAGCCTTTACGGCATGCAGCTCGCCGCTCTCTCGGACGCCACGCTTTCAGCACTGCGTGCCTGCTTGCCCTCAATTGCGCACGCCGACAACCCGATAGATGCCACGCCCATGGCGACCACGCCTCAGTTCATCGAGGCAATCGAGGCCCTGGAGAGAGATCCGGGTGTCGATACGATCCTGATTTCACCCATCCCCGTCACACCGGCCCTCGATGACCTCGCCCCCAGCCTCTGGGGCACGCACACCGAGAACATCTACTCGACGGGTTCCTTCCCGCAAGAACTGGTCCGCATTTACCGGGCCAGCAAGAAACCAATGGTCGTCAACGTCGACTCGGGAAGCCTCTACGAGGATTTCGTCATGGTGCTGCAACGCGGGGGGATCCCCGTTTTCCGAAAGATCGACCGCGCCTCGCGGGCCCTCTCCGCGTTCTGTCAGCGCATCTGAAGCCGTCTTTCGCAACAAAGGCGTGGCCACTGCAGCTTCCCGGAAGCCATGGCGTCTTGCTCGCCATGGCACGGTGTTTCTGCGTTTTCTGCACCATTTCGGCAAAAAACGCAGACACTTTTACGCCCCATGCGGGACGTTGGTATGATCCGAGATGAATCATTTGCATCACGCGGAGCGGGCGGCTTTGGGAATAGCATATCGAAGAGCAAGACACGAACCGCCTGAAACCCGAATGGATGAAACAGGGCAATCGCACGCTGTGAGGAATCAAAATGCCTAGACTGGATAAAGAAACGCTCGACATGTTCCTTTCAACGCTCAAGGAATACGCGGAAAGGAATCTGCCGGTCAGCACCCTGCTCAAGATCGATCATGAAGATGTCTTCCCGATGCAGGTGCTCAAGGACCTTTACGACCCATCGATCGGACTTCATCTGATCTTTGTTCCCGAGGACTGCGGGGGGGTGGGCGCCGGAGCCTACGACATCTACCGGATCTCGACCGCCATGGCCGAGATCGACCTCGGAATCGCCACTGGCGTTCTCGCCACTTGTCTCGGGGCTGACCCGATTCTCGTGGGAGCCACCCCTGACCAAAAGAAATACTGGATGACCAGACTTGCAGACGAAGGCCTTCTCATGGCGTACGGGGCGACCGAGCCACAGGCTGGATCCGATCTCGGTTCTCTCACCACCGTGGCGGAACGCGTCGTCAAGGATGGGCAAACGGTTGCCTACCGGATCACGGGGAAAAAGCAGTGGATCAGCAACGGCGCCGTCGCTGACCTCTACACCGTCCTGGCGAACGCTCCTGGCGGCCCGTCGTGGTTTATCGTCGAGAAGGGGCTTCCTGGCTTCGAGGCCGGCAAACCGGAAGACAAGCACGGGATTCGGGCCAGCAATACGGCCGCGCTCTTCCTCGAATCCGTTGAAGTGCCCGCCGATCGTCTTGTCGGCGGTGTCGAGGGCAAAGGTCTCGCTCAGGCCCAGGCGGTCTTCGGGTACACACGGCTCATGGTTGCCGCTTTCGGCCTTGGCGCTGGCTGGGCTGCCTTGCAGCGGGCCATCAAGTACTCGCAGCAGCGCATCCAGGCGGGGGCTCCGCTCTCTCAGAAACAGGGTTACACGCACAAGCTGATCGTCCCGAACGCGTGCCGGCTAGAGGCGGCCCGCGCGTATATTGAGTGGACAGCAGAGCGGCTCGATAGCGGCGAGGACGATTTGGCGACCGAGGGGGCCGTGGCGAAATACCTGGCCACCGAAGCTGGCAACAAGGCCGCGGAGGACTCCATCCAGGCGCTCGGCGGGTACGGCTACACCCGCGAATACATGGTTGAGAAGTACAAGAGAGATGTCCGCATCACCACGATTTATGAGGGGACCTCGGAAATCATGGAGTGGACGATTTCGCGTGATCGCTGGCAGTCACACTTGAAAACGCGCGGCGCCTACTACATCGACTGGGCGGCGCGTATCGAAAAGAACGAGTGGGGCAAGATCCCGGGGCTGACGTTACGCGCTCTTGCGGCTCTCCTCGAGAGAGCCCGGCTCGACCGCCTGACGCGTAATCAGCACATCCTCTTCCGTCTCGGCGAGATCATCGCCTACGCCGAGACGTCCGCCATTTTCGCGGAGCGTGCCCACCTGACACCGAGCGACGCTCTCGGGCTCTCCGCCGGGCTCCTCACAAGAATGGCCAGGGTCCACGCTCGCGAGGCGTTCCTGAAGGTCGCCGCGGACGGTCTGCGCTGGGCCACCGCCGCCGGCCAGACAGATCCCAACTTGCAGACACTGCTCAACACCGATGCGGCCTACAAGGCACAGGCCGGCCTCGTCGAGGACATGGATTTCATCGCCAAACAGCTCAACGAGGCTTTCCCCGCGTGATTAGACGCCGGGACGAGCCGTGTGTTGTGTGTGGAGAGCTTCCACACGCCTGGAGACAGACGGTATGACGGATCGATCTCAGCGCGCCGTGGCCATTGTTGGCGTCGGCGCCATCCTCCCAGATGCCCCTAACGCAAAGGCGTTCTGGAAGAACATCTGCGAAAAGCGCTACAGCATTACTGAAGTGTCACCGGATCGCTGGAATCCGGAAGACTATTACGACCCGGACCGGTCAGCACCCGCCAAGACCTACAGCAAGATCGGGTCTTGGGTGCGTGGCTTCAAGTTCGACTGGAAGAGGTTCCACATCCCGCCGCGCGTGGCCAACGAGATGGACGAGGGCCAGCAGTGGGCCGTCGAGATCGCCGCGGAGGCCCTCGCGGACTATGGCTACCCGAACCGGCCCCTCGATCTCGATCGTACCGGCTGCGTCCTGGGGCAGGCGATGGCCGGCGAGAAACACTACATGTCGACGCTGCGCATCAACTTCCCCGAGTGGGTGCGTGCCCTCAAACAGGTCGACGAGTTCCGGGATCTGCCCGAGAACGTCAAGCAGGCCATCCTGTCTCAGTGGGTGAAGGTCGCGGACAAGATGCTCCCGCCCATCACCGAAGACACGATGCCAGGCGAACTGGCCAACATCATCTCTGGCCGGGTGGCCAACGTACTGAATCTCCGCGGCCCGAACTTCATTACAGACGCGGCTTGCGCCTCGACATTCGCCGCCGTTGACTCCGCCGTCGACCTGCTCGTCGAGGGCCACTGTGACGCCGTCATCACCGGAGGGGTGGACCGCAACATGGGGCCATCCTCCTTCGTGAAGTTCTCGAAGATCGGGGCCCTTTCCGCGACGGGGACGCGCCCGTTCGGTGACGGAGCCGACGGGTTCGTCATGGGCGAGGGAAGCGCCGTATTCCTCTGCAAGCGGCTGGCGGACGCCGAGCGTGACGGCGACAAGATCTACGCAGTCATTCGCGGCGTCGGCGGATCGAGCGATGGCAAGGGGAAGGGCATCACCGCCCCCAACCCGGTCGGCCAGCGCCTCGCGATCGCCCGCGCATGGGAAGATGCCGGAATTGACCCGGCAACCTGCACTCTCGTCGAGGCTCACGGAACCAGCACGAAGGTCGGGGACGTCGTCGAGGTTGAGAGCCTCGCCGAGATCTTCAAAACGGCGGGCAAGGGACAGATCGCTCTCGGATCCGCCAAAAGCAATCTCGGTCACCTCAAGGCGGGCGCGGGCGCGGCCGGAATGCTAAAGGCCGTTTTCGCCGTTCACCACAAGATGCTCCCGCCAACGCTCAACGCGCGGACCCCCAACCCGAACATCGACTTTTCCAATTCGCCCTTCGTGTTGAATCACGAACTGCGCGAGTGGGAGAAGAAGAACGGCGAGCCTCGCCGCTGCGGCGTGAGCGCCTACGGGTTTGGCGGAACCAACTTCCACGTGGTGCTCGAAGAGCACATCCCGGGATCCTTGACCTGGAAGAAGCAGTCTGTCGCCGTTCCCGAGAAGGTGCCCGCCATCGGCGCCACCCTGGGCAAGCCAGAAGGAAAGCCCCCGCTCCGCGGCATCGCCGCGCTTGGGGCTCAAACCCCCGCGGAATTGAAGGACCAACTCCGCACTTTGACCGCAAAGGTCCGGGATGGCTACGTCCCCGAATTCCGGGCCCCGGATCCAAAAATCGTCGCATCGCCCGAACGGCTCTTCCTTGATTTCGAGGATGGAGCCGGTCTCTCCGAGAAGCTCCAGAAGGCCGAGCGCGCCATCGGTATCGACAGTGACGCCGCATGGCGGTCCCTGGCCCAGCAAGGTGTTTTCCGCGGCCGCGGGCCAAAACCCGGCAAGGTCGCGTTCCTCTTCCCCGGACAGGGGAGCCAGTACCTCAACATGGGCCGCGAACTCTCCAAGAGAGAGCCGGCCGCCGCGCGCGTCTTTGCCGAGGCAGACCTCGTGATGACAAAGATCCTCGGCCGGCCGCTCACTTCCTATTTCTTCTGCGACGCCACGGACGCCGAGGGAATCAAGGAAGCCGAGAAAATTCTGATGCAAACGGCCATCACGCAGCCCGCAATGCTGACGTGCGACATGGCCATGTACGAAGCCCTCAAGGCTTTTGGCTTCTCTCCCGATATCGTGATGGGGCACTCTCTTGGTGAATACGGAGCCCTGATCGCATCCGGCATCATGCCTTTTGCGGACGCTCTGGAGGCTTCCGCCGCCCGCGGCCGGGAGATGACCCGCGTGAGCCTCGCCGACAACGGAAAGATGGCCGCCGTCATGGCTCCTCTCGCCAAGGTCGAGCCCGTTCTTCACACCATCAAGGGGTACGTCGTCGCGGCGAACATCAATAGCACGAAACAATGTGTCATCGGCGGTGAGTCCAAATCCGTCGACACGGCCCTGGACGTCCTGAGAAAACTCGGCTACCACGTCTTGCCGATTCCCGTCAGCCACGCTTTCCACACAAAGATCGTGGCCCCCGCGAGCGGCCCGCTGCGCAAAGTGCTGGACCGTCTGCGCGTCTCCGAGCCCAAGCTGCCGCTCGTCGCCAACGTGACGGGCGAGCTTTACCCAACGACGGTCGAGCAGATCAAGGATGTCCTCGAGAAGCAGATTGCTTCCCCCGTCCAGTGGGTCAAGGGACTCGAGACCCTTTACCGCGAAGGGTGCCGCACGTTCGTCGAAGTGGGACCCAAACGCGCCCTCAAGGGCTTCGTCGACGATGTTCTCGGCGACAAGGGAGTGACGTCCCTCTTCACCAACCACCCGAAACCAAGCGAAATCGAAACGTTCAATCACGCGCTCTGCGGCCTCTACGCCGCGGGGTATGGAATCTCTGAAACCCGCCCCATCGAGGTCGAAGCCCCGGTGACGGCGGCAGAGCGGCCCGCGACCCAGCCCGCCCCGGCTGCCGTGCTCGCTTCAGAAACCGCTCCCAGCTCTCCTGACGGAGGTGACGTGGCTGCTCTCAACGCGCTGACACAAGCGCTCACTCAGGCCCTTTCGAAGCTCTCCCAGCCGGCGCCCGTGACCGTTCAGGCGGCTGGCCCCGTCTCCAGACAGTTCGATCGTAATGACCCGCCGGAAGGCTCCATCGTCGTCACGGGAACGGGTCTGGGTCTGCCGGGAGCGGAAAAACCCGTCATGGACGCCAATAACGCCGAGCGGATCCTGCGCGGCGAGCAGTTCGTCGACCTGATTCCTGAACGCTTCCGCATCCTGATGGCAAGAAAGAACGTCACGCGCATCGTCAAAAGCGAGGACGGCAGCGGCAGCTTCGAGACAATCCAGGACACGGATGACGTCATCAAACTCGCCGGCCGGCCCGGGTCTCTCGACCTCACCGAGGAATACGGCGTTCCCGCAAAACTCGTCGAGGCGCTCGACACCACCACCCAACTCGCCATGGCCGCGGGCCTCGACGCCCTGCGCGAAGCCGGTATTCCTCTCGTCCAGACGTACAAGAAGACCACCAAGGGGACCTACTTACCCGACCGTTTGCTTCTTCCGGAAGCGCTTCGCGACGAAACAGGCGTCATTTTCTGCAGCGCCTTCCCGGGTCTGGACAAGTTCGCCGATGCGATGAAGCGTTATTACGCTTCAGAAAGTTACAAGCAGCAACTCGCGAGCCTGGAAGACCTCAGGCTCTACACCAGGGACCCGGAAACCCTGCGAGAACTCAACCGCCGTATCCAGGAGACCAAGGAAGCGGCCGAACGCGCAGCGTACTTCTTTGACCGCAGATTCCTCTTCCAGGTATTGCCCATGGGCCACAGCCAGTTCGCGGAGTACATCGGGGCTCGCGGCCCGAATACCCAGCTCAACGCGGCCTGCGCATCAACGGCACAGGGAATCTCCCTGGCCGAAGATTGGATTCGCACCGGCCGTTGCCGCCGCGTCGTCGTACTCGGCGCCGACAACGTGACGGGCGACAACTTGATCGAGTGGATCGGAGCCGGGTTCCTGGCAACGGGCGCCGCCGCCACCGATCACAAGGTCGAGGAGGCCGCCCTCCCCTTCGACAGACGCCGCCACGGAACTCTCATGGGGATGGGCGCCTGCGCCCTCGTCGTCGAGTCTCAAGACGCCGCCGAGGAACGCGGGGTGAGGGGAATCGTCGAGGTGCTCTCGACCGAGACCCGCAACAGCGCTTTCCACGGCACCCGCCTCAATGTCGACCACATTTCGGATGTCATGGAATCCCTGGTGACGGCCACGGAACGCCGCTTTGGCATCAACCGCCACATGATCGCGCCCGAGACCGTCTTCATGTCTCACGAGACCTTCACCCCGGCCCGCGGTGGGTCGGCTTCGGCCGAGGTTGCCGCCCTGCGTAAGACCTTCGGACAGGCCGCGAACGAGATCGTCATGGCCAACACCAAGGGTTTCACGGGCCACCCGATGGGCGTCGGCGTCGAGGACGTCATTGCCGTCAAAATTCTCGAACATGGCATCGTTCCCCCGGTTCCCAACTTCAAGGAGGTCGATCCTGAACTCGGCCCCCTCACCCTCTCCCGCGGCGGCCGCTACCCGGTCAAGTACGCCATTCACCTGGCGGCTGGCTTCGGTTCGCAGATCGCCATGACCCTCCTGCGAAAGATCCCGGGCGGCCTCGATCGCGTCGATAACAAGGCCCTCTACCGCCGCTGGCTCGCCGACGTCAGCGGTTACGACACGGCAGAGACCCAGATCGTCAAACGCGTCCTGCGCATCACTCCGAAAGGCACACCCCAGCGGCCCCCGGCGGCTTGCATCTGGCGATTCGGAACAGGCCCCCTCAAGCGGTGCCTGGCCCCGGCCAGCGGTTTCCTCGCCGAGGAGCGCCCGGCTCCCATGATGATGCCGGCGTCCGTCCCCGCTTCGGAACCTGCACCAGCACCCAAACCAGTCGAGGCGCCAAAACCGGCTCCGGCTCCCGCCCCGGTGGCTCCCGCGGCCCAAGTTCCCGCAGCCGCCCCTGCTCCTGCCGCTCCCGCACCCAAACCCATCGAAAAACCAGCCGAGAAACCAGCGGAGAACCCAATCCCCGCTCCGGCACCCGCACCCGCGCCGCCCGCCGCCGAGACAAAACCCGCCAAGGACCCGGTTTCCGAGAAGGTCCTCGGCATCATCGCGGCCAAAACCGGTTACCCGCCGGAAATGCTCGATCTCGACCTCGACCTCGAAGCGGACCTGGGAATCGACACGGTCAAACAGGCCGAGACGTTTGCAGCCGTCCGCGAGGAGTACGGCATCGAGCGGCAAGACAACCTCAAATTGCGCGATTTCCCGACGGTCAGGTCCGTCATCGGCTTCGTGTTCACCAATCGCCCGGACTTGCAACCGCAAAAAGCCCCCGCGGCGCCCCCGGCGGCAGCTCCCGCGCCGGCCCCGGAACCCGTTGCCCCCGCTCCGGCAACGCCTGCTACCGCAGCAGCGCCAGTTACCGCGGCAGCTCCTGCCGCAGCAGCTCCTGCCGCAGCAGCTCCTGCCGCAGCAGCTCCTGCCGCAGCAGCTCCTGCCGCAGCAGCCACCACTAATGAAGTGGAAAAGAAGGTCCTCGAGATCATCGCCGCCAAGACCGGGTATCCGCCCGAAATGCTCGACATGGATCTCGACCTCGAAGCCGACCTCGGCGTCGACACCGTCAAGCAGGCCGAGACGTTCGCAGCCGTCCGAGAGATGTTCGGCATCGAGCGCCAGGAGACCCTCAAACTCCGTGATTTCCCGACAGCTCGTCACGTCGTGAAGTTCGTCTACGACTTCCGGCCCGACCTCGTGCCGTCTGCCCCGTCCACAACACCAGTCACCGAACCCGAACCCCCGGCTCCTTCGGCAGCGCCAGTTCCGGCTCCGGCCGAAACAACCGTTGCTGTCGCGGCGCCCTCTCTCGCGGCCTCCGGTCCGAACGAAGTCGAGGTCAAGGTGACACAGATCGTGGCCGAGAAGACGGGTTATCCGCCCGAAATGCTCGACATGGACCTCGACCTCGAAGCCGACCTCGGCGTTGACACCGTCAAGCAGGCCGAGACGTTTGCCGCGGTCCGCGAGGTGTTCGGCATCGAGCGCCAGGAGAACCTCAAGCTGCGCGACTTTCCCACCATGCGGCACGTCGTCCAGTTCGTTTACGACTTCCGTCCAGATCTCAAGCCATCGGTGGCCTCGCCGGCCGCTCCCCAGGCACCCGTGACACCCGAACCAGAGCCCACAGCTCCGGCTTCGGCCCCAGTCCCGGTTCCTGCCGAAACAACTGAAGCCGTTGCCCCGCCTGTATCTGCCGCTCCCGCCGCGGAGCCTTCCCTTGGCGCCAACGCCGTCGAGGCAAAAGTCATCGAGATTGTGGCCGAGAAGACGGGTTACCCGCCGGAAATGCTCGACATGGATCTCGACCTCGAAGCCGACCTCGGCGTTGACACGGTCAAGCAGGCCGAGACGTTTGCTTCTGTCCGCGAGGTGTTTGGCATCGAGCGCCAGGAGAACCTCAAGCTGCGCGACTTCCCCACCATGCGGCACGTCGTTCAGTTCGTTTACGACTTCCGCCCGGATCTCAAACCGTCGGCCACCGAGGCGCCTGTTTCCGAACCGGTGCCAACCGGGGCCGAGGCCCCGGCGCCAGCAGCCGCACCTGCCATCCAACCCGAAAAACCAGCGGCCGAAATCAAGCGCTACGCCATCGAAGGAGCCGACAGCGTTCCTCGCCGTGTGGCCGTTCCCTCCAGACGTCCCGCGCTCGAGCTTCTCAAGCCGTCCGGCGTTTCCCTGGATAAGGGGATGCGTGTGGTCGTGATGTGCGACCGGGGCGGAGTCGCGGGGGCTCTCCTCGAACTCCTGGCCCAAAAGCACGTGGAGACGCTCTTCATCGACAGTCCGCTTTTGCAGAGCCAGCTCGAGGATCTCTTGAAGGGCTGGCTCGCTGATGGCCCCATCCACGGTGTTTACTGGCTGCCCGCGCTCGATGTCGAACCCGCGCTCATGAGCTTGACGTTGGGCGAGTTCCGCGAACTCAATCGCGAGCGGGTCAAATGCCTCTACGCAACCATGCGCACGCTCTACGAATCGATCAGCCGGCCCGGGACCTTCCTCGTCTCCGCAACGAGACTTGGCGGGCTCTTCGGCTACGGCGAGGAGGGCGCGGCAAGCGCTCTTGGCGGCGCCGTTTCTGGCTTCACGAAAGCCTACAAACGCGAGCAGGGCGACGCCCTGGTGAAAGTCGCCGATTTCGCTCTTTCTGACACGAACCAGGAAGTCGCGGCGGCACTCATTACCGAGACCATCAAGGACCCAGGCGCCGTCGAGATTGGCTATTTCGAGGGGAATCGTTACGCCATCACCTTCGAGGAACGCCCCGCTGCCGATGGGAAACCGGGCCTGACGCTCGATTCCAGCTCGGTCTTCGTGGTCACCGGAGCCGCGGGCGGCATCACCTCCGCCATCACCGCCGACCTGGCGTTCGCGAGCGGCGGAACGTTCTTTCTCCTCGACCTCGTTTCAGAGCCAGATCCCAACGACCAGAAGATCCATCTCTTCCGCACGAACAAAGATGAGTTGAAGAAGGTTCTGATCGAGGAGAGCAAGGCGAAGGGAGAGCGCCCGACGCCCGTCTTGATCGACAAACAGATCATGGGGATCGAGCGTCTCCACTCGGCCCTTTCGGCCATCGAGGCCGTTCAATCCGCAGGGGGTACGGCTTGTTACCGCAGCGTGAACCTGCTGGACGGCGCGGCCGTCGAAGCCGTCATCGGCGAAATCAAGGACCGTCACGGGAAGATCGACGTGATCTTGCACGCGGGCGGGATCGAAATCAGCCGGAAGCTCTCGGACAAGGAGGCGAGCGAGTTCAATCTCGTCTTTGACATCAAGGCCGACGGGTTCTTCAGTTTGCTCAAGGGCTGCGAGGGAATCCCCATCGGCGCGACCGTCTGCTTCAGCTCCGTGGCAGGCCGCTTTGGGAACGCAGGTCAAACGGACTACAGCTCCGCAAACGACCTCCTCTGTAAGTGGTCGAGCCACCTCCGGGTCCTCCGGCCTGAAACGCGAGGAATTGCCATTGACTGGACTGCATGGGGCGGGATCGGCATGGCCACGCGCGGATCCATTCCAAAGATCATGGAAGCGGCCGGCATCGACATGCTGGCTCCCGAGGCCGGCATTCCGACGATCCGGCGTGAACTGACCAGGGGCGCCTTCCGCGGCGAGATCGTCGTGGGCGGCAAGCTCGGCATCATGTCTCGCGAGTGGGATGAAACCGGGGGCCTCGACGTTGAAAAAGCACAGGCCGCGCTCACCAGCCGCGAGCGCCCTCTCCTCATGCTGGGTGAGGTCAAGGCGATGCGGCTCTACGGCGGCATCGAGGTCTCCACGACTCTCGATCCGAACGATCAGCCTTTCCTTTTTGACCACGCCATGGATGGCGTGCCCCTCTTGCCCGGGGTCATGGGAACAGAGACCTTTGCGCAACTCTCGACCTACCTCTGCCCGGGTTACCGGGTGGCGGCCATCGAAAACGAGGTGTTCGAGCGTCCCTTCAAGTATTTCCGGATGCAGCCGCAGACTTACGTCCTCTGTGGCGTCGTGAAGCCGGCGTCAAACGGTGATCTGGTGGTGGATGCCATTCTCAAGTCCGTTACCCACGTGCGTCCGGACATGCCAGTTCAGGAACGGACGCATTTCCGGGCGAGCGTCAGGATGACGAAGTCCGAGAAACCCCAGCCCAAGATCGATTTCAAGGTTCCGGACCCGGATTTCATGTCCATCACGCGCGACCCAATCTACAAGGTTTACTTCCACGGACCGGCCTACCAGGTTCTCGAGTCGGTTGGCATCCACGGGGAGAACGCCGTGGGCCTGATGCCCGCCGCGCTGCCGCCCAATGCAAAGCCCGAGAACGCGGATTCCATCATGGCCCCGCGCCTTCTGGAACTCTCGTTCCAGACGGCGGGAATCTGGGAAGTCAGAGCCAAGGAGATCCTCGCCCTGCCGACGGCCGTGAGACGGGTCGTTACCTATCGTCAGCCAGAGGAGGCCGCTGGCCAGCGCATCTACGCACTTGTGAAGGCTATTGACGGCGGCGCCGGGTACGATGCCCGCGTCGTTGACGAGGCCGGGAACGTCTACATGGAAGTTGAAGGTTACCGGACGGTGGCCTTGCCAGGGAAAGCAACCATCTAGGGCTGAGGCCCGAGATTCACGATGATCTTCTGGCTTCTCAGCCGCGATGAACCTCCCGGGGACGAGTCTTCATGGCTCTCTCCCCGGGAGACCGTTCGATTGCGTGAGTTTCGGGTGGAAAAAAGGCGGAGCGACTGGAAGGCCGGCCGTTTCACCGCCAAGCAACTTTTGAAGAAGGTATTCGAGAACGAGAGCGGCGGGTGTCCGCCGCTCTCTCATCTGGAGATTCTTCGCGAACGGTCGGGGGCGCCTTACGTTGCTCTTGCTCCCGAAGCCACGCCCTTTGGGGGGACGGAGCCAGGGGGCCGGTTCCCGTTGTCGCTCACGATCAGCCATTCAAACGGGACCGGGTTTGCGGGCCTCCTCTCATGGAGAAAACCAGAGACAAACGGGTGGCCCATTGGCGCTGACCTCGAGTGGATTGAGCCCCGCTCCCGGCTTTTTGTGGAGGATTTCTTCGTGGAACGGGAGCGGGACATTGTCTTTGCGGCACGAGAAGACGAACAACCGCTCCTTGCTAACTTGATCTGGAGTGCCAAGGAAGCGGCCCTGAAGGCCCTGAAGTACGGCTTGACGATCGACACCCGGGATGTACGCGTCTTTTTCGAACGCCGGCCGGACGCCCTGCCCTTCCCCGGCCCCGAAGGCGGCGGATGGCAGCCACTGGAATTTGAGATGAGCAGCCGGATCCCTCGCACGGCAAACCGTTTTGCCGGGTTCTGGACAGTACGGCAGGGCTTCGTCCTCACGCTCGCGGCACTCAACGAACGGAAAACAAGCTCCTGAAATGGAGGTCATGATGGAACAGAACATGGACAAATTCATCCAGCTTCTGCGTGAGCGGAAGAAGATCGCCGGAGGCTCGGAGAAGGACATAGCAACGCAGCACGGCAAGGGCCGCTCGACGGCCCGCGAGCGTATTGAGATGCTCTTTGACCCCGATACGTTCACCGAGATCGACACACTCGTCCTGCCAAGGTTCGAGAGTTACATGGGTGGAAAGAAATCGCGGTTCGGAGACGGCTGCATCACCGGGTTTGGCCTTGTCAACGGGCGTCATGTGTTTGCGGCGGCGCAAGACGCTTCGGTGATGGGCGGATCACTCGGGGAAATGCACGCCAACAAAATCGTCAAGGCGATGCGGATGTCGCTCGACTACGGCTGTCCGTTCGTCGCCATCAATGACTCGGGCGGGGCGCGCATACAGGAGGGCGTCGATAGCCTTGGCGGCTACGCGAGGATCTTCGACGCGAACTGCGAGGCGTCCGGCGTCATTCCCCAGATTTCAGTCATCATGGGCCCCTGCGCGGGCGGCGCCGTTTATTCACCAGGACTCACCGACTTCGTTTTCATGACCGACAACAGCTACATGTTCATCACCGGACCCGAGGTCGTGAAAGCGGTCATGCAAGAGGAGGTGAGTTTCGAGGATCTGGGCGGCGGACGCGTCCACGCTCAGGCCAGCGGGGTCAGCCACTTTCTTGACAAGGATGATGCCGCGTGCCTCGCGCACGTGCGTGAACTCCTCACGTACCTCCCGGCCAACAACAAGGAGGACCCGCCCTACCACACACCCGTCGACGACCCGGAACGCCGGTGCGAGGAACTGCTCGAGATCGTTCCCGTCGATCCCCACCAGCCGTATGACGTGAGAAAAGTCATCGCGAGCATCTTCGATGACGGCCGGTTTTTCGAGATCCATGAGCTGTGGGCTCCAAATCTCGTTGTCGCATTTGCCCGGCTCAACGGGTTCGTGGTGGGTATTGTTGCCAACCAGCCGCAGAACCTCGCGGGGTGCATCGACATCAAGGCATCGATCAAGGCCGCCCACTTCATCAGAATCTGCGATGCGTACAACATACCGGTCATTACGTTGCAAGACGTTCCGGGCTTCTTGCCCGGCCGGGACCAGGAATACGGCGGCATCATCCGGAATGGCGCCCGGATGATCTATGCATACAGCGAAGCCACGGTTCCGAAACTCATGCTCATCTTGAGAAAGAGCTACGGCGGCGCCTACTGCGTCATGTCGAGCAAGGGCCTCCGCGGCGACCTGCTCTTTGCCTGGCCGAACGCCGAGATTGCCGTCATGGGCGCGGAGGGGGCGGTCAACATTCTCTTCCGTGAAGACGTCAAGAAAGCGGCGGACCCGGCGGCCCGGCGCAAGGAACTCGTCACGGACTACGAGTCAAAGTTCAACACTCCGTATATTGCCGCGTCTCGCGGGCTGATCGACGACATCATTGAGCCCGCCGATTCGCGCCGCATTCTTGCTCGCAGCCTCGAAGTCACGCTCTCAAAGCGCGAGCGGCACGCCCCGCGTAAACACGGCATCTCCCCGATGTGAGAAGGCTCGAGGAAGGAGAACCGACATGAAACTCAAAAGACTCCTCGTGGCGAACCGCGGAGAGATAGCGGTCCGCGTCGTGAGGGCTTGCCGGGACCTGGGAATCGAGTCCGTGGCTCTCTTTGAGCCGCCCGACCGCGGAGCCCTGCACACGCGGCTTGCGAGCCAGTGCGTGGCACTCAATGCCGAGCGCGGGTACTTTGACCAAGACGTTGTGCTCGATATTGCCAAAAGGACAGGCTGCGATTCGGTTCACCCCGGATACGGCTTCCTCGCCGAAAACGCCTCCTTTGCCCGCGCGTGCGAGGACGCCGGGATTCAGTTCATCGGACCCTCGAGCGAAGTTCTCGCGGCACACCAGGACAAAATCAAGGCCTTGATCTGGGCCAAGCGCGCCGGAGTCCCCGTTGTCGACCACTCCAACCGCTCTTTTGACGAGACAGAGCTGGATGCCTTGAAAGAGAGCGCGGATCTCGTCGGCTACCCCGTCGTCGTCAAGTCGTGTAGCGGCGGACGCGGACGGGGAGAGAGGCTCGTCAAGAGCGAAAAGACGCTCATCCCCTTCGTTCGCGCCGCCATGGCCGAGGCCCAGTTAATCTACGGCAGCAAACGCGTTTACCTCGAAAAAGCCGTTCCCAACGCCCATCACCTGGCCGTACAGGTCATCGGCGACGTCGAGGGGAACTTCGTTCACCTGGGAGAACGGGAAGGTTCCGTACAGCGGGGAAACCAGAAACTCGTCGAGGAATCTCCTTCCCCGTTTCTGTCGCCGGATCAACGCTGGCGTCTGCTCGACACGGCCGTCGAACTCGCACGGCTCTTCAAACTCAGAAGCCTGGCTTCGATCGAATTCGTGGCCGACGAGGCGGGCCGCCTCTTCTTCACCGAGGTCAAACCCAGAATCCAGAGGGAACATCCCGTCACGGAAATGGTGACCCGGAGAGGGTTGGTGGGAATCCAGCTTCGATTGGCGGGAGGCGACCTCGTGCGCCTGAAACAAGAAGACATCCGCCTGCGCGGCCACGCCTTCCTCTGCGGTATCCGCGCGGAGGATCCGTGGCGCAGCTTCCTGCCCACACCAGGAAAGGTGGAACGCATGCGGACTCCGGGCGGCCCGAACGTCCGCGTGGACACCTACGTTTTCGAGGGGTGCGAGATTCCCGCCTCTTATGACCCCTATTTCGCAAAGGTGACGACGTGGGGTCACGACCGGGCCGAGGGCCTTCGCCGCATGCGCCGGGCCCTCGAGGAGTTCACCGTGATCGGGCCCGCGACCAATCTCCCGCTTTACCTGCGCATTTTCAACGACCCCTCTTTCCTGGAAGGGAAGTACGACTCGAGCTTCTTCAGTCCGAAACTGCTCGAAGGGTTTGCAGATGAAAAACAGCTGCGTGACCTGGCCGTCGCCGCGGCATTCGCCTACGCGTCCCGGCAGCTCGTTTTCAAACCCGCCACTCCAGAGAGGTTCCAATCTGGATGGCATCAGGACAGCCGAAAGCTGCCGGGCTGAGGGAGGAGACGATGAAAAAAATCGGAGTGACGATCGACGGCCATCCCTTCACAGTGGAAATCGACCTGCGGCAACGAGCAGGTACCGAGTGGACGGTCGTTGTGGATGGACAAAAAATAGAAGTCAGCCTCCCGGAGGCGGGAAAACTCGGGGCTCTCGAGTGGATGCTCATCGACGGCCGTCCCTACGAGGTCGTCGTGGATACCAACATGCACTGGCTCAGGGCGGCAAGCGGACTCCACAGCCTCGAAATCCGTGACATGGAGATCCCCGTCGTGAGACCAGCAAGCGCGGATGGCCGGGTTCGTGCGCCCATCCCCGGGACCATCGCAAAAGTTCACTACCCCGCCGGCACCAAGGTCGAGGCGGGCCAGACCCTCTTCATTCTTGAAGCCATGAAAATGGAAAACCCCATCGGTTCCCCGCGCACCGGGATCTTGAAGGAAATCAAGGTGAAACCGGGTCAGCGCGTGATGCTCAACGAGGTGCTCGGCGAAGTGATCGGCGGGTGAAGGACCGGGAGCCGCGGTTCAGCTCGCGGCTCCCATTCCCCCGCTCTCCCCGGTGTCCTGCACGAAATAACGCCGGAAGTAGAAGAATGCGATCGACGTCAGGCCGCCAATCAGAATCCACCAGCCTGACCGCGCCAGGAAGGGCAGTTCGCGGGCATATCCCGGAATGAACTCGGAATCTGGAATCCCCACCGTGTAAGACAGGAACTGAGCAGCTTGCCCGGGCGGATGCTCGCGATAGTGCCCGGACGGGTACTTTTTGACGATGGTTTCAACGAGTTCACGCTTCTCGAAAAGGATGAAACAGAGGGGCTGAATGTTGGGGGACGGGAGAGCGTCGAGCATCGAAGGCTCCGCCTCGGTGATCTTGAGCTTTGCGTTGAAAAACCGGAACAACTCGGCCTTGCTCTTGGAATCACTGCTGAACATGTAGACACGGGCTTCGGCAGGGAGCGACCGAAGAAACCGGCTGGCTCGCGTGCGCGCCCGAGCATCGTCCGCCACGGTCTCGAGGTAGACCGACCAGTGGTGCCCCGCGAGAAAAACAAAAACACCCGCGGCAACCGCGAAAACGGCAGGGTGATTCCCGGGAATCAGGGAACTCACGAATTCGAGCAGCTTGGATGCCGCCACGGCACAGATCAGGTAGATTGCCGGGAGGGCAATATTGAGGTGAGGCCAGTACGGCGGGTCGTACGTCAGAACTCCACCGAGAATGAATGTCAAGAAAAAGACCCCGAGTAGGGCTGTGTTTTCTGGTGTCAGGAAACGAGCCAGCAACATGCCGAGTCCCACCAGGAAGAGCACCGCCGCGAAGCCGCCGACAAACGGCCTGCGCATCGCGAAATGAGGACTCTCGTCTCCAAAATAGAGGTTCGTCAGGAACGTTCGCTTCACTTGCTCGAGAACCACGGTCTTCACGGAATCTGTCTGGTACTTGGCCATCGAGTGCCGCATGACTTCCGGGCTCCAAAGAATGACGTCTCTCGTGCGCCCCGAAAACTCCTTTGGTTTCTGCAGGGCGAACCCCAAGACAGGACCAAGTCCTATCATCGCGCCCAACGCAAAAGTCGCGGTGAAGCGGCATTTGAAAGCCCGTGAAACCGGCTCTCGCACGAGCCAGACGAGAAAGATGAGCCCGAACAGAATGGGCCCGATCCTGGCCGAATAGTAGGTCAGCAGTCCAAAACCCAAGGCCAGCCCTGAAAGCCCCGCCCAGAAGGCTCGGTTTTCCCTGAACCCGCGAAAGAGAAAGTAGAGGCTTCCAAAAAGAAAGAGCGTGGCCGTCGGACCAAACATGATCCGGCTGAAATGGACGTGGACGTAACTCCCCACCAGAAACGCCATGGCGATGAGTCCCGCCACTCGTCCGTAAAGAAGGCGCCCAAGAAGGAAGATCAGGGGAACGGTCAGCGTTCCCGCCAATACCGAGAACATGACGACACCCTGCTGACTCGGGCCAAAGAGCCGCATGCTCCCGCCCAGAATCTGGTGCGTGGCTCTCAGGTGGCCCGAGTACGCCAGGCCGGTCCAGCGAGCGTCGTCCGCATCCAGCATTTCGAGGGTTCGAAGCCCCATTAAAGCCACGTCGTTGTCAATGTGTGACGGAAACTCGGTCAAACGCCAGTAACGGAAGAGGAAAGCCAGGACCGTCGCCGCGCCCACCAGCACCCACTCCCACGCGTCCACATCCGCGGCCACGAAGACGGGCCGCTCCCTGCGATAGAAAGGCAGAAGGAGGCAGAGCGCAGCCAGGACCCAGACCCAGTGCACGAGCGCGGTCTCCCCTGTGACGAAAAAGAGAACTAAAAGGACGAGAAGGGCAGCAGCGCCAGGAACCACATCACGCAGGGAGCCCTCGGGCAACGTTTTGGCAGGCGCAACGGGGGCTTCCCAGAAACCTTTTTTCCAGGTGGCCAGAACGGCCACAAAGACAGAGAGGATGGTTATGACAATTGGAAGAATCCGGTCGTTCTTCCACGGGTAGTTCTCGGGTATCCGGAACCGGGTGAAGACCTCGCCAGTGAAAAGGTACTGGGCGAGGCATGCCAAAAGAAACGACAGGACAAAGAGAGACCACTGATGCGCCGTGCCATTTCGAAACCACCGCCGAGAGGATGTCATCCAGGGAAGATCACTTTCCATAGAGGTTCCGCTCAGTCTTTTTTCCTTCCCCGGGGGGAATCCTCGTTGTTCCTTGCGAGTTCTCGCGAAATGGCAACCAGCACTTCGGACGCCGCGGCGAGTTTTTCCTCCGGAAAGCTCGCGAGAACCGTTTTCATGACACTTTCCACCGTGTTCTGGGTTTGCTTGGCGACACGGCGTCCCCGGGCCGTGACCCGTAACGTGACCCGCCGGCCATCCTTTGGATCCGGCTTCCGGTCCAGGTATCCGTTCCGCTCGAGGCGGTTCAACAGAATCGTCACGCTGCTGGGGTGAAGCCTCAGAGCGGAAGCAAGCCCTCCCGCGGCTATACCCGGAAAAAGCGAAACGATCCTGAGAACCAGACGCTGAGGACCGGTGACTCCCATTCGTAATGCCATTCTCTTGGAGGTCTGCTGCAACCCATGATCGACCTCCCAGAGGAGCTTCATGAAATCCAGGACGTCTCCCAGGGGCGTGTCCGCGGTAACGACTATCCGGCGCCGGTCTTTTGGGTCCGAAGAAGGGCTGATTCCGTTCTCTTTCACGCTTTCCTCCGCGCCACTTGACACAGCATCCGAGCCTCTTTGGTGTACACCGCTCTCACAACGGCACCTGCTTCTCACAGCTGGTCTGCCGCATATTGTAATCGTTGATCACCCAAAGAGATCCCCTGAACGAACAGACGGCGGTACGACGGGATGTCCCTCTAGCCTCACGCCCTGGCGAGAGCCCCGGCCGTGCCTGGTCTCGAGACGTCTGACGGCTCTTGACCTTCAATGGCTCTAAAATGGCTGTAGCGCTGTCCATGTGGCACCAAAGGACCGAAGTATGGGAGAACAAAACTCCGGGATTGACACGTCAGATGCTCTGGAAGACTCCGGCCCCGGGAAAGCGGCTTCGCCGTCCGGGAAGGGGGATGTGGATGAGTTCCTGCAGAACCTGGGGGACAGCCTTCCCAACGGAACCCTGTACCGGCTCCTACACTTGCCAGACGGCCGCGCCCGGTTCGAGTACGTCAGCGCTGGTTTCAGGACCGTCTTTGGCCTCGACGAGGAAACCGTTTACGCCGATGCCGGGCCACTCTATGCCCTCCTTCATCCCGAGGACGCGGCCGAGGCGATGGCGGCGCAAGAACGTTCGACAAGGACGCTCACTCCCTTTCGTCACGAGTGCCGGTTCCAGCTCGCGGACGGCCAGACTCGGTGGGTAATGTGGCACTCGATGCCCAAGAAGCTGCCAGACGGTTCGATTCTGTGGAATGGCGTGGCACTCGATGTCACGGACCGGAGGCGGGCTGAAGAGGCCTTACGCCAATCTCAGACCCTCTTTTCCAGCGCCTTTTACGGGATGGCGGTCGCGCTCACCATCACCAGCAGAGCCGAAGGGCGGATCATAGAGGTGAACGGCAAGTTCTGCGAGTTAGTAGGCTTTCAGCGGGACGAGATTGTTGGGCGGACAACTGTGGAGCTGGGGCTTTATCCCGACCCTTCGATCAGGCGAGAACTCGTGAGACGCATGAACGAGGAAGGCCTCGTGCGCAACTTCGAGATCTCGGTGAAAACGAGTCAGGGAGACGAAAAGGCCGCCCTCCTATCCTTCGTTCCCGTAAGAGTCGGGGGCGAAGAGTGCATTCTGGCGAGCGCGCTGGACATCACACAGCGGAAACGGGCTGAACTGGAGCTGCAACGCCTCAATCGCGATCTGGAGACGGCCAAGATCAATGCGGAGACCCTTGCCAGGGAGGCGGAGAGCGCGAACCAGGCCAAGACGGAGTTTCTGGCCAGAATGAGTCACGAGATACGGACTCCGCTGAACGGAATCGTTGCCATGAGTGAGCTGCTCGTTACCTCTGGGCTCCGGCCCACCCAGAAAAGATGGGCAGACATCATCCGCACGAGCAGCGAGACTCTCGTCGAAGTCATCACGGAGATCCTCGACTTCTCGAAGATCGAGGCCAAGAGGGTCGAACTGGAGAACGTTCCCTTCAATCTGCGAGACCTCATCGAGGATGCGGCCGACATGCTGGCAGGCCGGGCACATGCCAAGAAACTTGAACTGGTGAGTCTGGTGGAACCGGACGTGCCAGCCCTGGTGCGGGGCGATCCCACGCGCCTGCGACAGATCATCGCCAATCTTGGGGGCAATGCCGTCAAGTTCACCTCCAGGGGGGAAGTTCTTATCCACGTGAGTCTCGAATCTCTTGCGGCCCAGTCAGCCAGAATCCGGATAGCGATCACGGATACAGGGATTGGCATCCGGCAAGACCTGTTGCCAACCCTGTTCGCCCCGTTTGTCCAGGCCGATGGTTCGACGACCCGGCGGTTTGGAGGCACCGGCCTTGGACTCTCGATCGCAAAGCAACTTGCCGGGATGATGAAGGGCGAGATTGGCGTTGAGAGTAAAGAAGGGAAGGGCTCCTCATTCTGGGCCACATGCCTGCTCGAACGGCAACCAGCCGGGCCGGAGGTCGAGATCCCGGCGTCATTCACACCACCAAGAACCCTTGTTGCCGACGGGAGCGAGGCGAACAGGAGGGCCGTCGCATCGTTGTTCAGGGAACTTGGCGGACGCCTCGATGAAGCCTCCGATGCTGCAACGTGCCTGGAAAAGCTTCTCCTGGCAGCCATCGAGGGGGATCCGTTCCATCTCGTCCTGCTCAACAGAGAGATCCCGGGCGCCAGCGGCTTTGAACTCGGAATGTTGATAAAGGATCAGGAGGAAACCAGAGATACGGTGCTTCTGATGATGACTCCCGTTGGAGAACCCGGCGACGTCAGCCGGCTCATGGAGAGCGGCTTCAGTGGGTTTCTGCGAAAACCAATCAGGAGAAAGGAATTCCTGGAAAGCGTTACCGCTGCCATCGAAACATGGCCCGAGAGCCATTTGATGCCACGTTTTCTCCCTCAGCTGCCGGCTTACCCGCCCGGCTCTCTCCATGGCCCGATATCCTTTGAATCTGCTCGCGTGCTCATCGTGGAAGACAACGTCATCAACCAGGAAGTCGCCCTTTCCATCCTCGGCACCCTGGGAGTCCACGGAGATGCGGTGCCAGGCGGTGCCGAGGCGATCGAGGCCCTGGGCAAAAGGCCCTACGACATCATCTTCATGGACTGCGAAATGCCCCAGATGAACGGCTTCCAGACGACGGCTGTCATCCGGGCCGAGGAAGCTGCAAAGGGAAGGCGGCCCGTCCCCATCATCGCGGTCACGGCTCACGCCGTCCACGGGTACCGGGAGCGCTGCCAGGAAGCCGGGATGGACGATTACCTCGCCAAGCCCATCCTGCCGAACGAAATTTCGGAAATGCTGAACCGCTGGCTTGGAACGGCGCCCGGAAAGAGGCGGGAAAATCTCCCCGCGACCTGGAAGGACCCCGCCGGAGGAGCTTCCGGGGTTCCGTTTGATCACAGGATCCTGCGGAGCCTCGTAGGAGAAGATACGAACTGGGGAAAACGAATCGCGCAGCGCTTCCTCGCCGACGTACCGGCCCAAGTTGCCGCTCTGAGGGCAGCGGCCATCGCGGGAGACATGAACGAGGTCAGGCTCCAGGCTCACCGTATCAAGGGCATGGCGGCCACGGCCGGGGCGACGGGACTGACGAGGCTCTCCAGCGAATTGGAAGAAGTAGCAGCGGCGGCCTCGGACCTCCCGCGCATTCGGGAGCTTCTCTTTCATGTGGACTCTCTCGTGGAGGCGGCCAGAACCGGCCTCATCAAGGAGTTCTTCGGCAAGGGTACACAGTAATCCCGGGTGTTTCAGGAGCCTGTTGGGATGACTCCAGTTTCCAGGTCGAAAAAGCGCCCTGAAGAGGAGAACTCGTCCCCGTCCGAAAAGAAGCCGCTGTCTTCAGTCTGAAAAAAGCCGGGCCAGCCTCGAATACCAGAATTCGGAAGGTTCTCGAGAATGTCCGCCAGGTTATGTGCCCACTTGAGGAACTCCCGGGGACGCCGCCCGGGGTCTTTTGCCATGGCACCAAAGAGGGCGGTATCGACCTCCCCCGGAATCCACGAGGCCAGCTTCGAGGGAGCCGAGGGGGTGTTGTAAAGGATGAACTGGATCATGTCTGGCAAGGCCGGTCCTTGCGCCGCCGGGGCTCCCAGGAGCGCCTCGTAAACGACCGCTCCAAACGCGTAGATGTCGGAACGCTGATCCGCCTCCTGGCCCAAGATCTGTTCTGGAGCCATGTAGGCAGGAGTTCCGAGCAGGAACCCCGTCCTGGTGAGTTTCGCGTCTGTTCCAAGCGATTTGGCGAGACCAAAATCGAGGATCTTTACCTGGAAACCACCGGGTCCCGGGACAACAAAGAGATTCGGCGGCTTGATGTCGCGGTGAACGATCTGGACCTTGTGAGCGGCATCCAGCGCTTCCGCCCCCTGCCGGACAAGCCGTCCGACTTGCCGCGGGGTGCCCGGACCAAACCGGCGGACAAGCGTCTCGAGATCCATGCCCCGCAGCCTCTCCATGATGAGGAACATTGATCCGTTTCCCGCCTCCCCGGAATCAAATACGGTCACGACCCCGGGGTGATCGACTTGGACCAAGGTGCGGGCCTCACGCTCGAACCGGAGCCGGGCTCCGGTATCGTGAAAGAACTCGGGGCGCATGAGTTTCACCGCCACCGCCCGGTCGAGTTTCTCGTCGATGGCCTCGAACACGGTTCCCATCCCGCCCTCCCCGAGCCTGCGAGAGAACCGGTAACGATCGAGCAGTTTGAGAGGCAGGACCAGAGGAACGTCCAGATCCTTTCCGTCCGCTTCACACTTCTCGGCCGCGTGTCCAAAACAGCGTCCGCACGCGGGACAGACCTTGAGCGTCTCGATACCTCGCCCGTGAAGCTCCTCGAGGGAATCGGCCCGCTGTGACTCCGCCAGGGTCAGCCTGTGCCTCACCTGTCTCATCTCCAGGGCACTTCCGAGCTGGCCAGCAAACCCGTTCAGGATTTGCCGGTGCGCTCCCTCGGCGTCCTGCGTGAAACCGTGAACGGCAAGCACACCGCGTAACTCGCCCGTCAACCCCCGGGCAGGTATCAAGACCTCGGATTCACTCCAGTTCACCTCGGCTAACGACCCGAGAACATGGGGCAGACGTGGCATTTCTCCCGTCTTTCTGGATTTCAGCGGCTCCAGCTTGTCGTGCCGCACCTCATAAACGGCCAGATCCTGAAGGCCCAGCGTTCTCTCCAGATCACGAGCGACAGCATCGGCCCAACTTTCGGTGTTCTCCAGAATCCCTCCCGGCGAAGCCATGAGTTCCGCAAGTTTCGATTGAGCCTCGAGCAGTTTCTGGTGACTCTGTTCAAGTTCTTCCGTCCGCTCGCGGACCTTCTGCTCCAGTTCCTGGGCCTTCCGTTCCGTCAACTGCTGAATCTCGAGGATCCGCCTCCGTTCCGATTCCTCGCTTTCACGGCGACGGTTCTCGACTTCGTCTCTCAGAAAGTTCACCCGCGAGCCAAGTGCCACGGAAAACAGCAGAACCTGCGAAACGATCGAAGCATGAAGAATTTCCGTGGTTCCACCAAGCGGCAGCTTTCTGAGGAACTGCATGTACCCCATGAACCCTGGACCCAGAACCCGGGCAATATTGAACCCCAGGAAAACGAGATTGGCGGTGAGGTAGAGCCGGGCCGGCTGGTACCCGCCCCGGACCGCCCAGAGACTCAACCCGAAAAGGACAAGCAGCACGAAGAGGTAGACGTGGTTCTGGAAATCCAGGTACGAATGCGCCTTGATAACGAACTCACCAACTAGCTTGTAGATCAGGAGGAGAATCAGTAACCCTTCCGAGAAGAGTAAGAGGCGATCCCAACCTGGGAAGCGCTCTCTGGTTCCCAGGAAGCTCCTGGTGAATTCCATGAAGAGAAGGAGAGCCGAAGCAGCGCTCAGGTCGGCTATGAACCTGCTGGCCGTGAAGGAATTCAGGTACGGGCCCAGCCAGTCATCCGCGACCAGAACAAAGATGCAGACCGCTACGATGGCTAGAAAATAGTAGAGGTAGCTGCGATCCCTGATGAAAAGGAAGAGGATGAAGTTGTAGACCGCAAGGGCCAGAAGGGCCCCCTCAACGAGGGCCAGCTCTGTGATTCGCCAGCGCCCATTTGCATTTGCCACCGTGCCGGGCACCACCCCCACGCTGACTTCCTTCGTGGGATAGCGCCGCCACTCGCCGGTCTCCGTGCGGATGAAGAACGTCCGGACTCTCTCTTTTTCCACCGAGATCCGAAACCACGCGTTGCGGTCCGGTTCCCCCAGAGTCTCGCGAATTGCCTGGATCCCGCCCTTGGCAATATCAAATCTCCCATCGCCGCGCGGAGAAAACACGGTGTATCTCCAGTAGGGGTAGATGGAGAAACACCAGACGGGCTCCCTTCCATCCCCGGTCACCGTGATCCTCATCCAGACAGCCTGCGTGCCCTTCGTGATCGCCGATTCGGATCCAAACCGGCCGTCCCACGAGGGTGAGGAGACTTCTGCAAAGGTCAGCGTTCCTGCCCGGTCATGCAGGAACTGAATACACTCTGGGCCGAGACGGAACGAGCCCCTTGCCGCGTCCAAAAGGCATGGTCCATTTGCCTGGGCGGTCAGGGCGCATGCCAACTGGAAGATCAAAAGCAGGCCACCGATCCCTGGGACCCGGTCGAGCCAGGGCGATCGTAGAGACCCCTCACCCCTCCGCTGCCGCGGCTGCCTCTCTCCCCGCCGCTTCAGAAGAGCGAGTCGAGCAGGAACGGTCTTCCGTGGCAAGAGCCTGGCCATCGGTTCCTGGATCATACAGATCTCGCCACTTCAAATGAAAAAGGGGACCCGTAGGTCCCCTTCTTCTCATCCGAATCTCATCCAAATAGCGGTCACGGACCAGCACAAATGGCGTAAACCGTCAGGGTCTCGTCGGGAGATCCCTCCCATTGCCAGCCACCCAGAAAGCGAACAGTCCAGCTGCCGGGAAGACCCACTGGCATGGACGGAACAGCTCCGATAAGAGTGGCAACCGGATAGGTGCCCTCGTCGGTCCTGACAGGAATTTCGAAACCGTAGCTGATGGCGCGAGGCCGGTTTACGGGGCAGGTGACCTGGATTGAGTTGACCACATCCGGAACCATGATGCTCGTGACCGTGACGATCTCCAGATCGGCAAGTCCGGTCGGACCCGTGGCACCTGTCGCACCTGTGGCACCCGTCAATCCAGCGGTACCTGTCGCGCCAGTGGCGCCCGTGGCACCCGTTAGTCCCGTCGCCCCCGTGGCTCCTGTCAACCCAGTCGCGCCTGTCGCTCCGACCGCGCCAGTCGCTCCGGTCAATCCAGTTGCACCAGTTGCTCCGACCGCGCCCGTCGCTCCGGTTAAACCAGTTGCACCTGTTGCTCCGACCGCGCCCGTCGCTCCGGTCAACCCAGTCGCTCCTGTGGCTCCGACTGCACTGTGGCCCCGACCGCGCCCGTCGCTCCGGTCAACCCAGTCGCTCCTGTGGCTCCGACTGCACCCGTCGCTCCGGTCAACCCAGTCGCTCCTGTGGCCCCGACCGCGCCCGTCGCTCCGGTCAACCCAGTCGCTCCTGTGGCTCCGGTCAACCCAGTCGCTCCTGTGGCTCCGGTCAAGCCGGTTGCCCCGGTCGGGCCAGTCGGTCCGGTCGGGCCAGTCGGTCCCATGGGTCCAGTGGGACCCGTGGGGCCGGCGGGGCCTTCGGGGCCAGGCTGGGCCTTGCGAGCCGGATCCATCGTCATTTCGAATGCGGTTGGATCCTGGCTCGAGTTGGAGACCCTCATGCCGTAGGCTACGACCTTTCCCTTGCCCGCGGCGACCTCAATGACGAGAAGAGCGTTCTCGGATGTCTTTCCGGGGGGAAAAAGGGACGCAGCCGTGAACTGCAAGGACTGAAAACCCTGAATATCGAACGGAGTGGTAGAGATGATGCTGTTGTCAGCGTCACGGAGGACGAAGACCAGGGCGGCCATGCTGCCCGTCACCTCCACGACGCCGAAGTTGTACCGGTAAACCTCATCCGGAGGGGTGTAACAGACGCCCTGAAGCTGGGTTTTCTCGCCGATTCCGATCGCAAAGTCGACGGGAATGGCCTGGAGGTTCGTTCCCATGGTCTCGGACTGGATGTTCGAGGCGGGCATATCGTAAGTCCGGCTCGTCACGATCAGATCTGCGTCTGAAGTGACTCGGATCGCCCCTCTTGCATTCTGCTGCTGGAAAAGGGTCTCGAGCACGTTCTCGAATTTCTTCGTCTCCCAGGCGCGGAAGCTCTCCTTGACGATCGGGTTCGGTTCTCCGGTTCTCACGGGCGGATAGAACTCGAGCGTCACGTCCGCGGCTCCGCCAAAGAGATTGGTCACCCAGAGTGTCGTGTACCAATCAGATTCCCTGGCGCCCGGCAGGCGGGCCGAAGCCGGGACGATCACGTCCGTCCCAATGTAGGCGGCCTCGGCAGCCCGCGGAACGGGAACCGAGGTGAGTAAGAGACAGATACTGGTAACAATCCCCAGGTGCTTCCGAGGAAGAGACATCATCAAACTCCTTAAGATCCAAAGGCGCCTATATTAGATCTGTTCTAGAAATGCAACACCAAAGGTGCCTTCGCGGCCTGCGGCCTTTTTTGGGGATAATGCGCTGAGCCGTGCGATTAACAGCGCGGTTTTTGGGGGGATTCGTGACCACGACCCTCGACTACGCCGAGGTTGGCTTCATTTGCGGGCTGGAGGTTCACCAGCAGCTCGCGACCAGAACCAAGATGTTCTGCCGGTGTCCGGCGGGGCTCTATACGGAAACCCATGACGGGACCGTGCTCCGCCACATGCGTCCCACGCTCTCGGAACTCGGGGAGTACGACGGCACCGCGCTCATGGAGTTCAAGACCAAGAAGAACATCATTTATCTTCTCAACGAGCGTAACGTCTGCACATACGAAATGGACGACACGCCGCCCTTCCTCGTGAATCCGGAGGCCATCGATATAGCCGTCGAGCTTTCCCTCATGATGGGGTGCGACATCGTTGATGAAGTGCACATCGCCAGGAAACAGTATCTCGACGGTTCCATCCCGACCGGTTTCCAGCGCACCGCGGTCGTTGGCGTGAACGGAAAGATCCCCTTCCGCGGCCGGGACCTCTCAATCACGCAGGTCACCGTTGAGGAAGACTCTTGCCGCGAGGTGACGGACCGCGGGCACCTCATCGTCTGGCGCGCCGACCGCCTCGGAATGCCGCTGATCGAAACCGTGACCGGTCCAGACCTCAGAACGCCGGAGGAAGTGGCCGAGGCGATCTTGCTCATCGGGCGTGTTTGCCGCTCCACCGGACACGTTCGCGTTGGGATCGGGGCAAGCCGCCAGGATGTCAATGTTTCGGTCCGGGGCGGGCGCCGGGTGGAGATCAAGGGAGTCCCCAAGGCGAGCTGGGCGCCGCGCCTGGTTCATGGGGAAGCGGTCCGGCAGGTGAATCTTCTCAAGCTCAGGGACGAACTCTTCCGCCGCGGGTATACGACTCCGGATGCGATCAGAACCGACTCGATGGACGTCACAGAGTTATTTGCCTCGTCAGAAACCGGCGTTCTGCGCGCGGAGCGTTTTTCCCGGTGGGCCGAGGAACAGAAGCTACGCCCCGGATTCGAGCTTGGAAAGGGCCCCTTCCGTGTGCGTGCCGTGAGGCTTTCCGGCCTCGCTGGGACTCTTAGCTGGCCAACCCAGCCCGACCATGTTTACGCGCACGAACTCGCGGGACGCGTCCGGGTCATCGCGGGGCTCGACCAGGCCCCCGTTCTCTTCCACTCAGAAGCCTGGCCAGATACCCGCGCGGCCCGCGCCGAGCTTCGGAAGCTCCGGGGCCGTCTCCGTTGCGGTCCAGACGACGCACTCGCCGTGGTGTGGGGTCCCGAGGAAGACACCATCACCGCGGCGGAAGAAATCCGCCTCCGCTATGCCGATGCCACTCGCGGCGTCCCAAACGAGACCCGCCAGCCCTTCGAGGATGGCTCCACCGACTTCGAGCGAATCCTGCCTGGCCCGGATCGCATGTATCCAGATACAGACAGCCCCCCCACCCGCCTGCGGCGCGAGCGCGTGACCGCCATCGCCGCCGGATTGCCAGAGCGGCCGTGGTCCCGTGAGGCCCGCTACAAGAAAGCGGGGGTCCCCGCATCCACGACACACTTCTTGATCCGTCGCGGAGGCGCCGCTCTGGTGGATCTTCTGGTCGAGGAGACAGGGGCATCCCTGCACGATGCCGCATTCCTCTTCGGGGAACGCCTCCGAGGGCTCAAACGGCGGGGAGTCCCGGTGGATCGAATTCCAAAAGAGCGTTTTGCCGAGCTTCTCAAGGCGTTCTCACGAAAACCCGTTCTCAAGCAGGCATGGGAACGCATTACGCGGGCCCTCGCGGCCCAGCCCTCACGCCCCGTGGACGAGACGCTTGAAGACCTTGGGCTCACGCGGGAGGTATCAGGCTGGCGGAATGGAATAGAAAATGCTCTTGCCCGCGCGCGCGGCCGCGCCTTTCGAGAGGATCCCCTTCTGATAAAGCGGCTTACTCACGCCGAATTGATGAAGGATCTTCTGGGGCTCGTCCCTGCCGCCGATGTGGCGGCCGTGATCGAAAGAGAGGTGGCGAAGTGACACAGGAAGCGGATCCTCTCAAGGGATACAAGGGGCGCGCGCGCGAGGTTCTCTCTCGCTTCGGCGTGCGGGTCTGGAGCGACGTCAAGGCCGGGAATGACGCGGGCTCCGTGTTCGAAGGGGTCATCCTGCCCAGAAGCGAAACCCAGGACGACGAACACATCGTTCTCAAGCTCAAGAACGGGTACAACGTCGCGCTTCACGTCGACCGCGTACGCGACTTGACCGAGGTCGGTTACAAGGAAGCGCACTACAAGATCCCCGAAAAGGAGTTCCCGGTAAGGCCCAACCTCCCGAAAGTGACTCTTCTCGGCACGGGAGGCACCATCGCTTCGCGTCTCGATTACCGGACCGGAGCGGTTATTCCGGCCTTCACACCCGGCGAACTCTACGGGGCCGTCCCAGAACTCGCCGACATCTGTAACCTGACCACGAAAAAACTCTTCGGCGTCTTCTCCGAGAACATGGCCAAGGAGAACTACATCCCGCTGGCCGAGGCCATCGTGGAGGAAATCGCGGCGGGCGCGGACGGTATCGTCATCGGACACGGCACCGACACGATGGGACACACCGCGGCCATCCTCTCCTTCATGGTCCAGCAGTCACCTGTGCCCATCGTCCTGGTTGGCTCCCAGCGCTCCTCCGACCGCCCCTCGAGCGACGCGGCGCTCAACCTCATCCATGCGGTACGGACGGCCGCCTTCGCCGAGATCGCCGAGGTCGTCATCGCCATGTTTGGTCCGACATCTGACCGTTATGGACTTCTGCACCGGGGAACGCGCTGCCGGAAAATGCACAGCTCTTACCGTTCGACGTTCCGCACCATCGGGGATATCCCGCTTGCCATTGTGAGCCGCGACAGCTTCAACTACCTGACACAGGACTTTCTCCCCCGGGACAAGTCGCGTAAACCCAGGCTGGACACGGCCTATGAAGACCGGACGACGATCCTGTACTACTACCCCGGAATGAGGCCCGACCTCGTGGATGCCCTTGTCGAAAAAGGCTACCGCGGCATCGTGATTGCCGGCACGGGACTCGGACACGTCAACAAGCCCCTTTACCCAGCTCTCAAACGGGCGGTCGCGGCAGGCGTTCATGTTGTAATGACCGTCCAGACCCTCTGGGGCTTTGCGCAAATGTACGTCTACGACACCGGGCGCGACCTCCTGGATCTCGGCATCGTCCCGCTCGACAACATGCTGCCCGAGACAGCGCTGATGAAACTCTCGTGGGTTCTGGGTCACACGGATGACCGGGCGGCCGTGAAAGAAATGATGACGGCGTCGATGTCACATGAGATTACGCCCAGGGAGCCGCACAACGGCTATCTCGTCATGCAAGGAGGCTTACCCGAAACAGAGGAGTGGGTCAGAAGCCACTGGAAGTAAGCAAATTTCAAGGAAGTGTTCTGGTGTGAGGAAAAGGGAACGACCGGGGGCGGGCGGGACGCCCGCGCTCCCAGGGGGGACCGGCGGGAGCCCGCCGAGAAGAGTCTTGTGTAAGCGTTAGTCTCACCTTGACGGTTAATTGGAATTGGGAGCTGCCCCGGGAGGCTCTGGATGAGCGCAATTGTGCTAGGTAGGCCGAAAAAAACTTGCTTCTAAACTCAATTTCGCTTCGCCAAGAACCCCTCTCCCGGCCTCACGGCCACCCTCCCCGTTCACCGGGGAGAGGGGTAGGTAGTCTCGAGAATTCCGCACTCCCCGGTGTTGTAGGGGCGCACCGAGGTGCGCCCGTGAGCCGTTTCATGCTGCAAGAGGCTCGATTCCGGGAAACGCCCAAGGGCGCACCTCGGTGCGCCCCTACGAGAGTGTCTGAGCATCTAAAGACGAGAAAATGGCGGGACTCCCGGTCGAGATCGGTTCTTCGGACCCGTTCCCATTTCCAGCCGAAGCTCTTGAGATTGCGAAAGCCAAGCTCGATCCACATGCGTACTGCGTACCATCCGGTTCCGACATCTTCGGGAGGAAGAGAGGTCACCAAGATCCACGGTTCCTTCTGTTCTTCCGGCCAGATGGTGACGAGGGTGACAGGGAGTTTCCTATGGTGATCCCCACCCAGAAAACCTCGACACACGATCGATTTGCCCACGACGGCAAGGCTCTCTTCGATAACGCGAGGCTTCTCCTTTTCGCCTGCCACCCTGAAAGCCGCCGAGGACTGAATGCGCAGGAGTGGAACCCATTGCAAGTCCTTCAGTTCAGTAAACAGCCGAGGACTCCACAGACCCCGGTCTGCAAGAAGAAGAACCCGCAAGCCCTCCGGTACAGCCTTCTTGAGCTTCTTCAAAGGCTCGATATACAAGTCCATCCAGCGGCCTTCTCCCGCTCCCGCAAGAAGCTGCCAGGCGACCGGGATCGCCGTCCCTTGATAAAGAACGCTCACAACCAACGCTGTCATTCGGTCTCGCAGCGTCGTGGTATCGATAGCCAGAGCGATTTCTGTCCCTTGCCACCACTTCAGAACCCAATGCAAGAGGGGCCAAAACACCCCTCAACATCCACCTGGCTTTTACATGGCGCCACCTTATCAGCCCCATCGTAGAGCCACTCTCGAAGTCTTTGTCTGAGCGTGGAAATCGACCGAGAACATGAAAGGGCGCATGCCACTGCTGTTTGGCAGCTGCTTTGGGCCAGAATCGTTCCGTAAACCCAAAGCGCCAATCCCGTGAGCTGGCCACGTTGAAGGGTCGGGAGGAACTCCCCAATCACCTTCGTGATCGAGTAGAGTTTCAAAGGAGCAAGCATGGGAGGCCTCCTTGCATCACGACTTATGGTTGCCATGATGTGCTGGACCCTATCTTGCTCCTTTTCAGAAATTTACGACGACTTATCTACCCCTGTCAGCCGTTCACCGGGGAGAGGGGAAAGAGAAGGAGAAGGACGAATTGTTTTCCATGGTCTACTTAGCCCGGGTCTAATTCCAATTCGCTTTCAAGCCGAGCCTACCCCTCCCCTCGCTCCGCGTGAGCGGGAAGCAGGGCCTTTTTCGTGAAGGGACTGGGACGGCCCCAGTACCACCCCTGGCCATATTCGATCCCCAGTTCTCGCAAGACGTTCACCGTGCCGGCGGTTTCGACCATCTCCGCGACAACCTCACGGCCCAGAGCGTGAGCAACGGTCACCATGGCCTGAACGAGAGCCCGGTTAGTCGCATCGCTCTCCAGGTTCTTGACGAAAGACCCATCGATTTTGACAAAGTCCACAGGGAGCGAGCGCAGGTAGGCAAACGAGGAGAAACCCGTTCCGAAGTCATCGATGGCGAAGGTGCATCCGCAGGCTCGGAGCCTTGAAGCCCACTTCTGCAGGGCCCCGAGGTCAGCAATAGCCGCGGTTTCCGTTATCTCGAAGCCTAGCCTTCCCACTCCAGCTTCAGCAGCTTCGACATGCTGCGCGATCCGTTCAAGCAGGAGTTCATCGGCAAGACCCTGCCCCGAGATATTGACGTGGATCTTCAACCCGGGATCATCGCCCAGAAGGCGCAGCCCCTCAGTCACGACCCACTCATCAAGAGCAGGCATCAGGCCAAATGCCGCGGCAGCGGGGAGAAACGCTCCCGGCGGCGCGAGCCTGGCATCCCCAGGAATCCGCAGCCTGACGAGCGCCTCGCAGTGGTCGGTTGAGCCGTCTGCAATCCTCACAATGGGCTGGAGATGGAGTTCGAGGTGGCCATGGCGCAGGCCGTCTTTCACGCGGGCGGCCCAGCGGCTCATTTCGTCGAGAACCTGTGGCCGCTCCGTTTTCGAGGTCAATTCCACGACCCGGTCGCGTCCTTGCTGCTTGGCGACCTGCACGGCGGCATCGGCATAGGCCAAGATGTCCGACGCTTCGTGCTTCCAGTCGAGCGCAACCGCCCCGATGCTCACAGTGAGGTCGAAAACCCGCCCGTCCGCCTCATACCGCATGGACGCTGCCGTCTTGCGAATCTCTTCCGCGATCACGAGGGCATCCTTGAACGAAATCGCGGGCAGGAGAGCCGCGAACTCGTCTCCCCCGAACCGGTAAAGGACACCGTCTGGGGGCAGGAGGGCCGAAGTCCGGTCAGCCAGAAGAACCAGAAGGTGGTCTCCGGCCGCGTGACCGATAGAGCCGTTTACGAGGGCAAAACGGTCCACATCCAAAAACAGAAGCGCTCCCGGAACCTCCGGATTGACTTTCTGCAGCGCGGTCTGAAGGTCCTCTCGAAGAGCCGCCTGGTTGGGAAGTCCCGTCAAAAGGTCTCGAGTTGCCAGAAGTCTAATTTCCGCTTCGCGGTTCTTTCTCTCTGTGACGTCTTGCTTGATCGCGATGAAATGAGTGACCTGCTGGTTTTCTCCCAGAAGGGGCGTGATCGACATTTCCTCGATGTAGATCGAACCATTCTTTCGGCGGTTGAAAAGTTCGCCTCTCCAGACCGCTCCCGCAAGAACCTGTTGCCAGAGGGAGCGGTAGAAAGCCTCATACTGAATTCCCGACTTCAAGATCCGGGGGTTCTGTCCGAGCGCCTCTTCCCGTGAATACCCCGTCAGCTCCGAGAAAGCCGGGTTTACCCAGAGGATGGTTCCATCGCGGTCCGTGATGACGACAGCATTGGCCGCCGCCTCGAGCGCCGATGTTCGCAGAGCCAGCTCAGCCTCTGCCTTCCGCCGCGCCCGCCTGCTCTCGGCCGCACTCAACGCCCCGCGGACCGCGTGCGGCAACCGTTGCAGCCTTTCCTTCAAGACGTAGTCGTCCGCGCCCGACTTGATGCAGTCGGCGGCCGTCTCTTCGTCAAGCGAGCCCGTCACGACGATGAACGGCATGTCTTGATGCCCGGAGCGGACGATTCTGAGAGCCGACATCCCATCGAACTGGGGAAGCGAGTAATCAGCTAGCACGATATCCGGGGCAAACCGTGTCAAGGCTTCCTTGAAGTCACTCTCGGTATCCACCCGCTCGCTGGAAAATTCGAAACCGCTTCGCTTCAGCTGGTGGATGACCAACTCCGCGTCGGACGGAACATCTTCCAGAACGAGGATCCGGAGAATGGCCGGTGTGGTAACTGTCATAAAGTGCTCGCGATTTTCCGGGCAATCATCGCGCACCCTCTTGCAAAAAGCGAGACTTCGTCGACACCAGCCCTAGCCTCCAAGACCGCTGCCAGGACGGACAGAGTATAGATATCAACGCTTGCCCGGCGCGGTATCATTTGAGGCTGCCCGAGGCTCGAAGCTTCAGATGGACGTACGTACTCTCATTGTGATCTTGGGGATCTCGCACTTCCTCCAGATCATTGCGTTGTCCCTGCAGTTGGCGGCGGGGCGCAGCTACCGGGGTATCGGATGGTGGCTTCTCTGGAGCGGGTTCGGGGCTGCCGGGTTCGGATTCATGCTTCTCAGGGAGATCCCTTCATTCACGTCAACGGCGATCGTCCTCCAGAACACGTCGCTTGTGCTCGCGGTGACGTTCCTTTACACCGGGCTGATCCGTTTCCACGACAAGACCGAGCATCGGGGGGTTGCCTGTGCCACCTTCTCTCTCTTTTTCCTCTCGCATTCTTTCCTTGTTCTCGTAATCAACGACGTTCAGACCCGTTCTCTCCTCTTTGCACTCGCGATCGGCATCATCTCTCTCGTCTCTTCCCTTCACCTCGCGGCCGTGATGACACCCGCCACCCGGGGAGCCGCCATCTTCCTCTGCCTTGTTTTGCTCATGCAAGGGCTCTTTTTCGCATGGCGCACGGTCATGATTCTCGAGGGAGCCTCCTCCACCAACCTTTACAGTTCCTCTCTCTTTAACCTCGCGCCCTTTCTTGACGGCTTCATCGTGAGCAATTTGCTGACATTCGGCGTCATCACGATGATCAACCAGCGTGCCCACGCCGAGATGCTCGAGGCAAAAGACCACTTCGAACTCCTTTTCGAGACGAGCCCGGACGCCGTGCTCATCACGAGAGCCTCCGACGGAATCTGCCGGAACGTGAACGAGGGATTCGAGGGACTCACTGGGTACCGCCGGGAAGACATCCTGAACCGGTCCGCGGATGACTTGCATCTTTATGTTGACCTGGCCGACCGGGAGAGAGTGGTGACCAGGCTGCGCGAGAGAGGATCAGTTAGCAGCGTTGAAATTCCATTTCGCATAAAAAACGGCCGCATCTTCACCGGTAGCATGTCAGCAAGACTCATCCAGCTGGCCGGGGTGCCGCACATTATCAGCGTCACACGTGACATTTCCGAAAAGAGGAGAGCGGAGGAAGCGCTTGCAAGGAGCGCGCAAGAGATAGCAGAACTCAATACGAGCCTCGAGAGACGCGTGACGGAGAGAACGGCCGAACTGGCGGATGCCAATCGTGAGCTTGAAGGCCTTGTTTACTCCCTCGCCCATGATTTGCGCGCGCCCCTGCGGGCCATGAACGGCTACTCGGCGATTCTGGAAGAGGATCACGCCTCCAGACTCGATGCGGAGGGGCTCAGACTTCTGGCTCGAATCAAGGCCGGCGCGCAGGGAATGGACAAACTCATCCAGGATCTCATCGAATACGTGCGGACAGGCACGGCCGCGCTGCACATCGAGGATGTGGACATGGCGGCCCTGGCAACGGAAACCTTCACCCGGATCGCCAGCGACGAAGTGCGCCAGGGATTTCAGTTCAGCGTCACCAATCTCCCCCCCGCCCGGGCCGATGCCAGCCTCATGAGAATCGCCTTTCGGGAACTCCTATCCAACTCGGTGAAGTACTCTCTTCCCAAACCGGAGCGCCGCATCGAAGTCACCGGGCGAGTGGAGGGAGGGTTCGCCACCTACACCGTTTCCGATCAGGGCATCGGCTTTGACCCAGCCTATTCAGAGAAGATCTTTGGAGTTTTTCAAAGGCTCCATTCTGGTGAGTCCTTCGAGGGAACCGGTATTGGCCTCGCCATCGTGAAACGAGTCATTCAACGGCACGGGGGAAAGGTCCACGCCAGGGCTTGCATAAATGCAGGGACTGTCATTACATTCACTCTTCCATGCGGGGTTTAGTTTGACGTCAAGCAGAGTTTCGATCCTGCTCGTGGAGGACGAAGAGAGCGACGCGGAACTGGCGCTCAGGGCCCTCTCCCGTTCTGGCCTCAATCTTGTGGTCCAACACGTGCGTGACGGCGAAGAGGCACTCAACTTCATCTTTGGCCGGGGGCCGTTCGAGGGGAATCCGGCACGGCCCTCCTTGAAGGCTGTCTTTCTCGACCTCAAACTCCCAAAGGTCGATGGGCTTGAAGTTCTGAGGGCGATCAAGGCAGATCCCCAGACGCGAAGCCTGCCCGTCATCATCCTGACATCATCGATGCTCGCGGCGGACGTGGAGGCCTGTTACACCTCCGGCGCCAACAGCTTTGTCGTGAAGCAGGTCGAATTCGGGGACCACTCTCGAGTCCTCAAAGAGATGGCTCATTACTGGACCGTTTTGAATATCGCCACGTGACGAGACTCGATGGGCAACAGGATTTCGAGGCCGCCCAGAGCAGAGAGTATTAGGATGCAGGGAGACGCTTGGACGCGAGGAGTCGCCGCGCAAGGAGGAGGGCCGTGCTCAGCACCATCACACGGGTCGTTTTCCTGGCCGCTGTACTGGCCTGCGCCGGAAGGCTTTCGGGCCAGGAGAAAAGCCTCGATGAACTCCTCAATCTCAACCTCGAGGAACTGGCCTCCCTCAAGGTCGTGTCCGCTGTCAAGGTTCCCGCCACGGTCAATCAGGTGCCCGCAACCGTTCGCGTCATCACCGCCGAAGAGATCGCCGAAAAAGGGTGTTTCACCCTGGAGGACGCTCTGGCGGACCTGCCCGGGATCCAGTTTCGCAACATCAACGGGTTCAACACCTACACCTTCATGAGGGGCGTCCCGAGCCAGAACAACAAGATCCTCTTGCTCATCAACGGGATTCAAATCAACGAGTTGAACTCCGGGGGCTTCTACGGCGGCCTTCATTTCAACCTCGCGAACGTCGAGAGGATCGAGGTTGTTTATGGACCAGCCTCGGCTCTCTATGGCACGAACGCCATCTCTGGTGTCATCAACATCATTCTGCGGGATCCGGTGAAAGAGCCGGGCGGAAGGGTGACGGCCTCCATTGGCACTCGTAATACTGGCTCGCTCGATTTCCGGTACGCGCATGTCTCGAAAGATAAGAACCTCGCCTTTTCGATTTCCGGCATGGGTAAGAAGAGCGACAAAACCGATCTCAGGGGCGCCCGCGGCGACGGCAATTGGACGGACACCGCTGACAACTTCGAAAACGACTTCGCGACCGACGGAATCGTTCGCTTCAAGGACCTGAGTGCCGGGTTCGTCGTTCAGGACGAGGACGCCTCTCGCGCCAGCGTCCAGGTAACCGCTCACCGCCCCCTCAGGGATTACGGCGTTAACTGGCATATCCGCTTCTTCAACGCCTGGGCCGGCTACAACTTCGAGAATCAGGGACCATGGTCGTTCCGCACCACGTTCTACTACCGGAACACGACGCTCCTCGGAGATACCGTTCCCATCATCGAAACCGCCACCGGGGACTCGCCGGGCCGCCAGTACCGCTGGTATAAACCGGGCGAACTCATCGGGAACGAAACCCAGGCTACATGGAAGCCTTCGGCCCGGTTCAACATCTCCGCCGGAGCCGTCTATGAACGGGAACACCTATCCGCCGACTACTCGATCACATCAAGTGATTCCGAGGACACGCGGCCACCGGCCCCTCCCGAGCCCCCCCGTATCACGAACGGCCTCGTGAGCTTTTACGCGGAGGGAGACGCCGCCTTGGTACGCGGACTTCACCTCTTCGCCGGGGTGCGTTACGACGACTCCAGTAGCTACGGCACGGTCAACACTCCGCGTGCTGGCCTCGTCTACAACAACGCGGGCCTCACGGCAAAACTCTTGTACATGGAAGCGTTTCGAGCACCAAAACCGTGGGATTTCACGGACGGGCTCGGGAACCCGGCCCTCCAGCCGGAGAAGATGCACCAGGCAGAGTTCACCGCCTCCTACTCCTTCTCGAGTTACCTGAGAGCGGACATCTCTCTTTACCGGGGGAAACTCGATGGCCTTCTCACTCGGGTGCCATCAGGCGGCGGCTGGATGTGGAAAAACATCAGCGGTATCGATACTCAGGGCGTGGAGACCGTTCTGGAGTTTCGAAAGGGACGGTGGCGCGCCTACGGCAACTACTCGTTCACCGAGTCCACGGATGACTCCGGGAACCAGATCGCGGAAATCGCGCGCCACGGTGCCAATGCCGGGGTCTTCTGCGCGCTCACTCCCCATCTATCCGCTGGCATCCTGGCAAACTACCTTGGAGAGCGAACGAATCCTGCATTGATCCCGGCCAGAGGGGACGACACGATTGAGGATGCCCTGATTCTCGACACGAACGTCACCCTTCAGATGCCCGGAGGCTTCGACGCCCGGTTCTTCGTCAACAATCTCTTCGACTCCTCCTACTTTCACCCGTCTAACCTGCCGCCAAGCCGATACCCGCAGGCTGGACGAACTTTTCGAATTCAAGCCGGCTACTCTTTCTGAAGGAAGGGCTCGAGCTTTCGCATGGCCGGCTGCGTGGACTGGAAAGGGGAAGCACACCCGATGTGGACGGCCCGCGAGCCCGGGTACAAGCTCTTGAAAGCACGGTTGTTGGTGCTTTGCGCGCTTGTCTTGATCGCGGCCCCAGGATTCCCTTCACCTGCGGCGGCGGTTGATGACCTCGAGGCCAAGGTCAAGACCGCCTACGTGTACAACTTCATGGCGTTCATCGAGTGGGAAGCAGAAAGCAAGGAGCCGTCAGCGCCCATGCGAATCTGTGTGCTGGGAGACGACCCTTCGCTCGAACTCCTGCGAGAACTCTGCAAACGGCAGATCAGGGGCCGGGCCATAGAAGTGAAAGCCGCACGCCGGCTAGAGGCTCTTCTCCCCTGCCATGTGATGCTCTTCAGCCAGTCCGAGCGCGCTCGAACTCCTGAAGTTCTCAAGGCGCTGCAAGGGATGAGCATTCTCACCGTGAGCGACATTCCAGATTTCGCAAAAAGCGGTGGAATGGTTGGTTTTGTGACGGAAGAAGGCCGGGTGAAGATCGAGGTCAACCCTCGCCTCGTTACCCAGTCGGGTTTGAGAATAAGCGCCAAGCTTCTGGAAGTCGCCAGGATTATCCCCTAGCGGAAAGAGAGAATGATGGGCATCAACGTCATCAAGCGCCTTTCCATCGCGGGGAAACTCGTGCTCGTCACGATGGTGGCCAGCACTCTTGGCTTGTTGCTCGCCGCGTCGGCTTTCGTCTTCTACGAGAGATATCGCGTTCGGGAAGGTCTGGTGCAAGACCTGTCCGCCGTAAGCCGGCTCATCGCCGACAGGAGCACGGCCGCGCTCGCCTTCGATGACCCTCGCCTCGCCGCCGAAAACCTCTCTGCTCTGCGAACCCAGCCCTCGGTTCTAGCCGCGTTCATCTTTCGGGAAGACGGCTCCCTCTTCGCGGAGTTCCGATCCAAGGAGGCAAAGGCTTTCCCAGTTCCGGCCATGGAACCGGGGCCCACACACCGGTTCGAGATGGGGGGCCTGGTGCTCTTCGAGCCCGTGAGACTCGACGAACGAATCCTTGGGACCGTCTGCATCCGGGCGAGCTTACGAGAACTCGACACCCTCTTGCGCGAGTACATGCTCACGGCCGCGCTCATCATTGCTGCCGCGGCCTGCGCCGCCCTGTTTCTCTCTTCCAGGCTTCAGGGCCTCGTCTCAAAGCCGCTGGCTCACCTCACACAGACGGCGGCCAGCATCGCATCAAACCAGGACTACTCGGTGCGCGCCCGGAAGGAAAGCAGCGACGAGATTGGCACCCTCGTCGACGCTTTCAACACGATGCTGGCGAGAATAGAGGCCCAGAACGCGGCCAACCTCGCGTCCCAGGCAGCCCTGCAACAATCTGAGAGCCGCTTGAGACAGATCATTGATCTCGTCCCGCACATGATCTTTGTGAAGGATGCAAATGGGCGCTTTCTCCTGGGTAACCAGGCTCTGGCCCGGGCATTTGGCATCCCGGCAACGGACCTGGAAGGAAAACTGGAAGCGAGCCTCGCGCCCGATTCGGACGCCACCGCACGTCATCTGGAGTCGGACCGGAAGGTCATCACCACTGGCGAGACGTGGATGAGTGATGACGATCCGTATGTCGATGCCCATGGTGGCGGCCAGCGCTTCCTTCACACAGTCAAGGTTCCCATGGTCTTGCCAGGCGAGTCCACAAGGGCCGTGCTGGGAATCGCTATCGACATTACGGAACAGAAAAAGGCCCGGGAAGAACTAATGAAGTACCGGGATCGCCTCGAGGATCTCGTAAGGGAGCGGACCGCCGAACTGGCCGTCGCCAAGGAACGGGCGGAGTCCGCGGACAAGCTCAAGTCGGCATTCCTCGCGACCATGTCGCATGAACTGCGAACCCCTCTAAACTCGATCATCGGCTTTACGGGGATTCTCCTTCAGGGGCTCGCGGGTCCACTGAATGCCGAGCAAAAAAGGCAGCTCGGAATGGTTGCGAAGAGCGCGGAGCACCTCCTGGCCCTGATCAATGATGTTCTCGACATCTCCAAGATCGAGGCGGGCCAGATGACACTCGCCTCCAGGCCCTTCGACATGCAAGACACCCTCATGAAGGCGATCCACACGACCCTCCCGCTAGCGGAGAAGAAGAAACTTCCGCTGGAATTCGAGATCGCGCCCGGCCTGGGAACCGTCACGGGTGACCAGCGGCGGGTCGAGCAAATCCTGCTCAACCTCTTGAGTAATGCCATCAAGTTCACCGAGGAGGGGTGCGTCCGTCTGGAGTGCAAAAGGGTTGAAGACAATATCCTCACGCGTGTCATCGATACGGGGATTGGCATCAAGGCCTCTGATATGGACAAGATTTTCAAGCCCTTCAGACAGATAGACAGCGGGACGACGCGTAAATTCGAAGGGACGGGCCTGGGTCTTTCCATCTGCAGGAAGCTCGCGGAGCTTCTCGGTGGTGGAATCGATGTTGAAAGCGAATGGGGGAAGGGGAGCACGTTCACGTTCGTACTCCCGAGCCGGAGGAAAGAAGCATGACGCCCAAGATTCTCTACATCGAGGATAACGAGCAGAATCTCTACCTCGTCGAGTTCATTCTCAGACAGAAGGGTTACGAAGTCGTCTGGGCTCGCGACGGACAGGCCGGAATCGAGGCCGCGAAAACCGTGTGCGCCGACCTCATCCTGCTCGATATTCAACTTCCCGTAATGGACGGATACGCCGTGGCGGGGGCGTTGAGGACTAACCCAGAACTCGCGAAGACCCCCATTGTCGCTCTCACCTCATACGCCATGCCGGGCGACCGGGAAAAAGCCATCGACTCGGGATGCACCGGTTACATCGAAAAACCCATCAACCCCGACTCCTTCGCGGCACAGGTCGAGGAATACTTGAAGGCGAGCCGCGGTCCGGGCAGGGAGAAATGACGACGGTCCTCATCGCGGACGACATCGAGGCCAACCGCTTCCTCTTGCAGTCCATCTTGACCAGCAAGGGCCACCGTGTGACCGAGGCGGCCAACGGAGCGGAAGCGCTCTCCTTCGCCCTGGCGGATCCGCCCGGCATCATCATCACCGACATTCTCATGCCGGTCATGGACGGCTTCGAGCTTTGCCGCCGCTGGAGGGCGGAAGAGCGCCTACGAGACATTCCCTTCGTCGTCTATACGGCCACCTACCTCGATACGAAACACGAGGAACTGGCACTGAACCTGGGGGTTGACCGGTACCTCTCCAAGCCGCAAGACATCGAGACCCTCAACGAAGTCGTGGAAGAACTTATCGAGGAGTACAAAAAAAGGAAAAGAAGCACGGACACCCGGCCGCTCGAGGACGAGATGGCGCTTCTGAAACAGTACAACAAAGTCCTGTTTGAGAAGCTCGAACAGAAGATCTCGCAGCTCAAGAACAAAATCACCGAGTGCCAGATGGCGGAAGAGCAGATTCGGGTGATGAACGCCCAACTCGAGGAGAGGGTCAAGGAGCGGACAGCGGAACTCGTGGCGGCCAACAGGCAGCTAGAGTCTTTTTCCTACTCGGTCTCCCACGATCTCCGCTCTCCCCTGCGCGCCATCACCGGTTTCACGGCCCTTCTGGAAGAGCACATGAGGGACTCCCTGGACGATGAGGGACGCCGCCTCTTATCCGTCATAACGGAAAACGCCTCGAAAATGCGCCAGCTCATCGACGAGTTGCTCGAGTTTTCGAGATCTGGCCGCGCGGAACTCACCAAGAGACAAATAGACATGAACACGATGGCGCGGTCGGTGTTCGAGCAACTCGTATCGCGAGAAGGAAGAGAGAACGCCGAGTTTCGCGCCGGGGACCTCCCCCCCGCTCACGCAGATCCGATCCTCATGCGTCAGGTCTGGACGAACCTCCTCTCAAACGCCCTCAAATTCAGCTCGAAAAAAGAGAAGCCTGTCATCGAAATTGGGAGCCGCGTGGAGGACGGGCGCGTTTTCTACTTTGTCCGAGACAATGGAGCCGGTTTCGACAACAAGTACGCCGGCAAGCTGTTTGGAGTCTTTCAGAGGCTGCACGACGCCAGAGACTTCCCGGGAGTCGGGGTCGGACTCGCCATCGTCCGGCAGATCATCATCCGTCACGGGGGAACGGTGCGGCTCGAGGGAAAGAGCGGAGAAGGAGCGGTTTTTTGGTTTTCGGTCTAAAGAGGAGTGTTAATGCGAAGCGAGCTGACGAGGAATGGTGAGGACGAGAGTTCCCCCCACGCCGGAAAAGGCGAGGCGCCGGTCGCACGCGCGGAGCATCCACGAAGCGATGGAGAAGGGGAACAGGCCTCCCAGCTGGAGGCCTTGAAAGCTAGCCTAAAGGAGAGTGAGGATCAATTCCGGACGTTGTTCGAGGCGAGCCCGAACGCCATTTTCATCACGGACCCCGAGACGCTCGAAATCCTCGACTGTAACGGGATGGCGTGCCGCATGAATGGCTACTCCCGGGAGGAACTGCTCGGCAAGAACATCGACACGCTGCATCCCGCCGGGGCGGCGGCAGGCGCCGCGACCATGAAGACGCGCCGGGACTTCGTGGAGAGGCTGAGGACGCAGGGCCCGGTCAGAATCGAATCTCTCCACACTCGCAAGGGGGGCTCGACGTTCGAAATGGAAACGACGATGTGTGCCTTCCCTCGGGAAGGCAGGACGGTCGTCATGGGCATTGACCGCGATATCAGCGAGGCCAAGAGGACGGCCGAGGAGTTGCGGCTCTATCGCGAACACATGGAGGACCTTGTTCGCCACAGGACGGCGGAACTGGCCGTCGCCAAGGAGCACGCGGAGGCGGCGGACCGTCTCAAATCGGCATTCCTGGCCACGATGTCTCACGAACTTCGCACCCCCCTAAATTCCATCATCGGGTTCACTGGAGTGCTCCTCAAGGGCCTTTCCGGAACTCTGAACGTCGAGCAAACCAAGCAGCTTGGGATGGTCCAGGCCAGCGCCCAGCACCTCTTGGCCTTGATCAACGACGTCCTCGACCTCTCCAAGATCGAGGCGGGGCAAATCAATATCGTCAAGGCACCATTCAATGTGCGCTCTCTCGTGGAGTCAGCCGTTCGAGGGTTTCTCCCCGCAGCCTCGAGAAAAGGCCTTGTTCTCTCCGTTAATTTCGGGGATGGACTTCTCGAACTCGTCAGTGATCGCAGACGGGTCGAGCAGATCTTGCTCAACCTTCTCAGTAACGCCGTGAAGTTCACCGATACGGGCCGTATCTCGGTGACCTGTGCCACGAGGGAGGGACGGCTTTCAATCAGCGTGAAGGACACTGGAATTGGGATCCCGGCCCACGAGTTTCCAAAACTCTTCAGGCCTTTCCAGCAGCTCGAGTCTGGCATCTCTCGCCGGTTCGAGGGAACCGGACTCGGCCTTTCGATTTGCAGCCGGTTGGTGGAACTTTTGGGCGGCGAGATCACCGTGAAGAGCGAAGCGGGGAAAGGGAGCGAATTTTCGGTCGCTCTCCCTCTTTCGGAGACACCTTGACCCACGCCGGGAGCGGGCAACCGCTAGCCTTTCGTATCGTGGCCATCCTGGGGCTATCGCTCCTTTACTTCTTCACTGCCAAGGCTGGCCTCTCGCTCGCATTTGTGCAGGCCAATGCGAGTCCCGTTTGGCCGGCCGCTGGTGTATCGCTTGCGGCCCTTCTCATCCTGGGCGCGAGGACTTGGCCAGGGATTTTTATCGGAGCCCTCCTCGCAAACCTCACGGCTCAGGGAACGTCATGGAAAGCGGCCGCCCTGATCGCACTTGGCAACACACTGGCCGCCGCCGTGGCAGCGGTGATCCTTGAAAAAACCATCCGCTTTGAACCCTCGATGGAGCGGTGGAAGGACATCTTTGGATTTCTCGGCATCGGCGTCTTTCTATCGCCTCTCCTGAGCGCCACAAACGGGACGCTCCAGGTCGTCCTGTGGAACATGGCCCCGACTGGCCTCTTCTCCGAGATCTGGTATGTCTGGTACTCAGGCGATGCGATGGGCGTTCTCTTGACGGCTCCCCCGCTTCTCGTTTGGTGGGGGCGGAGGCGGTACAAAAAGCCTCCGGCACGGCCCCGCGAACTCTTGGTGCTCCTTTCGCTGACTCTCGCCTTTTCCTATCTGGTCTTCTGGCGGGAAGTCTCGGGCCTGGCGCTTGGAACGACGCTTTCATTTCTCGTTTTCCCGTTTGCTGCCTGGGCGGCCGCCCGGCACGGGTTACACGTCACGACAGCCATCACGTTCCTGATCTCGGCCGTGGCCCTCCTCGGGACGATCCACCGCGGGGGCCCTTTCGCCGCCGCGGGTCTGCACGGGCAGCTTTACGTCTTCCAGCTTTTCGTCACCGTCCTGGCGGTCACCAGCATGCTGCTTGCTGGACTGGTGGAAGAGCGGATCCGGTTCGAGACCGCCCTCGGGGAAGCCAAGGAGCGCGCGGAGGCCGCGGACCGGACGAAATCCGCATTTCTCGCCACGATGTCGCACGAGATGAGAACGCCCTTGAACTCCATCATCGGGTTCACGGGCATTCTGCAAAGGGAACTCGCTGGACCCCTCAATGCCGAACAGCTCAAGCAGCTGGGGATGGTGCGCGGGAGTGCGGAACACCTGCTTTCGGTCATCACGAATGTCCTGGAACTGGCCACGATCGAGGCAGGTCAGTTCGACCTGTCGCAGGCCTCCTTTGACTTGAGAGCGTGTATCGAGGACTGCGTGGAGCGCTCCCGGCGCCTGGCAAAAAGGAAGGGCCTGGAGCTGCACTGCGAGAACGTTTCAGGGCCTCTCGTAATCGTAAGCGACCGGCGCCGGGTGGAACAAATCCTCCACCAGCTGATTCAAAACGCGATAAAGTTCACGGACTCTGGCGAGGTGTTCGTTCTTTTGAGGGCCAGCGGCGATGGAGTCAAGGTCAGCGTTTCCGATACTGGAATCGGCATTCAGCCGGCTGACATCAACAGGCTCTTTCTACCGTTTCAACAACTCGAATCCGGGCTCTCCCGCCGTTTCGAGGGGAGCGGTTTAGGGCTCGTTCTTTGCAAAAAGCTCATCGAGAAACTCGGCGGCACGATCACGGTGAAAAGCGAGCCTGGTCGCGGCAGTCTCTTCGAATTCAACCTCCCTCTGGGCATGGACAGGGGAAACAAATGAGTCATCTGGTTTTGGTCATTGAGGATAACGAGCAGAACCTGTACTTAACTCGTTTCCTCCTAGAAAGCAGCGGATACCAGGTCGCCGCCGCGAATAATGGACAGGACGGAATCGAGGCCGCCCAGAAACTCCGGCCGGCACTCATCCTCCTCGATATCCAACTGCCCCTGATGGACGGCTATACCGTGGCCCGCGAGTTGCGTAAAGTGCCGGAACTGGCGAAAACCCCAATCGTGGCCGTCACCTCGTACGCCATGGTCGGCGACCGCGAGAAGTGCCTCGAGTCTGGCTGCACGGGATATCTCGAGAAGCCAATCAACCCCGATACCTTTCTCGCCGAGGTGCAGCAGTTCCTCCCGCCGCATGCGGCAGGAGAACTGGCATGAAACACATTCTGGTCGCCGAGGACGACAATCAGGGCCGTTACCTTCTCGAGATCGTCTTGCGAGGATTCGGCTTCGAGGTGGAATCCGCGGCGAACGGAAAAGACGCACTGGATCTCGCCCGGAAACGAACACCAGACCTCATCGTCTCGGATATCCTGATGCCCGTCATGGACGGGTTTTCCTTCTGCCGGGAGGTCCGGCTGGATGAATCCCTCCGTGAAACCCCATTCGTCTTCTACACGGCCACCTACACCGAGGAAGAGGACGAGCGCTTCGCGCTCAGCCTGGGGGCGAATCGCTTCATCCGAAAACCGGCTGACCCAGAGGTGTTCGTCAGGGAAATAGAAGCTGTCTTGACGGGTCTCAGGGAGGGCGTCGCGGAACCGGACGAACCGCGTGAACTTGCTTCAGCAGACCAATTTCTCGAACTTCACGACACCCTCGTCACGAAAAAGCTCGAGAAGAAAATCGATCAGCTGCGTGAGGCAAACGAGGCCCTGGAAAGAGAACTCGTTGCTCGCAAACGGCTCGAGGATGAGCTGAAGAACCTCAACGCAAACCTCGAACGTCGCGTTGTTGAGAGAACGCGGCAGCTTCAAAACGCCAACCGGGAACTCGAGGCGTTTGCTCACTCCGTCTCGCACGATCTGAGAGCCCCGCTCCGCGCCATCGATGGCTACGCGGATGTTCTCAGGTCCAGCCTGGAAGGCCAGCTCAATGAAACCTCGCTGGGGTTCTTCAAGGGAATCCAGCAGGGTGTTTCGAGGATGTCGGCGTTGATAGAGAGCCTCCTCTCCCTGTCGAGAGCTGGCCGGCAGGGACTGAGGCCTTCGAGAATCGACATGACAAAACTCGTGCAGAGCGTGCTAGACGAGGACCCGGCAGTTCAGGCCAACGAGAAGGCGAAAATCACTCTGGAGCCCCTTACCCCAGCGATTGCGGACGAGACTCTTCTCCGGCAGGTTTGGTCCAATCTCATTGGTAACGCGGTGAAATTCTCCCGGGACATTGCGCGTCCCGAAATCACGGTTGGAAGCCGTGAAGAAACGGGCACGGCGGTCTACTTTGTGAGAGATAACGGCGTGGGATTTGATCCCGGGCAATCCGGCAGGCTTTTCAAGGCTTTTCAGCGGTTGCATCCCGCTTTGGAGTTCGAGGGAACCGGCATCGGGCTCGCGCTTTGTTCGCGCATCATCGAGCGGCACGGTGGACGTATCTGGGCCGAAGCTTCACCCAACGAGGGAGCGACCTTCTCTTTTACCCTCGGAGACGTCGAATTGGGAAACGAGTCATGAGATGAGGCTGCGGTTCGAGAGGACCGCGCCCGGCAGCCGCCGAGGAAAAAGATCAGCTCACGGCGGCCGCGAGCCAAGAATGACCGACAGGCCATCGCAGTGAGCATCGGGCAGTTTCTCGCGCTGACGCACAATGCCGCGCTCCTTCTCGCGATCGCGGTCCTGTTCGACGTCACAAACAATCAAGGGAGAAGGAACGGACTGCTAAACCAGGGAATCACGGGAGTGATTCTGGGCGGCGCCGGAATGGCCCTCATGCTCACGCCCTGGAGGTTCGAGCCTGGCATCATCTTCGACACGCGGTCCGTATTGCTCGGTATCTCGGGGCTCTTTTTTGGCCCCGTTTCAACAGGAATAGCCATGGCTCTGACGGCCGCGTTGCGGTTTGCCCAGGGCGGCGCGGCCTGGACCGGCATCCTCGTCATCCTCATGTCCGGACTGACGGGCCTTCTCTGGAACCGGTTCCGAAAGGGGCCGCTCCATGAGATCTCCTGGCGCGAACTTCTCGCAATGGGGTTCCTCATCCACGTTCTCATGCTCGTATGCATGTTCACGCTGCCGCCCCGCACGGCGTTACGCGTCGTCTCCAGCATTGCTCTTCCCGTTCTTCTGATCTATCCAGCGGGAACGTGTGCACTGGGCTTGATTCTGGCGAACAGGCTTCGCCGGGAAGCGACGGCGGACACCCTGAAAAAGAGCGAAGAACGGTTGTCCAAACTGTTCCACATGAGTCCGGATTCGATGGTCCTCATCAAGCAGTCCGATGGACGAATTCTCGAAGTCAACGAGAAGTGGGAAGAACTCACCGGCTATTCTCGTGAGGAGACCGTGGGCCGAACTGGACTGGAACTTGGCATTTATGCGGATCTAGAGGAACGCGAGCGCGCCCTCGAGCGGATGAGAACTCTCGGGGAAACGAAGAACGAGGAGTTGAGACTTTTGCAGAAAGACGGCGGGGAAAAGATCGTGAGCATTTCCGGCGAGAGCCTGGACTCCCTGCCCGAGCCGAGCTTTCTCTATGTTCTGAGAGACGTCACCAAGGCCAAGAAAACAGAGCTAGCCCTGCGCCAGAGCGAGGAGCGCATGAGACAGCTCAACGAAACACTCGAGTCCAAGGTCGCCGAGAGAACGGCAAGCCTCGAGGAGGTCAACCACGAACTCGAGGCGTTTTCGTATTCCGTGTCTCACGATCTGCGCGCACCGCTCAGGGCAATCAACGGATTCGCCACTGTTTTGACCGAAGACCTGCCAAAACCACTGGACCCGGAGGTGCAGAAAGCGCTTTCCTACATCCGGGAAAACGCGGTGCGCATGCACCGCCTGATCGATGCCCTCCTCCTGCTTTCCCGGGCCGGCCGCGGACCTCTGGCGAAGGCCTGTGTCGACATGACAGCACTCTTTGAGTCGGCAGCGGCAGAGCTTGAAATCATGAAAAGCGCCAGGCTTCTCATCGAGAAGCTCCCCCCGGCCATGGGCGACGCAACCCTCCTGCGGCAGGTGGCGGTGAATCTCCTCTCGAATGCCGCAAAGTACAGTTCCAGGGCAGAAAAACCTCTCATAGAGGTTGGGAGCCTCGAGAAAGACGGCCGCACAATCTACTTTGTCAAGGACAACGGGGCGGGATTCGACATGAAATACGCTTCCAAGCTCTTTCGGCCTTTCCAGCGGCTCCACTCCTCGACGGACTATTCTGGTATTGGCATCGGCCTCGCACTCGTTCAACGCATCATCACCCGGCACGGGGGAAAGATGGGGGCCGAAGGGAAGCCAGGAGAAGGGGCAACGTTCTGGTTCTGTGTTTGACTTCTACTCTGTCAACCTGATTCCACGGTTCCGCATCTCCAGGGCCTTGGGGATCTCCGGGAATGATCTTATCGGGTTTCCGGAAAACTCCTTGGTCTCCTCGCCTTGGCTCACGAGTCAGCGGGTTCAGACGGGGAAGGCGGCAGCGTGAAAAAGAACGCTGTTCCCACACCGGGCTGGCTTTCTGCCCAGACCCGGCCTCCGTGGCGTTCGATGATTCGTTTGACAATCGAGAGTCCGACCCCGGTCCCCGGAAACTCGGTCTGGCCGTGGAGCCTCTGAAAGACCCCGAAGAGCTTCCCCGCGTACTTCATGTCAAACCCCACTCCGTTGTCCTTTATGCAATAGGCCACTTCCGCGCCGGTCTTTTGCGTTCCGGCCTCCACGATCCGGCGCTCTTTCCTCGAGCTGAATTTCAGGGCATTGGAAAGGAGGTTCGTCAGAACCTGGCGAATCAACGTCAGGTCACCAGATGCAGGGGGTAGTGCCTGGCAGCGCAGCTCCGCCGGAGGGTCTGGAGATTCCTGAAGGAGTTCGTTCCAGACGGTCCACACCAAGTTCTCCATATTCAAACGGCTTCCCCGGATCTGGTGCCGGCCCGCGCGCGAAAAGGCGAGGATGTCGTCGATGAGCTGGCCCATCCGCTGGGCGTTCGTCCTGACAACTTCCAGCCTTCGAATGCCCTCCGGGTCGAGTTTGTCACTGTAGTCGTCGAGAAAGAGCCTGGAAAACCCGTCGATGGCGCGCAAGGGAGCCCTCAGGTCGTGAGAAACCGAATAGGAGAAACCCTCGAGTTCCCGGTTCGTGGCCTCCAGTTGTTTGGTTCGTGACTGAATCCGGTCTTCCAATTCCGCATTCAACCGCCGCACTTCTTCCTCGGCCTTCTGACGTTGAACGATCTCCTGTTTCAAGACCTCGTTGGAACGGCGCAGGGCATCTTCCGCCTGCTTTCTTTCGGTAATGTCTCTCGCCACGCCAATGAGGGCGATGGGAGTTCCGGACTCGTCGCACACGGGGGATGTGGACAGAGCGATCGGGAACTCAGTTCCGTCCTTTCTCCGGTTGACGAGTTCTCCTTGCCAGCCCCCTTTCGCCGTTGCCGGGCGGATCTCAACGGTCGCGGACTCACGGTTTTTATCCGTTCGCACAATTTCGATCGGCTGCCCGATGAGTTCATCCTCACGGTAACCGTAAGTCTCCTGGAAGGCCTCGTTGACGAAGAGGATTCTGTCCTCGATGTCCGTTATGGAGACGCACTCGCCTATGGAGCGCAAGGCGTGCGCCAGAAGCCGGATTTCCTCGCTGGCCTGCTTCTGTTTCGTGATGTCTTGAGCCACTCCCGCATACGACACGACGTCTCCGTTTTCATCCCGCACCGGAAACCCGCGGTCGCGAATCCAGCGGACCGTCCCATCCGGGCGGACGACCCGGTATTCGCACTCAAAAGACTGTCCAGAACGCCTTGCTTTCTGGATGATGGCGTCACTGACTGACAAGTCATCCTGATGAATGGTCCTAAAAAAGAGATCCGGTTCGTTATAGAGGCTTTCCCGGGATCGTCCCCATATGCGCTCAAAACTAGCACTGGCATAGGTCGTGTTCTGAACTTCCCGGTCTGCAATCCAGAAGGCATCCTCGATCGTCTCGGTCAGAAGCCGGAACCGCTGTTCACTTTCACGAAGAGCCCTTTCGGCCGTTTTGCGCTGCGCCTCGTCCTCCGTGGCGCGTAATGCGTGGGCAAGGTCTCCCGAAAGATCCAGGAGGAGGCTCACTTCCTCTTCGTCAAACGCAGCTGGACTGTCGGCATAGACGCTGAGAACACCGTACGTGCGGCCTGCCATCATGGGCACGGCCGCCGAGGACCCCCAACCCTTTTCGAGAGCTTTTTCCCTCCAGGGGGCAAAATCCGGGTCCGTATCGATATTCGCGCACACAGCCGGGCGCCCTTCCCGCCAGGCGACACCGGTGGGTCCCCGGCCTTCTGGGCTCTCGTCCCGGGTGATCGTTACCGCGTCCAAATAATCGAGCCCTTCCCCGGCCCGGGCCACGGGGACAACCCGTGGGGAGGATTCGGTGGCTTGCCCGATCCAGACCATCCGGTATCCCCTCGTTTTCACGAGCAGTTCACAGGCATCCTGAAGGAGCTTTTGGGGATTCCGTTCCCTGACAAGAAGCTGGCTCACGCTCCGCAGGGAGATGAGAACGTCATTGAGATGCCGGATTCGAGCCTCTGCCTCCCGCTGCCCCGTAACGTCCTCGTAAGTCCCCAGAACACCGACAATTCGGCCATCCTTGTCGTGCAGGGGGACCTTGGTCGTCTTCAGAATGCTCCGGCGGCCGTTTGCCGCAATGTGGGGTTCCAGAATATCGGGCTTGGGAATACCTGTTTCAATCACGGACCGGTCATCCGCCTGATAGAGATGAGCGTGAACTTTCCATGGAGCGTCCTCATCCGACCTGCCGGCGACCTCGGCAGGATTACCCAGACCCATATCGAGCGCAAAGGACTTGTTGCAACCAAGGTATGCCAAGTTCCGGTCTTTCCAGAAGACCCGCTGGGGAATGCTATCCAGAATGGAGGAGAGCATCTCCCGCGACTCGAAGAGTTCCCCTGCCTGTCTTTCCAGAAGAGCGCTCTTTTCCGAAAGTTCTCTCGTGCGGGCATGAACCTGTTTCTTGAGCGTCTGAGACCAGACCACCGCCGCAACGAGCAAGACGAGCAAGGGAATCGCGGCGGAAAGAACGTACTTTGCGACCGCTCTGAGACTGAGGGGCGGGCTTGTGTAGGGGCTGAGCCAGCGGGCCTGAATCTCGCGGAACTCGGCCGTGCTCTTGAAGGCCGCCAGACCCTCCGAAAGCTGTGAGAGGAGATCCTCTTTCCCTTTTGGCGTGCCGTAGCAATACTCCGCCGAGACAACCGGCGTGGCCGAAATCGAGAGGTTCTTCCAACCATGCTTCTCGATCCAGTAGGACGCGGGCACCCGGGCGACGAGGGCCGCGTCTCCCTCGCCCATCACGAGCCGGCGCAGGGCTTCTTCCTGCGAATTCACTGGGAGAAGTTGTTTTTCGTATCCCAGCTTCCTGGCCAGGTCCTCCATGAGATCGCCTTCCATTACAAGGGTCTTCTTGCCGGCGAGGCTCTTCATGTCGGGAAACGGAGGGTCCCCCTTTCGTGAAACGATGACGTGCTCGACGACGGAGTAAGGCGGCGAGAAGCTGAACTCGGCATCTCTTTCGGCCGAATAAAATAATCCCTGGACGACGTCGATTTCCCCGCCAGTCAGCCGTTTTCGAATCTCGCCCCAGGAGGCCAGGCGGATCTCTATCTGCAGCCCGAGCTTACGCGCCAGGGCCCGGGTGAGGTCAACGTTGAAACCGGAGGGCTGCCCGTTCTCATCCAGGAACTCGTAGGGGGGATAGTCCGAGTCGCCTCCAGCCACGATCCGGCTCCTGGTCCGGTTGAGGGTCGAAAGCTCCGAAAACCACTTTGTGTGAAGCCGCCGGAAGGTGCCATCCGCGATGACGATGGCGAGCCCCTCGTTCAGCGTGGCCAGCAGTTCCCTATCCCCTTTCTTGACCGCAAAACAGAAGTTCTGGGTGAAGTCTCCAAGAGGCGGTCCGGCGGTGGTGAGGTTCTCGATCCGCGCGTTTTGCATCAGCTGGAACGCAAGGAGCTTCTGGATGACAACCGCATCATGTTTGCCCGCCGAGAGTTCCTTGAGCGCCGTTTCAAAGGACGCAAGCGGAACGACGTTGGCCCCAAGTTTGGAACGCCGCAGATACTCTTCCGCGTTGTCCCCCGCGAGAACGGCAACGTCCTTACCTTTCAGATCCGCGGGGCCATGAATGTCCCTGTTGTTTTTCCTGACGACGATCGTGCCGTGGACGGTGAGGTAAGGAAACGTGAAATCGTAGATCGCCTCCCGCTCCGGAGTTCTCCCCATCAGGGGAAGGGCTTGGATGCGGCCCTCCGCCAGGTCCTTCTTCAACTCGGTCCAGACACCCGTCTTGAAGGTGACCTGCCGCCCGGTGGCGTTGAGCGCGGCACGCAGGAGTTCGACGGAGAAACCGTCCACCGAACCATCGGAGCGGACAATGCAGAAGGGCGGGTAGTCGGGTTCGCTTGCGGAGAGGATGGTTTCTCCCACCGGAGCTTCCGGTGCCGCGTGAGTTGCTGCCGCGAGCGCGAGGGTAGCCGCTGCAACGATGACGAGAAGTCTCTGATTGATCTGTCTCGTTCTCTTCATGGCACCACCTTCCAGGGCTTCTGAGCCGTGGCACAAACTTGCCCCCGCGCGTGTCGAGCCGCCCGGCTGTCAGACTGGGGGCTGATTCAGGAGCAGCCAGTAGAGGCCAACGGCGCTGACGGCGGAGACAAACTTCTCGAATTCAACGGGCTTTACGATGTAGCTGTTGACCCTGAGTTCGTAGGCACGCGCGATATCGGGCTCTTCCTTGGAAGACGTCAGGATGACGACCGGCACCTTGGCTGTTCTTTCCTCGCGCCTGACCCTGGCAAGGACCTCGAGGCCACTGACCTTGGGGAGCTTCAGGTCCAGCAAGATGACTCGAGGGTGGACGCGGGGGGCCTCTCCCTCGCTGCCGAACAGCAGTTCCAGGGCCTCCGCTCCGTCTTTCGCGACGACCAGCGGATTCGCGAGGCGGGCCTTCTGAAAGGCCCGAAGTGTCAACTCGACATCGTCTGGATTGTCTTCGACAAGCAAGAGTTCGGCAGCATGGTAGGTCGTCATTCGCGCCCTCCGCTAGATGGCAAGGAGATGGTAAACGTAGCCCCTTTTCCGAGTTCCGCCATGGCTTTCACCGTTCCCCGGTGCTTCGAGATGATTCTCTCGACGAGGGCCAAGCCAACGCCCGTTCCCTCAAATTCCCGGCCATGCAGCCGCTGGAACACACCGAAGAGTTTGTCAGCATATGCCATGTCGAACCCCACGCCGTTGTCTTTCACGTTGTAGGAGACGGAGTGCTCATCACGGCTTCCCCAGATCTCGACCACTCTCGGGTTCCTCTCCGCCGAAAATTTGATGGCATTTGAGATCAGGTTCACGAAAACCTGACGGAGAAGAGCTGGATCCGCTTCCACCGGGGGAAGATCGCGAACAACCAGCTCTGTTTTTGACTGCTCGTGCTTCGGCACTGTCTCATCGAGAATGTCGCGCACCAGGGTCTCGACGTTGACGGAGGACTTCTTGAGCGCATGCCTTCCAGCGCGTGAAAAGTCCAGAAGGTCGTCGATGAGCTGTCCCATTCTCCGCGCGTTCGTGCGCACCACGCCTAGTAGTCTTTGCCCTTCGGTATCGAGACTGGAAACATAGTCCTCCTCGAGAATTCGCGAAAAGCCATCGATGGCCCGAAGGGGCGCGCGCAGATCGTGCGAGACCGAATAGGCGAACCCTTCCAGTTCCTTGGTTTTCGAGAGTAGCTCCGCCGTGCGCTCTTCAACACGCTTCTCCAACTCGATATTGAGCCTGTGAACTTCTTCCTCTGCCTTCTTTCGCTCGGTAATATCCAGGAGGAGGGCCGCCACTCCCTCGACTTCGCCGTCTGCATCCCACAGGGGCGCGGCGGCGAGGGACAGGTCGATGTGCGAACCATCCTTGCACTTCCGCCGAATCTCGCGGCCCGTGATGGCCTGGCCCGAAAGCACGCCGTTCAACAACTGCTGGAATTCGCCCGTTCGCTCTTCCTGCACAATCGGGAGCATGCGCCCCATCACGTCGCTCGCCTTCCAGCCAAACACTCTCTCCGCGGCTGGACTCCACGACGTGACGGACCCATCTGGAGCTAATGTGACGATTGGGGTAGGCGATTCGTTGAAGATCGCCTGAAGAAGCCTCGTCGTGGCCTCGAGCCGGGCTTCGGACTCCTTCATTTCGGTCAAATCCAGGATGAAAGCGACCGATTCCTCGCGTAGCGGTCCGAGCAAGGCGTAGCCAACGAGCACCCAGACGCGGCTCCCATCCTTGCGAATGTACTCCTTCTCGTAAGGGGTGCACGCCCCGAGATTGCGCGCCTCGGAAATGTGTTCCTCATCGACGGGAAGCCATTCGGGCGGGGTGATGTCGCTCCACTTCAGAAGGCCGGAATCCAGGTCTTCCCTGGAGTAACCGATGATCCTCAGGTATTCGTCATTGGCGGCCAGAACCCTGCCATAGATGTCTCCGAAAATCGCCCCCATCATGCCCGAGTCAAAGAAGGCCCGGAGTTTTTGCTCCATGCGGCGCTTTTCCGTGACATCGGAGACGAGGACGAGCCGCGCGGACCGGCCTTCGAAGGGAACGTCATGACTTGTGATTTCAGCTTCCAGGAATGTTCCGTCCTTCCTCCTGTGGCGCCATGTACCCGCCCGGTGAACACCGGGGGTCTTTTTCGCCACGATATCGACGACGGCGGGCACATCTTCTTCTGGACGAATGTCGAGGATCGTCATGGAGAGAAACTCGTCTCGCGTATAGCCGTAGCCCGAGACAGCCGCCTCGTTCACATCCAGGAACCGCAGGGTTTCCACGTCGAAGACCCACATGGGGAGAGGGTTCGCCTGGAACAGAAGCCGGTGACGCGTTTCGCTGGCCTGCATACGCTCCGCGGCCTCGTGCTGTTCCCTGGCAATCTTGATGAGTTCGAACGCAAGCCCGGCACTGGAAGCCAGTTCCTCCAGAAGCTTGATGACTTCTGGAACAAACACCCCCGGCTCGGCCGCGTAGAGAGCCAGGACTCCGTGCCTCTGGGATTCCACGTGGACCGGGCACGCCGCGCTCGACCGGTAACCTCGCTTTAGCCCCGCCTCTCGCCAGGGCGCGATCTGGGGGTCGTTTTCCCAATCTCCGACGGAGGCTACCCGGTCCTCCCGCATCGCCACAACGACTGGACTCTGGGCATAACTCGAGTCGTTTACACGTATCTCGATATCTTCGAAGTACCCCTCAACCCGGCCCCCGGTAGCCACTGGCGAAACCCTTCCCCCGCCTTCCTCGAACACGCCTACCCAGGCCATCACGAACCCGCCCTCGTCCACGATGGTCTGGCACACACGAGAGAGCATGCGCGACTTGTCTGTCTCGGTCGCCAAGAGACGGTTCACCGCTCCGATAGTCCGCAGCAGGCGATTCAGCAGCAAGATCTCCTTTCGCGCAGCCTCCCGTTCGGAGACATCCCGGACAACGGAAATCAGGACTTTTCCAGTGTCGAGAACGACCGCCCGTGAAGAAACCTCGACCGGGACAAACGAGCCGTCTTGCTTGCGATGGTGGGCTTGGAACCGAATTCCCGTCTCCAGGGCCGTCTTTAATTGCTCACGCACAGTCTCGTCATCGCCGGGCGGCCTAAAATCCATCACCTTCATGCCCAGAAGTTCCTCGCGCGAGTACCCCCAGAGATTCTCCGCCGCCAGATTCGCTTCCAGAAGCCGGCCGTCTTCGGGCCGCACCCACACAACGGCGTCGCGAACCTGTTCCAGAACCAGACGGTGACGTTCGTCTCGCCTGCGCAGAGCATCCTCCGCCCGCGCCCGTTCCGCCGCGCTGTAAGCCCGCAGAAGCGCCCAGAGCGCCACGGCAAGGGCTGCGAAGGTGACTCCTGCCAGAAAGCGCGCCAACCAGAGTTCCGCGAGCGCCTCCCGTTTGTCGATTTTCACCACCAGGCCCCACCCAGTGCCATCGACGTGGCGAAATGCAGCCAAGACACGCTGGCCCCGGTAGTCCGTGAATTCCCCCTGGTTCTCGGCTCCTGCGGCTGCCTGAAACGCAGGAAGACTCAATGTCCCGTAGGAGAGGCTCTCCAACCCTTCTTTTACGGGGGCCTTCAGCGGCGACAAGAAATAGAGACGGCCTTCCCGGACTTCGGAGAGAAGGGACTCCCCTGTAGACGACTCGGTCATGCCCTGTCGAAGGATGGGCCAAAGCCGGTGTTCGGGGTTATCCACACGCACAAGCCCCCCGCCGCCATTGACCGGGACCGCAAAAACCACCCTGCTCCCCGCACTTGTGTTTACGATCCCGATGAAGGGCTTCTCTTTCCGCCAGCCCCTGAGTACCTGAAGGATCTCTGGCCGAAGGGGCTCTCCGACCCGGGTTACTTCCGTCGAGCCCGGGTCGAGGAGCGAAAACGTCTCGTCCCGCCAGAGATCATGAGCCGAGCCGATGACCGAAGTGATGTGCTCCACTTCGGCGGAGCGCGTGCCATTTCCTCCGGGCGCAAGGAGCTTGACAACCGTCGGGAACCGCGAAATCAACGCCGTGTCGGACAGGCAATCCTCGACAAACTCGTGGATAGCGTCCTCTCTTCGGCCGGCCATCAGGGAGAGCCTGTCGAGCCAGGATTTGCGGACATCCCGTTCACGAATGGCAACCGCCACCGCGACGGCGGCAGCTAACAAGGACAGAAGAGCAATCGAAAGACCAATTCTCGGGCGTGATAACTGCACACGCCGGAGCCGCCCTCCCGCATGGGCTTCACTTGTCGGTAAACCGGCACCGTCCATACGAAAAGCGTTGCCGACCTCCCCGGTTCGATGTCACCGGAGAGAATACTGCTGGCCGGGGATGGAAGAAACCCGAAAACCTGTGGCCCGGTGTCACTTCCCTCCGGCGGGCCGAAGCGCGGGAAGAGAAAGGCCCATTCCTTTTTGCTGTGCCTCGCCACCGCGAGCGTCGCCACCGCGAGCGTCGCCACCGCGAGCGTCGCCACCGCGAGCGTCGCCACCGCGAGCCTCGCCCGCGCGAGCGGCCGCGGGAAGCGGCATGGGAGCTTGAACGGGTCCTTTCGCGGGCTGGAAGGACGGGAGGGGGATGGGCCGGCCACCGGAGTAGACCGGGTGCCTTCCTTTCTCCTTGTACCACTCGGCCAGAGTCGCGGTCTGGTGCATTTCTTCCACGATCCGGCGCCAGCCGGCACCGGTGTTGTAGGCGCAGAAAGAGATTTCTCCCAGCTGCGTCGCGTAGGGAATGATGCACATTTCGGTCCGGCGGAAGTCGTAATTAAAAAGGTCCTGGAACCACATGCCCGCCACGAGAAGCACCCGCCACTCCTGGCGTCCATGCTTGGCAATCCCGAGGGCTTTGCCAGTATGGCCGTCCATGACCTTCAGAGTCTCCCAGACGCCGAGATGTTTCGGGACTCCAGACGGGCGGATATTCCTGGCCACCGCCAGTGCCATTTGAAGAACCGTCAGGAACTTGCCGCGGGCGGTATCGGTCACGGTCTGCATGTCGCGCAGCAACCGGTCCGCATCGAGTATTTGCGTCACGGGCACGGCCTGGTTGAGCGCCGAATTCACCAGAACCATCGTGGCGATGCCACAGTTCGGGTGGCACCCGCACTTCAACGAGCCCCATTCGGCTTCGAGGCCCGAAACGAGGTCCCGGAGGTCTGAGAATGGGCCTGACGCCGAGAGCGGATACCAATCGCGCAAGGGCTCGCCGATACCCGCCTGAGATTTCACGTCCTGGGCAAGCTGGGAGAGCGTGTATCTCTGCCTCCGCCGCGTCTCGTCATCCACTTCCTCGTCCCGCCCCGTGAACGAGATGGGCTGGAACGAAAGCGCATTGATCTTGTCAATGTTCTTGATGGCAAACCGGATGATCTCGCCGACCTGGTGGTTGTTGATCGTGTTGACGAGAGTGATGACGAGGGTGACGTCGATTCCAGCCGCCTTCAGGTGCTCGAGAGCCTTCACCTTGACGTCAAACAAGTTGCTGACGCCGCGGTGATCGTTATTCTCGTTCCCAACTCCGTCGAACTGGAGGTAAACGAGGCGAAGCCCCGCGTCATAAGCCTGACGCGCAAAATCCGGCTCCTGGGCAAACCGGACGCCGTTCGAGGCGCACTGGACCGAGAAGAACCCGAGCTGACGCGCATACCGGGTGGCCTCGACGAAGTGAGGGGAAAGAGTCGGCTCGCCACCCGAGAACTGAACCGAAAGCTGGCGTTTGGGCCTCACGGAGGCCGCGTTATCCAGAATCTCCTTGATGTCATCCCAGCCCAACTCGTGGACGTAGCCCACCTGGTTGGCATCCATGAAGCAGGGGTTGCACATCATGTTGCACCGGTTGGTGAGGTCCACCGTCAGCACCGCCCCGCGGCCGTAGCGAATCGCGGAGGAACCGTGATCGTGAAACGCGTCTTTTGCAATCAACCCGTCACGGCCAAAGAAGTTCTCCTCCAGCCGCGAAAAGAACGCCGCATCCGTCGAGATGATGTCCTCGAAAAGCCCGTGCTTCGGACACGTCTTCACCATCCAGATTTCGTTCCCGCGTTGAACGATCTCGGCCGGGATTTCACCCGGATGCCCGTCGATGAGCCTCTTGAGATCTTCCTGCCCCTTCAGAATTGCGTCTCGAACCTCGCGCGTGCACACCGGGCAAAGGGAATCCGTCCGCCGGGGAAACCCGAGGGGCGGCTTCGTGCGCTCGTGACTCTTGGGCAAGGGTTCCGGGGACCATTTCGGATGGAACTCCCGTGCGGGGACTCTCCGATTGACCCACTGAAACCCCGTCCACGCGGCATGAGCCGTCTGGCGAACCGCGCTATAGAAAAAACGACGCATCTTCGACTTCCTCCAGGGTAGTGCGAGCATTCTCGATTACCGCAAGAACAGCGTAACCAAGTAGAAATCAGAAGCTTACCACGAGAGCCAGATCCAAGGACCTGTCAAGGCCGGAATCGGAGCGGAGAAAAAAGGGAAAGCGGGAGATCGGGTTTTTGTCCCGTGAGCAGGTCAGCCACGAAGACGGCGGCGGCAGGAACCATGATGAGGGAGTGCCGGCTGAGCCCCTGGGCGACGAAGAGCCCGGCGGCAGCAGTCTCGCCGAGAGCTGGAATGCCATCCGGGAGAAACGGTTCTGAAAGGGCTTTCAGGAATGAGAGCGGACTCGAGCGTGAAGCGGGCACGGCGGCCCCGCTTGCGGCAAAGAGCGCGGCCGCTCTCTCGGCTTGCAAGATGGGGTAATTTGGACTCTTGCCGGGCCGGCCCGTGATGTGGACGTAACCAGTCCGCTCGGGCACGAGATCGAAGGACGGGTTGAGGATGAAACGGGCTGGACGGGTGGAAACCGCGGCGAAATCGAGCCGGGCCGAAATGACTTCGTGACGAAACAGCGGCAAGCGTGGGAGACCGAGAGGAACGGGCAGGTTCCCGGACGTGGCGTCGATGAGGGCAGCCGCCAGAACCCTTTTGCCCCCCGTGTCCACGGCCCAGCGTCCCTGCGTGACGGAGTTTGCCGATTGAACGGGGCTCTCGAGATGAAGGGCGACACCCGCGTCTGAAAGTGCCAAGAGCAGGGCTCTGAAGAGGCGTTCAGAAGAGACCTGGCCACCGAGGGGAAGGAAGAAAGCGGCACTCAGGTTTTCTCCATCGAGGGCAGGCTCGCGTTCGGCCGCTTCCTCGCCCGTCATGACCTCGATGGGAAAACCGGCCTGGCGCTGCCAATCGAGGCCGCGATCCAGGAGGACCTCTTCCTCGTCATCCCGCGCAACGGCCACCCCGCCCCGGGCATCGAAATCACACGAAAGGCCAGAAGCGCTCTCTATCGTCTCCACGAAGGCTGGAAAGAGATGGCTGCCCATGATGGCCAGCTCACGAACCGGCACGGGCTCTTCCCACGCAAAAACCTGCGGACTGGCGATGAGAGGAACCGGCGGGGACGCCCCCGCCAGTAAAGACGGACGTGCATACACCGCAACGGTGGCGTCGCGTCCAGAAAGCTCGAGAGCGATGGCGAGACCGAGAATGCTGTCGGCCAGAACGGCCGCGTCCACGCTATCGGGAGTCTCGCCCTGGCTCGGATCCCGGGATGTCACTCGATCTTTCCGCTCACTTCAATGACGGGTCCCTTGCCTCCCAGGCCTGGCGGGCCGTAGACGCGCTCGATGCGTCTCAGCATGGCTCTTCCCATGGCCTGGACCGCCCAGTAGTTGAGGCCGGCCGCAGCCAGAGCCCCGGCGATCGGGATCATGTGGCTCAACTGGCGCCCGGCCAGACGGGTAATGATCCGGGCAGCCACTTCCTCCGCGGCGCGGGCCGTCAAGCGGCGGCCGATATGGATACCAGCCCCCGCTCCCAGCCCCGCGAGGATCTCGAGGGCCCTTTCGTCAGGATCCGGTTCTCTCCCGTACAGGATGTGGAGGCCGACGATGAGGCGGCTTTGCATGACGACGAGGCCAGCCAGTTCAGGCCCAGCGGCAGCCACCACGGCCCAGCCTGGAGGCAGGCTCGCCACGGCACCCAGGGCAGCTGCCTTCCTTGCCGTCAGATCGACCATCCGGCGGCCCTTCTCGCGAATCGACAGCTCGGGGTGTTTTGCGGAAAACTCCCGAACCTCTACCCGGATCTTGTTGATGTCGAGGTCCGTGGAAGCCCTGCGCACGACTTCTAGAAATGCGCTCGAAAGGTTCACACTTCGTCCTTTCATCGTATTATCCGCCCGCCCCGGAGCATGAAAAGCCGTTCCGGCCGCCCATTCAGGAGGGAGATGTTGTTCGAAAGACCGATTCTCACACGCATGTCAGGCCCGGTTGCCATGATAATCCTGATCAGCCTCCTGGCCTCCGGGGGGCCCTTGCCTGCCGCTCCTGCCAAGAAAACCAAGAAAAAGGAGTCCAAGGTGTCCAAGGTCAGAGACTACGCGAAGACTCTCGCGACTCTCAAGACGTCGCAAGGGGACATCGTCATCCGGTTCTACTTTGACAAGGCTCCCAACCACGTGAAGAACTTCGTGGACCTTGCCGCGAGGGGCTTCTATGACGGCACGCTTTTCCACAGAGTCATCCCGGAATTCATGGTTCAGGGCGGAGACCCGCTGACAAAGGACCCGAAAAGGCCGCCTGTCCTCTATGGAACCGGAAACAACACGAACAAAAAAGGACTCCCCATCAACGTCAAGGCGGAATTCAACGACGTCACCCACAAGCGCGGGATCGTCTCCATGGCCCGCGCCACCGACCGCGATTCGGCTTCCAGCCAGTTCTTCATCGTGGTCAAGGACTCCCCATTTCTCGACAACAACTACACCGTCTTTGGCGAAGTCGTGAAGGGAATCGAGACTGCCGACAAGATCGTGACGGAATCGCGGCCAGATCTCTCTGACCGGTCTGGAGGCCGGCCCACGGTGTACCAGAAGATCCTCAAGATCGATCTCTCCGAAGACACAACTCAAAGTCCAACCGGCAAGTGATCCAAGACGAGAACGAAAAAGCCATCCTCCTCGAGCGGGCCCGCGTCCAATTCGGGCTGCCACGAAACGCCATAAAACAGGCCAGGCAACTGGCTGGAGATGCCGGAACGAGGCGCTACTTTCGCCTCGAAGAAAACGGCTCTTCACAGCTTCTGGCCGTTTATCCCGAGGCGAATTCCACACCCCAGCGGCACTGGACCCTGCTGCAACAGGGGCTCAGTACGGCCGGAGTCCGGGTTCCTAGGATCTATGCCGACTCCCCTCAATGCGGCCTGGCCTTGATCGAGGATTTCGGAGACCGAGACTTGTCGCTCGAACTGGCCCCCAACACCCGGCAACACTGCCAGCGGATTCTTGCGGACGCTTCGCGCGTCCTCGAGAGGGTACGGTCTCTCTCAGAATCGGTTGCCCAGCTCAATCCGCCTTTTGATGCGGCCTTCTTCAAGCGGGAACTCGATCACACCCGCCACTGGGCCCTCGAAAGGAACGGAAGAAACCCGCTTCCAGAGTCCCAAGGCCGTGACTGGGAAGCCCTGGCTGGTCAGCTCTGCGAGGCCGCGGCTTCAGGCAGGAATGGCCCCATGGTTCCCACTCACCGGGACTACCATGCGAACAACATCATCCGCTGCCAGGACGGAGCACTCGGTATCATCGATTTCCAGGATCTCCGGCTGGGGCCGCGCGCTTACGACGAAGTCTCGTTGCGTTTCGAGCGCGATGGGATCCGGGCGGAGGACGATCCCCAGAACTTCCCGGAGGCGGTCCTCTTGCAGCGAGCATGGAAAGTGCTCGGCACCTTTGAAAAGATGCTTGAAATGGGCAGGAACGAATACCGCCGCTATCGCGACACCACTCTTGCCGTTCTGAGGCGGGCGACCCTTTCGGGGAGCCCCCATGCGCCCATGCTCGGGTTCCTTTCGAGGGTGGAAGAACGAGTATGATTCTCTCGGAAGACTCGGCCCCCTCGCAGTATGGGTCCTTCCGCAATTAAAAGGAGGCCAGCGTGCCCAATCTTGGACTTCCCGAACTCCTCGTCATCCTCGCCATCGTGGTGCTTCTTTTTGGAGTAGGCAAGCTGCCCCAACTGGGAAAAGGTCTGGGAGAGGCCATCCGGAACTTCAAGGGGGCCGTCAAGGACGGAGAGAAGGGAGAAAAGGGAGAGAAGACGACTGGCCCCGGCGAGCCCAAATAGCGCGGGCAGACGGACGCTGGGAGGCCGGAGTTCGGTCCCTTTCCCCCTCCCCCGCACCATGCGCGCACCATGCGCGCACCATGCGGAGAGAGGGGAGGATTAGGCGAGCACCGGCCTCTACGACGGCAGCGAGGCGGTGCGTTTGCCCCTGGCGATATTGAGGACCGAGATCTTCAGCCGGAGCGTATTCCGGTGGATTCCCAAAAGGCGGGCAGCCTTGCCCATATTGCCTGAGACCGCTTTTATTGCAGTCGAGACGTACTTCTTTTCGAATTCCTTGCGGGCGATTTCGAGGGGAATTCCTTCCGCCACGAGTTCATCAATGATCCGCTGGAGCTGTCTTTCGAGAGACACCTATCCCCCCGTCCGCCCGGCCGTCGTCATCCGCGAGGAGCTATTTCAGTTCGACAAAGTCGCCGATTTCCATGAAGTCTGCCGACGAAATGATCTTGGCGACGGACGTTTTCGGGGTCGTTTTCAGGATGGCCAGTTCACCGAGAATCGTCCTGGTTCCCCCCACCCGGGTGCGTGGCCGGTAGACGGTGAGGAAGTCTCCGGGTCCAAGCCCCGCGTCCTCTCCTAAATCGAGATAGACGACGTAATCCTGGCCCGCCTGAGTTCCCGAATCGATGATGTGCGCGATGTGCCCCGTGACTTTGCCGGTGGCAGGATCACACGAAGTCAATCCTGGGGTTCGGCGAACCAGGGGGAGCGGAATGGGCTCGTAGGGCCGCAGGAGATCGCCAATCGCGGCATCCGAGCAGGAATTCACGACTTCAGCAATGGAATCGTCCTCAAGCGGGCAAATGACTTTGAGACGGCCGGGAGTGAGATAGAGCCGGCCCAGCGTCTCGCGGTCCCCCGTCAACGGCTTGCTGACCATCTTGTCGGGTCTGATGATCCAGAATTCCTGCCCCGCGACGACACCCTGTTTCTTACCAAGGCTGATGAAGATGACATCTCCCTGGGTGAAGCTCGCCTTGCTCTCGAGCCCCTCGGCGCTGATGATGGAGCCGGCAAAGCTTTCTCTTTCCGCACCGATCCATCCCGAGCAATTCACATCCGAATCGACGCCGATCGTGACAGGGCTTTGCACAAGGCTCGAAACAGGGCCCACAGCTTCGATCTGCGTGACGGGCTGCGGGGCCTCGGCGCCCTGGGGCAGCTGGGCAGCCTCTCTGGGTACGGCTTTCTTTTCCTGGGCACGAGGCCCATCCGCCGAGAGTGAAAGCACCGGAGCCGACGCAATCACAAGGGCGAGAACGAGATGGCGCATCAGAACCTCCTCAACCGCCAGGGCTGTTCGCCAGATTTTCCCTCATCCGGGTTTGTTTGGAACACCGCCTGCTAACGTTACCTCAAAAACCGAAACCTTTCAAAACGGAGTTCAGGCCGGAGGCGCCGCTGCCGTATCCGCCGCCTGGAGATCCTTGGGAAGTTTTCGAACCCACTCACTCTTGGGGAAGTCTTGCTTGAGCCGTGTCCAGAAAGTGTGGGCCTCGTCGGTCTTGCCAAGCTTCTTTTCGACCGCTCCCGCCTCGAACAGGACACGGTCGAGATTGGGGTAATCGCCGTGGATCCGCATCAAATACTCGTACCGTCCGCTCGCTGCTCTCCAGAACCCGCGCCGGTAATAAAAATTGGCCACGCGAAACTCGTGTTCGGCCAGAAGGTTGCGCATCGCAGTTAGCCGGAGTTGGACCTCCGAGGTGTAGGGCGAAAGAGGGTAGGCCTGGAGCAACTCGCGGTAAGCGGCAACGGCTTGCCGCGTGTTGGTCTGATCGCGGTCCGGTTTCTCCGCTTGCCTGTCCGCGCACAGCCCCAGCCGGAAGAGCGCGTAGTCCGCCCTCGGATGCGAGGGATAGCGGTTTCTGAAGTCCTTGAACCGCGCTTGCGCCTCCAAATAACCCAGCGCGGACTTCTCATCGAAATAAGAGTCCGCAAGCTTGAGCGCGGCTTGCTTTCCGATGGGATCGTTGGCATAGTTTTCGGCCACGAACCGGAGGTATTGGCGCCCCTCTTCCCGCTTCTTTTTGCTGATCAGCACCTCCCCCTTCGCGTACGCTTCTTCTTTTGACAGCGACAGGAGTTCCCTGGTCAGCTGCGCCTGCTTGTTGGACGCGGCGCACCCCCAAAGACAAAAAGCACCCAGCAATACCAAGCTGGTGCACAGGCTCTCTAATTTCAGTCTCGACATCATCCCTGGTTACCTAGACTCCGTTTCCTTTATTTCTTGCCGCTTTGCAGCCCTCGCCTAGCCATCTCAACCGGGACTCTGACTGGGTTCGGAAGAAGCGATGACGAAAGTGACAACGTCTTTCTGCGTCAGCGGGTGACCCGCCAGCGGGTACTGTCTCAGGATCGTTCCCACGGGCGCCCCCTCGTAAAATTGCTCCTTGACCCCGCCAACTCGAAATCCCCTTGCCTCGAACCCCATCCTGACCCGCTCGAAATCCCGGCCAATCAGATCCGGCATGATATACGCAACCGCCGGCGCGGAACGCGCCACCAGGACGTCAACGCGCGTCCCTGGTTGAGCAATACTCCCCGCCTCGACCCCCTGCGCAACAATTCCGGTGCCCGAAGCAATCCGGAAGTACGACAACACACCATCTTGAAGCCCGTTCTTTCGGAGCGCAAAGCTCGCCGTTCGCGGCGTCATTCCAGAAAGGTCTGGCACGCGAATCGTCCGCGGACCGAGCGAAAGGAAGACCCTGACGAGCTGGCCCGACTTCACGGCCGTCCCCGCCGCCGGTATCTGACTCCTTACCCGCTGCGCCGGGATCACTTCGTCGAAATCCGAACGGCTCCGTTCCAAAAAGAGCCTGAGCCCCCTCTGCGAGGCCGCCGCTTCCGCCTCTTCCACGCTCTTGCCAATTAGCTCTGGCACATGCAGCGCCCGCCCCATCACAAACCGGGAAAAGGACACCCACGTGGACGCACCGAGTATGATGGCCAACAAGAGGGCGTAAAAGAGCCGTCCCAGGATTCCTCTCACACCCCAACTTTATCAGGCTTGCCCCTTGACTTAGGACAGTAACCTCTCGACACTTTTTTGTTCATGCCGTCCGCGCCACACCACCATCACCATCCCGTGAAACATGAAGAAACGGCAGCCCTGCCGCTCGCTCGCGCGGACCTTCATGTCCACACGAATGCCTCGATCTTCAAGTACTTCCGCGCGGCCAATTCGCACGATTCCTACAACGATCCGGCGGAGGTCTACCGCCTGGCGAAAAGCCGCGGCATGGACTTCGTCACGTTCAGCGATCACGACACGATCGAGGGCTGCCTGAGATTTCAGGATCGTTATCCCGACCTGAAGGACTTCTTCGTTTCCGTGGAAGCGGAGACATTCTTCCCGCGGACAGGCCACCGGATTCACGTCAACGTATTTGACTTGAGCCGGCACCAGCATGCCGTGATCGACAGGAAACGCAGGAACATCTTTGATCTCATCGATTACTTGCGGGCGGAGAACCTCCTCTACTCGGCAAATCACATGTTCCAGTCGTACCGGATGCGGCAAGCCCCCGAGGACTTCGTCAACACCATGCTCGAACTCTTTGACGTGTTTGAAGTCAAGAACGGGTCGATGGCTTACCAGCACAACGCGCTCGTGGAGGATCTCCTGACGATCGCCAAGGAGAAGAAGGGGTCTCTCGCGCTGATCGGCGGCTCTGATGCCCACACTTACCCCCCAATCGCATCGGTATTCACGATGGCTCCCGGGAAGACCTGGCGCGAGTTCCTCGCCTCGATCCGGCACGGAAGGTGCCTGACATGGGGGAGCGAAATGGGCTTCACGAACGTTCTGGGAGACATCTACCGGATGCTCGGGAAGTACTACCGTTCGGTCACTGACTTCAAAAACCCCGATTTCACTCCGGCGGAGAAAGCGCGGCACTTCCTCCTTTCACTCGCGTCCCTGCCGATCGCTGCCTCCGGACTCCCGGCCGCCGTCATGTCGCTCAACTACGCCAAACAAATCGCGCTCTCGAAAAACCTGAAGAAGCGTCTCGCCAGGAAAGGCCTCGCAAGAGAAAAGGAATGAGGCGTCCTGGGGAGATTCCCTCTGCCGCTGCTTGCCCGGACTTGCTGCCACTCGGAGCCCACATGAGCACGGCGGGCGGAATCGATAAAGCCGTGGAGCGGGCTCTCGCGGCTGGTTGCCGGGTTCTGCAAGTCTTCACGAAAAACTCGAACCAGTGGACCGGCAAGCCGCTGGGCCTCGAGGAAGCCGCCAGGTTTCAAGCAGCCGCGCGGGAAGCCGAGATCACCCCGGTGGCGTCTCACGCCGCTTACCTCATCAACCTGGCGTCCATTCACCCCGAGATTCGAGCGAAATCCATACTGGCGCTCGTGGACGAACTCGAGCGGTGTGCGGTGACGGGCATCCCTTTCCTCATTCTCCACCCGGGGTCACATGGCGGAGACGGCGAGGAGGCTGGCATTAGCCGCATCGCGGACGGTCTCGTAAGCGCCCTTTCGCGCGCGCCTTCCAGCGTCACGGTTCTTCTCGAGACGTCAGCCGGCCAGGGACACAGTGTAGGAAGTACATTCGAATCCCTGGCGCGGATCCGGGCGGCCGCGGCAACCGGGCGGATTGCCTATTGCCTCGACACGTGCCACATCCACGCCGCCGGGTACGACATCATTTCCCGCGAGGGTTTCCAGCGCACTCTCGCCGAGGCTGAAGAGCATCTTGGCCTCTCGCTGATCAAGGTCATCCACGCGAACGACTCCAAAAAGGAAAGAGGGTGCCGCGTGGACCGGCACGAACGGATTGGCCTGGGCGCCCTGGGTGAGGAGGCCTTCCGGAACCTGATGACCGAGGGTGCGCTCGTGAACATCCCAAAAATCCTGGAAACCCCGAAAGACGATGCCGGGGAGTACGACAGGGCCGGACTCGCCGTATTGAGGCGCCTCGCCCTTCCGTTGCGGAAAGCGAGGGTTACGGCTTCAGCCGCAGGGGACCCCGAGCCTTCAGACGGGGGAGCACGTCCGAAACGGCGATCGTCGAAAGCGTCTCGACCCGCTCGGCCGTGATCCACTCCGCATCCGGCGAGAGCCCGAAAGTCTCGATGTTTACAGTGGATTCGAAGACCAACAGGGGGCGAACCGTCTTCGGGCCGGGCGCCTCAGGGTCAAAATCGGCGTAAAGAACGCCAAGTCCCCCGTCTGGCCTCGGCCCCAGGAATGCAATTCCGCGCCCATCGGGCATCCAGCGGGCTCTTCCGGCTCCAGGGAAACGAACGGTATCCGATCCCACGGTGACGGTGTACCCGAGTTCGAGCCCCGTCTGGGCATGGATGACGTGAATAATCGCTCCACGTTCCCCGACTCCCGTCATGAAAAGCACGAACCTGCCATCTGGCGAGACTTCCGGGAGGAACGCACGCCCTTGCAGGAGGCGGATCTCCTTGCGTCCATTCAACGAGAGCTTCCAGAGCCCTTCTCTCGCCGGATTCGAGGAGGCGTAAACGAGCCAGTCTCCGTCAGGTGACGGGCTCGGATTCTGAGCATCGACTCCATCGGATGTCAGCTTGACCGGCATGCTGCCGTCCAGATTTGAAGTGAAGACCTCGAAGTTGCCCGTGCGGTTGGAACTGAAGAAGAGCCGGGGCGGGTTCCCTGCGAACGCGGGATCCCAGTCGTCGCCGGGGTGCTCGGTGACGTTCCGAAGTGACCCGTCCGTTCTCGAATAGAGCCACACGTCCCAATTCCCCGTGCGGAGCGAGGAGAATGCGAGCCACGCCGAATCACGTGAATAACAAGGCTGCCGGTCTTTCCCGAGGCCTCTCGAAACCCAGACGGGCTCGTGGGCACGGGAGCCGATGTGGAATTCCTGCAGGTTGCCGCGAGATGTTCTGGACTCTAGAACGGCCCGGCCATCCGGCAACAAGTCAACCGTGAGCCCGAAGTTGGGAGCCCAGAGAAGAAGTCCGGCATCGTCTTGGCCTGGCTTCTGCAACAGGAGCCGGCTTGGCCTATCCACATTTACAACAAAAGGGGTGCGGTTATCAGAACGAAGGAAGACCAGACCATCACCATGCGTAAACGCAACGGACGACTCGAAACCCCCATAATGCGTTTTCTCGCCCTCCAGAAAACGCCGCCCGGCAACGTCGTACAGCAGATGTCCTCCCTGAATGCCAGACTGAGCGCTGCTCGTGACGGCCACGTACCGCCCCGAAGGCGAGAACCGCGGATGGAGAAGGACGAGTTTCCGGGTCGAGAGAACCGACTCGGCGCCCCCCTCGGAAGGGACCACGCCCAGTACCGACTCAGCTTTCACGCCGCTGCTGGTCCATCGCGTAAACACAATCGAATTCCCATCCGGGGACCAGTCGGCGCCAGTGACGTCGGAAAGCACCTTCCGCGGAGTCCCTCCCAGGACCGGAACCCTGAAGAGCGACGAGACTTGCCCCTCTTGCCTCACAAAGAGCACGTGGTTCCCATCCGGGGAGAAGCGGGGATTGTCGTCGGGCCCGCCCGTCAGCGGAGCTTCCGCCCCGCCTTGCAAGACCTTCAACCAGATTCGCGAGACTCCGTCACGCTGTGAGGCGAAGGCGAGAAGTCTCCCGTCTGGCGAAACCGCCGGAGAGGAGTCAAGCCCGGAATACGTGAGCGGGAAGAGGGCCATCGGGCCAGGATCCAGACTCCTTCTGAACTGGAACCCCGAGAGGAGGCCAAGGGCGAAGATCACGATGGCAAGAACTCCCGCGGCAGCTGCCTTTTTCCACGCGGGGATCCTCTTGACACCAGGCAGGGCTTTCGTGCGCGACGCCCCGCGCTGAATTCCCTCGAGTGCCAGGAGGAGATCGCTCGTGGACGGGAAACGCCGCGATGGGTCCTTCTCCAGACACTTCTCTACCACCACGGCGAGTTCCACGGGAAGTCCCGGGACAAGGTTCTGAAGAGGCTCCGGGGCGTCCTCGATAATCGAGGTCATCACCTGGACCGCGGCCTCCCCCCTGAAAGGGGGTAGCCCGGAAAGGGCCTCGTAAAGCAAGATTCCGAACGTGAACTGATCTGAAGCAGGGTAGACGTGATCCGCCCGGGCCTGTTCGGGAGAAACGTAGGCCGCCGTACCCACCACAAAACCCGTCTGCGTCAACCTGCTTTCCGCATCGAGAAACCCGCCTTCTCCAAAGAGCTTGGCGAGGCCAAAGTCGACGATTTTCGCCGTGCCATCCGGCCCGATCATCACATTCTCGGGTTTGAGATCCCGGTGCACGATTCCGGCCTCGTGAATCCGCGAGAGTCCGCGGGCAACCTGAATCGCAATCGGAAGCATGACCCGGAAATGCAGGGGGCCATCCGCCAGGAGTTCCCGCAAGCTTGACCCATGCAGCAACTCCATGGCCAGGTAGGCGCGGCTCTGGTGCTCCCCGGCCTCGAAAACGGTCACAAGATTCGGGTGGGAAATGGAGGATGCGGCCCGGGCCTCCTGCTCGAACCGCTTCCGCGAGGCAGCGTCGAAGAATTCGGGCAGGAGGATCTTCAGGGCAACTTCGCGGCCCAGCCGCGTGTCTACCGCGCGGTAAACCTCGCCGATTCCTCCCGTGCCGATCAGCTGTACAACCCAGTACGGGCCAAACTCGGATCCCGCCCCTAGAACCGCCACACGCCTCGGATTATAGGCAAGCGGACTTCGCCGGCCGGGCTAATCAGTGATGAGAACAGCCGGGGACGTGCCCCAAGGAGACATCGCTCTCCTGCCTCGAGAGCTTCCCCACTGACTCGAGGAAGCCGAGGACTTGGTGGAACGTGAAGAGGTTCCCGCCGCAGTTTGCATAGACCGCGTCAGAGCCGAACTTCGCGGCAGCTGCCTCGCCCAGCTTCTCAATGGAAGAACTCCCCCCAAGTTCGGCGAGCAAGCCCAGAAGTTCATGTCCATAAACAGGTTGACGCTCAGGTGCAACAGAAAAAGCCATAAAAAAACCCGTTACCATAACGTCAAACGCTGATTCCGCCAAGGGCCGGGCCCAGCCACTCACTCATTCTTCTTTCTGGCAGAGACAGACCGGAGCGCCAGCTCGAGTTTCAACCGCTCGGGAACGCCGGACCGAACCCCTCCAAAGGACTCCGCCAAGTAGGTCCTGACGATGGCGGCAGCCGCGGAGTGAACCGCGGGGCCAAACCTCGCCGCTTCAGCAAGAGTCTGGCCCGGCGCCGAGGCTCGCGAGAGACGCCCGCCCATCCTGCGAAGTTTCCTCTGCAGTTTCTTGTAGGCCCAGACTCCTGGCGGCTCGGAACCGGCGCCAAAACGCCAGACCCCGCGCCGAGAAAGGGCCCGGGCGGCAAAAGAGCCAAGCACGAGAAGCGCGAGAAGCCCCAGACTCCCGGCAAGAAGGCTCGGTCCACGCCTCTTGACCCAGGATGCCGCTTCCTTTGTCGCCTCGACGGCCTTCACGGCCCGGTCTCGAACTGCTTGAATGAGTTCCGCCTGATCGGCCTGGCCAAAAGAGAGGATGTAGCGGTCGTAGAAAAACACCACGCTATCCGAGGCGTTTCTCATCTGCTGCATCCAGGAGAGTTCCGCAAGACCCGGCCGCCCTTCCGCGGGAGTGGGGTCGAAAACGAGCCAGCCCTTTTGCGGCCCAGCCCAAATCTCTACCCAGGCGTGAGCATTGCTACCCCGCACGAGGTAGTAACGTCCGAAGAGGCCGGCTTCCGCGCCCAGAAAGCCAGTGACGAGCCGGCTCGGGATTCCTGCTTCGCGAACTGCCAGAGCCATGGCGGTGGCGAAGGCTTCACAGTGTCCCTCCTTCCGCTCGAAGAGAAACTCTTCCACCGGTTGCTTTCCACTCATGGGGCTGTTGAGGGAATACCGGAACTTCGTCGACAAATAGGCCTCAATGCGAAGCGCGAAGCGTTCCGGTGCCACTTGCGGGTTCACATCGCCGCCGATCTGCCTCGCCCATTGAGCGATTCGGTCCGAACCGAGGGCTTTTCTCGACTCGCTCGACGCTTGTGGGGCCGTCAGATCCAAAATGGGCGGTCCGCCATACAGAACCTGGTACTGCACCGTCTGCTGCGGCTCGGACATGAAACGCAGATTCGAGAGAGAGTCGCGTTCGATCAGTCCACCGCCCGCATTTCTTGCCGACCCGCTCGGAATGCGGATCGCCACCGGGTGGGGCGGCACCGGAAAGTAACGGCTGGAAAGCGGCGACAGGTCGATCGTCATCTTGAAGCGGGACGCCTCGCGTATCTGATCCACCGCCACGAGAGGAGCAAAAGAATCAATGGCACCGCTGATGGGACGCGGAATCTCAGGAGACGCCACCCAGGTTCTTCCGTCCCAGCGCGTAAACGCAAGCGCCCGGAACCTTAAACCGCTATCAGAATTCGCCTTGATGGGAGCATCCGTCTCGACCCGCAGATAGACCTTCTCGTTCTGCTTGATGCGGCCCGTCACTCCGGGATCGACGCTCTCGGAGAAACCGGTCCAAACCTCTTGCCCTGAAGACACGCCCCGCACATACGGCTGCTTGATTCGCGGGAGAAGGACAAAAAATGGAATTCCCGCGACAAGAATCGCGGAAACGGCCAGGAGCGACGCCCGCCACCCAGGCAACCGGAGCGTTCTGGGGTCCCGGCGCCACTCCGAGGGGTTCGCCGCAAGATCTCGCCACAGGGCCCATTTCACGAGAATTGGCCACGCCACGAGCGCGTAACCAAATACGAACAAGAGGATCAAGACGTGGAAGGATGTCGCCACCGCGCCCACGAAGAGAAACGCAATCAAGATGAGGAGCGTTGCGAAATCTCGTTCCCGCTTGATCGAGGCGATCTTAAAAAGGCTCGTTCCGAGCAAGATGTGCGCGGTCGTGAGAATCAGGCTTCTGGAAACGTAGCGCGCGTCGAAGTACGCAAAATAAAAGAAGAAAACGCCGAAGACGTTGAGGGCCCAATTCGGCAGGCACAGGATTCGGCCTGCCCTGACGAAAGCGAGATGCAGGCAGAGAAGAAAAAGATAGATGACCAGGTAGGGGATCCTCACCGAATTGGAAAAGGCCAGCGGCAAAGGCGCGAGGAAAGCCAGGATGCCCGCGGAGAGGATGCGCTCTCTGCGGAAGGGAATCTCGGAGGGGCTCGGCAGCTTCTTCTTCATGCTGTCTTTTCCGCTCCGGCCGAGATCCGGAACAGGAGAGTCCCCGGCGCAAGAGAGTGCCTGGGGATAGGTTTCTCCGCCTCCGAAAGCGAAAGTGCCGTCAGCAACAATTTCCTCTGCGCGGGCCCGGCGGCCGGCGGGATGTGGTGACCGGGCGCCGCGAGCCCCACGCGGTCTCCCCGGCCCAGCAACTGCAGAACCACTCCGGCGGCTTCCGAAACGGCTCTTTCGAAGGCGGCCCCTCCCGCGATGGGAGACTCGACGAAGACCATCGCGTCACGGCCCTGCTCAGCCGACCGTTCCTTCACGATCAACGTGCCCTGCCTCGCCGTCTGTGGCCAGTGGATGTCCCTGGGGTCATCTCCCGGGCTGGCTTCCCTCAGGTTCCGGATATCGGTACCCCTGCCTCTCAAGATCCGGTGAACCGCATCCCCCTCCCGGCTGCTCGGCTCGGGACGGGGCAGGGGCCGCGAGGTGACTTTTGGGAAGACAAGGTACGTAAACCCTCTGGAATGAATGTGGCCTTTCCGAAAGAGTCCGATTGGGTAGCCGCTGTAGACGAGGAGAGGTCCGGCGTGCCTGAGGCCACGTTTCGAAAAGACAAGATCGAGACCGCGCTTTTCGTCCTCGCCCGGAACGACCTCCGGGAAGAGGAGCGGCTGGGGATCCGACGAGAACCTGACGAGAATTGCCTTGCGGGTCCTTTTCCCCGAGTTGTGGATGCGAACCTGAAACCGGGCGGGAGTCCCGGCAAAGATCTCATCCGGGCACTCGAGATCAGGAACAAGCCCCTCCACGTTCCATCGTGAAACGATTCCTGAGACGACGAGAATCGCGAGAAGAAGCGCCACGAGAATATAGAGCCCGTTGTTGCCGGTGTTGGTGGCGCCCATGGCGACGACGAGCGTCAAGAACACGAAACCGAGGCCGAGGTTCGTGACTCTTACCAGAATTCCCGATTCGAACCGCGCAAGCAGGCGTTTCCACGCGCTCTTTTCGTCCGGCTCGTGAGCGTCTGCCGCAAGAACCCTTCCCGGGGAAAGGGCCGGCGGAGCCGGATCCTCAAAGCGGGACGGGAACTTCATCCAGGATACGCTGGATTGCATCACGCTCCCTCTTTCCGGACGGGCCAGAGTCGTAGGCCCCCGGAATCCCCGCCAGGACTCGGTGCGAGAGAACTGGCACCGCGACTCTCTTCACGTCATCCGGAGTGGCGAACGTCCGGCCGGCCACGAGAGCGCGGGCTTGAACGGCGCGGAAGAGTCCCTGGGCTCCCCTGGGCGAAACCCCCAGCACGAGATCCTTCGTGTTTCGTGTGCGCTGGACGATATTCATGACGTAGTCGAGGAGTTTCTCGGCGACGAGGACCGTTTCCGTCGCCGCCTGCGCAGCCTCGAGAGATTGCTTGTCCATGGCCGGGGCCATCGCCGAAAGAGCCCGGTTGGCCCCTCCTGAAATCAAGAGGCGCTTCTCTTCCTCCCGTTCTGGATACCCGAGCGAAATCCGCATGAGAAACCGGTCGAGTTGCGATTCAGGAAGAGGATAGGTACCCAGGTACTCGACTGGATTCTGCGTTGCCAGCACCAGGAAAGGCTCCGGGAGCGACCGCGGCTGGCCGTCGACCGAAACGGCTCTCTCGTTCATGGCTTCGAGAAGCGCGGCCTGCGTCTTGGGCGTCGCCCTGTTGATCTCATCCGCCAGGAGAATGGGCGTGAAGATTGGGCCCGGATGGAACTCGAAAGCCTGGGTTTTCTGGTTGTAAACGGTGAGCCCGACGATGTCCGACGGGAGGGTGTCCGGAGTGAACTGGAGACGCTGGACGGCCAGACCGAGAGCCTTGCCGAGAGCTAATGCCAGTGTCGTCTTGCCAACTCCGGGGACATCTTCTATGAGAAGGTGCCCGCGAGAGAGAAGACAGACCACGGCATCCTCCACGGCTGCCGCGGGTCCGCGGTAAGCCTGTCGCACAGAGGCAACAAGCGCCTGAACCCCAGAAAGCAGCTGCTCCGAAATCTCGGGCATGTCATCGACTCCCTTGCGCGAGTTTCTTCTCGACGAAATCTCGCAGAAGATCGGAAGCGCCCCGTCTCGTAACGAGAAGTCCCTGGGACGAATCAACAACCACGAGGTCGGAAACCCCGATCAGCGTTATGGGCCTCTCGCCCGCCAGCGCCAGGCAGCCGCTACTCGCGGAAGCTTCCACGGGCCCCGCGAAGATGTTGTCTTGCGAAACCGTTTGCCTGAAATCCCACACGGCATCCCACGAGCCAAGGTCGCTCCACCCGCAGGAACAGGGGACCGTCAACACACCCGTCACTTTTTCCATCACCGCGTAGTCAATCGAGGTTTTGCGCGCCCGGCCGAACGCATTCCTGAAACCTTCATCATCCCCTTTTCTACGCTTGCATGCGGCTTCCTGGACGGCCTCGAGAAGGTCCGGGCAGTGCGTTTCCATGGCTTTTAGCAAAGCCTTGACCTTGAAGACGAAAATCCCGGCGTTCCAGAAGAACCGCCCCGATTCGAGGTAGGTCCGCGCCGTTTCGAGCGGCGGCTTTTCCACGAAACGGACAACTCTTCGAACCGGCAACTCTGATTCCAGCGGATCCGTTTCCAGGTAGCCAAAGCCGGTTTCTGGCCGGACCGGCGGGATCCCGAGCGTGACAAAAACACCCTGTTCCCTGGCCGCGTCGATGGCCCAGCGCAACGACTTCTCGAAGACCGCCTCGTCCGTTACGGCCTGATCGGAGGGCAAGACCACAATCAGCGCCTCCGGATCTTCCTCGCCCAGAATAACCGTCGAGAGCCCAATCGCTGGCGCGGTATTGCGGCGCTCAGGCTCCAGAATGAAACGTGAAGGATCCACACCGGGGAACACGGTACTTAGAAGTGGAAGATGCGCATCGCGAGCCGAAAAGAAAACGGCTGAGGACGGAACCAGCCGCTCGGCCCGCCGTGCCGTTTCCTCGAGCAGAGATTTCCCTCCAGCCAGCGGAAGAAAGGGCTTCGGGGTCTGGTCCGTGGACAGGGGCCAAAGTCTCGTGCCGCTGCCACCGGCCAGAATGAGAACGCGAACGTCACCGTATGCCTGCGTCATGCACATGATTGTACGGAGACCTGAGCGCGGCCGTTTCGAGAAGTGCTCAGGGAGGTCTTTCCCGGAAATCGCCCCTAAAGCGGGCCGCCGATGAGTTCGATCTCCGGAACGAGCGTGACCCCAAACTTCTCCTCGGCTCGCGACCGCATCAAGCGCATCAGTTCGCGTACATCTTGCGCCCTGGCTCCACCTCGATTCACGATCACGTTAGCGTGCCTGGGGGAAACCTCGGCGCCTCCCACCCGCGCGCCCTTGAGACCACACTGTTCAAGAAGCCGTCCCGCGAACTGGCCAGGAGGGTTCTTGAAAACCGAGCCCGCGTTGGGTTCTTGCGGGAGAGCATTCTTCCGTTTCTCCGTCACCTCGAGAAACCGCCGCTCGAGTTCCAAAGGATCGCGCGCTTCGAGACGAAACACCGCTTTTGTGACGAGAACGCCTCGCTCCATGAGGGCGGACCACCGGTAAGCGTGAGGAATCGATGCCGCATCTTCACGAAACGCCACCCCCTCGCGAGTCATGGTTTCGACCACATCGAGCACATCGAATATTTCTGCTCCATAGGCCCCCGCGTTGATGCGAACAGCTCCCCCGACCGTGGAGGGGATCCCCGAGAGATTCTCGAGCCCGCAAAGCCCCGCGTTTCTGGCCTTCACCGCGGTGGACATGAGCCCCGCGCCTCCTCCGGCCACCAGCCGGGGCCCGGTAATCTCGATCTTCAGGAACTCCCCCGCGAGCACCAGAACTGCTCCGTCAAAGCCCTCGTCTGGGATGAGGATGTTCGATCCCTTTCCGAGAATCAAAACGGGCGATCCGGCCGTCCTTTCCAAAAATAGGGAGAGGGCCCTCACCGTCTGTGCCGCGCAAAAGAACCTCGCCAAGCCACCAATCCGGAGGGTTGTTCGCGGCCCCAGGGGCTCGTTCTCCCGGACGGCGAGACCGGGAATGGAGGCCAAGACTTCTCTTGTCACCATCTGACAAAGGACGAGAGAACGGCCATCGTGACACCCGCGACGAGCCCGGAAGCGATGTCGTCCGCCATGACTCCGAGGCCCGCGGGGAGTTTCTCGAGGCTCCGTATCGGTCCTGGCTTGAAGATGTCGAGGATGCGAAAAAGCAAAAAGGCCGCGAAAACCAGAAGAGCCTTGACGCCCTCTCCCGCTGAGGGGGGCAAGAAGTAGTAGATACCGAGAAGCGCCCATGTCTGGCCAGCGACCTCGTCCACCACGATCTGGCCAGGGTCTTTTACTCCCCTTTTGGCGACGACATGATTCGAAGCGTAGACACCGAGAAGAGACATGATCAGGCCGAAGGCCGCAAGTGCGGAAGGTCCGGCCACTCGAACGAGTATTTCGGCCAATGGAATAACGGCCGCGCTCCCCCAGGTTCCGGAAGGCCCCGGGAGAAACCCGATCCCAAAGAAGCTCGCCAGAAGGACAGAAAAGGGGGCCTCCTTGAAGACAGCGCTCCACGGGGCACTCGGAATCTCGGTTTCGACTTTTCGTAATCGTCTCATGGTGTTACGCCCATATTTCGCGACAGCGGATGCCCGCTCGTGATCAGGCAGCTCTATAATCCGCCGTTCCAAGAAGGAAAGCGAGGGATCAGATGGCGGCCACCACGAATGAGAAAGATAGCAAGGCAAAGGCCCTCGAGCAGGCGCTCCAGCAGATTGACAAACAGTTTGGAAAAGGGGCTCTCGTAAGGCTTGGGGACCGGCCCCAGGAGACGATCCAGGCCATACCCACAGGATCGATAGGACTGGACGCCGCGCTTGGAATCGGCGGGATTCCACGTGGCCGAATCATCGAGATCTACGGGCCGGAATCCTCCGGAAAAACGACGCTGACACTGCACGTCGTGGCGGAAGCGCAAAGACTCGGCGGGCTCGCCGCTTTCATTGATGCGGAGCATGCCCTGGATGCCGAGTACGCCCGTAAGCTGGGCGTCGATATCGACAACCTCATGGTCTCGCAGCCGGATTCCGGTGAGCAAGCCCTGGAGATCGCCGAGGCTCTCGTTCGCTCGGCCGCCATCGACATCATTGTCATCGACTCCGTGGCCGCCCTCGTCCCCAAGGCCGAACTCGAAGGTGAGATGGGCGATTCTGTCGTCGGCATCCAGGCGCGGCTCATGTCGCAAGCCCTGCGCAAACTCACCGCTGTTGTTTCCAAGTCGAAGACCACCTTGATCTTCATCAACCAGATTCGCGAGAAGATCGGCGTGATGTTTGGGAACCCTGAGACGACGACCGGAGGCCGCGCGCTCAAGTTCTATGCCTCCGTGAGGCTCGACATCCGGCGCACGCTGGGCCTGAAGGACGGTGAAGAGGCCATCGGGAACCGGACCAAGGTCAAGGTCGTCAAGAATAAGGTGGCTCCTCCGTTCAAGGCCGCCGAGTTCGACATCATGTATGGAGAGGGCATCTCGAAGACAGGGGAACTCATCGATTACGGTGTCGAGCACAAACTCCTCGAGAAGTCGGGCTCCTGGATAAGTTACGGAGATCTGAGGCTCGGCCAGGGACGCGAGAAAGCCAAGGACTTCCTGAGGGAGAACCGCGACCTCGCCACCGAACTGGAAAACAGAATTCGCGAGAAGCTCGGGATCCCGGCTCTGGAGGCGCCCGCGCCTGCGCCCGAACCCGCGGCTCCAGAGAAAAAAAAAGGATGAGGGGTTGACCTGGCAGCTTCCAGAACGGCCAGGCCAATCACCTTTTCGCTTCACGGCGTAGAACAAACGAGATGAAGAGTTCGCTTGCGGCCACGGTCATCGTGGCCGTTTTCTTGGCCAGTCACCTGAAGGCATCTGAACCGCAGCCCGCGCCCAGACCCTTGATGGCGCCGTGGATCGTCATCAAACCTGGCGACCCGAGGCTCGCGAATCTTGCAAGGCTTCGGCCCGCGCTTCCCTCACCCAATTCCCCCGGGCTACTCCTTGATCTTTCGGCCAGCGACATCGCCACCGAGGCCGCGGCTCTCTCCGCCGAGCAGCTCGTCACGAACGCCGAGCACGCTGGGTGGCGATCCGGACTCCTCATCGAGCTGCAGAACGTGCCGGTCCCGACCGATGCCCGCGGCGCCGAGGTCGCAACACCCGAATCCCTGTTCCCTGGCCTTCAACGAATCCTGGAGAGGGCACAAAACGCTAACTTCTTCGCCCTCTACTTTCCAGACCTCACGGGCGACCTGCAGGCCCGGCGTTTTGTCTTGAAGAAGATCTCGGCCTTCGTCCGCGCCCTCAACCCAGCGAGCACGATCGCCGTGATTCTCGATCAGGGCCCCGGTCAACTCGTGTTTCCGGCTTCGGCTCCGGGGTTCAAGACGGAGGAGACAGCCGCTTTCATCGACGTGCTCGGGTTTCGAAGCTCGGGGACGACGCCCTCCCCCGCCCTCATCAGGGAGAAGGCGGACGCAATTTTCTTCGGCCGGCCCCTGATGGTCATCCTCCCGGCCTTGAATGGCCCGGCGGACCTTCTCGACCAGGGAGCCCGCTTCGCAAGGATCTCGGCACCCTTCACGGCCGCGCCCCTCGCGTCTGCCGCGGTCGAAGACGGGCTCCTCATCCGGGCGGGCGGCCTCCTTCGTGGAGATTTCGGCCTCGACTCTCGAGAAGCCGATGCCGTGGCGGACGGGAAACAGCTGGCCGTCACCCGCTTTGTCTCCGGAACGGATCTGGGTGGATTCGTTCTGATCACCGGGTTCACGAACGAAAACGTGCGCCATGAAGGCCTTCTCACCCTGACCTTGGATTCACCGTCGTATGTCATGGCCGAGGTGACCGAGCTTGCAACCGGGCGGCTGGGACGCTTCGAAATCCCTCCGTCTTCCTCGAAACCCCGCCTCTCACTCTCCACGCGAAATGGACCCCTCATGGTCAAGCTCGTCGCCCGGGAGAAGCCAGCCGCGGAGGCGAAATCTGCCAAGGTCGGCGTGACGGCGGAACGCCTGATTACCGTGGAGGAAATTCTCGCCAAGCACCAGGTTTGGCGTGAGCAGCGCGACACAAGGTGGCAGAAGTTCTCCGCTACAAACCGGACTTCCCTGAGATTTCGATTCGCCGAGGCGAATAACACTTTTGAACTCACGCTGGAGGGACCGTTCTTTTTCCAGGCGGGAAAGGGTTACGACTGGGCCTGGCACCAGGCCTATGTCAACGGCGTCAAGTGGAAAGGGAAGAGCTTTCCCGAACTCCCCCTCGTCCAGCCCGAAAAGGTCTCGGACTTGCCGCTCGAGCTGACGTTCAACGACGCTTACCGCTACGTTTATAAAGGCCAGGAAACGATCTCGGGCATCTCGTGTTTTGCTCTCGACTTCGAACCGCGCGTCACGGTTTCCGAACAGCCGCTTTACGCCGGCCGGGTCTTCATCTCCAGAGCCGATTACAGCGTCATTCGCATCCAAAGCCGGCAGCTCAACCTGAAGGGAGAAATCCAATCGGTTGACGAAATCTCGGATTTCACGGTGGTGGAAGACAGAGGAGACGGCGTCGCGCTGCGCTTCCCCACACGCACGCGGGGCCAGTGGATTCTCAAGACGTTCTCGCGCACAACCGTCATTGAGAGAGAGACCTTCCTCGAGAACATCAGGCTCGACCCTCAGGATTTCGAGGAAGAGAAGGCAAGGGCCCTCGCCTCTCGGGACGTCATGGTTCGAGACACCGAAGCTGGCGTCCGGTATCTCGAGAGGACGAAGGAGGGGGAGCGGCGAGTGGTGGATCAACCCAAGACGTGGCAGCTTTTTGGTCTTGGAGGCGTGTTTTACGACGACTCCCTCGACTACCCTCTGCCTCTTCTCGGGGCCTACTACCTCGACCTCGATTTCCGAAAGAAGAAAGAGCAAGTACAGGTCTTTTTTGGAGGCGTCCTACTGGCTGGATCCTTCAACGATCCGAGTCTTTTCGGTTCGAAGTTCGACCTGGGAGCCGACGTCTTCGGAATTGCGGTACGGGGCACGGACACACCGTACCTCGACGGGAATGAGAGTCTCGATCAGGAAGTCAAGTCACGTACTTTTGCGGCCAACTTCAACCTGGGCTACCCCATTCATCGCCACGTAAAGCTGACGGTAGCCGCGGGAACGTCGTTTCGAGACTTTGCTGAATCAGACGAGACAAGTCCGGACTTCGCCATTCCGTCAGACAACTGGACCACGCGGCTCGAGACACGCCTGGCGTGGGATATCAAGGGCTTCACGCTCTTTGGCCGCTACTCGTGGCACTTTCGCTCCCGCTGGGACCCGTGGGGGTATCCCCAGAATCCAGACTATGACGAATCGAAAAAGAACTTCAGAAGCTACGCGGTTCAGCTGCAGAAGGACTTCCACCTGCCCCGGTACCAGCGAATCCGCTCGGCGATTTCTTTCAATGCCGTCGAGAACGCGGACCGCTTCTCGAAGCTGAGTTTCGGGTTTTTCGGGTCAACCTCCCTGCGCGGGTTCCGTTCGGGCAGCTTGAGAGCTGATCAGGCGTTCATGTTCAAGGCCGCCTATGGCCTTGTTGTCGGGAAGCTTTTCCGGCTCGAGGGGATTTACGATCACGCGATCGTGAAGGACACTCTGGCTGGCCTCGACTGGGCGAACTTTGGAGGGGCTGGGCTCTCGGGCCAAGTGCCCGGACCGTGGTCGACCATCATCCAGCTGGATGCCGGGACTCCCGTCGTGGGCAGGAACCGTGGGCAGAAAGGCTTTGTCTTGAACCTCGTTTTTCACAAAATCTTCTTATTTGGGTGTTCCCCGGCAATCTTGTGCCCCTGGGCGCGGGGGCACCTTTCCCCCCCCCGGGGTTGGGGGGGGCGGGCAAGATGCCCGCGCTCCCAGGAAAGACCGCCCGGGGAAACCGGTAAGATCATTCCCGGAAATCGCCTCATGCCCCAAGGTGGAAAGGAAACAAGCCGTGCCTCAGAAAAAGCGTGCCCTGATCTCTGTCTCTGACCGCTCCGGACTGGTTAGCTTCGCCGCGACACTTGTTCGCCATGGCTACCAGTTGGTCTCGACGGGAGGAACCGCCCGGTTTCTTTCCGAGAACGGGTTTCCTGTAACAGAAGTCTCTGAACTCACCGGATTCCCGGAGGTGTTCGGGGGGAGAGTGAAGACACTCCACCCGGCCATCTTTGGGGGCATCCTGTTTGACCGGGAGGAAACACAACACCGCGAGGAGGCAGAGAAAAACGGCATCGAACCATTCGATATCGTCGCCGTCAATCTCTATCCTTTCGAGGAGACGGTCTCGCGTGAAGGCGTAAGCCTGAAAGAAGCCATCGAGAAGATCGATATCGGGGGTCCATCTCTCTTGCGTGCCGCGGCGAAGAACCACAAACATGTGGCCGTCGTCTGCGACGCATCCGAGTACGTGGCACTTGCCGCCGAGCTGGACGAAAAAGGTTTTGTGTCAGAGGAAACGAAGGCACGGTTGGCTCTGGAGGTCTTCCGCCGCACCGCCGCCTACGATGCCGCTATTAGCCGGTGGCTCGGAAGTGCCCTGCAAGCCGAGGTTTTTCCACGGCGCCTCGGTCTTTCCTTTGAGAGGCTTCAGGAGCTTCGGTATGGCGAAAACCCTCACCAGGCCGCCGCGCTCTATGTAGACCCGGCCGCCAGGGCGGCCCTGTCCCGGTTCGAGAAGATCCAGGGGAAAGAGCTTTCTTACAACAACTTCCTCGATGCAGATTCGGCCCTGTTCGCGGCCAGGGGAACCGGCCCGGGCTCCCTCGTCATCGTGAAACACAGAATTCCATCTGGAATTGCTCAGGGAGGAAACCCGCTCGAGGTCTTCGAGCAGGCCTGGGCCAGCGATCCGGTTTCAGCCTTCGGCGGCGTGGTGGCGTTTCTCGGAGAGATCGACGAGCCAATGGCGCATGCCATGGCCAAACACTTTTTGGAAGTCGTCGTGGCCTACGGGGCCACGGCGGAAGCTCGCGAGATTCTGAAGTCGAAACCCAACCTGAGAGTTCTTCTGATTTCGCCCAAAGACCAGGAAACTGCCTCCCTGGAGGCACGCTCCATCGACGGCGGGCTGCTCGTCCAGCAGGCGGACCTTTCAGCTGACGACGAAACGGCATGGAAGACAGTCACTCGCTGCGTTCCGAGTGAAGCGGAATGGGAGTCTTTGAGATTTGCGTTTCGGGCCGTGCGCGGCGTGATTTCAAACGCCATCCTTCTGGCCACGAAAACGGCGAGCGTCGGGATTGGCGGAGGACGGACAAGCCGTGTCGACGCCTGCCGGGATGCAGTGGACAAGGCGGGGCCGCGCGCAACGGGCGCAGTCGCCGCATCCGATGCGTTCTTTCCGTTCCCGGACGGCCTCCAAGTCCTCGCCGAGGCGGGAGTCACGGCCGTCATTCAGCCAGGAGGATCCATTCGAGACAAGGATGTCATCAAAGCCGCGGACGACAGGGGGATTGCCATGGTTTTCACGTCACGGCGGCATTTCCGTCACTGACGGAGGAAGAGTTATCTGAACGTGCGGCTCTTCAAGCAAAAGGCAGAAAGCATGACAAACCGGGGACTCATTTCACTTTTTCTCGCGTTCGCCTCGTTCCTGACACTGCCGGCAGAGGCCCAGGGGACGGGGGACGTTGATTCCATCCTGGAGCGGATCCAGAAGAAGTACACGGGCAGTCCTTCGTGCCGCATGGCCTTCGTGCAGACGTATACACCTTCAGGATTCGGTCCCACGGCTCCGGAAACGGGACGCGTGATCTTGCAACCTCCAGATTCGATCCGGTTCGATTACGACGGCGCGGACGGCAAGGTTTTTACATTCGACGGCAAGGCGGCCCGGCAGTTTGTCGCAAAAGACAAGCAGCTCGTTCTGAGGACGCTCTCGGTGGAAGAGCGAAACCGGTTACCGCTCCTCTTCCTGGTGCAGCCAGAAAAGGTCAAAGCCCAGTTCCAGATCAAGGGGAGTAAAAGCGGCGAGGGGTTCGATGAACTGCTGCTCACGCCGAAGTCCGCGACGGAACCCAGGGAGATCACCCTTGCCGTTAGCCGGGACGGCGAGGTCAAGAGACTTGTCATCCTTGATGGCGGAGGAAACAAAACCGCCTTTGTTTTCACGTCTTTTGAAGGGGGAAAACGCAGGGCTGCCGCGGAATTCTCCTTGCTTCCGCCTCCCGGGACAAAGATCATCACCGAGTAGGGTATTTTTGACATGAGTGATGCCAGTTTCGATGTTGTCTCGGAAGTCAACCTCCAGGAGGTCTCAAACGCCGTGGCTCAGGCCCAGAAGGAGGTTTCTCAGAGGTTTGATTTGAAAGGCACGGCCGCCGCCATCGAGTTCACGGAGAAGGAGAAACTGCTCGTTCTTCAGGGAAATGACGACTTCGGCGTCAGGGCCGTGAATGACATCCTGCAAAACAAACTGATCGCCCGGAAGGTACCCCTGAAGGCTCTCGACTATGGCAAGCCCGAGCCTGCGGCAAAGGGGACTCTGCGGCAGACAGTGAAGATCCGGCAGGGAATCGAGTCTGAGAAGGCCAAGCAGATCGTGAAGGTGATCAAGGACGCCAAGATCAGGGTCCAGGCTGCCATTCAGGGTGATCAGGTCAGAGTCTCGGGGAAGAAAAAGGACGACTTGCAAACCGTGATCCAGCTTTTGAGATCAAAAGAAGACGAACTCGGCATTCCCCTTCAGTTCACGAACTATCGTGGTTAAGACACCATCCCAGAATGCGTCATTCCACGTAGCGGAGAACGAAAGGTAAGATCAGCGAGCGCATGAGCGAGATCTCCCTCAGAGACCGGTTACTCCTCACCACCCTCCCGAGTGAGGAACGGGAAAACGGAAAACTTCTGTTGGAGGCCCTGTCTCTGATCGAGGGGAAGCTGAAGGACGTCGAGAAGGAACTGGCGGCGCGCGCGGTTTCCGAGGTCCCGACGATCTCCATGATTGGCGACTACCTCGTTGAAGGCGGCGGAAAACGAATCCGTCCAGCCCTCTTGCTCTTGTGTGCCCGGCTTCTCGGTTATTCGGGCAACCGCGACGTGCTCTACGGGGCGGTCATCGAGTTCATTCACACGGCGACGCTCGTTCACGACGACGTCATCGACGCCGCGGACACGCGGCGCGGGCGGGCCAGTGTGAACAGCCGCTGGGGCAACGAGTTGACGGTGCTTTTTGGCGACTACCTCTACATGAAGTCGATGAAGATCGCCCTCGAGGTGGGAGACCTTGATGTCTTGCGGCTTCTCGCGGACGTCACTCTCGGGATGACGGAAGGCGAAATTCTCTCCTCGGAAAAGCGCGGCCGGCTCGACATTGGACTCGAGACGTACATGGAAATCATCCGGCGCAAGACAGCTCTCCTTTTCGGGGCCGCGTGCCGGGTCCCTGGTTTCCTGGTACCGGTATCGGAAGCCACGAAGGAGGCGCTCTGGAATTTTGGCATTTCACTCGGGATGGCGTTCCAGATTCAGGATGACCTCCTGGACTTCACGGCATCCGAGCGAGATCTCGGCAAGCCAGTTCTCTCGGACTTGAGGGAAGGGAAGCTGACGCTCCCGCTCCTGATTGCGATGCCACGGTTCGACCGCGGCGAGAGAAAGCAAGTCGAGACGGTGATCCGCGAAGGCGGTTTTTCCTCGGTCCCCTCCTCGGTGATCCTGAACCTTGTCGAGGGGTCAGGAGCGATGCGTGAAGCCCGCGAGATTCTGGAGTCTCACGCAACACATGCTCAGGAATGGGCACACAAGCTACCCGATCATCCGGCCCGCAAAGCGCTCCTTTTGGCAGCAGAATACGCAGCCCGTCGGCGAAAGTAGAGCGTCACGCCGCTAAACATGTGGAGTGCCCCGGTTTAGGTCACGGACTGTCCGAAAACGCTGAATTGATACGCTTCTTCTCATTTCGATACACTCTTTTGCGCTTTTCGTGCCAGTTCGCTCCCTCCAACGAGTCTTTCGCCCCATGATTCCCCCTTGATTTCCCTCGATGAAGCCGGTATCTTCCATCAAGCAGGCTGGGGCACTAAAATGACAGTTCAGAAGTTGTTCCGTTCGGTACGGTCGTCTATTCCTTTCCCAGGTTTTCGGGCATACTCTTTAGACGACGAAGTTGCGCTTTACAGGAGACGCGCTGAAATTGCGCTAAAGGAAGAGCGTTTTCTGGATGCGATCGTCTTCCTCGCGAAGGTCCTCCGGTTGAATCCCTATGACCTGGGAGCGCGGATGGCCGTTGCCGAGATCTACCACTTCCAGTTGCTGGAACTTGAAAAGGCGATCATGAGCTACGAGCAGGTCCTCGCGACCGCTGGTTACGATGACTCGAATCCTTTCTGCCGGACGGCGAAAGAGGCCATTCGGAGCCTGGCGAACGCCGCCAACAGTTCCGAGGTCGCGGCGCTCGAGGACGAGAACCAGCGCGCGGCAGGTTGAGAACCGCCGCCGCTGTCATCCCGTCCCGGTTTGGGGCGCAGCGGTTTCCCGGAAAGCCGCTCGCTCTCATTAGTGGCGTACCGCTTGTTCTGCGAGTCCTGCGCCAGGTGAAGAAAGCCCGCTGTTTCTCTGATGTCATCGTGGCGACGGACGACGAACGAATCGCCACCGCTGTCTGGCAAGACGGGGGCGTGGCCGTTCTGACAGATCCTGCTCTTCCCTCCGGCACGGACCGTGTCTGGGCGGCGGCCCGTGGTATCCAGGCGGACGTGATTCTCAACGTCCAGGGAGACGAACCCCTGATCTCGCCGGCCTTCCTCGAAGACCTCGCCCAGTATCTCCTCGCTTCCCCCGAGGTTCCCATGGCTACGGGATGTTTCCCTCTGGACCCAGCCCGGGCACCGGACCCGAACACCGTGAAGGTCGTTCTGGACAGCAAGGGTTTTGCTCTCTACTTTTCCCGCTGTGCGATTCCCTACCGCCGCCAGCCGGAAACGGGCCTTCCCTTCCTCAAGCATCTGGGTATCTATGGATACCAGAGAAGTGCTCTTCAAGCCTTCACCGCGCTCCCCGTCGACCCGCTCGAGCGGGCCGAGGGCCTGGAGCAGTTGCGGGCGCTTTCGGCCGGAATGAAGATTGCCGTCCTGAGGAGCGCCGAGGATTCTGTTGGCGTTGATTCCCCGGAGGACGTTGCGCGCGTCGAGGCGCTCGTGGACGCGTCCGAAGCGTAGATTTGACTAAGCCGCCGTCTTGGTGAGAATCGGGGGAGAACCCGGCGGTATTTGCGCGGGCGAGTTTCGAGGAGGAAACATGGGGACGAAGTACATTTTCATCACGGGTGGAGTTGTTTCCGGACTCGGAAAAGGAATTGCCGCCGCGTCCATTGGGGCTCTGCTCGAGGCTCGCGGCTTCCAGGTCACCCTGCAGAAGTTCGATCCGTACCTCAACGTGGACCCGGGGACGATGTCCCCGTTTCAGCACGGAGAGGTCTACGTCACGGATGACGGAACGGAAACCGACCTCGACCTCGGGCACTACGAACGGTTCACGTCCACCGTGACGTCCAAGGCCAGCAGCGTCACCACGGGGCGCGTGTATCTTTCGGTCATCGAAAAAGAGCGGCGGGGAGACTATCTGGGAAAGACTGTCCAGGTGATCCCGCATATCACGGACGAAATCAAGGACTGCATCAGACGCGTGGCGGGGGACAACGACGTCGTTCTCATCGAAGTTGGCGGCACGGTTGGAGACATCGAGTCTCTCCCGTTTCTCGAGGCGATGCGGCAGTTCCGCAAGGAAGTGGGCCGCGGGAACGTCCTCAACGTCCACGTGACCCTTGTCCCCTATGTCGGCGGCTCGGACGAACTGAAGACCAAACCAACCCAGCACTCGGTCAAGGAGTTGCTCTCCATCGGCATTCAGCCAGACATCCTCTTGTGCCGGGCCAGCCGTGCCATTCCCGAGGACATGAAGAAAAAAATCTCGCTCTTTTGCAACGTGGAAGAGCGGGCCGTGATCAGCGAAAAGGACGTCAGCACGATCTACGAAGTGCCGCTCGACCTTGCGCGCGAGGGGCTCGACGACATCATCCTCGACTATCTCTCGCTCCCTCACTACACACGGGATGTCTCCCGGTGGGAGCAGATTGTCAACCGGATCAAGAACCCGGCCGAGGAAGTCACGATCGCGATCGTGGGCAAGTACGTGCAACTGGGAGACAGCTACCGTTCTCTCAACGAGGCCCTCGTGCACGGGGCCATCGCCAACAACATTCGCGTCAATCTCGAGTACGTTGATTCGGAAGAGCTGGAAACCGCGGGGTTTCCCGAGGTCCTGACATCCGCCGACGGTATCCTGGTACCGGGCGGGTTTGGCAAGCGGGGAATCGAGGGGAAACTGCGCGCTATCCGCTTCGCGCGGGAAATGCGCGTCCCCTTCTTCGGGATCTGCCTCGGCATGCAGTGCGCCGTCATTGAGTTCGGGCGGCACGTCTGCGGCCTCAAGGGGGCCAACTCGACCGAGTTCGAACCTCTGGCCCCGCACAAGCTCATTTACAAGCTGCGTGATCTGCTCGGGGTCGACGCGATCGGCGGCACGATGCGTCTCGGGAAATACCCCTGCGAGCTTGCGGAAGGATCGATGGCCCGGCGTGCTTACGGCGAGGCCCGGATCCTGGAACGTCACCGCCATCGCTACGAGGTCAACCAAGAGTACGTCCCGATCCTGCGAGAAGCCGGGCTCTCCTTCACCGGAATGTCCCCGGACAAGAAATTCGTCGAGATGGTCGAGCTTCCCCAGCACCCGTGGTTCGTGGGCTGTCAGTTCCACCCGGAGTTCAAATCCAAACCAGTGGCCCCGCACCCGCTCTTCAAGGACTTCGTGCGCGCCTCGCGCGCCCACAAGCACGCTCGCGCCGAGGGTCTCTTCCAGAAAGCGTCGGCTTTTCAACAGGCCATTAACCTGCCCTCTCATCTTCCACCGCCAAACGGTGAAACGGCATGAGGAGTTGAGGTTAAACTTCAGAGCGAACTATGAGCGACATGCGGAAAATCCCAGCCTCCACACGCTACGGCCAACTTGGAAATTACTGGGGCAATGCCGTCCTCTCCGAGGGCGCTCTTGCGGTCTACGATCACTTTGCCTTCGAAGACGAGGCCAGCATCGAGAACGTCGTCAAACGTGTCCTCGTTTACCCGCTCGACCTCTCCAAGCGTCTCTACCACTACGAGCGGGTCGATCGTTTCAACGCGCCCGAACCCCCGCACGAGGAACACTGAGTTCTGCCTCTCCCCTAGGCCCCGCACTTTCACCCTGGCTTCTTCGATGCGGGGCGCGGGAGGCTTTGAGCATGCCGGTATTTGCCTCGATCACGCCCTATCTTTCCGCCGGTGACCGGTGCAAGCCCGTTTTCTTCGCGGGCCCCTGCGTCATCGAATCCCGGGCTCACTGTCTCAAGATGGCCCGCGCCATCAAGGCCATCTTCACGGACCTAGGCGTTCTGGACCGCCTCATTTTCAAGTCGTCCTTCGATAAGGCTAACCGTTCAGCTGGAGATGCTTTCCGGGGACTGGGACTCGAAAAAGGGCTCGACATCCTCTCCGCCGTCAAGGACAAACTCGACATACCCATCTTGACCGATGTTCACGAGGCCGAGCAGTGCGAGATGGTGGCCGAGGTCGCGGACGTCCTCCAGATTCCCGCCTTTCTCTGCCGGCAAACCGATCTGCTTTTCACCGCCGCGGACACGAAGAAGGCCGTGAACGTCAAAAAGGGCCAGTTCCTCGCACCCGACGATTGCAAGAACATCCTCGACAAGTTCCACGCTCGCGGCAACAAGAATGTCCTGCTCTGTGAGCGCGGAACGACGTTCGGCTACCACAACCTCGTGGTCGATTTCCGCGGACTCGCCATCATGCGTGCCCTCGGTGCACCCGTGATCTACGACGCCACCCACTCCCTCCAGTTCCCCGGAGGCCTCGGCGCCGAGACGGGAGGGGCCCGCCAGCACGCCCCCGCTCTCGCCCGCGCCGCCGCCGCCGCGGGTGCCGATGGCTACTTCTTCGAGGTGCACGACGACCCCGCAAACGCGAAATCGGACCGCGCCACCCAACTCCCCCTCGAATCCCTTCCCAAGTTTCTCTCAGATCTCTTGAGGGTCGACGCTCTCAGAAGAGAACTCGGAGACTGAACCGCTCCCCACAGCCCCCCAAGAAACCACTGATCAGAGGGGACGCCTTGCTCGGCACCGGGGGAGGCTGTAGCCTCTCGTCTCTTGACCCGGGGCGCTCACAGCTGAGTTCTCACCCGAATCCAGCACCAGACGCGCCTCTCCGAGGAAGTTTTGTGAACGACAGCAGAGAATTTGGTCTCGAACCTCAAGAAGAACCCAGTTTGGCCAGCGAGCCCACGGCTTCGCCAAAACCTGTCAGCAAGTGGGCCATCCACCGCAGACTCTATGATTGGGTGCTGTCGTTTGCACACCACAAACACTCGGCGACGGCTCTTTTCGTGTTCAGTTTCATCGAGTCCAGCTTCTTCCCCATCCCCCCGGACGTTCTCTTGGGTCCTCTGTGCCTCGGGAAGCGGAGCAAGGCCATCTGGTTCGCCTTCGTCACAACCCTGGCGAGCGTCATGGGAGCGTACCTCGGCTACCTCATCGGGCACGCCGCCATCGACATCGCCTTGATGATCCCCGGTATTACCCAGGAGAAGATCACTTGGCTTGCTGGAGAGTTCGAGACCCGCGGCCAGTGGTACGTCTTCATCGCGGCACTCACCCCCATCCCCTTCAAACTGCTCACCATCACTTCGGGGTTTGCCAGCATGAACTTGCTGGCCTTCACAATCGCCTGCGTCGTGGGCCGCGCTCTCCGGTTCTTCGGGGTGGCCTTCGTCTTCTGGCTCATCGGTCCGAAAGCCGTCCCCATCATCGATAAGTACTTCAATTTGCTCTGCGTCATCTTTGTCGTCCTGCTCATCGGAGGCTTCGCCGTACTCAAGTACGCTCACTGAAGACGAACGAGAGATCAAGCAAACGGGTCTTCCCCCTGCCCCCCTTTCCTTCCTTTCAGCCGGGAGCGGATTTTTCCCCTCGATCCCTTGACACGTTGGGTCTGCCGCCATAGTGTATTAGTGTTCTAATACACTAGCTCTTCGAAAGGGGGCGGCATGACCCGGAATCTCGTCATCGACCCGAAAGACCCGTCTCCCATCTGGCGTCAAATCGAGGAAGGTTTGCGGCGGCTTGTGGCCTCGGGGGCCATCAAGCCGGGGGCGCCCATTCCCTCCGTTCGGGAACTCGCTCGGGACCTGTCGGTGAACCCGGCCACTGTAGTGCGGGCTTACCAGCGCCTGTGCGAAACGGGCACGCTGACGGTGAGGCGGGGGGAAGGAACGTTCGTCTCGGAGTCGCCACCTTTCGTCCCGGCTTCACGGCTCGAAAGCGAGTTGCGCGAGGGGGCCCTCAAGTACGCCAGCATGGCGCTCACGGTCGGCGCTGGCCGGCCAGAGGCGATCACGACCCTCGAGTCAGTCTTTGACGAACTTGAAGGGAAGGAGGGGAGGCGAAGATGAACGCAGAGGCAGTGAATCCGGTCGAAATTGAGAATCTCACGGTTTGCTACGGCAAGGTAAAGGCCCTTGAAGGTGTTTCGCTCTCGATTCCAGAGGGTTCGATCACGGCGCTCATGGGGCGCAACGGTGCCGGGAAGTCTTCTCTCATCCGTTGCCTTCTGGGGCTGCAACGCGCGGCATCGGGGAAGTCCCGCGTTTTTGGGTCCGACTCCTGGCTGTACCGCTGCCAGAACATGGAGAAGACAGGTTATGTGCCAGAGGACCCGGACGCACCGCCCGAGATGACGCCCGCGGAGATCTCGAGATTCCTCTCGCGGCTCTATCCTTCGTGGGACTCTCATTCTGTCCTCGAGCGATTTCGCGATTATGACGTTCCAGAGAGGAACCGCTTCTCGAGTCTCTCGAAAGGACAGAAGGGGCTGACGATGCTCGCGCTGGCGCTCGGGCATGATCCGAGCCTTCTCATCCTGGATGACCCGACCCTGGGCCTCGATGTCGTGGCAAGAAAGGTCTTCTTCAGGGAGGTTCTCGGGCACGTTGCGGAGCGCGGGGTGACGGTTCTCATCACGACTCACGATTTGCAAGGAATCGACGGAGTTGCGGATCGCATTGCCATTCTGAAACGGGGGAAGCTCCTGCTTTCAGAGCCTCTCGAGAGTTTGAAGGCGCGGTTCCGCAAGCTGACGTTTGGTGTCGAGGTTCCCGATGACCCGGCTCTTGCCGGGAAGGAGCTGGACGCGTTCGATGCGGTGGATGTGAAGGTCCGCGGGTGGGGGGTGGAAGCCATCGTGAGCGACTTTTGCGAGGAGAAATTCGCCCGGATGGCGGAACTCGAACACGTTCACGACCTCGAGTCTCACGGACTGGGCCTGGAGGAAGTCTTCTTCTTCCTGAACGGCGGTGAAAAAGGAGAGAAATCATGAGTTCCATCGTGGCCATCGCCCACCGGGAGGTGAAGTCGCACGCGTTCGTTTTCTACGGCTCACTCGTGCTCGGAATCATCCCCATTCTCCTTTCGTTCTTGCCCTACTGGGGCAGCGCGCCACCCTCCGACATCAGGGGGTTCACGGCGCTCTTGATGGGTTCTGTCACCGCGCTTGGAGCCTCGATTCTCCTTGGCGCTTCAACGTTCGGGACGGGGCTCTCCGAGCGCCGGGCCGCGTTCGACTTCGTGCGCCCCATAAGCGCCACGTCCATCTGGGCTGGCAAGGTGGCTGGCGCTCTCACCGTACTCTACGGCTCGCTCGCACTCGCTTACGTTCCCGGCAGGCTTTTTGGCAGCGCGCCGCAAGACGAGGGAATTCTCTGGCTCACCCTCATGCTTGCCCCGCTGGCACTTTTCTTTCTCTCGAATGCCATCTCGATCTCACTCAGGTCCAAGACCGGCTGGCTAACCGTTGACCTTGTCGCGTTTGCCGCCCTCGCGGGCGTGACATGGCTTCCTCTCAGCCGGCTGGCTGAGCGCTCGGAAGTGATCTGGCAGTGGCAAACACCTCTGCGAATCGTAACCGGTGCGGGTGTCGCCGGCTTTTTGGTTCTTGTGACGGCAAGCCTCGTGCTCGTTCTCCGCGGACGAATCGACCTGGCCACCTGTCACAAGACGCAAACGCTTCTCCTGTGGCCGGCACTCCTCGTTCTCTCACTTGGGGTCGACATCTATAGCAGGTGGCTGGTATCAGCCTCTCTGGAAGACCTGGCCGCGGAATTCTCCGTCCTGTCCGACCCAACCGGGCGGTGGGCTGCTGTGTGGGGAAGTGTTCCCAGAAAAGGGGTGCTGCACGCATTCCTCGCTGACCTGAAGACCGGAGCGAGCTTCGAACTGAACGATTTCTCTTGGGGCGGCCTCGTTTTTTCAGGTGACGGGCGCCGTGCCGCGTGGATCGCAAGAGAAGGGGTTTTCGAAAAACGCGACACACTCCTGACACTGATGGACCTTTCCGCTCCCGAGCCCGCAAAGAGCCGTCTGACATTTCCCATCTCGCCCAAGTCTCGATCTCTGACCCTTTCGCCAGATGGAACGAGGGTGATTGTGGCGTGGGAGGATGCAGCCACAATCCTGGACGCAGTCACTGGAAATACCGTGGGCAGCTTCCGCCTGCCCTACGGAAAAGAAGCGTGGGCCTTTCTTGCCTTCAACGGTAACGACAGCGTCAGGGTGATTCCCGTTGGGGGCTCTTCAAGCAACGGAGAATTCCGGACGTTTCCCATCCTGGAGTTCGACATCAGCCAGAAGACCCTGAGGAAGACGGGTGAAATGGCCCACGGCTCCCCCACGGCCTCGACTTCCTGGCTAAGGCTTTCTCCGGATGGGACGCGGTTCCTGTTGACGACAGGCAGCGCCAGTCAGGAGCGAGACGTCACCCTCTTTGATGCCCGCACGGGATCCCTTATTCAGAGAATCGAGACGGCGAAAACTGGCATCACAATTGCCCGGTTTCTTTCGGACGGGAGAATCCTGGTTCCAAGGAATCCGGAAGGAGGGCCAAGATTCCTCGACGTACGAGGCCCCGATGGTCAACTCCTGCGGACGCTAAAGATGGCCCCTCCCCGGCACCGGGTCTGGCACGGGCTCGAAATCGCTCCCGGGCGGTTCCTGGCAGGAATCGGACCGGCCGCCGACGGTGTCAGCCTCGATTCCTGGAAGCCTGTTCTTCACGTCGTGGATGTTGATGCCGGGACCGTGACGTCACTCGATCGTCCTTTTGCCCCGGCCGTCCTCACCTCTTGGTGGTATCACCTTCAGACAGCGGCCCAGGGATCCGAGGCCTCACGCCTGGTTCTCTCGACCAGCGGCAAGCTCATTCAGCTCGGTTCCGATCTCAAATCAGTCAGACCTCTTACAAATGGAGAAAAGAAGCGCCTGGAGTGATCTGGATGTTCACGCTCGAGGTGACGATTCAAATCAGCCTGACTTCAGATTCAGTCTTTTCGGCTCAGCCCCATTCCCGCGAGATCTGGCAGACGCCGGGGGAGCCCGCGGCTCATCGTCCTCTTTCCAAATCGCCATTGGTTCTGTGAGAACCAGCCGTCGACAAAGCCGCGGCTTCCCAGGATCACCCCTTCAGAGAGGTAACGGACCCTGTGCCGCAGAGCCGCTCCGGCCGGGAAGTGACCTTCCGCCGCCTCAACGGTACTCATCTCTTCCCTCGTGAAGCCCTCGCGGACGGAGGACTCTTCGCCTGTCGCGTAGAGAAGCCGCCGGTATTCCGAATGCACGGATTTCCAAGATCCTGATTTCCAGTGTACGAGGCTGGTGAGCCCAGAACGGGCGGCCTCCCCGCCGCCAACGGCATCGGCGTAACCGCAGAAACGGTAGTCTGCCGGGTCGGAAGTGATGCCGGCGCGGATCGGGTTCAAGTCAATGTAGAGCGCCATCGTGAGAAGAGCACTCTCCTCCCCCTCGACGATGATGCTGCGAAAGCGTTCTTCCCAGAGGGTCCCGGAGCGATGGTTGTGCCTGTTGTAGAACATGCTGAACCGCTGTTTGAGGGACTTCATGAAATTGGAGAGGTTCCACATCCGGCGAGTGAACGTGTCCAGGCGCTTCCGCGCGAGATCTGGAAGGCCAGCCCGACGAAAACCATCAAGCTCTCTCCGCAGGCCAATCACGAACTTCGCCGGGTAAAGGGCGGCTACGCGAGAGAGGACCTCCTCCTCCGTAAGCTCTTTCGGTTCAGAAACTTCGACAAGGATATGGAAGTGATTGGACATGATGCAATAGGTCAACACCCGGATCCCATAGAACCCCTCGCACTGCCTCAAGATCTTCCGAAAGACCTCCTTTTCTGGATCGCCCATAACGAATCTCCGGTCAACGACCCGGGAGAGACAGTGAAAGAACCCCGCATGTGACCCCTGAACCGGAAACGCTCGCGCCGTTCTCACGTCATGAACTTACTGCCTGTCCCTATCTAAGTCAAGGTGATTCATGTAAGCCATCGCCAGATCGCTACCGGCCGCGGAGCGGCCTTTGAAAGGCGCTTCTGACGAGCCGGTCGAGCAGGGTGGGCAAAGAGAGCCCGGAGTGCTCCCACATCTTCGGGAACATCGAAATGGGGGTGAAACCGGGAAGCGAGTTGAGTTCGTTGATGACGACGCGACCCGTCTCCCGTTCGAGAAAGAAATCCACTCGCGCGAACCCGGCCCCGCCAATGGCATCAAAGGCTGCAATCGCGAGGGCCCGTACTTCTTCTCGTTTTTCTTCTGGGATGTCCGCTGGAATGACGCTTCGCGACTTGTTGTCGATGTACTTGTCCTCGTAGTCGTAGAACTCGTGACCCGGGATGATCTCGCCGGGCAAGGAAGCTTCAGTGGGTCCGCCGTCTTCACCCTCCAGCACCGAACACTCAATTTCCCGGGCGTTCAAGCCTTCTTCAACGATGGCGCGGGGGTCAATTTCGAGTGCCAGGCGGATGGCCGCGGCCAGGTCGCCGTGGCGTTTCACTTTGGAGACACCAACAGAAGACCCGGCACAGGCTGGCTTGACGAACACGGGCAAGGGCATCATCTCCAGCCGCTCTTCCAGGAGGTGCCGCCGTCCCGCGCTTTCCCATTCAAGGCGAGAGAGTGGCGTGTATTCCACTTGAGGAAGCCCGGCCACGGAAAAGGCCGCCTTCATGAGGATCTTGTCCATGCCGACGGCTGAAGCCGCGACTCCACATCCAACGTACGGGAAATTAAGCGACTCGAACAACCCCTGGTAGACGCCGTCTTCTCCAAACGTGCCGTGCGCTATTGGGAACAGGACGTCGACCTGACCTTCCTCGAGTGCCCTGAGGAAGGAACTGAGGATCTCGATCGACGGGGCCGGTTTCTGCCCGGGTTTGACGCCGTCGAAAAGAAGCGCATTCCCCGGCCGGGCAAACTGCCGCTCCATTTCGGCTCGAGAGGCCGCAGGCCCGTGCCAGTCCCCCTCCTTGGTCACAAGGAGCGGAACGGCTTCGTATTTATCTCCTGGCAGGTTCTCGAGAAGGCAACGGGCAGAATAGAAGGAAACGCCGTGCTCGCGGGAAGGGCCGCCGAAGACGACGCCAACACGTGTCTTTTTCACGTCAGTGTCACCAACTTGGCCGCAACGACTCCCGAAAGTGACGACACGGCCCCAACCAGACTCGACTCCTCCAGTCCCTCAGGAGGAACATCAATCTTGACAACCGCCGCGGCTTTGCCACCGCGAACCCTCGCCAGGGCGAAGTCGGCAATGTTGATGCCGCGCGCGCCGAGGAGGGTTCCAATCCGGCCAACGACACCGGGAACGTCCTGATTCTCGAGGTAAAGAAGAACCCCTTCCGGCGAGAACTCGAGCGGAAGCCCATCCACGGCCACGATCCGGGAGAGCCGCTCGCCAAAGAGTGTCGCGGATAGAGAGCGCGAGACATTCGCCGAGGAGACTTCGACCGTGATCAGGTTCGCGAAGCCTTCCACTTCATCGACAACAGTCTCGGAGACGAGGATTCCCCGCTGCCGCGCCATTGTTGCGGCGTTCACCAGATTGACCCGGTCCCCGCACGACGGGGTGAGGATCCCCTTCACGGCGGCCACGGCACAGGCTTTTCTCAGATTTGCCGGAATCCCCGAAAGGGAAATGCTGGCGCGAGCGGGAGCTTCCGGCAGAAGCTGTGAAGCCATCTCCCCCGCCGCCGAGCAGAGTTTCATCCAGCGGACGGCGGAATGTGGATCTCCACCCGGTGGGAATGGCAAGTTGACAGCAGCCACGAATGGTGAGCCAGAGAGTGCTTCAACCAGCATCTCCACGGTCTCGACCGCCACACGGTCCTGAGCCTCGACCGTCGAGGCTCCCAGATGCGGGGTGCAGATGACCTTGGGGTGCTTGATGAGCGCGAAGTCCTTCGGGGGCTCATCGGTGAAGACATCGAGGGCCGCTCCGGCGACCTTTCCGGAATCGAGCGCCGCAATCAGGGCCGCATCGTCAATCAGAGCGCCCCGGGCACAGTTGACGATGAAGGAACCGTCTTTCATTTGGCCCAGTCTTTTCTCGTTGACCATCTTGATCGTCTCTGCGTTGGCCGGGGTATGCAGGGAGACGATATCGGCCTGCGAGAAGAGTTCGTCCAGAGAGACGAGGCTGGCACCGAGATCGTTCGCCTTCTCTTTTGAGATGAAGGGATCGTAAGCCAGAATCTCGACGTGCCACGGCTTCAGGCGGGCGGCCACGCGAGCACCCACCTGCCCCAGACCGGCGAGCCCCACGGTCTTGCCCTGAAGTTCCGTTCCCACAAAAGCCGTGCGCTTCCACTCCCCGGCCTTGAGTGATGCATGGGCCTGGGGGACCCGCCGCAGAAGAGCCAGAAGAAGAGCGATGGTGTGCTCGGCCGCCGAAACGACATTACCCGAGGGAGCATTGACAACCAGGATCCCAAGTTCCGTGGCGGCCTTGACGTCGACATTGTCGAGTCCGACGCCGGCCCTGCCCACAACTTTCAAGTTCTTGCCAGCTTCCAGCAACTCCCGGTCAACCTTGGTGGCCGAGCGGACAATCAGCCCGTCGAACCGGGACACCTCCGAGAGGAGATCAGCGCGAGAAAGACCCGTGCGGACTTCCGCAAGAAAACCGGCCTGCGCAAGAACTGCGAGGCCGGTTTCGGAAAGCGGTTCGGCGACGAGGACTCTCTTCGATTCAGCCGCGGGCCCGCCCGTCACGCCGAGGCCCCGGCGGAAACGGCCGAGCGTATCTTGGCGACACAGCGGTCATAGGCCGCAAGAAGCGCCTTCACGGACGCCACGTCGACATCCCCCATGTGGCCAATCCGGATGCAACCGGCCTTCAACTTGCCGTAGCCGGAGCCAGGCGTGAAGCCTTCACCCTTCACGGCTTTGTTGAGGTCTTCGGCTCCGATCCCTTCAGGCGGCATCAGGCACGAAACGGTCGGAGAAAACGCGCCCTCAACGGGGAAGAAGCGGAATCCACTGGTCTTTGTCCAGGCCTCGACCTCGGCCAGCATGGCGTGGTGCCGGGCCCAGCGGTTCTCGAGTCCTTCAGCCAGGATGTGGTCGAGTTGCACGTCCATCGCGTAAAGCAGGGGCAGACTCGGAGTTGTCGGGTTCTGTTTCTTCTTGCCGAATTCGTGAATGTCGATGATGTCGAGGTAGAGCCCGCGGAACTTCTTCTTCTTGGCGGCCGCAAGAGCCTTTTCGGAAACGGAAAAGACCGCAATGCCCGGAGGTAAGGCCATCGCTTTTTGCGAACCGCAAACCGCAACGTCGAGGCCCCACTCGTCCACTTCGACCCGCGTGCCAGCAAGAGCCGTCACGACATCGGCAAAAATCAACGCGTCCGAGTTCTCACGAATCGTCTTTGCGATCTCCTCCATGTTCGAGATCGTTCCAGTCGACGTCTCGTTGTGAACGACCGTCACCGCGGCGTACTTCTTTTCGCCCAGCTTCTTTTTCACATCTTCCGCCAGGACGGGTTTCCCCCACTCGTACTTCAGAATGTCCGTCTCGAGCCCCAGGCGGCCACTCATCTCGCCCCACTTGTCAGAGAACGACCCGTTGCAGCACGACAAAACAGGTCCCTCGACACACGAGACCAGGGCGGCTTCCCACACGCCAGTGGCGGACGTGGCAAGAGTGTGCGCGGCTCCCGCCGTCTTGAAGAGTTTTGGCAGCCGCTGCAAGATGCGGCCGTAAAGTTCCATGAACGCTTGCGACCGGTGCGACAGCATCGGGCCGCCAAGAGCCTGCAAGACCTGCGGCCGGACCCAGACGGGACCCGGATTGAAGAAACGAACCTGACCTGCATTTCCGCTGGTGGAATCAAAAATTTCCTGACTCATGAACGGGATTTTACGTCCGATCGCCCTTTCCCGGTTCTGAGACGAAATCTCATACTAGACTCTCGGTCTCTTGGAGGAGCCCCGTGCCCCGATACGACTCTGTCAGACCCAGCTTCGAACCCTTCCTCCTTTCGGTTGAACGCCCGGCCCGATACCTCGGGCTCGAGAGAAACGTCATCCGAAAGAACCTCGGGGAAACGTCCGTTTCCGTCTGCCTGGCATTTCCCGATACCTACGAAATCGGGATGAGCCACACCGGTACCAAGATCCTTTACGAACTCATCAACCGCAGACCCAACTGGGCCTGCGAGCGCAGTTATGCTCCCTGGATCGATTTCGAGGAGGTCTTGCGGCGAGAGCACATCCCCCTCTTTTCAATGGAGTCCCTTGCGCCTGTCCGGGATTTCGACATCCTGGGATTCTCGCTGCAATCAGAACTCAACTACACCAACGTCCTGAACATGCTGGATCTCGCGGGGGTCCCTCTTCTCGCGCAAGACCGGAGAGAAACCGATCCGATCGTCATTGGCGGTGGTCCCTGCGTCGCAAACCCAGAACCCCTGGCCGATTTCTTCGACTGCTTCCTCATCGGCGACGCCGAGGAGGCCCTTCCCATCTTCCTCGAGAAGGTCGAGACGACCAGACATCTCTCCCGCTCAGAACGCCTGCTCGCCTTTTCCGCGTGTCCGGGTCTCTACATTCCCTCTCTTTATAATGTCTCTTACGACGGCGATGCCGTAACGGCTTACACCCCGAAGGACCCGAGGGTCCCCGGCCGTGTCCAGAGAGTCTGGGTCGAACGCCTCAACCCCGCTGTCTACGCAGAGAAACCGCTGGTTCCCTCCGTTGATATCGTGCAAGACAGGCTGGGTCTCGAGATCATGCGCGGCTGTACGCAGGGCTGCCGGTTCTGCCAGGCTGGCTACTGGTATAGGCCCGTTCGCGAACTCGACCCGGAAGACGTCGCCCGGATGACAAAAGCCTTTATCGACGAGGCAGGGTGGTCGGAAGTGGGACTGCTCTCCCTCTCCTCGGCCGACTACTCGCAAATCGAGCCCCTGGTCGCCTGCCTGGCCCCGGAACTTGCAAAAACAAAAGTCTCGATTTCCCTCCCCTCCCTGAGGGCCGAGGCTTTCTCCGTCGTTCTGGCCGATGCCGTCTCCGAGGTTCGTAAATCGGGGTTCACCTTTGCCCCCGAGACGGGCTCGGACCGCCTCCGCCGCGTCATCAACAAGACCTTCACCAACGCCGACATGGTCAAGGCCGCGGATGTAGCCTTCGCGCGGGGGTGGGATCTCGTAAAGGTCTACACCATGATTGGACTCCCCACCGAAACAGATTCGGACCTCGACGAACTCGTCACCCTCGTCCGCGATATCCTGGCACAAGGACGCAAACACGGCGTTAAACCAACCGTCAACGTGTCCGTGGGGTCCTTCGTTCCGAAGAGTTTCACGCCGTTTCAGTGGCACGCGTTCGACGGCGTCGAGCGGCTAGAAGCAAAGCTCTCCTCCCTCAAAGAGAAGTTTCGTACTGTCCGCGGCGCCAAACTCAAGTGGCATCAACCGCGAGAAGCCGAGATCGAGGCCTTGCTTTCGCTCGGTGACCGCCGCATGGGACGGGCTCTTCTGGAGTTGTGGAAGCTGGGAGGGAAATTTGACGGCTGGACCGAACACTTCGACTGGAATCGCTGGAATCAGGCCCTCGAGGCCGCCGGGATCGCCAAATCAACCTACCTCCGGCAGCGGGATCTCAAGGAAACCCTGCCCTGGGACATTATTGATGCAGCGATCCGCAAGCCTTTCCTGATCGCCGAATGGAAAAAGGCCGTGGCGGAGATGGGCACGGAAGACTGCAAGTGGGGCCGGTGTTACGCCTGTGGTGTCCCGGGAAACGGTGATGACATTGTTCTGGCGAATGCCATGCCGGAGACATTTGGCTTCCTTATGCCCGTTGCCGTCCAAGGTGATGGGAAGGCCTCTCCAGGAGGTGCCGTGGCCGGCACGGTGGCGGACATACGCGACGAGGGCCGCGGCTCGGCCTACAGCGAGAAAGCCAAGGGCGCCGCTTACCGGCTGAAAGCAACTCCCGATCTCCTGCCGCTTCGCGAGCGGCGGCGTGTTCGCGGAGGCGAATCCACGGCTCCCCAGACCGCGTGTACGTACCGGGCCGTTTTCCACAAACTCGGCGATGCCCGGTTCCTGTCCCATCGCAACACCATGGATATATTCGAGCGCGCGCTCCGGGCGTCCGGGCTTCCGGTGCGCTATTCGGAAGGGTTCAACCCGCACATCCGGATCTCGATGGGGCCTGCCCTCCCCCTCGGGCAGGAATCCCGGCATGAACTCTTTGATATCGATGTCCTGGAACCTCTTGGCGAAGGCACCCTTCCCGCCGTGAACGCCCGCCTGCCCAAGGGCCTGGAAATTCTCTCCTTGAGGCGTCTCGAAAAAGGAGTGCCCTCCCTCGGGAAATCGGCCACGGAAGCGGTCTACGAATTCACGTTCCCCGACGGATCGGCAAGGAGGGAGCGGCTCCGAATTGCTGGTGAGGGCGCGACGACTCCGAAGCGGTTCCTGGAATCTCTCGGATTCGTGGACGAGAACCTCAGGATCATCCGCGTCGTGCGAGAAGAGACGGTGGTGACACGATGAGTTTCACGGTCCGTTGCCACGCAACCTTCGAGGCCGCGCACCACCTGCGGGATTACGTTGGGGGGCCCGAGCCGGTGCACGGGCACTCGTTCAAAATCGAGGTGGCGCTCACAACAGCCTCGCTTGGTGAGTATGACCTTTCGGTCGATTTCGTACCGGCGGAGAAACTCGTGAAGGAACTGGCCGCAAGGCTTCACGACCGGGACATCAACACCGTCCCGCCGTTCGACAAAAAGAACCCCACGGCAGAGAACATAGCGATCTGGGTTGCGGACCAAATCCTGGAATCGGGCTCCCTGCGGGAGGGAGCCCGGTTGTCGGAAGTGACCATCTGGGAAGGTCCCAGAAACAGTGTGACGTACCGGCCAGACTGAATCAGCCCTGGGGCGGAGGCACGACGATTTTCGGGAAGGCCCCCGAATTTCTGATGTCCTCCACCCAGGAGATGATTTGCTCTGTCGAGGCAACGCCGGCGCGCTGTCTCCAGATTCTCCCGTCCCTGAGGACGAGGAAATTGGGGATGGCCTGAATGCGAAACTTCTGGGCGACGGCAGGGTGTTCTTCCGTGTTGACCTTCAGAACGAGTGCCTTGCCCGCGAGCCTGGCAGCGGCTTCCTTGACGAAGGGGTGAACCATGATGCACGGGCCGCACCAGCCCGCCCAGAAATCAACGAGGATGGGAACGGAGACGTTCTGGATGGCATCCTCGAGGGCTTCACCGTCGACATCGATGGGTTCTGAGGGAACCGGGATCTCGACCTTGCAGGATCCGCATCGAACACGGTCGAAGAGGTTTTGCGCGGGAATCCGGTTTTTTTTCTGGCAGGAAGGGCAATTCACGATCATGGGCAGGGGGATTCTAGCGTGATCTTGAATTTCGGAACCGCCCTCCAGGCATGGAAAGACGGGAAAGCACCCCAAGCCCCGGGGCAGGGGCCGAAGTGCATTCGCCCTGCCTACCGGGCGGGTGAAATGAGAATTCTGTTCGGGCACGGAGGCACACGCTGGGGTTTCGGTCTCCCGCCCCCGCCCCCCGCCCTCCCTATCCGATAGACAACTGCTGAATTTTGCATTTTGTCAGAACGAATATTCTCTCCCCAACGCGAAAAACTCCCGTCCATCCGGCACCAGAAGTGGTAACGTACTTTGAGTACGTAGATTTCCTGATCGAGGGAGGTGCCCCATGGAAAGAACAAGGCTTGGGAACGCCGCTGGATTATGTGGAGTTCTGCTGGGCGTGCTGGCTTTGGCCTCGCCCGCTCTTTCGGCGGTTTATCTGCCGATGCAGGACGCCACTGTCTTGCGGAGAGGAGAAGTCATCGTCCACGTGACGAGCCTCGGCTCACGCGTGGCCGAATTACCGGGAGGACTCCCGGAGACTCGCACTCGCTTCGCGGTGATTGAGTCCCTGAAAGGGATGGCGCTCGACGAAATCGAAGTCGGCGTGATCGGCGGTGTCCTTCCGAACGGAATCGGGCTTCCCGTTGAGGGTTTGCCACGATTCCAGCCAGGGCAGAGATTCATCCTCTCCCTCGTGAAGCGGAGCGACGGTATATATAGCGTCGCCGAGATGTCGATTGGCGCCTTCGATGTCGTCGAAGACTCGATCGGGCGTCAATTTGCCACAAGGCTCTCCTTCAGAAACTCGGGAGAAAAGAGTTTCCGGGTAACTCGCAACGGGCAAGAGACCTTCGAGAAAGAGCCAGTCCGTGAGCTGGATAGCTTTCTTTCCGCCATCCGCGGCGGGTTCTACCAGCTTCCAGAGGCCACTCAGACGGCGCCGGCCTACGTTGCCACGCCGAAGGGAGAAGTGAAGCCGGCCAAGGTCAAGATCACCCCGCTCTGGGACGACAACTGGTGCGCCGGATACGCTTACGACCCGGCCGCCGGCTGCACGCCAGGGCAGACAACGCGGTTCAGGTGGAACACGGCCGCCTTCGGCGGGCCGAGTCCCGCCGTGAATTACTGCTCCGCGGATCCTTCAAAAACAGGTCAATCCGCCGTTCTTCAGGGCGGAATCGCTCAGATTCAAGCGGCCGTGAGCCAGTGGAACTCAACGGATTCCACTATCAAGTATGGAACTCCTACCGCCGCTGGTGGCACATGCAATCCGAGTTCGATTCCGGCTGCCGATACTGTCAGGATCTTCCTCAATGACTTGACAATGTTTGGCGGGGTTCCGGTCCGTTGCCCGCTTTACGAGGGCGGTGCGATCGGCATGGGGGCGCCCGTCACAGACAACAACACACACACATGGAAGGGCCAGCAGTACAAGAACATTCGTGCCGGCATCGCATGGATCCGCAAGTTTGACTGCGTGGAAGGTTCATTCACCCAGACCCTCTTCCAGGATGCGATCACCCATGAACTGGGGCACACTCTCGGTACGACTCATGCCGAGGCATCTAGAAGCCAGCACGATGGCGTCCCCGGAGATGACTGGCTTTCCGTCATGATTTCCAACTACTCCAAGGAACGGGCGGTGACAGGGCTTGGAAGCGACGACCGGGATGTTGCTTGCTTTCTGTACGGTAGCTGCGGAGAAGCTCCCAGCCAGCCACCAGTTGCAAGGTTCTCCTGGGGAGTGAACGGGAGCCCTGGTGTTATAAAGGCCAAGGTTGGCGACAATGTCCAATTCACCGACGAGTCCTTCAATCAGCCGTCCACATGGGAATGGTCTTTTGGCGATCCCTCAGCCTCAATCGCCAGGGTCCCGGACCACACGCTGATGAGTTCTGAATCTTACTTCTCCAGAAACCCCGTACGGAGCTTCATGAAGCCGGGCACCTACACGGTGACGCTGCGCGTTTCGAATTCCCGCGGAAGCAGCACGGCGTCGCATCCTGTCCAGGTGGAAGCTCTCCCAGTGGTGCCGGGGGATGGCCAGCAGCTTGCGGCCAAGAAACCGCTTTACATCGTTCCTTCCGCCGTTCAGGGAGGCGGTTCATTTGGATCTAGTTTCAAGTCTGACGGATGGCTTCAGAATACCGGCACGGTCAGCGTTCCGCTCGAGTTCTACTACGTGCCCGAGGAGAAGAACGGACTGACCGACGCTGGGGTACTGCTGGCTACGGCTTCGATCGCCCCCGGCGAGACCAAGCGCTATTCCGACCTTTTGGCCCTCTTCAATCTGAACACCCCTGCCACGCAGTCCATTTCGGGCGAGGTTCAGTTAAAAACCGGGACCCCGGAGCTTCTAGCGTTCAGGAATCTCGTCCGTGCCTCTACTGGAGACGACCCGGCTCTTAGATTCAGCTCGGAAATCCCGACAGTGACATCGCTCGATGGAGCAGTGCTGGGAGGAAACCGGCTGTGGATTCCTGGTATCCGTGAGAACGACACCTACCGCACGAACATCATTCTCTCCGAAACATCTGGAGCCGAAACACGAGTTGAAATCTCTGTCTGGGACAGCAATGGTCTTCCAATTGGAGAGAAAATTCCGGTTACCGTACAACCATTCTCGAAGAGCCAGGTGTTCCGGGCAGTCAATCGCGCCGCGGCAGGTACAATTCTGGACCAGGGCTCCATTTCTGTCACTGTCATCGGCGGCAGCGGACGCGTTGTCGGACTTGCCACTGTTGTTGACAACCGTTCCAACTCGTTCAGCGCCGTTCTCGGGCGTATCGTGAACCCCACGGCTTCGGTGCCTCAGCTCATTATTCCGGCTGTCGCCCGCCTTCGGGGCGCAAATGAAACGCAGTTCACGACTTCCTTCGCGGCCACGAATGGCTCCGACAAATCCGCCAACATCAAGGTGACCTACTACTACAACGACCTGGATGCTGGTGGCGTTCCCAAAGTGACATCCCAGTCTTTCGGAATTCCGGCTTTTGGAGCCGTCAAGCTGAGCGACGCCCAGGACTTCATCTCGACCGTCCTTGGAGTGACCAATCAGTCGAACGGATTCTTCGTTGTCGAGGGCGACGTCTCACGGGTTGCGGCGACCGCATCCGTATCCGCGCTCGTCGATCCAAATTCCCCGGCAAAGGGGTTCAAGACGGCCCAAGTGGATCCGCTCACCATGGCATCCGCCGAAGTCGCGTCCGTTGGGGGCGCCACCCAGCGCTTCCCGGGAGCCGAAAGAACAGCTCAGAAGAGATCCAACCTTATCCTCGCCGAGGTGAGCGGGAGTAGTGCTTCCGTTCTCCTCAAACTCGTCGATCGCACAGGCAACGAGATTGCCTCGAAACTGGTCAACCTGAATCCCCGGCAATACCTGCAGATCAATGACCTCTTCGGTGGGCTGGGGTTCGGATTCCCCGATGGAGACGTTTTTGAGAACATGACCGTGACAGCTCAGGTGACGAGTGGCACGGGCAAGGTTGTGACCTTGACCACGGTCGTTGACAATGCGGCGCGGAACCCGGAGATTTTCGTTCTCCGTCCGGCTGGGGTCGCGGTTTCGGTGCGGTAGCGCCAGAACGACAGGAGGAGGAAACCCAGATGAGAACCAAAGCTTTGAGCATCCTGCAGGCCCTATCGCTCGCCGCGCTCATTCATCCCGCTCTCGCCCAGGAACCGCCCAGGATTCTGGTGGATGACATCCGTTGCCTGCCCGCAGATGGACAGGCCCGGATAGGAGCGACGGTGCGCTCAGCGTCTCCCGTCACTTCCATGCGCGTGCTCTTCCGCTCCGGCCTCTCGAAAGAGGACTACTACATCGAGATGCGCCCGGCGGAGACGGGCCGCGACCGCTACTGGGCGGTCCTTCCACAACTCCAGCCCGACGGCAAATTCATCAGCTACTCGTTGCTGCTGAAAACCGTCGACGGCACCCAGGCACGCACACCACTCCAAAAACTCGTCCCCGCAAGCGGCTGTTCCCAGCCCCTCACCCGCGAGGAGCAGTTGACCGCAAAGAACCTCGTGGTCGGCCAGACTGTCTCCGGCCAGCCAGCCTTCCCTCCCGGTTTCGATTGCGCGGACATCATTAAACAAATCACGTCCCGGGGCCAGATGCAGTCTGTTTATGGCTGCGCTCCCGCCACGGCCATCATGGCAGGGTCCACGCCGCCCCTTGGTAGCGGCGGCGCCGCTCCCTCCACCTCCTCGTCACAGGGAGGCTCGGGCGGCGGACTCGTCATCGGCGGCGTTGGCGGAACCTCTGTCAGCCCCGGGGTGATTCAGGGCCAGAGTTCTCCCGCGCGGCCCACACCGGGACCACGTATCCAGTAAGATCGATCCGGCGGAGTTGAATGATCCAAAGTTCAGGTACAGCTCTTGGTAAATCGGGGGGACAATCGTCCCCCCCCCTTATTTCTGCCCCCCCTGTTCAAGAGAGACCAACCTGGCCGCAGCCTGTTCCCATGGAGACGGACTGGGTCCAGGAGCCCGCGGGCCACGATTCCGAGGTCGACTTCCTCGAATACCTCAGGATTCTCGTTCGGCATCGCTTCGCGATCTTGGCCTTCACCGCCGCGGGACTCGTCTTGGCTGTCGCCTACATCTTGTTAAAGACGCCGCTCTACCGCGCCACCGCAACCGTCGATCTAGGGGTCGATGCCCCCAACCCGCTCGACGTCGAGTCGTACCGCGACAAGGGCGGTCAGCGCACGGCGGAGTTCATCCCCTCCGAAGTCGAGATCTTGCGCAGCCGGCAGGTCGTCAGCCGCGCGATTAAAAAACTCGACCTGCACCATGACCCGGAGTTCACGGGTGCCGCGGCTTCCCCCCTCCTCCGCGCGGCGAACGGGAAAAAACCGCTCACCAAGGAATCCGCGCTTGCCGAGGCCGCGCTCGTCGAAGGCACCGTCAACCAGGTGCAGAGAAACCTCGAGATCAAACTCGTGCGCGGTACCCGTCTCGTGCAGGTCACCTATTCGAGCCCGAGCCCCCGTATCGCCCGCGACGTGGCCAACGCCGTCTCCGCCTCGTATGTCGAGTGGAATGGGCTTTCCCGCTTTCGTTCCATCGGAAACGCCTCGAAGTTCCTCAAGCAGCAAATCGAGGACCTTCAGGCCGAGGTAAATGAAAAGGAAGAACGGATTCAGGCCTACAGCAAACAGAAAGACATCGTCTCGATGGACCCGCAGTCCAACGTCACGATCCAGAAACTGCAGACCCTGAACCGCGACTACGCGGCTTCCGTCACGGATCGCGTGGCAAAAGAGGCCCGCTATTTCCAGTTGAAGCAGGCCAAACCCGATACGCTCAAGGAACTGGCCTCCGATCCTCTCGTTGTCTCCCTGCGCACGGACCTTGCCCGGTATGAAGGTGAGTACACCGAAAAGCTGAACCTCTACCGCGAGGAGTGGCCGGGGATGAAACAGCTTCGGGCCAAGATCGAGGAGATCAGACGCTCTCTCGCCAAGGCTCAGAATGATCTCGCCGAGAAACTCGTCGAACAGGCGCGTGGCGAGTTTCTGACCGCCCAGCGCCGGGAAGAACAACTGCGCAGCGTCCTGGAAGCCCAGGGCAACGAGGCGATGACGCTCAACACGAACGCCATTGAATACAACAATTTGAAGGTGGAACTCTCCACGAAGCGCGCTCTCCTCGACGTCCTTCTGAAACGCCAGGCCGAAACGGAGATCACAGCCCGTCTGAGCGGTGTCCGGGAATCCCCCGTCGTCGTCCTCGACGAGGCAAACATACCCGGTCAACCCTACGCCCCGGCCAAGAAGCGTTCGGCGGGCATGGGCCTTTTCCTGGGTTTGGCTTCTGGCGTTGGGTTCGCCTTCCTTCTGAACTATCTCGACCGCAGCATTCGCACCCCAGAAGAAGCCACGAGAATCCTCCAGCTACCGGTTCTCGGGACCATCCCCGACGCCAAACTGAGCACCGGCAAGCGTTATGGTTACGGTTATGGATATGGCTACGGTTACGGCCGGCCGCGTTCGAAGAGCGTCTCCAAACCGGAAGGGGCTGACAAGCCGGGCGAGGAGTCCGAGGAAGAAGTCGTTGAGATCGCAACCCACAAACATCCGCGGTCGATTCTCGCCGAGGCTTTCCGGGATGCACGGGCAAGTTTGCTGCTCTCACGTCCGGGCGGCCTGCACTCGTTTGTCGTGACCTCCTCACTGCCCAGCGAGGGCAAATCAACAGCCTGCATCAACCTCGCGATCGCTCTCTCGCAACTCGGGAAATCAGTCGTGCTCATCGACTCCGACATGCACAACCCCCGGCTCCACAAGGTGTTCAAGCAAAAGAACCGGGCTGGTCTCGCCAACTTCCTCGTCGAATCCGTCCCCTTTGCCAGCCTCGTTCTGCAAACAGGGATCCCGAACGTTGCTCTTCTCCCGGCGGGCCCGATGGCACCCAACCCATCTGCCCTGATTTCCTCTCCGCAGATGGAAAACCTCCTCTGCGTGGCTCTGTCGGGGTTTGACTACGCCATTTTCGACTCCCCGCCCCTCGATCTCATCTCCGACGCTCTGATATTGACCTCTCTGACCGAAGGGGTCATCTTGACCGTCCGGGCTGGTTCAACCCCCCGGGAAACCGTGAAACGGCAACGTGACCGGCTCGAGCAGACGCGAAAACCGATCCTTGGAATCCTGCTGAACCGTTTCATCGAACCATCCCTCCGGACCTACGGCAAGTACGGGAAGTACGGAAAATACGGGAAGTACAAGTACGGTTACTCAACATACGGCGATCTGAAACCTGGAGAGGATGCGGCCACTGAAGGTTCGAAGGACGATTGAAAGAGCGGCCACGGGCGCCGCGATCCTGTTCTGTTTCGCGAGCGTCCTCCCGGCCGGGGGGATGCTCGCGGGCAGCCTGTTCTGGATTAACGTCTTTGGCCTCCTCCTCGGAATACTCACCGTCATCCTTGCGGCCACGAACACAGAGCGCCTCCTTCCTCCGCTGTTCCTTGGTCCGGTTTTTCTTCTTCTCGCGCTTTCTGGCGCCGTACTCTTTCAACTGGTTAAGCTCCCGCCCTCCCTGTTGCAAATGCTCTCGCCCGGCAGCGCCACGGCCTGGAGCGAAGCAGAGACGTTGCTCGGGAATACTCATGTGGTTGGGGGCATCTCCTCCTCGATTTCTCTCACACCCGACGAGACGATTCGCAGCCTCGGCACCCTGTTGGCAACTCTCGCCTGCTTCGTCGCGGGTTCCCTGCTTTTCAGTTCGGCCAGACGGAGAAAGGCACTCATTGGGGCACTCTCGGTTCTGGCCATCGCCCAGGCGCTCCACAGTCTCGTCCTTCAGCGAGAACCCGAGATACGGCTCAGCGGTTATTTCGTTAATGCCAATCACTTCTCCGGCTACCTGCTGATCCCCGTTTGCATCGCATTTGCTTTTTCCATTGAAGGGATTCGCTCCGCAATCCGCCGGCGCATCTGGCTCGAGACCGAGAGTTCACACTTCCTCTGGCTGTTCGCCCGGTCAACCGGCTGGCTCTTTGTCTGGCTTCTTCTGGAAGGCACGCTCGGCCTGACCAAGTCTCGCGGAGGCATCACGGCGGCCACACTCGTTCTCCTCGGTATGCTGGGGCTCTCTCTTGCCGAGAGCCGTTTCATTTCCAGGGGGAAAAGAACCTCCCTCGGAATTGCCAGCGGGATCGCGTTTGCCGTCGCGTTTCTCGTCCTCACGGTTGGCACCGAGGCCATCTCCCGTTTTCTGGCGTGGGATCCCACGGATTTGCCCCGCGATTCCCGCGTGCTCATGTGGAAAGCCTCGTGGGAAGCCGCGGGCGAGTTTCCCTTCTTCGGCGCGGGACTCGGCTGTTTCCTCGAAGCTTTCCGGAGATTCCAGCCCGCCGAGATCGTCACATCGGTGGAACAAGCTCACAACGACTACGTTCACCTCTTTCTTTCCGTTGGCCTCATAGGTTTTCTCCTGGCGATGGCCGCCGCCCTCGTCACGGCGACCCGGCTCCTTGGCATCTGGTCCCGCACGGAGGACCGGTGGGACTCTGCTTATCTTCTTGGCGTGCTCGGCGGGACGGGAGCCCTCGCCCTTCACAGCGCCGTGGAATTCAACCTTGCGATCCCCGCGATTTCGATGACGGCGGCCCTGCTTTTGGGTTCTGCCTTTGCCACCCAGTTGCAGGCGGCAAGCCGTTCTCCCGGGTCCCAGCTCCCTGGGAACCCGGAGACAGAGATGCCGCGCGCGAAACCGGGCGAGAGGACTTCCCTCGATCTCCCGGCACCCCGGAAAACCCTCCCCCAGGCCTCCGTGCTCCTCGCGCTCGGGATCATTTTGGGGCTCTCGATTTTCGTGCTCCAGAATCAACTCACGGAGGACCGGAAGGTCCGCTCTCAAATCCGTGGCTTCGCGAAACGCTTCAGCATTCCCGAACGCTATCCGGACCACTACCGCCTTTCCGGCGGAGAACCGGCGGCCGATTTCGAAGCCGCGATCGTGCTTCAGGCCGTCGTCGACGACGCCGTAAGACCCCTCGACTGGAACTCTCTCGAACCTGCCGCGCGGTCCACGTGGATAGCTGCCATGGAGATGCTTCCAGATGAACTTCATGCAGCGCGTGATTTGAGCATCGAGGCCCTGGCACAACGGCCGGCGTGGCCGCCCCACCGTTTTCAAGCGGCCCGCATCGGCTACTTCACATGGAAGATCGCTGAGCGCTCGAAAAAGACGCGATCTGATCCCCAGAATTGGCTCGTTCCGGCGGCCCTGGCCATGGAGAGTGCCCCCGGAATCAGGGACTACGCCGATTTCTTCGTGGCCGCCGGTCTCGACGAGTGGGACTCCCTTCCCGCCGCCTGGCGCGGTGCCATCTTGCTTCAACTGCGCCGCACGCTGCTGCGGCCACAATTCACCTCGAAGGCCTTCAGCAGCGTCGTCGAACGAGTGGGTGCGGAACGGGCCCTCGGCCTGGTTCCCGATAGCGCCCCGGCGCTCCAGGCTGCCATTGGCGCCTACAAAGCATCAAACGACCTCCCCGGGCTCTGGCGCCTCACCGTGCGGTGGGAAAAGGCTGAACAAAGGGCACGGGCCGCGGATCTCTCGCATCTCGAGGAAATGGAAGATGCCGGGGATCGCGATGCGCTCCGGCTCGCGTGCGCCAAATGGGTGGCTGATCATCCGCCTCGAGACTTCGGATCGCCCGAGGCCCTCCGTCAAGTCGCCCGTGTCCTGGAACTCTGGCCCGTGGAGGGGAGAGGAACCTGGAGACACGACCCCCGCGCTCACATCGTCCGGCTTTTCCTTGATGGCCGAACGCAGTTCGTCTCTGGCTCGACGCTTGCGCGCTCCCTGTCTGATCTCGAGGGAGTTCCCGAGTACGTGAGAGCCCGGGCCGCCGTCCTCAGCGGCTCTGCCCAGGAAGTCAGGATCTTTCTGCAAGAAAACGAAGGCCTTCTGACAGCAGATGCCGTTCCCTTTCTCCAGGAACTGGCGGCTGCGGCACTCGGTCAGGGGGACATGAAACTGGCCGCTGAAACACTCGATCAACTCCCGCGCGGATGGGCGGCAGAGTGCGGTTCCCTCTTGCTCCGGCGCACCTTGATCGAGCGGCAGCCTCCGGCCGGCGAAAACAAAATGCTCGAGATAGAGAGCAAACTGAACCTCCTGCGCCCCTTCCCCATGCCCCTCTCAGAGGGACACGAGCGGGGACAGTTCACGGCCTGCATCGACCCCGTTCAAGACGAAAAGCGGGTCTTACTCGTCGAGGTGCGTTCAGAAGGCAGTTCCATCGTTCAGTACGGCTGGAACTCCACCCGCATTGGAACGGCCTTCGTCCAGGACTCCGCCATCCTGAGCATCCCGCTCACGGGAATCGCGGGCCGGACGTACTTCTTCGTCAAGTCCACGGCCGGAGCCCCGGTCCAGCTCGTTTCCTGCGACCTCTCTCCTCGCTGATTCTCGGGTACACGAAGACGACGCCAAGCGTCCTCGGTACTCGGAAAGAAGGGGACAACCAGGGGCGGGCGAGTTCCCCAGCTCCCAGGATGACCCGCGCTCAGACGAACTGATCTCTCAAATGGACCGGAATGAAATCGGCCACGCCGCCCGGCGACGACGAAAGCAGGTCAAAGTCAGCAAAGTCAAAACCGGGTCCGACCACGCAACTCACGAGTCCATATGAGCCAAGGGGCCGCGCTGCTTGCCAGAAGCCCGCCGGGACAATATGAACCGGCACCGCGGCCTCCTTGAATGGCCCCAGCTGCACCCGCGAGGCTTCGCCACCGCCCGGGGCAACGGTCCACAACTCGATGGGTTCTCCCTCGCAGAAATGCCACACCTCATCCGACCGTACACGGTGCCAACGGCTCTTGGCCCCCTTTACCAGAAGAAAGTAAATGACCGTGAGCGCGGTGCGGGGCCCCCGGCCATCGTCTGGCAAGACGAGAGCCTCTGACCGGAAAATCTGCGAAAACGCCCCGCCCTCGGGGTGCGGCTTCAGGTCGAGAGCCGTTATCAGCTCAGAAGCGCGAGACGTCATTCGTTGCCACCTCCCAAGAGAATACCTCTGCTTGCAGCGAACCCACATCTGGGATCAAGAGATGGCATTACGATTGCCAGGTGAGTCCTTCTCCTGGAACGAGCGCACCCGCGCCTGTCAGCCTGGCCTCGATGACGCGGGACGAATTGACGAGTGTTCTCGCCCCCTTCCCAGAGGCTTCTCCCCTCCCTCGGGCCGCATTCCTGGAACCGGAGGTCCTCCAGTTGGAAGAGCGGACCTTTCTGTCTTCGAACTGGGTTCCCGTGGCTCATGTTCAAGATATCCCCCGCCCGGGTGACTGGGTCCGCGCGCCGGTCAAGGGCCAACACTTGATCCTCATCCGCGATTCGGAACTCACCGTTCGCGCTGTGTACCCCCTCTGTCCGCACCGGGGCACGCTTCTGTGCGAAGGAGAGCGTGGACAGATCCCCCGGTTGACCTTCCAGTGCCCCTACCATGGCTGGGCCTTCGACACGTTCGGCAGGGTCCTCGACGCGCCGGGAAGCAGAGACGCGCCGGCAGGCCTTCTCGTGGCCCCCCTTCAAGAGCGTGCCGGAGTGCTTTTCGTCACCCTCGATTCCCATTCACGCCCGCTTGCCCAAAGCTGGGAGAATGGTCCGCCCTGGCTCGATCCCGCGGCACTCGGCCCGCTCACTCGTGCCAGGCGCCAGGACCACGAGGTACGCGCTAACTGGAAAATCATCGTGGGGAACTTCCAGGAAAGCCATCACTTCCCGCTCGTCCACCCGGCGCTCGAAGAGAAGACTCCCTGGCGATCCTCCTTCAGTATCACGAAAAGCGAGGCCTGGCTTGGCGGTGTGATGCCCCTTTCCCCGCCTTTCGAAACAGTCTCCTTGACAGGACGTTTACAGGGCCGCACCCTCCTGGCTGCACGAGGACAAGAGCAGTGTGTTCTTGATGCCTATGTGTTCCCGCTCTGGCTCACCAGCCTCCAGCCAGACTACCTGCTCACCTACCGGCTCTCCCCGCTCGCCGTTGATTTGACCCTCGTCGTCGCGGAGATCCACGTCCACCCGGCATCCCTGTCGAAGCGGCCCAGCCTCGAAGATGTCTTCCAATTTTGGGATCAGACAAATGCCGAAGACCGGGCCATCTGCGAACTCCAGCAACGCGGCCTCTCGTCCCGGCATGCCCCGCCCCTCACCTACGCCACGAGCGAAGATGGTCTGCACGCGTTCGAGAGAATCATCGCCCTCAACTACCTTCGGGCTCTGGGAATGGAGGCTCAGACGTGACGAACCCGCCAGAAATAGCTTCCGCTTCAAGACGGCCTGGCCGCATCTGGGGAATTCTGGGCCAGCCTTACATCAATCTGGAGCCACTTCTCGATCTTTCGACGCTCGAGATCATCGACGCGGAAATTGCCCGCGGGCTGGCCGAGGTGGAGTCCTCCTACACGGGGGGGACACTCAAATGGATGGGGGTCGTCGCGCCGTGGGTTCTCGATGACGGATACCTGGATGCCATGCACATTCTGGAGGAACTGCCAGATAAAGAGCTGGAGACGTTCTTCTCGCTTTCCGATGACCCCGCCGCCTTCGAGGTCACTTCGCGTGAGCATTACACCTTTGGAGACGAGACCCCTTATCCGTTCAACCGCGTCCAGCAACGCTGGCTGTCTTACCGCCGTGGCGCCTATTTCCCCTGGAAGGTCTGTTACCACCTGCTCGAAAACGACAAGTGGGAAGACAAACACTCCGGAGCCGGCAAGGACTTCAGCGCTGAGGCGCGCGAGGTCTTTCCGCAAACCGTGCGGTTCATCGAGTCGCTCCCCTTTTCCGAGATCGGCCGCGCCGTGATCTTCGGAATCGAACCCAACGACCACGCTCCGCTTCACCGGGATACCGAACCGGGGCACGCACTCTCCGTCGCGCAGTGCATCTCCATTTGTCCCCGCCGCGACAAGCGGCTCTTCTTGCAGAACGGCCCTGATGACGAACCAGTCGTCGTCAGCTCCCGTGCTTACTGGTTCAACGACATGGACTACCACGGCGTCCTGGCCGACCCCTTCTTTCGCTACTCCATTCGAGTAGATGGCGTTTTCAAGCCAGGATTTGTTGCGAGGATTTCAAGAACCCGGTTGCGTTAACGCTTCTTTCCGGACAAGCGCGGGCACACTGATCGCGTGATCATCGGTGGCCCCCGCCTGCTTTCTCACGTAGAGGCCGGCGGCCTCCCCAGCCACGAGATAGACACCGTAATTGACAGGGGCCGCCCCTTGTTCCGGGCCGGCCCCGAGCGCTTCAAAATAGCGTTGCGCAACCCAGCGCCCCGGCCGCGCGTGCTTGACCGTTTCCGCCCACACGGCATCGGTGGTTTGACATCCAATGATAACTTCGTCCCCCTCGGCGCCATAGTCGCTTTTCAAAACCCACCCTTCCCGGTCCGCCAGCAGCCGCTCGTGGTGAACGGTCTCCAGCCGGGACGTGTAGGGAACGTATCGCTCGATGAATCCGCGGGCCCGTGTCGAGAAGCGGTGAATCCTCTCCCACATGAAGGCCATCGTCCGCTTGTTCTGCGGCACGACCGCGCCAAACGGGTTGATGATGGCCGTCTTGTTCTCGAGGCTGGCCCTCAGCGCAAAGCCGAGCGGCTCGGCCAGGGGCAGCGCATCTGGCAGGGTCTCGTCGTCCCATGCGCTCACCCGCTCCCCCCATCCATCCGTCTTGTAGTGCCGCAGAATAGCCGCCAAGGGCCTGCCAAAGAGCGTGGCCCGGCCATCCTCCTCCGCGCCCAGGTTGTACGGCGACCCGAGGACGACATCGAATTCCCGCTCGAGAAGCCACTTCCGGTAGAGCCTGATGACGGAAAGGTCTTCCGTGAACTCGGTGGGGTACACGATGCCTATGCTCCGCGGCGCGTCCCCTTCCACGAGGCGGTCAATCAAGATTTCGACCATGTCCAGGAACTTGCTTGCCAGACCCGCGTTAGGGTCAACTAACGCCAGCTGGTCGCGCCGCGCCAGATCAGAGAGAACCACGGCTTCCGCTTCCCCTGTCGGGGTGTCGCAGTTGAGTTCGCTGATGACGTACCCCTCTGGCGTGGCAAAAACATCGGCCCGGGCGATTCCGTGCCAGAGCGGCCGCGACGCGTTCCACATCAACTGCTGCGCCGGGCTGAGTCCGAAAAAGTCTGTCAGAAGTGAGTCATCTTCATCGACGAGCTGGCACGCTTCATCAAAGAGTTCAGCAACAGCCTCCCCAGTTTTGAGGAGTTCGTGGTAGGCCGGCTCTTCCAGAACGAGCGGCTCTGGCGACAGACGAGGCTCACCGTCGAGCCATGGGTCCAGGATGATTCCGCCCTCGATGACGCGCCTGGCAAAGGCATCGTAGCCTCCCTCTGAGAGAGCCGCCGGGCCACTCCGCGAGAGAAGGGGCGCGGTCACAGAAGCTCCGTGATGGTCACCGCGGTCGCGAGATAGGTCAGGGCTTCCATCACCGCCATGCCGCCGTTGCGTTCGATTCCGATTTCTGAATCAAGCGCACCGCCGCGAAAGGCCGGAGCCCGGCCCAAGATCAGGCCCTGCACAATGATTTGGCGTACCGGATACAGAGCCAGAGCCGAGGCCGCAACCCACGCGTACCCCGTGAGAGAAACGTGCCAGCCCTCGAAGTCTCCCTTGAGGGCCCGAGCCAGAACCACGGCAACGGCGACGGTCACCCCGGCATAGCTGATTGCCGCGGCAAGGTTTTCCCCCTGGATTTGTTCAGCATCATCGTAGATCGTGAGGGTCCGAAAGAGAGCGACGTAGATCGCGAGCGTGACAACCGAGATCGCGAAAAACGCCACCGAGAGCCCGAGGCCGCGCAGGTCGCTCCCCGGGATTGCCTGCGCCGCGAGAATACCAACGGCTACGTAATTCGCCCCGCCAGCCACTCCGGCGGCCACATTCGAGCGCTCGAGTTCGCGGGCCAGCGTTGAGCGCAGCAAGAGCCGGATTCCGAGCTGCCCGACGATCTGTATGAGGAGGATCCCGGCGGCCGCGAAGGCGGTGGCCCACAGAGCGGCGTTCCAGACCGACCCGTGGGTGAGCGCCTCGCGCGTAATGCCCGGAACGAGAAAGAGAACTGCAAGCACGTGCCCGCTCTGCACGAGAAGGTAAGCCACGTTCTTTCCTCTCAGATCCGCCCCCACGGTGTGTTGGCGCGAAAAGAGTTTCTGGACGAGGTGGAACATCAAGAGGAGGCCGAGGGCCGTCCCCGTGGCGAAAATGAAGCGCACTGCCGTTTCTCCAAGCATGGGTGTATTCTAAAGGATTACTCATGCTGTTATGCTCACCTGCGACATGTACGTGAGATCTCGATCGAAAAACCCGCGAAAGCGGCAAGGTAATCAAGGTGCGCTCCGGTGACATCGATGACTGCCGCGTCCATGGAACCTGTTTCTACTCCGTCCAGTAGCCAAGGATGGACCATCCCGGGAGCTGTCCGGGGGGTATTCGGGCGTCCATTCGTTACCCTCGACGGCATGTTCGATCTCACGCCGCTCGGAGAGATCCACGATGAAATCTGTCTGGCCCTCTCGGAGATGCCAACGGCCTACACCGGAGGCAGCCACCGCTCGATGCAAATCATGCCGGAGGGTTACGAGGCCGAGGCGCTCACGGACTATCAGGAAGTCATCCGCGGGCTCGACAATGCGGGGTTCGAGACGTTCCGCGCTCTTTCGGACAACCCGTCCGCGATTGACCCGGCCAAACGAAAGGCCGTCCAGTTCGGCGAAGAGCGTGACATTCCGCTCTCGATGCGCCAGATGTTGTGGCTGAAGATGCGGTACCGTGTCTACTTCCCCTGGAAGGTCTACGCGGAACTCATCCCGAATGAACGCTGGGAAGACAAATGCAATCCGGAGGGCAAGAGGTTCACGCGACGGGCCGAAGCGCTCTTGCCCAAAACGCTGCGCTTCGTGAAGAAGCTCCCGTTCGTTCACATTGGGCGCTGCAACATCATGGGACTTGAAGCCCACGACCACGGAACGGTACACCGTGATGGCGAATGGGAGAAACAGAACGAGCCAGACTCGTTCCTGACAATCTGTCCCGCGGGGGGAAAGAGGCTGTACGTACTCAACCCCAAGACGGGCGAACGCATCGAGGTCGAGGGGCGCGTCATCTGGTTTAATGATCACGACTATCACGGGGTCCTCGCGGACCCCTACTTTCGCTATTCCGTGAGGGTGGATGGCCCCTTCACGCCGGAATTCCGCCAGGAACTCTGCCGGCGGTACGGGAGAAACCCATGAACCCCGAAAATCCCGACGATCCGAATGCCCAGTTTGAGCGGGACGTCCACATCGAAAAACCCGGTATTGTGGGGGCACGGTGGTGGCACAAGTCACTCGTCTCCGAGACGCGGACGATGGAGCGCCGTCAACTCTTGACGGGCCTGGCCATTGCCGGAGGCGTCATCGGCGCCTGTACGGTGATGGGGGTCGGTATATCGCTCATCACGGACGATCCGGCGGACAAGGTCTCCATCGAGAAACGCCGGTCGCTGCAGATGCAGCAGCAATTCGGCTGGGATTTCGGGGCCCGGGGCAAGGAACTCGTTTTCGACGGACGGTCCGAGGCTCCGTTCATCCGGTCAGACCTCGAAAAACTCCCGGACGTCATGAGCCCGCGGCTCTATTCCAAATACTACATCCCGGCGCTCATCGAATCACTCTTCTCGCAGCCGGCGATGACCCTTCCGGCGCCGCCGGATGGATCACCTCGGGCGGATGCCGCGCCCTTCCGAAAGCTCTCGGAGGTCATTGTCCCGGTAGTGACACCCTCCATGCGCCAGGCCTACAGGACTGGCGAGGCTCTCGCCCGGCACTGCAGCGAGGTTCAGAACGTGGCGGTGCTCGCGGATCTTCCCGGTCCCGAAGCCGTGGCCTTCGCGGCGGGGGCCGCGAGCCGCTTCGAACCCGTCTTGCTTTTTGACAACTGGCCTCACCCGCACGGAGTCGTCCCGTCGCACCTCACCCTCGCGGCGCTGGCCTATTACCAGCCCCGGTTCGCCGAACAGCTCCAGTCTCGGACAATCGCCGGTCCACTCTTCGTTCTCGACCGTTCCCGGCTCGCCCCTTACTCGGAAGAGAGCGACCGCTTTGACAACCGCTACTTCGCGCGAATGCCCGACACCCAGACGCTCGGGCGAGACGGAATCAACCTGCTCTTCTACGTGGTTGCCCAGGACAACGATCTGCCCGAGCCCGCTGACACGAACGCCGCTCTCACCGCGGGAACGCAGACACCGGCCGCGAGCACGCCATCCTTGACCGTCTGCGCCCTCGCGTTAACAGATTTCGGAGACGGCGGGCAAGTTCCCCCGCCCGAAGTTCCGTACTACGGTGGGTCCCCCGACACCGACGGCAGCTTCTGGGTGAACTATCCCTACCGGCATGGTTTTCAACCAAAGGAGTGGCAAACGATTGCCTCTTCTGTTTCCAAGGACTACCGGTTTACACCCAGGCCGGCATCGGGCCAGGCGGCCGCGAGCGTCGGAAACGTCCCGGTTCTCGTCACGGGAACCGGTCTGCTCGTTGCCGCGGCGCTCGACCGCAAGGGATCGATGAACCGGTTTTCGGGAGGCTGGAGTGGCTAGCGGTATCTCGTACGAGGCAGCGAGGCGCGGATGAATCACTCCGTTTTTGCCATCGAAATCTGTATGCGTCTCGAACCCGGGAGTTTGCTCCGGACCGAACTGCGCGAACTCGTGGCCACTCACCCCGCGGTGACAACGCCCGGCCAGAAATGGCATCTCCTTCGCCGGATCTGCCAACTGCTTCTGGCCAACGAGCACCTGTTCGTCTCGGGCTGCTGGGACTTCTTCGACAGTAATGAGCGCGCCATCAAGGACTACGACATGTGGTCCAACGGCCTGATCACCGAGGAAGGCTCTCGCACCGAACCGTCTGGCGACCCGTACACGTGGGGCAAGGAACCACGTTTCATGACGTTCACGATTTCCTTCCTTCTCGTTCAGGGGACGCAGTGCGAGCGCGACCTCTGCAAACTCTGTGAAATTCCCCAGAACCAGCTCTGGAAGAAGGCGACGTTCATCAAGATCCTGCAGGGACTGGGTGTCATGAATTTTGCCGCCGTCAAGTCGGATGTTCTTTACCTGATTCCCGGGGAAGAGAGCTGGGGGCTCACCGCGGAGGACATGCGGCAGAAAAAGTTCGAGTACTTGCGGCAAATTGAGATGGGGAAAAACCGCTAAGGTGACCATGCAAGAGAATTAGCGGGACCGAAGGCCCGGAGAGCCACCGGAGAGCCACCGGGGGCGGGCAAGATGCCCGCGCTCCCAGGGGGGACCCAGTGAGAGAACTTCGGGAGAAAACTCAACGGACCCCTCGTCTGAGCTATGGCTAAGACAGACTAAGACAGAACACTAAAACCAGGCTTCCCAGGCCCCCTGATCGACCCAGGCCGCATGCACGGTAATGGAGATGCGGCCTCGGGTTCCCCTGAAGGGCCGTATTTGGTGCAGCCGGAGGCTGTCGAAAAGGAGAGCGTCTCCGGCCTCGGAACGAACTGTCAAGAAGCCGTAATCACCCGGTTCGATTTCCGAGTCAGGACACCCATCGAAGAGGACATCAAAGAGCCTCAGCCCGCCTCCCCAGACGCCAGGTTGCAGCATCCAGACGAGCGAGACCGCCGGGCTGCGGGCCGCCTTCTGATATTCCGAGAGTCCTTCGAGATCAAAATGAACGACGCCCCCTTCACGGGCCACTTTCCCGCCCGCGGGGAACACATGAACCCCCGGCCCGCAGAACCCCTCGCGCTTCCTTACGCTCCCGCCCAGCATCCGGGCCAAGAGCCCGAACGTTTTCTCCTGAATTCCGGGCAGAACACTCTCCACGAGGGCATCGGAAGCCCGCGCGTGGGCGAAGTACTCCTTGACCCTTCCTGTCTCGAGATGTGTGTAGAAGGCGCGCCCGAGCGCAAATTGCTCACCGCCAAAATCGGACGTCCATTTCGCCTGTGCGTCCAGAACGCGCGCCGCGCAATCTGCTGCTTCTGACACTGGCATGACCGCGGAGAGCAGGACACCGGCCGACGCCGCACATTGGTCTCTCAGGGGCGGCTCCCCGCTCATCCTCCACGCCTGGGCACTGATCTTCGTGCGCCGAAACCGGAACGGACGTGCCAGCATCGCCGCGTCATCTTATAGCCAATCCCAGTTCCAGTTTGGGCGCATGGTCCCTTATGATCCCACTTCCAGATGTCCGACTCCGTCGAAAGCCTAGAGAGAGAAGGGCTCTTTCGAGCGCTATTCGAGCACGCCTTCGACCCCATCCTGATCGCCGCCCCTTCTGGACAGATTCTCCTCGCCAACGGCGCCTGCGAAACCCTTCTCGGATATCCCGCAGACACCCTGATTGGGAAAGAAGTGGAACACCTTGTCCCGAAACGGTTTCCAGGGCACATGGACCTAAGAAACGCCTACGCGAGAGACCCCAGGCCTCGCCCAATGGGGACAGGCTCGGACCTTTTCGCACAGCATGCTGATGGGTCCGAGATCCCAGTGGACATCTCCTTGACCCCGATATCCCTGGGCGGACGTGTCTATATCGTGTGTTCGATGCGTCACCACAGGGCTCGTCTCTCGGAGAACATCAGGGTTCAGACAACGGCTCTGCGCTCGGCGGCGAACGGCATCGTCATCACCGATCGCGCTGGCACCATCATCTGGGTGAATCCGGCCGCCTGCGCGATCTCAGGCTACAACCAGGAGGACCTCGTGGGCCAGCACACCCGGCTTCTGAAATCTGGCGAGCATGGTCCCGAGTTCTACCGTGAGATCTGGAAGACCGTTCTGAACGGGGAAACGTGGTCCGGAACCATTGTCAACCGCCGCAAGGATGGGTCGAAGTACCACGAGGAGCAGACGATTGCCCCCGTGATCGGAGACGACGGGGCCATCACCCATTTCATCGCGATCAAGCAGGACGTTACCGTCCAGAGACAGACACAGGAGGCTCTCGCGCGTGCGTACGAGGAACTCGAGGCACGGCTCGCCGAAATCGAACGGCTGAACCAGGAATTGCACGACCAGTCGATACGGGATCCGTTGACCGGTCTCTTCAACAGGCGGTACCTCGAGGAGACCATCAAGCGAGAACTCGCTTGCGTGGCCCGGAGTTGCGTGCCGCTTTCCATAGCGATTCTGGATGTTGATCATTTCAAAAAGATCAACGACACCCACGGGCACGCCCGCGGGGACCAAATCCTCAGGAACCTCGCGGAACTCTTGCGACGGTGCGTCCGGTCCTCGGACCTCGCGTGCCGCATCGGAGGAGAAGAGTTTCTGGTCGTCATGCCCGGGGCACCGCTTGACGCCGCGTTGCGCCGCGCCGAGGAATGGCGAAGCGAGGTCGCGGCTTCGGCCACGGAAACTGGCAACGGGACGTCCATCCGCTACACGGTTTCCATTGGCGTGGCCCGGCACCTGGGCCCAGGCGAGTCGTTCGATTCTTGTATGAGCCGGGCGGATGCCGCTCTCTACAGAGCCAAGAGTTCTGGCAGAAACCGGGTCGTCTGCTCCGAACACAACATGCACTAACATTGCCCCCAGGACTGGCGGAAGCCAAAGGGAGGTTGCGATGGGAAAAATGGATGGGAGAGTGGCACTCGTCACCGGGGCGAGCCGCGGAATCGGCGCAGCCACGGCCCGATTGCTGGCGGCTGAAGGGGCCTCCGTGGGAGTCAATTACTTCCAGAGTGCCGGGGCGGCTCAAGAAGTAGTGGCCGCCATTCGCGATGCGGGGGGCAAGGCCTTTGCCGTGGCCGCGGACGTCAGGGACCGAGCCCAGGTTGAGGAGATGGCCGCCCGGGTGGAACTCGAGTTTGGCGTCATAGATGCCCTCGTTATCAATGCCTCGATAGGTTTCCCTGTCACTTCATTTCTCGAATACCCGTGGGAGGCTTTCGAAGCCAAGCTGACGGGTGAACTCAAGGGCGCGTTCTACACGTGCAAGGCCGTCGTGCCCCGAATGATCGAGAAGGGGAAGGGGAGCATCGTCGCCATCTCGAGCACACTGTCCCGCCAGCCCGGAGAAGGGTTCTGCGCGCACGCGACAGCGAAGTCAGGTCTCGACGCTTTTGCCAAGAGCCTGGCCCTGGAATTGGGCCCCAAGGGCGTGCGCGTCAACGTTGTCGCACCTGGCGCGACGTTGACAGATGCCCTGGCCTGGATGCCGCAGCAAGCCAAGGACGCGATCGCATCGCACACCCCGCTACGCCGGAACGGTCTGCCGGAAGATGTGGCGGGCGCCGTTCTGGCTCTGCTCGGCGATGACAGCCGCTTCGTCACGGGAACTTACGTTCCCGTCGCTGGCGGCATGTTCATGCTCTGATACCCGGCAAGGCTCCGAGCCTGCCCTCTTTTGGGGGCAGGCTCCCAGGTTGTGGTGTCAGCCCTTGATCCCGAGCCTCCCGGCCAGATGATGCAGGTTTGCGCGGTGCATTTTGAGGTCCCTGGCAGCGGCCGCCCAGTTTCCCCCGTTATTCGCGACAGCCTCTTCAATGAGCTTTCTCTGGAATGCGTCGACTTGTTCTCGAAGCGGAGCCTGCTGCCTCATTCGCGGAGGTGCGGCAAGGGCCAAGCCCGGCGCGGAAAGCGTTACGTCCATGTGCTCCAGACCGACGAGCAGGACACCAGAGGAACGGCGGCGCGCCGCGGCCCGCAGGATGGCACGGCTGACGACATTCTCCAGTTCACGCACGTTCCCCGGCCAGTCGCTCTCAGAGAGTCTCGTCTGGGCCTCCTGTGTCAGCTCGAGAGGACCGAGTCCCAGACGCCGCCTTGCTGCATCCGCGAAATGCAGCGCCAGAATCGTAATGTCTTCCCGCCTTTCCCTGAGCGGCGGAACTCGAATCGGGTAGACCGCCAGCCTGTGGTAGAGATCCGCGCGAAACGTTCCTCTTTCCACTTCGAGCGGGAGGTCCCGATTCGTGGCCGCGATGATGCGCACATCGACCCGATGGAGCCGGTCTGACCCGACTCGCTGAACCTCTCCCTGCTGCAGAGCCCTCAGAAGTTTCGGCTGCAGCACGAGCGGCAGTTCTCCAACTTCGTCGAGAAACAGCGACCCTCCATCCGCCGTCTCGAATTTTCCCGCGCGCTCCTTCACGGCTCCAGTAAACGCACCCGCGGCATGCCCAAACAGCTCGCTCTCGGCCACTGACTCGGGCAAGGCCGCGCAGTTCAAGTGAATCAGGGCCTCCTCGCGCCGTTTCGAGGCGTCATGCAGGCGCCGCGCAACAAGCTCTTTCCCCACCCCGGTTTCCCCCGTGATCAGGACAGGAAGATCCGAGGCCGCAACCAGCGTGATCTCATCATGGAGCCGGGCGATCGCCGGACTATTCCCCAGAATCAACGTGCCGCTCGACTCCCCCGCCGTTCTCTGAAGATCACGCGCGACTCGTGTCTTGGTCTGTACCCTCCACTCGAGCGTCTCGATCAGCGAAGAGGTCTGTAGCGCGGCTCCCGCAAGCGCCCCGAGAGTTTCAAGAAGTCTGGGGTCCAGCGAATCGAAGGCCTCCGGATCCAGGGAATCCGCGGTCAAGGCCCCCACGACCTCAGAGCCCGCCGTCAACCGGCAGCCCAAACAGGCGTGGATTCGAGTCAGAGCTTGCGGGTCCACGGTCAGAAGACCATCAAATGGATCCGGTAGAAGCGAATCCGGAGGAAACCGGACCGGTAACGCCTCCTTCAGGATTGCTTCCAGCCTCGGATGCTGACTGCGAGGGAACCTCTTTTCGAGAGCTTCTGAAATCAAACCGTGAGCACCCAGCAAGACGAGATCGTCTCCTTGAAGACGTAAGAGACAGGCCGCATCGTAGGGGATGATCCGCCGCACCGCCGCCAGCAGCCTCGAATAGCGATCGGTAGCCGCCAGCGATGCTGTCAAATCCCGGGCGATCTGCAGAAGGACATCAAAAGCGTCCGTTCGTTGTGAAGATGACGACGGTGTTGTCGATTTCACGACACCCCCTGTTGCGGTTTTCTTAACACAAATTCGTAAATCATTGGCTTTTGGCTGTTTATAGAGTGGCATCGGCCTTGAAAACCCGTGTAGCGATGAACCGCACCGCAAACCCCTCACCCGATGCCCGCAGATGGGCACTCCTTGGCTTCTCACTTCTTATCGCCTTCATCTTGCTCGGGTTTTTCGGCCGCGAGGTCTACCGCAAGGCCCCGCCCATTCCTGAGCGCATCGTCACCCCTGATGGCCAGGTCATAACCACCAAGGACAGCATCCTGACGGGTCAGCAGGTTTGGCAATCCACCGGCGGACAACAGCTTGGCTCCATCTGGGGGCACGGCGCCTACCAGGCACCAGACTGGACAGCCGACTGGCTGCACCGGGAATCCCTCGCTCTTCTCGACGTGTGGGCCGAGCAAACAACCGGGAAGCCGTTTGCCAGCTTGTCCCAGGATCAAGCCGCTGGCCTTCGCATGCGTCTCGTCAAGGAAATGAGAACCAACACTCTCGACGCGGCGAGCGGAGATGTCATCGTCTCCAACAGCCGGGCGGAGGCGATCCGGCGCGTAGCCGCGCATTTTGATGCGCTCCACGGCGGCGCCCCTCAGCTTTCGGATCTGCGCAAAGCCTACGCGATGAACGAAACAACCGTTCCGGATGCCTCACGGCGTCACGACCTGACGGCATTCTTCTTCTGGACAAGTTGGGCAGCCACGACCGAGCGACCGGGTCAGGCGGTGACGTACACGAACAACTGGCCGCACGAGCCGCTGGTCGAAAACCGGCCATCGGGCGCCAATGTCGTCTGGTCGATGGTGAGTATCGTCTTACTTCTTGCGGGAATCGGCGCAGTCGTTTGGTGGAACGCTTTCCGTTCGTCCGAGGAGCCGCACCAGACCCCACCGGCGGCTGATCCGTTCTCCTCCATTACGGTGACACCCTCCATGAAGGCCACGGCGAAGTACCTGGGTGCCGTCATCGGCCTTTTCGCCGTGCAGGTTTCCCTTGGCGCGTTGACCGCCCACTACACCGTGGAGGGACAGGCATTTTTCGGGCTTCCACTAGCCGACTGGCTCCCCTACTCGCTTACGCGAACCTGGCACATTCAGACGGGCGTCTTCTGGATTGCCACGGCGTTCCTCGCGGCCGGGCTTTTCCTGGCCCCGGTGATCGGCGGACACGAACCCAAATACCAGCGGCTGGGCGTGAACGTCCTTTTCGGTGCCCTCCTTGTGGTCGTTGCCGGATCTCTGGCGGGAGAGTGGTTCTCCATCCACCAGGTCCTCCCGCTTGACCTCAGCTTCTGGTTCGGGCACCAGGGCTACGAGTACGTCGACTTGGGCCGTGCGTGGCAGATAGCACTTTTTGTTGGCCTCGTCCTCTGGCTTGTCCTCATGCTACGCGCTCTCGTTCCGGCCCTTCGCAGACGGGACGACGGCCGGTCTCTCGTCTTGATGTTCACGGGAGCGACCACGGCGATCGGACTTCTCTACGGTGCCGGGTTCTTCTTCACGGCCCGCACGCACCTTTCTGTCATGGAATACTGGCGCTGGTGGGTGGTCCACCTCTGGGTGGAAGGCTTCTTCGAGGTTTTTGCCACGGCTGCGATTGCTCTCCTCTTCGCCCGGCTAGGACTTGTGGAAAAGAAACATGCGGGCGCCGCCGTCATTGCCTCCTCGGCCCTCTTCCTCTTCGCCGGGATCCCGGGGACGTTCCATCACCTCTACTTCAGCGGAACACCCACGTCGATTCTTGCGATCGGGGCGAGTTTCAGCGCTCTCGAGGTCGTCCCGCTAACCCTCATCGGAATTGAAGCCTTCAAGACGAGCCGCTTGCAGCTGGCCGCTCCCTGGATGACACGTTACCGCTGGCCGATCCGGTTTTTCGTCGGCGTGGCCTTCTGGAATCTGGTGGGAGCCGGGGTCTTCGGATTCCTGATCAACCCGCCCATCGCCCTTTACTACATGCAGGGGCTCAACACGACTCCGGTTCACGCCCACACGGCTCTCTTTGGCGTGTATGGCCTCCTCTCCCTCGGGCTCTGCCTCGTTCTGGCCAGGAAGCTCTCTGGTGAAAGGCCATGGCGCGAGGGAGCGCTCAAGGCTTCCTTCTGGACGCTCAACATCGGGCTTGCGCTCATGGTCGTTCTCAGCCTTCTGCCGATTGGACTGGCGCAGACGTGGGCCAGTGTCGAGCAGGGTCTCTGGTACGCCCGCAGCGCTGATTTCCTCCAGCTGCCCTGGGTTCAGAACCTCCGCTGGCTCCGGATTATTGGTGACTCCGTCTTCCTGACCGGCGTCGCATCCCTGACATGGTTCTTCGTTGGACTCTTGACCGGCTGGAGCTACGAACAGGAATCAACAACGGCCCCTGCATCAGAAGTCATTCCCCAGGGTTCGAACTGAACGAACGGAGTGCCCGGGAGCCAGAACGCGCCTTAACCGGCCGTTCTGGCCTCGAGCACGCGTTTACGCGTATACGGAATCAACCCCCCGGCATCAATAATCGCTTGACGGGCTGCCGGGAGCTTCGCCACGGAGAACGACTTTCCGGTCGTCCTGTTGGTGACGGTCTCCAGCCCGAGTTCTATTTCGTCTCCTTCAGAAGCTTCGATGTCCGGGACGATGTAAACGCGCAACCCAAGGTTGATGGCATTCTGAAGGAAGATCCGGGCGATCCCCTTCGCAACAATCGTTAGGTCGTACCCCTTGAGCGTCGAGACTGCCTGCTCGCGTGAAGACCCGCACCCGAAATTGCTGCCGCCCACGAGGACCGAGCCTTCTGGGATCTGACCCGAAACCAGGCGCTGGTTGAGTTCCTTGTCGTTGGCAAACGCGAACTGAGGCGTCTCCGTGGGGAGAACGGTCGCCATGTACCGCCCCGGATAAATCACGTCGGTGGAGACATCATCCCCGAGAATTGCTACGGCCTTGGACATTTCAGTTGACTCCTTTGCGGGGATCCGTGATTTCGCCCGTGATGGCGGAAGCCGCGGCCACGGCCGGGGAACAGAGATAAACCTCGGAATTGGGGTTCCCCATGCGGCCCTTGAAGTTCCGGTTCGTGGTGGAAAGGGCCGCTTCTCCGTCGCCGAGGGCCCCTTCGTGGACGCCCAGACAGGGGCCACAGCCCGGATTCATTACGACGGCTCCAGCCTTCATGAAGTCCGCCACGTAACCTTTGGTTAACGCCTCTGCGAAGATGCGGCCCGATGCCGGGAAAACGAGCATGCGGGTTCCCTGAGCCACTTTCTTTCCTCGCAAGATCCCGGCCGCGATCTCGAGATCATCCAGGCGGCCGTTCGTGCACGAGCCGATCACAATCTGCTGCACCTTCTTCCCCGCCACGGCATCGATCCCCTTGACGTTGTCGACCGTATGCGGGCAGGCGATTTGAGGCCCGAGCGTTCGGACATCAATCTCGATCACCTGTTCGTAAACCGCATCCGCGTCCGCCGTCACCAGAGTGACCGGCTCTGTCACCCCTGCTTCCTCCTTCAGATAGCGGAGTGTCTCGGCATCCGACGGCACGATGCCGGACGTCGCGCCGGCCTCGACGGACATGTTGCAAATGACAAGCCGTCCGGAAGTAGGCATATTCCTTATGGTCTCTCCATGGAACTCCAGTACCCGGAAGTTCGCCCCCTGCGCCGTGAGCTTCCCGATCAGGTGAAGGATGAGGTCCTTCGGCCCAACGAATTCGGGGAACTCGCCTGAAACCACCACCTTGATAGTAGAGGGGACCTCGACGTTCACCGCGGTTCCGAGCGCCCAGACACTGGCCATCTCGGTGGCGCCAATGCCGAAGGAAAAGGCGCCCAGGGCTCCGTGGCTCGTCGTGTGGCTGTCTGTCCCAACGATGACTTGCCCCGGCAAGACGTAGCCGTACTCGGGCAGGATCTGGTGGCAAATTCCGCCAACATCCCCTCTCACATCGTGAAACTTGCCGATTCCCTGTGCCGTCACAAATTCCCGGATCTTCTTCTGGTTGGTGGCCGTCTTGGGAGACTCGGCTGGAACCCGGTGGTCGAAGATGATCGCGATGTGATCAGGGGCCCACGGTTTCGGCTCGATTCCGGTCCCCTTGTAGATTTCTTGAAACTGATTGATGACGAGCGCGGCATTTTCGTGCGACATCGCCAGATCCACGCCCGGCTCGACGACATCCCCGGCTCTCACCCCGGCTCTTCCCGAAGCGCGCGCGAGGATTTTTTCGACAACGGTCATACCCATTGAATTACTCCTTGTGGGCGGAATTCAGATGATTCCTTCATCCCGAAGACGCGGTAAATCTTCCTTTGCGTAGCCGATACTCTCGAGGATTTCGGCCGTGTGGGCGCCCAGCCACGGCGGCGGCGTGTCCACGGACGCCGGAGTCTTGTCAAAAATGGCGGGCAACGTGAAGACCGGGATTTCTCCGAGCCCTCCGAGAGTCACCTTGCGTAGAGTCTGCCGGTGCTGGATCTGTGGCTGCGTTAACGCTTCCTTGAGCGAGAGAATCTCTCCAGACGGGACATCCCGGGCATTCAGCAGGTCCACCCACTCGGCGGTTTTACGCTGGGTCAGCTTTTCCTCGAGAAGCGGGGTTAACGCCTTGCGATTCTTCTTTCTCGTGTCCCGTTCAGCAAACCGGACATCAGACTTCAGTTCTTTCACGCCGAGCACATCGCAGACGGCTTCCCACTGCTCTTGCTTGTTGGCCGCGATATTGATGTACCCATCGGCCGTCTTGAACGTACCAGAGGGCGCGGCCGTGAAATTGTCGTTTCCCATCAGAACGGGCTCCTGGCCACCGATGAGGAGATTGGCGGCGACCCACCCCATGAGAGGCATGATGGCGTCCAGAAGCGCCACGTCGATCATCTGGCCCTGCCCCGTCCGTTCGCGGTGGAAGAGGGCCGAGAGGATGGCGAACGCAGCCGTGAGTCCGCCAACCGTATCGCAAACGGGAAACCCGCACCGGAGCGGGTTGAGGCGCTCGTCGCCATTCACGGCCATCGTTCCCGATAGCCCCTGGATGATCTGGTCGTAGGCCGGCTTATCGGCATCTGGACCGGTCTGGCCGAAGCCCGAGATCGCACAGTAAATCAGTCGCGGGTTTACCTCGCTCAGGATTTCGTACGAGAGACCGAGGCGCTTCATGACACACGGCCGGAAGTTTTCGACAACGGCGTCAGCCGTCTTCGCCAGCTTTTTGAAGATCTCTTGGGCTTCCTTCTTTTTCAGGTTGAGCGTCAGGGACTTCTTGTTGCAGTTCTGAGCCAGGAAACTCGTCCCCATGAGTTCCTTGTTGAGCACGGGAACGTTCCCGAGTTTACGCGCCAGATCACCCTCAGCCGGGTTCTCGACCTTGATGACGTCTGCGCCAAGAAGCGCCAGGTGCAGCGTGGCAAAGGGCCCGGAAAGAACATTTGTCAAATCGAGGACACGAATGCCCTCGAGCAGCCGGGTGGTCATGTGACGGCCTCCGCGAGAAGGGGGAGGGCATAAGCAATGGGGCCCGTCTTGTAAACGCGCCCTGGCAACTCCCGGTCGAAGAACGAAGAGACACTCCGGGCCGTCTCGATGAGACAAGCGAGAGAGATGTCAGGCCGCAGCCCCATTCTCTGGAGAGCGTGCACGGCGTCCTCCGTCGCGATGTTCCCGGCCGCGACTTTCGTGAAGGGACATCCCCCGAGACCGGCAAAGGAACTCTCGATGGAGGTGACGCCGGCACTAAGAGCCGCGAATACGTTAGCCATGCCGAGCCCATACGTGTCGTGAAAGTGACAGGCAGCCTCGATTCGGGGCGAGAACGACAGGAGAGCGCCGAAAAGCTCTTTCACCTGGACCGGATGTGCGTGGCCCGCCGTATCGGCCAGGCTGATCTTGAAAAACCCAGCATCCAGGTAGGCGCGCACGATGCCGAGAACCCGCTCCGCCGGAACTTCTCCCTCGAATCCACAGCCAAAGGCCGACTGCACCGAAACCTGGACCTCACAACCAGCCCGCTTGACGGCAGAGGCCATCGCAATAATGCGGCGCGTCGCCTCTGCCGTGCCCATCCCGGTGTTCTTCCGGCTATGAGTCTCGCTCGCGGAAACCCCCATGCAAAAGAGTTCCACCCCGCAGGCTAACCCGCGGCCGACCCCTTTCTCATTCAAGACCAGTCCCGAGAACCGCGCTCTCCCCCCTGCCGGCCGGGCGCGAAGCGCTTCAAAGAGCGCATCCGTATCCGCCATCTGCGGGACCTTCTCCGGGTGGACGAAGGACCCGATCTGAAGCGTATCCACGCCCGAAAAGAGAAGCCCCTCGATCCACTCGAGCTTCTTCTCCCTGGGAACCGTCTGCCCTTCCGCCTGAAGGCCGTCACGCAACCCGACCTCGTGAATGTTGATCTTTTTTTTCATGAGACATCACAGGAGGCGGGCAATCGCTTCTCCCAACTCGAGAGTCGTGCTGGACCCGCCCATGTCGTACGTTCGCACTTTTCCCTCTGCGATCACGGCCGCTACCGCAGCCTCGACCTTCTGCCCCTTTTCCGTCTCGCCGAGCCAGTCGAGCATCATCTTGGCGGCCAGGATCGTTGCGATCGGATTCACCTTGTAAAGCCCCGTGTACTTGGGTGCCGAGCCGTGGCTGGGCTCAAACACGGCGAGCTTCTCTCCGATATTGCCCGAGCACCCGAACCCGAGTCCGCCCACCATCTGCGCCGAGAGATCGGAGATGATGTCACCGTAGAGATTGGGCGCCACAAGCACGTCATAACTCTGGGGGTTCTTCAGAAGCCACATGCAGATGGCGTCAACGTTCGCCTCGTCCCACGCGATCCCGGGGTACTCGCTGGCGACTTTTTTTGCCTCCTCGAGGAAGAGGCCATCCGTCGCTCTGACGACGTTGGCCTTGTGAACGACGGTCACTTTCCCGCGGCCGTTTTTTTTCGCGAACTCATAAGCCGCCCTGACGATTCTCGACGAGCCTTTTTTGGTGTTGATTTTACACGATATGGCGTACTCGTCTCCCGAGAGTTTCGCAAACCCCGCGAACGGCTTGGAGAGCCTGCCGAGCGTTTCGGCCAGTTCGGGCGGGACGGTGGCGAACTCGACGCCGGCATAAAGGTCTTCCGTGTTCTCCCGGAACACGACAATGTCGATGCCATTCTTGAAGTTCAGGGGATTCCCGGCGTAGGCCTTGCAGGGCCTCAGGCAGATGTAAAGGTCAAAGAGCTGTCGCATCCGGACAATGGGAGAGCGGTAGGTCAAGCCAGTGCCCCGGAGTTCGGGGACTAGCTCGAGTTCCGCCGTCTTGGCCGGTTTCGAGGTGATGGCCCCAAACATGGCCGCGTCCGATCCCCTGAGGAGGTCGACCGTACGCTGAGGAAAGGCCTCGCCTTCGTGACACCAGAATTCCCAGCCGATGTCGCCATGGGTGTAGACGGCGTCCAGCTTGACGGCATCGAGGACGAGACGGGCGGCCTCCATGACTTCCTTACCAACCCCGTCTCCCGGAAGCCAAGCGATCTTGAATGCACTCATCGGAATGAATCCCCTTCTGAGGCCCTAGTTTAGACTCAGGTCTGGCCATGCGCGTTCCGGGATGTGGACAGGGCTAGTTTCGAGTCTATTCTGAGTGAATCGGTTGACCCGGGCGGTGCGTCCTTACTCCCGGGCTGAAAAACGCGATGCACGACAATTTCGTCATACACACTAACCATAGCGACGAAAACGTGGTAAGAACTGCGGGATGCTGGCGAGTTCACCCTCCCTATCGGCCCTCCACGAACTGAGTCAAACGTTGAGTTCCCCCCTCAATCTCAGGGCATCACTCGGAGAGGTTCTCGAGATTCTCGAAGAGCAGTTTCGTGCGACGGGAGGGGTTATCTCACTCACCGAGGACGACGCGGGAACGCTGAGTGTGAGCGCTTCACTCGGCCCGCAGCCGCCCTCCCCGCGCCGGGCACGCATGAAACCCGGAGACGGCCTGGTGCTTCGCGTGCTGAGAAGTGGCAGGCCCGTGGCCGTTCCCCAGATCTCCCGCGAACCCGAGGCCACGGATGCCATGGAATTCTTCGGGCTCTTGTCCAAGAAGCGCTCGACCCGCGAACTCTCGTTGATTGCGGTTCCCATTCCACTTGGCGGCAAGACCGGGGGAATTCTCTTGCTCGCGTTCCCGTACGAGAGGGGATTCGATCTCAGACGGGCCACGGAGTTCCTCGGAATCGCCGCATCGATGGCGGGCCAGGCTCTGCGCGTCGGAGAGCTTCTGGACGCCGAGAAGAAGCGGCTCGTGGAAGAGAATCAGCACCTGAAAGAAGAACTGCGAGAGCGCTACGAACTGCGAAACCTCATCGGCACCAGCCACCCGATGAGACAGGTTTACGAGAAGGTCGCACAGGTGGCTCCCACGAGCACCACTGTCTTGATTCAGGGCGAGTCTGGAACCGGCAAGGAACTCGTCGCTCATGCGATCCACCACAACTCACCCCGGTCCGGCATGCCTTTTGTCAAGGTGAACTGCGCGGCCCTCCCCGAAACCCTCATCGAATCGGAACTCTTCGGTTACGAACCGGGAGCCTTCACCGGAGCCCAGGCCCTCAAGAAGGGGAGATTCGAACTCGCCGATGGAGGAACACTCTTTCTCGACGAGGTCGGTGATCTCTCTCCCGCCACGCAGGTGAAGTTGCTGCGCGTCCTTCAGGAACGAGAGTTCGAGCGCCTCGGAGGCGTCAAGCCAGTCAAGGTGGACGTCCGCCTCGTGGCCGCCACCAATCGCAACCTCGAGGAGTCGATGCGAAAAGGGACCTTCCGCGACGACCTCTACTACCGCCTGAATGTATTTACGATCTTCCTCCCTCCCTTGCGGGAGCGAAGGACCGATATCCCGCTCCTTTCGGACCACTTCGTGGAAAAACACTCGCGCGGCCACGGAAAGAGCATCCGCCGAATCGCCACCACCGCGATCGACATGCTGATGAGTTACCACTGGCCGGGGAACGTCCGCGAGTTGGAAAACTGTCTGGAACGCGCGGTCCTCGTCTGCGACGGCGGCGTCATCCACGGACACCACCTCCCGCCCACACTGCAAACGGCGGAGGTCTCTGGAACGCTTCCCAGCCAGTCTCTCGAGGAAGCCGTCGGCGCCTTCGAGAAAGACCTCATCCTCGACGCGCTCAAGATTGCCCGCGGAAACAAGGCCCGTGCCGCCCGCCTCCTGGAGACGACCGAGCGCATCCTGGGTTACAAGGTCGCCAAATACAACGTTGATCCCACGAGGTTTAGGGGCTGAAGCCAACAAATTCGTCGTATCTGCACCTACACCGCACATAAACGTCGCCAATGATACTCCCGGCACACCCCCGAACCATCCCGACAACTACCACACTTGCAAATAGTTAAGTGCAATTTCGGGCGCCCTGGCATTTCCAGCACGCTCGTTGCACCTACTGGCGGCCATGAGATTTTCACCCGGAGGTACTTCCCATGACCGCTGCTGACACCGCCTGGATGCTCGTCGCCACCGCCCTGGTTCTGCTGATGACACCAGCCCTCGGCTTCTTCTACGGAGGGCTGGTCCGGTCCAAGAACATGCTCAACACCATCATGATGAGCGTGGCAGCTCTTGGCTTTGCTGGAATCACGTGGGCCGTGGCTGGCTACTCGCTGGCCTTCGGAACGGGCAATTCCCTGATCGGAGACCTCACCCGCTTATTTCTGAACGGCGTCGGGCTCGAAGCGCAGGGCAAGATCCCGCACCTGCTGTTCATGGCGTACCAGGGAACATTCGCCATCATCACGGTGGCCCTGATCTCTGGGGCTATTGTCGAACGCATGCGCTTCACGGCCTACCTGGCGTTCATGCCGCTCTGGATTCTCTTCGTTTACGCGCCGATGGCCCACTGGGTGTGGGGGGGCGGATGGCTGATGAAGCTTGGCGCCCTTGATTTCGCGGGCGGTACGGTCGTTCACATCAATGCCGCCGCGGCAGCACTGGTGGCCGCCATCGTTCTCGGCCAGCGGAAGGACTTCGCCCGGCAAGCCATTCTGCCGCACAACGTCCCCTTCACGGTGCTAGGCGCCGGACTTCTCTGGTTTGGCTGGTTTGGTTTCAACGCCGGGAGCGCCCTGGAAGCCAACGCCATATCCGCCCTCGCATTCGTCAACACGATGCTCGCGCCCGCGGCAACACTTGTCGTCTGGACGCTCCTCGACATCATCCGCACTGGCAAGGCGACGGCCGTGGGCGCCGCCACGGGCATCGTCGTCGGACTTGTCGCCATCACGCCGGCTGCCGGCTTTGTCTCTCCCATCTCCGCGATTCTGCTCGGCGGGATCGCTGCTGTTCCCAGCTACTTTGCCCTCCTGTACCGCGCCCGGACGCGGCTGGACGATTCTCTCGACGTCATCGCCGCGCACGGCCTTGGCGGAACCGTGGGAGCCCTCTTGACGGGCGTCTTTGCGCAAAAATCGCTCAACGGAGTTGCCGACGGTCTTCTTTTCGGGAACCCGAAGCAGTTCCTCATTCAGCTCGCGGCATCCGTGGCCGCCATGCTCTTTAGCGCAGCCGCAACCTACGCTCTTCTGAAACTCATCGGCATCTTCATCCCGCTCAGGGTCGACAAGAAGTCCGAAGGCATGGGGCTCGACGTCAGCCAGCACGGCGAGGAGGCCTACGCACGGGGCGAAGGCGCTCTCATCCTGCTGCACGAGATGTCTGCTGTTAATCCGGGTACCCTGCCCGTCACCACCACGATTCGCGCCGAGGGAGGCAAGCTGTGAAACTCGTCGTTGCCATCATCCGCCCCGAGAAGCTCAACGAAGTTCTGGAAGGGCTCTTCCGGGCCGAAGTCCGCGGGCTTTCCATCAGTCCCGTTCAGGGCCACGGCGGGGAGATCGAGCCCGTGGCCACCTACCGTGGGACAACTGTGAAGATGGAACTCGCCGAGAAGATCCGCCTGGAGATTGGTGTCTCGAATCATTTCGTCGAACCGACCGTCAAAGCCATTCTGAACGCCGCCCGCACGGGCGAAGTTGGGGACGGGAAGATCTTTGTTCTGCCCGTCGAGAAAATCTACCGGATCCGCACGGGAGAGGAGGATCAAGCGGCCGTCACACCGGTCCCGACCGAAGCTGTTGCCACGTAAAACGCTCTTAACAACACTCCATGGACCCTCCTGGGGCAGGCCCTTTCAACGGGGCCTGCCCCACCCCTTTTCCCCCGCTCCACTGGCCGCATTCCGGTGCCAAGAGTACGATTCTCTCCATGCCGCAACTGCAACCCGAGAGAATCACCGAAGCCGTTCGCCAGTACATGCTCGCCAATCTCGTGGTGTTTCAGTTCGAGGTTGTTCCCCCTTCCATTTTCGAGATTCACCTTGCCGAGAGCGATCACACGCGGCTGTCGCCACTCTTCAAGAGAGCCGAGCAAGACATCGCACGAGGGCTGGACTCTGCCCTCGATGAATGGGAAGCGGCCCAAAACCCGGAATCAACTCTCGGGAAGGTTCTGGCAGCCGTCAGGAACCCGCTTGCAAGCCTTCGTGGAAAGAGGAGAGAGATGGCCCGTCCCACTTCGTGGAGGGTCGCTTTCCTCGATGCGCCCGGCCTCCCGGACGGAGAATTCGAAGTCTCTGGCCTCGTTGATGACGAAAGACCCGCGGCCGCTCTCGAGGGGAAAAAGACGGTGTGCGTCAAGACCCGCTACTCCACACGCCAGACGGCACCGGAGGGCGCACCAGCCGCGGTCTTTCCGGCAGGAGAACGGCGGATTCTGGCGCGCATCTCGTTCGAGGATATGAGCGGCAGCCGAATCTACGAAATGCAGAAGGACACGATCAAGATCGGCCGGGCCGCTCCCGGATACTGGAGTGACATCGCCCTCGAAACAGATACGGGCGTTTCCAGGGAGCACATGGAGATTCGCTTCGACCCCGCGGCCAGCCGGTTTCTGGCCGTACCCTTCTCGGGACGGGAAACCACGGTCAATGGAGAGGCCGTGACCCGGGAGCACTCTCTTCCCAGGAAGGCCACGATCGTTCTTGCGGGGAGAATCACGCTCAACTTCGAGGCCGCGGAGCCCGCGGAATGACCCGGATCAGCGCCCATGGCGGAACGGACCCGGGACGCGAACGGCAGAACAACGAAGACCGTTTTCTCTGTGACCCTGAAAATGGAGTTTTCGCCGTCATCGATGGTGTGGGCGGCCAGGCTGCCGGGGAACTCGCGGCGGAACTCGCCTTGGAGGCCCTGCGCGCTCGCCTGACGCGTAAATCCGGCCCCCCCGAAACACGTATCCAGGAAGCCATTGCTCTTGCGAACAAGGAAATTTTCGAGAGGGCGAAGGGCTCTCCGCGTTACTACGGAATGGCGTGTGTCATCGCGGTGGCCCTCATCGAAGAAGGCGTTCTCACAACCGGCCACGTTGGCGACGCGCGAATCTACCTCTTCACAAAGTCAGACTTTCGCCGGATCTCGAAAGACCACTCCCCCGTCGGGGTTCTCGAAGACCGCGGAGAACTGACGGAACGAGAAGCCATGCGCCATCCGCGCCGCAACGAGATCTTCAGGGAGGTGGGAACCGCGCCGCACACACCGGATGAGGAAGGGTTCATCGACATCGCCTCCCACCCCTTCGGCGCGGGGGACACCGTCCTCCTTTGCTCCGACGGGCTCTCGGACATGTTGACAACAGCCGAGATCCGGGAGACGGCACTTCGCTTTCCGGCAAACCCGCAACAGGCCGTGGACGAGCTGATCAAACGCGCCAATCGTGCAGGCGGCAAGGACAACATCACAGTTGTTCTGGCCACGGGGGCAGGCTCTGGACTTCCCGAGGCACACCAGCCGTCTCAGGCCCCCGAACCCGCGAGAACACCGTTTTTCCCGAAAGTCTTCTTCCCTTTCCTATTTCTCGTGACAGGCGCTCTCGCGGGCATCGCCTTCGCGCCCCGGATGCTGCCGCACGCCTCACCCTTGCCGCCAGTGCGCCTGTCTGCTCGCCGAATCCTCGTTCTTCCTTCCGCGTCCACCGGCCCGAAAACAATCGCCGAAGCCATGGCCATTGCCCGCTCTGGCGATACCGTTCTCGTCAGTCCGGGTGTGTACAAAGAGTCCATTCACCTCGCGAGCGGGGTCTGTGTGATTTCGCTCCACGAGGGCCAGGCCTCGCTCCGGCCATCAGCCGGTAACGCCCCGGCCGTCCAGGCAGAGAACGTGTCCCGGGCCAGGCTCACGGGGTTTTCGATCGAACCCGAGGACACCGAAAGCTTCGGCACCGGCATGGACATCAAGGACTCGAACGTCACGATCGAGGGAGTCTGGGTTCAGAAAACTCAGCATGTCGCGGCTGCCGTTTCGGGGAAGAGCCATGTTCTTTTCAGGCACTGCCGTTTTTCGGGAAACCGGCAGCTCACTGTATCTCTCGGCGAAGGCGCGACCGCGGAAGCCGTGAACAGCGTCTTCCTTTCGAACGGGGACCCGGCCGGAGGACCGGCCGGCGCCGCGTGCAGTCTCTTTGCCTCGGATTGGAATGCCCTGTCGCTCGTTCACAATATCTTCCATGGAAACGCCCGCTGTTCGCAGCTGATTTCGCTTTCAAAACCGGTCGAGACTCATAATGTCTTTCTGGACGCCAAGAGCGAGCCGAGAAAGAAAACCCGGAAAAAATAGGTCCCCGAAAGAGAAGCAATGGCGACTTTCTTCCAGGCTGGCAAGTACGAGGCCTTACGCGTCATCGGGCAGGGCGGCATGGGAATTGTCCACGAGGCGCGCGCCACCCAAACCGGGGAGCACATCGCCGTCAAGCAGATCTTCGGCTCCGACCGGTGGGTGTTCGACGCCGAAAAGCAAGGAGTGGAAATACAGAAAGCGGCGGCCACGGCCGACCAGAGAGTCACACGCGTTTTGGAGACCTGGGAAGAGGATGGCAGTTTCTTCGTGGCCATGGAACTCGTGGGGGGTACACCTCCCGGTCCAGCGGATCCGCGAACCGCTCTCGCCATCGCCCGGCAAATCGCCGATGTCCTGGCAAATCTCCACGCAATTGGCCTTCTCCATTGTGACCTCAGCTTCAACAACATCCGGGTGCTCGAGGATGGTTCGATCAAGATCCTCGACTTCGGGATTGCGAAACGGCTCCGGGAGAACCGGAATTCCACGCGTAATCCATTCGCCAACGTTCACTTCAGCTCGCCCGAGTACGTTCGCACGGGAGAGGTCTCATTCGAGTCGGAACTCTGGAGTCTCGGCATCCTGCTCTACTTCATGCTCGAGGGGAAGTTTCCGTTCGAGGCCAGCGACCCGGCGGAGGTTGAGAAACAGATTCTGGAACACCACGAAATCCTCGCCCTGCCAATGCGGCCGAAGCCGGTCGAAAACCTTGTGGCCAAGGCTCTCGCACCTCAGATCGAAGACCGTTTCCGCACGGCCCAGGAACTTCGCGATGCCATCACGAGCGTTGAAGAGGAACTCGTTCGCCCGGTGGATGCGCACCGCACGCAGCTTTCGAAAGACCCCTCTCGAGCAGTGCCGGCTTCCCCGGGCAAGAAACCCCAGCCACGGCCTTCCGCGGAGGGCCGTCGCGCTGTCCCCATGGCGGCGTGGAAGACCGGAGCAGCCATCGCGGCCTTGATCCTCATCTCGGTTTTCGTCAACAGAGAGTGGGCAGGGTGGAAACGGTGCCGGGAACTGATGGGCCAAATCGAAAAGCAAACGCGAACCGACATCAGTCTTCCCGCAATGAAAATGCTCCTCAGAAATGTCAGCGAGGCTGAAAAACAAAGTTTCCTCGCTGGCCGCCTCTGCGGCTGCAAGAAGGCCCTTTCCACGGAACTGGTGAGGCGCGTTGACTCCACGTTGAATGAGTGGATCTCGACAGAGTCCCCCACCCTGAGCCGCTCTGACTGGGTCTTTGCCCGTTCGCTTCTCGACCTGGCTCTCGAGATCAACCCCAGGCGCAGTGATTGGCGGGCACGCGCCATTTTCTGTGAAGGCCAGGTTCGCCGGATCGACAGGCAGTCCAAGGACGCCATCCGGCTCTTCGAGCAAGCCGCGGTCTTGGACGAGGACTGGCCAGATCCGCACTATGCCCTCGCTGTCTGCTGGATCTACTACCCGCCCGTTCGAGCCGGGACCTTCAAGAACCCGGACATTGAAAGGGCCAGGGAAGAACTGGAGAGAGCCCGCAAGAATGGGTTGAAACGGCTCGTCCGCCACGAGGTGATGCTCGGAGATGCCTACAAGAACCGGGGCGAGTTTCTCTTTCGGACGGCGCCAAAAGGAGAAAGCCGGCCGCGCCAACTGGAAGCGTCCCTCTCGGCACTGGAGGAAGCCTCCAAGGTTCTGGAGCGGTTTCCCGCATTCCCCGGCGTCAACACGCAGCTAGAGGATCTCGCGAGGCTCGAACGGCAGGTCACCGAAGCCCTCGAGGAGTCAGGCTCAGAGAGGTAACTCAAACGAAAAAAGTTCTTGACGGCAAAATGCCGTTCCGCTACCGTACCGCAACTTCAATGAACGGCAATAGCTTCCCCGGCTGCGACATTCTTCCCAGTGCATCTGCACTGAACACGCGTGACGTGTGCGTTGCCGCCGCTGTTGACGCTGTTGTCGTAGTCGTAGTCCTCGTCCTTAGCAGCCTCGTCCTTATCGGACCGAGCGGGGGCTGTGTGATCTGAGGCGAGAGGCCGCAAAAGGATCAGCAGGAACCCCCGAGCAGGTCTCGGGGGTTTTCGTTTTTACCGGGTACTTGGAAACAGAAGGAGATGGAATGAGGTCGGACCGGATCAAGAAAGGAATAGACAGAGCCCCGCACAGGAGCTTGCTGCGTGCCACGGGCGTTTCGGAGAGCGACTTTGACAAGCCGTTCGTGGCCATAGTCAACTCCTACATCGACATTGTCCCGGGGCATGTCCACCTCGCGAGATTCGGTGCGCTCGTCAAGGACGCGGTTCGAGCCGCCGGGTGCGTACCCTTCGAATTCAACACCATCGGGGTGGATGACGGCATCGCCATGGGTCACGACGGGATGAAATTCAGTCTCCCGTCGCGTGAACTCATCGCCGACTGTGTCGAGACCATGATCTCGGCCCACTCGTTCGACGGCATGGTCTGTATTCCCAATTGCGACAAGATCACCCCGGGGATGCTCATGGCCGCCGCCCGGCTCGACATTCCCGCCATCTTCGTCTCGGGAGGGGCCATGGCCGCCGGCAAGACGAAGTCGGGCGAGACGATCGACCTCATCAGCGTCTTCGAGGGTGTCGGCGCCTTCCACGCTGGAACCATTGGCCCCGAGCGCCTTCAGGAACTCGAGGAACGCGCGTGCCCCACGTGCGGTTCCTGCGCGGGCCTCTTCACCGCCAACTCGATGAACTGCCTCATGGAGGCCCTGGGAATGGCCCTCCCCTTCAACGGAACGGCTCTCGCCAACAGCGAAGAGCGCGCGGCTCTGGCCCGCGCCGCCGCTGGGCGAATCCTGGATCTGATCGAAAAGAACATCACCCCGCGGCAGATCCTCACCCGGGAAGCTTTCGACGACGCTTTTGCCCTCGACGTGGCGATGGGTGGCTCCACGAATACCGTCCTGCACGCCCTTGCAATCGCCCAGGAGGCCGGTCTTAACTACCCCCTCTCCCGCATCAACGATGTCGCGGACCGCGTGCCGCACCTGTCCCGCGTGGCTCCCTCGGGCCCCTGGCACATCGAGGACGTTCACCGCGCGGGCGGCGTTCCGGCCATCCTCGCGCAGCTGGCCCAGGCCGGAATGATTCACCCTGACCGGCCCACCGTGGCTGGCACTCTGGGAGATTCGATCCGGGGCGCCGCCGTCTCGGATGCCGAGGTCATCAGACCCATCGCCAACCCGCACAGTCCAAAGGGTGGTCTCTCGGTCCTGTTTGGAAACCTTGCTCCAGAGGGTTCCGTCGTGAAGACGGCGGGCGTCAACCCCTCGATGCGTAAACACAGAGGGCCAGCAATCGTTTTCGAGAGCCAGGAAGAGGCCATGGCGGGCATCACCGGGGGCCTCGTGAAGTCCGGCGCCGTCGCCGTAATCCGCTACGAGGGACCACGTGGCGGACCGGGAATGCAAGAGATGCTCTCGCCCACATCCGCCATCATGGGAATGGGGCTCGGGAATTCAGTCGCCCTGATTACCGATGGACGGTTTTCCGGCGGAACCCGGGGAGCCTGCATTGGCCACGTGAGTCCGGAAGCCGCCGAGGGCGGGCCGATCGCCTGGATTCAAGACGGCGATCCGATCGCCATCGATCTCGATGCCCGCACCATCGACATTGACGTCTCCGAGGAAGAAATGGCGCGGCGCGCCACGGCAGGGGTACGCGCGCTAAGACCAGTCACGAGCCGGTGGCTCAGGCGCTACCGCTCTTACGTGACGAACGCTTCTTCCGGTGCGGTTCTCAGAAACCCCGATGAAGAGAAAACCGGGCAAGAAAGTGCCCGGAGTACGGAAATGGCAGGCAGCAAGGCAGGGAGGGCATGATGAAACGAACAGGAGCACAGATCGTCTGGGAATGTCTGGTGCGGGAAGGAGTCGAGACCGTTTTCGGGTATCCGGGCGGCGCGATCCTCCCCATCTATGACGCGATGCTGGATTACCCCATTCACCACGTTCTGGTGCGGCACGAGCAGGGCGCCGCGCACATGGCGGATGGTTTCGCGCGGGCCAGCGGCAAGGTGGGAGTTGCGATGGCCACGTCGGGACCGGGCGCCACGAACCTCGTGACGGGAATCGCAACCGCGATGCTCGACTCGATCCCCACGGTCTTCATCACGGGGCAAGTTCCCTCGAAGGCGCTCGGAAGCGATGCCTTCCAGGAAGCGGACATCACTGGAATCACGCTTCCGATCACGAAGCACAACATTCTGATCACCGACATCCACGACCTGGCGCCCGCGATCAGGAGGGCTTTTGCCATCGCCAAGTCGGGACGGCCCGGACCCGTCCTCGTCGATGTCTGCAAGGACGTCCAGCAGGCCCGAACGGACTTCGAGTGGCCCGAGAAAGTCGAATTGCCAGGCCGGCGGAACCCGCCCCCGGTCAAGGAAGCGGATCTGAATCACGCTGCCCAGCTCATTGCTCACGCCCAGCGCCCTGTCATCCTGGCGGGTCACGGCGTGATCGAGTCGGGTTCGACAAACATCCTGAAGGCTTTTGCGGAAAAAACTGGAATTCCGGTGGCGCAGACTCTGCTCGGTCTCGGCGGATTTCCCGCGAGCCACCCGCTCTGCATGGGCATGATGGGCATGCACGGAGCGGCTTACGTCAACAACGCGATCCAGAAGGCTGACCTTATCCTGGCCTTTGGCATGCGGTTCGACGACCGCGTCACTGGTAACGTCAAGACCTACGCGCCCCACTCCAAGAAGATCCACGTTGATCTCGACGCCTCCGAAATCGGGAAGAACGTCAAGGTCGATGCTGGCATCGTCGGAGATCTGCGCGCGGTTCTGGAGCAGCTCATCGAGCACGTCAAACCCGCCTCGCACGAGGCCTGGATAACGGAGTTCCACGAGGGCCGCGAAGAGACGCGCTCGCGCGACATCCTGCACCGCCCGAACGGACACCATCTTTACGCGGCCCACGTCATCAACGACCTCTGGAAGGCCACCGCGGGCGACGCCATCGTCGTGACGGACGTTGGCCAGCACCAGATGTTCGAGGCCCAGTACTTCCCGCACGAGAAACCGCGCACGCTCTTGACGTCCGGCGGACTCGGCACAATGGGGTTCGCCCTGCCGGCCGCGATCGGCGCCAAGATGGCCCGCCGCGACGCGGAAGTCTGGGTCATCGCCGGAGACGGCGGATTCCAGATGACTCAGGCCGAGTTGGCCACCATTCAGCAAGAGAAGCTCGACATCAAAATCGCCATCATCAACAACGGGTTCCTCGGCATGGTGCGCCAGTGGCAGGAGTTCTTCTACGACAAGCGTTATGCGGCAACACCCATGCTCTCGCCCGATTTCGTGGCCCTGGCGGGCGCGTACGGCATCCGGGGAGAGCGGGTGAAAGAGCGGAGCCAGATCCTTCCCGCCGTCGAGTCTGCCCGGGGAAACGAGGGACCCTTCCTCATCGAATTCCAGGTTGAATCCGAGGAAGCCGTCTTCCCGATGGTCCCTGCCGGGGCTGACCTTCACAACATGATTCGCCGTCCCCACGCCACGGTTACCGCGACGGAGGCCGCATGAAACACACCATCGTTTTTCGCGTTCAAGACGAGCCCGGGGTTCTGAACCGCGTCGTAAGCCTGTTTCGCCGCCGGGCGTTCAACGTCGAGAGCCTCTCGGTTGGCCACAGCGAAACAGCCGGAGTCTCCCGGATGACCATCGAGGTCGATACGGAAAGAGTCCCGGCACGCATCGTCGAGTCGAACTTGAGGAAGTTGCTCCCGGTTCTCGAGGTTCAAGATGTCACTCACATGCCCGCCGTTTCTCGTGAACTGGCCCTGATCCGCGTGAAATGCGGGCCCGCCGAGCGCGCGCAGATCGCGAGCCTCATTTCCATCTTCCGCGGCCGGATTATCGATGTTGCCATCGACTCGGTAATGGTCGAGGTGACGGGCGAGGTGGGCAAAGTGGACGGCCTTGTCGAGCTTCTGAAGCCCCACGGCATTCTCGAAATGGTGCGCACGGGAAAAGTCGCCATGGTGCGGGGCTCGGCCGCGGAATCTACTGAAGAACCCTGCGAAGAGCAGTTGGCAAGCTGAAAACCCGAACAAGGAGAAAACGAAATGACACGGATCTACTACGACAAAGACGCAAACACCGCCCTTCTCCAAGGCCGCCAGGTGGCCATCATCGGATACGGGAGCCAGGGGCATGCCCACGCTCTCAACTTGCGTGAAAGCTGCGTTTCCGTCGTGATTGGGCTTCACGAAAACAGCCGTTCCCGGGCAAGAGCCGAAGCCGACAACTTCACCGTGATGTCCCCCTCGGAGGCGGCAAAGGCTTCGGACATCATCATGATCCTCACGCCCGACACGGGCCAGGCAAGACTTTTCCGTGAAGAGATCCGCTCCCAGCTGAGCGCTGGCAAGACTCTGATGTTCGCGCACGGGTTCAACATCCGGTATGGCACGATCGACGTTCCCGAGGGCGTGGATGTCTCGATGGTGGCGCCAAAGGCACCGGGTCACCGCGTCCGGGAAGTCTTCAAGGACGGACAGGGAACCCCAGCTCTCCTCGCGGTCCATCATGACGCGAGCGGAAAAGCCTTCGAAACGGCCCTGGCTTACGCGAAGGCGATCGGATGCACACGGGCGGGGGTTCTCGAAACGACCTTTGCCGATGAAACCGAGACCGACCTCTTCGGCGAGCAAGCGGTTCTTTGCGGCGGCGTGTCGGCCCTCATCAAGGCGGGGTTTGAAACTCTCGTCAACGCCGGTTATAAGCCGGAGCTGGCCTACTTCGAGTGCATGCACGAACTGAAACTCATCGTCGACCTGATGTACCGCGGGGGCCTTTCCTACATGCGCTACTCGGTTTCCGACACGGCCGAGTACGGCGACTACACCGCTGGGCCGAGGCTTGTCACGGCAGAAACCAAGCGAGAGATGGAACAGCTTCTGGCCGAGATTCGTGACGGCTCGTTTGCGAAGCGCTGGATCGCCGAGAACGAGACGGGCCGCGCCGATTTCGAGGCACGCAGAAAATCCGAGCGCGAGCACCCAATCGAGGAGGTGGGGGCCCGGCTCCGGTCCATGATGCCCTTCCTCCAGCCGGTCGAGGTCACCCGGGAGGGAGAGGTTCGCTCTGCCCGAGTAGAGCCGGTACCCGAGGTTGCCGTACGATGAAGCACCGCAACATCGCCATTTTCGACACCACCCTGCGCGACGGCGAACAGTCTCCGGGCTGCAGCATGAACCGCGTCGAGAAGGTGCGGCTGGCCCACCAGCTGGCCCGCCTGGGCGTCGACGTCATCGAGGCCGGCTTCCCCGTCGCCTCGCCTGGTGAGTGGGAAGCCGTCCATGCCATCGCTCAGGAGGTCGACGCGTGTACCATCGCCGGTCTCTGCCGCACCCGGCCGCTGGACATCGAGTCCGCGGCCAGGGCGCTCGAGGGAGCGGTCAAGCCCCGCATCCACACCTTCATTGCCACCTCCGGCATTCACCTGCAACACAAACTGCGAATGACCCCCGAAGAGGCTCTGCGCCAGGCTGTCGAGGGAGTGAAACTGGCACTCTCGTTCACCAGGGACGTCGAGTTCTCGGCCGAGGACGCCTCCCGCTCTGACTACGGATTCCTCAAGGAAGTCGTGTCGGCGGTTCACGAAGCAGGGGCATCGATCGTCAATATCCCGGACACGGTGGGTTACGCGCTGCCACACGAGTATGCCGCCACGATTTCGCGGCTGAAGGCAGACGTGCCGGGGGTGAAGCTCTCCGTTCATTGCCACAACGATCTCGGGCTCGCCGTGGCCAATTCCATTGCTGCTGTCGTGGCGGGCGCGGATCAGGTCGAATGCACGATCAACGGAGTCGGCGAGCGGGCCGGAAATACCTCGCTCGAAGAGTTCGTCATGGCGCTGAAGGTTCGGGGTGAGTCGACGGGGCTCGGAACGCGCGTGAAGACGAAAGAACTGATGCGCACGAGCCATCTGCTCTCATCGATCACGGGGATCTGGCCGCAGCCCAACAAGGCGATTGTCGGGCGGAACGCGTTTGCGCACGAGGCGGGAATCCACCAGCACGGCGTGCTCGCCAACCCGCTCACCTACGAAATCATGACTCCGGAGAGCGTTGGCGTCGGAGAGAACCACCTCGTTCTCGGCAAGCACTCGGGCAAACACGCGGTACAGGCTCGTTTGAAGGCCCTCGGGCTGCACTTGTCGCCGGCGGAAATCGAGGCCATCACCGCGGGCGTCAAGGAGCTGGCTGACCGCAAAAAGTTCGTCTACGACGAGGATCTGCTCGCCGTCGCGTCCTGTTCTCCCGAGCGAAGCGTCTGCTTGATTCGCTACCAGACCGTTTCTGGAAACCAGGTGTTGCCGACCGCCTCCGTGGAGATCGAGATCGATGGCGAACGCCGTTCGGCCTCTGGAATGGGGAACGGTCCGCTCGACGCCGCTCTCAACGCGACAGACGCCGCTCTCGGCTTCGACGTCGAACTGCTGGAACTCTCGACGCGGGCCGTGACCTCGGGCAAGGACGCTCTGGCGGAAGTCATCGTTCGCGTGCGCCACGGCGAGTGCGAGTCGACGGGTCACGCCGCCAGCACCGACTCGATCGAGGCGGCATTGAAGTCTTACCTTTCGGCAATAGGCTCGGCGAGAAGAGCCGCGAAGAAACTCATCCCCGAGGGAACAGATGCTCCCTCGGCCGTTTGCGAAAACGCAACCATGCCCGTGGAGGCTTAAAGCAAGAGGATGAACCCCGATTACAGTCCGTTCGACACGTTCGCATTCGATGACGCAGGAAGTTCCGTCCTCACTGATGGAGACCAATCACTGGACCCTGCCGGAAGCGTTTTCTTGTCTGCGTCTCCCGCCGAGGAGGACGACTATCAAGGATACGGATGGGGAGTCTGACTCCCAGGAAGACTTCAGAAATGGTCCTTCTCCCATCTACGAGAGCGGCCGTGTGGCAGACGCCAGGAGCCTGCCCACGGTTGCGCCTTCACGGGCCGGCAGGATGCATCGACGGCTATGGGAGGCCTAGAATCGGCAAGAGGTGATTGATGGATCTCATGAATATTCTTGGTGGCGTCCTTGGAGCGCAAGAGGCTCCGGACGCATCAGCCGGCCAGCAGGGAAAGCTTGCCGCCGCGATCATGGAGCTTTTGAAGAGCGGACAAATCGGAGGCCTGCAAGGTCTGATTGACCTTTTCCAGCAAAAGGGCCTGGCTGACGTCATGGAATCGTGGGTGGGCATGGGCCAAAACAAGCCCGTGAACGAGGGACAACTAAAGAGTGTGCTGGGTGGAGACCTGCTGACGCAGCTCGCCCAGAAAACTGGGCTTCCGCTCGACTCGATCGCCCCGGCCCTTTCGAGCGTCCTGCCGGGAATCATCGACAAACTGACCCCGCAAGGGCAAGTGCCCGACGGAGACTGGATGAAAGAGGCTTCATCACTGATCCAGGCCTTCCAGGGCCCAGGCTCGGAGACGCCGGAGGACTCGGGAACGCGATAAGGAGCGGAAAGCGGAAGGCTCCGCCCGCATCACAGGAAATGAAGTCTGACGGGGCTCGTCCAGCCGGACGAGCCCTTTTGTCTTCAGCCCATCACCACTTCGCCAGTTTCCAGGTTGATGGTGAATGTGTAGGAACGGTTCCGGTAGGAATAAGTTCCGGTAGCGAACTGGGTTCCATTGAACGTCACCGTCACCGTGATACCGCTCGCAACGGCCTTGATTGTGCCGCTTGTGGGGTAGGCATTCAGGACCTTGGGCTGGACGACATTCAAGACGTCATACGACCCGCTGACCCCCTGATAGAGGCACGTTCCGGATCCATTGACGGTCAAGGAGAGCGACGAGGCCTTCGCCCCAGAAAGGGTCAAGTTGAAATCCGCACTTCCGAGGGAGCCGGAGGCGGAACCGATGGCCACCATGCGATCCGTCTGTAGCGGGTTGTAAAGCTTCATGGGGGTTCCGGAAGCATCCTGGAATTGCATCTGGAACTGGGCCGTCTGCCCAGTTTCGAGGGTCAGGGAAACGGTCCAGAATCCAGTGGCCGGATCGTAACTTGCCGTGTAGTCACCAGATTTCGTTTCGTAGCGGCGGCTCGTCACCCCGAGTTTCGGGGCGATTTCGTGGCATTTCCTCGCCACGGCGGGGACGGTTGAAGAGACGTTCCCGGAAAGGACCTCGGACGTCCGGCTGGCCGTCTCGTTGAGGAGACCATCCTTGAAACTCATCTCGAAACCGATGGAATCCTGGGAACCGTTGGCGACGAGCGTGCCGTACAGAAAGACAGCCCCGTCGCCCTCGGTCACGACGGCCTCGATGCGCGCGTTGGAAGTGGCGACGTTGTTGTCGAGATCCGATATCTTGTACTGACGGGCCTCATAACCGCCCAGTTCATAGGTCTTGGAACCGAGGACGTTTCCCGTATCAGAAAAGAGCGTGGCGCGAACTTTTACGGGCTTCCCCGCCGTCTCGAGGAAACCAAAGTTGTAACGGAAATCCTCTTCGCCCCCCTGACTGATTCCCTGCAGGTTCGCCGACTCGCCCCGCGAGATGGCGAAGCTGACGGGAATCGCCGGGAAGAAGAGCCCTTTCGAATCACGCATGTTCGCGCCCACGGGCTTGTCGTATGTCCTCGAGGACACCAGGACGGGCGTATTGGAGAGGATGCGAATGGCGCCGCTTCCCGACTCGTGAAAGACGGTTTCGAGAACGTTTTCGTATTTGGCGGTCTCGCGGGGTTTCACCGTGACCTTCTCGACCCGCGGATTGGGGTTGGTTTGTTCATGCCGGAGGAACTGGAGTTCGACGTTTGCAGAGGTGGCGGCAGCGGGATTACTGATCCAGAGCGTCGAGTAAAACTGAGCGGGTGGGTCGCCTCCCCCCTGTACGCGAGCCGTCGCCACGATGACGAGGTCTGTCCCCGTAAAGCCGGCGGAGGCAGGCAGGCCCGCCAAAAAAAGAAGGAAGAGAGATGTGGAAAAGAAAACCCGTGTTCTCATCGTCTTGTCCTTTCAGGTCACCTAGACAAGACGAAGAGGCACGCGCATTGGTTACATCACCGGTTCTCCGAAGCGGTTCGCCGGGGAACATAGGCGGCGATCGAGCGGGCGAGTTCTGCTCTCGTGAAAGGCTTCGAAACATGGTCATCCATGCCAGCCTCCAGCGCCCGTTGCCTGTCCCCCGCCATGGCGCTTGCCGTGAGGGCAACGATGGGCACGCGGCGAGCCTGGCGCGCCGCCTCGTGTTGCCGGATGGTCCGCGCGGCTTCGTACCCATCCATCGCAGGCATTTCGCAATCCATCAAGATCAGGTCGTAGCCTCCCCTGGCGGCCGCGGCCACGGCTGAAACGCCGTCTTCGACGGAGTCCACGGTGAGGCCGAGCCCCTGGAGCTGGGCCGCCGCCACTTCGCTGTTGACGGGGTTGTCTTCGGCGACGAGAACATTTCCGCAGAAGGCGTGGCGGAGGTTCTCGGTCTCTGGGTGGAAAACGGGTTGCGAGACCGTCCCGGCGTGCTCGACCGGGCAGAAACGAACGGTGAAAACGAACGCCGTGCCCCGGCCAAACCCATCGCTTTCACACCAGATGCCACCTCCCATGAGCGAAACCAGCTGCTTGCAGATGGCAAGGCCGAGTCCGGTTCCTCCCCGGCGGCGCGAGAGCGACTCGTCATCCTGGGAGAAAGGCTCGAAGAGGTTCTTTTGAAACTCTCTCGAGATACCGACTCCCGTATCGCTGACCCGGAATTCCAGGGTACAGGAATCTGGCCCCAAGGGCCCGTTCACGGAAACACTCACCGAGCCCGAGTGGGTGAACTTGAGGGAGTTTCCGACGAGATTCACAAGGACTTGCTCCAGCCGGCCTTGATCCCCGCGCACGATGGGGGGAACAGTGGGAGCAACCGACCAGGAGAGATTCACATCCGCCACCCGTGCTTCGGTCAAGAAGGGCTCAACGGCACGCGTGACAGCATCGCGGGGATCAAAACTCGACAGCACGAGCCGGAGCTTCCCCGCCTCGATTCGCGAGAAGTCCAGGATGTCGTCAATGATCCGCAGAAGCGCCCGGGCCGAGTGCTCCACGGAGTCGGCGTACCGCTTCTGTTCCTTTCCGAGACCCGAGTACCGGAGCAGTTCGTTCATACCGAGGACGCCGCTGAGGGGGGTTCTTATTTCGTGACTCATTTTCGCCAGGAATCTGGACTTGGCGGTATTGGCGGATTCCGCGGCGTCCTTGGCTTCCCGCATCCTGTTTTCCGCGTCCTGCCGCCGGGCCACCTCTGAACGAAGCTCCTCGTTGGCAGCCCAGAGTCTCTCAACGAGATCGGCGTTTTCGAAGCGGAGAGCAAACCCCTCCTCGATCTTCTCGCTGGCGGCCCTTCCGACAGCGGCCAGGGTCATGATGTAGGTCACGACCAGGAAACCTCCGAGCAGGCGGTACGGGTCCGACCCTTCGATGTAGTTCTGGAATCCGAATGGGACCAGGATTGGGAGCAGAAAGGCTATGTAAAGAGGAAAGTAAGGGGCGCTCGAGACGAGTCCCGCGGCCGGGACACCAGCCACAATGAACACCATCAGGCTGAAGGCACTCGTTCCCCAGGGCGGGGCGAGAACGGTCATTCCGAAACCCCAGACGGCCCCGGCCAGGAAGGACCCGGCAACGGCTTTCCTGGCCCAGACGGTGTGTTCCTCTGTCGTACGGGGTCGCTTCTGGTACGCGCGAATGACGGCATAGCGAAGCAAATTGGTTCCGTTCAGAAGGAGGAACCAGGCAATCGTTATGTGAGGGCCCTTCTCTGACCAGAGCAACGACGCGAGGAAGACCGAAACCACGGCGGATCCGAGGAGCATCCGGGGCATGAGCTGGTAGGCCAGCGCGATCTGTGAAGCGACGACTCTCGCCTGAATCGATGCGTCGCGGGCCGTTTCCTTCTTCATCTCCCCTCCGCCAAGGCACTGGTGCAGGGCAGCAAAACAAGAACCTGCGTTCACTGCCCAGAGGGAGTATCCTATCTTCGAAACTGCTGCTGGGCCGTTAGAATAGCTGCAAGTCTGGAGGGCGAAACGTCTCGAAGTGGTTGATTTGAATCAACTGATTTCGTGAAAACGGCAGACAAGCTGATCGATGAGAATACTGATCGCCGAAGATGATCCCACTTCTCTCCTCATGCTCCGCACGGTCGTGGCCGGTTGGGGGCTGGAGCCGGTCGCTGTAGACAATGGTACAGAGGCCTGGCGTCTCCTGGAAAGCGAGGAGTCTCCACCGATTGCCATCCTGGATCGCGAGATGCCAGGACTGACCGGACTCGAACTCTGCCAGCGGGAGCGGGCTCTTCATCCGGACCACCCGGCGTATCTCATTCTGCTCACGGCCCGGGGAGAAAAGCTCGACGTGGTTGACGGCCTGAATGCCGGGGCGAACGACTACATCTCCAAGCCTTTTGATCTAAATGAGTTGCGCGCCAGAGTCGCGGTTGGGAAGCGGGTTGTCGAGTTGCAGCAGGCACTCGCGCGGCGCGTGCGCGAGGTGGAGGAGGCGAAGAAGCGCGAGGACGAACTCCGTATGAAAGTCGAAGCCCTTGGCGGATGGCTGGGAGCCAAGGGAGAGGTTATTTCGGGGAACCCGGCATCTCTCGCCAGACTGGCGGACGAAATCGCCGAGGCCGTCGGGGCCGCGGGAATAATGATTTACGCCATCAGGGATGGAAAGCTCATTCTTTTCACCGAGAAACCTGGGGTCCCGTTCGTGTGGCCCGCGCTTCTCGAATCGGTCGTGAAATCGGCCGAACTCCTCCAGATTCCGGGCTATCTCTTTCTTCCTCTGCAGCTTCCGCATGGACCCGTGTTGGGGGTCCTGGTGGTTCATGGACTTGGCCGAAACGGGCTCTTGCCAGAAGAGCTGAACATGGTCAAGCGTCTGGGACGCGAGGTTGCATCAGGCCTGGAACTGTCCAAGCTTCGAAACGACATCGAGGAGTTGAGCCTCGAACGCCGTCACCGCCAGCAATCTGGAATCGGCGCTGAAGACGAGAAACTCGCGGTCTGTCCTTCGTGCATGAAGTGCTTTACGAAACGGCAGGAGAAATGCCCGGTCGATGGTCACCCCCTCCTGGTACTCCCCGACGTCCCATTCGAGGTGGCGGGGCGTTACCGTTTTGAGCGGCGCCTCGGGGTTGGCGGGATGGGAATGGTCTTCGGAGCGTTCGATAGCCAACTCAACCGGAGGGTAGCCCTCAAGATCATCAGGTTGCGCCAATCGCTGATGGATACCGAGAGAAGCCAGAAACGATTTGCAGCCGAAGCGCAAGTCCTGGCTGGGATCAACCACCCGGGTGTCGTGACGCTTCACGACTCCGGGGAACTCGGCTCGGGCACAATGTACCTTGTGACGGAACTGCTCCAGGGCATGGATTTAGAGCAGATCCTATCGCACTATGGACCCGCCACCCCCGCACAGGCGGCACTCTTGATTCAGCAGACGGGAGAAGCCCTTCAAGCCGCGCACGTGCTCGGCCTCGTGCATCGCGACATCAAGCCCGCGAACATCTTTGTGCTTCCGGCCGCTTCAGGCTTCCGGGTGAAGCTCATCGACTTCGGACTGGCTCGTTCGGAGTCGAGCCCCCATGTCACGCAGGAGAGTTGTGTGGTCGGGACCCCGCGGTATCTGGCGGCTGAGATCTTCCGCGGGGCAGAGGCGAGCGTGCGGTCTGATCTCTACTCGCTTGCCGCCGTGGCGTACGAGACCTTGACGGGGACACCGGTCGTCAAGTCCCGCGAGATCGCGGACATCGTAATGGACGTACTGACAAGCGAACCGGAACCGCTTTCGTCCCTGATTGGAGACTCAGCCAAGGCTCTCGATTCCTGGTTTACTCTCGGTCTTTCGAAAGAACCGGGCCTGCGGCCGCAATCGGTGGCCGAGTGGACCGCGGCAGTCGTGTCACGGCTCACTGCGATGAAGTCAACTCATGCGGGCTGGCCTCGAATTCAGACCCCGTCGGGGCCGATAAACGTGACCAAGGCGACCCGCCCTCTCGACGGCAGCCCTTCCACGGAGACCCCCGTTGTTCCACAGGTGAAAGTACTGACCGAATAGGCAGGGCAGATTTATGGCTGGCACCCAAAGCAGCAGAAACACTCTGATCAACATGTTTCTCCTTGGGTCCCTTTTGGGTGCATTGTTCGCAGGGGCCGCCATCTTCCTGATCCTAAAGAGGCAACCTGTCTGGGGAGCGGTTACCGCAGGAGCGGGCGTGATCGTGCTCTCTTGGCTCGCAGTTTGGCTCGCTCAGCGGTGGGAAACGCAAGCAAGCGATTCTGTGGCAGCGGTCCCGCAACCGGTGCCGCTTTTGGCCGTTCCCGTCGAAAACGCCAGTGCACCGAGAAGCCCAGCCCGTAATTCGGGAGCCTTTGCGGCGTTACAGACTCAGCCCCAAAACCCAGTGCGAACCCAAAGTGGCGAGATGCCAGCAGCAACACATCAGGGCACCGGCGGCATGGAGCCCCGGAGAGGGCCTCTTTTCGATCCATCGGTTCTCGAAAACCTCAAGAGCGCGGGTCCGGCAACGGGGGCACCCTTCATCTCCCGCCTCATTGGACTGTTCCTTTCAGACACCGAAAGGATCTTGCGACAGATGCACGCTGCCCTCGATATGGGTGATTCCGACACCCTCGCGCGGCTGGCACACAGGCTGAAATCGGGAACGGCAAATGTTGGCGCGCTTCAAATGATGGAAGCCTGTAAACAGCTGCAAACCCTCGCCGGGAGCCCGGCCGCAAGACAAGTTCTAGAGGATCTCGACCGCCTCTTCTCGAACGTCCGGCCGCTCCTGATCGCTTATCAGGAGAGCCTCGGTCACTGAAGACGCGGCTGCCACATCTGCACGCAGAGCAGAAGGCCGAACTCCCTAATACGAATTCGCTTTCAAGTTGAGACAATTATGAGTTTGGTCCCCCCGGTCGGTTCAGGGCCGAACCTGCTGGACGCCAAGCCCAGCGATATCGGGCAATCGCCTTTCGGAGCCCGTGGACAGTGACCGTTCACCAAACCTCCAACGGTTTCCCGCGAGCCACCCGTCAATGTATGACCGGCTTCCCACAATGACTCCCTCGGAAAGGTATCGAATCCGGCGCCGAAGAGTTGTGCCGGCTGGAAACTCGCCGTTCTGGGCCTCGACTTCAGACGCCGCGGCTCTCGTAAATCCCCGGCGAACAGAGGTCTCTTCTCCGGTCCCGTAAAGGAGACGCCGGTACTCCGCATGCACGGTCCGCCAAGAGCTGGGTCTTTGCGGCATCAAGGATCGAATCCCTTCCCGGGCGCGTTCCCCCCCTCCCACAGCTTCGGCGTACCCGCAGAACCGGTAGTCAGCAGGGTCGCTTGCAATGCCAGCTCGAATCGGGTTCAGGTCGATGTAGAGCGCCATGGTCATGAGGGTCGTCTCTTCTCCCTCGACGATGACGCTCCTGAAGCGTTCCTCCCACAGGGTGCCTGATCGTTGCCGGGTCCTGTTGTAGGAGATGCTGAAGCGCTGTTTGAGCGACTTCATGAAGTTCGAGAGGCTGAACATCCGGCGTGTGAACGAGGCGAGCCGGGTCCGGACCAGATCGAGAAGACCAGCCTCACGAAAGGCATCTAGTTCGCGGTTCAGCCCGATGACGAACTTCGCCGGGTAGAGAGCTGCGATGCGAGTAAGGACCTCTTCCTCGGTCATTTCTCGAGGTTCGGGAACCTCCACCAGGAGGTGGAAATGGTTCGACATGATGCAGTAGGTGAAGACTTTCAGGCCATAGAAGGTTTCACACTGGCGGAGGATCTTGCGGAAGGTCTCTTTTTCCGGATCGCCCATGATGAACCTGCGGTCGACGACCCGGGAGATGCAATGGAAGAACCCCGTCTGGGACCCCTCTACTGGAAACGCCCGCGCTCTTCGCATGGGACAAGTCTACTGGATTTCACCGGATTTTTGTCTGTCCCTATAAAGTCTATAAAGTCTTTGTCTGTCCCTTTTCAATTCCGCCGTTGACAACACTCGCTCCAGGCCACAGGATGAAGGTGCGCGAAATAGGTTGTACTCTTTCATCCTCCGTCCGGAGAACGGGGATGTGGTTAATATTGGGACACGCGGCAGACACGGTGGGTCCGCCTTTCTCTACACGGCGCCACCAACTTCACCGAGAGGAATGCGCAACATGATCCGACTCACATGCTCAAAGGGGCTCCTTGCAGCCGCAATCTTCACGGTGACAGCTGCGGCAGGTTCGGCCCCGGCACTGAAGCCGAAGGAAAACACAGCACCTCCACAGGCAACGGCGGCCCCCCAGCAGATGCCCACGCCAACAGAAGATCATGTCTCGCGTCGGTCTCAGCAACGCCGTGAGGACGCCCGCCGAGAACGCGCTGCCGAGATCGAGAGCAGTTCGACAGTCGTGGCCACGGTCAGCGTCGTCATTTATGTAGCGGCGAGTCTACTCGGGCTGGCCGCAATTTCGATCGGCATCTGGCGGGTGGTGTACGTCCTGCGCCGGCGTCGAGACGTCAGGACGCTGCGCGAGATCCTGGCGCGAAAGCGGTCTGATCTGACTGCGCAAGGGAGTGCCCTCGAAAAGGACATCGATGCGGAACTGCAAGCGAGCACGGTGCCAGAGAGCCGAGACGTGCTTAAGAGACTCCAGAAGCGTTCTCATGCCATTGTTGCCGCCGGCGAGGAGTCACTCGATCTTGCGGAGAAGCGCATCCAGGAGGATTGCGTCACTGCGGATGACCGCGAACCCCAGTTGTTGGAGGTGCTCGAACTCCAGGCCCTTCGACAACAACTGCGTCTCCATCAGCTGGCAGCCCCAGCCGGAGCCCAGCGGGCCACGGAGCAAGTGGCCGCGGTCCAAGCGCTCCTCGCTTCTATCGAGGCGGGTCTCGTTGCGGCGCGGGTCGCAGGTCTCGAGGTGGACTCCTCCGCGCTTGACATGACGCGTGCACAGATTGCGGCGCTCGCCGCGGAAGCCAAGAGCCCGGACCCCCGGCCGGAGTACATCGCGACAGGATGTGCCCGCGTTACAAGACTCCTGACCGCTGTCCACGAACTCATCTCCGAGGCCCGCGAACAGCAACTTCATCATCCCGGTAAGGGATGAGTCTTCAGGGACTCCTTCTACAACAATGGCCCCGGAGCCTCTGGCTGGCCCCGCTTCCTGGCGGAGCCATGACGTGATAGTCACGGACTCGCCAGGGTTGGGTTCCCCGGCTGCTACCCCTTCTTCGTGACACGCACATCCACGGTCAAGTCCTCCGCTCCGCCCCCGACGAAGATGGTCCCCGAGGTCGGGGTGGCATCGACGTAGTTCCTCCCCACTGCGATCCGGACGTGCTCGGTCTGGGTCAGGATCCCGTTCGTCGGGTCCAGCCCTTTCCAGCCCACCTCGGGGAGGTAGACCTGGACCCATGCGTGGGAGGCATCTCCCTGGCGCTGGTTCGGGTTTCTTGGCCCCGTGTAGATGTAGCCGCACACGTAGCGGGCGGGCACACCGAGGAGGCGGGCCAGACAAATGAAGAGGTTCGTGAAATCCTGACAAACCCCCCGGCGGTTCACGTAGACATCGAACGGTGTCGTGTAGATCGTTGTTGATCCCTGCCGGTACTTGTATTCCCGGAAGATGGTGGAGTTCAGATCGAGGAGCGTATCGAGCAAATCAAAGTCGTTCCTCTTGACAAAGCTCATCGCATAGTCGCTGAGTTCACTCAATTCGCTCTCTGGAAGCTCCTGGGGGAGAAGAAACGGTTGCAGGATTTGCCTTTGCCACGGCATCCAGACGAGGGGGATGGTCGTCCGGGCGTGCAGCGCCCGGAAGTTCATTGGGTCTGTATCCAGAAGCTCGACGTCCGACGCGGCCTCGATCTCGAGGACGTGGTAGGGCCGGTCGATCGTCACTCTCATCGAGCGATTCCCGAAAACGTCCTCGAACTGCCGCTTCTGGCCGTCCAGAAGCTTCTCGCCATCAATGGAGATGTCGAGGGAGAAACGATGAACGGTCTGGAGACGGTCGTTCAGGGGCTCCAGTCTGAAATTGTGCGCGCTCCTCTCAACAGCCTTGGCGTACTTGTAAACGGTCTTGTGGAGGACCGAGTAGCGCCTCACTTCGGCCTGGCTGGGGCGGCTCTGCACAGACTGCGCGGAGAGCAGGATCTGGTCTGGAATTTCATCGGCCGGCCCCTTCTCGGGCCCCACCTCGAATCGGATCTTCCCCTGCCGGATGACCAGAAGATGCCCCGGCGCCAGCTGTCTGAAGGGCAGAGCCGGGCCCGTTGCCGCCGACAGGGTTTCGGAACTCAGAATGACACCCTTCCGGCTCCGGATTCCCCTGCGCGTGAGGTTGATCTGGAGATCCGCATCCCCGAATTCCAGGGAACCATGAGGGGGAAGGAGTTCCCAGACGAAGACCTTACCCACGCTGTTGGCGTCCGCATAAACACAGAGGTCATTCCCGTCCGTGAAGAGGGTTGTCATGGAGCCAAACTGGTTGATCTCGGCAAACCACTGCCTCAAGAGTGCCGGTTCGACATCAGCCAGAGTCTTCCACTTGTGCAAGGCCATGCGGTTCATCAGCTCGCAAAACACCGTCTCTGTGTCGGTGGATCCCACCGGCTCGAAGGGCCCGTCCGGAGAGAGCGTCAACCGGTCTCGCAGGCTTCCGCCGTGTGCGAAGAGCCAGTCGCGTCCTCCCCAGCTGCGAACGAAGGGTTGCGTGTTCGCATCGCTGATGTGGCCCCACGTCGCAACCCTGATGTGAAGGATAAAGAGCGAAGAGGCGAGGTGTTCCCAGGCCCGGACCAGTTCGCTCCGGATGCTTCCCTCCGGGGGGGCAGGCTCCTTCAGGACGGCGGCGGAAGGTTCTCCCCCGGGGTAGTAGCCAATACCCCAGCCGTCGGGCGGCTTACGGCCCGGGCGGAGACAGTGCAGATCGAACGACGGGGCCAGTTCCCCCTCAAAAGACATCCCGAGGTAGTTCGGCATCCCTCTCGGCTCACTCTTGGAGAAGTCGGGGACCAGTTCGCCTGCGAGTCGGGCAGCCTCGTGGTCCCCCGCGCAGGAGCAGATCACGAACCCGGAAGGAATTGAAGAGCAAAGGTCAACGGTCTCTCACGCCCGATGGTGGGCATCATCGGGTCGTGTCCGCCCGCCCGGAGATTGGTCCCCGGGCGGCGTCCTACTCTGCCAGAAGCTCCTGCCCCACACCCATGCAGATCTCCGCTGTCTCGTCCACGACCCTCGTCAACAAATCGTGGACACGTCCCGACTCGAAGCTCCCTTCCTCACCGGCAAGCCACGTCTCGAGGTTTCTCAGTTGCTCCTGGCTTCCGCGGCCTGGAAGCTCCTCGTCGCAAGACGGTCTGATCTCCTCGAATCGATCGGCCGCCGAACGAAGCGCATGGAGGATCGACCTAGGGAATTTCGTGTTGAAGATCAGAAACGAGCCGACAGCGTCACCGTCCACCAGCCCCTGGTGGACCTTCATGAACGGCTCGAAACCCGAGCACGCCCGCAGGAGCGAAAGCCAGAGCGAGGTGTCGATGACCTGGTTCCTTCTTTCCATGAGCGTTAATGCGTGATGATGAACGTCCAGCGTGCGGGCCGTCTGCCCAGCCCGCTCCAGAAGCGCCCCCAGCAAAATGAAGTGCAAGGGGGTGTCGTGGAGCATCGTCGAATCGAGCAAACCCAGGCACAGGTGCGACACGTACTGAATGTGACGGTAAAACCCATAACGATGGCTTCTGTACTGCGCTTCGGCGCCCTCTCCATCGAACCAGAGGTAGAGTTCGTTCAGAACCTCCCAGACCTCCCGGCTCACGACTTCCCGGATGGAGCGGGCGTTGTCGCGGGCCGCACCGATGGAACGCCTGAGACTCGCGAAATTCTCCGGGTCCCAGCTCAGGTAACGCTGGACGAGTTCGCCGTCTCCCAGCGCGGAGTCCCCGAATCGAGCGAGAAACCTCGGCTCCTCTCCGGAAACGATGACCACCGGGTGCCAGCACTGGCGCGGTGTGAGTTCCCCATCCAGGCCCAAGTTCTGGGTGACGACGAGTATGCGCGCGGTCGATTCCGTTCTTTCCAGATACCGGCCGAACCAGAAGCAGTGGCCAGCGACGCGGGAAATCATGAGTGTCCTTTCTGGACCCAGGTGTCCTTCGAGCCGCCTCCCTGGGACGAGTTCACGACGTAAGAGCCCGGCACGAGAGCCACCCGGGTGAGTCCTCCTGGCAGAACCCATGGCCCCTCGCGGCTCGTCAAGATGTAAGGCCGCAAGTCGACCCGGCGAGGCTCGATGCGGCGCGCCTCCGGGTTCCAGGTCGGGCAGGAGGAAAGCTCGATCCTCGGCTGGGCAATGTAGCGTCTCGGCTCCGCCTGGATGCGGCGGCGGAACGTCTCGCGATCGTTCGCGCTCGATTGCGGACCCATCAACATTCCGTACCCGCCAGCCTCGTCGACCGCCTTCACGACCAGTTCCTGCAGGTGCTCCAACACATATTGCCTGTCCCTCTCGTCGAGACAGACATACGTGGGCACCTGCTCGAGGACCGGCTCTTCTGAAAGATAGAACCGGATCATCTCGGGCACGAACGGATAGATGGCCTTGTCGTCGGACACGCCATTTCCGATGGCGTTCGCGAGGGTGACGTTCCCGGCGGCATAGGCCCGGAAGAGTCCGGGAACCCCCAGAACGCTGTCAGGACGAAAAACTTCGGGGTCGAGAAAAGCCTCGTCCGTCCGGCGGTAGATCACGTGAACCCTTCGCGGACCGCGGGTCGTTTTCACGTAGACCATGTCATTGGCGACAAAAAGATCTGGCGCCTGAACGAGTTCCACGCCCATCGTGCGGGCGAGGAAGCTGTGTTCGAAGTAGGCCGAATTGTACGGGCCCGGCGTCAGGAGCACGACGCACGGCTTCTCGTCGGTGGCCGGGGACACCGACCGGAGGGTCTCCACCAGGCGCGCGGGGTAGAGATCGACCCGCTCGATGCGCGCATTCTCGAAGATCTGCGGGAAAACTTTCTTGGTGACGAGGCGGTTCTCGAGCACGTAAGAGACCCCGGAGGGTGTTCTCACGTTGTCCTCCAGAACCCGGAAGATCCCCTTCGGGTCACGAATCAGGTCGATCCCCGCTATGTGGATTCGCACTCCGCCAGGCGGCCTCACCCCTCTTGCGAGCGGCAGATAGTGCTTGGCCCCCAGCACGAGTTCTGCCGGGATTCGCTTCTCGGCCAGGATGCGCTGTTCCGAGTAGATGTCGGAAAGGAACATCTCCAGGGCCCGCACCCGCTGCTCGAGCCCCCGGTCCAGATGTTCCCAGTCGTGCGCCGAGACGATGCGGGGGATGAGATCGAAGGGGAAGATTTTCTCCGTCCCCCTGTTGTCCGCATAGACCGAGAACGTCACGCCCTGATTCAACAGGGCCCGCTCGGCCAGGTTCTGGTACTGCTGAAACCCTTCCTTGCTCGAGGAGTCGAGTGATGCAACGGCCGCGCGGAAACTCTCTCTCGGAAATCCGTTGCCGTTGAAAAACTCGTCAAATGCACCCGGAAGGGGGGTGTATCCACTGAAGAGACTCGATGGCAGGCTCTCACTCACACGTCACGCCCACTGGCGCTCAAACGCCTCAAATCGACAGTAAACCCACAGTTTGGCGCCGGAAATCTTCCTGTCTCTCGACTTCCGTTCCCATTCTTCACAATGACACGCTCTGATCTTCGGTCCGCGGCTTCTTCCGCGCGCCGGGGCAGACCTGGATAAGCACCGCCTCCCGGTTTCCATTGATGGTAGTCAATGGCGATCGCTTCCTTCTCATACTCCCACGTCACGGACAGCGGCTCGTGGATCTCCATCCCGGGGTGCAGCCCGGGATCCGGCGCGAAGGCCCGAAACCGGACGGCCACGATGGACGAGGCGTCCCCCCCATTGACAGCAGCGAGCGGATAGAGAGGAATCTCGTGTCCCCCCACGGTGATTCTCCCTGGTGACACTCCCCTCGGATGAGTCACGAATATCTCCACCCGGCTGGAGCTGGCATCGACGAGACGCGCCCCGGCCTGCTCCTGCGAGGCCACATCCCCGAGAAGCGGCCAGAACTCCAAGGCCGGGGTCAGCGTCATGGTGGCTTCTCCCGTCTTGACCCGGGCAATCGGTTCTGCACGCGTCTCGAGGATCTCCTCAAACGCACGGTCAAGACCGAATCCGTGGTCACGAAGGTCCTCCAGAACACAGCTGAGGTCGCAATGGAGCGCGTGAGGCAACGCGAAGCGGTCGTGGAGAGTGGATCCCCAGTCGACGAGCGGTAAAAGGAAAGGCCTCTTCACGAGCCGCGCGGCAATGGCCCGAAAGAGCGCCGCGATCGCCACGAGCCTCTCCGGGGACTCTTGCATCCGGAGCGCCCGGAACTCGACGACACCCATGAGCCCGCGCGGCCCGAAACCGGGGTTCCACAGCTTCTCGACGTTCAGCTCCGCCCGGTGCGAGTTGCCGGCCGCATCCACCAGAAGCGGGGCGAGCGCCTGCCAAAGGAGTTCGGGCGTGACGGCGTTCCCCCTCGATGCCAGAAAGTCGAGAGCCACACCCAGTTCCTCAAAGCGCTCCCTTACCCCCTCGTCCGGACGCGGCCCCTGACTCGCGCTCCCCACACACTCCGCCGCAAACAGGTAGGAGAGGGATGGGTGCCGGTTGAAGTACCGCAGGAACCCCGGGAGAAGCCACGGGACCTTCAGAAAAGGGCTCTCGGGACCGGTGGGACCACCCAGACTCAACTGTCCCCCCCCGCCGGAATCGGCTATCTGGCCGGAGTAGCGGTAACGAATGGGCGAAAGCCCCGTTTCCGCCGCGGACTCGAAGATCAGGGAAGCTTGCCGGTAGAAGTCCGCAAGATTTGGAGAGGGCGCCGAGTTGACCTCGACGACGCCGGGATCCGGAGTCACGGTGAGCAGGGCTACCGCCGGGTCGGGCGCCGGGACCGGTTGGGGGTCTGCGTCCAGGAGTGAATCGTCGACCGGCGCGGGCACACCTCCGGATTCGCGGGGCCACGAAGCGCCGTACGCAAACCGCGGAGCCGCTTCCCCCGGGTACTGCCGGCCCCTGAGCTTGAAGATGCGGACACCGCCACCGAGGCCTCTCGCCAGATTCCGCAGCAGAAGCTTCGCGACATCTTCCTTGTCGCCTCCTTCGGCACAGGTCAGCCAAGGAGCTTCCTGCGAGTCACGGCGGGTGAACGTGGGTTCTGCCCCGATCCAAATGGAGAGCCCCGCCCTTTCGAGGGCCTCGTCCTGGATGTTCGCGGCCCTTTTCATGTCCTCTCTCATTCGGTCATCTCTCCCTCCTCTCCCTCGGGCATGGGCCGGTCGAGGGGGAGACGCCGCAGGTCGAGCGTCGCGGGAGTCTCGGGGTGCATAAACGCGCGTTTGGCAACGGCGGGATACGGAGAGGGTCCCTCGAGGGTGAAACGCTGGGCGCGGCGCGCCGACGCCTCGAAGCGTGTCAGGGGCGGGAAGTCAAAAGCCCGTCCCTCAGGGTGCCAGACGTGATAGGCGCAGGAGCCCAGCGATCGTTTTCCCCACGTGTCGATGATGTCGAGCTTGATGGGGTGGTGGATTCCGATGTGAGCGTGCAGCGAGTGCGGTGGCGCCCAGGCCCGGAACCGCACTCCCGCGACGAACGTGCCCGACGGACCAATGGCGCGCAGGGGAAGCTGGTAACCATTGACAGCCACGAGGTGCCGCTCGGGGACGAGCCCATCCACCCGGACTTCGATGCGCTCCACGGACGAGTCGACGAAGCGCGCCGTTCCGTAGGGCGTCGTCTCTTCACCCAAGACGAGCCACGGCTCGAGGGCGTTTCGAACCTCGAGGAGCACATCACCCGCCGCCAGCCGGCCCGCGAGAGGACAGCGAAGCTCGAGAAACGCCGAATAGGCCTCCTCGGGGAGCGGGAGATCCCTGCTCTTTAGGAAACGAAGAACGTCCTGGAAGTCGTTCCAGAGGTAGGACGGAAGAAGGAAGCGGTCGTGGAGGGCCGTTCCCCACCGGACGAGCGGCGCCCGGTAGGGCTCTTCCGCGAAGGCGGCCATCAGCGACCGCAAGAGGAGCATCTGGGCCGAGATCATTCTCGGGTGCGGGGGCATCTCGAAGGCCCGCATCTCGACGATGCCCTGCCGGCCATGCGGCGTTTGTGGGTCGAAGAGCTTGTCAATGGAGATCTCGGCCCGGTGCGTGTTTCCCGAGACGTCCGTCAGAAGGTGCCGGAAGAGCTGATCGGCGAGCCACGGAGGCACGCATTGCCCGCGCACGGCAAACGCGTGCGAAAGAGCGATTTCCAGTTCGTACAGCGTCTCGTGCCGGGCTTCGTCCATGCGCGGAGCCTCGGACGTGGGCCCTACGAAGAGACCGGAAAAGAGGTACGACAGCGAAGGGTGATTCTGGACGAAGGTGAGGAGGCTTCCGAGGAGATCCGGATGCTTCAGGAACGGACTCGACAGTGATGTCGGCCCGCCGAACGTCATGTGGTTTCCGCCGCCGCTCCCGGCCATCCGGCCGTCCAGCAGGTACTTCTCCGAATGGAGACCGGCGTGGAGGGCGGCGTCGAAGACTCTGTCGACGAGGCCTGCGTGAGCCACAAAGGAATCCGTCGGGGGGATGTTGACTTCGATGACTCCCGGGTCGGGCGTGATCGAAAACCGCATCAGCGCGGGGGAAGCGGGCGGCGGATACCCCTCGAGCCGCACGGCGATGCCGGTCGCCTTCGAAGTGCCGTCGAGCGCCGCGAGCAATTCAAGGAAGGTCTCGGCGCTGGCGACCGGCGGCACGAAAACAAAAACCTGTCCCTCTCGCTCTTCCACGCACAGAGCCGTCCGGATGCCCCCCACCTGCTCTCGAGCAGCGAGCTTCTGCCTGAGAGCCTTCGGGATTTCCCGGCGAGGATCCGGAGGGGCGAAGGGTTCCTCCGCGGGCTCCGGAAGGATTCCTGGGCCCAGCGATTTCAGCGGCAGGCGCAGGCCGATCGGACTGTCCCCGGGAATCAAAAAGAGCCGTCCCCTTCGGAACTGCCATTTCTCGCTGCGCCACTCGCCGTCCGCTTGCAGAAGAGGAAGAACGTAGCCCGCTTCCTGCCGGAGGCCGCGGTCGAGAACCCGGGCGAGACGGCGGCGCTCCTCGGACCCGTCGATGTCCGCCCGCATCGGGTCGACATCGACGGGAACCCGCGCTTCCTCCTCGATGAAGTACCACGGGTCCTCGAACGCGGAAAGCAGGAACTCCGGCAGGCCGAGCCTTCCGGCAAGGGAGCGTGCAAATTCCTGGGCATCAGCCACTGTGGCCGAAGCACTCCCCATGGCCGGTGCCGTCCAGATGGGCGCGCCGTCTCGCCGGGCGATGAGGTCGAGGGCCCAGCGCGGAAGACTCTCGCCCGGGTAGAGCTTCCCCATTCGCTGCAGAATGACGCCTCCCCTGGCAATCCGGTCGAGCAAGGCCAGTCCGAGGCGTTGTGCCTGATCCCATTTAGTTGGGCCAAGGGCCCCGCTGTTCCACTCGGGAGCATCGGGGTGCTCCATGGAGTTGAACGTCGGCTCGCCTCCCATGGTCAGAACCACTCCGAGTGACTGCAGGCGCTCGTCGGCCCGTTTCCCCGCGGTCAGCAACTCGCTCCAAACGTCATCGGTGTAAGGACGGGTGGGCCGGGGTTCGTGTCCGAGACGCCCCACCTTCATTTCGAAAGACACACCCGTCGTGAGGGTGTCGGCGGTTCCTTCCAGGGGAGCCGCGAGGGCGGGCGAAGCCGTCGCCGCAAGCGGGATGTGACCCTCGCCGCAGAGAAGCCCGCTCGTGGCATCGAATCCGATCCAGCCTGCCCCGGGCAGGTAGACCTCGGCCCAGGCGTGCAGGTCCACCACGTCTCGCGAGACACCCCTCGGCTCGTCCGGGATCATCCCTTCATCGGTCAGCTGAACCAGGTAGCCGCTGACGAAGCGAGCGGCGAACCCGAGGCGCCTCAGGACGGCCACGAGCAAGACGGCGGAGTCGCGGCAGCTCCCCTTCCCGGCCGCGAGGGTCTCTTCCGGGGTGAAGATGCCCGCTTCCTCCCGGATGATGTATCGAACTCTCTCATTGACCCTGCGGTTCAGCTCGACGAGGAGGTTGACCGTGGGGCCTTCCCCGGGAAGCGTGCCCAGAAATTCCGAGAACAGAGGCCCCTCCGCGCCATCGGGACCGGACACATCGAGAAACGGCAGCAGGTCTCGGCGGGCCTCCTCGGGATAAGAGAAGGGAACCTGCTTGACGCGGTCGTCCAGGAAGAAATCGAAGGGGTTGACGGGCCGGATCTCGGCGGCGAGTTCCACGAGAATCTCTAAGGAGGGGACCCGGGTGCCGGCCTTGTAAGTGACCCGGGCGGCGTGGTTGCCGTACGGATCCTGCTGCCAGCGGATTTCACCAGGGGGATCGACCGTCAGACCGTACGACTCGATTCGCGCCCGGGTGTGAGTCGCGGGTCTGAGGCGGATCGTCTGGGGGCCCAGGGCAGCCGGAGCCGGGTACTGGTAGAGGCTTCGATGCTGGATGAGTATGCGCACGGCGTTTCGGTTCCTCTTGTGGCCAGACTCTGAGCCGGCCAAACCCGCCGGAGAGAGCATCTTTCATGCCGCCCTGTCTCAAACGCCGGATCTTCCTGTCAGCAAGGTGGTTACGACACGGTTCCGGAGACTCCCTCACTCGAACCTAAAGACTTTTATGTATGAACAAATGAGATTTCTCACGGAAACGTATGGACGCCACGGCACCGCTTCACATCCGCCAAGTCCGGGCAGTCTGAGCTGGGAGGGCTGGAGTTCTCACGGCAGTTCCCCTGCGCGGCTCCGGCTCCCAGGACTCGGCAGCTACCCCACAAACTTGTATCTTTTATACTGATCTACAACATTCGCGTAGAAAGACGGTCGCGGGCGGCACGGGCGAGATTCCATCGCGCCTTCACGTTACCGGGACCCGGCCGGACGGCTTGCCCGCATATATTGCCTGTCCCCTGTTTCCTCCCTGTTTCCTGGTTTCCTTGCGGAGAGTGTCGAGGTCCTGGCGAAGGACGTTCACGAACTTGAGAGAGAAGACGGCGGCGATTCTGCAGAGGATCTCGTCCTCTGCGAGGTCCTGGGGTTCGGGAGCCTCCACGAGAATGTGGTCCCTCCACCGGAAACGCTCGCGCCGTTCTCTTACCGAGAGTCCAGCTTCCCCAAAAACTAAAACGACTAAAACTGTCTGTCCCTATTGCCGTCCCTCTGCCTGAAGTCGAGACTGCTTCGCGGAGACGCACGCCTGGCTGGTGCCTTGCTCGATCACGCCAAACACGTGACGAAGGGCGACCGCGGCCCGCACATTCGCAAGATCCAGGGCGCGATCCTGCTTCTGGAGGGAGGCACCATCGACGGCGCGGAAATAGAGGGTCAGCGCCACGGCCCCACGACCGCCACGGCGGTCCTCGCATACAAGAACCGGCGGCACATCATCAACAAGTCCTACCAGAGTACCGCCGACGAGATCGCCGGGATCATGACCACCGGCTTCGGCCCGATGCGTTCGATCAAGTCCAGGAACCTGGCAGGCCGCTTTCCAACCTTCGGCCGCCCGTCTCCGGGGCCGCCCCCGGCTGGTTTCCCGGGGGCTTGATTGTTGTCTTCGCCCTCAACCACTGGACTCATTCGCACGCCCCTGTCACGAAGTCCGCCACAGCACGCGAAAGGAACCTCGCACCCGAAAGCCTCATCCGTCCATCTCTCTCGACCATTCAGTACTTTCCGGCCCGGGATGTCTCCGTGTGCTTTTCGCATGGACCCGGGCAGCCAGGCACCGTGCCCTGGCTGCCTGGGTTTTCCGCAGGCGTCCAGGGCTCTAGTTGACGCTCACCGTGTCCGTCGGCGAGGCCCCCCCGGCCGGTTGACTCATCACCGCGCGAAGTGTGACCGTGCCACTCCCCTGCCGTGCGGCCTGGAGGGTGATCTGCGCGCGCGTTTGTCCCGCGGGAATGGTCACTGTCCCTCCCGGAGGTCCGGGCAGCAGGGCGGCAGGCTGCGTGATGATCTGCACGATGGCTCCCCCCGGCGGCGAACACGAGAGCGTCAGGTTGACCGTGACATTCGCACCGCCCGCCACAGCCGCCTGCACGGCATCGAGCGTCACGGTGGGAGAACAGCCCGCAGCCGGGGGTGTCGTAGGGGCCGCGGGGGGCGCGGATGTGCCTCCGTCACCCGTGATGCTCACGGTAGCTGGCGTCGACACGACCCGCGGCCGCTCCGTGGCCGCCGTCAGGTTGAGATTCACCGAGTTCGCGAGCCCTCGGGGCGTGAAGGAAGTCTCGACAGACGAGGTTCCCGCCTGGAGGAGCGTTCGGGGGATCTGGTTCACGAACGCGGCCAGCGTTTCACCCGCCGCGCGGTCTGTCGTGCCCGGGGAACTTGCAGAGAAATCGATTCTCTGAGTTTCCTTGAGCGGGCACTCGACACTGACCCGCACCTTCACGGGCGTACCGGAACGCACCTGGGAAGGGGTCAGGCTCACCGCGACTTTACGCGGGTGGCCGTCGGTCGGGCAGGGCAGAGTCGGGCCCGATCCCGGTCGCTTCGGGTCGAGGATGGGCGACGGATCCGCGGGTCTCTTCGGAGCCACCGGCGTGATCTGGAGTTTGGGCTCAAGACCAGGGAGCCCGGGACCCGGGGCGCCTGGCTGCGAGAGCCCGCCCGGGGGAGTTCCCCGGACCTGAGGCGGGGGGGAGCCTGGATCTTGCGTTAATGCACTCTGTGGAGCAGACGCGAGTGCGACGGAAACAAGGAGCAGAAAGAGACTGGACGGGCAATATCTCGAACTCATATGACCTTCTCGACTTTTCGGGCAGAATAATCAGACGTTGATTCTGGCGCAAGAAGCGGACCGCTAAACGGGATGGCGCTCCGGGAAACGGCTCTGGACAGGCTCGAGGCCCTCGCACCGCTCCTTCAGAATGCGATTGCCCCTCTGCCCGAGCCGAATGCGCTCGGGGAGGCATCCATTCCGGTTTTCGGAGCGCGTGATGCGGCCCACTTCACTCGCATCCTGGGCATCGCCGCCAGTGACCCCGCCGCGGGCTGGATGGCCGCGACCGTGTTTCATTCCATCCTCCTCGTAAATCTCGACGTGGTGGACGCGGCGCGGGCCCACGGGGGCCGCGAGCGGCTCGGTGTTTTCAAACGAGGGCTGCTGCACGAAATCTGTCACCTGGCTCTCCGGTTTGCGGGCGTGCGCATACCCGTGAGGCTCGAGGAGGGACTCTGCGAGCACATTTCGCAGCGGCCTGCAACGCTCGAGCGCATCCCCGAGGGCACCTGGCATCTGGAGTCGTTCCGCGCCTTCGCTCTCGATTGCCGCGCAGGGGTGGCCGCCCCCACGCAACCAGCCTCCTGGAAGCCTCTCATCGAGCGGATCGCTGCCCCCCGCCTCGGTCTCACACTTCGCGATCGCCCGTGAAGAGGGAGATGTCGAAGTGTGAGGAATGCGATGACCTGAAGAGGCGCGGAAGGGGACTCCCGAGGGACCTCCTGGCGAACGGAGATTCGGGGACCTCAACCCGCCCTTTATTGACAAAATTGTCATGATGATGTAAGCGTCATAGCATGAGTCCAAAATTGATCAAGGGAGCAAGCTGATGAACGAGGAAGGCAACAAGAAGATGGATGACGGCCTGTCGCGGCGAGGATTCATGGGTGCCGTCGCCGGGGCTGTAGCGGCCGCTCCGCTTGCTGGAGCGTGGCTGCCAGCCGGCACGGCGCAAGCGGCGGAAGCGGGGAAAGCTCCGGCCATTCTGAAGCGGGGCCGCAACGCCCGGCCCAACATCCTCCTGGTGTTCACCGACCAGGAGCGCTACATCACACGCTGGCCCAAGGGATACCGGCTGCCAGGGCACGAGCGCATGCAGCAGAGAGGCGTGACGTTCCGGAAGCACTACGCTCCCGCCGTGATGTGCACCAGTTCTCGCTCCGTGCTCTTGACCGGTCTCCAGACCCGCGACACCAAGATGTTCGAGAACACGGACCTTCCCTGGATCGGCTCTCTCTCGACGGGAATCCCGACTCTCGGGCACATGCTGCGCAAGGCGGGTTATTACTCGGCCTACAAGGGCAAGTGGCATCTCAACAAGGAGTTCGACACGGACCGCCCGACACGGCTGTTCGAGACGGAGATGGACGCCTACGGTTTTTCGGACTTCGTATGGCCCGGCGATGTCCTCGCGCACACCCTCGGCGGCTACAAACACGATCACATGATCGGAGGAAGTGCGATCTCGTGGTTGCGCGAGAAGGGCAGGCCGCTCTCCGACGAAGGCAAGCCCTGGTCTCTGGTGGTGAGTCTCGTCAACCCCCACGACATCATGTACTTCAACAGCGATGCCCCTGGCGAGCGTGTGCAGGACACGGGCAAGCTTCTCATGCACGCGGCCCCGGCCCCTGGCCATCCGGCCTACCGCAAGCGCTGGGAGCATCCACTGCCAGCGAACCTGAGGCAACCCTTCGACGCGCCCGGGCGTCCCGGAGCGCACGCCGAATTCAACCGGGCGTGGGGCTACACGCTCGGAAACATTCCGCTCGAGGACGCGCGCTGGCGGCGTTTCAGCGACTTCTACTTCAACTCACTCGCGGCTGTCGACGCTCAGCTTCTGCGAATTCTCGACGAACTCGAGGCTCTCGGCCTCAAAGATGACACGGCCGTCGTCTTCACGTCCGACCACGGCGAGATGGGCGGTGCGCACGGGCTGCGCGGGAAGGGCCCGTTCGCTTACGAGCAAACGACCCACCTGCCCATGTACGTGTCGCACCCCGACGTGAAGGGCGGGCAGGACTGCGGCGCGCTCACCGGACACATCGACGTCGTGCCCACGCTCCTGTCGCTCGCGGGCGTCGATGCGGCGAAGATGGGAGAATTCGCGGGCCGCGATCTTCCCGGCCGCAACTTCGCGGGGGTGCTCTCCAACCCGCGAGCGGCCGGCCTCAACTCCGTGCGCGAGAGCGTTCTCTTCACCTTCAGCGGAATCAGCGCGAACGACAGCGAAGTCATACGCTTCGTGTCGGAGGCAAGAGCCGCGGGCCGCGATCCGAAGTCCGTGCTGAAGGAGGCGGGGTACCGGCCGAACATGAAGAAACGCGGCAGTCTGCGCATGGCGTTTGACGGCCGGTACAAGCTCACCCGTTACTTCTCCCCGGTAGAGCGCAACCAGCCGCGCGACCTGGACGAACTCTTCCGGTGGAACGACGTCGAACTCTTCGATCTCGCCAACGACCCGAACGAGATGACCAACCTCGCCCTCGACCGCGAGCGCCACGCGGAGGTTCTGCTTTCGATGACGCGTAAACTCGACACGGTCATGCGTGCCGAGTTCGGGCCAGACGACGGCGCCGAGATGCCGCCGTTCGAGGGCATCGACTGGTCCATCGACCGTCTGGACCTGTAGGGGCGGTTCAGTCGCGGAAGAAAGGCGGCGCGTCCGCGGAAACCGCGGGCAGCGCCGCGCTCGCGATGTTCGCCGCGGCAACCTTTGGCACGCCAAGAGCCTTCAAGATGCCGCGGGCGACGAGATCGGGATATTCAGGCGGGACCGTTTCGGTCGTGAGCGTGTGCAACGCGGCGAGGACCGGCCCCAGCACGAGATCGACGGCCACGCGCATTGGTATCTCTTCGAACCGTCCGTTCGCCATGCCGAGGCTCAAATCACGGGGCAGGTACTCTTCGAACAGGCCGCCGGCGAAAACCCCGCCCGGCCCCCGGCGAGCGATGAACGCCCCGAACTCCGGATGCTGATGGCCGGTCCGGAGGACGAGGCGGACACCGCATGACACACGCGCCGCGGCGTCGTCGTGTAGCAGAACGACCGGATCCACCAGCCGCAGAACCTGATTGCTCGCTTCCTCCGAAAGCGCATCGTAGAGTTCGCCTGGCGTCCGGAAATAGTTGTAAAACGTGCCTCGCGAAACGCCTGCCTCGCGAATCACTTCTTCGATGACCGCACCGGTTGCGCCGGAAACAAAAACGTGGAGGGCACTCTGCAAGAGACGAGTCCTCATCTCCCGGCGGCGCTTTTCGCCAACCCGGCTGCGGTGGCCGCCCTCCACAGCCCGCTTGCCATTCTTGTCTTCTGGTTCCTCGTCTTGTTTTCCCGGGCTCGCACTCATGACCCTGATAGCGTAAGGCACGCGCCCCCATTCCGCGAAGCCGCCACGAGACCATGGGCTGTGAGATCCCCGGCCTTTTCCCTCGGCCGGACCCCATTTGAAGAGGAAGTCTGAACGGCCTCTTGTTCTCCTCACCCCGCCGGAACAGGAGAAGGAGACGGCGAAGGCGGAGCAGACCCGGCAACAATCTTCAGCGAGCGCGATTCGGTCGACCCCGTGGGTTGTCCCTCGGAGTCGAGAACTCGAACACGCCAGGAAAGGGAACCGTCCGCGGCCTTCTCCTTCAGCCACGAAGGGGCGCGGTAGCTCTGCACGCCCTGTCCCAGAGTCGCCGTCAGGATCTCGGTTCCTGAAAAGTCACGAACCTCGAGCCGGTAGAACGAGGCCCCGGGGACCGCGGACCAGACAAAGACAATCGGCTCCCCCGCCTTCACTTCGGCTCCGGCGGCCGGCAGAAGAAGTCCCAGGGCCTCGCGAGACCCTTCGGGAGGCGCACTGCCGACGAAGTACTTGAGGACGGGCATCGGGAACCCAGCCACGCCCCCGGCCGGGATGATGCCGCCGAGACCTCCCGCTTCCACCGCGTTGGAGTCGGCTTCCCTCTCGGACGTCGCCTCGACACGCAGGAGAATCTGGTAGAGACCGGCCCCTTCCGTGGGAAACCGTGAAGGATCCGGGCCCCTCAGGCGGACTGGCCCCGCGCCGGGCGAGAGGAACACACTGAACCGGTCCACGAGCGTGTACCGGCGCTGCGTGCCTCGCAGAGACGGCGGCAGCGTGGCCTCGGTGAGCAGGTCCTGGCTCGTGGGCGGGTCCTCTCCGGGCCGCACCACTTCCCAGCGTCCCCTGAGCTGACCCGTTCCGTTGTAGGTGATCTTCGCCTCGACCAACGGGAGTTGGCTACCGGGCTCGACCGTCCCGACGGGCTGTTCGGAAAGGAAGCGCATCTGCACGTCCAGGAGTGAGAGCGGAACCCGCGCCGTACCCCCGGCGAGGCGGCACGTCACAGCCACGAACTCTTCCGGACCACCCTTGAGACTCCGGAACCGCCGGACGTAGAAAAAAGTCCCGTTCTCCCCCGTCTCGGCAAGCTGAAACGCCTTTCTCGAAACCGAGGGCGGGATGGACATCACGTCATAGAAGACGCCGCCCTGAAGTTTGGACTGGTCGTAACGGATGGGCAGTTGTCCCAAGATCGTCGTGGGGTCGCACTTCTGCCCGACGGCGGGTGCCGCGGAAATGAGCCGCGTGCACCAGATGGCCTCGATGGGCTCCTGGTCTTTCAGCCCGCCGAACGTGATGAAAACCGTGGTCGCCCCCTGAGAGTTCACATTGGTTCCCGTCGGGTTTCTCCAGATGGCGCTCTCGGCTGGCAGCGAAAACGAGAGGAGGGCGGTGGCCAGTGCCCCCGTAAAGAAGATCCGGCCGAAGAGAGGGAGAGAAATTCTCATGGAGCTTCCTCAAAACAGGCTCAGGGTCACGCTCGAAGAGACGGCCCACGCGTGCGACGACGTCGCGGTTTGGAAGATCTTGTCCAGGGCTTCGGAATCCTGGTAGGCGTAGCGAAGGAGGATCTGGAGAGCCATGGTTCTGAGGGTCGAGATTTTTCTTTCGATGCGAAACGTTCCGGCGATGTCGAAGAGGTTCGCCTCGGACTCGCTCGTCCTGGCCTCGTCCTCCGTCCGGGTGTTCGAGAAAGTCGAGGCGAAGGTCAGCGGTTTTGCCGCCCTCCAGGTCAGCCCGATCCTGTACTTTTTGGTCCGGTCGATCCGGTTTTGTTCGTCGCTGGCGGACCGGTCAATGGCGCCATCGAGGGTCACGTCGACAGCCGTCCCGAGATTGAGGGACAGGTTGAGATTATTCGAGGTGTTGAGGGAGTCCGCGTTCTCGCGCCCCTGTTGCCGGTTGTCGGTATCCGCAAAGGAAAGACGGTAGGCCGTCCGCCACCCATTTCCCGCGAACTCGAGTCCCGCCGTGTGATTGACCGAGACCTGGTCGGGGACAAAGCTCACGGGGAAGAGGCCCGCGGGGTCGGAACCGGTCTGGTGAACGCGTTGCACCGCCCAGGAAAGAGCCGGAACGAGAGGATTCTGGGTTCCCTCCTTCGTCAAGAAAAACGCGTTGAAGGGGAGCGAAAGAGCCCCGGTTGTCCGGTTCGACTTGTTCTTCATGACGGAAGAAAGGTTCGAAAGGTTGTCTTCCGAGAAGCCCTGCGCGAACTGCAGTCCGAAAACCCCCAGTTGTGCCGCAAGCTCAAGTGATTCCTGCGACAGGTCTGCTTGCGGCGTCGCGACGACCGTTCGGAACAGGGGATCGACGCGCTCGTGCTTGACCCCGGCGGTGACGGTGAGGGGCAGTTTCTCGGAGACGTTCAGCTCCTTGAGGACGTCGTATGCGGCCTCGATGAATCGCGCATCGCGGGTGACCTCCTTTACCGCGACTGTGGAAACGGTGGGATCGAGGAGAGGGTCCGCGGGGTTCGTGAAGGTGCTCCGGGTGTAACCGCCCTCGACCCTGAGCCTCTGGTTGGCCGTGGAACCGGCGAGCCGGCCCGAGAGTGCGGTGTTTTCTTCCCGGTCGTTGATCTGCCCCGAGTTGAACCCCGAGTTCGGGAGCCTTCTCGCATCCATGACGATCCCCTCGATGCGAAGAGCCCCCGGGCGTGAGGGGAAGATCTCGAAGGCAAGCTGCCCGGTGAAAAGGCGATTGTCGGCCGTTGCGAGGCCCGTGATGTTGTCCCAGCCGACGATGGAGGTGCTGCTGAGGGCGGCCCCGGAGATTTCGACGAATCCGATCGGAACTGTGGCCGTCAATCCCCGGCTCGCAAACGACTGGATGAGGTGACGGTGCGTGCCGAAGCTGACGTGCCCCACCCGGAAATTCATGGTTCCCGTCGTGAAGTCGAGGAGGTACCTCGAGAGATCCACCTTCTGTGCGTCCTCGCCCTTTTCCGAGAAGCGGAGGGCCTCCGGCCGGTTACTCACGCCGACGACGTTCATCGCGGCGGAAAGGGCACTCCTTTCCCAGGTGACACCTCCGCTCAGGTCGAATTGCCCGTTGAAGTCCTGGAAAGTCGTCCGCTCCGTTCCGGGCTCGGGCTCCGGATCCTTGTTCTGACTGAGGATTCCCTTCATGCCGAGGTCAATTCGCGGAGTCACCTCGACCTTGTCGAATCCCCCGGGGTACTTCACCTTGAGGGGAAACCGGGCCAATTCTTTCCACTCTCCCGATGGCTGCACGAGATAGACGACGATCTCGCGCTCGCCGGAAGGAAGGGGCATCTGGTGTCCCGAGTACCGCAGCCCCCTGGAGGTCGGCACCATCAGGTCGGTGCGATCCTCGGTCCCCACGAGAACGGCGAGGCGGCCTTCCTGCGCCGTCACGGGACGAGAGACGTTGACATCAAAGGAGCCTCTCCTTTCCAGGGAGGGCTTTCCCCCGGTGTCCAGCGACACCGTCAGATCCTCCGTGGCCGCCAGACCGCGCAGCGCAGAGCAAAGAACGGCAAGTAGCGCCCAAGGTCTTGAGCGGGACCTTGGTTGTTCAGCCCTTTCCTTTCTGTTGACCAAAAGATCACCTCCTCGCCGTCTTGACGCTCCCAAGAAACTGCACCCTCGGAACATCTTCAATCTCCAGATGTCTAGACGGCGGAGGATACGGCCTTCTTGTTTTTGAGACAAGTTCTCATGAGATCACTCTCGGGAGAGCCATTTGGGAGAATTCCGGAATTCAAGGAATTCAATGCCTGTCCCTTTTTCACTCAGCGCCAGAAATCTCGAGGTGGCCCCCCGGGCGAAGCACCCCCGGACTATCGCGTCTTATCAGGACCTTTCGCTTTCGTCGCTGGCTCCCATTCGACCTCCACGGGGACTACTGGCTTCAAGGAGAGTCCGGAGTTCCTCATATTCAAAAGCCTCGGCAAGTTCACGCAAGGTACTGGCCGTACGCGGATCCTCTGTCGAGAGGTTCTCCACGAGTTCGATCACCCGGTCGAGGTCGGCCTTTTCCACGGCAGCCTGAAGAGCGGAACGGAGATCCTCGGGGAGCGAAAGCGCGGGGGCTCGAGCTTCCTCCCGCGGCTCCGTGGCCAATTCGCTCGCGGCCTCCAGGATGTACTGGATCCCGAGGTAACGCCTCACGATCTCGAGCAACTCCGACTCACGAAAAGGCTTGCTGACGAAATCGTTTCCTCCGGCCTCTGTGACTTCCTTCCGGTTCTCCTCGAAGGCGCTCGCGGTCACCACGATGATGGGAACGCAACTCCCCATCTCGTTTCGGCGGATCGTTCGTATCGCCTCCAGGCCGTCCATCCCTGGCATTCTCAGGTCCATCAGCACGAGATCAGGAGGCCAGGAACTGAAAAGCTCGACGGCCCGGATCCCGTCATCGGCCGTTCTCACCTCGAACCCGACACGCCCGAGCATCTGGCGAAGAACTTCCCGGTTCGCGGCGACATCATCCGCAACGAGAATTCTCCGGCGGGTCTCTCCTTTCGCCAGGCCGGCGACTCGTGTCCCTTTCATTTCGAGAGGCACCGCGACCATGTCGCGAATCGTGACGGGAAGGGTCAACGTGAAGACACTCCCTTCCCCCACCCGGCTCTCGACGGCAATGTCTCCGTCCAGGAGCCGGGCAAAGCCCCGGCTGATGGCCAGGCCGAGTCCCGTACCGGAACCAGCATCACGGCCGCTTCGCGTCTGCTGGAACTCCCTGAAGAGCCTGGCCAGTTCTTCTTCGGCGATCCCAGGGCCAGTGTCTTCCACGGTGGCGATGAGAGTGAATCCCGCGCCCGGATCACCTCCCACCCGGAACCTTAGAGTGATCCCGCCTGCCCTCGTGAACTTCAGCGCGTTGCCGAGAAGGTTGATGAGGATCTGACGGAGCTTCTTCTCGTCGGTCACGATGAGCCGGGGAAGGCTGGCGCCCCGTTCGATCCTGAGAAAGAGCCCCTTTTCTTCTGACTTCATGCGGAACATCGACTCGAGATCCCAGACCAGACTGCCGAGGTCCGTCTCGGCCAGATTGACGTGCACACGCCCGGCCTCGATCCTGGAAAGCTCCAGGGTGTCGTTGATGACATTCAGAAGGTGCTCTCCTGCCCGATGGATCGCCTCGACGTTATTCCGGTGGGCGGGGCTCAACCCCTTCTCCCCGAGCAACAACTGCGAGAAGCCGAGAACGGCGTTCATGGGCGTCCGGATCTCGTGCGACATGCTCGCCAGAAACGCGCTCTTGGCCCGGTTCGCCGCCTCGGCACGCTCGCGCGCTTCGGCCAGTTCCGCAGTGCGGCTGCGCACGAGGTCTTCCAGGTGCAACCGGTACCGCATGAGTTCCTCGGCGATGCGTTTCATTTCGGTGATGTCGTCTTTCACGGCCAGGTAATGCGTGATGCAGCCGCCGGGCTGGCGAATCGGCGCAATGATGGCGGATTCCACGTATTCGCTGCCGTCCTTGCGCCTGTTGATGAACTCTCCCTTCCAGGAACGCCCGCCGCCAAGAGCAGCCCACATTTCCTCGTAGGTGGCCCTCGGAGTGCGGCCGGATTTCAGCATGCGCGGGTTCTGTCCAATCACCTCCTCACGCGCATAGCCCGTCGCCGTGACGAAGGCGGGGTTGACGTACTCGATGACGGCATTCACGTCGGTGATCATGATGTGTTCCGGGCTCTGATCCACCGCCATGGAGAGCTTGAGCAACTGTTCCTCGGCCCGCTTGCGTTCCGTGATGTCCGTGGCCACCTCCATTCTGACGAGGCGGCCGTCCGTCCACTGAATGGCCGTGTCCCGGCACTCGTACCACCGGCCATTGACCGAGTTCTGGAACTCCCATTGATACACTCCGGCTGGCTGGCCGTCTGGCGTCACGAGCCGCTCGTTGGTGCAAAACGGGCAGGGGCCATCCTGTTTCTGCTGAAGCGTTTTCCAGCACACATGGCCAGTGATCTGGCCAAAGGCCCGCTCCAGGAATTCGTTCACGAAGAGCAATTCATAAGTCTGCATGTCAGCGATGTAGATCGCCGCGTCAATGCTGTTCAGCACCTTCGTCATCCGCTGGTGGGACCTGAGGAGGGCCTCTTCCGCTTGCTTTTTTCCCGTGATCAACTCAGAGAAGAAGATGATTCCCCCTATCTCATCATGTCTATACCAGGGCCTAATCTCGTAGCGAACCCAGTCGAGAGATCCATCAGGCCTCGGCAGAAGGTCCTCCTCCCTTTTCATCACGGCTCCGGCCAGACAGCGCCGGTGAACTTCCCTCTGCTCCTCGGTCATTTCAGGGAACACTTCGTAATGCGACCGGCCCATCAGGTCTCGTTCACCGAGCCGGTAGTCGGTCCTGTAACGGTGGCTGGCAACGACGTACCGCATCTCCCTGTCGAACATGGCGATGGCTGCCGGGGCGTGTTCGACGAAGAGACGGAGTAACTGCTCGTTGTTCTTCCGTTCTTCCTCTGCCCGTTTGCGCTCGGTGATGTCGCGGGTCAGCGCGAACTGCGCGACGGGTTTGCCGCCCCGGTCCCGCAGAACGCTGGCCGTCAAAAGAGTGGGGAACACGCCGCCGTCCTTGCGAAGGCGGTTGATCTCGCCCGAGAAGTGCCCCGTTTCCGCGATCTGCCCGAGGGCCGGAAGCACCTCGTTCGCAAGCTGCTCCTCGGTGTGGAGCATGCTCAAGGACTTCCCCAGAAGATCCTCGACGGCGTATCCGTGCATTCGCGCGAAGGCATCGTTGAGAAACGTGAGCATGCCCTGCATGTCGGCCACGGCGTAGCCATCCAGGGACTGATCCACGCCGATCTTGAGGATCTGCATGAGCGCTTCCATCCGCTTACGTGCCGTCACGTCACGGGCCACGCCCTCGTAGCCGGTAAACAGGCCGTCCCGGTCGAATAGAGGCTGGCCACTCGCCGAGACGTACTGAAGGCTTCCGTCAGGACGCGTGAACGAGAACTCGAAGTCCCGGAAGAGCCGGTGCTCTTCCAGGACAGCCCGGTGCTCGTCCCACGAGCCATCAAGGGGCGTCGCGTCCGGAAGCTCCCAACGCCGGACACCCAGGGATGGCAGTGATTGCGAATCAACCGGTCGTTCCTGCCCTCCAGGCGCCTGGCCCCACCCGGCCGCCACCGCGGTGAAGCGGAAATCCGCGTCCTGGCGCCAGTACCAGTCCGCCGCGAGGCCCGCCATGCCGCGCAGGCGCTGGTCTTCGGCGGCGAGGGCCAACTCCGCGCGCTGACGCTGGAGCCACGTGGCAAGAAGCTGTGCCGTTTCGCAGAGCAAATGTTGCTCCTGGGGCAAGAGAAACGGCCTGTCTTCCGCATAGTAGACCGACACGCTTCCGCACGGCTCAGCCCCGAGTACGATCGGAGCGTGGAGGCCGTGCGACATTCCCTCCGTCCATCTCTCCGAGGCGAAGCGGCTGCCCTGTAATTCGACCACGGAGACGGCGATCTCCGGAAACTGCATGGCCGAAATCAGGTGCTGCACCGAGAGACGGCAAAGTTCTTCGGGAGACGCCGCATCCTGGGTATCACGGCGGATGGCGTAAAGACACGCCAGCTCTTTCATGCTTTCCCTAAGCGCCGCCGTCGTCTCCCGCAGCCGGTCAAATACCACGACGAGCGGACCCAGGATCCCCGCCATCGCCATGACCAGACCCGCAGTTCCCGCAGCAGGCGGCGTCGGGAGGATCTTCGGAATGTTCACGCCGAGAAGTGGCGCAACCTGCACCGCGATCGCGGTGAGGATGGCGAGCGCGCCCGCGCCAAAAGCATAGGCCCGCCCACACACCACCGCATAGGCCGGCAGCGGGGTGATCATCATCAGCAGAGCCGCGACCGGGTTTACCGACAGCGCCGTCGCGGGAAGGGCGAGCGCCGCCACGACCGCGACGAAACCGTGCATGGCGCCAGTGTGACGGCCGCGCAGTGCCAGCCACCGGCCGCCGAAGGCCGACGCGGCGAAAACGAGCAGGAGAACCGATGTCACGACCTTGTTCGCCCAGAACGGGAAGCCAAGAACGGTGCCGAGGATCGCCACGCCCCCCAGCACATTGAACATCTGGACGGCAACGGCGGCCGCGGGGTCGTCGATGCCCTGAAGCGGGACCGGCACGGTTGCGGCGGCAGGCCGTGAGGAATCAGCCATCGGTCACCTCGCGTTGCTGGCCTCTGGAGAGGAGCCCGGACCTGGAATCGCGCTCCCCTTTCGGCCACATCATCGTTAGCCCAGATCTTGGAGGCGAGAATGCTGTAGCTCTTTGGGCGAGTCGATTCTCTCCCTTTCCAGTGTAGACCTGGCATGAAACAAAAGGAACGCCTGTCCTGGAGGCCGTCCGCACCATGGAGCGGCAACTCCCGGCGACATCCGGCCGCGCGACGCCCGAGAGGCTTGTCAGGGAGCTTGGATAGGGCGTTTTGTCTGTCCCTGTTCCTTCACTTTTACTTCACAGCCCTGCGAAATCTGGTAACCGCCGCTCCGAACCCCTAAAGGCTGCCCTGGTTCTTGATTCTCCCCGGGCCCCGGGTTCTCTTCGTGGGTTCGGGACGGTCTTCGATGCTGGTGATTCTGAAACCAGACGAGAGCCAGCCCTCGGGGTACTGATCCGGCGGCAGGCCGCGCCAGATGCGCTCGAGGGCTTTTTCGAATTCCGCAGCCGTCTTCCAGCGCTTTGCGGTGTCTTTTTCCAGAGCACGGCTGACAACCGCCGCGAGGTTCGAGGGGATCTCGTCCCTCAGATTTGCGACTGGCTCGGGCTCGTCATCCAGAATCGCGTTCATGGTTGCAATCGTCGACCCCCTCAAAAATGGGGAGAGCCCCGAGAGCATTTCATAGAGAACGACTCCGAGCGCCCAGATATCTGTCTGGGGTCCCGGAGTCACCCCGGTGACCTGTTCTGGCGACATGGCATCAGGAGTTCCCAGAACGCGGCCATCTTCGGTGTGGCGCGTGGTTTCCGTGGTACGCGCCAGCCCAAAATCCAGGATCTTGGCCCTCCCGCCAGAAGAGACGATGATGTTCTCGCTCTTGATATCGCGGTGGACGATTCCAGCGGCATGGAGAGCGCTCACCGCGTTGGCAAGGTCGCACACGAGCCGGCTCGAATAGCCGATTGGAAGTACGCCGTACTGCTGAACGAGGGACCGGATCGTTGGCCCCGGCACGTACTCCATGGCAATGTAGGCTCTGCCGCCCGCCTCCCCCCGCTCGAGCACCTTGACGACACCCGGATGGTTGACACGAACCCCGATCTCCCCCTCTCTCACGAACCGGCGGCGCATGTCGGGCGTCGCCAGGAGATGAGGATGAATGAGCTTCAAGGCGACGAGCATTCGGGTATCGAGCCGCCGGGCTCTGAAAACGCTGCCCATGCCGCCCGTTCCGACCTGTTCCAGGAGTTCGTAGGGACCGATCACCTCGGTGCTCGCTGCCCGTTCCTCTGAAAGTGGCCGGTGCCTGGCAACGAACCGGGCCACGACGAGGTCTCGAAAGGAAACACGGTCTTCACAACGAAACAAGAGCCTCGATTCCACGAGTCTCGGAATGATGGCCCCGACTTCGATAGGGCCAAGCTGGAATCCGGCATCCCGAAGAGCGGTGATGATCTCCCCGACGGGCTGGGCCTTCTGGCGGCCTTGATCCAGGTGTCCGATCGCCGCGCTGACGGCGCGTTCGGCGGACGAAAACCGCGCCCACAGGGTCCCCAGGAACTTCGGAGGTGTGGTCTCCCACTCCTCGAACAGCTCCCGCAAGAGCGAATGAGTGACCCGGTGCGTTCGGTTTCTCTTGCACCAGGAGAGTAAAGCTGATCCGAGGGCTCGAATCCGGTCAGGCTCCGTCCCGGTTGCGCTGACGGCGGTTAGAGCCACTCCCGGGGCAAACCGCGCGCGGCTCCCGGCGGTTTCCACGAGCCAGTCAGCAGCACATTGCAGACTGGGCGGCTGGAGCCGGATGAGATTTGCCAGGCGCGCAAGCTCGGGCTCTTCGGCAGCCAGGAGAGAGGGTTCGATATCACGAATAACGATCAGCGAGATTCGTGGCCCCGCGCTGAGGATGAGGTTAGCGAGCGTCTTGCGTGCTTGCTGGGCGTCGTAATCACCCGTCCCGGGATCGTCTTCGATCAAGAGAACCGACACGTTATTTTCTAGCAGGATGCTCGAAAGCTCGGCAACGCCCCGCGTGAGAGCCAGCCCGTGGGTCCCGCCACCCGAGATCCGAATCGCCTGTTCGGGCCGCAAGGCGTTTCTCTTGACGAGGGCCCGAGCCACTTTTTCAAAGAAGTGCGAGCGCTCCGGAGCCCATTCTGGTCTTGCGGGAGGAATGAGAACCGGAATGACGTCCGTTCCGGCTCTCGATTCGAGAGCCGCGATGACGGTGCTCTTGCCGATCCCTGGCGGGCCCAGGAGAGCAATAACAGCATGCTGATTCCACGCCCGGCGGATCATCCCGAGTATCTCTGATACGGAGTCCTCAAAGGCGGGCAAGGGAGCCGGTGCCCCAGAAAGAAATGGATCGTCCGTGAATTCTCTGTAGCCGCCAGCAAGCATCTCTCTGGCGGCATAGGTCAGCTGCGCTTGAACCAAGGTGGCGACCCCGGCACCAGCTCTGAGCGTTGCCGGAAGCGCCGCCCCGAGCGCGAGGGCAAGGGCGGCAAAGAAAAGCAGGGCCGAGCGCCTTTCATACCAGATGGGATCAATACGGAACCGGACCCGGTTTTCTCCTCCAACACGCCCCGCCCGGTCCACGGCCCTGACAGAAAACTCGTATTCGCCTGGCGGCAGGCCCATCCACCGGACGACTCGCGTGTCGCGTGGCGTGGAGAACGCGGTTTCCAGTGGCGCGAGCTTCCACGAGATCGCAACGCCACGCGGGTCCCCAAACTCGACAATAGCGAGTTCGATCGAGGTCTCCTTCTCTCCCTTCGGCCGGTTGGCCGCGTTCACGCGCTCGATGAAGACGGCCGCTGGCGGGCGGGAAGGCTCGTCGGAATTCGGATCGAACCTGACGAGAGCGCCGACGAGACCAAACCAGAGGCGTCCCTTCGAATCCCGCATCGCACTGCGCACGACTCCCTCCCGGGCCGGGAGACCATCGGAAAACGTGTAAACACGCAAAATCCCGCCAGACTTCCCGGCGCGGACGATTCCCTTGTCGGTTGTCAGCCAGACATCCCCGGCAGGCTCTGGCAGGATCGCATCCACCGAGTTGTCTGGGATGCCTGTTCGGACCGTGTAGAGCGTCCGCGCACCCGAGGGCTCGAGCCGTACGGCGCCTGTCTGCGACGCAACCCAGATGGAACTGTCCGCCGCCCGGGCCAGGTGCCAGGGGCTTTCGGCCCCAAGTAAGTCCGAGAGTTGCGCGACGGTTTGAACCGTCAGCTTCCTGGTATCCACTGAATAAAGGGTGCCGCGAGAGGCAGCGAGTAGATGCGAGGGACCATCTTGATTCAGAACATCAATGGATTCCGAGCCGAGCGGCGAGGCCAGCGGCGAAACGAAACGCTCTCCCCTAACGACCCTGATTCCATGTGATGTCCCGACCCAGGTCTCCTCATCAGCGATCGCCATACCGCCCTGAATGGTCAACTCAGGTTCAATTCGGATTGAACGGAAAGCTCCCGCTGGATCCCTTCTGAGGAGACCCTTCGCCCAAGTGGCGTCGAGCCGTCCAGACGGAGAGACTGCCAGGTCACGGAAGCGGTCTGTCTTGGGGAGCCCTTGAGCCGCACTCCACACCTCGAAGCCGCCCTCGCGCAGCCGGGCAAGTTGTCCTCTCGGTGTGGAAATCCAGACATCGCCTTGACGGTCTTCGGCGATGGAAAGGGCAATCAGCTCGGAGAGGCCCGCTTCCTCCCCAACGACAGAAAACGGCGTCGGTGCAAACCGGAAGAGTCCGGATCCATCGCCCCCCATCCACACATCTCCCAAAGCCCCTTCTGCAAGTGAGACCACCCTGACACCCGGCAAGCCTCCAGATGGAGAGAGTGTGACGTCTTTCAGATCTCCCGTCATCCGGATCACGCCAAGCTGTGTGGCGATCCACGTGCTCCCTCTTGTGTCTGCAAGAAGCGCATCGATACGCGGATGCGGAAGAGGCACCGGTAGCTGGACTCCCCCGCCTTGTGGAAACGCGCGCCACAGTCCATCGGCGGTCCCGCACAGGACGCTCCCAGACTTCCTCTCCGGCAGAAGCACGTTGATCACGGGTGTCCCGGGAAGAATGACAGTCCGCTTTGCGGTCTCAAGATCAATTCGCTCGAGTTGGGTATTTCGGCCCACCCAGATTTCGTGAGGGCCCACGGCGAGAGCAGTGACAGGTTCTGAATCCCAGCGCCTCCAATGGACCTTCCCTTTTTCGAACCGGAACGAGGAGACTCCAAGGTCTCCACCAGCAAACACTCGTCCGGCTGGCCCGAGGGTGAGCCGGCGAAATGTCTCCCGCGCAATCAGGAAGAACTGCCGCCTGTCGTAAATGTAAAGAGATCGGCCCGCGATCCAGAGCCGGCCCGCGGGGTCCACGAGGAGCGCATCAATCCGGCGTTCAGGGAGGGCCCCAAGCGCTGCCGCGGAGCGGAAGAAAGACCCGTCAAAACGGGCAAGGCCCCCGTTTCGAGTTCCAACCCAGAGAAAGCCCGCACGGTCCATGGCAAGGGCTTGAACTTGGCTTTGCGGCAGCCCATCTCGCTCATCAAAATGTGCGACCGCAAGGCGTTGAGAGAGACCGGGAAGGGAAACAACAAGAAGGAGACCGCAGCCAGCGAGGCCCAGTGCCCGCAAAAATACTCCGGCCGCGCCGGGGGAGGGGCGGCATGCGCGGTTCAAGACTCCCCATTATAGGGAGGCAGCGCTGGTGGGGATGATTGGGGACTGGATGATTGGGGACAGACATTGAATTCTTTGAATTCTTGGAAGAGAGAGGGGCGAAGCAGGGACGGGAAGTAGCGGGAAGTAGGGACAGGCATTTTCAGCTGGGGGATGACTTCAGCTACGCATCCGGCGAGAATCCAACTCCCTTTGCAAGGAGACTCCGGATGCGAAAAATGAAGGAGCGGACATTCCGCACAGACGACGGTTGCGAGATCTTCTTTCGTCACTGGCCTCCCGAGAAGAAGAGCCTCTCGGCCGGGGCCGTCGTCCTGCTTCATCGTGGTCACGAACACGGCGGCCGGTTGGCTCATCTCGTAGACGAGTTCGACTTGCCTGCTTTCCATTTCTTCGCATGGGACCAACGTGGTCTGGGCCGCTCTTCCGGAGACCGGGGATACGCCCCGAGTTTTGCTCGCCTTGTCCAAGACCTTGATGCATTCATCCGCCAGATCAGACGTAAGTTCGACCTGGCCGAAGCGGAAATAGCCGTCATCGGTCAGAGCGTGGGCGCTGTCCTGGGCGCCGTCTGGGTGCACGACTACGCCCCTCGGATTCGCGCCATGGTCCTGGCCTCTCCTGCATTTCGAATCAAGCTCTACGTACCCCTTGCACGACAGGGACTACGCGCGATCGACGGATTCAAAAAACGGGCTTTCGTCAATTCCTACGTCAAACCAAGGCTCTTGACCCACGATCCCGAGCGTATCAAGACGTACAAAGCCGATCCCTTGATCGTCAGGCCGATCGCGATTAACGTTCTCCTCGGCATGCAGGAAGCAGCCTCCAGGGTGGTGGCTGATGCTGCGGCCATAAGAGTCCCCACGCAGATTCTCGTCTCGGGATCAGACTGGGTCGTTCGCAAGGGGCCCCAAAGGCGCTTCTTTCAGCGTCTGGGAAGTCTGCAGAAGGAGCTGCACGAATTCCCCGGCTTTTTCCATGACACTCTTGGCGAACGAGACCGAAAGGCGGCCGTTTCCAAGGCGAGGTCCTTTCTTCTGAAGTGTTTCGAGGCTCCAGTCGAGCGACGAACGCTTCTCGATGCCGACAAGGCTGGCTACACCAGAGACGAGTATGCGGCTCTTCTGAGGCCTCTCCCCGCGCTCTCCCCCAGGAGGCTCTACTGGGCCATCACAAGGACCAGCATGAAGTCGGTCGGGAGGCTCTCGGAAGGGATCCGGCTTGGCTGGCAGATGGGTTTCGACTCGGGCGCCATGCTCGATTACATCTACCGGAACCGGCCATCGGGAACAACTCCCGCTGGTAAAGCCATAGACAGGGAGTACCTCAACAGCGCTGGCTGGCGCGGAATTCGCACCCGCAAAAGGCATCTCGTTGAGCTGATTCGTCTTGCTATCGACCGTCTCCACAAGGACCTGATGCCCGTTCACGTCGTTGATGTGGCTGCGGGCCACGGCCGTTACGTTCTCGAGGCGATCGAGGGGCTGGAAAAGAAACCCGATTCCGTCCTTCTCAGAGACTTCAGTTCCGGGAACGTCGCGGCAGGATCTCGCCTCATCAACGAAAAAGGGCTCGGGCGGATTTGCCAGTTCGAAACCGGGGATGCCTTCAACCGCGAGTCGCTCGCGGCGATCCAACCCAGGCCAACCCTCGGAATCGTCTCCGGGCTATACGAACTTTTCCCCCAGAACAAGCCAGTCCTCGATTCGCTCATGGGCCTCCACGATGCCATTGAGGATGGCGGGTTTCTGATCTACACAAATCAGCCCTGGCACCCTCAGCTTGAACTCATCGCGCGCGTCCTGACGAGTCACCGCAAGAAGCAGCCATGGGTGATGCGCCGGAGAACCCAGCGGGAGATGGACGAACTCGTGGCCGAGGCGGGCTTCGAGAAAATCGACGAGCGGATCGATGAGTGGGGCATCTTCTCCGTGTCTCTCGCCGTTCACCGGCCGCGACTTGACTCAACAGGCCTCGCCACACGAACAAGTATCGCCGTGCCGGCTGTGGCCGCGATCATCGAAAGTGAGACCGTCAGGGAGCCGTCCAGCCCTGGCGTGACCGAGAAGCCGGTCAGCACGAGCGTCGAACCTGGATTCGCCGAGCGGCAACAACGCCTCTTGACCGAGCCGCTCGTCGCCTCCTGGCAGGGGCCAGGCGAGGGACGCAAGTTTGCGGCGGCGGCCAACGTCGGGCTCTTTGCCTCACTCAGCAAGCCTCCCGTCGTTCCTGACGTCTTCCTGAGCCTCGACGCGGAGGTGACGGAAGATCTCTGGTCAAAGAACAACCAATCCTACTTCTTCTGGGAATTTGGAAAGAGCCCCGAGATCGTCATCGAGATCGTCACGGGAAAAGAAGGAGGAGAGGCCGAAGCCAAGTTCCTGGCCTACCAGCTGATGCGGATTCCGCACTATGTGATCTTCGACCCGAAAAAGCTGCTCTCCGAGGAGGTCCTCACGGCCTTCGTCCTGCACGGTGCCTTCTATCAGAAAACGCAGGATCTCTGGTTCGAGGAGGCTCACCTGGGGCTTGCCTTCTGGACTGGGACGGTCGAAGGAATGGAAGGCACGTGGCTTCGGTGGTGCGACCGCGACGGAAGACTCATCATCGCCGGATTCGAAAAAACGACATCCCCGACCGCGGTCACGTCTCAAGACGCCATTACTCTCGAGAATGAACGCCAGAGGGCAGAAGCCGAACGCAAACGGGCCGACGAGGAACACCAGCGGGCAGAGCGCTTCCGGGCGAAACTGAAAGCACTCGGGATAGACCCCGACAGCCTGTAACGCTAGGGCAGCCCCTTTAGTTTCTCTCCTGTAAGGCGCTCGTAGGCTTCCAGGTAGCGTGTCAGGGTGCCGTCTACGACATCGGCGGGAAGTTTCGGCGCCGGGGGTGTCTTGTTCCAGCCAGTCCCTTCGAGCCAGTCGCGCACGAACTGCTTGTCAAACGAAGGAGGTGACCCGCCCGGCCGGTACCCATCGACAGACCAGAAGCGCGAGGAGTCGGGCGTGAGGGCCTCGTCAATCCAGGTGAGATTCCCTTGCGCGTCCAGTCCAAATTCGAACTTCGTGTCCGCGATGATGATCCCGCAAGACGCGGCATGGGCTGCCGCACGGGTGTACAGCATGAGTGTCCACTCGCGTAACCGGGCGGCAACCTCGTCCCCAACATGACGTGCCATCTCGTCGAACGTGACGTTTTCATCATGGCCTGTTTCAGCTTTCGTGGCCGGAGTGAAAATGGGCCGGGGAAGCTGGCTGGCTTCGAGAAGACCTGGCGGGAGAGTGACTCCACACACCCCGCCGGTCTTCTGGTACTCCTTCCAACCGGAACCTGCAAGGTACCCCCGCGCCACGCACTCAAACGGGATGACGCGGCATTTCTTTGCCAGCACAGCGCGGCCGCGCAGGAGATCCTCGTGCGCGCGAAGCTCCGTGGGGAACTCCGAGACATCCGTTTCCAGGAGGTGGCTGGGAACCATCCCGCCAAACATCTGGAACCAGAAGTTCGAGATCTGAGTCAAAATAATCCCTTTGCCGGGGACGGGCGGAGAAAGCACCACATCAAATGCGGAGATCCTGTCGGTTGCAACGATGAGAAGCGAGGAGCCCAGATCGTACACATCCCGGACCTTGCCACGCCGGGGTTCAGGGAGCCCAGGGAGATTCTGGACGCCGAAGTGAGACATGTTCATGGGGACATTCTAAGATCGGGCTTCCGTAAGGGCCTTCGGAGGGAAAACCGTGAGAGTCGAAATAAGAGATCAAGGCGGCAAAACACAAGTTAAGGATGCCTTTGTCATATTCCTGGCGAGCGACGAGAAGAAATTTCCTCACTCACTGGAAGGCCTGCCGGCCGAAATTCAGGCTGACTTCGAGAAGTTTGCACCAGCCGGCGCGGCCGGTGAAGGGGCGCTCTTTACCATGCCGCTGGCCGGCGGGGTTCCCGCCAGACGGGTTTACGCCTTTGGGGTTGGGAAGAGCCTCGAGATCACGGCTCGAAAGGCCCGGACGCTCTTGCGAACCGCCGTCAAGTCGCTCAAGAAAACCCACGAGATCTCTGCTGTTTTCGACCTCCCCTTCGCCTTGAAAGACATGAGCCCGGAGGAGGGCCGTCAGTTCCTGCTGCGAAGTCTTATCCTCTCGACCTACTCGTTCAGGAGGTACAAGTCGGAAGGAGAAGACGGCAAGCAGCCCGATATCGAGACGGTCGCCGTGAACCCTGAATCGGGGCTCTTTGCCGCCATCACCGCCGGGGACCTCGAGAAGGAAATCGCACAAGCCCAGGCTATCGCAAGCGTCTGCCGTCTCGTCCGCGACCTCGGGAATACTCCGTCGAGTGATCTTGGCCCGCGTGATTTTGCGCGGATCGCCGCGGAAGAGGCTCATTCGCGCGGACTCGAAATTACGGTGCTGGACAGACAAGGGATCGAAAAAGAGCGGATGGGCGGACTCCTGGCAGTAAGCCGAGGCTCCGCGGAAGAGCCCAGGTTCGTTATCTTGAAGTACCACGGAGGCCGCCCCGGTGAAAAGCCCATTGTCCTCGCCGGGAAGGGCGTCACTTTCGATTCGGGCGGCATCTCGATCAAACCATCGGAAAAGATGGGAGAGATGAAATGGGACATGATGGGCGCCGCGACCGCTCTCGGAGCCGTCCTTGCGGCCGCGGACGTCAAGTTGCCCATGAACGTCGTTGGACTGATGACGCTAGCTGAAAACATGCCATCTGGAACCGCCTACAAGCCTGGCGACATCGTGAGATTCAGAAGCGGAAAGACCGCCGAAATCGACAACACGGACGCCGAGGGACGCGTGATTCTGGCGGACGCTCTGGACTTCGCAAAAGACCTTGGGCCGGCCGCCGTGCTCGACTACGCCACGTTGACGGGTGCCGCAGTCGTTGCGCTCGGATTCGAGGCAGCAGCACTCTTTACCACGGACGATGGCCTGGCGAAGTCGCTGATTTCAGCAGGGGAACGAACCGGTGAACGCCTCTGGCGCTTGCCCCTCTGGGATGAGTACAAGGAGTACATCCGGTCCGAGTGGGCCGATGTCAAGAATACGGGGGGCCGCTGGGGCGGCTCGATCAACGGCGCCATGTTCCTCAAGGAGTTCGCGCCAGAAGACGCTCCATGGGCTCACATTGACATTGCCCCGACAGCGAACTACGAGAAGGAGCACGCGGGTTATCCCCCGGGATCGACATCCTATGGAGTCGCCCTCACTCTTCTCTGGATGCTAGACCGCGCCCGGGGCGAAGGTCGACTGGCTGGAGTCTAGCCGCCGTGCTGACCTCTCTGCGCGTTCGCGACCTCGCCGTTCTCGAGGATGTCGAAGTCTCCTTCGAGATCGGCCTCACGGTCTTGACGGGAGAGACGGGCGCGGGCAAGTCACTCGTCGTCGATGCGCTTTCATTGCTGGCTGGCGACCGCGCTGACGCCTCTCTGGTGAGGGCAGGAGCCGAGCGCGCCGTTGTGGAGGGAGCTTTCGAGACGAGTGACCCCGCCGTCATGGCTCTTCTCTGCGATGCCGGTCTTGTGGAAGAACAGGGGGAAGCCGGAGCCATCGAAGTGGTCATTCGTCGCGAGATCGCCAGGGGCGGGAAGGGGAAGCTCTCGATCAATGGATCTCCGGCGGTTCTGAAAACGCTCGTGGAATTGGCGCCCAGGCTGCTTGTCATATATGGCCAGGCCGGAGCGCGAGAACTCCTGGATGCCTCGGCGCCCCGGGATTTCCTTGACCGGTTCGCGGGTCTTTCAGAGCAGGCGTCGCTGACGAGATCTCTTTTTACCCAGTGGCAGAGCCTCGAAGAGAAGAGACGCAGGCTTTTCGAGATGTCCGCGGATGCGGGACGCCGTCTCGATCTTCTCGAATTCCAGATTCGCGAGATCGACTCTGTCAATCCGAGGGATGGCGAAGAAGAGACGCTACAGACCGAACGGTTGGCGCTCTCTACCGTTGAGAAACGCGGAAAGCTGATGGGCCAGGCAGGAGCGGCACTCGAATCCGACGACGGCGGTTGTCTTCCTGCGCTTGCGGCGGCACGCAAGTCCATGCAAAGCCTGGCTGATTTCGATTCTCTGGCCAACGGATGGATCCAGGCGCTTGACGAAGCCGAGGACAGGCTTTCGGATATCGCGCGGTCGGTTGCCCGGGAGTTGAGCCGGCTGGAGGCCGATCCGAATCGCCTGGCCACCGTCGCGGAACGCCTGGATGCACTGGCGAAGCTCAAGCGCAAGTATGGCCCAACGCTCGCGGAAGTCATGGACTACCGCGAGCGAATTGGAAGAGAGCGGGACGAACTCTCGGACCTCTCGGGGAGTCTGGCTCGCGCGGAAGAAGCCGCCAGGAAGGCCCTTTCGACGTTCCGGAGCGAGTCCCTGCGCCTGTCGGAAGCGAGAAGGAAGGCCGCGCCCAGGCTGGGATCCGCCACCGAACGCCACCTTCAGGATCTCGCGTTTCTCAGGGCATCCTTCAGTGTGGAGTGTTCTTTGAAGGGAGATGTCGACAGCCCCTTCGAGATCGATGGCGAGCGCGTGGCGTGCGGTTCGTATGGCATCGACCAAGTTTCTTTCTCTTTTGCTCCTAATCCGGGCGAGCCTGCGCGGCCGCTGTCCAAGATTGCATCCGGCGGAGAGCTTTCTCGCGTCCAGCTGGCGCTGGCCGCCGCACTCGATTCCGGCTCCCAGAAGCTGGACAGACCATCCGGGAGAGCGCTCGTCTTTGACGAGGTCGATACGGGAGTCTCGGGAGCGACAGCGGCCGCCGTGGGCCGCAAACTGCGACAGCTCTCGAAAAACGAACAAATCTTGGTGGTCACTCATCTGCCGCAAGTCGCCGCATCTGGAACCTCTCATCTGGCGGTAAAGAAAGAAGAATCAGCCGGGCGGACGAAAACCACTGTTCGCGCGCTTTCTCAAGCCGAGAGAATGGAGTCAATTGCAGCGCTGCTGGCGGGAGCCGAGGTGAAAGAAGCCGCCAGGGAACACGCCCGGCAGCTCCTAGAGGGGTTTCTGTCGCAGAGCTGAAGTTGGATCCGCCACAACACATGGGAGCAGATCTAGGAGAGGTGTGACCACTTGAGGGGCGAGGTGGCTTCGATTTCCGAATCGCCACCGGTTGCGGTCTTGCCACTCTCGGACGAACTCTCTGCTCCCCAAAATCCACCCCGTACTCCATGGCTGGGCTGACGCCGATCCCTTCTCGGTCATTTCGGCCAGGAGGATTCGGTAGTTTGCCTCTACAAAAGACCAGAGTTCCCTTCTTGCCGGCGCAACGCGCGTAATACCCCACCGAGCGATGTGGCCACCGGCAACTGCCTCCGCGAAGCCACAATAGGGGTAGCTGGCCGGATCGGTGACAAGCCCAGCGCGCACAGGATTTAGGTCGATATAAAGGGCCATGATGGCCAGAGTTCGCTCTTCCCCCTGAACGATGATGCTCTTGAAGCGCTCTTCCCAGAGGGTCCCCTTTCTGCCTGCCGTCCGGTTGAAGTGAGCGCTGAAGCGCTGTTTGAGCGACTTCATGAAGTTGCTCAGGCTGAACATCCGGCGGGTGTAACTCTCCATGAGCTTCCGCGCAAGTTCGTGAAGCCCTTGCGCGCGAAACGTTTCCAGCCTGGCTTTGACCTTGTTGGCATCCTTGCGGGAGTAGAGCGCGGCAATACGCTCCAGAGCTTCGGTCTCGGATATGGGGTGCGGCTCGGGAACTTCGAGCAGGAGGTGAAAGTGATTCGACATGACACAGTACGTCACGACGCGAATGCCGTAGAAAGTCTCGCAGCGGCGAAAAAGGTCCCGAAACAACTCCTTTTCGGAGTCGCCCATGATGAACCTCCGGTCCACCACGCGCGAGATGCAGTGGAAGAACCCCGCCTGAGACCCATCGACAGGAAACGCTCGAGCAGTCCGCATGCAGAGAGTCTACCCTTTCCCTGGCTATGTTGTCTGTCCCTGTTATCCCAAATATGTTATCTTACGCCTGTGCAGTGCCCCATCTTGCAGGCTGGCAAAACCAGCGTGGCCGAGTTCACCCGCAGGGCCACGGTACGAGGTGAAGTTGTTGGAATGGCAACGGATACGGTCTATGGCCTCGCTACCAACCCACTCTCTCCCACAGGCGTTGCGAAGATATTTGCAATGAAGGGCCGGGCTGAAAGAAAACCTCTACCTGTTCTCATTGGGTCTCTCGACCACATCCCCCTCCTGAGTATCGAGCTGACCTCTCGCGTCAAGAGTATCCTGGAGTCACTCTGGCCCGCGCCGGTCACGGTCATCCTCCCCATTACCCGCCAGATCCCGGCAAGCCTCGGAGAAGCAACGCTGGCCGTTCGTCTGCCAGCCCCGGCGTGGCTCCGGTCGCTGCTCGCCGCAACGGGCCCGCTGACCGCCACGAGCGCGAATCTCAGCGGACTCCCTCCAGCAATCACTGCAGCGGACGTCGCCAGACTTTTCGGAGAGCACCTCGCCCACGTCATCGATGCCGGCCCGTCCACAGAGCTTCGGCCCTCAACGCTTCTCGATCTCTCGTGCTTCCCCGCGCGCGTCCTGAGGGACGGCCCCGTTCCTGTCGATGTAACTCATTTATAATCATGGCCTTACGTTTCAGACAGAACCTGTGGAAATCCTTGTGAATACGTCCCCTCCGATGTCTCCTTAACCCCGGTTTAACAACGGTTTGCACCGCGATGCACATATTCCTGTGCATCGTGAACAGCCGTTTCTGGTGTAGGATCCTGGGGGTTTCTGGTCACCCAATCGATTCCATTTGTGAACAAGCCTCGGAGGATTCTGGCCATGTCCAAGAAACTCGTCTTCATGACTCTCGTTCTAGCTGCCATCGAAGCCACCGGCGCGGATACCGTCACACAGGCAGCTAAACAGTTTCCTACCAAGGAGTTCTCTCGAGTCACTCTCGCTGGCGGACAGCGCATTGTGGATGCCGTACAACTCATGGAGGCTGAGAGCGGGGACCCGGGCCGCGTCGTCCTTGTGGAGAAGGGCGTGGTGAGCCTCGCAACCGACGCCGAGGTAGAGGAGTTCGAAATTTCCGACTCCGCTCCTGAGATCAGGAGGGCAGCCTCGGACGTCACGGTCAAGGTGAGATTTGGAACTGGGTCGTTCAGCCGCAACGTGCAGGCTTCCGGGCGAGTGGGGAGCTTTGTTGCCACATCGAGACAGACAGAGCTTCGCTTGAAATACGTGGCCATCGCGGCCAACGAAAAACAGGACGTGCAGTTTGCCGTCAGCTGGCGCTTTTACGATGGTGGCCGGCTTCTCGACTCGGGCGCCGAGATCATCCGGCTCGGCAACGCGAAGCCCGTTCCCCTCACCCTGAAGGGGGCTCGTGCCAAGAAAGTACCGGCCGAGGCCGACATTCAGATGGCCTCTCTGCCATGAGCTGCCCCTGGTTTACCGTTTTCGGGTCCCGCCGAAAGTATCGCAATCCCGGATTTCGCCAGTCGAATAGCCCTTGCTGAACCACGCCATTCGTTGGTCAGAGGATCCGTGCGTCCAGGATTCGGGATTGACATGACCGGAAGCCTGTTTCTGTATACGGTCATCTCCCACGGCGGCGGCCGCTCCCAGGCCTTCCTCAACATCCCCCTTCTCGAGAAGGTCTCGCTCGGCCGTTGAGTGCGCCCAGATGCCGGCCAGGCAATCCGCCTGCAGTTCCATCCGAATAGAAAGTTCATTCTCCAGGTCTGGACGCATCCGCTGCTGCTGCCTGACCTTCTGCTCGATCCCGAGGACGTTCTGGATGTGATGCCCGATTTCGTGAGCGATGACGTAGGCCTGCGCGAAATCCCCTGGAGCCCCGAACCTGGACCGCAGTTCGTCATAGAACCCGAGGTCGATGTAGACCTTCTCATCCCCTGGACAGTAGAACGGCCCTGAAGCCGCGTTCGCAAACCCGCACGCCGAGTTGATCGAATTCCGGAAGAGGACGAGTTTGGCATCCCGGTACTCCCCTCTCCCGGCCACGAACTTCTGCCGCCAAGTCTTCTGGACGTCGTCCAGGACAAAGGAGACGAAGTCCGCGCGCTCCTCTTCCTCGGCCGTGGTTTGGGCCGGAGCGTGCGGGACCCCGGCTCCAACGCTTGCGGAACCCATACCTGGGTCCAGGAGAGCAAAGAAGTTCTTCCGAAAGACTAGACTCAAGACAGCCAGCAGGATAAAGCCGCCGCATCCGAGCCGAAACCGGCCAGGAACGAGGCCTCCCCCTCGCCCCTCGCCTCTCCTGTCCTCAAGGTTCTCGCTGCGTTCTCCTCGCGTCCATCGCATAATTTTGCTCCCGCTCCGCCTGCAGGATACCCCTTTTCAGACGCCTGGACGCCCCTCCCTGAGCCCCTGGACCGCAGCCGCAAGCTGAAGCGTAACCTCTTCAATTGACCCTTCCAGCGTCAGCGGCCTGCCGACGGTCACGGTACAGAAGAACGGGACCGGAATCCACTCCCCCTTGGGCAGGCTGCGGCCCATGTTCTCGAGGTAGACGGGCACGACAGGCAGGTCCTTTGAACCCTGAATGACGTGGGCCGCCCCCTTCTTGAAAGGCGACATTCCTTTTTGGTGCATCCCCCGCGTGCCCTCGGGGAAGATGATGAGGCCCTCACCTCGCAAGAGCGCCTCCTTCAGGATCTTTCGCGGATCGTTCTCGCGGCTTATGCCCTTACGCGGTATCGGCAGCGTGTTGAAAAGCGTTCGGGTCAGGGCGGAAACCAGGTGATTTACCTCGAAATAATCCGCAGCCGCCACTGGCCGCACGCGCCACAAGTCGCTGGCCGGAAAGAGCGCCAGAAGCGAAAGCGTATCGAGATGGCTCGTGTGGTTCGCAACCAGGAGAAAGGGGAAACGCCCGGGCAGATTCTCACGGCCCTTGATCCGCAGCCCAATGAAGAATGCAAGAAACGGCCTGGCCGCCAGGATGAAAAAGGCCCTCTGCAAAAAGTCTTGCAGGGAAAAGCGGCGTTGATTCTCTTTCATTGCTTCGGAAAGTAGAAATAGCGCACGTAGTGCAGAAACACGGGGGCGGCCCAACAGAGAGAATCCATCCGGTCGAGGATCCCGCCATGCCCCGGTATCAGGCTGCTGAAGTCCTTCACGTTGAAATCCCGCTTCACCGAACTCATCACGGCCCCGCCAAAAAAACCGATGACCGTGACGAGAAGCGCCACAAAAAACGTCTCGCCCATGCCAAAGGGGGTGAGGAAACGGATCCCCAGACTGCAAGCCGACGCCGTTAACACACCCCCTATCAACCCCTCCCACGTCTTGTTTGGACTGACCGAAGGGATGACCTTGTGCCGGCCGAGTGTCTTTCCCCAGATGAACTGCAGAACATCGCTCATCTCCACCACGAAAACCAGGAAGAGGGCCAGCATCCTGCCGTCCACCTTCGAGCCCGGAAGGGCCGGCGAGACCGCGAGATAACAGATGTGAGACAGACCAAATACGAACGCCATGAGCCCCCACTGCAACTCGGAGGCCGAAGCGACGAACCCTTCCGTGTCTCCCGCCATCACGAGCCGGATCGGCAACGCCAAGAACATGTAGACCGGGATGAAGATGATGAACATGCCGTACCAGCCCGTCCATATCCAGTAGTACTGAACCGGGATCGAGAGAAAGGCCAGCACCAGCGCCCCATGGTCCGCCGCCCGCGTGGGAAGCAGCGTGATGAATTCCTTGAGTGCCCAGAAGCTGACAACGGCGAAAAAGACAATCACCGCACCTCTCCCCAGGAAAAGGACGCCGAAAAAGAGGGAGGCCATCACCCACCAAGCCCACGTGCGGGTTCTGATTTCTGACCAGTCTCTCTTGGGCCAAACCAGCCGAAGCACCACATAACCCAGCGTCGCCCCGAAAAGGACGCCGAATACGATGCAGGCCATCAACCCGAGAGGGTCCGAGGCGAATGCAGAAAGGTGCGCACTCATGACCCCGCCTTTCTCAGAGCCCCGCGTGACCGGTTCCACACCGTCACGGCCATAAGCACCGACGCGCTCCAGAAAACCCAGTGCCAGTACCCCATGATCCGGGGCCAGAAAGGATCAAGAACCACGAGAAGCCCAACCAAGAAGGCCCTGTCGCTCTTACCCATTGGTCCCTGGTACTGCCTTTCATTGCAGATCACCTGACCGAGCACCCCGGAAAACTCGGTGAGCACGGCCCCCAGCGTAAACACAATCACGGGCCACAAAAGCCTGGGAACGGCCAGCGCCAGGGGGAGGTAAATGAAGATGTCGGAAAGAACATCACTCAGCTCATTCAGAATCGCGCCCTTTTTCGTTGCCATTCCGAGTTCTCTTGCCATCATCCCGTCAACCGCATTGAGCCCCATCCGGATCAGCAGCCAGCCGGGCAAGACAAGCAGAAGCAAAGGCACCCAGACGGAAAGAGCAACCGCGGCTCCCGCCACCGCGGATCCAAGAAGACCCGCGACCGTTACCACGTTGGGCGTTAGCCCGAGACGGCCAAGCCCGTGAGCGAGAGGCCTGAGTAAGGCCTGAAATCGAGGTTTCAACTCGTAAATGGATGGCATGAGTGGCGAAGAGGTTATCTCAACTTCCCCGATCCTGGTCTCCTCCATCACCACCGCCACATCATGCCGGGTCAAATCCTGAACCAAAACACCCCGCATCCATGGTCATCAGCTGACCCAGCGGATCACTGAATGACCACTCATTCACCCGAGGTTCCCAGTGTTTATGCGTCTTTCTGCGGTTCCCTCCGGTGGCACGTTTCTTGACTGAACAGCGGCTCAGTCGGGGATTTGGGTTAACGCGGGAAGTAGGAGGGCAGAGATGAAGAAGTTCCGGTGGCTCCTTGGGGTATTGGCGATCGTGGCCGTGAGCGCGGCGCTCAGTTCGCCAGCAACGGCCCAGAGCACGTACACCAAAACGAAGTACCCCATTGTTCTGGCGCACGGAATGGCCGGGTTTGACGAGCTATTCGGCGTGCTTGACTATTGGTACGCCATCCCGGGCGACCTCAGGTCGGGCGGGGCCACGGTCTACGTCACCCATGTCAGCTCATTCCATTCCACCGAGGCTCGCGGCGAGCAGCTTCTCGCCCAAGTCCGGCAGATCATTGCCTATTCCGGTTGCGGGAAAGTGAATCTCATCGGGCACAGCCATGGGGGTCTGGACATTCGCTATGTCGCAGCCGTGAGACCAGATCTCGTTGCATCCGTTTCCACGATCGGATCTCCTCACAAGGGTGCCGACCTCGCGACCTTCCTCAGAGCCAACATGACATCCGGAGGTTTCAGCGAAACGGTCCTTTCCCTCTTCGCTGATTCGCTCGGGACGCTTCTCGGGCTCTTGTCTGGGTACACGACCCCGCAAGACTCGGTAGCCGCTCTCAGCGCGCTCTCCGCCGCCGGAATGGCCCAGTACAACGCCAAGTACCCCCAGGGCGTCCCCACGACGTCCTGCGGCAGCGGCGCGTCCGTGGTGAACGGTATCCGCTACTACTCCTGGTCTGGAACCAGCAAGGTCACGAACATCCTGGACGTCTCCGATTACGCACTCGGCCTCTCTTCGCTGGTCTACTCCGAGGCAAATGACGGCCTCGTGGGACGCTGCAGTTCCCATCTGGGCACCGTCCTCAGAGATAACTACGGCATGAACCACCTGGACGAAGTCAATCAGCTCCTTGGCCTCGTGAATCTCTTCGAAACGAACCCGAAGAGTGTCATCCGTTCTCACGCCAACCGCCTGAAGAACGCCGGTCTGTAAAGATGAGGAGATGTGAAATGAAGAGGCTTTTCATCACCGCTCTCTTGGTTGTTTCCGCCGCCCTTCCCGCCCTTGCAGCCGAACGGCCCGCAATCGGCCGTGAACGTGAGAAGGGACGCGAACGCGCCCTTCCTGCCTCTCTCGAGGGCAGTGAGATGGATGGAGCGTTGACTCTGGATTCCAGGGGACGGTTTGTTCCCAACGAAGAGGCCATCCGGCTGTTCGACTACTACCTCACCGCAACCGGCGAGGAGGATGCCGCGACCATCAACGCCCGGATAACAGCGCAAATCGAGCGCCGGCTTTCCGGTCAGGCGCGTAAAGAGGCCCTGACTCTCTTTTCTGACTACCTTCGTTACCGGGAGGCAGCCCGCAATCTGAAACCCGTCAACACCTCAGACCCCCAGTCTCTCGAGACTGGATTTGCCCAACTCCAGGACCTCCGGCGCGACGTTTTCGGCCGCCAGCGGGCTGAACAGCTCTTCGGCAAGGAGGAACTCGAGGCCCGCCAGGTCATGGAAGCCCGGCGCGTGACGGGCTTGAAGAAGGCCGCGGGAGAGAACATCTCCCTGAAGGCGGCCGCCGCTTCGCCCCGCGTTCCAGAGACACTCGCCCCACTCCACCTGGCTGCAGAAGAGAGCGCTCTCGTGGAAAAGGGAGCTTCCGCCGCCGAGATCAGAGAACTGAGAGTCCGGGTTGCCGGCATCGACGCCGCAAACAGGCTGGAAGCCCTCGACCGTGAAAACGCCGCGTGGAGCGCGCGCATGGCCAGTTACCGCGAGGCCCGCAACGGAATTGAGGCGGGGACCATCCTCTCGGCAACCGAAAAGAACTCGGCCATCGAACAACTCCTTGCCGAGCGCTTCAGTGAACAGGAGCGCCTTCGCGTGAGAGCGCTCGACCGGATCAACGGACTAGACGAGTAAGACCGAAAACCCCAGGGAGCCCAAAGAAGAGCCCGGCTGTCTACCGGGCTCTTTTCGTTTCATCCAACTCTCCCCCACCCCTTGAGAACGTTCTCTTTCACGAAGGCATCAAATAAGCTGACAGCTTGCTCCAGGAGATCCGTGACGCGGATCTCCCGTTCGAGCGGTGTCTTCCGGTTGGGGCTGAAATCCGTGTAATAGACGACAAAACCGGGGTGGGTCCCTTCCTCCTTCTTATTCGTCTTGAAGAGGAGGAACTTCCGCACCATCGTCTGGCCTTTTTGGACCTTGGTATAAACCTCTCTTCTCAAGACTTCGCTCTTTTTCAAAACGAGCGAGCGCGCATCACGATCGAGCCCCGCGACCTCAACCAGATCAGCAACTTGCCGCACCGGAATGTCCTCTTGGCGCGGCCTCTTGTCGTCCCTTTTGCGCACGAAGTTAGGAGAGATGGCACTCACAAAGGGGAGCCTTCTCACAATTTTCCACCGGCTCGCCGCGCCATCCCAATCCAGGACCATCCGGTCGATCGTCCCGAGACGTGACGTTTGCGTGATGAAGTCCAGGCACTTCACCTCGATCACCCACTCGGGACGCACCATCTGGTACGCGAGATGATCGGGGTTGATCTCCGCGTAATCGCTCTCGGCCGCCAAGTCCTTGAGATCTGACAGGAAGTTTCTCCGCTCGTCATCCGAATACCCCCCGCCCACACGCGCAAAAACCTGAAAGGTGCCATCCGGGCGCATCAGGGCAACCAGCAGATCATGAATCATCCCGGTTCTGTCATCCGTCCCCTCGGAGTACCCCACGACGGCGGCGTCGACCGTAAACACTGGCTTGACCTTGAAGATCCCCGCGGTATCACTCCGGATGACGAGCCCCTCGTTTTCCCCTTCTTCGACCCAGGTCCCGAAAAGCTCCTCAATTTCGTCCACGGTTTTCGCCGGCACCGTTTCAACAGGCCGAACGAGAGTCCCTCTTCCGAATACGGTTGAAATGAGGTCCCACACGTCCCGAAAGGCCGGCGATGGGCTCGCTCCATTCCATTCGAGAATGTCGAAAACAGCGAAATTGAGTCTTGCGAGTTCGTCCGCGGAGCCTGGCTGCCGGGCCACGCGGCTCACATCATGAACCCGTGGCCGCTTTCCATCCGGCCTCTCGAAGTGAAGCTCTCCGGCAATGAGCGCCTTCTTGACGCCGCTTGCGGCCAGGAGACGCGAGGCTTCCAAAAGAAGCGGCAGACCGGTCCGTACGGTGCCTCCCGGGTTGACGAGAAGAGCCTCCGAGGAATCGAACACCAAGACGTTGAATTCGCCGTCGATCTTCTTGCTGACGTAGTACTCACCCCTGGAGAAGCGTTTACGCAGTTCCCGGTGATCCAGCGGGGCCATCCGGTTTCCAGAGATCCGGCGGTACTCCTGAACTCGAGGCAGAATGACAGGGTCGCCAAGGGCCAGCGCGGAACCAGAGCGAAAGTCACCCAGCTTGATCTCGAGCCGCGTGCTATCGACGAGTGGACTCATGCTCCCTCCCCCGCTTTCCCGCCAGGCGCCTTCAACTCCATGTTCGAGAGGTGAAGGATCAAGCAGTACTTCTTTCCCTGCGTCCGGCCCTCGAGAAAACCGCGGTAAGCGGCACCGCTTCTCTGGAAGACGAGCGGCTGATTTGCCTTCGGCCCAGCGCCAACCAGCAGGAGGCTGTCCTTCTCCTCGAGTTCCTTGGCGATCCCATGGAGAAATTCGTACGTCAAGCCGCTCACATGTATGAGTTGCACCTTGGAGGCAAAAACGAACCGGTTGTAGACGTCTTTCTTTTTGAGGAGCTTGCCAGACCACCTGAGGGCAATGTCCGTGGAGACATTGGATGTGGCCATCTTCTTCGGACGGCGCTCCTTTACGGACCCGTCCGGGTTTCTGAGGACCTCCCACTCCTCGACCCGGTGAACGACGTGCCGGTCTGGATCAACGTAAACGCGAGAGACATCCTTGAGGTAGCTCCCGAAGGTCTCGATGTCAACCTCCGGGTCGCCCGCGATGAGAAGGTCCGCAACCTTCTCCAGACTTCCGGCGGCCTCTACCAGCGCATCGGTGTCCCGCTCCAGAGTCGCCTTCAGGAGCCGCTGATTCGAAACCTGCCGGAACGAGGAGTCGACCCACCTGACCCTGAGAGCCGATGCCACGCTCCTGGTGCCCACCTTTGAGTCGTGGCCCTTACTGTTACAAATATTAATGGTTCCCATGGAGTCCTCACATCATCCCAAAGTCCATGCCATCGTCGTCCACTGCTTCGTCTTGCCCGGCGGCCGGTTCCGCGGCCAACTCCTCAAAACTCACAAACTCGAGCTTCGCCGGCTCTCCCGTCAACATGAACGGAACGCCCTCCAAGTTGAGAAGCAGAAAGGCGGTGTCTGCCTCGATCCCACCCCGGAAACTGTAAGGAAACGTGAAGATCGTTCCCTTCCTCAGCTCCTCGATCACGCCAGGGTCCACCCCTTCTGGCTCTATCTTATAGACTGCTCTAATGTTATGAGACAGAAGATCCTCGATACTAGCCGTCTTCTCCAGAGGAACTGGAGCGGAATAACTAGACGGCACTGGTACGAGAACGTTCCCCGAGGCATCGACAGGCGTCAATTCGTTCCTCTCCACAAAACGGCCATCAGCGGAAAGCAGCACGGAGGCAACGCCTCCCTTTCCAATGAGGGTCCGGCCATCTCCAGCTAGTGTCGCCATCTGGCAGACACGGCCGTGCTCGTCCAGGACTTCGGTGTCGATGTACCCGTAGAGATCCGCGCGATCGACCTTCTCGAGCGTGAATGGGGCGTCAGCCCCCTGAAAACGGAACAAAAGAGGTTTTCCCATGGGTCCAAGCCCTCCAAGATCTTATGGGGATCCTAGCAGAAGGGTCGCTGGCGAAGCCGCCCGTTCTGCGCTAGGCTACACACACCTGGGCCCGTTATTGGGGTTCGGTTTTTCCAACTGAAAGGTTCAACCCCAGTGCATTGTTACGGAACTTCAGAGGAGATCTGCGGTAGCGTCCGAAGGAAACATGCGAGTGAGCACGGCGTGATCACAGGAATCAAGCAAATTCGAAGATTCAGCCGCATCGAAACGGGGTGCCGGCGTGGCGCGCTCACCTCGATCGCTTCCCGGAGGCCTTAGATCGTCCGATTTCCGTTACCCCGAAACCTCGACTTCCCTTCTTCCTGCAGCCACACGACTAGTCGTATATTTGTGGAGTAGTTTCAATGAGCAATCCTGGCAATCATTCCAGAAGGGGCTGAACGGGAGTGTCCGAGATCCCCTGCCCCAATTGCGGAGAAGCCATTCTTCGCCGCGCTATCACCACGCCCGAAGAGCGGACCCTCGCATGGAAGATGTGTCTTAGGAGCCTCTTCACCTGCCCGGCCTGCAATTGGCGCGGAGGCCGCTTTGTTTTCAGAGATTTCGTGGGAATTGCTCCTCTGGTCTGTGGCAACTGTGGCAACGACTCCATCGTGAGAACAGACCCGAAAATCGATGAGCACCGGACCCTGACATGGTGGGTCGGTCTCAGTTCTTACTTCAGGTGCCGAAAATGCGGGTGGTATGGCTCCCGGATGGCCTTTTCGCGGCGGCGATTCACGACCTTTTTCGAAATCTTCCTGATCATGACGATCCTCGGCGTCCTGGCTGCCTTCTTCGTCGCCCTGCCCTGAACTTACCGCTGAGACTTGGCCTGATCCTCTTGACCAGCCCCATGCCGTGAGTCTCAGGCGCCGCAAAGAGGGATAATTCCCGCGGGAGGTCCGCGATGCAGTCTATTCCCGCCAGGGTCTTTCTTGCTTCTTCCCTTCTCTTGCTCGTGGCTGTTGTCTCGTTTCCCGCGTCAGCCGCGTCCCTGGCGGTGCCCGTTGTCATGGACATCCAGACGCCGGCCACCAGATACCGTACCGAGCTGACGATTACGAACCGGGGCACCTCCGCCGTCCAGCTAAAACTGGCCTACAAGGGATCGATCGGCAGTGCCTCTGGAACCGTTTCCGAAACGGTCTCCGCAGGCAAGCAATACACCATCCCCGACATCATCGCCTGGTTACGGGCGAAGGGGATTCCCCTCCCGCTGGATGGCTCCCCCCAGCTGGGAACCCTTCTTGTCACCCTTCCCGAGAGCGCGATCAGCGCCGTTTCTCTCGTCGCGCGCACGGCCAGCCCGACGGGCGCGCCTTTCAAACAGGGGTACGCCGGTATCGCTTATCTGGGCACACCGGCCAGCCGCTGGGCTACGAAGACCGCCATCATTTACGGCCTCAGGCAGAATTCCCGCGACCGCTCGAACCTGGCTGTTTACAACCCCACGCAATCGGTTGCGACCGTTCGCGTGACGGCCGTGAGCGGAAACGGTGACGGCCGCCAGGCCGTCATCGCGCCGGCGGAAACCCTTGTCCCCGGAGGCTTTAAGCAGTGGGATAAGGTGTTGGATCTGGCCCTTATGACAAACGGATGGGCCCTTGTCGAACTTCTCTCGGGAGAGGCCTTCGGTGCTTATGGTGTGGTGAACGATTTCGGCACGAACGACGGTTCGTTCCTCGAACCGGTGGCCGACAGCCCGTCGCGAGCCAGGCGTGTTATCCCCGTGATCGTCGAACTTCCCGAGTGGCAGACGGAACTCGTTCTGACGAACCGCGGTGAAAAGCCCGCGACTGTCACTCTCGATTACCGCGAGTCCCTTTCTCGCGCGCTCGGAGAAGGCGGAAAGACAACGCTCACGCTCCAGCCGCGAGAACAGCAGATCATCACCGGGATCGTGGATTTCTTGAGGAGCCGCGGGGTCCCTATTGGGCCGCCTCTTGCCGGAAACTACGCCGGAAGCCTGCGCATCACGGCGAATGTCAGCAGTCCAGAAGACTTCTTTGCGGGCGCGAGGGTCTCGTCCACCACTTCTGACGCTGGTGCCTTTGGCGTGTTTTTCCCGGGCATGACTGACTCTGCCCTGGCCAGCACCGAGGCGTATGTGACTGGGCTCAGAAGCGACGCGTCGGTACGGTCCAATCTCGCTGTCTTTCACGCCGGGGAGGCGGATTCGGGCAGCCTTGAACTTGAAGTCCAGGCTTTTGACGGAGACGTGACGGGAGCCCCTGCCGGAAAGACCGAGAGGCTTCACCTGGATCCTGGTGACTGGTATCAGCTCAACGACCCCTTGCGGGACCGCGGCATTGCCAATGGCTGGTTTCGCATTCGCAGGATGACGGGAACCGCCCCCTGGAGCGCGTACGGCGTCATCAACGACGGCGCGTCCTCGACCCAGGGAACCGGAGATGGAGCTTTCGTCTCCGCCGCGGCTTCCCCTGCCACGAGCGCGCGAGTAGAGCCAGGGGACCTCGAGTACTTGGGCGCTTTTCGCCTGCCCCAAGGCGGAACCCCGCCCAAGACGTTCGATTACGGCGGCAATGCGATGACCTTCCGGCCAGGGGGAGACCCTCAGGGAGTCACGGATGGCTATCCGGGCTCGCTCTTCGTGACGGGCCACGACCGCATGCCGTACGGGGAGCTTCCAGATGGAAGCCAGGTGGCCGAAATCTCGATCCCGGCCCCGAGCCTCTCGCGTGATGTCACCTCTCTCCCCGAGGCAACCATCATCCAGGGATTCTCGGATATTTCCGGAGGGCTCTTCCCGAACCTCGACGAGATCCCGCGAATTGGCCTGCAATTCCTCGATCACCGCCAGACGGGACCCAAGCTTCACATCGCGTGGGGCCAGCACTTCCAGCCCGAGCCGCCCGTCCCATCTCACGCGTCCTGCGACCCGGCGCTCTCAGCTCCATTCACAACCGGAGCGTGGTTCATAGCGGATCAAAACCAGTACGCCGTCAACGATTACTTGATGGAGATCCCGGCCAGCTGGGCAAACCTCCACACCGGGGGACAAGTTCTGGGAACCGGGCGCTACCGGGCCGGCGGGCTTTCGGGCATGGGCCCGGCACTCTTTGCCTACCGCCCCTGGGACGAAGTAACAGGAGTGCCGCCCTCCCCGGGAGGCCAGATCTCTGCAACTCCCCTTCTTCTTTATGCATCCACCTATCAGACCGACCGGATCGAGCGCTGCATCAACGGCTATCAGCACGCTGACGACTGGCAAGGAGGGGCCTGGCTCACGACAACGTCTGGAAAGACGGCCGTCCTGTTTGCCGGGACCAAGGCGGTCGGACCCCGGTACTGGTACGGGTGGGTGAATCCGCTCGGCCCAGATTACCCCTGTGTCGACGCGGAACACATCGGCGAGTTTGACGTCTGCCGGATGGCCGATGGCAACCCGTGCCCGGCTTCGGAGCTTGTCCCCTGTCAGAACCCCGCCTCCGAACGCGGCTGGTGGAGCAGCGAGACCGTGGCACGCCTCATCTTTTACGACCCGGCCGATCTCGAGCGTGTCGCTTTCGGCACGCTCGCTCCGCATGAACCTCAGCCTTACGCCTTCCTGGATATCGACAACCGCCTCTACCTGAACCCCTCCCGGATTGACGAGGCGGAACTCGGCACCGGCGTTCAACGGCGTTACCGGCTCGGGGATGTGACCTTCGACCGCGAAAGCGGGTTCCTTTACGTCCTCGAACTCTACGCTGACGGCGCGCGTCCCGTCGTTCACGTGTTCTGGATTCGCTAGACAACCCTGGAAGAAACCCAAGCCGCATAAACACGATGAGCTTCCTCACGGTCTTTCGGAGATCTAGAATTCACTCCCTGGAATCGGAGCAGAATTCAAACGTCCTTTTGTGAAATACACGGGCCTGCCGCCCTGGAGACACGTCATGCTCTTGCCATCATTTGACTATCACGTTCCTCACAGCGTCAACGAGGCGGTTGAGATGTGGGGGCAGCAGCCCGGAGGCGTTTACATGCTGGGAGGAACCGACATCCTGCCCCAGATGCGAGCCGGAAGAAGACGCGCCACCCGGGTGATCGACATCAAGAGGATTCCCGAGATTCAGGGGATTCGAGAAGAGATGGACGGGAGCCTCTGGGTTGGCGCCGCCACACCCATGGCGGCGGTGGAAACCCATCCGGCCATTCTCGCGCGCTACCCTGTCCTCGTCGAATGCTGCCAGACCGTGGGGGCCTGGCCGCTGCGGCACCGCGCCACTCTGGCCGGGAATATTTGCAATGCTTCCCCGGCGGCCGACACCGCCGTCGCCCTCCTCGCACTGGATGCCAGAATTCTCACAGCCGGTCCCCTGGGCAAGAGAAGTCTCCCCATTTCAGACTTCTTCAAGGCTCCGGGCCATAGCGCCCTCACAGAAGGTGAACTCGTGACAGCCATCGTCCTTCCTCTCGAGTCGTCGGGCTGGCGCGGCCGGTACCTCCGCCTCTCCCGCAGGCAAGGCATGGACTTGGCCACGGTTGGGGTCCTGGTCGCGGCGTCGCGTGAGAATGGACACTCCCGTCACCGGATCGCCCTCGGGGCCGTGGCTCCAACTCCCATCCGCGTGCGGGAAGCCGAGGTGCTCCTCGATCGAGAGGGAATTCCCGGCGCAGCCGCGGAAGCGGCGCGTCTCGCCGAAAGGGCCGCGAGCCCCATTACCGATGTGCGCGGATCAGCGGACTACCGCCGCGAGATGGTTGGTGTTCTGACCGAGCGCGGCCTCATGAGCTTGAACTGAGCGAGGGCAACGATGCTGAAGACAATTAGCGTGGCCATCAATGGTGTTCTCGAAACCGCGGAGGTCCCGCCAAACCTCTCGCTTCTCCACTTCCTGCGCGAGAACCTGAATCTGACTGGCGCCAAGGAAGGCTGCAACGAGGGAGAATGCGGGTCCTGCATCGTCCTCCTGGAAGGAAAGCCGGTTAACAGTTGTCTAACCCTGGCCGTCGAGGCCGACGGGTTGAACGTGACCACCATCGAGGGGCTCGGGAGCTACCCCAAACTCCATCCTCTCCAGAGCGCCTTTCTTGCGCACACCGCGGTGCAATGCGGGTTCTGCACCCCCGGCATGATCATGACGGCGGCAGGCCTTCTCAACGAGAACCCGGATCCTTCCGAGGATGAGATCCGCAAGGCCCTCTCGGGAAACCTCTGCCGCTGCACGGGGTACCGTCAGATCATTGACGCGGTCCTCGATGCCGCCGCAACCCTGCGCCAGAAGACCGCCGTTCCCGAGGAGGTGACGGTATGACGGCAACACATCATCCAGTCGGGAAGAACGTCCCCCGCACGGACGGCCTCGAAAAGGTCACCGGCGCGGCCCTCTACACCGGAGATCTCAAATTCCCGAGACTGCTTCACGCGCACGTCATCCGGTCGCCGCTGCCTCACGCGCGGGTGCTCAACGTCGATTTGGAGAGAGCGTCGCGGGTTCCCGGAGTGCGGGCCGTGGCTTCTGGCAAGGACTTCCCATTCCACACCGGGATTTACCTGAAGGACCAGACGATATTCGCCACGGACCGGGTGCGGTTCGTGGGAGACCCCATCGCCGCCATCGCGGCCGAAACGCCGGAAGCCGCCGAGGAGGCCGCGGCCATGGCTCACGTCCAGTACGAGCCTCTTGAATCCGTCTTCGATGTGGCCAGAAGCCTCGAGCCCGACGCGCCCCTCGTTCACCCGGGCCTTGGAAACTACGAGTGTGTCCCGTGGATCACGCCGAAGGCCGGCACCAATATCTGCAACCACCTCAAGGTGAGAAAGGGCGACTTCGAGAAAGCCCTCGCCGGCTGCACACGCGTTTTCACCAACACCTTCGACGTTCCACAGGTTCAGCACGTTCCCATGGAGCCTCACGTTTCCGTGGCCCGGGCAGACCTCTCCGGGAAGGTCGAGGTGCACACGTCGGCCCAAAGCCCCTTCACGGTTCGCCACCTGCTTTGCGCCTGCTTCGGTCTCTCTCACGGGGACGTTCGGGTGCATGTCCCGCTCGTCGGCGGAGGGTTCGGCGGCAAGGCGGGAATCAATCTCGAGCCCATCGTGACGGCTCTGGCCATGCAGGCTCGAGGGCGGCATGTCCGCCTCCAGGTCGACCGCGCCGAGGAATTTTATGCCACGGTCGTGAGACAGGCGCTCACGGCCACTCTCGTCACGGGCGTGGACCGTCACGGTAAAGTGCAGGCCCAGAAAATGCTGTACTACTGGAACTGCGGCGGTTACGGCGGTTACGGCGTCAACATCGTGAGAGCGGCGGGCTACACGTGCGGCGGAGCCTACGAGTTTCCCAACGTCTGGGGCGACAGCATCGGCGTCTATACCAACCGCCCTGTTGGCAGCGCCTACCGGGGTTTCGGAATGCAGGAGATCCACTGGGCTCTCGAACAGCAGATGGACATGGTGGCCCACGGACTTGGCATGGACCCGGTCGAATTCCGTCTGCTGAACTGCCTCGGCCCCGGCAAGTCCACCGTCACCGGACAGGTCCTCAACGAGTATTCGGGGCGCGTTGACAAGTGCATCGCCCGTGCCGCGGAGATGCTGGACCTCACAAGGGAGCGTCCCCGAAAGCCCTATCACGGGAAAGGGATCGCCTGCGCCGTCAAGGCTCCCGCCATGCCAAACGATGCGGCCTCTTCCGTCATTCTCAAGTTCGCCGAGGACGCCACCTTGGAGGTTCTGATTTCTGGTATCGACTATGGCCAGGGACTCATGACCATAGCCGCTCAGTTCGCGGCGGAAGCACTGGCAATCCCCGTCGAATCGGTCCGCGTCAAGGGCCGGCCCGACACGGACCTTTCGCCCTACGACTGGCAAACCGTCGCCTCCCGGCAGACATGGGCGACGGGCAACGCTATTTTCAAGGCCGCCGCCACCATCAAGGAACAGCTCTTCCGCGTTTCAGCGGAGGTTCTAGGCGTGCCAGCAACAGAACTCGTGCTCAAGGAGAGCGCGGTTTGGCATGAACCAACCGGGCGGGCCATACCGCTCACACGGCTTGTCATGGGGTATCAGTTCCCGGATGGCCACACGATTGGCGGCCCGGCCGGGGCTGCCGCCTCCTTCGTTCCAGAAGGCCTTCTATTCCTCGATCCCCAGACAGCCCAGAGCGCCAAACCCGTGGCGAAATGGACATTCGGGGCGCAAGCCGTCGAGGTCACCGTCGACCCAGAGACCGGTCAGTACAAGGTGGAACGCATCGCCGCCTGTTACGACGTTGGCAAGGTCATCAACCCCGGACTCATTGCCGGGCAGACCTACGGCGGAATCGTGCAGGGCCTCGGGACCGGAATGATGGAGGAACTCTTACTCGACACGAAGACGGGACGGGTGAAGAACGCCTCGTTCATGGATTACAAGATCCCCTCCACCGAGGATGTCCCGAAAGAGATGCTCATCGATTTCGTGGAAACACCGCAAATCGACGGGCCCATGGGCGCCCGCGGAATCGGCGAGCACACGATGATTCCAACCCCCGCGGCGATCGCCAACGCAATCTACGACGCCTGCGGAGTCCGGATACCAGACATGCCTCTCACGGCAGAGAAGGTCTTGAAAGCCCTGAAGACAAGGGAACAGCGTGAGGCCGAGCCGGCCCTTTCAGAACTGGAGGCCGCCACGGCCAAGTGATTTCTCTCGACCCGAACCCGCCAGGGGATTCACGGTCACATCCCCTGGCGGGGGCAAGGGGGTGCAAATGGAAGAGCCCACACCACTCGAGAAGATCCGTTCGGCCTTTTTCAGGGCTCAGTCCCGGTATGTCTATATCTCGACACTCGGACACGGCGGGATGGGAGCCGTTTTCAAGGTCCACGACACGACACTCGAAGTCGATGCCGCCATCAAGATCATGCTGCACGGCATCGATTTCGAAAGCAGCGACGCTCTGAGCCGGTTCAAGCGCGAGATCAACCTCAACCGGCGGGTCAAACACCCCAACATCGCACAGATTTTCGAGTTTGGCCTGGCTGACGGAATCCCATTCATCAGCATGGAGTTCGTCCCAGGGCGGCCGCTTTCAACGATTCTGAAAGAAGAGGGGAAGATGACGGCCGAGCGCCTGATCCCCATTCTGCGTCAGGTCGCCCTCGGCACTTTTGAAGCCCACAAGGCTGGCATCATCCACCGCGACCTGAAACCCCAGAACATCATGGTGGATGTCTCGGGAGCCGTCGCCATTCTCGACTTCGGCCTGGCACGAGAACAGCGCACCTCCCACATCACTCACGATGGCGAGGTCATGGGAACACCAACCTACATGTCGCCCGAACTCGCCCAGGGTGCCGTGCCCGAGCCCCGCAGCGACATTTGGGCTATCGGGATCGTCGCCTACCAGGCCCTGACAGGACAGCTTCCGTTTGAGGCCCCCACACCGCTAGCAACTTTCATGGCCATTGTCTCCCAACCGCTGCCGGGCGTCGAACTCCGCCGCGTGAGGGCTCCTTTGGACGTCGTCCGGATCATCCGGAAATGCCTGGAAAAGAACCCGGAAGACCGTTACCAAACGGCGGAACACCTGGCGATGGACTTGGCGTTGACCGACCTCGACCTCTCCGTTTCGGTCGATTTGCCCGGTGAAGAAGCCAGCGAGCAAGAGGCCACAATGCCTCTCGTCCCCGCCCCCCCGCGGCGGCCAACGGTGCTCCTCGTGGACGACGAGGACGATTTCCGGATGATGGCCCGCTTTCATCTCGAGGCGGCGGGATGCAGCGTAAAAGAGGCACGAAACGGAGAACAGGCACTGGAATTTCTCTATGCCCATCCAGCAGATCTCGTCTTGATGGACGTGATGATGCCGAAGCTGGATGGATTCGATACCACGCGCATCCTGAAGACTCAGCCACGCTTCGCAAAACTCCCCATCATCCTGTGGTCCGCATTTTCGGAACGGGGACGGCTTGCGTTCGCGATCCAATCCGGGGCAACGGACTTTGTCTCCAAGCATGCCGAGTTGAAACTCGCGCTCCAGAAGGTCTGGAAGCATCTCGAACTTCAGGGCTTTGACAGGCAGCAGGCCACGCCCTAGAGGCAGACTTCCATGCCTTTGGTTCTTGCCCGCATCGCGAGGAGGATTCGCACATGACTCCCATTCAGGAAGCCCTGGCAGACAGGTACGAGTTCTTGTCTGTTCTCGGAGAGGGGGGATTCGCGACCGTTTTTGCAGTCAAACACGTCCAAATAGGGAGAGTCGAGGCCTTAAAAGCCATGCAGGTGCCCATGGGGACTCGTGATTCGACGGAGTTTTTCGGCCGCTTCGAGCAGGAAGCCCGCATCATCGCGTCGCTCGATCACCCACACATCGTGAAGCTTTTCGATTTCGGCATTGCGGCTTCCGTTCCCTGGTTCACTATGCAACTGATCGCGGGTGAACCGCTGTCGAGCAGAATTGAAGCCCAGCCGCCACTTACCGAGGCCGAGGCCGTGGCCATCCTGACCCCAATCCTGGATGCCCTGGCCTACGCACACGACAGAGGAATCGTTCACCGCGATGTTAAACCCGCCAACATCCTGCTCGACCGGGACAACCGGCCGTTCCTCACCGATTTCGGGCTCGCCAAACCGAGAGACACCCCGCACATGACACGCACCAACGTTGTCATGGGAACGCCACATTACCTGGCCCCCGAGCAAGCCAGGGGGAAGGGTCTCGACCACCGTTCCGACATTTATGCGGTTGCCGTGACCCTTTACGAGATGCTGACCGGCCATTGTCCATTCGCGGCCTTCGAGGGGTTTGAGACTGTCGTGGCCAAGCTCACGACCGAACCGGACTCCCCGCGCGCGTCGCGGAAAGACATGTCGCGGGCGATGGAGGCCGCCATCCTGAAAGGACTGGAGCGGTACCCGGACAAACGCTTCCAGACCGCCCGTGAAATGGCCGAGGCGCTTGCTCTTGTCATTTCAGATCCAGAACCCCCGGGAGAGCCTTCCGCGGACCCTCAACTGGTTCTCGCTCAGGATTCCGCGGAACCGGCAACAGTCAAGATAGACGTCAAGCCGCTACCGCCGGAGTCCCCCTCCATCTCTGAAAAGACTCATGTTCTTCCCCGGGAGGGCCTGCCCGAGTCTGAGCCGCGCGCAGTGGGCACACCCGGGGAGGCCGTTCCCTCACCTCCATTGGCCCCAAGGCGCTCCCGCGCTCTGATCCCCATTGCGGCCACGGCTGCTTCTCTGGCCGTACTTGGATTGGTGGCCTTCCTCAGGCTTTCTTCGGTCCCCCTGCCAGCGAATACTCCCAAAAACGAGCCGTTGCCTTCTGAGATTCCATCGCCTCGGGCTATTGGGCCCACTCCCACGGCCGAAAAGGCAGCACCAGCCACACCAGTCGCTATTCTGAAGGCACCTGCTCCCCAGCCGCGCGTCGAGGCCCGCCGGGAAGCCACGCCCGCGGCGGAAGGCCCGGCAAGAACGGTGGCCAGGCCCGCCTTTCCCCCGCTCCAGACCTCGGACGGAGATCCTGCATCGTTGTCGGGCATGCCGGAAGTCTGTGCGGGGACGAAAGTCAAGGCCATCGTCGTCGTCGGACCAGACGGCCATGTTCTGACCATCCGGCGTCTCTCGGATCAGAATTCGGAGTGCTGGCTCCATGCGGAAAAGTTCATCCGGACGATTTTATTTGAGCCTGCAAAGACAGCGGAAGGGATGCCGGTGACGTCATTACCCCTTGCGCTGGCAGTAGTTCTGGGGGATAACGGGTAAGTATGAGAGCCGTTCTCCGTAAAATCAGGCCTCTCGCCCTTACGCTACTCGCCTCATTGGCGTCCATGGTCTTCCTCTGGGGATGTTGCTCAACTGCTCATGATGCCCCTCTTCCACTCGCGGTCTCCATTTTGGCGGAGCCTGGCCCCGCCACCGTGCTATCTCAGGGGAAACCTCTCGGAACCACTCCTCTTTCGGCCCGGTTTCGTTCGTTCGCCGAAATTGCGCAACTAGTCGCCACGCAGGGCAGCGAAACGGCCATGGAGCAGAGGATTCAGATCGTATCGCCGACCGAGTTCAAGCTCCTCTTCCGGTTTTCGAAAGACGCGTCCGCCGTGGCGAAGCGTCTCGGACTGACGAGAATCCTCGTTTTCGACTTCACCGATCACATCCTGTTCGACTTTGCCAAGGCTGATCTGAAACCAGAGTCCGAGCCTGTACTAAAACTCGAAGCGGATGTCTTACGAGACACTTTCCCGGAGACGAACGTATACGTTTGCGGCCACACGGACGATATCGGCAGCCCGGATACCAACCTCCTCCTTTCCGTCAAGCGCGCCGAAGCCGTGGCCGCTCAACTGGAAAAACTGGGTGTCGAGAGGAAACGGATGAAAGTGACCGGATTCGGGCTGGAGTTTCCGATCGCGCCCAACGACACCGAACCGGGACGAGCAGCGAACCGGCGGACAGAACTCGTTTTACCCCGCTGAGGAGATTTCCGGGCCCGTCCCTGGGGGCCACTGGGGGTAGGCAGAATGCCCGCCCTCCCAGGAAGGCCGCCCGGAGGAATTTGTAGGTTCTTTACGAGAAACGTCCTGGCTCCTGTCCGGCTGGTCAAGGCCCCTGGAACGCCAGGGCAGAAATGGAGGACGCTTGAAGTACCGAAGGCCATCACTCTTTGTCCTGTTGACCCTTTTTGTCTTGGCGTCAGGTTGCAAGAGGGAGGAAGCTCCCCCCGCGCGGGAAATCCCCCGCGTTCCTGTTCAGGAGGCTCCCGCGGCCGTGCAGGCCCCGGCCCCAGCCCAACCCACTGAAGGCGGAGACTTCAACAAATTCTTCCCGAAAGCCAAGGACGGAACTTTCGAGCGCGTTTTCACGCAGGAGAAAACTGGATTTGCCCTTGCGGAGATCCTCCGTGACGGAAAGAAGGTCGCTCTTCTCTCGATCACCACTCTGGAGAACGCCGGAGCCCCTCCCGCCCAAGAAATGGGCAGCAGGTCCATCGCTGGTTTTCCGGTGACGGATACGGGCACGCTGCAAACATCCATCGTCGTCGGGAACCGTTTCAAGGTGGTGGCCCGGTCAACGGACACTGGATTCACCCGCGCGGACCGGGACCATCTCATCGAATCGGTCGACCTCAAGGGTTTGGCCGCCCTGGCGGGAGGAGCGAAATGAGCGAGACCCAGACTATCGAGGAACTCGTCAACAACCTGCCCAAAGGCGGGGTCACCGTACGCCTTCTACAGGCTCTTGATTTCGTGGCTCCTGGACAGTGGAAGAACACCGTCAACTTCGACGAACTCGTCAAAGACGTGACCGGTGACCCGGACCAGGGCTTCAACTTCAAGGTTCGCGTGCGCGCACTGCGTCACTGGGAGAAATCGGTCGAGGGGTACCAGCGGGCCATGTTCGTCTTCAGCGCTGTCGATACCTCCGACAAGGCCCTTGGCGCCGCGGCCCTGGCAAACATGGCCGGAGAGAAATTCTCGTTTCTCTCGTTCCTCGATCGCATCACCCCAAAGGCAGACAAGGCACAGGCAATAGACCTCAGCCTGAAGCTCGCGGCCGAGATCGTGAGCTTCTCTATGATCAACGGGATCCCGGGAGATAGCATCGGAGATTTCCTGAAGGCTCTCAAGAGCTACGAGAGGGAATCAGCCATCAGAATGGCGGGGCTCGTTTGCGTCGACGGCGTCATCCCCCTGGGCCCCGACTTTGCCGAGGCGTCACTCGAGATGCTCGGGAAACTCTCGGCAAGAGACCTCGAGTCCAACGCAACCTACAAACGAATCAAGGACTTCATCCCCGGCTCGGGCGTCCTCGGACAGCTCGGTTTCTTGAACAACAGCCTCGGTTCCGTCAAGGGCTGGATCACGGACTTCGTGAAGCAGCACAATCTGACACCCGAAGTTGTCTCGAGCCGGTTCTCGTCGTTCCTGTCCGGCGCGGACAAGAAACTCGATTTTCTCGCAGGTTTCCTCGATGTCACAACAAACTACTTCGAGCACACAGGAACACAGTCCATCGCCCGTTCCCTCATCACGCGGTCGATGATGGAAATGTAACTTCCCGCAAGCGCGGGCATAAGGCTCCAAGCCCGGAGCACAGGAAAGGAAGACACAATGCCGAATGATCTCGTAAGTCAGGCATCGGCTCTGATCAATTCCTACGTCGTACCCTTTGGCTGGCGCTTGCTGGGCGCGCTCGCCGTTTGGGTTATTGGAGGCTGGATCGTGAAGGGCTTGAGAGCCCTTCTTTCGCGCACCCTCAGCGCCCGGCATGTCGACAAGACCCTTGCCAGCTATCTCGATGCCAGCACGAACGTTCTGTTGAAGGTTCTGATTCTCGTCGCGATCCTGAGCGTCATGGGGATCGAGACAACATCCTTCGCCGCGCTCCTTGCAGCGGCTGGAATCGCTATTGGCGCGGCGTGGTCAGGACTGCTCGCCAATTTCGCCGCGGGCCTTTTTCTCATGGTTCTTCGGCCCTTCAAGGTCGGAGACATGATTACCGTGGGGGGTGTTACGGGAGACGTCAAGGAGATCGGGCTCTTTGTCACGGCCATCGACACGCCGGACAACATCCGGATCTACGTCGGGAACAACAAGGTCTTCTCTGATTCTATCGTCAACTACACGACTAACTCCTACAGACGCGTCGACCTCAAGGCCCAGTTGGCCCACTCGGTCGACCCGCAAGATGCCATGCGGAAATTGCATGCCAGGATCAAGACAATCCCCAATGTTCTGACAGAACCCGAACCCAGCGTCGAGATCATCGAATTCAATCCAATGGGGACTGTGCTTGCCGTGCGGCCTTTCTGCCACAACAGCAATTACTGGCAAGTCTACTTTGACACAAACAAAGCTATCGTTGAAGTCTCGTCGGCAGCTGGCTATCACATTCCGGAAACGCGAATGGCAGTCAGGAACGTCTGAGCCAGCAATCACTGAAGGGAGAACACTCTAAACATCATGAAGAACCTGGCTGTCAAATTCATCCCTACGATCCTCTGTCTCGCTCCGTTCCTGGCGCTGGCCCAAGATCCCCCCAAGGCTCCCCCTCCGCCACCGGCCTGGACGGGCAGCCTGGGAGGCGGCCTTTCGATCACTTCCGGGAATACGGATGCCCGGGCCTATAACCTGGCATTCGACCTGAAGTACGACCCCCAGAAGAAGTTCCTGGCCAAGTTCGGGGCTCTTTACCTGCGCAGTGAAAAGAACGGCGTCGCGGACGCTGAGCGCATTGGGGCCGTCGCCCGGGGCGAGTTCAAGTTCACGCCACGCCTCTATGCTTTCGCCGAGACTGGCTACCAGCGGGACCGGTTCAAGAACCTCAGTTCGCTGTTTGCTCCCATCGCTGGCGCCGGGTACCGGGTCGTCGACCAGCCCAACATCATTCTCGGCCTCGAGGCGGGCGCGGGCGGGCGGTTCGAGTCTTACGTTTCTGCAGACCCCTCCTCGAAGAGCAGCTTCGCCCTCAACGCCGGGGAGAACTTCATGTGGAAGATCTCCGAGACCTCGACCCTCAAACAGACATTCTCCGCTCTCTGGAATGGCGACGACACATCAGATGCCATTTACCACGCCGAGGTCAGCCTCTCGTCCGCCGTCTGGAAGAAGGTCGAACTCAAGATCGCCTATCTCTGGGATTACCGGAACCAGCCCAAGCCGTCGACGCTCGACAAGACAGACACCGCGCTGCTGGCAGCCGTCGTCTGGAAGTTCTAGCCAGTTCACAAAGAAAAGTCTCGGCCCCGCCGGGACGGCGAAGGCCTGGCATACATTTGACGCGAGAATTGAATTACTCTTGAAAAGCAAACTTTCAGTCTGAGTAGGAGGACATCATGAGAGCAGCCATAGCAGCCTTTCTTTTCCTTTTCACCATCTCACTTGGAGCCGAGGAGATCACCGTAGACAAGGTGATCGCCGCTCATGGATTCGGAGCGCCAGCCGAGAGCATCCTGGCCAAGATCAACAACACCGCTAACACGGTTGGTCTGGTGACCGCGGAAGACACCGCACGCATGCGCAACGCGGGGGTTCCGGAAGAGGTCATCTCGGCACTCGTGGGCCGCGCGGCGGCGACACCCGTGGCCGTGCAGGCGGTCGCACCAGCCATTCAGCCCGATAACCCCAACATGGTGCTCCTCGTGAAGGCCATCAAGGCGGGAACCTCGGAGTCCTTGATCGCGGAGCAGATCAACAAGACGGGCGTCGCTCAGCGCCCCTCCATGACCGACGTCATCTACCTCAAGGAAAACAAGGTTTCCGATGCCGTCATCAAGGCGTTAATGGACGCCCCGCTGCTGTCTGCAACTGGCACAGTCACGCGTCCGGGAGTCCCGCCCCAGATGATCGAGGTGGATGGACTCGTCCTGAAGAAAGGAATGTTCTCGAAGAACCGGACCGGGAAACTCACGTTCAAGGCAGACAAAATCGAGTGGCTCGACGGTGTCAACCAGGCCGACAGTTTCGAGATGTTCCCGGCGGGTCTCAAGGCCGTCGAGGTGAAATGCGGCGCCCGTCCCGATGGGAAGTTCTGCCATGAGATGGAGTTCCAGATGGCGAAGGGTTCGGACTTCACCTTCGTCGACAGCAAGATGGATGTTGGCGGCAACGAGGCCATCAACGGAGCCATGAAAGCCATCAAGGCCCTCTACCCGAAACTCCCAGTCGTCGAAAAAATCAAGTAAACCCCGTCCCAAGAAACGCAATCCGCCGGGCCAGCAGCTTTTTCCCCGGCGGATTTTCCTTTTCTGATCAATGAGGCGATTTCCCCGGCGCCGCACGGTCCAGAATTCCCATCAGCCTGTCGTACTCGAAGGTCTCGGCAAGCTCACGCAGGATTCGCGCTGTCCCGGAGTCGCTCGTGCCAAGCTGATCGGCGAGCGCGAGTACACGTTCGAGATCGGCTGCTGCCAGGGCGGACAGGAGGTCCTTCCGGAGCGGTTCTGGTATCCGGGGGGGTGCCGCCATCACGGCCTCTCCCGGTGGCAGGGACTCGGCCGCAGCCTCGTGAGCCCCCTCCAGAACGTACTCGATTCCGAGGCAGCGCCCCACGGTCTCGAGTAAATCACCTTCCCGGAACGGCTTGCTCAGGAAGCCATCTCCCCCGGCCTCCTCGACATCCTTTCGATTCTCATGGAAGGCGCTGGCCGTAACGGCAATGATCGGGACCCTTCCCTCGGTCTCTTGCCTCCGGATCGTCCGAATGATCTCCAGGCCATCCATGCCAGGCATTTTCAGATCCATCAAAACGATATGTGGCCGCCATTCAAAGAAGACATCCACGGCTCGAGGGCCATCGGCGGCGGTCTTCACCTCGAATCCGACCCGGCCTAGCATCTCGCTCAGAATACGCAGGTTGGAGGAGACGTCGTCGACGGCGAGCACCCGGCGACGAGGCTCTCCCGCCGGCAACCCCACAATGCGCCGGGCTCTTTCCTTAGTGTGCATCGCCCTGGAGACCGGGACGGTCACCGGAAGAGAAAGGGTAAATACGCTCCCTTCGCCAGGACGGCTTTGAACAGTGAGATCTCCGCCCATCAAGCGTGCGAATCCGCGGCTGATGGCGAGACCGAGACCCGTGCCTTCGACAGCATCCCGCCCTGTCCGCGTTTGCTCGAATTGCCCGAACAGACGCGTGAGTTCGTCCCCGGAAATCCCGGGACCGGTGTCCTCTACATCCACGAGCAGCCGGGCAGTCGAATCCGTCTCGCGCACCGCAGAAACCCGAAGAGAGATCCCGCCTCTCTCGGTGAATTTCACCGCGTTGCTCATCAGGTTGATCAAGATCTGCCGCAGCTTCCTCTCGTCCGCCATGACTTGGCGCGGGAGATCCGCATCCAAATTGACATCCAAACCGAGGCCCCGATTCCGCGCTCGAAGCTGGAACATCGATTCCAGATCCCAGATCACCTTATGGACGTCGACCTCCCCCAGCGTCACTGTCACCCGGCCGGCCTCGATCTTTGAAATCTCCAGCGTGTCGTTAATGACGCTCAGCAGGTGTTCGCCACCATTGCTAATAGCCTCGAGATATCCCTTCTGACGGCCCGTCAGGTTGGGCTCCGCGAGGAGAAGCTGGGAGAAGCCGAGAATAGCGTTCATGGGGGTCCGAATCTCATGCGACATGCTGGCAAGAAAAGCGCTCTTGGCCCGGTTTGCCGCCTCGGCGGCTTCCTTTGCGCGCGCCAGGTTATGAGCCTCGAGGGCCATCCTGTGCTCCGTGATGTCCTGGATCGTGCCGGCGACCCGCACGGGCTTCCCCGTTTCATCTGCTTCGATTCTCTGGCGCATGGACACCCACTTGACACGTCCGTCTGGCATCAGAATCCGGTGCTCGATGACGTAATTGCCAGGACGCTCGAGGGAGTTGACGGTGAACTTTTCGACGGTCTCCCGGTCGTCCGGGTGGATGATCGCGAATAACTCCTCGAGCGTCCCCTTGTATGACGAGGGGTCAACTCCGAGGACGCGAAAAGCCTCGGCGGACATGACGGATGCGTCTTCCGTCAGTTCACGCTCCCAGCTGCCGATCCGGGCCAGTGCCTGGGCCTCCTCGAGGCGCGCCTTGGCCGTCCGCAGGGCATCCTCCGCCCGTTTTCGCTCGGTGATGTCTCTGGCGAACCCACACACGGCATACGGCTGACCGTCGTCCCCGAGGAGCGGGAACTCGCGTATGACGTAGGTTTGAACCCGGCCATCCAAAGCGATCTGTTCCTCTGTTTCGATGAGCCGGCGTTCCCAGAGAACGCGCCTGCCCTGTTCCCGCAGCCGGCCAGAGGTCTCCCTGGGAAAGACATCGTAAACCGGCCTGCCGAGGGCCGAGCCCATGCCGGCGAGAAACAGTTCGCGGAAGCGCCGGTTGTACATCAGAAGGCTCCCCTGAAGATCCTGGAGGAAAACCACATCGCCGGACTCATCCAGGACTTTCTGGAGTTGGGCCTCGCTTCTCCTGAGCATCTCCTGGGCCTCTTTGCGCCGGGCCATCCGGAACATGTCGTTTGCATAAAGACTGATCGTGATGACGTCGCCCTCGTCATAGTCTTCATCCGCATTCCCCACGCCGACGATCATGCGAACCCGGCCACCCTCGAGGACCGGCACGCTGACAAACCGCTGGAGTGCGGCGTGGCCTTCGGGCAGTCCCCGCTTTTCAGCCGCCGTTGCATAGTCATTGACAATGATGGCGGCTTTTGTGTGGACGCAATCTGCCCAGATTCCAGCCCGGGAAACCGGATAGTGACTGTCGAAAACGGCATTGCAGTAGGTCTTCAGTGTGCCCGTGGTCCAGGTGACCAATTCGATCTCGTTCTGGTCCTCGCTGACGAAATGGAGGAAGCCGATGCGGCTATTCGTCAGCTCCTGCAACTCGTCCATCCCCCTCTGCAGCAACGCCCTTTTGTCCAGGGAGTCTCCCAGCTCAACGAGGCGAAGCAGCCGCTCCACGCGTTGTTCACCGCGTTTACGATCCGTGATGTCCTGCTTGACGGCCACGAAGTGGGTGACGGTTCCCTCACCAGACTGAAAGGGCGTGATAGCCATCTCCTCGAGGTAGAGCGAGCCATCCTTGCGCCGGTTGTAGATCTCGCCACGCCAGATTCCGCCGTGCGTAATCGTCTCCCACAGTTGACGATAAAACGCATCCGGATGCCGGCCCGACTTGAGAATGCGCGGGTTCTGGCCGGCGGCTTCTTCCATGGTGTAGCCCGTCATCGCGGTGAAGGCAGGATTGACCCACAGGATCCTTCCATCACTGTCCGCAAGAAGGACACCATTCGCGGCTGCCGTCAGCGCCGCGTTTCGCAACTGGAGTTCCTTTTCGGCCTTTTGCCGCGCGGTGCGTTCCCCGGCAGCCTGCAGGGCACCCCGGAAAGCGTGAGGGAGACTCGTGAGCCGCTCTTTTAGAACGTAGTCGTCCGCTCCCATCTTGATGCACTTTGCGGCGATCTCCTCGTCGAGGGAGCCCGTGACGATGATGACTGGCAGACGGCCATACTCACGCCTCACGATCTCGAGAGCAGACAGGCCATCGAAGGAAGGAAGAGAGAAATCCGCCAGGACGATATCGGGCTCGAATTCCTGGAGCGCCTTCTCAAAAGCCAGACGAGTTTCGACACGTTCGAAGACCAGGCTGAACCCCGCGCGCTCCAGTTCATGCCGGATCAGAAGTGAATCCGTGAGCGTGTCCTCAAGGTTCAGCACGCGGAAAGGTCTTTTCTGGCTTCCGGATGCACCCTCTCCTGGAAGTGAACCAGTTACCATTGACGCTCCTTCACATGAGGACGAAAACCTATGGACACATGAACGATACACCCTTTCCCGCCACGGGGTTCAGCCGGTTTGAACTCGTCAACGACCTCTCGCCGAAGACACAGGGAACGAGAAAGAGAACGTCGCTCCCTCTCCGGGCCCGCCTTTTGCCGCGACCCGGCCGCCATGCCGGCTGATGATGCGATGCACGAGCGCCAGGCCCACACCCGTCCCTTCGAATTCACTGGCCCCGTGAAGACGCTGGAAGACGCCGAAGAGCCTTTCAGCATGCGCCATGTCGAATCCCACTCCGTTGTCCCTTACGTGATAGACGACCGTGTCTCCTTCAAACGCCGCCCCAACCTCGACGACCGGGGTCTCGCGGTCCCTGGAGAACTTCACCGCGTTTGAAAGCAGGTTGAGCCATACCTGCTTCAGAAGCGCCGCGTCGCCTCGTACCGCGGGGAGTTCTCCAATCCGAAAATCGATCTTTTCGCGCGCGGAAGGAGCCGGGGCGACCTCTTCGAACGCCGCGCGGGCCATCTCCGCCATGTCGAGCCAGTCAAAGCGCAACTCGCTCCGGCTGCTTCGCGAGAATGTCAGGAGATCGTCGATGAGACGCAACATCTTCTTGGCGTTTGTCCGCACGAGCCCCAGCAGATGCCGCGCCTCGACATCAGATTGAACTCCGGGCTGCTCCATCGCCACGGCCGCAAAACCCTCGATGGCCCGCAGTGGGGCACGCAAGTCGTGAGAGACCGAATACGAAAAGGCCTCTAGCTCCTTGTTCGATTCCTCCAGTTCCGAGTTCATTTGCTTGAGCGAAACCCGCATTTTGGTCATGGCGAGATGCGTCCGGACGCGGGCCACGACCTCGGCTGACTGAAAGGGCTTGGTGATGTAGTCGACGCCTCCGGTCTCGAACGCCTGTACCTTGTCCTTGGTTTCACCCAGCGCACTGATGAAGATCACCGGGATATCACGCGTCGTATCGCTTGCTTTCAAGCGCCGGCAGAGTTCGTAGCCATCCATTCCTGGCATCTTTATGTCTGCCAGGATCAAGTCGGGGAGCGCGGCTTCAATCGTTCTGAGAGCCATGGCCCCGCTGATGACGGGCCGCACCCTGAAGCCCTCCCGGTGCAGGATGTCCGACAGAACTTGGAGGTTGTCTGGCACGTCGTCGACGATGAGAATGCTCGGTACCTGCTTATCCGTCATGCTCTTCACCCGCGAGAGACCTCCTGAATGCATCGTAGTCGAAACGCTCCACGTGACGCATCAGGGATGCCGCAAAGGGGGCATCGATCCGTTTCACTTCCTCCAGGAGCCGCTCGATCTGGGCCACATCCGCCAGTTCGGCGGCGTCGAGCATTGACCTCACGAGTTCAGGAGGCAGGTAAGCGACCCGGCCTTCCCCCTCCGCGCTCCTGCGGGAACCTTCCTTCCTGAGACACGCCGCCGATTCTCGCAGGGAATACGGAAGGTGTTCCATGAGAGCGCGGATCAGTTCGCGGCGGCGGAAAGGCTTGCGCAAATAGCCTTCGCAGTTCTTCTCGACGCGCGCGCGATCCTGCTCGAGCACCGAGGCAGTCACGGCGATCAGCGGAATATGCCGCAATTGCGGATCGCTTTTCAGTTTCGCCGCCACCTCATAGCCATCCATCACCGGCATCCTCATATCCAGCAAGACGAGGTCAGGCGAGTGCTGACGCGCCCTCTCAATGGCCTCCAACCCATTGGCAGCCTCGATGAAAGTGAACTGGTCTCCGGAAAGAAAGCCGCGTATCAGATCCCTGTTGAACTCGATGTCGTCAACAATCAGGATCCGGGTCTTTTCGAACACGACCGCCTCGAAATCAAACGCGTTGTCTTCGGAGGCTCTTCGCTTTCAGCCCTGGCCGCGCAGACCTCGACTTCCCTGAGCACGACCGTGAAGGTACTGCCTTTTCCGGGCTGGCTCACCACGGAAAGTGAGCCGTTCATGGCGGTCACGAGTTTTCTGGTGATCGAGAGCCCCAGCCCGGTGCCGCCATACCCCCGTGCAAGTGTGTCTTTCTGCTGTTCGAAGGGCTCGAAGATCTTCTCTTGCTGATCAGGTGAGATTCCGATCCCCGTGTCGCTCACCATGAGATGAATGTCGGGACAGCTGGATGTTGCGTCACCAGCGAGAACGGCGCGGGTCCTTACCGAGATGCTCCCCTGGGGCGTGAACTTGACCGCGTTACCGATCAAGTTGACGAGCACCTGTCTCAAGCGGGCCTCATCGAGCAGGAGGCTTTCGGGGATTTCCGGACTGGTCTCGCAGAAGAGTTCAAGACTCTTTTCCGCCAGTTTGTAGCTGAACATCTGGGAGACTTCCTCGACAAGATTCCGAAGAGAAACCGGGCGGCAATTCAGCTCCATCTTCCCGGCTTCGATCTTGGATAGATCGAGAATGTCGTTGATCAGCTGCAGGAGCACGCCGCCGCTGGCCCGGACGCGGGAAATGTAGTTGCTCTGCCTCGGATCACTAATGAGCTGGCCCAGGATCTCCGAGAAGCCAATGATGGCGTTCATCGGCGTACGAAGCTCATGACTCACGTTCGCAAGGAAAGCACTCTTGGCGGCATTCGCCAGTTCGGCGGCTTCTTTCGCCGCTTCCAGTTCTTTTGTGCGCTCGGCAACGATCTCCTCGAGGTGGTCGCGGTTGCGGCGCAGTTCTTCCTCGGCCTTGTGGCGTTCCTTGATTTCAGCTTCCAGTGATCGATTGGCCTCGGCCAGTTCCGCCGTACGCTCGCTCACCCGCCGTTCGATATCGGCATACGAATGGCGCAATTCCATTTGGGTGTGCTCGAGCCGGCGCTTCTCTGTTTCCAGTTCCCGGTTGACCATTCTGAGTGCCGTGGGACTCGGCAAGGCCAGCAACTTGGGAAGAGTGGGCCACAAAACGACGGCCGTGGCCACGGAGACAACTCCGCAAATGCTGTCTGCAATGGCCTGCCACCAGTCGACGCGCCACCAGAGGCCGATGATGTGGATCATGTGAGTGGCGCCGCACGCCATGATGAAGAGGCCAAACAGGAAAAGGACCCACGAAAACGGCATGTCCTTACGCTTGATGGTGAAGACCACCAGGAAAACGGGAATCGAAGCGTAAGCGGCGGCAATCGAGCCGTTCGCGATGGCCATCACCATCATCAGTGAGGGAGACATGCTTCCAGCGTTCGCCCCCTGAATCTCCATGCCGCCCGGCATGATCAGGAAAGGCACGACCATGAGAATGCCCAGGGAGATCGCAGTTGCGAGGACGGCCATGATCCGGCGCGACCACCGGTTGGGAGGGGCGACCGATTGCATTTCGAAACTTCGCAGCCGGAGGCTGTTCGTGACGACGAAGAGCGAGCTGAAGGCCATGGCTCCGGCGGCGAACATGGGAACGAGCAATCCGTACGCGGCGATGGGGACCAGGGCGATATTGTAGAAAAACGCCCAAATCAGGTTCTCCACGATTGTCTGCACGATACCGCGTGACAGAGAGATGGCCCGCCCCACACCGCGTAAATCACCGCCAATGAGCGTAATCCCCGCGGCAGCCATGGCGGCATCCGTACCCGTGCCGAGGGCGATTCCAACGTCGGCTTGAGCCAGGGCCGGGGCATCGTTAATGCCATCCCCCACCATCGCGACGACCGGAGGCGGCAAGTTCAAAGAGTCATTTCTTGTTTGGAGCCTCTTGATCTCGGCGGCTTTCTCCTCTGGAAGAACGCCTGCGAGCACGCGCTCAATTCCCACCTGCCGGGCAATGTGGTCCGCCGTGCGTTTGTCGTCTCCGGTGATCATCACGACGTCCAGACCGAGATTTCGCAACTCGGCGATCGCCTCGATCGAACCAGGCTTCAAGGTATCCGCGACTGCAATCACACCGAGCGGCAGAAGTGGAGTGCCGCCCTCGCTCACAGCGACGATCATCACCGTCTTGCCTTCCGCCTGCAGACGCGCGACATCTCGTTCCAGGGAATCGATGGCGAGGCCCTCGTTCTGCATCATCCGGGGGTTGCCTATCAAGACGCGCTTCTCTGCGAGGCGGGCGCGAACACCGAAACCGCTCACGGCGCGGAACTCGTCGAGCGGTACCAGGCCCAGTCCTCGTTGACGGGCAGCTTCCACGATCGCTCGCCCCAGAGGATGCTCCGAGCCGAACTCGGCGCTCGCGGCCAGGGAAAGGAGGGCATCCGGCCTCACGACCTGATCCGGCGCGGGAAGGATATCCGTCACCTCGGGTTCTCCCCGCGTAATTGTCCCGGTCTTGTCCAAAACGATGATGCTCGCCCGGCCCGCGCGCTGGAGGGTTTCGCTGTCTTTGAACAGGATGCCGTTCTCGGCGCCCCTGGCGCTGCCAGTAATGATCGCCGTCGGAGTCGCCAGACCGATGGCACACGGACAAGCGATGACGAGCACCGCCACTGCATTCATCATCGCTCTGGGCCAGCCGGCCTGGGCGACTCCCAGCCAGCCCAGGAACGTCAAAAGGGCGACATTGATGATGACGGGGACGAAATAGCGCCCGATCTGATCGGTGACCTTCTCGATGGGAGCCTTGCTGGCATGAGCCTCCTGCACCATCCGCACGATCTGAGAGAGAGTCGTGTTTCTCCCGACCTTGGTTGCCTCGAACCGGATCAGCCCCTCGCGGTTGATGGTGGCCCCGATCACTTCGTCTCCGGGTCGCTTGCTGACGGGCATCGACTCCCCTGTGATCATCGACTCGTCGAAAGCAGACTGGCCCTCCGAAATGATCCCATCGACAGGCACCTTTTCGCCGGGACGGACCACAACCGTATCCCCGATGCAGACTTCCTCGATGCCGATCTGGACTTCAGCACCATTTCGGATCACGCAAGCCAGCTTTGGCTTCAGACCCATCAAGATTCTGAGAGCCTCGGAGGTTTGGCTTTTCGCCCGGGATTCTATGAACTTGCCGAGCCTGATGAGGGTGATGATGGCGGCCCCGGTCTCGAAGTAGACGTTCGGACTTTCGACGATCCGGAGCGTCACGGCCAGGCTCGAAAAATAGGCTGCGGACGATCCCAGCGCGACCAGGAGGTCCATGTTCGCGATCCCCGCCCGGAGGCTTCGCCAGGCCCCGGTATAGAACGTGAAGCCCACGAGAAACTGGACGATGGTGGCCGGAACCAGCATCGCGAAGTCGTCGTAGGGGAAGCCCACCAGACGGAAATCCCGCGCCATGCTGTACACGATGAGGGGGAGAGTCAGACTCACGCCCGTGATCAAGAGACGCCTCTGCCCGGCGAGTTCCCCCGCGCGCTGCCTGGCTTCGACGTCTTCTATCTCTTCAATCTCGTTCGTATGCACGATGCTGAAGCCGTCTCGCCGCATCACCTCCGCAAGCGCGGCAATACTCGTCTGTCCGGAAATGAACTCCACCGTCGCCCGTTCGGTCCCGTAGCTCACGCTGGTGGAAAGAACGCCTTCCTGGTCTCCCAAAAGCCTCTCCAGCCGGGCCGCATCGGAGCCGTCTCTCACGCCGCTCACAGGTATGTCGATCTTTCCCGTCACGATGTCATACCCGGCTCGCTTGACCTGCTCGATGATTTCTCGCTCGCTGGTCTCTTCTGGATCAAACCCTACGGTGAGTTGCTCGCTGACAAAGTTGACCCCGGCTTCGAGCACACCTCTCAGGGCGGCTACCTTCCACTCGATCGCGGTGGCGCAGTTGGCGCACTCCATACCCTTGACGTGCATCCGCGAGATTCTCAAGTAGACCTTCCCCTTGCAGACCTACAATAGCGAAAAACCACCTATCAGGGCACCCCGCGCGGGTTCCCTTCCTTGCTCGCGAGCCACAGCTGGATAGGACGGCGCGGCATTCAGGACGCGATCGGCCACGCAACACCGTCCTGTCCCGTTGTCGCCAGGGGTAGACTCCCATTCCACTGGAGGGTTTCGTGGGAGAAGCCATTCCCTCATCAGTCGTTCTCATTGGTTTCGAATCGGCCGGGAAAACCGCTCTCTTCAGGGGTTTGACAGGCGAGGCCGCCGGCGACGAAACGAATTTCCGCGGCTCGACCGTCATGTGTCGCAAGGGGCGCTTGATGGGGTCGAACCTCGACGTCGTTGACACCCCCGGGATCCGCGCCAGAAGCGACAGCGAGACGACACGAATGGCACTCGAAGCCGCGCGAGACTCCGACACCATCTTGCTCGTCGCTCGTGGAACGGACATCGAGAGTGAGGTGACCGGGCTGCTCGGAGAAGCCACTCCAGAAGGGCACCGCACCGCACTCGCCGTCACTTTCGCCGACAAGGCGCCAGCGGAAGTGGAGCGTCTGGCCGCACACTACGGCCGCGAACTGGCGGTCCCATTCGTCGCGATCGATGCGCGGGAGATTACAGACCACACCCGCGAAAGCCTCCTGCGAGCCATCAAGGGCGCCACGCGACCCGCAACTTGCGAGCCCGCTGCTCCTCCCCGGGCCGCCAGCCTCCCCAAACCGCAGATCACCCTCTTCGAAAACACAAGACTGGGCCCATGGGCCGCGCTCCTGACCATCTCCATGATGTTCGGAGTCCCTGTCTGGGCGGCCTACAAACTGGCCGCGTGGTTACAGCCCCACTTCGATACGTTCCTCATTGAACCATCAAAAACAGCACTTGCACCCCATTTGCCGTCCCTTGCCGCCGCCATAGTCACCGGCCCCTACGGCCTTCTCACGCTCGGGTGGTATTCCTTCCTGTGGGCCTTTCCAGTCGTTCTCTTCATCGGAATCGGCATGGCACTTGCGGAGGAAACCGGCTTGAGCGACCGGATGACAAGAGCCCTCGACCCCTGGCTACGGCACGCCGGACTCTCCGGACGAGACCTGCTGCCGGTCCTCACTGGCTTCGGCTGCAACGTTGTCGCTGTCTTCAAAACCCGCTCCTGCTCTCAGTGCTCCCGCCCACGCTGCACGGCCATGATCGCCTTCGGAAGCGCGTGCAGTTACCAGATCGGGGCCGCCCTTTCACTCTTTGGAACAAGCGGGCACGAGAATCTCTTTCTCCCATACCTTTCGGTCCTCTTCCTTGCCGGGGCGGTTCACGCGCGGCTTGCCTTTCCGCGGCGCGAAGCTTCAGTCATGGAGAGCATTAGCGTTCATGCTTTTCTCGGCCCCCCTTCCGCCCGGGCCATCGGCTGGAGAGTGAAAGCTGTCGTCAAGCAGTTTCTCTCCCAGGCCATGCCCATGTTCCTCACCATCTGCGCCGTTTCCGCGATCCTCGCCCATTTTGGAGTCATGGATGCGCTTTCCCGGGCCGCATCTCCCCTGCTCCGTGCCTTTCGCTTGCCACCGGAGGCGGCTCCTGGCGTAATCTTCTCCATTCTGCGAAAGGACGGTCTTCTTACGCTGAACCAGGATGAAGGGGCGTTTCTTCGCACTCTTTCCAGTCTCCAGGTTTTCACTCTCGTCTGGCTTGGCAGCACCCTCTCGGCCTGTTCCGTCACGCTCTACGCCGTGTGGCGTGAGCTTGGCTGGAAGGTCACGGCTGGGCTCGCGGGAAAACAACTCCTGGCTTCTGCCATCTCGACCCTCGTGATCGCGTGGGCCGGATTCGCGCTTTTCTAGTCCCAGTCCGCTTCTCGTTCAAATTCCCCGAACGGGCTTTCCTTGGGGCGCTGGCATCTTGCCCGGCCCCCGGGCGCCCGGGGGCGGGCGAGAGGCGCACGCTCCCAGGGGAAGAAACTTCCTGGAAATCTCCTGAACCCGTGGCAACACTCTTCCCCAACAAGGGCCTACCACAAAGGCCCGTCAGGCGGGCGGCGGGGGAAGCCGTTTCAACAGTTCCTCGCGTAACTCCGCCACCTCCTTGCGCAGAAGCGAAACCTCGTCATGGTTCGCTTCTTCCTTTGGTTTCAGAAACCAGGAAGCGATGAACCCGGAGAACGTTCCAAAAAGCCCGACACCTGCCGTCATCAGCAACACAGCCACGACTCGGCCCTCACTCGTCACCGGGAAACGGTCGCCATACCCTACAGTCGTTATCGTAACGAGCGACCACCACAGGGCATCCTCGGGGGACTTGATGTTGGACTCTGGAAGTTGCTCGAAGTGAAGGATGGCGATGCTGCCAATAATGGCCAGCAAGAAGGAAACGAGGGAGGCGGTCATAAATACGCCCTCCGCCCGCTTCTTGAGCAAGAACTCCGCGAGGATCTTCGTGGACCTGAATCCGCGGAGCACCCTGATGATCCGCAGAATGCGTTTGGCCCTGCCCAGCCGGAGGGCGTCAATGGCCGGGATACTCGAAAGAAGATCCAGCCAGCCCCAGGTCCGGATATACAGCCACTTATTCTCGGCCCGGTAAAGGGACCTGAGAAAATCGAACAAGAAGAGGATGCAGATGGCGTTGTCCGCGTGAGACAGAATCTTCTCGGTTTCTCCGTCGATGGGCGCCAGCACTTGCACACCCAGAATCGCCAGCGCGGCAAAGCTGACGAAAAGAAGAAACAAGAGGTAGGGGTTGGGGCTATCGCCTTCCGGATCATCATAACGGCTCACTTGCTGCTCCTCCGTGTCCTGGGCTCGTGACACAGGGTACACAAGGAAACGCCGGGCAGCAAAAACAGGGGGCGCCGAGAGCCGCTCTATTCGCCGGCCACTTCTACGATGGGCCCATCAACCTGCCGGTCGCGATCTTGATAACAGCACCGGCCACCTTCGACATGCCCCGCATAATGTTTCTGAAAAGAACGGCAGGCATCAGGACGCCGCAGCCAGGTCCCTTCTGGCCCCACACAGTGTTCGAGCAGCACCGGGAATTCCCCTTCAGGCCGGACCTCGGAAATCGTAACCTCGTTTGGCCGTACTTTTTCCTCGCCAAGGCGCTCGAGCAGGCTGCAGAGAGTATCCGCCAGATAGCTTTGCGTCATCCCCTCGACACCAGTCACGCTGACCCGCGCGACATAGGTGTAGGGAATGCGATGGTTGTATTTCGACTTCGGACCCAGGATGCGGCTCTCGAGACTCATCGGATGGCTCCCTCCTGAAGGAACGGCCGAATCGTCGCGCTTTTGGGCCGGTTCTGCCCGGCCTGCGAACGCCTCGCGTCCAGCCCTTCAGATCATATCAGCGGCCGCACCGTTCCTTCACCCTCCCCGGCAGACCGCTTCAAGAACGTACTACACTGATAACCGCCGCCATGGCACGCCAGCCCGTCCACCACACCCTCACTCTCACTGCCGCCCGCCTCGAGTGGTCCCGGCGCCAGGGACTTCACACTCCCCTCCAGACTGATATTACGTCCGTTGTACGAGAGACGGGATGGATCCGCACCCTGGGCGGGGCGGATGCCTATGTCGCTTGTCTCGCCCGGCAGGCCGCTTTCTCGTTTTCTGAAGTGACCTCCGCTGTTTGCGATCACAGGCTGCAAGTCCTGCCTGCCGTTCGGAACTGCATTTATCTTCTCCCCCATGACGATGCGACGCTCGCTCTCGGCGCGGCCCGGGAGCAGTGGTATCCGCGCATGTCCCGTGAGTTGACGCAAGCTGGCTCCTCCTGGCAGGAAGTCGAGTTGGCCGCCGCTCAGGCATTCGCTGTTCTTGCGAAACGGGCGCTGACTGGGGACGCCCTTCGGAAGTCGTTGCCAAAGGACACGCTGCGCCCGCTGGGCGACAGAGGCAAGAAGGCCGGGCTCTCATCCGTTCTGCCGGTTGCGCTTCGCCTTCTCGAGTTCGAGGGGAAGATCCAGCGTTCCCTTCCCGATGGCCGCCTCGACTCCGAAAAATACGTCTGGGAACAGAGGGCACCGGGGACGGAGCCGGCCCAGTCCGGCCCAGAGAGGCTCTCGCTGCTGGCGCGGCGGTTCTTCGATTTTGCAGCCCCGGCAACCATCTCTCATTTTTCTGACTGGGCCGGAGTCTCGAAAAGAGATGCCACAGCCGCCATCGCCACGTCTGGTCTGGTACCTATTGAGATCGAAGGCCTGGGAGACAGCTTTTTCGGAGACAGCGAACGAGAAAAAGCGGGCCCTTCAGGTAGTCTGGCGTTCCTGCCTTTCGAGGACAACCTCACGGCCCTTCATGGCGGGCCCGGACTCCTCGCCGATGAGAAGCATCACAAGACTCCCGTTCCGGTTTGGGGATCGTCAAGGCTCTCAACCCTGGGGGAAGGCGCCCATCTTTCCCTCCGGCCGGTTGTTTCAGATGGGAAGCTTCGCGGGTTCTGGGAGTTCGATCCCGACTCAGGCTCCATCGTCGCGCGATTTTTCGAGCAAGGGATTTCGGAAACTCAACTCTCCGTGGGACTGCGCCCTCTCCTCGGCCTTCTTACCCTGGACCTCGGCCATGGCCACAGCTTCAGCCTCGACACCGACGCGTCGCTCCGGGAGCGCGTCACGTTTTTGAAGAAGATGGACTTTTCTTCCTGATTTCGTTGCGGCTGCGTTAATGAAACGGGGGCTTATCCGTTTCCATGGATGATGAGTTCAAGTAGGAGGCTCCCGTGATCGCGGCCGTTCCTCGCTCCACACCCCTCCCGCAAGAGTCCCTGGAGAAGCTCTTCTCGGAGCACGGCCAGATGGTTTACCGGACGGCCTTCCGCGTGACCGGGAGTTCCCTCGACGCCGAAGATGTTCTCCAGACTGTCTTTCTGCGGCTCGCCGCACGCAAGGACCTGTGCGAGATGGGTCCACGTCCAGCGGCCTATCTTCACCGCGCCGCCGTCAATGGAGCCCTTGACCTCGTTAGATCCAAACTCTGCGCAACCGGAACAATCCCTCTCGAGGGCCGTGAAATGGCGCTTCGGTCCCGAGAGACCCTCCCCGGTGAAGACCTCGAGACGCAAGAACTCCGCGCTCGCCTTCGAAGAGCCATCGGGCGTCTCTCTCCGCGTGTGGCCGAGGTCTTCGTTTTGAGGGCGCTCGAGGGGCTGCCCAACCGGGAGATTGCCCGACTTGTGGGGTCCTCTCCCGCAGTGGTCGCTGTCCAGTACGTGAGAGCCCGCACCCAACTGAGAAAAGAACTCGTGAACCAGACTGGAGGCCCGTCATGAGAGACGACATCCTGGAAAAAGCCGTTCTGTCCGTGAGAACCGAAATACCCGACCCGAAGAAACAAGACGCTGCCCTTCAGCGGACCAGCGAGAAACTGGCCGCCCACGACCCCGAAACAACCTTTGCCGCCAGCTCTGAACCCGTCGTTCTCAGAGGGTGCGCCGACATCCAGACTCTCATCCCGGCATTTCTGGGGGGAACCCTCTCCCCCGCCCGGGCCCTCCTCGTTGGTGACCATTGCCGCTCGTGTGTTCCGTGCCGCCGTGTTTTGAAAGCTGCGCGGACAGGCGAGCCGGAGCCGTCTTCTCAAGTGGCCACACCAATCCCGGCCAGACGGCCCCTGTTGTTCCCTCTCGCCATGGCTGCGACCGTCGTCCTTGCCGCGGCGCTCGGTACTTTTTGGTTTCTCTACTTTGGAAACGTCTCGGGCCACGTAGCCACCGTCGAGAAGATAGACGGGCTGTTGATGGCACCATCGGACGGGAAAACTTTCGCCGCCGGGAACAGCATCGAGGCCGGGAAGTCCATTCGCGTGGGCCGCTCCGGCAGCAGCATCCTCCTACTCGCGGACGGCACTCGAATCGAACTCGCCTCCCGCTCAGAGATCTCCCTGGCGCAAAACCGTGGCGGAATCACGATTTCTCTCACACGCGGCCGCGTCATCGTGCAAGCGGCCAAACAAAGGGAGCGCCACCTTCGCGTAAAGACTCCTGACTGCCTGGTCTCGGTCAAGGGAACCGTATTTGCGGTTTCCCAGGGCGCAAAGGGGGCCCGCGTCTCCGTTCTCGAGGGGGAAGTCGAGGTGGATGGCGGCCGCACCGAAAAAGTCCTGCACGCGGGCGACCAGACACAAACGAACCGCGCGGCAGCTCCGGTCGCCCTGGAAGAAGACTTCTCCTGGAGCCTCAACCGCGCGGCCTTTCTCGAACTGGCGGGCGAGGTAACACGCGTCAAACGAGAACTGGCCGCCACTCCGGCCCGCGGAACAGGGCGCACCTCGACGCGGCTCCTCGACTCGATGCCGGAGGGAACGCTCGTCTTCGCCTCGCTTCCGAACATCTCCGAGACGGTGGCCAGCTTCTACGAGAAACTCGCGCCGCGCCTGGCCGAGAATCCTGTGCTGGCTTCCTGGTGGGGCCACGGACCGGGAGCCCCCGAACGTCAGGAAGAGATCAAACGGCTTCTCTCGGAAATTCGGACATGGGGGTCTTACCTTGGAGATGAGATCGTCCTGGGAGTGGGGACCTCGCCGGACGGCAAGCCGGGTATGCCCCTCGTTCTCACGAATCTCGTCAAACCGGGATTTCTGGAATTCGTCCAGTCGAAAACCGCCGGCGGGCCGAGGGTCCGGATCGTCACGAACCTGTCAGACGTGCCGCCCGGAAGTGGCGAGACGCTCCTGGTCTGGATGCGCGATGATCTGGTGGCTGCCGCCTTTGACAGTGCCACGCTTGCGGGCCTGGAACAGGCTCTTTCCTCCCCGGTCAATGGTTTCAGGAATGGTCCGTTTTACGCGCAACTGGCGAGCGCGTACCGCGAAGGGGTCGACGTCCTGCTGGGTGCGGACCTCGAATCTCTCTTGCAACGGGCTGTCTCTGGGGCTCATTCCGAACCGCGGGCGGGTCAGATGCTAGCGTTGAGCGGCGTTCTGGATGCCGAGTCCTTCATCCTGCGAAAATTCTCCCTGGGAGAGGAGTCTCACAGCCGGGCGACTCTCAGTTTTCGGCAGCAGCGGCACGGGCTTGCGGCCTGGCTGTCAGCTCCGGCACCGATGGGGTCGCTTTCGTTCGTCTCGTCCGGTTCGGCGGGAGCCATCGCTGTCGTGGCCAGGGAGCCAGCGCTCCTCGTTGACGACATCATCTCCATCCTTTCGGCAAACACCCCTGATTTCCCGGCCCGTCTTGCTTCGTTCGAGTCAGAGAACGGGTTTGAGATCAGAAAGGATCTTGCCGAGACGCTGGGCGGGGACGTGGCGTTCGCCGTCGACGGACCACTTCTGCCCGTTCCGGCATGGAAGCTGGTCATTGAGGTCTATGACCCGGCTCGGCTGCAGTCCGCCATCGAGCGTATCGTCTCGCTCGGGGCCGGGAAAGCCCGGCAGGCAGGCAGGCCCGAAGTCACGCTCGCGTCAAAGTCAGCGGGCGGCCTCACCATCCACATGCTTGTTACGGCTTCGGGCTCTATTCCTGTACAGTATGCTTTTGTGGATGGTTATCTCGTGGTGGCACCGGGTCAGGCGCTGATTTTGCGCGCGGCCGAAGTCCACCGGACGGGGGACACGCTGTTGACCGCGCCCAAGCTCGTCGCGCTTCTGCCAAAAGACGGGCCGCTCGATTTCTCGATGCTGGCTTACCAGGATGTTGGCGGGATCCTGGGGACTCTTGCACAATCGGTTGGCGCGGCGCCGGGCTCGGCGGCCTCTGATCTGGCTTCATCCGGAGCATCGCTAGGCTGGGCTTGGGCTGGCCCGTCCAGCATCACGTTCGGCTCTTCAGGAGCGGGGATTTCTGACGTTCTCTCGCTGGCCGCCGTTTCGCAAGCCGTTACTCCACCCGCCACGGGAGGGCGATGACCGCGTTCCTCGACCTTCAAGGCCTTTGCGTCAAACTGGGCCGGCGAGAGGTGCTAAGGGATCTGAGGGGCACTCTCTCCGGCCGCTCCATTGGTCTTCTCGGCCCCAACGGAGCCGGGAAGACGACGCTTCTGCACACGCTTCTCGGGTTCTTCCGGCCCTCGTCGGGAACAGCCAGGCTCTCAGGACTCGATGTCATTCGCGAGAGCAAGGAAGTCAGACGGGCCTGCGGCTACATGCCCGAAAACGACGCCTTCATCGCGGGAATCTCGGGAGTCAGGTATGTGGCTCTTTTTGCCGAACTCTCCGGGCTCCCCCGGGCGGAGGCCCTCGAGCGCGCGCACGAGGCGCTTTTTGCCGTGGGACTCGGCGAAGTGCGTTACCGCACACTCGAGACCTACTCGCTCGGCATGAAGCAGCTTGCCAAGCTGGCGCAGGCCATCGCCCATGGTCCCCGGGTTCTCTTTTTGGACGAACCGTCGAACGGACTCGATCCCCCCGGCCGCCAGCGCATGCTGCGGCTGATTCGCGAAATCCGTGACTCTGGAGAGATCCGGATCATCCTCTCGTCGCACTTACTTCGTGATGTCGAGGAGTGCTGTGACGAGGTGTTGATCCTCAAGGATGGCAAGATAGCCGCCCTGTGTAATCTCGAGGAAGAACGGCGCGCCAACCGGCGGCTCGTGGAACTGGAGGCCGTGGGCGGAAACGGGGATTTTTCCGAGGCCCTCACGAGTCTGGGGTGCACCGTCGCCCCCGGGATTCGCAAACGCGTAAAGGTCGTGTTACCCGATGGCGTCGGACCCCGCGACCTTTACCGCCTCGCGTTCGAGCGCGGAGTTCAGCTTCGCCACCTCACTTACCAGAGAGACTCTCTCGAAGAGATCTTTCTCCGGGCTATGGAGGGATGAAATGACCGTTCGAAGACGGCCCTTTCGCCCATTCTCCAAGGCCCCGGTCTCTCCCCTTTTGCGGCTTTTCGTGCTGCCGCGTTATGCGTACCGGGAGGCTTTCCAGGCCAAACTCGTGACAGGGCTTTTCACCGGTTCGTTTCTTCTCCCGGCCGGTGCGCTTGCGGTCGTGTGGCTCAAGCACAATGTGAGCGCTCTCGCCCATACGCCCTTCGCGGTAGGGATCCCGTTTGCGATTGACGCCCGTTTCTTCGGTTTTCTCCTTCTCTTTCAATCCTATGCGGCGTTTGCCCTGACACTTTTCGTGGGTCCATCGACCATCTCGCCGGATCTGGTCAACGGGGCGCTGCCACTCTACCTGTCCCGGCCGCTTTCACGCTGGCAGTATGTCGCCGGGAAACTGCTCGTTCTGGCAGCCCTCCTCTCTTCCATCACGTGGGTTCCCCTTCTCGTCGTTTTCATTCTGCAGGCCTCGCTTGCTCCAGGGAACTGGGTGGGGATGAATATCTCGATCGCCGGTTCCATCGTCTCGGGGTCTCTCCTTCTTGTTCTCTTCCTGTCGCTTTCGGCCATGGCGATATCGGCCTGGGTGAAAAACCGGCCAGCAGCGCGCGGGATTCTCTTTTCTCTCATCGTGGTTCCCGCGGCCCTCGGAAGGGCCATCAACGGAATGCTCGGGACGGAGTGGGGAAAACTCCTGGATCTTGGTTCCGCGTGGGGCCGGGTTCTCGAGGGACTCTTTGGCATACCGGTTCGAAGCGGGCTTTCGCTTGGCGGTGCGTGGGCGTCGCTTCTGGCCTTTTCGGCTCTCTCGCTTTTCTTGCTTCACAAGAAACTCCGGGCTTTCGAGGTGGTGCGGTGAGCGAGGGAGATCCGCGGGAGCTGATCGTTTTTGACGAGGTCTCGAAGTTCTATGGCGAGGTCCTGGGGGTCGACCGCGTGAGCCTCGCCATCCCGCCCGGAATCACTGGACTCGTCGGGCCAAACGGCTCGGGCAAGACGACGCTCATGAATCTCGCCACCGGCCTTATCAGGCCGACGCGAGGAACCGTCAGCGTTCTGGGGATTCCGCCCTCTGATCCTGAACGCCTTTTCACGACGACGGGCTACTGCACGGCGTTCGAGTCGTTTCCCGCGGGCGCTACCGGGCGCGGTTTTCTCGAGGGATTCCTGTCCCTCCGCGGGGAAGGCCGGGCGGCGGCTCGCATGCGCGCTGAAACGGCCCTCGAAAGGGTCGGACTCCGTGAGGCTTCGGCGCGAAAGATCGCCTCCTATAGCAAGGGGATGAAGCAGCGCCTGAGACTCGCCGCGGCCATCGCCTACGACCCGAGGGTCCTCCTTCTGGATGAGCCCCTGAACGGCCTCGACCCCATGGCGCGGGCCGAAGTGATCGATCTCTTCCGGACTCTTGCGGCTGGAGGCCGCCACGTCGTGATTTCGAGCCACATCCTGCACGAGGTCGACCTTCTCGCGGACCGCATCGTACTCGTCAAGTCTGGATACGTCGTCGCCGAGGGAGAAGCTCACGGTCTGCGGGAAGAGGTCGCCGAACGGCCCATGCAGGTTCTTGTGCGCTGCGACCGGCCCGAATCCCTGGCCGCGCGACTCTTCAGCGAGGGATTGGTGACAGAGATTCAGCTCCACGACGATCGCCGCGGGCTCCTGGCCCGCACCCGGACGCCCGACCGTTTCTTCCTTGCCCTCAACGATGCCGTGGTCTCGGACGGATTCGACGTGGAGACCGTCACCCCCGCCGACGATGACGTCAAGGCGGTCTACCGCTACCTCATCGAGGGGGACGCATCCACGTGACCGAGAAGACGATCGCGCAACTTCGGGCCGTCTTTATCCTGGAGTGGCGCCGGTTCCTGAGAAGCCGGGACGGCCTGGGCACCATCCTCTTTTCATTCGCTCCCCTCGCCCTGATCTCTCTCGTGGTCTTCATCAGGCGGGTTCCGCTTCCCCCGGGCAGAGTCGAACACGATTTTGCGGTGCTCTTTCAGAACCTCATTCTGCAAGTGACGCTGTTTCTCGGTTGCCTCTCCGCCTTCGGAGGGCTCATCCGGGGAGAACAGATGGGAAAGACACTCCACCACCTTTTCCTCGCTCCCGTGAGACGAGAAGTGATCGTCCTCGGTAAGTACCTGGCAGCCCTGTCGGCCACGTCACTCCTTTTCGGAGGACTGACCGCGCTTTCGTATCTTGTTCTGCTCTGGGGACAGGGACAGGGGACGCTCTTGCCAACTCTTGCCTCAGGAGCGTTAACACGCCTTCTTACCTACATGCTGATCGTGTTTCTGGCCTGTGCGGGTTACGGAGCGATCTTTCTGGTGCTGGGCCAGTGGGCGAAGAACCCGATCTTCCCCGCGATCCTCGTCTGGGGCTGGGAGCACATCAACTTCCTGCTGCCCGAAGTACTCAAGCGGCTCGGACTGATCCACTACCTTCTCTCCCTGTCGCCGGTCTCGGTGCCAGAAGGTTTCCTGGCCGTGCTTGGAGAGCCGGTCCCTGTGTGGATTGCGGTGCCCGCACCCGTCGTCCTCGCGGCGGTTCTCGTCCAGCTGGCCTGCTGGAAGGCAAAGAAGACAGAGATTGATTACGGAATCGAGTAGGCTCCCGGATCATGCGCCGCTCCTTGCTCATGACAATCGCTCTGGCCGTTTCGTTCTCAGCCGCTTCCCTGGCGGACGGATACAAGTCCTCCGTCACCGCGAAAGTCATTCTGAAAACAGCCGCCACGAGCGACGGCTCCAGGATTCAGTACCCGAAAACCGACAGGGCTGAGGTCACCGCGATGACGGTTGACATCGCTCCTGGCGGCGAAACGGGCTGGCACCTTCACGCTGTTCCCGTATACGCCTGGGTCGTCACCGGGTCGCTGGATGTCGAACTCGAAGGGGGACGAACGAACCACTACAAGGAAGGGGATGCCATCGTCGAGGTGGTCGGGACTCGCCACAACGGCCGGAACCCTGGAAAGGTCCCGGCGCGTCTTCTGGTGTTCTACACGGGCGCGGAAGGGCTGCCGAACGTTATGAAGGCTCCCCGGGGCGAGGTTGGACCCCGCTAGGAGGCCGCGGGTTTTGGAGCGGCTGCTGCCTTCTTTGCCTTGAGGGCAGCCAGCGCGGCGGATTCCTTTTCGGCGGCAAGGCCGGCGCGTATTTTGGTTCGCCGGTCTTCGGGTAGGGTCTTCCACCAGGCGAGAGTGTCCGTAATGGTCGTGGCGAGGGGCCTGAAGGTGAGCCCCGCCTTGAGAGCGCGCGCGATTGAGACATCGCCGATACCCGCTTCCGGGCTCTTTGGAGAGACCCAGATAGGGAAATCGGCTTCCGGGGTGATCTCGAGACCTTTCAAGGTCTCTTCGTCCGCCCACGTAAAAGTGGCACTCGAACCCGTGACCTTTTTGCAAGACTCCAAAAGGGCCCCCATCTCAAGCCTTTCCTTTGGGCCAGTTGCGTTGAAGACTCCGTTGGTTCCCGATTCGACCATCCGGATCGTCCAGTCTCCCAGGTCCCGGACATCGATGAACTGGACGGGATCGGCAGGCCTTCCAGGAACCAGGACTTCGCCGCCTTTCTCCACACGAACCGGCCAGTAGGTGAAGCGGTCGCTCCCGTCCCGAAGCCCGACGATGAACCCTGGCCGAATGTTGAGGGCCCGTTTTGGCATCCCCTTTTCCGCCGCCTCCTCGCAGAGATGCTTCAACGGTCCGTAATTGCCCTCTGAGATCTTGTCCAGCGCATCGACGTTTGTGTCTGGTGAGAGGCGCATCACGGGCGCGGACTCATCCATGCGGGGCTTCATGGGAGAGTCGTAGACCGAAATGGACGAAATGAAGACGTACTGTCCGATGTTGCCGGAGAGGACGGACAGGGCCGAGCGGATCTGTTTCGGGAAGTAGCCGGAGGTGTCCACCACGGCATCCCACTTCTTCCCCGCGAGTTTCTGGAGATCTTCCGCGACATTCCTGTCACCGTGGATCTCTTCGAGGGGGACGTCCTTGAAGAGACCTGGGTTCGACTTTCCACGATTGAAAAGGGTGATGCTCCAGTTCTTCGTCATGGCCGCTTCAACAAGCGCCGGGCCGAGGAAACGGGTTCCCCCAAGAATGAGAAGCCTTTTCCCGCTCTTTGCCGGTTCGGCCGCGCTGAGCCAGCGAGGCAGGGAAAGGGCGGCTCCCGAGGCGGTGGCATGAATGAGGAAGTCCCTGCGGCTCGGATGTACTTTTCTCATCGCTTCTCCTTCTTGAGCGGAGTCCCGGCACAAACTACGGCTCCGCCAGGGCGAGGTTTCAAATCAGGCTGGACCAGTGGTGCAAGCAGGAAAACCCGTTCACGAAACGGTAGATGTCAGCGTCAAGATGTTCTTTGCTCCTTGCCGCCGATACGAGACTTCATCCACCATGTGCCGGATCAAATGGATCCCAAGTCCACCCGGCTCTCGTGCATCGATGCCCAGCGAGATGTCGGGCTCCGGGCGTTCCAGAGGGTTGAAGGGGGGCCCGGAGTCCTCGATTTCAACGGTCACCTTCCCGTGGGCATTCCGGCTGATGCGGACGGTGATCTCGCCGCCTCGGTTCGCGTAGGCATGCTTGAAGACGTTGACCACGGCTTCTTCCAGCGCCACGTCAAAACGCTCGAGTTTTTCCGTGGAAAGGCCGAAACCTCCCATTTCTCCCATGACGAAATCCCTGAGACCGGAATAACTCGAGAGGTCCGCGGCGAAGACCCTCTCCATACCCTGGCCCATTTCAAACCAGTCTCAAAGCATGTTCACGTGAGGAAGCCATCGGCAAAACCATTTCGAAACCGGCGTAGTAGAAAACGTCCTGAACGGCGCCCTTGGCGCCAAACCCGGCAGCTCCGCCGCCGTGGCCCTTCGCGCTCTTGACGGCCGCCAGGATGTCGCGGAGACCGGCGCTGCTGACGTACGCGAGGTTTGTAAAATCGAACACGATACGGAACGTCCCCTCGGCAATCACGGCGTCAACACGCTGAGAGAACGCCGGGGCTGTCTCCGCGTCCAGACGGCCGCTCACCGCGACAACGGCGGCGCCATTCTCGTTTTGGATGGTGATTTCCATTCATTCCTCCACTCGCATGTTCCCCCGAAGACATGGGCGGACGCAAGACTCGAGAGAGGGGGACCGCATTCACCGCTGCCGCACGCACGCCCCCACATAGAATAGGGCGGCAGATGTAGAGAGAGGGTTGTTTGCCGCCAGACTCGCTTCGAATTATCACGATCCCCCAGGGCTGGGTCCGGAACGTCCCCTCCGCCGCGAATCTCCTGGATGGAGCCGGTTCAGGACCTTCCGGTGCGCTTCCCTACGCCTCGCGCTTGCCAGTCTTTGATCTCTATGGGCTCTGCTCGGAGGTGACTCACGTCCGGGAAGGGGATCCTGGCCACCGGTTGTGGGGTCTTGCCAGCGCGGTAGCGGCCGGAGTTGATGTCGTCTACCCCGGAGCACCTCTCTCACAAAGGGCCAGCTGGGCAAGGATCAAGCAAGAAGCGCTCACGCATGTTGCGGACGTTGAGAACTTCGAACGCGACTTCGAGCCGATAGGAATCGCTCACTTCCCCGAGTACAACTCCGACATGCTGGCCGACATCATCTGGGTTCGGCGAGGAAGCGGTCTCTTCGCGCTCAAGCAAAAGAACCCCCGGTCACGACTCAATGAGTTTTCCGGAGGAAACCCGGTAAGAGCATTCCCGGAAATCGCCTAAAGTTTCCGGTGCTCCTCCAGAGCCGCCATGAGTTCGAGCCCTGTCCACTTCTCGGCTTCCGCTTGCAGTTCCTCGAGCTGACGCCGTGCGGTCTCGCGCTGCTCGAGGAGGAGGGTTCGAAACAGGGCACCGCTAACCAGACTCCTCAGGCGCGCGAAAACCTCGAATTCGCTGTGGGAAACCTCAAGAATCATGAACCCGAGCGGGCGGACTCCTTGAAACAGAGGCTCCACAAGGAGAATCGCTGGTCTCGTGCATGCCTTTAGAACGGCGGGAATGATGTCTCCGGGCTGGTGAAGCGGCGACTCGAACCTCTGTGGTTTTCCAGCTCCGTACGCGAAGACGAGCGTGAAGCCGCTCGGCAAGGTCGCGGCCCCGTCGATGTGCCCAGCTCCCTCGTAGAGGACGATGTAACAACTTGGTATCCCGAGGCTCGGTAAATGCTGAGTCAGGATGTCTGGCAGTTCGCCGATCTCCAGGAGAGCATTGAGCGATTGGTCCAGTTGCAGGAGCGAGCCCTCGATCTGCTCAATTTGGGTCCGCCTGGAGGTCAAGACACGAAAACCAGTCTCCGCGAGAAGGACTCTGGCTTTTTGGAACAGGTTCTCCGCCCGGATTGCCAGATGCCGGTCGCCCAGTTGCGAGAGGAGCCCGGAACGGAGCGCGGAGAGGGCATCCTGCCACGTGGCGGTTTCCTCCACCTCGGCCCGCTGCGGCTGGACCGCATGCCTGAAGACCGAAAGGAACCTGTTCAAATTGGAATCGAACAGCTCTTCAAAAAGCGCTTCCGTGACTTCCAGGAGCGTCTGCTGAGACGGGATTTGCGGCGGGACACCAAACGCGTTGCTGTGGCTGGACCGCCCCGCGGCGAGCGCCGCGCGCAGCATGGCATCCACCAGCCGGTTCGCGCGGCCACGTATCTCTTCCACGGGGACTTCGGTTTCGGGGGCTTCCTCGTACTGAACGTCCTCGACCTCGGCCGGCATGCAGCCACAGGAAGAACGGATCACAACTTCGGTCGGCACCAGGATGGGGCTCTGAACAACCGCGCCCTTTATTCTCTCGAGCACGGTGTCCGCCGTCCGGTAACCGGCTTCGTAGAAGCGTTGCCGCACGGTGGTCAGCGGCGTCAGCGCCAGCCGGCCCGCTTCGATGTCATCAAACCCGGCCAGGGCAATATCATCAGGCACTCGGATTCCACGGCTCCGGAACTCCGTGAGGGCTCCCAGCGCCATGGCGTCATTGGCCGCAACGATGGCCTCTGGCCGGATGCGCCGTTCGTCTATCAGAAGCCGTATCGCCGACCGCCCGCTCTCTTCCAGGTAATCTCCCGGGGCCACGAGATCTGGATCTAAATCGAGCCCATGATCCTTCAAGGCCTTCTCGTAGGCTTGAAGCCTTTCCCTCGATTCCAGCTGCCCGGAAGGTCCGCAGACGAAAGCTATGCGCCGGAACCGGTGAACCTCGATGAGGTGGGAAACGAGCTTGTACATCCCGCCCTGGCTGTCTGGCAGGACGACGGGGACACCCTGCGCGTCGATAATGCCGCCAACGACAGGCACATGGGCGTACGACTCGCAGAACTTCTTGATCGTTTCAGACTGCGACCCCATGGCCAGGTCGCCCACCATGATGTAACCGTCGGTCGTCACCTGCCCCGCGAGCTGGTAGAGGTTCCCGAGCCCACGCTCGGCCTGCTCGAGGCGTCCTCCCGGATACCAGAGGATGTCCACAGCCTCCTCTCGTGCCCTGCGGGTAATCCCCCAGAAGAAAGAATTCCCGTTCCAGCCTCGGAGTTCTGACGAAAGAACGCTGATCGTCGTCATTTTGGATCACTGCTCCCTTCTTGCACCGGGAAGGAGGGTCCACCGGCCATCTAGAGCATGCCAGATCTCGGAGCGTGCGGGAAGGATGTCGTGGCGGGACCTGGCCGGCCATTCTCTTGAAGCGGCGCACTCCTACGGAAAGTACCCCAGCGTCCGTGAATACTCGTACAGCGAGCCGAACAATGGCGAGTTGGAGAGCCCCTTGGCTTCGGCCAAAGAAAGAAGGTTCAGGGTCGAGTCGATGACGCGCGTTTTCCTTCGATAAACGTGATCGAATGGACACAAGATGGCAGAGAGATTATCGAATCGATCCGCGATCCGGACCACGATAGCCTCAACAGGGCCCATCCGAAGCCGGGAAACGCCGGTGACGCAGGAGTCTGCCCTGAGTTACTGCAAGTGGCTCGGAGAAGAGAAGAATGATGAGTTGCCAGCGGGCTTCGAGATGGCCTGCCTGCCGGCAGAGGCAGAATAGGGGTATGTGTGCCAGGCCGGAACGGAAACGAAGTAGTACACAGGAGATGGAAGAGAAGCGCTAAGTAGACCATGGAAAACAATTCGTCCTTCTCCTTCTCTTTCCCCTCTCCCCGGTGAACGGGGAGAGGGTGGCTGTGAAGCCCGGAGAGGGGTTCTTGGGGAAGCGAAATTGAGTTTAGAAGCACGTTTTTTTCGGCCTACTTAGCGGAAGCCGGGTGGTTCAGCGAAGACCATGGCGAGACCAGTCACTGCCGTGCCGCGGTGAGGTCATACCGGCTTCGCCTCACGAGCCTAGCTGACGGGGAGAGGAGAAAAGTGGAAAGCAAGGTTACAGTCGACAAGGCGTGGTACTCCCTGCAAATCGAGGCATTCAAGAAACGACTCCCAGAGTTGGAGAAATTCAGAGAGGCGATTCACGGTTTTCTCGATGTAAACACAAAAACACTGTTTGGAAGCTCTCTCGCCATCCAGTCACGAACCAAAACGGTCACGAGCTTCGCGGAGAAAGCCATACGAAAGAGCCAGAAGTACACCGATCCCGTGAACCAACTGTGCGATCTCTGTGGGATCCGCGTCATCGCGGAGACAGTCGAACAAATCCACGAATTCCGCGGTCTCCTCTTCGACTTGTTCGAAATCCACGAGGACGATGACGTTTCGGCCCGGCTTCGTTCTGGAGAGTTTGGGTATCTCTCGAGGCATTACATCATCTCTTTCAAACCGAACACAAAGGGAATCGACCCAGCTCTGTGGGAACGGTATTCACCAGAGGAGTCGGCTCGCTTCTCTCACCTTTTCGGGCCGAGGTACCGGGCCGAACTTCAAGTTCGAACCTTGCTTCAGCATGCGTGGGCGACGGTTTGCCACGACTCGCTCTACAAGGGTACGTTCACACCGCCACGGTCCAGCATAAGAGAGGCTGGCCGGATCGCGGCTCTCTTGGAGGATGCGGACGAGTCATTCGTGCGCCTCCTGACGGCCGTTAACTCTCTGCGAACCAGCTACGGAACGTACATGAGCCGCACCCAGATTCTCGATGAAATCCAGACCCTTCAGACTGTTCTGGAGAATGATCCTGCAAATCCCAGGCTTTGCAAGCGGATCGCTCGACTCGCGATGAGCGCTGGTGATTGGGATACCGCCCTGACAGTCCTCAAGGTTCACGCGGAAGGGACGCCTGCGGATTCCTCGGTATTCCGGGATTACGGAGCTGCCCTTTGTAAGACCGGAAAGATCGAACAGGGACGCGCTTTTCTTGAGAAGGCCGTTCGTGCTGCCCCGAATGACGTCGAGGCTCTCTGCCTCCTCGCAGATTCCTGCAGGGAAGAGAACTGCGAGGAGGCCCGTTCATCCTACGAAAGAGCTTTTCGAGTCTGTCCTTCAGACCCGCGTGCCCTCGGCGGCTACCTGCTGAACAGGATCCTGACAGAGAAACGGTACGATTTCGTGCAGCTCGTCTATCCCAGCCTGGACGATGCCATAAAGCGATGCCGTGAACGGACGGCACTCAGAATCGATATACCCAGGGCCTACTACGACGTTGGGTTCTTCAGCCTTCTGCTAGAGAGGGGATACGAGAGCCTCTCCGCGTACGCTAAGGCTCTCGACACAAGCCCGAGCCAAGACTGGGTCCGTTCGGCCCGGCGCCAGATCGATAGGATGCAGCTCGCTTTGCAGGACAAGGACATCCCGGAACTCAGATGGCTCCAGCGCTTTTTCTTCCTGGCTCAGTTTGCCAAGCTCACAAACCGGACAGGATCATCCGCGTGCCCTGAATCGGGAGAGCCTCCGGATGACGGACGGAGATTGAGAACGGAACTCGAGGCTCTGGCCACGCCTGAGCTTCGAATCCAGGGTCCCGTTATCATCATCGCCGGAAGCTGCGCCCCTGGCCTGGATCACTACTTGTCTGACTTCAAGGCGCTCGTCCTGAGCGGATTTAAGGGCTTCGCCGGAACGGTGATCTCCGGAGGCACGACGGCTGGCATCTCGAACTGGGCCGGAGACCTCGAGAATGGCCGCATCCTGAAAGTCGCTCACCTTCCCGGAGGGGAACTTCCACAGGACGTACGTATAGACGAAAGATACCAGCGGATCATCAGAATGGCGGAGGAGAAAGAGTTCGGTCCTGGACTGCCACTGCAGTACTGGACCGACATTTTGGCGTCTGGCATAGCCCCCGAGACGGTCCGGTTGCTCGGTGTTGGCGGGGGTGCGCTGTCTGCGTTCGAATACAAACTTGCGCTCGCGCTCGGGGCGAAGGTCGGGATCTTGAGAGACAGTGGGAGAGCAGCCGAAGAGCTACTCCGGGACCCTGACTGGGAAAACTCAGAAGACCTGGCAGCCCTGCCGGCTGATAGGGCCACGGTGAGGATGTTCTTGCAGCCCGTCAAGCCGGGCGTTGATCTCGAACCAGAGGCGCGGGAGCATCTGGCACAGATAGTCCACGAGAACTATCTCGAGAAGAAACGGAAAACGAACGCGGCGAACGACCTCTCCGCAAACGACTGGCACGAGTTGCGAGAGGATTTCCGCAACGACAATCGAGAACAGGTGGACTCCATATTGGCAAAACTCGAGAGTATTGGGCTGAGCATACAGAAGCCCAGCCGCAGAGAGCCGGTTCTGATGACGTTCACTCCGGAGGAAGTCGAATCAATGGCCGAGTTGGAGCATGGCCGGTGGAACGCAAACAGGTTGTTGCAAGGGTGGCGATTTGGCCCGGCCGACAAGGCAAACAAGGTCAGCGAGTACCTCGTACCGTGGTCAGGATTGCCTGAGTCGATAAAGGAATTCGACCGAGAGCCTGTTCGTCTGATCCCATCGCTTCTCCAGCGATTGGGATACGAGATCGTGAGGCCTCCGAGTCCTCTATGACGTGGGCTGACTGCGCGTGGCGCATTACTCAACGCGCATCACTTGGTTTCTCAACGAACCCGCTAACCATGTAGGGTGTTCCCGTGCCAGGCCGCGTCTCCGGCCGAACGAAACGAAACAAAGGGATATTACGAATAGACGGAGAGTCACTGATTGGGAGGAGGCGTAATGAAAGAGGTCCTCTTATGTTGGATCGGGCAGAAGGACATCAGCGCGGCAAAGGGAATCGAGCAGGAGTGGAGCGGGCATGTGCTGCACGCTCTCCGTTGGGTAGGAGTGACGCCAGAAGAACGCTTCGACTCCGCGCTCCTTTTGGCCGCCTATCCAGAGGAGGAATGCAACAACTACATTGGATGGATCAAGAACCAGGTCCCTTCGGTTCAGATAGAACACCGCCGCATGCAAGATGGATTCGACCCGACATCCTTCAAGGACGTCTTTCGAGCCGCGGAGAACGCTATTCGGGACACGCAAAAGAAGTACGGTCCGAACACCCGGATTTCCCTCGAGATTTCCTCGGGGACATCTGCAATGACATCGTGCTGGGTCCTCCTTGGAAAGGCGTATTTCCCCGACGCACGGCTCATGGCCTCATCGAAGTATTTTGATGTCAGAGAAGTAACGATTCCCTTCGACATCACGGCCGCGTACAAACAGGACGCGATCCGTCGTTTGCTGTCCTCCCCCGCACAGCGTCCAGACGCTCCAGGGTTCGATGACATCATAACGACGAGTCCCGCGGTGTACCGCGCGATGAACAAGGCCGCACTCGTGGCAAAGACAGATGTTAACGTCCTTCTTCAGGGAGAATCCGGCACAGGGAAAGAACTCTTTGCCCGGGCCATTTGGAAGAGCAGTAATAGGGCAGACCGAACGTTTGTAGCTGCTAACTGCGCAGGTATACCAGAACAGCTCTCCGAGTCCCTTCTGTTTGGGCACGTAAGGGGGGCGTTTACTGGTGCAGATAGACCGCACGACGGGTACTTCGAACAGGCTGACGGAGGAACGCTTTTCCTGGATGAAGTAGGTGAACTTCCCATGGGAATTCAGGCAAAGCTCTTGAGAGCGATTCAGGATCGAACGATCAGAAAACTCGGATCCGCCATAGACGAGAGCGTGGATGTGCGACTGATTTGCGCGACAAATAGAGAGCTGTTGAAGGAAGCCGCGGAAGGACGTTTCAGGGAAGACCTCTTCTACAGAGTCTGCCAGATTCTCATCTCTCTTCCTCCCTTGCGCAACAGGAAGGGTGACATCACTCGTCTGGCAGAACTGTTCATAAAAAAGATTGAGTTGAACGAAAAGAAACTACCCAAGAAGAGTCTGAGCCTGGATGCGGAACGAGTCCTGCTTGAACATACATGGCCGGGAAACGTGCGTGAACTCGAAAACGCTGTCGTTCATGCCTGGTTGTTCTCGGAGAAGGCGGAGATATCGGGGGAGGATGTGAGGGAGTCCCTTTTGATTCCTTCCATCAAGGGCGATATCCTCGGACGTCCCATCGGGGAAGGGTTCTCCATCGAGTCCGTTGTCGGAGAAGTGGCACGGCACTATCTCGAGCGAGCCAGAGAGAAATCTCGAGGAACAAAGCTGGGGGCGGCGAGACTGCTGGGCCTAGATAACGGCCATAACCTCGACACTTGGTGTAGAAAAGCGGGTATTGACTGGAAATGACAGTTGATTAGGCTAGCGCCTTGATTTCGCGCCGGCATGCGATGAGTGGAATATACCATCCACGAGATGGAAGAAACATTCCACATATCCCATTTGGCCAGGCAATTCATCGTTTGTAAACCATTGAATTGGAACTGGTTCTGTTTACGGGTATCTCGGCTGCCCTTCTTGGCATGCTCTTCGCAAAAGACGATTCAACGCGATTTCAGATCGCGAAATTCAAGCGAAGGGCGGCATACACATGAAACCCACCAGAAACCTCTTCACAGTTCCATTGATCATCCTGGCGGTGATGTTGGTTCCGTCGATGGTCCACGGGCAGACTTCCGATGGTCCTGCGCTCGCGCTCGACGCCGGTCAGATCGAACCCGGCTCGAGTGGCGCAGCCGCCCGGGTCATGTTGCCCGTTCCAAAGAACGGTTCCGTCATCATCACAAACCTGTCGGACCAAACAGTCGAATATGACGGAAAGATCAACTTTCTCTCTTCCGAGAAGCGAGGCTCTACTGCCTCGGTGAAGCTGAAGACATCTCTGGTGTCAGGACAGGAGTATGTACTGACGGAAGTACCCCTGTTCACAACCGCCCTCGTTGCGGATATCCAGAACGGCATAGGTCTTTCCGTCGATGTTGACGGCGTTCGCTTCCCCGCCTCTCCATTCTCCCGTAGCGCGTTCGTGCGCCTGGGCTCCGCGGGATCGGCTGATGTCCTTCTTTACAACGATGGTGATGAGGCCGTATCTGTGGACTTGGGCGCGGATGGCCAAGAGCACCGTCTTGTCACGCTCCAGACCGGAGAGTACCGGGTGATACCGCTCGAAGCTCTGGGGCTGGATAAGAGCCACATCCTCCTTTTGAAGGCATCGTCCCCGGTCGCGGTTTCGGTTCAGAGCAATGGATCCGTGGTTACCCTGGAGGGTTTCGAGGCTGACCTGCCGTTCGAGAGGCTCGCTCTGATCGGCAACCATAACGTCCCGTACCTCCGCCAGCGCGACTATACCGGCATTGGAGAATCTTCCTGTGGCGCCACGAGCACGGCGATGGCCTTGCGGTTCTACTTTCCCAATAGCCGAATCGATGTTCGTGAGATTTACCATGCAGGGCTTCAGGCTTACGGCTATCACGGTCCAGCGAAGGGCTACAGGAATCTCAGTTGGGGTTCCGGCTACACGACCGATCCAGGAGACGGCGCTATCCCGCCTGGTTATTCCGGGTACTACACCGGGCGCGGCAGCTCGTACCTCAGGGGTAACTGGGTCCTCCAGAACTATCTCGCGCGGACGTGGCAGGTAAACACGAATGTCCTCACCACCATCGACCAAGTCTATGCTGCGGTTAGCGCCGGTCCCCTGATTGGGCATGTCTGGGGACACGGAAACGTGAACTGGGGCCACTATCTCGTGGTGATCTCCATAGATGACCGGGGTACGGTAAATCGTAACGACGATATCGTTTATGTTCACGACCCCTACGACAAGTGGGGCTCGTGGGATACGGGTGGTCAGAATAAGCCCATCTCCTACCAGCAGTTCTTCGTCTCTGGAGCCAGGTACGGCAACAAGTGGTTCCGCGATGCGATACAACTGATCCCGCAGGACTCGGCCACAGCGCGCCTCTACACCACTGTCGTCGATACAGGTCACAATGCGACGAGTGGAAACGCCACAATTCACCGGTTCGAGGTCGACAACATCAACGATTACGTCGGGACATCGTCCACACTTACTTGGTGGCACTGGTATGGAGATGGCGATTGGGTCTACCCGAAAGAGGATGGGCACGCGGCCCGCTGGACACCGTCTCTGCCGATGGCCGGTTGCTACGATGTCATCACGAATCTCCGGGGCGATAATACGAGCGGAAACGTCACCTACGTCCTCTACAATTCCTCCGGTCTAGAGCTTGCCCGTACGACTGTAAACCAGAACCGTAATCCGGCGGCCTGGGTCCAGGCCACCATAGCTTCGGGAATTCCGCTCGCAAACGGGGCCTATCTGCGCGCCTTTCCAATTGCTGTCAACACAAACGTCGACAGCGTCAAGTTCAGGTACAGGGCGGGTACCTGCGGTTCGATCCCGGCTCCGCCTGCGGGAGTCTCCGCGACTGATGGCGCGTTCACCGACCGCATCCGCGTCACCTGGCTGGCATCGCCCAACGCCACGTCCTACGAGATCTGGAGGGGAACGTCGAACTCCCCTTCTTCCGCAATCGGGCTCGGCTCCGTCGCGACGCTGGCATTTGATGACACTGGCACCGCCCCGGGACAGACATTCTGGTACTGGCTGAAAGCCAAGAACTCCTCCGGAACCAGCGGTTTCAGCGCGGGAGATTCGGGATGGCGCAAGGCCGCGAGCACGGTACCAGCACCCCCCAATGGCGTCGCTGCTACGGACGGAACCTACACGAATAGAGTTCGCGTCACCTGGCTGGCCTCGGCCAACGCCACGGCTTACGAGATCTGGCGGGCAACCTCCAGTTCCCCGTCTTACGCCATCCAGCTCGGCTCTACCACGGGATTGTTGTTTGACGACCCAGCAGCTGTTCCCGGCCAAATATACTGGTACTGGGTCAAGGCGAAGAATGCTGCCGGAACCAGCGGATTCAGCTCGGGCGATTCAGGCTGGAGAGCGCGGAGCTACTATTCCTCCCCAGTCTCGACAACGAACGGTGGAGGGAATCTCGGCGCCAGCAATCTGTTCACCTTTTCCGTTACCATTGTCGACGGACGTATCGGTTCCTTCTCCCTCAGGAAGACGGATGGCTCGTTGTTCTCGAGTTCGGGTACCCTTTTTCTGAAAGTCGGCGGCTACTTGCCAACATCATTCACGCGATCGACAAAAGCCGTACCTGCCGGAACGCGGACGATCACGTTCGACCCCGATGTCTTCGACAATTACCCTCCGAACACTTATCCGAAAGCGTACTATGTGCGCTACGAGATCCCCGGGACGAACAAGTATCAGTGGGCTGGCCCATTGACGATCTCGATCAACAACTAGCCCAGCAGACTACTTCCCGGTTCCACAGTGCCCCGAAGCTTTCCCGCTTCGGGGCGTTTCCTTTTCCTCAGTCATCAGATGCTTGAGACTCCCTGCGGCAAGGCTCCAGCCCATCGCGACTCTCATCTTGGGCTAAGCGCACAACCGAGTGGCCGGGCCCCCGGTGCCGTTTACTGATGCCACGCTGGCGCCGCTCCCAGCCGCCGGACCACGCACCGGACAGGCCAGACAGAGACGGAAACCGAGATCCCAGAATTGGGCAAACGGCCCGAACCAGTGACGGTCCGCCGACCGGCAATAGAACGCCCTGCCGAGCCAGGAACCTCCTCTCAGAACCCGAGACTGACTATGCCCCAGCATGGAATCCACACCCGGAATCCACTCGTCGTTGCGTTCTGAAAACCCCGGGTCATGGGCACCGTCGGGACGCTGCCGGTAGGCGATTTCGTCCCAGACGTCATGGCACCAATCCCAGACATTCCCGTGCATATCGCACAGCCCAAAAGCGTTGGCCACCTTACGCCCAACGGGTTGCGTCGTAGATCCGGAATTCTCAGCGTACCAACCGGCATCCAGAAGCGCATCCTCGCCGTCGCCCGTGTAATAGTCCATTTCGGTACCTGCCCTGCAAGCGTATTCCCACTCGGCCTCCGTCGGCAAGCAGACAAGCGGGAAGCCCCTCGGAAGGCTCTCCCGCTTCGTTCTCGCGACCCACTCGCAGTAACGAATGGCGTCGAACCACGTCATTCTCTCTGCCGGATGATCGGGATGCCCGGGAAACCCATTCTCGTGTTCCACTCTTCCGGCCTTCGACCAGATTGCGAACTGGGCCTGTGTGACGGGTGTTTCGCCCAGCCAGAACGGGTAGGTGATCTTGACCAGATGGACAGGTTCCTCATCCCGATATATCCCCCGGCTTCCCATTCTGAACTCTCCGGGAGGAATGAGGCGGAAGGGCATTTCGATGTTGTGTTCGGGCCAGCGCAGGACGAAGCGCTCGGGTTCGTAGGAAAAGCTCACCGATCGCTCCCCCTTCTTCGGGGCTTCCCAAGCGCCTCCCCGACTTTCTCGATCAGAATCCCAAAGTCCCGGCGCTCGCCCATGACAGGGAACGCGTCATAGGGAATTGCACAGTCTACGGGTCCTCCTTTTCCGGCGAACCGATTCCAGACATCCTCCTTCCTCGCTGCCAGGAAGTGCCGGCTGAATTCATAGTAGTGCCTGAAGTTCTCGATGTCAGACTCTTCCACGAGGCCACCGTACAGACCGTGAAAGTGGCGCTGCATCCCTTTGAGGAGGTCCGAGGCGACGGCCTCGAAACTCCCGAACTGGAAGCGCTCGTCTTCCTTGAAAACCACGATCGTCTGTGCAGGGGTTCGGCGAAGGTGTGGGCACGGCAGCCCATCATCCCTTCCGGCATCACCCAGTCTCCGGATCGCATCTGCAAGTTCCCATGCGCAGTACCAATTCGTGTCGGGGTCCAGAGACAGGTACGCATTCGAGACGAGCAGCACTATGCACTGCTGCCGCCCCAGGCTATCCATGAACTTCCGTACACCCCGGCGGTCACCAGCGCGGCAGCTCTCGTCCCTGTACCAGTTGACCTTCCCAGCAAACTCGGCCTTCAACGCCTCGACCATGGCCTGCGCTTCATTCCGGTCGACTCCGCGGCTCGACACGGCGATGTCGTACTCCTCCTGCCGCAGGGTGCGGTAAAAGCCGTGCCGAAGGTCGCATTCGTCAACGGGTCTGCGCCAGACGCTCCCCCGCCTATGGTGGATCGGGCTGCCATCGGCGAAGAAAAGGTCCTCCACTTCGGCCCTGCGCCGGTCCAACTCGAACCCGCGCGCCGCCAAAACGGCTTTGATCCGTCCGGCAAAGGCATCGTCTTCTTCCGGCACCCACCGCACCCGCAGGCACCAGCCGGGGGCGGCGTCATTGTCAGTCGCCTGGAACCCATTGCGAAAGTAGATGCCCCGGTGCCTGAAGGTCTTTGCCAGAAGCGCCTGGAGGCTCCGGAAGTCGAATTCGCTCAGCGTGATGTCGCGAAATTCGAGCGCCTCGCTGCTGACGCTGACGATGCCGGGCTGGGCGAGCACTTGATTCATTTGTTCGTCCACACGAGCTTCGATGTATCCCGCGTATTCGGGCAACAGCCACTTGTCGAGCGCCAGAAAAATGTCTTCCGCGGAGAACGTCCATCCGGCGTCACCAATCCTCGTCACAACACGGCACTCTTCCATGAAGGCCAGTAGCTGTTGGCGCTGAAGATCGTTTTCTACCGCTTTCCAGTGGGGATCAGCCTCGAGATGTGAACGATAGAACCAGCCTCCGTTCTCCCGCACGATCTTCCACAGGTTTCCCTGGCACAGCAGCAGCTGATAGATGAGGTCTGAAGCCCAACCCTGGTCGACCAGAATGGCCCGCTGACTCCCCTGCCGGATCTGGAACAGGTGGCCAGCCTCGTGCAGGTAGCCGGTTATTGTCGCTATGTCGTTGTCATCAAGCGTGGCTTCCCCGCTGGCGAGCGTCCCATGGGCTGCCCGGACGTGATCGTGCCAGGCATCTGGTGGACAGAGAAGATGTTGTGGCGTGCGTCCCGCCAGCCGGGCCCTCGAGTTCTCGGAAAGCCAGCGGTCCACAAGATCGCTGACTTCCCGGAAAAAGCGTGGTTGCAGGATGCCAATGCGCAAGGCTTCCTCGCCACAAGCCCCGCGAATCCAGTCCACGAGCCGCCGGTATTCGTTGTGCGTGCCACACTGGGGATCGAGACTGTCCACGTAGAATGCCGGGAGTTCCCTGTGCTTGTGCGTTCTGGACCTCGATCTCCAGTCGGGTTTGCTCGGCATCCGATCCGGATCCGGACAGTTTGTACAGACAAGAACGACTTTTGCATCGGGCCGCATCGAGTAGATGTAGTCGAGCCAGTAGTCCAGAGGGCGCTGCCGGTTCCACTCTTTCCACTCCTTTATTGTCAAGTCTTCCGGTTCTGGCCCCGGCTCTGGCGGATGCTGACGCCACACCAGGAGGAAGATCGACCCTTCCCCGGCGAAGATCCTGTGGGTGTTATGGTAAATCTCCTGGCCCCCAAAGTCCCAGAGGCGGACGGCGCCCTCGAGGAGGCCATCCTGGGTTCGGGGCAGACCCAGCTTTGCCACGGCCGCGCGTTCAGAAAGAGCCGCTTCCTTACCTTCGGGCAAACGCAGGCCGGTTTCCCAGCTCCAGAACTGAACTTTGTGAGTGAAAGACTCGTCCCGCGAAGGCTCGAGGCCGCGATTCTTGGGTAGGGCCCGCTCGGATGGTCCGAGCATCTCCCACTGCAACCGCTTGGCGAGCGTCGTCTTGCCCACGCGCCCGTCACCCATGAACAGGATCTTGGCGTGGGGCATGATGGCCAGATCCGCGCCGAACTTCACGCGAGTGTGGAAGATCTTCACGACGTTCTGGTTCTCACGGCCGCGATCGTGGGGGCCGATATCCTGGCCCAGGAAGAGTCTCAACTCATTCGCACCGTGAAGAGCGAGATACCGCAACTGGGACGGAATGAACGGCAGTTCCTCGAGGGCGGTGCAACCACTCAGGTTCAGATGGTCGAGGGCCGAAAACGCGGGAAGGTGGCTGATATCCGTCAGCTTGGTGCATTCCTTCAGGACGAGCTTCTTGAGTGTCTTATTCGGAAACTCCTTGAGCGAGGTGACGGCGGGAGTACCGGAGCCATCGATTTCAACGACCGGGGCTTCCTTGAGGCCTCGGAGGAACATGCCGAGTCCAAGCGCGTCAAGTGCGGGGCAATCGTTGAAATAGAACCGCTTGAGTCCGTGAGGGGACGGCAAAGGGAGGTCTTCGAGACTGCGACAACCTCCGATGTCCAGAAGCTCCAGTGCTGCGGGCAATTTCGGCAGTTCCGTCAGATTGGTGCAACCCCGCAGGTCGAGACATTGGAGGCATTCTGGCAATTCTGGCAAGGTCTTGAGGCCAGTGATTTGCCAGAGGTGAAGGTGGGTCAGGTTGGGGTAACGGGAAGCAAAATCTGAGGGAAGCTGGCCACCTCGAATGGGCGAGGGGCTTTCTCCCGGTCGCGGTGGCTTCCCCACAACGATCTTGCACACGGAGGTACCATGCTCCTGCCAGTCAGGCTCGGCGTCTGGGCTGCAGATCACAGAGGGTTCTTGAGGAATCATCGTGTCTACTCCGCTCCCAGCCGCCGGACCGCGCGCCAGACAGGCCAGACAGAGACGGAAACCGCAGTCCCAAAACCGATCCATCGGCGACCCGATCCACAGGCGGCTAGCCGAGCGGCAAGAGTCCGCCCTGTCGAGCCAGGAGCCGCCCCGAAGAATCCGGCGCTGGGACCATCGCATGGCCTCCACACCCCGTTTCCATTCCTCGTTGCGTTCCAAGAACCCCGGGTCATGGACACCGTCCCGGCGTCGAAGGTAGGGCGTTTCCTTCCACACGTCATGACACCACTCCCAGACATTTCCGTGCATATCTCGCAGCCCGAACGCGTTAGCCACCTTGCGCCCGACGGGTTGCGTCGTCTCTCCCGAGTTTTCCCAGTACCAACCCGCCTCCGCGAGCGCCTCTTCGCCGTCGCCGGTGTAATATTCTGTCTCCGTTCCTGCCCGGCAGGCGTATTCCCATTCCGCTTCCGTCGGCAGGCAAACCTGGGGGAACTCGCGCGGCAGCTTCTTACGCATCGTTCTCCGAACTCGAAAGCCTCGCACTTGACGATACCTGGCCGAGAGAGCACCCTCGCCATCTGCTCCTCAACTTTCCTTTCGACGGCGCCTCCATACTCGGGCAGCAAACCCTTGTCCAGAGCTAGGTAGATGTTCTGGCCAGCAAGGCTTGATCCGATCCTGGTAATAATCCGGCACTCTTCCATGTAAGCCAGCAGTTGCTGGCGCTCGAGGGCACTTTCCACCGCCTTCCAGCTAGAATCCGCATCGAGATGTGACTTGTAGAACCAGCCACCATTCTCCCGAACTGTCGTCCAGAGGTCTCCGCCACAGTGCAGGATTTTGTAGATCAATCCGGAAGCCCACTCCTGGTCGACCAGAATGGACCGCTGATTGCCCTGGCGGATTCGGAATACCTGCCCCGCATTGTGCAGGTAGTCCGTGATCGTTGCAATATCCCTGTCGTCGAGTTCAGCCCCCCTGTCCGGTCGAGACGAGTGAGCGGCTCGAACCTCATTGTGCCACTTGTCAGAAGGACACAGTAGATGTCGAGCTGTCAGTCCCTCTTGCCGGGCGCGAGAGTTCTCGCGCAGCCAGCCTGCCACCAGGTCGCTGACTTCTCTGTAGAAGCGTGGCTGTAGGATACCAATTCGCAGCGCCTCCTGGGCGCAGGCTCCACTGATCCAGCCGGCCAGGCGCCGAAACTCCTGGTGCTTGCCGCACGAAGGATCGAGGCTATCTACAAAGAAGGTACTGAGATCCCTGTGCCCATGCCTTGGCGCCCGGAGACGCCAGTCAGGCTTCCTCGTCATCCGGTCCGGATCAGGACAGTTCGTGCAGACGAGTGCAACCCTTGCGTTCGGGCGCATGGAATAAACGTAATCGAGCCAGTAGTCGAGTGGACGGGCACGATTCCACTCTTTCCATTCCTCAACGGTCACATACCCAGGCGGAGTTCCCGGATCGGGTTCCTGCTCTCGCCAAACGAGGAGGAAGATCGAGCCCTCTCCCGCGAAGATCCTGTGAGTGCTATGGTAGATCTCCTGGCCGCCGAAGTCCCAGATGCGAACGGAACCCTCGAGAAGTCTGTCCGGCGTCAGTGGCAGGCCCAGCTTTGCCACCCCGGCTCGATTCTTCAGAGCCTGTTTCTCGCCGTTCGATAGGCTGAGCCCCACTTTCCAGGGCCAGAAATGGACCTTGTGCGTGAAAGGTTCTTCCCGCTTCGGCTCCAGTTCGCGACTCGCGCTCAGAACCCGTTCGTTGGGCTTGAGCGTTTCCCATTGCAGCCGCTTTGCCAGGGTGGTCTTGCCGACGCGTCCATCGCCCAGCAATAGGACCTTCGCATGTGCCATGATGGCAAGTTCGTGGCCAAACTTCGCGCGGCTGTGGAAAGTATTTGCAACGTTCTGGTTCTCATCACCCCGGTCGTAGGGACCGATATCCTGGCCCAGGAAAAGTTTCAGCTTCCCGGCGCCATGAAGAACGAGATACCGAATGTGGCTCGGAAGGAGAGGCAGTTCCTCGAGGGCCGTGCACCCGCTCAAGTTCAGATGTTCGAGACTCGAGAAACTGGGGAGTTGGCTGATATCCGTCAGATTGGTACATCCCTCCAGAACGAGTTTCTTCAGACTGCCGGCCGGGAACCACTCGAGCGAAGTCACCGCGGGTGAACCCGAGCCGTCGATTTCCACCACGCGAGCGTTCTGGAGGGCTCGGAGGAAGACATTCAGATCAAGCGAATTGAGCGAGGGGCAGTCGTTGAAGTAGACCCTCTGGAGTGCTCCGGGAGGTTGCGACTGGAGTCTCTCGAGGCCGCTACACCCTCCAATGTCCAAGGTTTCGAGAGTCGAGGGCAAGGCGGGCAGTTCCATCAAGCCGGAACAGCCTCGCAGGTCGAGAACCAGAAGGCCCCCGGGTAATTCTGGGAGTTTCTCAAGACCAGGAATCTGCCAGAGGTGCAGAGCAGTGAGGGCGGGGAACCGGGTGGCGAAATCGGCGGGCAGTTCGACAACCGACGGCGGAACGGGACCGGCAGGCGAGGGGCTTTCTCCCTGTATCGGTGGCTTGCCGACGACGATACTGCGGACTGTCGCATCGCCCGCCGGCCAGGCAGGTACATCGTCCGGGCTGTGGATCACGGAGAAGTCCTCAGTGGTCATTCGCTCCTCGTGACATCAACGAAAAATGCCGCAAAGGCCGCGATCATCGGCCCAGCCAACCCGCCGGTTTGCCGCTACGCGCCCGGCCGCCGGACCGCGAGCCAGACAGAGGCGGAGGCCGTTGACCCGGTTCTGGTCATCTGGCCCGTACCTGTAGCGAACCGCTGAGCGGCAGTTGAACGCCCAGTCATACCAGGAGCCGCCCCGCAGAACCCGGAGCCGGATATCCCGGAGCATCGTATCCATTTCCCTCCCCCACTCATCGTTGCGCTCGCGTAGCCCCGGATCGCGCACACCCTCCCAACGCCTGGAGTACGCGAACTCATCCCACAGATCATGACACCACTCCCACACATTTCCGTGCATGTCATACAAACGGAAGGCATTTGCCACTTTGCGCCGAACGGGGTGCGTCGATCCCTCTCCCCACTTTTCACCGTACCAACCCGCTTCGGCAAGAGCTTCCTCGCCCTCCCCCGTGTAATACTCAGTCTGGGTTCCTGCCCGGCAGGCGTACTCCCATTCCGCTTCGGTTGGCAGGCAAACTAGCGGGAACCCGTCAGGGAGCTTTTCCCGCATCGTTCTCTCCACCCACTCGCAGTAGCAAATCGCGTCGCACCACGTCATGTTCTCGGCCGGATGATCGGAATTCCCAGGAAACGCGTTTTCGTGTTCGGTCCTCTTGGCCCGCGTCCAGACTGCGAACTCGGACTGTGTCACCGGAGTCTCCCCCAGCCAGAAGCCCTCGGTGATCCTCACCAGGTGACACGGCTCTTCGTCCGTGTACGTTCCCCTGCTCCCCATCCCAAACTCGCCTGGCGGGATGAGACGAAAGGCCATTTCGATATCGTGCTCCGGCCAACGCAGGACGAAACGCTCGGGTTCGGGCAGCATGAGGTGAATGATAACGAGGGACGGCAACTCAGCGGGCACCTTCGGGTGATCCACGAGTCATGACGAATGAGACGCGCTGGCCCCAAGAGTTACGCCAGACCTTCCCCACTTCTCGGTTCTCGTATTTGGGACGCTACTCGTCTCCGCCCTCTCTCGGCCTGGGCTCACCGCATAGATTCTCTTTTCGCGACCGGAGGACAGTGCGCCAGGCAGAGACGGAAACCGCAGTCCCTGCTCCGGCCATCTGGCCTGCGCTTGCGGCGGCTCGCCGAGCGGCAGACGAACGGCATGCAGTTCCAGGACCCGCCGCGAAGAACCCGGACCCTGCGATCGTCGAGCATCGTTACCACTCCCCTCCCCCAGTCTTCATTGCGCTCGCGTAACCCGGGGTCGCGAACACTATTCCAGCGCTGCCGGTACGCAACGTCATCCCTCACATCGTGACACCATTCCCACACATTCCCGTGCATGTCATAAAGCCCAAAAGCACTTCCCTCCTTGAGGCGGACCGGGTGAGTCGATCCGTTCTCCCAGTCCTCCCCATACCAACCCGCATCTGCAAGAGCTTCCTCGCCGTCTCCGGTGTAATACTCGGTCTCCGTTCCCGCCCTGCAGGCGTACTCCCATTCAGCTTCCGTCGGCAAGCAAGCCAGCGTGTAACCCTCGGGAAGCTTCTCCCACATTGTTCTCCCGACCCATTCACAGTAGCCGATCACGTCGCGCCACGACACCATCTCGGCAGGGTGCTCGAGATGTCCCCGGAAATAGTTCTCGTGTTCGATCCCTTCAGCCCGAGTCCAGATGTCTAATTGCTCCTGTGTCACCGGGGTTTCCGCCAGCCAGAAGGCATCAGTGATTGTGACCAGGTGACAGGGCTCCTCGTCTGTGTACCTCCTCCGGCTCCCCATACGGAACTCACCCGGCGGGATGAGGCGAAAGGCCATTTCGATATCGGGTTCGGTCCAGCGCAGGACGAAACGCCGAGGATCCAGAAACATGTGGCGGATGATAGCGAGGAACTGCCGTTTTGCAGACCCCCTCCAGTGATTCAACAGTCCAGACGGGCTCAGCCCTCCTCCACGCGAGCCTGGTCTCGTAGCGAGCCGTCCTCCGAAACGGGGAGCCATCCGATCAGTTTCCACCGAGTGGCACGGGATCGAGTGTTTCGGCGCCTTCGCTTCAGAAATGCATCTTGACTCCTGCGGGTCAAATGGAAGGTTTCTTCCAGACATCGGAAGAAATCCCTCTAGCCGCATCCAAGTCCAGGAAGGTGCACTCAAGCAAATCATTACATACCAATATTTTAGCTATATTCATCCGTCTGGTCTCTGGCTGGGCATTCTGGCACCTTTCTCGCAATAACCAGAAACAGGGGCATCTAAGAGATCGAGAGACAGAGACGGCACAGCCGAACCCGTGGAGGCCGAGGCTGTGCAAGAAAAATGAGGATCGCGCGAGGGCTGAACTCATTTCATGCATCAATCAGTCCAGTCAACAAACGGCCAATCGCCGTTTATAGGAGTACTATCTGTAAGAAGCATAGCTTAGACAGTTCCTTCTCTCACCTTCACGCGTTGACCGGCGCAATACTTGGGTCGCTTCACAACCAAACTCCCAAACGCACAGCCTCCACTATCGAGGAGACCATGAAAAGAAGTACTTTTGTACTGACAGTTATCGTTGCGTGCGCCGTTCTCGGGTGTCTCGCGATCACCGCGGCCCAGACATCCGAAATCGCTGTCTCCACCTTCTCCGGTGGCCCGGAACAGTTTTCCTATGGACCTACCGCACTGCGCCGCGCACCGGATGGCACGCTCTGGATCGTAAACCCGGTCGACAACTCACTGACGAATGTCGACCGCCAAGGGCGCCTTCTGAAAAGGCTCGACCTCTCCAAGCAGGCCACCGGCATCTCCGACGTCCAGATAGGGTCCACGGGAATCAAGGTGCTGGACATAGCAGCGGATCCACCGTCCGTTCTCACCGTTTCCCAAGAGGGCGAGGTCTTGCTCCGGCACGTTCTGCCGTCCTCCGCCCTTTCAGAGGGGCTGAACGGGTTTTCAGCCGGTGAGAATGAACTCGACCTCCATGGAGTGCGCACCGTTTCCCTCAGCTCTCCCGAGTCTTCGCCTGTATCCAAATGGAACATCGAACCTGGCAACGAGGCAACCCCTGACGGAGCGATTACGCTAGACAACACCAGGATCGTCGTCAAGGCAGACCGCGGCATCGTTCGCGGTGTCCGCGTCCTCGAAAACCTTCCGAAGGGGATCTTCATCCTCGCCGAAGAGGTCATCGAGGGGGATCCTCTCCTCGTCGATGCCACCGTCCGGAAGTACTCCCATGACGGATCTCTCATCGGACTGGCTCGAATTCCGCTTGCGAGTCAGGCCACCTACGTGGAACACCCCGTAGCGATCACCGCGGAGGGAGAGATTCTCTTCCTGGCCACCACAGGTAGCGGCCGCGCCGAGATCCGCTCCCTTCCACTCGTTGACTCCTTGCCTCCGCTCGTTCCGGATGACCCTGGGCAGAAGTTCCTGGCAGACATTACTCCGCTCGCAACCGGCCCCTGCGTTTCCAGAAGTCAAATGGACACTACGGCCTGGTCTTATGTCAACAACACGACCTACTACCCACAGTCAGCCCTTACAGGCTCATGTACAGGTAGAGGTAAGCCTCGCCACCTCGGGTCTACACCCCGCAACTATGACTCAGTCGCTTACGACTGGGGTGGTTTCGATTCGGTCAGCGGCTACAACACAATGATCGGGTCCACATACCAGGCTGGTGACATCAACACAGCCTCTTCCGAGTCCTGCTCGCGTGGGGTCGACTGTAGTGGATTCGTCTCGCGAGCCTGGGGACTGACATCAAAACACAGTACGTGCACACTCGTGAATGTCTCTTCTGCTATCTCGACACAAGAGTTACAGAAAGGCGACATTCTGAACTCTTGCGGAAACCACGTCGTCCTCTTCAGCAACCTTTTGGGAAACGGGCTGATGGCCTGGGAATCAACTGTTTACAACTCGTATGACCGCGTGGTGTACATGTATAGCTCATGGAGCCGTCTCTCCGGTTATACCGCCAGGCGGTACACTAACGTCTGCGTGGACCCCACGACACCAGTCCACATCAGCTCCACGGCAAGCCCGAACTCCGGCGCACCGGGCACCACGTTCTCGGTGAAGAGCACATGGAAGAACGCTGACAATACGCCCATGACGGCCTGGCTGACGCTTCGCTATCCCAACGGTACGACCAGCGACTCTGTGATGTCATACGTCTCTGGAAGCACCACGGGAGGCGCTCTCTTCCAGAAAGATCTTTCTCTTTCCGCTCCCGGCCGGCATGACTACGCCATAACCACAACATCAACGGTCACTGGACGCTCGTCCAGGTACCCCTCTTCCGGGTTCATCGCGGGCCCGACCGTCGTCTCTAACCCATCCTCGGACTTCTCCATTTCGGTCTCACCCGTAGCGATTTCAGCGACCCAAGGAAGCTCCGGCACAACGACGGTAACCACCTCGCGGATCGGCTCGTTCAACTCGGTAATTTCGCTGACCACGGCGGGGTTGCCATCCGGAGCTACCGCCCTTCTGAATCCTCCTTCAATCCAGGCTCCAGGGTCTGGCACGTCCCTTCTCACCCTCTCCGCGGGTACCGCTACTCCAGGAACTTTCTCCATCACGGTCACCGGTTCCGGCGGCGGGAAGACACATAGCACTGCAATCTCATTCACCGTGACCGCCCGGAATCCTCAGGCTCCTGTGATCACGGATTTCAAACTCGACCGAGGAATAGGGCAGACAGAGGGTCCAGACGTCACGCTTGACAACACTGTGAGCCCGGCTGGAAGCGCGGTGCAACTCATGGCGAGTGAAAACTCGAACTTCGCTGGGGCCATGTGGAGACCATGGGGGTCAGGAACGACGGCGAAGTTCACGTTGAGTACCGGCCTCGGCATCAAGCGCGTCTACCTGAAAGTAAAGTCGACCGCTGGGATCGAAAGCGCTCCCGCGTCTGCGACGATCGAAGTCGTTCGGGTCCCTGTGATCACCTACTTTCAGATCAACAACGGAGCCGCAGCGACAGCGAACAGAAGCGTCACCTTGAATGTGACTGCCACGAACAATCCAACGCAGATCTTCGCGACAGAGGACTTCTATGCCCCTCGGGTATACAAGCCCTTCTCGTCAGCTTTCCCATTTACCCTCTCTTCGTCTGGTTATGGCCAGAAGACGGTCTGGGTATGGGTTCGCAGCGGCTCTGGGATCCTGCAAGAGAGTCGCTTCGCACTCGACACTATCAACCTGACCGCACCTCCGTCGCCGGCTCCGACACCAACGCCATCACCCTCCATACCGGTTCACCTGTCGTCGATGGCATTCCCTGGCGTGGGCGCGCCTGGCGCCACGTTCAACTTCGAAAGCACATGGAAGAACGCCGATGGCACTCCCATGACTTCCACCGTCACGATTCGTTACCCGAACGGCTCCACGAGCAACTACGTGATGGCCTACATTAGTGGGACCACCACAAGCGGAGCGCTCTTCCGGAAAAGCCTGCCACTTACCACACTCGGCCGGCATGACTACGCCGTCACCACAACGTCGACTATAACAGGAAGCGTGGCGCGTTTTCCATCGAGCGGGTTCAACCCTGGCCCGACCGTGGCCAATCCGGCCTACTCAGTCTCCCCCAACAACACCTTCGTCTGTGGCCAATCCCCCGTTACGATCAGGGTAAAAGGTACAGTCCTCAATTCATCCACTGTCAGATTTGTCACCACCAAAGGAGACTCCTCCTGCGGGCCTAACGGCACATTCCAACAATCTGGCGTCGCCGAAATCCGCGAAGGGAGTATCAACGGCCCCATCGTTGGAAGCACCTCGTTCATCTCGGGAGTTACCGAGGTCGGAATTCCGATCGCTCCGGGTTTCACAAACGGGTCGCGGACCTACTACGCCAGGGTGTCGTCCTACTGGGCTGGGCCTGTCACTGTCACAGTATCCCCGCAGTAACGACACGGGGCTCCTTCTTCAGTGAGCGGCGGCGGCCTGCCGCCGCTCACTTTTCCGTACGAGGCAACCGGGCAGCTCGCCACGGGCGCGTAGACCGTACCCACAGTTCGTGGCGGCTCACAATGATTCGAGGGTTTCCCGTACGATCAGCCGAATCCCCTCATGCTGGGTAAGATCCTCGAGTCTGCGCCCGGAAAGAACGCCGAAAATTGCCCGTTGCACGAGTATCGTTACTTCTCCAGGATTCCCGGATCCATCCTCCCGCATCATACGAAGGCCAACTTCGATCGGGTCCTGAGACAGGGGCGGGTCGCCGTCTCGTTCCATCGCCTTCCTCTGGGCTTCGAGAGCTTTGTTGCAGAAAACAAAGGCTTCCTCCAATAGACTGGGGTCAGCTTCGGGGCCGGGGGCTACGCTCTCGGCAAGTTCCAGGTACGCCCGTGCCGCTATTCGAGGAGCGTCCGCAACTTCAGCCAGCTGAGCGGCCTGCCGCAAGAGATCCCTTTGCTTGTCTTCATCCGGCTCGCGGATGGCGGCATCCAAGAGAGACTTGGCGATACCATCTAGTGATTGTTCCTGCATTGACAACTCCTTGCGAGGTTGAATCTCCGCCACACGCCACGAAACATGCGGCAAGCTTCGGAGAGGCTTCTCTGTATCATACGTTCGCCTCCCTCCCACGGCGTTTGGCTGGTAGTGGTCTGGAATGGCGCTGAGAGTTACTGGTTTCGATCCCCGCAGAAGTTCCAGCCACTCGAGGGCTCCAGTAGAGAGGACAACAGCTATAAGCCCCTCCTCGAAAAGGCCAAGCACGTGGGAGACATTTCCTCCGGCATGCCAGGCTGCTACAAAGTCGTGCGTCCTTCCAGCCTTCGTAATCCCCGCCATGCCCCTGTCGTGCCAACTCTCGAATCCGGATGCGGAAATGGGGGGCGAGCAAGGGATCCGGTATGGTTCATCGTCCGGGATTCCACGAACGTGCCCATTTCCCGGCGAGAAAACGGCATCGTAACAACCACCGCCTTCCGTTTCTAACGTGAGGCCCCCTCTGGCATTCAGACTGATGTTCTTCAGACGTTTTTCCCATTCCACGACATGGGTCGTGCCCGTCGCAAAATCCCATAGCTGGACAACTGGAGGGTTGGCCGCCCATCCGCAGACTTTCCCAGCGTCAACATCAATCCATTCGTCTGCAACGGGAAGACCCAAGTTCAGGACTTGCACGGGGCCACCGCGGCGAAGGTCCCAGCGCCTGACGGAGCCGTCACTTGCAAAAGCGACCAGGGAATCCGGAGCGAGATAGCTCACATGAACGAAACGCTCCTTCCGGCCCGCGGACAGAACTGTGAGCAATTCGTCGTTCCAGTCCCACAGGCAGAGTTCCGCTGATGAAAGAAGAAGACAGGCCCGGTTCCTCCCGGCGCGAACTGCGTTCCCAATCTCCACATTCCCTGTCAGCGAAACGCTCTTCTCGAACTCCAATGTTTCCAAGTTCAATACGCCTATGACAGCGTTCCTCCATGTCAACACCGCTTCTTGCCCGAGAGAAAGAAAGTCCCTCGCCACGAATGGACGGCCTCCAAACCGAATGCCCGTCCTCGTGCCCGACACCAGATCAAGAATGAAGGCCGGTGCACCCGATGGATTGACGAGGAGCTTGCGGCCCCGAAGCTCGAGGACTCTCTTGATCGGGCCAGTTGGGGCTCCGTGTGCGTCCGCTCTCTGGGGCGCTCCGAACCTGGCCGTTGGCTCACAGGAAACCGGATCATGAAGTGTAAGTACCCCGTCATCTGTCCACGTCAGGAACTCCCTGCTGGAAAGGCGGCGTAGTCCTCCCAGAAGATACAGAAACGTGTCCGATTCCCCCTCTTCACTCAACCTGGACATATTCCAGATCCGGACTTCGCCATCCTCGGCCCATGTCAGCAGGACATCGGAGTCCAGGTTGGCCGCCCCTCGCACCTTCGCACCATGCCCGCTCATACAGGCTCTGGAACATGCATCCTTCATGTCCCAGAGCACGACACCTCCGTGCTCATCCCAAGTTACAAACCGCGTTTCGTTCAATAGACAGGCCCCGGCCACGGTGAAGAGTCCAAAGTCCCTGCGGACGTGGCGAGCCGCTGCTTTCAGCAACTTGACCCTTGGTTCAGGGTAGAGTTCCACTAAAAGGAGCGCTCCCGGTCCTGCTCCGGCGAGCAGCCTGTGTGGACCAAGCGGGATGACTTTGGCTTCTTCCGCAAAGGGAGAGATGCTGCAGTTGATTAGGGGCGGGCCTCCATCCAGCAGAAACACGCTCAGCTTCTGGGAATCCCAGATCACGAGGTATCCGCCTGTCAGGAAAAGCGCTCTTGCAAACCCGAACCCCTTGATCTCCCTTTCCAGCCGGCGCCTGGAGAGGTCCCATACCTGTACGGAATGGCCATAAGCGTCCCATGTCACGGCACAGCGCGTCCCTGGCAAGGGGACCACATCTTCAATCTTCTTCCCGTGCGCCAGGACTCGCGAAGTTTGGGGTTGCTTCCCATCCCAGACATCGATGGCGTTTTGGGACCAAGCGACTATTGCTGTGTCTTCAAGACAAGCAAGTCCCAAGATCTCGTCACCGAGATGGGACTTGATTCCCTTTCGTTCAGGAGACTCCAGACTCCACACAATAAATGAAGAAGACGGCCCGCCCCATGACAGGAACCTGCCATCTCGCATCGTGGTCACGCCACGAAGGCCCTCGCCGTGCCAGCCTCTCCACAGAGGCAGTTCCGAATCAAGGCCCCAGAGGGTGAGAGCCCCATCCTCCTGCCATGTTAGCCAGCGAGACTCCCCGCGCGGCGTTAAGCCGAGAACGGGAGACTCCGAATCAAGACGCTCCTGTTCACGCCGCCCCGTGGACGTGTCCCACAGCGACGTCGATCCATCAGAGCTTGACAAGAGGATATGACCATTCGAAAGAACCGCCGGGGCTCCTCCCCCGGGCGGGGGACCCTCGATCACACGAACGCACGCCAGTCCCGCACTCTTCTTTTCTTTCGAATGCCGGTTTCGGAACCAGAACCAATCACAGCTTCCACCCTGAAGGTAACTCTCAGCGCCTTGCCGGGGCACTGAATCCGGCGCCTCCTCGGCGGCAAGTTGCAACAGGACGCGTTCCGCGCCCCAAAATGGAACACTGCGGCGAAAAACGTGAGCCCATCTGCGAAAGAACTCGAGCCACGGTCCGATCATCCCGTCGAGCGCGTTCTGCCCGTTCGCGCGAAGCGCGCGTCTCGCCCTCGAAAAGTCGTCGAAAAGGTCTTCGGTCAGGCCGCTCCCACATTTGGACATGAGAAACGAGAAAGAAGACAGGAGACCCGAGAGGCGGGCCCACTGTTCGGAGAACTGCATCTGGTAGGGAAGCTCGAAGACCACTCTCGGACTCACCGCCTGAAGCGCGAACCAATCCGCTAGTTCACGATGCCTGACCTGCCTGGAGCCATCCGCCAGGAAGCGGGACTGCACAACTTGGGCCAGGGCTCCATGAAAGAAAGCCACTACGCTTGTACCGAGGTTCGGGCTGTTGGAAAGGTAGGACTCCAGTTCTGATCTCAGGCGCGACCAGATAATCCTTGGGAGCGACTCGACGCGAGGGGAGTCCGGAAAGCGGTCCCTATAGGCTTGCATCACTTCAGGCTGAGACGAAAGCACACCCAGAAGTTCTTCTTCAGAGAGCCCCGCCCGCGTGGCTGCAACATAGGAGAGAGCAAACCGCACGAGTACCTCGCCATGCCGTTCGGGGGCGGCGAGTCGAGAAATGAACTCCTCTATCATCCCTTCTGGAGTAAGGGGAAGTTCCTCAGGAGGATCCCACGAGTACCATTGCTTCACCGTCTCGAAAAGAAGCCGCACATAAACGGGACGCCGGCAGATCGAAAGAGCCCGCTCCACTGCAGCCTCCTGAGCGAAAGTCAGGGTTCTTCCGGCGGTACTCATCCACACCTTCAGGGCCGAATCCGCATCGTCTCGCGAAAAAGGGGGAACCTCGATGAACCCCGAGGTCCCTGCACATCTCTCTAGGTCAGCGAGAACTGGGCCGTTGGAGACTGTGCAGACAACCCCGACCGAGTCCCCAAGCCCCCAGAGCAGGTCCTTCCAGAAGGCCCCTGGCCTCTCGACAGAGAGTTGTTCTAGGCCATCGAGGAAAACGTAGAGGAGAGGCCCGGCTGTTTGTTTACTCGCTCTCCCCTTGATCTCCCTCTGTAAGTCCTTGATCAGGTCTCTCGCGCACCGAGGCTCTTCATCTTGGGCCCGCTCTGAAGCACCACGGAAACCTCGAACCTCTTCGAGCAGCGAGCGGAGGAACGGCACCACTTGCAAGGACATAGGAGTCGTGCCCAGAAAACGTGTCATGACGCGGCCTGAGCCCAGTTTCTCAGCGATTCTCTGCGCAAGCTTGGACAGAAGCGAGGTCTTCCCGGAACCGGAGGCTCCATGAAGGACGGTGGGAGAAGAGGGACCTTCAATAACTCGAGCCGTCAGCTGACTCAGGAGGAAATCTCTCCCCAGGAATCCACTCGAACGCCCGGCTCCAAACCGGCGGTGCTCTTCGATTTCGGCCATCAGCCAACTTTCGGTATCCCTGACGTCCATTTCCGCTTCGATGACTGTTCTCAGGCTCTTCTCAACTCTGCTGCACAGGTCCTTGATGTGGTCAGTCGAGATCTTCGAGCCCTGCCAGCGGGCACTGCACCGCATGAGCTGGCCATCAGGCAGCTTCCCGCGAACGCGCTCATGAAGCGCCATTTGGCACGACCGGGCTTCGTTGTCAGGAGTTCCATCGGGAAGAACGTCCACGAATGCCCCAGCAGTGGGCCCGGCCGGCAGCGGACTGATTGATCTGAGGACACAGAAGGCGTGAGACTCAGCGCCCGGCACCTTCATCAGGCCTTCGTTTACTTCCAGTTCCGTGGCCGAACAGAGAAACGTGTGGCCCTGATCTCCGCCGAAATGACCTCGAGCCATGGCCCGGGAAAAGACTCTGGCCAGACGCGCCTCGATGACGTCCCAGGAGGCATCTGGGCACCGCGGCTTCAGACGGAAGACCGTGGGGAGAGCGTTATCATCCCGGACATAAACCGACTCGAGAAGGGCGGTCTCATCAGCATCAAGCCCAGCGCGCGCGCCTTCCACCAGTGCCACGGAGAGGCTTTCGGGAATCGGGCGCCAGCCATACCGGTCACCAAGTAGCATCAGGAAATTCGGTCGAGGCGAAAGTTCCTGCGACCGCTTGATCTCCTCCAAACAGATACGCATGGTTTGCCGTGCATCAGCTGCTTCGCGGCTCACACCCCACCTGAGGTCTACAGCCTCGAACTCATAGCCGCGCTCTCGACAGACACGTTTGAGAGCCGGCCAGACTTCTTCTTGCAAGGCGCTCCTCTCGGCCACGAAATCGCTGAAGGTCGAACTCACAAAGACGCGAAAGGTCTGCATCTGGGATAAGCATACATACCTTGCCTGACTTCTTGACATCAACACGGAACACGGAACACGGTGCAAATGCACTGTGCGGGATGTCCTGCCCGATCAGGCGAAACTCAAACCCGTGACTGGAGCCGAAACCGAGAAGAACGTCCGGACATCATGAAAAAGGTACGGCTTCATCAGAGAGTCAGCCGTGCGCCATCTCGAACACGCGGCCCGGATGCCCTCTTTTCCGGAACGGCGGGGCACCCCTTCACCAGCGGCGAACGCGCCCCGTGTCAACATGCACGAAGCTCGAGGCTCTGTAGTAACCAACGCCACCCCGTGATAACTCGAGCGCCGCCACATGCAAATCCTCGAGAACCACCCCGGGTATACGAATGTCAATCGCCCGCCCTTCGAGGTGCAGGCTGCGCGACGCCACCCCCCGCCCGCCCTCGCGAAGCATCGAATTCGTTCTGAGCGACCGGTATCCCGAGATCACGTGGAACGGCTCCTTCGTACCCAGAGAGTTCTTCAGCGCGTGCAAGAGTTCGAGGAGCTGGATGTCGATTTCGTGAACCTCTCCGGTCCGATGGTCACGCAAAACGTGAGCGATCCTCCCGAGCGCATTTTCATCGTAACCGGATTCCAGGAAGAAAGTGGCCTCGAGTTCCTCCCGCGTGTGCGTGTTGACAAAAGCCAACGAGCGCGGCCGTTCCGAGAGCGCGAAGGCGGGAGACGGCAAAAGGGCAAACGCCAGGGCACCCAGCCCCCTTTTCAGGAGTTCTCGCCTCTCGAAAGCAATGGATTCGCGCTGGTGCATTCGGGAAGGAACCTCGACGTGACGCTGCCCGCCCGAGGCGGGTGACGCACGCGAGCCTAGCAAACGCTGCCGAAACGGTAAACTCCACGCCAATGAAGCTGAAGAGCGCACTGCCCGTGCTTGCCACCATCGCCCTCTTTTCAAGTCACGAGCCGGTTGATGGCCAGACCCCCGCGCCCACGGCCGGCATCCAGGATCCGGCAAGCCGCGCAGTCGAAGGCATCGTTCGTTCGGCGCACCATCCAAACCTGAAATGGCCCGACTTCCCCTTCTATCAGGACGAACTCCAGAGGTTCTATCAACCCGCTGGGTATCAGCTCGCATGGATAAACGGCACGAAGGCGCGGAAACAGTCTCTCGATACCGTCGCCGTGCTAAAGGACGCCGGCGCGCGCGGGCTGCCACCAGAAGACTACGATGTGGACTTTCTCGAAAAGGCGATTCAAGGTCTGTCTCCCGCATCGACGCCCGCGGATCTGGCACATCTGGACACGGCCCTCACGCTTCTCTTGATGCGCCACATCTCGGATATCCACATCGGCCGCATCAACCCGAAAAACCTCGGATACGGGTATGACATCGAGCCGCGCAAGTATGATTTGGCTTCGCTCGTGAGAAAGGGAATAACCGAGGACAGGATCACGCAGACCGTCCACGAGGCGGAACCCCAGTTTATCCAGTACACGAGACTCAAGGAGGCCCTCGCCCAGTTCCGGGCCGCCGGGTCAGCGGGCACCCCTCCGGCCGCCGTCGACATTCCCCCTCGGAAAGAACCTGTTCCCGTGGCCGTCCGGATCCGCAAGCTCGAATTAGCCCTCGAAAGAATGCGCTGGCTGCCCGATGCCCGTGACCGCAGAGCCATCGTCGTGAACATACCGGGATTCCGGCTATTTGGTTTTGAAGACCGGACCGCCGGCAGCGCGGTCACCGCGAACATGAACGTCGTCGTCGGCAAGGCACTCAGGACAGAGACCCCCGCGTTTGCAGGCGACATGCGGTTCATCATCTTCCGGCCCTACTGGTACCCGCCCTACAGCATCATCAAAAAAGAGATCGTGCCCGGCTGGAGAAAGAACCCGAACTACGTCGCGAAGCACAACATGGAGATCGTTGCCGGCATGAATGACGCCGCCCCCCCGCTCCCAGTCACGGCGGACAACATGCAGAAGGTGTTGTCCGGCTCTCTGCGGATTAGGCAGAAGCCTGGGCCCAAGAACTCGCTTGGACTCGCGAAGTTCATGTTCCCAAACAGCCACTCGGTCTACCTCCACGGCACGCCAGCCCAGGCGCTCTTTGCGCGTTCGCGCCGCGATTTTAGCCACGGATGCGTGCGCGTCGAGGATCCCGCCGCCCTTGCCCTCTGGGTGCTGAAAGATCAGCCGGAGTGGACGCCCGAGAAAATTAAGGAAGCCATGAACGGCTCGAGACCCGTTCGCGTCGATCTCGAGAAGCCAGTCGCCGTCCTGCTCTACTACACGACCGCCGTTGCCCGCCCAGATGGCACCGTCGCCTTCTACGACGACATCTACAAACTGGACGACAAGCTCGACATCGCTCTCAAGGCCGGCGAACCGTACGAACCCTGAAACGTCTGCTCCCCGCTTTTGCTGGGAAACGGCCTCCCCCTTCACGGACCCTCCGATGCATCAGTCACAGCCATCAGGGTTCCTTCTGATCCACAAGGATCAAAATTAGACCCACTCTGAAATCTGCGTACCCGGCTTTTGGGTCAGAAACGAACCCGCCTCGCGTGCGAGGACAGGCTTCATGTGAGCAACCCGCAGGAGTATCGCGTTTGTAATCAATCTGATACGGGGTTCGCGAGAACGCCGCGGGCAGTGGTCCAGATTGTGCTTAAGAACGGGGTGCACCCAGCCTCCCCTGGCCCGGACACAACGCGGGGAGCCGGAGGGTTTTCATGCGCAGAACTTGCCTCACCGTCCTCCTGACAATTCTGGGAGTCTCCGCGGCATCCGTCTCCCACGCCGCTGACTTGACACCACCGTCCAGCCAGGCGCTGCCAGGGCACGGTGCCGCGCCGCTTGGCGTCTGGAGGGCCGACTGCTCTTCCGGAATCCGGCTGTCGTCGATGCCGAACGCCTGGGAGGTCAGCCAGGGACAACCCGTGACGATTCGTACTCGCCTCGCGGTCGATTTCGAAAAGCTGACCGAGGACCAATACGAAGTGAACGTTACTCCCGACGGGGAAAGGGTGTACCAATTAACAGGGTTCACGATGGTCTTTCTGCAGGCGGACGTCCGCGCCTCGGGATCCGCCCAGCCGATCGCCACGCTTTCCGGGGCGCGGCTCTCTGCCGGGAACAACGAGCCCGCGACGCTCACATGGAGGGGCGTCGACCGGCAGGGCCGTCCGGTCCCGCCAGGCACCTACGAGATCGAGGTCCGCGGGCGGGTCATGCCCGCATGGGCTGAGAGGATCATGGGCCGAGAAGGGGCGTACGCCGACATCGAGGGTTGGAACGAGACGCTCGAGGCCTGCACGCGTTCCATTCGCATCGAAGTCCTGCCGGGCGGAAAACGGCCGGTGGACATGGCTCCACAAGGCATAAGCTGCGCACCAGCACCGGCGAGCTACTACGCCACGGTCGACACCTCGAGTCCGGCCGCCCTGCGCGCAAGTCTCCACGCCGTCATCGACGACCATGTGCGCTTCCCGTACACGTCGAGTTCAACCGACACATGGGACATTCTCAACGACGCTGACGAGAATCCGGCAAATCCCTCCACAGTGCTGGACCTCTACAAGAACACAACATTTCCGAAGGGCTGTTCAGGGAGCTGCGCATGGAACCGCGAGCACACATGGGCCAAGTCCTTTGGGTTCCAGACCGAAAGCGGCTCGGCCGCCACGCCGTACACCGACACGCACCATCTCCGCGCCACCGACAACACCTACAACTCCTCGCGCTCCAACCTCCCGCACGGCATGTGTACTTCCGGCTGCACGACATTCGCGACGGACGTCAACAACGGCTACGGCGGTTCAGGCCAGGTCAACCGGGGCACGGGCGGTTCTATCGCCTGCACCACACCGTCCACTGGCCAAGTCTGGGAGACATGGGACCACCGCAAGGGTGACGTGGCGCGGTCCATTCTCTACATGGACATCCGCTACGAGGGCGGCACGGGACCGCTCGGGGCCGAGCCGAATCTGATCGCCACCGATGATCTGTCACTCATGTACGCGGAGACGACGAGTTGCGGGGACGGTTACATGCCCGTGGCGTACCACGGCATCCTCTCAGACCTCCTCGCCTGGCACGACGCCGATCCGCCGGACGCCGACGAGATGCGGCGTAACGATCAGGTCTGGTGCTACCAGCAGAACCGCAACCCATTCGTCGACCACCCGGAGTGGGTGGACTGCCTCTATCGCGGCAACTGCAGCGGCGGCGGCACGCTCTCCTTCGCTGGCATCCAGACGGCAACCGATTCAAACTCCTGCTCCGCCACCGGCGTCACGCTCGGCTGGGCCGTCCCGTCCGCATGGAACGACGGCTGTACTTCGGGCTGCAGCCGCGGATTCCGGGTCATGCGCAACGGCACCGCCGTCACCTCCGGCGGTTGCGCGGCACCACTCGCCGCGACCACGACATCCTGCGTGGACACAACGGGAACCGCCGGGACGACTTACACCTACAGTGTTCAGGCCTTCAACCACCAGGGAGCCACGAGCACAGGTGGCGCCTCCCTGTCCGCCACAGACCGGACGAACGACGGCACCGCGCCCGTCATCACGGCCGGCCCCACGGCCACCGCTGGGAGCACAACATCGTTCACGGTCGCGTGGACGACGGACGAGCCCTCGGACAGCCGTCTCGAGTACGGACTGACGACGGCCTACGGCTCGACATCCTCTAACGCCACAATGGTCACATCGCACTCCATCACGGTGACCGGGCTAACGGCGGGCACAACATATAACTTCCGTGCTGGCTCGACGGACGCCTGCGGCACTGGCCCCAGGTGGTCATCCAACGGGACCGTCACCACCCAGTCAGGTGGCGGGACCGGCACGCCTCTGGCCATCAATGGCTTCAAGCTCACGCAGGCCAACGCGACCTACAACTACACCCTGCCGGCCGGAACCTCGATCCCGGCCAATGGTTACCTCGTCATCGCCCGCAGCGCCGACAAGGCCGCCTTCGAGGCTTACTGGGGCGTCACGCTGGGATCACAGGCCGCCTTCCTGAATTCCGCCGGAACGATGCCCGTCATCAATGGCAGCGAAACTTACACACTCGCGAATGCGTCGGGAACGGTCATCGACGGCCCCACGATCGCGATGGGAGCCTCCGCGGCCCAGAGCGTGAGGCGCAATGATCCGTGCCTCGCGGCCGGCACGGCAGCAAGCTGGACAGTCGGAGCGGTCACCACGGCGACGGCCGGATCAGGGGCCGGGACCGGGTGCGGCAAGGGCGTCGTGATCAACGAGTTCTCTGACGCGAGCGACTACAACTACGAGTTCATTGAACTTCACTACGATGCCCCCGGCGGCGACACCACCGCTCCGGTAACGTCGATCACTTCTCCCGCCTCCGGCGCCACCGTCTCTGGCACCGTCTCCGTCACGGCCTCCGCTTCCGACGCCACCGGCGTCACGAAGGTCGAGTTCTTCCTCGACGGCTCCCTGCAGTCCACTGACACGGCCTCCCCGTATTCCTGGAGCTGGGCCACCACCGGCGCCACCAACGCCAGTCACACCCTGACCAGTAAGGCCTACGACGCCGCTGGCAACGTTGGCACCTCCGCCGCCATCTCGGTGACCGTGAGCAACGACACCACGGCCCCAGTCACGTCGATCACCGCTCCCGCCTCCGGCGCCACCGTCTCTGGCACCGTCTCCGTCACGGCCTCCGCCTCCGACGCCACCGGCGTCACAAAGGTCGAGTTCTTCCTCGACGGCTCTTTGCAGTCCACTGACACGGCCTCCCCGTACTCTTGGAGTTGGGCCACCACTGGCGCCACCAATGGCAGCCACACCCTGACCAGTAAGGCCTACGACGCCGCTGGCAACGTTGGCACCTCCGCCAACGTCTCGGTGACCGTGAGCAACGACACCACGGCCCCAGTCACGTCGATCACCGCTCCCGCCTCCGGCGCCACCGTCTCTGGCACCGTCTCCGTCACGGCCTCCGCCTCCGATGCCACCGGCGTCACGAAGGTCGAGTTCTACCTCGACGGGACCCTACAGTCCACCGACACGGCCTCCCCGTATTCCTGGAGTTGGGCCACCACGCTCGCCACCAACGCTAGCCACACCCTCACCAGCAAGGCTTACGACGCCGCTGGCAACGTTGGCACCTCCGCCAACGTGACCGTCACGGTGTCTAACGGCACCGGCACGAACGTAGGGGGCTGGAGGGTCGTCCAGGCCAACTCCGCCATCACCTACACCATTCCAGCCGGCACGGTCATTCCGGCCAACGGTTATCTCGTAATCGGCCGCAACGCGACGAAGACTGCCTTCCAGACGTTCTGGAAAGTCACCCTCGCGACCAATGTCGTCTACCTGAGTGGTGGAGACAGCTTCCCGCAGATCAACGGCAGCGAAAACTACACGCTCTACAACGCATCCGGCACCAAGGTCGACGGCGCCACGGTGAGCATGTCCTCATCGGCTGCCCAGAGCCTTCAGAGGAAGGACCCCTGCAACAGCGCGGGGACATCCACCAGCTGGACCATCGGCGCCTCCACGGCCGGCACACCTGGCCGGGGCGCTGGCACGGGCTGCGCCGGAGGGGTAAAGATCAACGAATTCTCGGACGCAACCGGAACCGGCAATCACATTTACGAGTTCGTCGAACTGCACGCGGACAACTGAGTCTCAGGGGCCTGAGCCTCAGGGTTTCCGCCCCGGCCGGCGTCTCGAGCCCGGCCGGGGCGGGCCGAGACACCCGCACTCCCAGGAGATCACAAACCCGGCACCCTTGTTTCTAGGAGCTTCCCTGGGTTCCGAAGCGCTCGATCATGCTCTTGAGCGTGGGCTCCACCTTCGTTCCCCCGAGAACATCCAGAAGAAGCGTGGCCACGTCCTTCCCCTTGAAGAGCGAGACGAGATTCATATTGTTTGCGGCCTCGCTCAGGAGGATCTTGTCCCCGAGAGCCGTCATGGCCTCGATCAACCCGCGCTGAACAGCCTGCCGCTCGGCAACCGTGGCCGAAGACTGAGCCGCAATCAGAGCGAGTTCCAAATCGTGCAGGCGCTGCTTTTTCTCGAGTTCCGCTTCTTGCAGCATCCGCTGAGCGTCCGCGCGGACCCGCGCTTCTTCCTTGATGTATTCGGCTTCTTGAGTCTTGCGCTCCAAATCACGGGCCAGCCGGGACTTCTGCAGCAGATCTTCCCTCGCCTCAGAGAGAGCCGTCCGCTCACGGGCAACGGTCTCCTCGTCTTTCACCCGGGAAAGCGCCTCCGCATGCGACAACCTCCGGATGAGGTCCTTCAGGAGGGCCTCCCGCTCATTGGCGGCCATCTGAAGTTCCTTCTGCTGACGCTCCACATCAGACCTTAACTTCGCCGATGCCAGGGCTTCGGTGACTTGGCGGTCGCCGATCTGGAGGGTTACGGACTGCGTTTGCACGCGCCGCATCAGTTCGGCGATTTCGTTGTCCTCGATCCGGGAAACGAGAACCTCCACTTCCGAGACTGAGGCTCCGCTCTCGAGGAACACCCTCCCTTTTCTCCCCTCCGGGGTTTTTTCGCCCAGGATGGTGTCCCGGATCTTGGCGGGCAGCTGCGGCCAGATTTCAGAGAGCGACATCGTCCGGCAGCGGCTTCTCACGAGCGAACGGAGGTGGTCGCACATCACCTGGATGTAGTTCTCGTGATTGAACCAGCGCTCCTTGAACTCGGGCAAGAAGGTAACCGAGTAGGAGACCCGAATGGAGATCCTTACGAAATCGGCCGTTTCAACGGTGATTTCGTCCGACACCCGGTTCCCCGTCGTCCGCAAGAAACAGGTCCGCAAGGGAGTCGCCTCTGACTTGGGGGTGCCCGTCGAGAGCGCCAGGGCCGTGAGGCGTTCCTCGTAGCCGAGGAGCGTCACGCAGGGACCCTCCACCACGCGCTGTCCGTCCGCGGAAGTCACGAGAACCGCCGTGTTGTGAGGAACCGTTATGGAGACTGCCCACGGCGTCGTGACGGGCCGGTCTGTGAGTTTGTGCGGCTCTCCCGCCGCGATCCAGAGGTTCCAGTCGTCCCGCGGAACAAGACGCGTGATCTGGACTTCCTTCCTCGGATCGACCAGGTACGACTGCTTCCCCCTGATAAGACGAGCCTCGCCTGTCGAGAGGTCTCGCACGTAAATACCACTCTTCTGGTCGATACCGATGGCTTCAATGAAAACGCGTGAATGGTCGTTCCCGACGACGGCTTCGCCCGTCTCGGGCGAAAGGACCTCGATCTCATTGAAGGGGAAGAAGAACGTCGAGACCCCCGTCAGGAGAAGCTCATCTCCTGGAGAGTACGAATCCTTCTCCAGAGCAACGCCCCGCGGGAGCTTTGCCAGAAGATCAGCCTTGGAAATGGAAGAGATCACACGAAGCCACAGGGCGCGTTGCGGCAAGAGTTCGTACGCGTCATAGATGCGGTTGCGCGAACCCTTGATCATGAACTGGTCATACGGCCCCGGGAACACGCGGGCAGGCCCCACCTTGATCTCCCGCTTGCCGTCGGCGTCGATGATGACGCAGTACTCCTTCTCTCCCAGCACCACGGCCTTACGAATGAGCCGGGACTGCCGGGCCTGACGCTCGAGCGTCCGGCGAACCTCGGGGACCGCGAGCAGTTCCGACAGTGCCGCTGCCGGCGGAGGAATTGAAGGAGCCACAACGCCCGCTACAACACCAGCCATCTGCGCAACTGGCGGAAGCGGCGCCCCCGGTTTGCGCTGCCGCATGCGGGCCGACTGGTCCACTGCAATCGCGCTCTCTGCAAGGCCGCGTCTCAAAGGCGGCTGCTTGGTGGCGGCCGGCGCTTCCATGGCCTGCACGTCATCTTCAACGGCGGGGGTCAGGGGCTGTGGAGGCGCCTCGGCCTGTGGCTCCATCTGCGAGAGGAGCGCCCTTGCCGCCTCGGAGGAGAGACCCATTCCAGAGAGATCCGCTGAAGTGTCGGGGACGACGTCAACGCCCGTGGGCGGGATGTAGAGCTGGGTATCGAGCCCTCGAATCACGACGAGTTGCCCGCGGCGCAGTTCTCCGGGTTCGAGATCTGAAAGCCGCGTGCTCTTCCGCTTGTCCTCTCCGACATTCTCGGCCGTCGCCCGCGTAATCGCCGCTGACCTCGCTGTCAAGTCGTAGAAGGGCGCCGCCTTGTCAACGTCTCCATAAACCTTCACGACGAGGTACTGGTCCGAGGCGAGTTCGTGAGCATCCCGTACTTCAACGCGCTGACCGGGCCGCAACCAGAAGAAGCAGGGCCCCGGTATCATCGAGCGCGTGCCGTTTCGCAGCGGGCGCGATTCGTTTCTCCCCTGCTTGAACCGGCCGTTCGGGCCGCCATCATTCTCCGCCAGCGGATTGGAGAGCACCGCGTACTGGTTGTCGCTTACCTCGACCATCATCTGGGGCTTGCCGGTTGGATCCTCGCGAAAGCCTCCAGACCCGTCATCCACGACGACCCTATCCGCCGCCGTTGGCGAGACCATCGTCGGACCGACATGGAGCGTCACCTCGCCCTTGTCGTCATCCTGAACCCACAGGAACTGGCGCTCGGTTACTGGAATCTTCCGGCTCGTCCGCTCGTTCACGTCAAATCCTCCTGGCATCGCTGTCACCATCTCTCACGTGGATTGTCGAGACATCATACGTCCACACCAATGGCGGATCCCAGAGCTTCACCCGGCTATTTCCAGCGTCCCCACCGGGCAAAGACGCCCGCCATCCCGGCCGCCAGGCAGGGCAACCAGACGTAGATCAGTTCAGACTGCAAAACAACCCAGCCTCGAGCCGTAAAAAAATCGATGATCCCGATGGGGGCCACGCGAATGACGCGCCAGGGGAAGAAATAGCGGTGATTGGAAAACGGGCTGAAAAAGGCAACGCCAAGGCCGCCCGTCGTCATGGCATCAAGAATGCCGTGTGAAACCGTAGAAAGGGAGATGAGCAAGAAGACAACCATGGGACTCGCACCGAGCCTGCGGGAAAATAAAGTGGCCAGAGCCGCTGTCAACAAGGCAAACGGAAGCGAGTGCGAGAACCCGCGGTGTCCAAAGAGGTGTCCGTACGGAATTCCTGCTCCCCATCCGAGGACGTCGGCATCCGGAAGAATCGAACACGCCATCGCGAGAAGAACTAGCCGGCCAGGCACTTTTGCTGGTCCGAGCATGGCCGCAAGGCCGATGGGAACAGCCGGATGAGAGAGAACGGTCGCCATGAGACTCGGATGTCATTGTAGGCCAGGGATTCCAGAGACCCGTCCCCCCACGGCTCATCTCTTCACACGGAATTAACATGGCTGTAACAAGGTTCGATGCCGCGGACCGGAAACTGCTCTCGGTTTTGGAAACCCCTAAGGAGGATTCTCATGCAGTTTCGTTTTTCAAGAACCCTGATGAGCGTCGGTCTTGGCCTCGCTCTTCCTGCTGTCGGACAGGTCGTGAAAATAGACCCCGCCATTCCGGCGTACCAGACATCTTCTGGTGTATCCGGGAACCTGAACTCGATTGGATCTGACTCGCTCAACAACCTGATGACACTCTGGGCCGAGAAGTTCAACAAGCTTTACCCCAATGTAAAGATACAGATCGAAGGGAAGGGTTCCTCGACGGCCCCCCCGGCTCTCATCAACGCCACGGCCCAACTTGGCCCCATGTCGCGAGACATGAAAGGCTCCGAGATCGATCAGTTCGAGAAGAAATATGGCTACAAGCCCACCAAGATCCGTGTTGCCGTGGACGCTCTGGCGGTTTTCGTCAACAAGGACAACCCCGTCGAGTGCCTCAGCATCCAGCAGATTGACGGCATCTTCTCCAAGAGCCGCCGCACGGGCGCCAAGGAGAACATCAAGACATGGGGTCAGCTTGGACTAACCGGCGACTGGGCTCAGCGCCCCGTTAGCCTCTTCGGCCGTAACTCGGCCTCTGGCACCTACGGCTTTTTCAAGGAACACGCCCTCATGAACGGCGACTACAAGGACGAGGTCAAGGAGCAGCCCGGCTCCGCTTCCGTCGTTCAGGGCATTACCGTGGACCGCTTCGGTATTGGGTACAGCGGAATCGGCTACACGACGGCTGGTGTTCGCGCGATTCCCGTCTCCGGCAAACCCGGTGACAGTTGCCACAGCCCGACGCCCGAGGAAGCGTACTCAGGGAAGTACCCGCTATCTCGTTTCCTCTACGTCTACATCAACCGGGCTCCCGGGAAACCGCTTGATCCGCTGGTTCGCGAGTTCGTGAAGATGATCCTCTCGAAGGAAGGTCAGGAGGTCGTTGTAAAAGACGGCTATTTCCCGATCACCGAAAAGATCGTCAAGGAAGAACTCGCCAAGGTTCAGTAACTTGTCTGCCACAGCTCCCGCGGCTGCCGCGTCCGGACGTGCCATCAAGGTCCGTCCGGGCGCCCTCGAGAGGCGTAAGGCCCGCCGCTTCTTCGCGGACCGGCTCGCCCGGCGCTTCGTCACTTTCTCCGGGGTGGCGATCATCCTGGCGATTGCGGCCATCCTGTTCGTCCTCGTCTCTGTCGTCTACCCGCTTTTTCTCCCGCCTCGAGCCAAGACTCTCGCCTCGTACCCCATGAAGGACAGTTCCGGTGTCCTGGCGGTCGTGACGGACGAGTACCGCGAAAACGCCATTCTCGCAACACCCGCTGGTCTCCTGCACCGAGAACTCCTCCAAAAGGACGCCCGGCCCGCTCTTCTCGGGCTGGAAGCACTCGGGTCTGCCACGATTGTGTTTGCGCACCCTTACAAGGAGGGCCTCGCGCTCGGTCTCTCCGATGGCCGCGTCCTGCCAGTTCAGGTGACGTTCGAGTCGGTTTTTGAAAGCGGAAAACGAAGAACCCATCCGGTCATTGTGGCAGGTGAAGCCATTCGGGTTCACGAGGGCGAGACGCCGGTCACACTCTTCAAGTACGTGGCTCGAGACGACGGGGCCAAGGTGATCGCCCGGTCTGGTCCAAAACAGCTTCAGGCGGTCTTGATCAACGTTTCGACCTCGCTCATGGGCGACTCCACGCGCGAAGAGACCCGGAACACGATTGAGGTTCGCTCAGCCGGAGATGTGACCACGCTCGCGGTGGATTCCCGCGGGGACGACCTTTTTGCAGGGACAACGGCTGGGGAGATCATCCGGTTCGACTTCCGCGAGGGGGAAGGCGGCCTGCAGCAGGAAACGGTGCGCGTACAGGAAGGCGGCTCCGTGACCGTCCTGGGTTTCCTCAACGGGGACCGGACCCTTATCTCGGGAGACGCGAAAGGTTCCGTTTCCTCGTGGCAAGTCTTGCAACCGGAGGGGGGCAAGCGCCGCATGGTCCGGATTCACACGTTCTTGCCCCATGCATCTGCCGTCACATCCTTCTCACCCTCTCGACGTGACAAGGGCTTCTTGACGTCCGACGCCTCCGGGAACGTCTCCTTGCATTACGCAACGACGGGGAAGACTCTGGTCACGAAGAAAGGGGGAGACTCCCCCATTTCGTCGGTTTTCCTCGCGCCCAAGGCTGATGGGTTCCTGGCAGCTTCGAAAGACGGGACACTCGTGCACTGGTCTCTTTCCAACCCGCATCCCGAGATCACTCTGCGCGCCCTATTCGGCAAGATCTGGTACGAGGGCTACAACGAACCAGAGTATGTCTGGCAATCGACGGGAGGCACGGACGATTTCGAGGCGAAGTTCAGTCTCACTCCCCTCATCTACGGCACGCTAAAAGGGACGTTCTACGCGCTTCTCGTGGCGATCCCGCTCGCCCTTTTCGGGGCGCTTTACACGTCACAATTCATGCACCCGAACCTGAAGGCCGTCATCAAGCCGGCCGTGGAGATCATGGCGGCCCTTCCGAGTGTCGTTCTGGGTTTCATCGCGGGTCTCTGGCTTGCGCCCGCGCTCGAGAGAATCGTCCCGGCTGTTCTCGTGATGGTGGCGGTCATTCCGGCCATCACGATGCTGGCGTCTGTTGCCTGGGCGAAGGTTCCCTCTAAAGTCCGATTGAAGGTCCCGGCTGGCTACGAGGTGTTTCTCCTCGTGCCTGTCGTCATTCTGGGCATCTACCTCTCCCTTGTTCTCGGGGGGCTTCTGGAATCGCACTTCCTGAGAGGGGATTACCGCCAGTTCCTCCTCCAGGTGATGGGGGTGACTTACGACCAGCGGAACTCGATCGTGGTCGGGCTGGCGATGGGGTTTGCCGTCATTCCCATCATCTTCACGGTCGCCGAAGATTCTCTTTCGAGTGTTCCGCAGAGCCTTACGGCCGGTTCCCTGGCACTCGGGGCGACTCGCTGGCAAACCGCGTTGCGCACCGTTCTCCCCACCGCCAGTCCCGGGATCTTCTCGGCAATCATGATCGGCTTCGGCCGCGCCGTTGGCGAGACGATGATCGTTCTCATGGCTACCGGGAACACCCCGGTCATGAACTGGTCGATGTTCAGCGGCTTCCGCGCGATGTCGGCCAACATCGCGGTCGAAATGCCCGAGGCCCCTGAAGGTGGCACACTCTTCCGGGTCCTGTTCCTTGCCGCGCTCCTCCTCTTTGCGATGACGTTTGCCGTCAACACCGCCGCCGAACTCGTGAGATTGCGGCTTCGCAACAAGTACCGCACCTATGAATAAGATCTTTCGCCGGGGCGACCCGTTCATCTGGCTCACTGGCTCGGCGCTGGGTTTTGCCCTCCTTCTCGTGGCGGGTTTGCTCGGCCTCGTTTTCGTCAACGGCCTTGGCTTTTTCTGGCCCAAGGATCTCGTGCTCCTCACGCTCTCGGACGGAAGAAAGATCCTGGGCCAGATCGAAGCACGGGAGCGGATTCCCGACCCGGACAAGAAACTCAGCACAGAGCATTTCCGGATCAAGGTCAAGCAAGGGAACCGGGATCTTTTCGGAACCGACTTTCTCTGGATCGACGAGAGCGACATCAAATCACGCGAGTTGCCCAGGGATGCTGTACTTCTGGAACGCCGGGAATGGGGAGTCTTTTACGGCTTCCCGGCAAGATTCATGGACGCGGACAAGCTTGCGGCCACAACTCCCGGGGAAACGTGGAAACTCATCGAGTCGTCTCTTCCAGAAGCGGCGAAGGCCTACGACAGAGCGGCCAGCATCGAGCGTGACGAAATCGGCGAGATCAACTTCGAGAAAGAGAAGCTCAGGCTCAAGAAACGGAGACTGGAGCTTTCCGGCGTCACTTCGGGCCCGAAAATCGAAGAACTGGACCGTCTGGTGGCCGAACAGCAGAAACTCTTCGAGGAACAGATGGAGCTTCTCGCCAAGGTGCGGCAGAGCGTTCCGAAAACGGCCATTTTCGTAGCCGCCGGCGGCCAGGAGAAGGAACTTCCGCTATTTGTCATCGTGAGGGCCTTCCGGCCCAATGATCTGGGGTTCTTTGGCAAGAGCGGGATCTATGTCGCGCGTCTTTGGGAATTCGTTTCGGGAGACCCGCGGGAATCCAACACCGAGGGCGGGGTCTTCCCGGCCATCTTCGGCACGGTCATGATGGTGATGATCATGTCCATTGCCGTCACCCCTTTCGGCGTCCTGGCTGCGTTCTACCTGCGCGAGTACGCAAGGCAAGGCCCGTTCGTCTCGGCGGTCAGGATCGCCGTCAACAACCTTGCTGGCGTCCCTTCCATCGTGTTTGGCGTGTTCGGACTCGGGTTTTTCATCTACTTCCTGGGTGGTTCCATAGACCGCATCTTCTTTCCGGAGGCGCTTCCCTCTCCCACGTTCGGGACGGGTGGAATCCTTTGGGCCTCTCTCACTCTTTCGCTTCTCACCGTTCCCGTCGTGATCGTCGCGGCGGAAGAAGGGCTCGCGGCCGTCCCGAGGGGCACGCGCGAAGCCTCGCTGGCGCTCGGAGCGACCAAGTTCGAGACAATGTGGCGCGTCGTTCTTCCGGCCGTCATGCCCGCTGTCCTGACGGGCCTCATCCTGGCCATGGCGCGGGCGGCGGGCGAAGTGGCGCCGCTCATGATCACGGGAGTCGTGAAGCTGGCCCCCGCACTCCCCGTCGACGGCTTCTTCCCCTTCCTCCACTTCGACCGGAAATTCATGCACCTCGGGTTTCACATCTACGACGTTGGCTTCCAGTCTCCGAACGTCGACGCTGCCCGGCCGATGGTCTACACCACGACGATTCTCCTTCTCCTGGTCGTTGTTGCGCTCAATCTCACCGCCGTCATCGTGCGCAACCGGCTTCGCAAGAAGCTTCGCACTTCTGGACTCTGAGGCAGGGCGATGAGGCTGAAGGGACAGAAAGAACCCTCTCTCGAGGCACCCTTCGAGGGAACAACCCTAACGAAAGATCCGGCCATGCCGAGTGTTTCCGTCTCACAGGCCGCCGACTCGCGGCGCGCGCCCGCATCCGTTGAAGCGTCTTCCCAGAAGGCAGCGGGGGCGCCCATCATCGAGATAGAGAACTTCAACTTCTTCTATGGCCCCAAGCAGGCACTTTTCGACATCAACCTCTCTCTCAAGAAAAACAGCGTCACGGCGTTCATTGGGCCGTCGGGCTGCGGCAAGTCGACCCTCTTGCGCTGCCTGAACCGGATGAATGATCTGATTGACGGGGTTAGCATGACGGGGAGCATTCGAGTCGACGGAGAAGACATCAACGCTGTGGACGTGGATGTCGTCGATATAAGAAAGAAACTCGGGATGGTTTTTCAGAAATCGAATCCCTTCCCGAAGTCGGTCTTTGAAAACGTCGTTTATGGCCTGCGGATTCAAGGAGTTAGCAACCGGACCCAGCTCCGCGAAGCGTGCGAGACGTCTCTCAAGGGCGCGGCACTCTGGGACGAGGTCAAGGACCGGCTCGACGAAAGCGCGCTCTCTCTTTCGGGCGGCCAGATGCAGCGCCTCTGTATCGCGCGCGCGCTGGCGGTCGAACCCGAGGTCGTGTTGATGGACGAACCTTGCTCCGCTCTCGACCCCATCGCCACGGCGAAAATCGAGGAACTGATCTTCAGCCTCAAGGAGCGCTTCACGATCGTCATCGTGACCCACAACATGCAGCAAGCCGCTCGCGTTTCGGACGAAACGGGCTTCTTCATGCTGGGTAAGCTCATCGAGTTCGACAAGACCGACACGATCTTCACGCGTCCGAAGCAGAAGATGACCGAGGACTACATCACAGGACGGTTCGGCTGATGGCGGGCAAGGAAAGGGTGGCTCTGATGGCTGGGACGGGAGAGGAACCGGGCCGGTTCAGAAAGGTCATTGCCCTCGTCGAGGATGACGAAGATCTTGCCTTCACCTTGACGTACAACCTGAAGAAGGAAGGCCGCTACGATGTGGCGCGTTTTTCGGGCGGACTCGTGGCGATCGATGAGCTGACCCAGCGTCCTCCCGACCTCGTCATCCTGGATCTCAACCTTCCCGACGTTGACGGGTTGACGATTTGCCGCGAATTAAAGAAGTGTGAGGGCACGCGAAAGGTCCCGATCATCATGCTCACGGCCCGCGCCGAGGAACGCGACAAGCTGCTCGGATTCGAACTCGGTGCCGACGACTACGTCACCAAGCCATTCTCCATCAAGGAGCTTCTGGCACGAGTCAGCGCCCAGATCCGCAGATCCTCGTCGGGCGAGGGGACCGACGATCTCTACGATGATGGCCGCCTGCGAATCGACCGTTCGCGCCACTTCGTCGAGCGCGATGGCCTCTCGATTCACCTGACCAAAAAAGAATTCGACCTTCTCTGGCTTCTCATCAAGAGCGCGGGCCGGGTAGTCAGCCGGGAGACGATCCTCGCCCGGCTGTGGGACTACGCCGCGGATGTCGAGACCCGGACCGTGGATGTCCACATCAGATCGCTCCGCAAGAAGGCTGGAGAGGACATCATAGAGACCGTCGTCGGAGTGGGTTACCGGTTCGCCCGATGAGAGTCTGGTTTCGGCGCGCATGGCTCGGCCTTTTGGCCGGGGCTTTGACGGGTGCTGTGACAGCACTCCTTCTTAACCTGCTGTTGAGCCAGGTTGTGAACAGATGGAAAGTACATATGGCGGAAGGGCCGGTCACGGCCGGCCAGGTGGAAAGCCTGGGCGCGATGGAGGAGGCGTTGCGCCGGAGCCTCTTCAACATCTCCCTGGGTTTTGGAGCCATCGTGGCGGCGGTGCTGATTGCCGTCAGAATTCGGCATGCCCGGGAGCTGGGGCGCATTTCGCGAGATGTCATCGAGGCAGGCGCTGGTAGAAAACCCGAGTCCCGGGCGGGAGACTCGCCCGAGATGGATGAAGTCGTGGATGTGTTAACGCGTTTTGCCCAGCTCGTCGAATCGGCCCGCGAGGGAAGCGAACGCGCCCAGATCCTGGCCCGCACGGTGTTTCAGGAAGTTCCCGTGGGACTGGCGGTGGTCGATCCCCGCCTCGTCATCCTGGACGCCAACCCGGCTCTGACACGTCTTTTCCGGTTTCGTTCGTCCATTGAGAAGCGGGCCCTCATCGACCTCGTGCGTGAACCAGCAATCGTGAAACTCTTTGAAGAAGGAGTTCGGAAGAGGCCGGCCGGCTGGGAGTCCAACTCGGCCGTCGTTCGCGTCGCCGCGGAAACGGGCGATGAGAAGGTCGTCGAGGTAACGGTGAGAAGTGTCCCCAACACGGGACGCCCGGGGGAGCCTTCAGCCGTGGGAGTTGTCAGGGACGTCACCGAGCGTGAACGCACGGAGACAATGCGTAAGCGATTCGTCGCCGATGTTTCGCACGAGTTGCGCACCCCCATCGCCTCGATACGGGCAGCCATTGAAACTCTTCTCGAAGAAGGAACACTCACGGGAGAACAGCGCCAGATGGCGGGGATCATCGAGCGCCGCGCGGCCCACATGGCCGAACTCGTTTCAGACCTGATGGACCTCTCTCAGATCGAGGCCGGCTCGGTGACACTCGAAGTCGAGCCCGTTCCCGTCATCCCACTTCTCGAGAGCGTGCTCGAGGATCTCGCCCCGGCCGCTCAGGTGAAACACGTTCCCGTGGAGATCGAGGGACCGAAGGATCTGGGCATTCTCGGCGATCAGCGCCGGCTGGCCCAGATCTTCCGAAACCTCATCGACAACGCCATCAAGTTCTCTCCCGAGGGCGGACGCGTGGACATCCTGGTCGAGGGAGATGGCACGTTGCCGGGTGGACGCTGGATTCGCGCCGTTGTTCACATCGTCGACCGCGGGATTGGGATTCCGAAATCGGAACAGCTGAAGATTTTCCAGCGGTTCTACCGCGTGGATCCGTCTCGGGCCAAGTCCACCCCTGGCACCGGACTCGGTCTGGCTATTGTCAAGCATCTTCTGATCCTGCACGAGGGGACCATCAAGGTCGACTCGGATCCCGGGCGCGGCAGCCGGTTCACCGTCACGCTCCCGGCCGCGGCCATCCCCAAGAAAAAACTCGAGGAACAGGCATGAAAGAACACTTCTCGGAAAAACTCGAAACCCTCAGACGGTCACTCATCGGGATGGGGGCGGAAGTCGAGGGACAGATCCGGCTCGCTATCGAGGCACTCGTGACAGCTGACGCCATCAAGGCCCGGGATGTCATCGCCCGAGACCGGGTGGTTGACCAGATGGAAGTCAAGATCGAGGAAGACGCGATTTTCCTCCTGGCTACCCAGCAACCCGTGGCACGGGACCTGCGCCTTCTCGTTTCCGCGTTGAAGATCAACGCCGATCTGGAGCGGATCGGAGACCACGCGGTCAACATTGCCGAGGCCGCGGAGCGGATGGCACGCATGAAACCCTTCAAGAAGTGGATTGACATCCCCCACATGGCCGAGGTGGCCCGGGGGATGCTGAAAGACTCTCTCGATGCATTCGTCCAGAACGACACGGGCCTGGCGCGCCGCGTCTGCGAAAACGACGACATCCTGGACGAGAAAAACAAGTCGCTGATCCGCGAGCTTCTCACCTACATGGCGGAGAACCCGGCGCTCATCTCCTTCTGTATCGACATCATGTCGGTCTCCAAGAACCTCGAGCGGGTGGGAGATCTCGCCACGAATATCAGCGAGGAAACGATTTACATCGCGGACGGACAGATCATCAAACACAAGTTCGACCAGCAAGGGGGTGGTTAGGGGGGCCCGAACCCAACAAGCAGGACGATCCCCGCCGTCACGAGCAAGATCCCGGTGAGAGCCTGCGGGGAAATTCGTTCCTTGCCGAGCACGACGGCAAAGGGAACGGATATCACGGGGGCCAGGGACGTGAGGGCCGCGGCCACGGCCAGGGGCGAGTGAGTCAGCCCGATCACGAACAGGGCGGTGCCTCCGGCGCTTTCCAAGATGAAGACCGGCCAGACGCGGCGCATCATCTCCCCCGGTACCAGAATCGGAAGACGCCGCCCGGCCGCGAGCCAGATAACGGTCAAAAGTCCCGCCGCCATGGACATGCGAACGGTGTTCACGGCGGCAACGGGGAGGCCGCTCCCGCCACGGGAGACCGCAAACGTGTTCAACGCCCAGCAAAACGAGGTCCCGCCCGCCAGTAGAACTCCCGTAATCCTTCTCGAATGCGCCCCGTCCGATCCGGTGACATCCGCCCCCGGGCTTCCCCGGTACTTTCCTTGTCTCACAACGGTCACGACCCCGAGCACGACGAGACAGACGCCGATAAAGCCAGCGGACCCCATGGTCTGACCCAGGAAAGCCCAGCCTGCGGCAGCCGACCAGAGCGGGTAGGCCAAGGCGATCGCCAGTGCGACGGGCACCCCCAGCCGCTGCGTGCTCATCAAGAAAAGGGCGTCGCCTGCCGCGTAGCTGCCGAGCACGCTGACAAGGAGCCATCCGGCATTCCCGGCGGAAACCGTTCTCAATCCGCCGCCAGAGGGATCATGAACAAAGATGACTCCCAAGAAGATGGGGAGCGACAGAACCGCCCGCATGAAGTTGACGGCGAGGGGGCTCGCTTTTTGGGCCGCTCGCGAGTAGATGTTGGCGGCCAGGGCCCAGAGGGCGGCGGAACCGAGGCATGCGGCGGGGCCAAGGAAATGCGTAATGCTCAAGCCCCCCGATCCTCTCCCTCGAAAGACCTGTTGATGAGGAGAAGACCCAATCCCGAAAGATCCGGGAGTCGCCGGGAGGGATCCCGGCTCAGAGATCCCTTCCCAAACCGCCAAGCGTTCTGCGATAGCCAACTATCTATGAAAGCGCGGCTTCCTAGAATCACCCCTTCGGAGAGTGGGCGGATCCGCTGCCGGAGGACCGCACCTGCAGGGAGATGCCCTTCCGCGGCTTCCACGGCCTTCGCTTCTCCTCTCGTGAACCCCTTGCGAACAGGAGATTCTTCCCCGGTTGCATAGAGAAGCGTCCGGTATTCCGAGTGTATTTCTTTCCACGACCCTGATTTCAAGTGCACGAGGCTGCTGAGCCCAGAACGGGCGGCTACTCCGCCGGCGACAGCTTCGCCGTAGCCGCAGAAACGGTAGTCAGCTGGGTCTGCTGAGATACCAGCACGAATCGGGTTCAGATCGATGTAGAGGGCCATCGTGAGAAGAGCACGCTCCTCCCCTTCCACGATGATGCTGCGAAAGCGTTCTTCCCAGAGGGTGCCCTTGCGGTTGTTGTTCCGGTTGTAGAAGGTGCTGAACCGCTGTTTGAGGGATTTCATGAAGTTCGAGAGGTTCCACATCCGGCGAATGAACGAATCCAGACGCTTCAGGGCGAGATCTGGAAGGCCAGCCTCGCGAAAAGTCTCAAGGTCTTTCCGCAGGCCGATAACGAACTTCACCGGGTAAAGGGCAGCCACGCGCGAGAGGACCTCGTCCTCCGTAAGCTCTTTTGGTTCGGTAACTTCGACGAGGATGTGGAAGTGGTTAGACATGATGCAGTAGGTCAAGACCCGAATCCCGTAGAAGACCTCACACTGCCTCAGGATCCTGCGAAAGACCAGCTTTTCGGGATCGTTCATGATGAACCTCCGGTCGACGACGCGGGAGAGGCAGTGGAAGAACCCCGCATGCGACCCTTCGACCGGAAATGCACGCGCTGTTCTCACACCACAAGTCTACCATAAAATTGCCTGTCCCTAAACTATGATAGGATAGTTAGCGTATGAAGCAGAAAGCGATCGAGGAGGTCCTCGCCCGCATCGAGAGCATCGAATTCGGGGAGCCGTTTGACGCCGTGGTGGCCATCCTGGACGGAGGGAAAGAGCCTGCACGTCTCGTTGCCCAAAGACTCCGGCTTCCCGTCTTCGAACTCTCCATCAACTTCAGAGATGGGCAACACCGTCCCCAGCATGACGAACCCATCCTGACTCAGGATTTCACCGAAGACGTCCGCGGCAAGCGTCTCCTCGTCGTGGATGACCGTTCGCGAACCGGCAAGACGTTTGAGAAAGCCCGGGAAGTGCTTGCTGACGCCGCGCTCGTCAGGACGCTGGCGGTCAACGGGAAGGCGGATTACTCCCTCTTCGACGAGAGCTGCTTTCTCTTTCCCTGGGTTCCCGCAAGCGCACATCCCGATTCTGCCGTCAGAGGCGATGCGTTACGTGACGGCGAGGATGCCGGCATACCGGCCCGAACTACTTGACCGTATATCCCCGCCCCTCCATGCAGGCCGAAAAGGCCTTCTTGAAGGTGTCTTTCTGAGCCTGGTTAATCTGCTGACTTTGCTGCTGCGCTTGTTGTTGAGCAGCCGCATTGGCCTGCTTCTGTGCTCTGCGTCCCTTCACCGCTCCCGCGGTAGCTCCAATTGCCGCTCCGGTTCCCGTATCGTCCGCTATGGCCCCTACCACGGCTCCCCCAGCAGCTCCGCGCGCGGCCCCCTTAACCGCACCTCCCTGTATCGGGGTTGGCGTGGCAACGGCAACTTTGGTGTTCGGGTCGATTTTTGTCTGCTGCTTGGCCCAGTTGTAACACTCGTTTTCGTCCTTGGCCTGTGTGCCCGTGTCCTGTCCTTTCGCCGGGTAGACGAAAACTCCCAGGTTTGAAGCAACAGCCTGAGAACCAGTCGAGGGGGCCGGGGCCTGCTGTTCGGCCGGGGGAGGCGGTGGTGGAGGTGGCGGGGCCTGCGCTAAGGCGATAAAAGAAACGGAAAAAGCTGGAAGCAAGACGTTACGGATCATCTTCGAAGACATTTGCTCACTCCTTGTCACACGTGTTTTCTACACCCTTTTTGAGATTTGGAGAATCTCGATGAAACCCCGGCCAATTCTGAGACCCGAACGAAGCGGCGTCCGCCTGCCAAGAGGCGAGGAATCGCCATCGTCAAGGCATCCACCCTCATCTGGCGGTCACCCCCTCCATCGTGGAGGAGAACGATGTTCCCCTTGACCTTCTGGACTCCGGTGACGATATCGTCCGCGACATCCCGGGCAGTCCGAAAAACGTTCTGTCCGGACGGTCCCGGCTTGAGGAGATTCCAGTCCTGGGGATCAATGAGGTCCCCCACAGTCAGGTATCCCAGCCGGGCGGCTTCCACGACGGGCCGCACCTCCTCGGCCGTGGCTGGCTCCGCGTCGGCATTGTAAGGAGGCCTGAAAAGCAGGGACGACCGGCCAACCGGCGCTTGCAACGTCCTTTGAGTGGCGTTGAGTTCCAGACGGAGGCGCGTGAGGCTCACCGCTCCCAGATTGGGGTGCAAATACGAGTGGCTTCCAATTTCGTGCCCTTCACTGCAACTTCGGCGAGCCAGGTTGGGATATCGCTCGAGTTCGTTCGTTCAAACGTTGCTCCCTGGGGACGAAGAGGTGCTGGGGAGAGCCGCGGCGCGAGCGGCCGGCGGACCCGGCAGGCAAAAGTGGCACAACGAGCAAACTCAGGACAAACGCTGTCAGTAGGATGCCGGCCGCTGCTCCCGTGACACCGGCCATGCGGTCCAAAAGCCGTGAGCGCGTCCCGGCCTCGTCATGAAACGTCATAAAAAACCTGTCCCTCTGTCTCTGTTCCAGCAGGGAACCTGCCAACTCCCCCGGAGTGGTCTTCCTGGGAGCGCATGCACATGGATCACATAAATTGCCCACATAAATTGCCTGTCCCTGTTGTTCATCCAAGGAGAATTCCCAGAATTCTCCTAAGATGCCAGGGAGCCAATGAAGTGACGATACCGAGAGGCATACGAGCGCGTGAAACGAACCGCCCCCTGACGGTGGCGGCGGTCATGCTGGCGAGCTTCATGGCAGCCATGGAAGCGACGGTCGTGGCGACTGCGATGCCCACGGTGGTCTCGGACCTTCACGGTCTCGAGTGGTACGGGTGGGTCGGCTCCATCTACATGCTCGCGACGACGCTTACCATCCCAGTCTGGGGGAAACTCGCCGACACCCTCGGAAGGCGTCTGGTCATGCTCGCCGGAATGGCCGTCTTCCTCCTCGGCTCCGCAGCGAGTGGGTTCGCATGGTCGATGACGAGTCTGGTTGCCTTCCGCGCCATCCAGGGGGCAGGTGCCGGGGCGCTCCAGCCCGTCGGCCTCACGATCGTGGGCGACATTTTCACGCTGGAGGAGCGTTCGCGGATCCAGGGCCTCTTCGGGGCAGTCTGGGGTCTTGCAGGGATGGCCGGCCCACTCCTTGGGGGGGTGATCGTTCACGCCTTTTCCTGGCGCTGGGTTTTCTTCCTCAACCTCCCGTTCGGCTTGGTGGCGGCCGCGCTCCTCGTCACGGTCTTTCACGAGAAGAAGCGGAACATCCACGAAGGGCGGGCTCTCGACTGGATAGGAGCCGTCCTGCTCTGTGTCTCGATTATCGCCCTCCTGGCGGGGGCCGGAGGGGAATGGCCCTTCCTCACTCTCCCGCTGGCTGCCGTCACCTTCGCGCTTTTCATCCGGACGGAGCTTCGGGCGCCCGCACCGCTCGTTCCCCTGTCGCTCTTCTCGATCAAGGCAATCGGCGTGGCCAGCATCTGCGGGACGCTGATGGGTGCCGCCATGATGGGGACGCTCATGTACGTCCCGCTCTTCGTCCAGGCCGTCCGCGGCGGGACTCCCGCGCAGGCAGGCTCGGCCGTGGCACCGATGTTGATCGGGTGGCCGATTGCAAGCGCGCTCTCGGGCCGTATTCTTCCGAAGACCGGCTACCGCCCGCTGGTGCGGGGCGGGCTCACGATCGTGGGCGTCTCCACAGTCGGGCTCTGGCTCGCCTTGACGCTCGACGCCGGACCGAACCCCGTGCGGGCGATCATGCTTCTCTTCGGAACGGGCATGGGATTCGCCAATACGGCACTTCTGATCGCCGTGCAGGAGAGTGTCGACTGGAACCGCCGCGGAGTGGCGACCGCGAGTTCGATGTTTTTCCGGTCCATCGGGGGGGCGATCGCGACGGGATCTCTCGGGGTCCTCCTGGCGCACGCGGTTGCCGGCAAGATTCCCCCCGAAGTCCTCACCGGCCTCCTCGGCCCCGAGCGGGGGAACGGTCTCGATGCGGCAATGGTGAAGAGCTTCGCGGCTTCAATCCGGACCGGAATGCTCCCCATCTTTGAGATCGTCGCGGCGACCGGCGTTCTGGGGGCGCTCGTCAGTTGGACCTTCCCAAGAGTCGCAATCCGCGGACGTTAGCAGGGAGCCCGGACGATTCCCGCTCCCACGAGGCGAATGCTGCCGGGGCGCCTGAACTCAGCCCGGCCGCCGGGATGAGACCACGCGGGGAGTATAGTGAGGAAGCATCCAGGAGGAACCCATGGAGCGGTTGACAATCACCCTGAATGGCCACGACGTTAGCTACCGGACGGCAGGGAGCGGTCCTCTCCTGGTCTTCCTACACGGAATCGCGGGAAATTCGGCCACATGGGAAGATGTGTTCCCCTGGCTCGGGGAGCACTACACGATTCTGGCCCCGGACCTTCTCGGCCATGGCGAATCGTCGAAAGCGCATGGCGACTACTCTCTCGGAGCCTATGCCAATACGATTCGAGATCTTCTGGAGGCCCTCGGGATGGAGCGCGGAACTATCGTGGGGCACTCGCTGGGAGGCGGGGTCGCGATGCAGTTCGCCTATCAGTTCCTGGAGCGTTGCGAGCGTCTCGTCCTCGTCTCGAGTGGCGGACTCGGCCGCGAACTCCACCCCCTCCTTCGCGCCGCGGCCCTGCCGGGAGCCGAAGCTGTTCTCCCATGGCTGTCCATGGCAGGCCAGCGCAGTATTGGAAAAGCGGTTCATGCCTTGGGACGGGTTGGGTTACGAGCCAGTGCCGACCTTGCGGAAACATGGACTAGCTTCGTGTCGCTTGCAGAACCTGGGGCCCGCCGGGCATTCATTCAAACCGTCCGGGGAATCATCGACATGGGAGGCCAGCGAGTCAGCGCCCACGACAAGCTCTATCTCACATCCGGCCTGCCCACTCTCATCATCTGGGGTCAAAGGGACCCCCTCATTCCGGTCCTTCACGCCCACGAAGCACACGAGAGAATTCCCAAAAGCCGGCTCGAGATCTTCGAAGACGCGGGGCACTTCCCCTACCGTGACGAACCCCGCCGGTTCGCCAGGGTCCTCCTCGATTTCGTCCGGACGACCAGCCCCCTGGAAATGGACAGAAATGCGATTCGCGACCGGCTGAGATCCGGCCGGGCCCAACCGGCGGCCCCTCAGCCTCCGGAAAACACTACCGGCGGTGGAAACGGCTGACGGTTTCTTTTCAGCGGATGTTCCAGAAGAGCCTGACCGGAAGAGTGTAAGTAGATAGCTTGATAT